>Ga0315910_10000019_pt1 | contig 392172 bp, 317 predicted proteins | sample EdamamesoilMG_FD_204470 | JGI IMG/M metagenome (GOLD analysis project Ga0315910, IMG submission 204470) | Garden soil microbial communities collected in Santa Monica, California, United States - Edamame soil | ecosystem: Environmental > Terrestrial > Soil > Garden | place: USA: California...
TCAAACGACGAGCCTACGGCTACATTTCTTTCCGTAACTACCGACTCAGACTCCTAAACGCCTGCGGAAGCTAACCTTTTCGACGTACCCACCACGGAGCGTGCAGAGCCTCCGCTCCACCCAGAGCCCCCACGGAGCGTGCAGAGCCAGCCAGCCAGCCCCAGCCGGCCACAAAACGAAAAAGCCTCGGGGTTTCCGAGGCTTGGTTTGTGGGTCATTCAGGACTTGAACCTGAAGCCAACGGATTAAGAGTCCGCTGCTCTACCAATTGAGCTAATGACCCGTTCCCGTTCGAGGAACGCCCTCGAGCAGGCGAAAACCGCGACCCGAGGGACCTGCGCGCGCCCGCAAAGTGGGCCCGAAGCAGGGGCCCGCCTCTTACCACGGGGACCCTCGGGGTCAAGCGGCGGGCCCACGACTGCGGCGCCTGCGGGAACGGCGGGGCCAGCCTGCGCACGTGCCTTGGGGGACCTCGGGCACCGCTTCGGACTTTCCGGTCACTCCGTCGGGTGTAGGGTGCCCGAGTCCGTGCAGAAGAGGTGGATCTGGATCGGAGTCGGCCTTTTGGTGGCGCTCTGCGTGGCCGGCCTGGCCCTGTCCGCCCCGCTGGCGGAACGCTCGCTGGTCTCACGCGCGCGGGACCGTGGCCTCCTGCTCCGGGCCGAGCAGGTGAAGTTGGGTTGGTCGGGACTGCACTTGCGCGGCGTGCGGGCGACGCTCGTCGACGTTCCCGGGCTGGAGGTTCAGCTGGACGACATCCGGGTGGGGGTTCGCTGGTTTGGCCTCCGCTGGTCGCGGCTCCAGATCACCGGAGGCAGGATCGAGGCGTCGGGCGCGTGGGCGGAACTTTCGCAGAGGCTGGAGCGTTGGCGGGCTCGCTTTCAGCGTGCTGCAGGAGGGCGCAGCGGAGGAGGTTCTTCCGAGCGGACGGTCGTCGTGGCCAAGCTGAGCGCCCGGTGGCGCTCGGGGAGTGGAGAGGAGCTGCATGTCAGCGGACTCGCCTTCGAAGACTTGGGGCGAGGGCCAGCGCGGGCGGGAGCCGATCGCGTTACGTTGAGCCGACCGGGTCTCGCGATCGATGCAGCAGGCTTCGAGTGTGGCATCGATCGCCAGGCGGGCGCACTTTCGCTGCCGTTTGCGCGCGCCGGCGAGGTGCGGGTGTCGGTGCGGCTCGGTGAGCCCGCCGCCACCGGCGCTGGGGCGGCATCACCGGCGGCAGCGGCGGCCCCTCCCGATCCTCCTCCTCCTGCCGATCCACCCGGTCTAGCCGAGCGCTGGACCACGCATCCCGAGCGAGTCACGCGTTCGCGAGCAGCACTCGCCGTCCTGCGCCGCGTGATGAAGGAACGCCTGCCGCCGACGGTCACGGTGGAGCGTCTGTGGCTGGGCGTGCAAGCGGGTGACGACGACATGGCGATCGGTCCCAGTCGGCTGGCGCTCGTGCGGACGAGCGCTGCGCTCGATTGGTCGCTCGTGCCGCTCGAACGCGCGCAGGGCACGCCGCTCGAGCTCGGTGGGCACATCCCGAGCGAGGAGGGGGCAGCGCTGACCGTGCGCTTGCGGGGTGGACCGGTCACGTTCAGTCAGCTCGGCGTGCGGGAAGGCGACTTCGGCTTGGCTGCGGTCGCCGGAGCGACCCTGGAGGGGCAAGCGGACGTCGAGCTCGCGGCCGATGCGACGAAGTGGTCCGCTCGAGGCAGCTGGACCATCGAGAATCTGGCCGTGCGGGCCGAGCGGATTGCCCCAGGTACGATCTTGGTTCCACGCATCGCGGCTCGTGGCACGGTGGTGAGCGCCGTCGATGGCTCGAGCTTTCAGCTCGATGGTGCAGAGCTGTCGATTGGTCAGGCTCGCTTCGACGGTCGTCTCCACGTGGCGCGGCAGGATGGGAATGTCGTCCTCGATGCAGGACTGCGTGCGCCGCTCGTCAGCTGCCAGGCGCTGCTCGACTCAGCGCCCCGCGCGCTCCTTGGTGCCGTGGCCGAGACGCAGTGGAGCGGGACTTTCTCCCTCGATGCCGCGGTGCGCGCGGACTCCAGTGCTCTCGGTAAGATGAGCGTGCTCTGGAAATTCGAGAACGGTTGCCGCGCGACGGCGGTGCCGGCGGCGCTCGATCCTGAGCGCTTTCGCGGTCCCTTCACGCTCGAGGTGGTGGGCGCTGGCGGCGTCTTGCAAACCGTCGAGTTCGGGCCCGGCACCGAGCACTTCGTTTCCATCGACGACATCTCGCCGTACATGGAGGCTGCGCTGCTCGTCACGGAGGACGGTCGCTTCTACAAGCATCACGGCTTCGACGATCGAGCGATCGAATCGGCCATCATGGACAACGTCCGCAAGGGCAGGTTCGTCCGCGGCGCGAGCACGCTCAGTATGCAGCTTGCGAAGAACCTGTACCTGTCGCGCGAAAAGACACTGTCGAGGAAGCTCCAGGAGGCTGCGCTCACGATGCTCATCGAGCAAGACTTCGCCAAGCGCGAGCTCTTGGAGCTCTACCTGAACGTCGTGGAGTTCGGTCCGGGTATCTACGGCATCGGTCCTGCGGCGGGGTACTACTTTGCCCAGCACCCGCGCGATTTGTCGCCTGCTCAGGCATTCTTCCTAGCCTCACTGCTCCCAGCGCCCACGGTTCAGCATTTCGACGCCGAAGGACGGCTGTCGCCCGCAAGGCTGCGCCATGTGCAGTCGCTCTTGCGCATTTCGCACGCGCGCGGCCGCCTCAGTGAAGAAGAGCTCGCGCGCGCTCTCGTTGAGCAGCCTCGCTTCGGGGTGAGTGACAGTCGCCCTCCGTCCGCGCCCGCTCTCGATCCAACCAAGGCGCCGACGGTCTTCGACCCACCGGGTTCACAGGCTTGGACACCATGAACGACGCTCGCTGCGACGATGATGAACGCTGGATGGAGTTGGCGCTCGAGGAAGCCGAACAAGCCGCGCTCGCCGGGGACGTGCCGGTCGGTGCCGTGATCGTGCTGGACGGCGTGCTCTTGGCGCGCGGCCGCAATCGACGCGAGGTCGACGGCGACCCGACGGCTCACGCTGAAGTCGATGCACTACGTCAGGCGGCGCAGGTGCTGGGGCACTGGCGAGTCGAAGGAAACATGTACGTAACATTGGAGCCGTGCGCGATGTGCGCAGGGGCACTGGTGAATGCACGCATGGCTCGCGTGATCTACGGTGCAGCCGATCCCAAGGCTGGCGCTGTGCACAGTCGATACGGTATCGGCGTGGACAAGGCCCTCAACCACACCTTCGTCGCCAGCTCCGGTGTTCTCGCGGACGAGTCCAGAGAGCAGCTGCAAGCGTTCTTTCGGAAGCTGCGTGCCGAAGGGCAGAAGTAGGGCGTCGGCTCGAGTCCCCATGCTGCGCTATCTGAGTGAGCTTTCGCTGCCGCGCTATGTTCTCTGGTGTTACCTGATCTGGTGGTTCGGGGTGGCGATCCCGTATTTCGAGCCGAACTGGTCGTTGTGGACGACATCGCTCGGGATGAGCGCCATCATCGGTACCGGGCTCTACCTGTCTACGGCGTACGCCGGAGCGGTCCGCACGAATTTGTCACGCTGGACGGTCGTGCGTCTCTACACGATGCCGTTCTGCGTTTCGAGCTTCGCCGCGCTGATCAAGGATCACGGCTTCTTCTTGGTCTTCCATCCCGACTGGGCCCATAACCTGTGGCCCTTCGGGGCATGCATCGTGCTCGGCGTGCTGGCGCGCGCTGCTCGTTTCGCGGGGTGACGAAAGCACCCCTATGAGCCACTGCTCTGCGCGGGCACGGTCGTTCTCAACCGCAGGCTGCTTTTCTGCAGCCTGCTAGAACTCCAGGGTGACGCCGACTTGCCAGGTGCTGTCGCCCGTCTCGAGCCCTTGCTCGAAGGACGACACTCGACTCACCATCCACTCGCCGAACAAGTAGGCGCTATTGACGCCGGTGGTGTTATCCATATCGAGCGCTGCCTGCGGCGCAATCGGATTCAGCGCGATCATCAAGCCCGCTGCGCCAGTGAGCCCGGTCGAGATGCCCTGTCCAGCGACCTCGTCGACCACGCTGACGCCGAGTCCGTCCGTGGCCTCCCACAGGGTCATCGTGGCCCCGAACTTGATGTAGGGCACGAGCGGGACTTTGAGCTCCCGGTAGAGCACGTCCACTCGCAGCACGGCGAGCGCCGACAGGGGGAGGAACCACATGTTGGTCGGCTGCGCGGAGCGCTGACTCGGGTCGGATTCGAGGAGAGCGTACTGGCTGAAGGTGGCGAACGACGCTTGCACGCCCGGCCCGAACGTTCCGAAGTGTGGGATACGCAGCGCCTGCCAATCGCCCTCGAGCCCGAACATCACCGTCTCGCCGGTGCCGTAGATGTCCTGGAACGGCGTCGCTGTGCCTCCGAACTCCTCGTCGATGTCGGGCCGGTAGGGACCGAACCGAATCTCCATCGCGCCATGCTGCTTCGAGCGGTAAGCGGCGCGTCCTTCACTGCGGTTGTCTTGTAAGGCGGTGTCGACGGCGTACGCCGCCGGCGCCAGGGTGAGCAGCGTGACGACGCCTGCGAGTGCGCTCGTGACAGCCGGCATCGCGCGCCCGGCCGGGCGCTTCCTCGATCCGGCTGTCTTCGTCGAAGGCCGGTCCCCACGGAATGCGTTCACGCTGTGCGTCCTCGCGCGCGGGCGTCACGTCGGCTCGCGCCCCAGCGACGCAGTCCGAAAATTCCGAGTCCGAGCGCTACTGCCCAGAGCCCGCTCCGGCTGCCGGTCGGTCCGAGGCTCATGCCGCAGAACCCGCCTCCGGCGCGTCCGCCGGAGGCCTTGTAGTGTTCGAAGAACCCAATCACTGGCTCAGGCATGGCGCAGGTGAGCGGCGAGAGCGTCCCCACGTTTCCGACGCGATCCGTGGCGGCCACGCCGACGCCATAGGTCACGCCATTTTCGATCACGACTCGGCTATCCGCCACGCCCGGCGAGGCGACCACGCCGCTGCGTGACGAGGGGCTTCCCGTCGAGCCACAGCGCGTTGCTTCATCAGGGTACGCGCCAGGTTCGAGGCCACCCGCGACGCAGCTCACGCCTGCCTGCGTTTGGCCGCCCATGCCGCCCTCGCCCGACGCGCCGGCCACGCCCGTGACCTCCATCCCGCCGCCCGAGCAGTAGTAGGCGAAGCCCTGCGCGTCGATCGCTTGGTCTTCCGTGGTCACGGTCCAATTCAAGAAGATGGCGTTGTCACCGCCGGATGCAGTCAGCGTCGACGGAGGCGGCGGTGCCTTGGTGTCCACCTGCGTCTCCGTCCACTTCGTGCTGGCGAGCAGTGTGTCGCCGTCGAGCAGCAGGAAGAACAGCGTCGTCGACCATTCGACCTGTTTGTCGCACGTCTGGTCGTTGATCTCGTCGCCCGCTGCGACGATGTCTTGTGGATAGATCTTGTAGATCGTGTTGTTGATCTTCGCGATCTCGTCGAGCACCTTCCAGCAGCTGCCTTGAGTCAGCCGGATCTCCTGATCCGTACAATCCGCGCCGCGTGCGACCCAAACTTGAAGCGAGTAATTGCCGACCGGTGAGAGGTTGGGTTGCACCTCGATGTAGGTGCCCGCGCCGGGATCACGCTTGTCGTCTTTGACGCAATCCTCGCGATTGATCCAAAACGGGTAGTCGGACCGCGGTTCCTCGCGGATGAAGCGAAACTGCGTTGCTTCGACCTTGATGCTCTGCGCGTCCGCAGGGGACGGTCCCAGCGTCATTACGACGCCGAGAGCGAACGCCCCGAGTGCGTGGCGCTTCAGCTGGGTCGGTGCCTTTGGGTGCACAAACTGATTTGGAGCACAGGCAGTGCCAGCGGGCAAACGCTTCGGGGGGTCTTCGCTCCAGGTCTCGGCTCGGGAGCTCGGAGGTCGTGCCGTTTTGTCTCCACCGGGCACACGCACTGCGGGCAATCTGCCAATCTGTCACTACGCCGTCGAGTGGTCGAGGTGCAGGCGCCTACATGCTTCTCCGCATGGCCACAGCGTGACCTCATGAAGTGAGGGGGACGCACTCGTCTCGGGGCGTCGCCGTCGGCACGCGCGGGCGTGTCGCGTGCGGCGACCTCGCGGCGACTACATGCGGATTTCGACGTAGGTGCGGCGCCGGAGGCCGTCGAGCCAGTGCTTGCGCACGCGCGCCATCTTCTCCATGTAGACGCGCTCGTGCACCGCCTCTTTGATCTCCTCGAAAGGAGGCAGCGAGGAAGGAGCGCGCTCAAGGACCTGCAAAATCATGATGACGCCTGCAACGCGCACCGGGCGCGAGATGCCGCCCACCTCGAGTGCCAGCGTTGCCCTTTGGATCTCTTCGGGCTCCTGCATGGGGGGGCGCGCCTCCGCCAGCCCTGAGCCGGGCGCGACACCGTAGTTGCGCACGAGTTCGCGGAAGTCTTCGCCCGCGAGCGCTCGCTGGGCGAGCTCGTCAGCGCGCTTCTGTGCCTGCGCCTCGGCGGCCGGCGTGCCTCCACCCGGCAGAACCAAGCGCAAGGTGCGCTGGGGCAGCTGCATGCGCTCCTCACGGATGAGCGCGTGATACGCGGCCCGGAGGTCCGATTCGCCGATCTTCACTCGGCTCTGGAGGCGGACGTTGCCGATCTTGGCCTGCAGCACCTGGCGCCGCAGCTCGTCGCGATACTGCTCGGTCGTCATGCCGGAGCTCTGCGCTTCCGCCAGGATCACCGCTGGACTCAGGCCGTTCTGAATGGCGACGCGCTCCAGCGCTTGGTCCACTTCCTCGCTCGTGACCGTGATGCCAGCGCGTCGTGCGGCCTCGTCCTCGAGCTCCTCCTCGACCATGCGATCGAGAACGACCTTGTAGATCTGCGAGGTGGCCGCGGCGCGCTGTGGTCCCTCTGGGTACTGGTCGTAGGCCCGCGTCAGGAACGGGCGCGAACGTAGCCGCAGATCGCTGAGCAGGATGGCGCGCTCGCCCACGATGGCGACGATGCGCTCGACGATGGCGGCTTCGACCCGGCTGGGCGCGACGGAGCCCACGACGCCGACCAAGGCAGCGCTGATCAAGGCAGCGCGACCCAAGGTGCGCAGCGTCCGACCGGCCTGCGGAAACGTCGGCAGTGGGCGCTCGTGCGGTGTCTTCGGGGGGCGGGTCGGGCTCATCGCGGACCGAGAGGACGGCTGCCTCTCGCAGGTCGGGCCTATAGCAGCGCCCCCGGAGCCGCGCGAGGCCGGAGAGAGAGCCCCCTTTTGTAGGCGCGAATCCCGAGCTCGAGCAGCATGAGCCCGAGCAGGGCGAGTGCGACTTCACGTGAAATGTCGGTGGATTGGCGAGCGCGCGCGGCGCGAGTGGCGGCGGTGACCTCTGGCACCGGTCGCGGCTGGAGCGTGAGCTCGCGCGCGCTCCGCAGCGCGAACCGGTTCGACTCCTGCCCTTGGATCCTGAGTGAATAGCGCCCGGCCCGCGAGGGGACCGCGAAAGCACGCCCCTCGTTCGTCATGGGAACCAGCGGGCCGTCCGGGCCCGCGATGCTGGCCCCGCTCGGCACTTCCCAGGGCTGCCCGACCTCGGTCGCGCCGAACGCGCTGCGCAAGCGCGCCTCGGCGAGCGCTCGATCCAGAAGCGCCAAAAATGCCGGGCGCAGGGCAAAGTCGCTGACGTCCACGGAAGACGGCAGGAGGGTCGTGATCAGGAGCCCTTGCCCCAGGGGTCGCTCGATGACGAGTGGCTGGCCATCGACGAAGCGCAGCATCGTGCGCGTCCCCTCGGGCTGCTGGGGCAGGATGACGCGCCCCTTTGCGGGTAAGTTCCCCCAGCCGGCCGCCAAGGTTCCGAACGGGCCCGCGCTCGCCGGGTCGACACCGGCAACGCTCTGGTCGGACCAGGCGGGGGCACCGACCACGAGCGGTTGAAACACTGCACCGAGAGGAGCCGCTTCGACCTCTTGGCCCAAGAGCGTCAGCACCACGCCTCCTCCGGTCGCGAAGTCCTCGAGGACCGAAGCTGCTTCTGGCGTCAGCCCTGGGGGATCGTCGACGAACAGCGCGGCCATTTCTTGGAGTTCGGCAGCGTGGTCCGGCAGGACCGCCATCGAATCGACGGTCAGCTCCTCGTCGAGTGCCTCGAGTGCTGCGCGGAGTATCGTGGTGCCGCCGGTCGGCGTCCCCGAGCGCTGGGCGTCGGCGCACAGGCCGACGACGAAGTTCGATGCGCGAGGCTCGACCTCGACGCGATCGTCCTGTTCGATCTGGTCGCGCAATGAGCCGCTGGCCGGCGTCAATCGCACCACCAAGTCGGCGTCGGAGGAATCGTCCGAGAGCGGCAGCTCGACGGTTTCTGATAGCTCGGTGCTGGCGAGACTGCGACCTTTCGCGTCGATCAGCTCCACACGCCGACCGGCTCGGACGACGCCAGGTGTGCAAGCAACCTCGGCACTGACGCGGCCCGATTGTCGCTGTGCTCGGACGAGCCCGCAGTTGTCGAAGGTGCGGGCGAGCTCCGGCAGCGGCACCGCGAGAGACTGGGTGGTCTTCGGGAGAGCCCCTGTCGTCGCCAGGTCCGAGAGCACGACGATTTGTTTGTCGGCTTGCGGAAGACGCGAGAGGGCATCGTCGGCCAGGGCGAGGGCAGCGTCGAGATCGGTGGGCCGATCGCTCGAGACGACTTCCTCCAGCATGCCGCGGGCTCGGCCGAGGTCGGTGGTCGGCGCGAGCAGTAGGCGCGCTGGGTATCCAGCTAGGACGATGCCGACGGCGTCGCCGCCCCGTGTGCCGACCAGCAGGTCCTCCGCGGCCGATAGCGCGCGGGCCAGGCGCGTCTTGCCTGAGTCTTCGGCCTGCATGCTGGCCGAGTCATCCACGACGAGCACCACTGCGATCGATGCGCCGTGCTCGCGCTCGAGCGCCAAGCGCGAGCACGAAGCAAGGGGCGTTGCTCCCAGCAAGGCGAGGCAAATGAGCGACGCAATGCGCACGGCGAGCAGGCCTTGGTCCTGCAGGCGACGTCGCTCCTTCGTAGTAGCTTGGGACGGGCGTACGAAGCGCGTCGCCGGAAACGCGAGGGTGCGGCTGCGCCCCTGACGCAACGCATGAGCGATGAGCGGGCCCGCTACCGCGAGCAGCGCGAAGAGTGCGAGGGGTGCGAGGAAGGTCATTTGTGGTCGAAGAGCCCCCGCAGGATGTCCGCCGGGTTCACGCGCGTACTCCTGACCACGTAGGCAGCACCACGCGACGCCAAAGCCGCCTCCAGGTTGCCCTGGTGCGTGGTGAGCGCCTGCAAATACTCCGCGCGCACGTGAGCGGCGTCGGTCTCGACCTCGAGCCCCGATTCCGGATCTCGCAGAACGAGCTGACCGCCGAACGGGAAATCGAGCTCCGCCGGATCGAGGATGCCGAGCGCCATGACTTCTCGTCCCGCCGTGCAGAGTCGAAGCAGGCTCGGCAAGAGTGCCGCGTCGACGTCCAAGAAGTCACTGATGGCGATGATCTCCGCAGAGCGAGGCGTGCGTGCCGCCGTCTCTGCCAGTACCTCTTGGAAATTCGAGGCTGAGACGGCCCCTTCGCGACCCTCGCCTTCGATCCGCTCGAGCTCGCTCGTGATCCGCTCGAGGTGTTCGGCTCCTCGCTTGGGAGGGTAGAACGTTCGACCTTCCCGCCCGACGATGGCCAATCCCACCGGGTCACCGCGTTTGTGCGCGGCGAGCAAGAGCGCAAGTCCGAGCAAGAGCGCCAAGTCGAGCTTGGTGGGCACTTCTTCCGCCGCGCGGACGTCGCCCATAGGGTCGCTTCGGTAGGCCATCGACGCCGTCGCGTCGATCACGCACACGCGGGCACGCTGCGCCTCAGCGATGAACTCCCGAATCATGTAGCGGCCGTGCCGCAACAGGGCGTGGCGATCGAGGTGCCGCAAATCATCGCCTGGTGTGTACTGGCGGTGACCGGCGAATTCGACGCCCGATCCCTTGCGCTCGGCTCGGTGGCTGCCACCGAGCGCACCGGAGGCCAGGCGACGGGCGCGAATGCGTAGTGGCAGCGCCTCGAGGGGGGCGACCTGGGCGCGCAGACGACTCGCCAGCATCGAGCCACCTTATAGCCGATGCGTCGTAGGTGTCGCGGATTTCGATCTCCAGCGAAGCCCGGGTTGCGTGAGGGAAGCTCGCTTGGCCGCTCGGTGTCAGGGGCCGAGCGCGCGGGCGCTCATGACCAGGGCCGAGAAGATGCCCAAAGCTACCGCCACGATGCCCATGACGACGAGGCCCGGGGTGAGCTGTACGCGCTCGTCACCCCCCTCCTCCACCTCGGCGTCCGGTGTGTCCCCGTCTGTTTCGGGTGGACGCGGTGCGTCGCCGTCGCTCATGGCTCAGCCTCTTCATCGACGTCGCGCGGAGGTGGGAGAGCCTTTGGAGGAGGCGCCGGCTCGGGAGCCGTCTTGTGCAGGCCGCGACAGGCGTCGAGGACCTTGGGGCTGACCAAGATTGGATCGAGCATCGGCTCCTCCACCAAGTCGAGGTAGTTTTGGCAGCTGGTTCGTGCGGCCGCCACCGCGCCGAGCGCCACGAACGTTTCGAGCAGCAGACGATGGACTTCGGCCCGCGCTGGTTCGGGCAGCTGACCACCCTCCAAGAGACGCGTGCCTTTTTCGAGCGCCGCAATGTAGCGACCACCGCGCACGTCGAGCGCGACCTCACGCAGCGCTTGGTCCGAGCTCTTCTGGCGCAGGTAGCGTTCGCTCGCCCCTTGTTCGACGAGTCGTGTTGCCGCCAGGCGCGCCGCCTCTTTGCCTTCGTTCGTCAGAGGCAAATCTGACAAGGGAATCAGCAGGATTTGCCCCTTCTTCGGGCCGTCCTCGTCGAGGTCGTTGTAGGTCACCAAGCGATAGGCATGCTTGGTGCTGCCGAGGAAGCGATACGCTAGCGTTGCCAGGCTTTCCTCGCCGCTCGCTCGCCAGCTCAAGTTGTAGGGGAGGCGCACGATTTGTCCGAGCTCCGGATCGATCCACGGCTTTTGGCCGTTGATCTCCGCGAGCAGGAAGGAGCGATCCTCGTGCCCCAAGTACTGGGTGGCCAGCGATTTCCAGGTGTCCCCGCTGCCGACCGTCACGTAGGTCAGCGCCGGAATCTCGAGCAACATGCCGGGGTAGAGTGCTCCTCCGCGCGAGCCGTCGAGTGCATTGGCCGTAGACAGAACGCGCTCGAGCTGGAGCTTGCCGTAGTAGCGCTGGGCGATCTTGGCTAGCGTGTCCTCCGGCTGCACCACGTGGGGGAACGCGATGGCCGGGGGTGCGCCGAGCCCAGCAAGCAGCAGCGCGAGGAGCGCGGAGCGCCGCTTGAACGAGCGCCGTCCGGCAGAGAAGCACGCAGGGCGCTCGGCTTTGTCGGGGGGCGAGGGGGGCGAGACACCCGATTGGTTGAGTGCGTTCACGAGTCGCTGCTGGGAGGTCGAGGGTCGCTCGGGTCGGCCTCCAAGTCATAGCCGCCGAGCACGCGTTTCGAGGGAATCATGGCCAAGGAGCGTTCCAGCTGCTCCGCCCCGTCGGGGCGGTCGTCGGGGCGTTTGGCGAGACAGGACAGGACCACTTGGTCGAGTTCCTCCGGAATGTCCAGATCCGGGCGCACCTTGCGCATCGGCTTGGGCATGACGCGTTGATGCTGCTCGAGGAGTGCGCGCCGACTGCTCGAACGAAACGGGAGCGTCCCGGTCAGCGCTTCGTAGCAGAGGATGCCGAATGCGTAGATGTCGCTGCGACGATCGACTTCGCCGCCGCTGCATTGCTCGGGGCTCATGTACTCGGGCGTGCCCAAGGTGTAGCCGTCCTGCGTGAGCGCGTCGCCCTGACCGAGCTTACTCATGCCGAAGTCCAGCACCTTGACCGTGCCTCCTTCGCAGAGGAACACGTTGCCTGGCTTGAGATCGCGATGCACGATGCCCTGCCGGTGCGCCGCAGCCAATGCTCGGCAGGTCTGCAGGAGGACTGGGATGAGATAGCTGGCCGCGAGCGGTCCCTTCTGTCGCAGTTTTTCTTGCAGGCTGATGCCGCGCAAGAGTTCCATCACGACGTAGAGCGTGCCGTCGGGAAGCTGGTCCAAGTCGAATGTGCGAATGATGTTCGGATGTTCGAGCGCCATTTGAATGCGCGCTTCCCGTCGCAGGCGCGCCACCTCTGCTGCGTCTACTGCTGCTGCGCCCCGAAGGACTTTCACTGCAACCTGGTAGCCGACGCCCAGATGCTCGGCCGCGTATACCGTGCCGATGCCGCCGGTCGCGATCGGGCGGAGCATGCGATACTTCCCACCCAGCACCGCGTCGGTGAGGTCGGCGGCATGCGGCTCGAGGTGGCCTCGTTGCTTCAAGTTCTGCTCGAGAGCGATCACGCGATGCCGTTCACGGTTGCGCTCGGCCCGCTCGCGTCGCAGGCGCGAGAGCAAGCTACCCGAAGTGCCTCCGAGAAGAGCGCCCGCCAGCGCCGCAATCCCCGCCGCCGGCAGGGTGCCGAACGCGCCGGCCAGGACGCCCGCCCCGATGCCCACGCTGGTCGCGGCGATGGGCCAATAGGGACGCTCGATGCCGTGCCACCGAAGCTGATAGATGCAGCGATCCTGGCCCTTGGAAAGGCAGGCTTGCTCGACCAAGTCGGCTTCTTCCAGGCCCCAGAGTCGTGGCAATGCCTTGATCTCGGCCTGTCGCAAGAGACAGAGGCTGCGCGCACTCTGGTCGAGCTCGAGCTCGGCGAGCGGCACGTATGAAACGCGAGCTGAGGTATCGCCGATTTCGGCCAGCTTGAACGTGCCCACGCGATTCGACTCGCTCGCGTTCAGCACGAGGTACTCGTAGCCCTCACGGGGAGTCCGAGCGTGTCGCAAGAGCCGCATGTACAGCCCGAGCACGTCGGGGCTGGTCGCCTGCGTACCGCGCGTTCCCACGCCCTCCTCGCCGAGGAGGCTCACTACCTGATCCAGGATGCGGCGGGCGCTGCTGAGCGGCACCCATGCCGAATCGTGGCCGAGATCCGAGAGCTGGAGCCCCGCCTCCGACAGGACGTCGCCGAGGATGTTGGGGCCTTTCTCTTCCCGCAGCTTGAGGAGGGGAGCTCGCAGCTCCGCCGCTCGGATCTCCTCCCGGCCGCCACGCTGGGGGACGAGTGAGATGTTGCGAGCCATGGCAGCATGAATGCTAGCAGGGCGCTGAAAAAAGCACCCTGCCGACGATCGATCTCGCTCACCTTTCCCGCGCGGAGATGTGCACAGAGAAGCCCGGGCACCACGCGAAGCCCGAAGCTGGGCGTCTCCGTGCAATTCCACTGGCACGAGAGACAGCGGTGCGCCCCGGGCTCGCCTTTTGGGGCGGCGCTGTCAGCCCACGGGACGGCTTCGCGCGCTGCGCTGAATCGGGAGGGGCAGGGGCGGACGGAGCGCGCAAGCAGCCAGCAGACAAAGCAGGGGCGTGATCACCAAATGGTAACGATCTTCGCCAAAGAAGACGGCATGAGTGGCGCTCGTGGCAAGGATGACGGCGTAGGCGAAGGCGCCCGCTCCGGTGAGGGCGGGACGCCCCGGCAGTGGCAGGAAAGCCAAAAGTGGCATGAGTACGACGAGGGGGTAGACCTTCGGCTCGTCAGAGAAGAGCGCAAACGACGCATAGCCGACCGCCGCTGCCAGTGCGGCCCACTGGGTCAAGCTGCGTGCTGGTGGGCGATACACCGCCACCAGGGCGATCGGCGACAGGGCGGCGACTGCCACCAGTAGGCGGTGGAAGAACGTGAGGAGCTCCCGCCCTGCACGTCGGCGCTCTTGTGACCAGAGCTCGGGCGCCGCTTCATGCAAGTATTCGATGGCGAACGATTCGTGATCGTAGGTTTGCGCCAGCTTCTCGGGCATCTTGCGAACCCACGCAAGCGGATCAGCCTCGATGATCTCCTGACCTCGCTTGGCCCAGCAGCGATCTTGCTGCACCTGACCCGTGACGACCGGGCAGCCATCCGTAGCGCGCAATGTGCGAAAGCGCCCGGTCTCGGTCAGTGCCCCGATCGCCAGATTCCACCCCCCGTTGGTGGAAATGAGCGCACATCCGTCCATCACGGCGCAGTTGCGAAGCGTCCACGGCAGGATCACCAGGAAGCCCACGAGGCCGATGACCGTGGTGTGCCAAATCTTCTGCCAGAAGCCGCGTCCGGTGCAGAAAGCGAGGGCGGGCAGGATGAGGAGAGTGGGCGGCCGTACGAGCGCAGCGCAGCCGAACAGCACACCGGCCAGTGCCAAGCGCGCCAGGCGATTCCGCACGGCGAGCGTTGCCCAGGCCGTGAGCAGGATGAGCAGACCGCCGAGCAGCTCGGTCATGACCAAGGCGCTGTAGAGAATCAATCCTGGATGCAGCGCGGCCAGCGCGCCTGCGACCCGCGCGCGATTGGCCGTCATCATGTGCCTGCCCACCCGGTGGACCAGCGCCACGACCGCAGTACCAACGGCGGCACCGACGACGGGCGCCGTGCCGACGGCGGACCCGAACAAGCGATAGAAAACGGACAAGAAGGCACTGTAGCCGACCGGGTAGTGCGTCCACGCCTTCCACACGGTGCGTCCCCCCACGGTCACGTCCTCGGAGTAGCCGAGACCGCTGGCCAGGCGCTCGGCGCCGAAATGGTAGTAGTGCCCGTCCCAGACCGGCTCTCTCGAGAAGATCAGACAACAGAGGACGCGGACTGCGAGCGCTACCACGCAGAGGGCGATGGTGAACGCCCAATCGCCGTCGTCGAAGAAACGCACACTGCTCGGTGAGCTCGGGTTTGGCGAGCTAGGTGCACCGCGCGACCTTTTGAGATCACGCCTCGAGGTGGACGGCGAACTGGGCAGCATGGGAGCGCGGGAGCGGGTTACTCCCGGTTGGCCTTGTGATGGGCCTTGTAGCGACGGATGTACGTGCGCGTTGCCTGGGTGGCATCGACGCCCAAAATGCGCGCGACCTGCGACACGAATCCACGCGTGTACACTTCAGCCGGCAATTTGGAGAATTCCTCGCTCTCGATGGCGTCCAGGTGGATGCGTGCGATCTTGGTGCGCCTGGCAATGTCTTCGAGCTCGATTCCTTGGGACTCACGAACGCGCCGCAGGAGCTCGCCGCTGAACTCCGTCTGGGGGTGGATCTCGTGCGCGAGCTCTTCGCGCAGGAGCGCTCGTTCTGCCAGCACTGCTCCGTCGGCCTCGGGGCGCCGTTTCTGATCGCTCCCCGAATCGCCGGCAAAGAAGGTGAGGTCGTAGGCTCGGCGGCGCATGGGATCGAGCAACGTCTCTTGTGCTTCTTCCACGCGCGCCCGATCGCGCGCCAAACGCTCGCCTTTCAAGAGAGAGCTCATCGGCAGGCTCCCCGGCTCGAACACTTCGCGTTGGCGCTTGTACGCGCGCCGTAGCTCCTCGTCCGACGCGCCGCGATGGGTCCAAAGTACGTCGTAGAGGCTCGTGGCCGCTTCTTCGCGGAAGTCGGGCGCGGGGCCCTCGCTCTCCTGCCGGCCGAGTGCGTCACGCGCCGTAGCGACGGCGACGACGCGCCGGGCGATGCGTTCCAGATTCTTTGCGCTCTTGGACGTAGGATTGTCGAGCAGGAGGGGACGCCTTCGCACGACGGACAGCCAGATGGCGTCGTCGTGCTCGATGTGGCCCATGTACTCCAAGCGAACGCCGAGGTAGCGCTCGGACAAGTCTGCCATGGAGCGACCAAGCTCGATGTCTTGCCTGAGACGCGTGCCGTTCGTGACCAGGAACGTACGCAATGAGGCCAGATGACTGACGGCCGCATCGGCGGTGGCGGTGTCGTACTTGTAGAGCGTGCGAATGAGCTCGAGCGGGCTCGGCAGTGGTGCAAGCTGCGACAGCGCGCGCTCGAGCTGCCGCATCTTGTAGCGATCTTTGAGCAGGTGTCGGCGCAATTGGCGCTGGAAAAGCGCCTTCAGGAAGCGGTAGCTGGCCTCGACGCTCGGGGGGTCGGGGGCAGTGGGACACAAGCCGAAGTCGGCGCTCAGGAAAAGGTCGAGGCTGGCGGGTGCGGTGCCGCCGCCGAGGTCCAGAATGACGTAGTCGGCGTCGAGGAGCCGGAGGCCCTTGGCCCAGCGCGGCTTTCTTCCGGGCCGCAAGGGGAGGGTGGAGTTCTGCGTGTACTCTTGAGGCACCAGGGCGAGCCCAGGAATTCCAGTGGGGATCGGCTCGAGGATCTCCTCGGCCAGCGGATCGCCTTGCACGACTTTTTCGACGGGCTCGACACCGAACATGGCGTGCAGCGAGCCACTCTGTCCGTCCGAGTCGATGAGCACCACCTTGCGCCCGAGCTGGGCCAGGTAGACGGCTAGGTTGACCGAGAGGACGCTGTGCCCGACGCCCGGCCGCCCGCCGCCGACCGCGACGACGCGCCGGACTCCGCGCGGCAGGGCCGAGCTGAAGCCCGCGGGCGGCATGCCCAGGGCGCTCACATGCGGGGGTTCCACCCGGGCCATCTAGCACTCACCCGCGCTGCTTGACCACCGGGCGGGCTGGGTTTGAAAAGTCGGGGCGCCTCGATCTAACCTCGCGGCCCGATGCCTTCGCTCCGCCTGACGGGCGCCCTTTTGGGCTGCATGTTCGTCAATCTGAACATGACCACCTGCCGTTCGCCGGGCGAGGGTGAGCCGAGCGCTCAGAAGCCCGCCACCCAAGCGAGCCAACCAAAAAACGTGGAGCTGCCGGGTGTGAATAGTTCCGATCTCACTCCGCGCGAGAAGGCGCAGTGGTCGACGCACGTCAGCGAACTTTTGTCGCCTTGTCCGCAGGTCACGGTCAGCGTGGCGGCGTGCATCCTGGAGAAGAAGGACTGCGCCGCGTGCGTACCCGCCGCCGAGTTCTTGCTGACGCAGGTGCGGCAGGGGCGCACTCCCGGCCAAGCCGAGGCTGCATTCGATGCACGCTTCGGCGCTGACACGAAGGTCGAGCTCGACACAGACGGTTCGCCCAGCAAAGGCGCCGACAACGCGCCCATCGTCATCGTCGAATTTGCCGATTTCGAGTGCCCCGCCTGTCGCGCGGCCAGCATCGTTCTCGATGCCATCGTGCAGAAGTCGAGCGACGTGCGCTTGGTCTTCAAGAACTACCCTCTGACGGCCATCCACATGAATGCGGAGGCGGCGGCTCGAGCTGCGGTGGCCGCCGGCAAGCAAGGTAAGTTCTGGGAGATGCACCATGAGCTCTTCGCTACTGAGCCGCCGCTCACGCCCGATCGCATCAAGCAGCTGGCCAAGAAGGTGGGACTGGACCCCGTCCAGTTCGACAGCGACATTCGCAGTGAAAGCGTGGTCGACGCCGTTCGAGCCGATCAGAAGCTCGGTCAGAGAGTGAAGCTGGAGGCGACTCCCAGCATCTACGTGAACGGTCGACGGGTCGACGTAGTGAACGAGTTGGCCGTCGACCTCGAGGCGTGGATTGACCTCGAGCGCAAGCTGCTGAGCGAAAAACCGTGAGTTCTGCAGTCGGAACGCACGGATGTTTTCCCACGGGTCGTCACTACCCGGGGATCGCCCACCTCATTGCCATCTCCGACGAAGGGTTGGTCGGAGCCTGGGATGCCGTCACGCCCATCTTCGATATGCCCTGGATCGCGATCGACACGGAGACGACTGGTCGTACTCCGGGCGATCATCGCATCGTGGAGATTGGCTGCGTCGTGTTCGAGCGCGGCGTGGTCGTCGAACGGCACAGCTGGCTCATCGACCCGGAGTGCCCCATTCCCGAAGAAGCCACGGCCGTGCACGGCATCACCGATGCGGACGTCGCTGGCAAGCCGACTTTCGCTGGTATTGCCCGAGAAGTTGCGGAGGTGCTCGTTCGAGGAGTCCCTCTGGCCTACAACGCGGAGTTCGATCAGGCGTTCGTCCACGCGGAGTTCGATCGTCTCGGCTCGGGCTTCAGCGGCCTCGACTTGAAGCGTTCCACCGTTTGGCTCGACCCACTCAGCTGGGCGCGCGAGCTACAAAAAGAGCACAAGAGCCGCGCGCTCGGTGACGTGTGCGAGCGGCTGGGCATCCGCCTGGAACGCGCCCACCGCGCGACCGACGACGCAGAAGCCGCGGGACATGTCCTTTCCGCTTTCGTCCGCGATCCTCGGATCCCGGCCCGCTACGGCGCTTTCGTCAAAGAGCAGAAGCGTCTCGAACGCCTGTTCGAGTTCGAGCGAGTTCGTTGGCGATGAAACCGGCCGAGCCCGAGCTCACGCTGCGCGCGCTGCTGCTCGGCTCGGTCTTGAGTGCCGTCCTCGGCGCTGCCAATGCCTACTTGGGACTATTTGCGGGCATGACCGTCTCCGCGGCCATCCCCGCGGCCGTTCTGTCGATGGCCATCCTGCGTGGTCTCCGCGGCACCCTGCTCGAGAACAACCTGGTGCAGACTGCCGCGTCGGCCGGGGAGTCCGCCGCGGCCGGCGCGATCTTCACGCTGCCGGCAGTGGTCCTGCTCGGGGCTTGGCAGGGATTCGACTATTGGATCACCACCTTGCTCGTGCTCTCCGGGGGAGTGCTGGGGGTGCTCTTCACCATCCCGCTCAAGCACGCCCTGATCGAGGAGCAGGCGTTGCCGTTCCCCGAAGGGCAAGCGACGGCGGAAGTCCTGCGCGCGGGCCACGGCCAAGGCGCTGTGGCGGAGGCTGGCGGTAGCGCGGTCAAGCCGCTCATCGTGGCGGCAGCCTATGGCGCAGTGGCCAAGCTGCTCGAGGGTGGGCTGCTGCTCTCCCGTGCCTCTTTCGAGGCGGCGAGCTTTGCCTTCGGCGGGCTCTTCTATTTTGGTACGGGGCTTTCGCCTGCGCTCGCTGCGGTAGGGAGTATCGTCGGCTTGCGTGTCAGCCTGCTGATGCTCGCTGGCGGCGCCATCAACTGGTTCGTGTTCGTTCCACTTTCGTTCGACGCCGCCACTTCGGGGTCGGCCGTCGAGATTGCTTGGACGACGTGGTCAGAGAGCACACGCTTCTTGGGCGTGGGCGCCATGACCGTCGGCGGCTTGTGGACCCTGTTCGAGCTGCGGAGCGCGCTTTGGCGCGCGGTGCGCAGTGGGGCGCGAGCGCTGGGCGCGGGCGGTGCTCGTGGGGCGGCGGAAGGCCACGGGGCAGCATCAGACACTGGTCCTGCCGACCTAGCGCCCGTCGTTCTGAATTCGGGCATTGCACTCGTTGCCGTGATCACGTGCGGCGTGCTTCGGCACCTGCTTGGCTCGCTGCCGCTCGCGTTCCTGCTGACGGTGGTCGTGTTCGTCCTCGGCTTCCTGTTCAGCGCTGTCGCTGCCTACATGGCGGGCCTGGTGGGATCGTCGAACAACCCGGTGAGCGGCGTCACCATCGCCACCATTCTGCTCACAGCTGCCCTTCTGGTGTTACTCGGCGTCCCGAGAGCCCCCAGCTCGCAGGTGGCGGTAGGCGGTGCGGCTGCAGCCGTGCTCCTCGGCAGCATCATTTGCACGGCTGCCGCGATTGGCGGCGACAACATGCAAGATCTCAAGACCGGGCAGCTGGTCGGCGCTCATCCAGCGCGGCAACAAATTGCGCAGCTTCTCGGTGTGGTGGCGGCCGCGGTCGTGATGGCTCCGGTGCTCGATCTGCTGGCGGGAGCGTACGGCTTCGGCCCGCGCACGGCGGAGCATCCGGCGCCGCTCAAGGCTCCACAAGCGACGCTGATGGCCTCGGTGGCGACGGGCGTTTTCGGGGGCGAGCTGCCCTGGGGCTTCGTGCTCGCTGGTGCTGGGCTGGCAGTGGCGCTGGCAGCGTTCGATTTTTGGCTTGGCCGGACGAAGAAGTCCTTTCGGGTACCGGTATTGGCCGTGGCCGTGGGCCTCTATTTGCCGGTGGAGCTGTCGGTGCCGATTGCGCTGGGGGCCGCCGTGACCTCGGGAGGGACGACGGCCGGCGCCGCGCGCTTACTCCGGGCAGCGGGGCTCATCACCGGAGAAGCGCTGCTCGGCGTCGTCCTGGCCGGCGTCGTCTCTCTCTGGGGCGCACCAGAAGCGCTCTACGGTGCGCCATCGGCTTGGATGGGCGCAGCGATTTTCGTAGGTGCGCTCGTTCTCCTGCGTGGACGTTCGTAAAGCGCATCCCACCCGTAAACCGCACCGAACTCTGGGCAGAGGTGGGCGTCCGAGGTCGAGCGCCGGGTGGTTCTCGTCGAGCCTCAGGGAGAGGTTTCGACGCGCGGACTTTCGCTGATCGGACTCTGCGGCGGGCGCTGGACGCTCATCCGGACGTCGAGCAGGATGGCCTGTCCGCTGACGCCTTCGACCACGCGCTCTTCGGGCGCAGCGTTCGGATGCTCCAAGCGTACGTGGTGGCGACCGGGCCCCAGGCGAATGGGTTCGGCGAAGGGCGTCGTCTCGCGATGTATGCCATCGACGACCACGTGCGCCCACGGCGTGGCCACGACGCGCAGGAGCATTGCATCCGGATTCTGGATCGTCTGCAGGCTCAGGTCGGGCCTCGGCGCCTGTTCCGCGTCTGCCTTCAGGAACCAGGCGAGGGAGGCCACGCCTGCTCCCATGCTGGCCACGAGCAGGAGGGTGAGCGGCGGTCGCCAACGCACCTGCCGTTTGGCTGCCTCGGGCACGAGGGGCACATGAGCTGGTTCGGCGACCCAACGCCGACGGACCAGCTCGGCGAGGAGTGCGCCTTCGGGCGGCGTCGTCGACAGGGCTGCCAAGCTGGCGACGAGCTGCGCAGCATCTGCGGGCCGCTCCGCCGGCACCTTGGACAGGCACCGTTCCACCAGCTGACGGAGAGCCAGCGGTGCTTCCGGGCGGAGGCGGACGAGGGGTGTCGGAGCATCGTTCCGAACGCGCGACGGGTACTTGGCGTCCTTGGGATCGCCGAATGGAGTGATGCCGGCCAGCGCCTGATAGAGGATCGCACCGAGCGCGAAGAGGTCGCTGGCGGCGCTCGGCTGTTCGCCGATCGTCGTCTCTGGCGCGAGACCTGCCCGACCCACAGGCTCGATCGGTTCTGCCTCGGCAAGACCGACCGTGCCGCCGAACCCCTCTAGCTTCAGGCGCCCCTCGCGATCGAGCCGAACGACGTCCGACCCGAGGTGACCGTGGACGATGCCTCGACCGTGGGCGTGCGCGAGCGCGCGGGCCAAGGACAGGCCGATGGCGCGGACTGCCTCGACCTCGAGCGGCCGATCGAGAAGGTCAGCCAAGGTCTGGTCGAGCGTGCTTTCGACCACCAGGGCCAGCGTCGTCTCGTCTTCGCGGTACTCGAAAAGCCGAACGATGGCAGGGTGATCGAGCGCCGCGAGACCCTGGGCCTGGCGGCGAAGCGCCCCTGCCAGCGGCGAACTCGGCAGGATGCCGCGCCCCAGCTGGAGGACACGGACTGGCCGGCCGAGGGGAGCCTGTCGGCCACGATACTCCTGCCAAATCGGTCCTTCGTGGATGATGCCCGAGAGCTCGATGCCGGGCAGAGCCGCCGCCATGGCGCGCAGGCTACACTCCCTCCCCGTGACGTCCCAGGCCTCTGGACCAGAGCTTCACTTCTTGGCCCGGAGCAAAGCTGCACGGGCCCTTCCGGTCTGTGCCCTGCTCCTCGGCGCCGCTCTGCTCCTCTTTGCCCGTTCGCCGGCTACCGGCTTCGTGTTCGATGAGCAAGAAGCCATTCTCGCCAACCCCTACCTTCGCGGCGGGCACGCCTGGCTCGATGCCTTCGGCGTCGATTTTTGGGGTCTGCCGGTCAAGGGAACCATCGGCTCCTATCGTCCGCTGCCGAATCTCTTGTGGTGGCCGCTCTCCGGGACGCTGCGCTTCGGAACGCCCTTTTTTCTTCAGCTCTGCGGTCCTTTGCTGCACGCCGTGGCCGTCGGCCTTTTCTATCTGTTGCTCCGGCGGCACCTCGGTGCGCGAGACCGGCGGGCCGAGCAGGCCGCATGCGTCGGAGCGGTCGTGTTCTTGACGCTCGGTGTCGTGACCGAAGCCGTCGTCACGGTCGTGGGCCAGGCGGACGTGCTCGTAGCCATTTGGACGTTGCTGGGGCTGCTCGCGCTCGAGCTGCGGGGCGGGATGCGCGAGCTCGCGCTTCTCTCGTGTGGCCTCCTGGGACTCTTGTCCAAGGAAACCATGCTGGGATCGTTCCCCGTGATCTTCACGGCGGCGCTGGTGTTGCCGCGACTCGGGGGACGCACCGCGCGCGTCGTCGTGGCCCTCGGGGTCGTGGGGGCGAGCGTCGGAAGTGTCCTGCTCCTGGTGGCCATTCGGCGCCATTTCTTCCTCGGCGAGTCGCAGCCGGCGGCACCCGCATTGGCACTGGCCGACCCAGCGTGGGCCCACTGGCTCCGCCTGTTCGAACAGCCGCGCCTGCCCATCGATCCACAGAACAACCCGCTCGCCGAGGCCGACCCGGCCCTGCGGGCTCCCACGGCCCTCGCCATCTTCGCCGCGAACCTGCTGCACATGCTCGTGCCGATCGAGCTCGTCGCGGACTACTCCTTCCCACGCCAGATTCCGCACGGCTGGACCGTGGGCGCCGTGCTGGGGGCTTGCTTTCTCGTTCTGCCGCTCGCCTGGTCCGGAGCGCGCTGTCTCCGAGAGTTTCGGCCCTCGCGAGCCTGGACTGCACCAGACGCGGGCGGCCCAAGCGCCCTCTTCACGCTTGGTTTGGCCTGGCTCCCGCTCTGCTATCTGCCCGTTTCGAATCTCGTCGTCCTTCTGCCCACCGTCCGTGCGGAGCGCTTGCTCTACACGCCGGCCATCGGCCTCGCTCTCTTGATGGCCGCGGCGTGGTCTCTCGGTTCGCGAGCATCGCTGGTCCCCGTGTGGCGGCGGAGTGCGCTCGTATTCTTCGTTCTGACCCATGCAGTCCAGGCGCGTGCCCATGCTCTGCACTACGAATCGGACGTGCTGTTCTGGCGGGCGACCGCCCGGGGAGCCCCCGCGAGCGCCAAAGCGCACCTGAACCTCGGCGTGATGCTCGGTGCGCGCCACGATCCGGAGGGACGCGTCGCGGCTACGCGCCAGAGTGTCGAGCTTGCGCCCACCTGGCCGCTCGGACATGTCTATTTGGGCGACGCCCTCTGCCGCGCCGGTCGCGCCAGCGAGGCCATCGCCCACTACGAACGAGGCCTCCGCCTCGCTCCCGATCAGAAAGACTTGGCTGCGCTGGCGCTCCAATGTCTGTGGGACGCGGGCGCTTTCGAGCTTGCGCGGCCAGTGCTGGAACGCGTCGCCGCGGCCGATCCCAGGGGGTGGCTCGGTTTCCTCCTGACTGAGGTCAGCGCGCACGGGCGCGCCAACGGCGGAGTGCCCACGATCTATCGGACGCGCGGATACAACGAGACCAAGTGAGGCCGCGATGGTGGCGAAGCGGTTCCCCGTCACGGGGGGCCCTCGCCGTCACCTTTGCTGTACGAGCAGGTGCAGACCGAGCGCGCTCACGGCCAGGAGCGTCAGGGCGGCGGCGGCCACCAGGAGATCCGTGATCAACCGACTTCTGCCACCTTGCACGATGCCGGCAGGATCGGGGGGTGGATCCGCCACTTGAGCGGGCGGGGGAGTGCGCGCTTCGTCGGGCAAGGTCGTCAGCTCGTCGAGGGCCGACTCGACTTGCTCAGGCTCGATTGAGTGCCCGTGCGCCGCGAGGCTGGCTGTCACCAAGTCGCGAGCCAAGTCTTCGCTGGGACTGCCGAGAGCATCGCCCTCCAGCCGAAGCTCGACCGTGACGGCGCCGAGAACGACGCGGTCTCCTTCTCGCACGAGCCGAGGAGATCCTGGACTGAGCCACACCGGCGGCCCGCCGTCGGCGCCCGCCAGTGCGGTCCCGTTGGTGCTGCCTTCGTCGGTCAGGAGGTACTGGTCGCCGCGCTTCTTGAGGGTCGCGTGGCGTCCGCTGACGGTTGGGTCAGGAAGGCGCACGTCTGCCGAGCTGTCGCGCCCCAAAGTAATGAGACGACCGGCCCGCTCGACGTAGAGCGGCGGCTCCACGGGAGCCGAAAGCACCAGTACTTTCACGATGCACGCGTCTCTACACCAAACGGTGATTTCTTGGCCAATCCTCGGGTGGCGTCTTACTCGGTAAGGAACGTGCCTGGGTGGCCAAATGGGGTGCCCGGGAGCGCGACTCTGCCATGACCGCCTCCGTCGACCGCCGCCATCCGCACGTTCCCCGGGTTCCGCTGACCAAGCTGGTCGACATCTGTCCGACCGCTGGAGACAGCGCTGCTTTCCAGGGAGAGTCGAACAACCTGAGTGGCCGTGGCATGTCGCTGCGCACGAGCCACCTGCCGGAACTCGGGCAGGAGCTCATCTGTCGCTTCGAGCATCGCGGTCAGGAGATCCTGGTCGAAGGGCGGGTCGCTTGGCGCGCCGAGACGGAAGAAGGTGGAGAGTTCGGCCTGCAGTTCACCGCGCTCGACGCCGACAGCACGGACGTGATTCGGGATCTCGGTCGAGAGCGCGCGCAGGAACCACCGCCGGACGTAGGCGTCGAGGAAGCTCCGTCGAACGCGAAAGAGCTGGCCGCGGGTCACCGGGTGCGTCTGCACGTCGAGGGGCTCGGTGCACCGATGAAGGCGGCCGTGCACACAGCGACCGATCGACGGATCCGCGTCGGATCACAGCTCGAGTTCTTGAAGGTCGGTAGGACGGTCGAGCTCGAGGAGCTCGGCCAAGGAACGCGTCGCAGCGCTCGCGTGGACGCGGTCAACGTCGTCATCAACCCGGCCACGGCCATCCCTGAGCTGGTCGTGCAGCTCAAGTATGCCGGTTTGGCGGATACACCGGCACCTGCGCGCGCCGCCGACGCGGGCGGCCCGGGTACTTCGGACAGCCTGCCCGCTCTAGCGCACGACAGCGTCGACCATGATGACGAGGGCGAAGAGGACCTGGCGGACCTGCTCCCTTTGCCGCCCAAAGCGGCCGAGCTGGGGCGTCGCGCTCTCGGCTGGGCACGTCGAGCATCGACCTTGGCCGGACAGGCAGGCGCGACGCTTGGACAGGTCGCCTTGCAGGCGAAGGAAGGTGCGTCTCAGGCTTTGGAGCGCGGACGCGGAGGGCCCCAAGAACCGCTCGGCAATGGCTTCGCGTCGGCACCCGCTGCGCGTCGTCGGGCTCAGAGCAGTCGTCGGGCGGGCGTGGGCGCGCCTGCTCACTTGCGCTCGGGCATCCACGAACTCGGCCTGACCGGACGCGAGAAGACGGCGCGACCCAGCTCCGCTCGGTCGGCGCCAGCGACTGCTCGCCGGTTCTCGCCGCGTTTGCTCGCGGGCGCGGCGCTCGTTCCGCTCGTTCTCATCGGTTCGGCGCTGCTCACGCGCGCCATGACCAGCGGCACAGACACTCCGGACGGCACGCAGGCCGTGGCTGTGAAGCCGCCTGCGCCTGCAGCGACCCCGGCTCCTGCACCGGCCCCCGCGGCCGCAAACCCACCGGCGAATCCGGACGGCATCGCGCTCGACGTGCCGCTTTTCGGTCCGCGGTCGGTCGCCACCTCCGAGCCCGTCAGTGACGGGCCTGCCGTCGACGACGCCACCGCAGAAAAGCTGGCGGCCGCCGCCGCCGTACCCGATCAGGCGTGGGAAGACGACGCCGAAACGACGGTTACCAAGACGTCCGCCAAGGAAACCGCACCCTGGGGCCGTGGACGACTGCACCTGCCGACGATTCACCGCATCCGTTTGGACGCTCCCGGCGCCGAAATCGCTGGAGCCGTGGAGCAGGAAGGGTTCGTGGTGGTCATTCCTGGGCGGAAGGCGATGGAGTCGGGACGTGCCATCCAGGGCAGAGACAAACGCATCCTGAAGGTGATGGCCAGCAACACCGCCGAGGGCGCGCGGGTGCGCTTCGCCTTCCGCGGCCCCGTGCCTGCCTATCGCGTGCGTCTCCGCAACGACTTCATCGAGTTCCTGATCAGTGCCCCCGAGGACAGCCTGGCGAAACTCTGAGCGCCGCGCTTTGCGCACCCTCCAGCAGGGTGCTGAAAAAGCCTTGATCAGCACCCTCTAGCCGCGGCGGCCGCCGCCCTTGCGGGTGGCCCGCGGAAGGCTGGTCTTGGGTGAGATCGTGAGCTGCCCGCGATCGTCCCGGCCCTCGCGAGCGGCATACCAACCGGCGTGCGCGATCATGGCGGCGTTGTCCGTGCAGGCCTTGCGCGATGGGACGGTCAGGCGAATTCCATGGCGAGCCATGCGCTCTCGGCCGCGCTCGCGGAGCTCGCTGTTGGCGGCCACACCGCCCGCCAGCACCACGTGAGGGATGCCCTCTCGCAAGCTGGCGGCAATCGCCTTGTCGAGGAGTGAGTCGGTGACGCGGCGCTGGAACGTGGCGCAGAGGTCTCGCAGCTTCTGATCGTTCTCGATGGGCGCGTTTTCCTTCACCCAACGGGCGACGTTCGTCTTGAGACCGCTGAAGCTGAACTCCAAGGACGAGCGATCGGCCATGGGACGAGTGAGGTCGACGCCATCGGGGTTTCCTTCTTGCGCCAAGGCGTCGATGATGGGTCCGCCCGGGTAGCCGAGTCCCAGGAGCTTCGCCACCTTGTCGTACGCCTCGCCCGCCGCGTCGTCGCGCGTAGCACCGAGCTCCGTCATGGCCTGCACGTCGGGGCCGTCGACACGATAGAGCGCGGTGTGACCCCCGCTGGCCAGGAGGGCGATGAAGGGGAACTTGGCGGGCGGGGGCGGCGCCTGGCCGGGAAACTCCAAGAACGCTGCCAGGATGTGCCCGACCAGGTGGTCGACGCCGACGAGGGGCCGGTCGAGGGCGAAGGCGAGGGCGGCGGCGACCTGCGTTCCGATCAAGAGCGCACCCGAGAGACCGGGGCGACACGTGACGGCCACGGCATCGATCTCTCTTAGGTTGATGTTCGCGGCCGAGAGTGCGGCCTCGACGACTGGCCGGGCCTTGTTCAAGTGGTCCCGCGAGGCGATTTCCGGCACGACGCCCCCATACTCTGCGTGCAGGGCAATCTGACTTTGCACCACGTCGGAGAGCACGCTGTGTCCGCGCACGACCGCTGCGGCGGTTTCATCGCAGGAGGTTTCGATACCCAGGATCAGCATTTCGGCCGGGTCTCTCATCGCATGCGCTGGCTCTATCGCAAGCCTTCGCCGTTCAAAGCCCCCAAGCTTTGGGCTACCCTGGGCGCAAAATGTTCGACACCCTGCTGTTTTCGCAAAAGAAGGCCTCCGTCCAGCCCGCCGATGTCCTGGTCGTCGTCTTGCCGAACCATGAGCCGCTGTCGGATCCTACCTTTCAGGACCTCGATCGAGCGCTCGATGGTGCGCTCGCCCAGCATGTGAAGGCGCAGAACACGCCGATCGAACGCGGAGTGCCGCTCTGCGTGCCCACCCTGGGTCGCCTGCCGGCACGCTATTTGATTCTCTGCGCGATCAAGTCGTACCAAACTGACGGTGCAGCGGCGGCGCTCACGGAAGCGGTCGCGGTGGGTGTGCGTGAGTCCCTCGGTCTGAAAGCGAACACCGTTGCGGTAGCGACGCCGGCTGCTGCCGACATTGCCACCGTGAGCTTGGGCGCGTTGCTCGGAGCGTACACCTTCGATCGCTACACGAGCGAGAAGACGAAACTCTCGGAAGTCGTGCTCTTGCTGCCCCGAGCGGCCACCAGCGCCGACAAACAAGCCTTGGCTCTCGGCAAGAAGGTCGCGCAGGGCGTGTGCCTAGCGCGCGATCTGGTGAATGAGCCGCCGAACGTCCTGACGCCGATGACCTTCGCCGAACGGGCGCAGCAGGTGGCCAAGCGCAACAAATTGGCGTGCAAGGTGCTCGACGCACGCGGCATCGAGAAGGCCAAGATGCACCTTCATCACGCCGTCGGACGTGGCAGCGTCAATCCACCGGCGTTCATTCACCTGACGTATCAACCCAAACAGTCGCGCGGGCGACTCGTGTTCGTTGGCAAAGGACTGACGTTCGATTCGGGTGGCCTTTGCATCAAGCCGATGCAGGGCATGGCCGAGATGAAGAGCGATATGGCCGGCGGAGCGGCAGTGCTCGGATTGATGGAGATCGTGAGCGCGCTGGCGCCGTCGATTGAGGTCCACGGCATCATTGGAGCCGCGGAAAACATGCCCGATGGCAACGCCTATCGCCCCGCGGACGTGATTGGCTCGCTCGCCGGCAAGACGGTGGAGATCATCAACACGGATGCCGAAGGACGCCTCGTGCTGGCCGATGCGCTCACCTATGCAGCACGTCTGGAGCCGGACTTGGTGATTGACGCCGCCACGCTGACGGGCGCCACGCTGATTTCGCTCGGCCCTCCGTACTCGGCATTCTTCACCGCGTCCGACGAGGTGGCAGCTGCCATGCAGCGCGCAGCTGCCCGCGCTGGAGAAAGCTTCTGGCGGATGCCGCTCATCGAAGAGCTCGCTCAGCAGCTGAAGAGCGACGTGGCCGACCTGAAGCACACGGGCGAACGCTACGGCGGCGCCATTACTGCCGCACTCTTCTTGCGTGAATTCACGCTCGGCGTGCCGTGGATGCACTGCGACATTCCCGGTGCGGTGCTGCGTGATCGCGCGAGCGGCATGCATCCGAAAGGCGGTACGGGGCACGCCGTTCTCACGTTCCTCGAGCTGGTGCGGGAGCACGACAAGAGTCGCATCGTCACCGGCAGCGCGAACCAGAAGGTCCCGCGCCGTGCGCGGCGCTCGGTTCGCGCTGCAGCCACGGTCCCCGCAGCCCCAGTTCGCCGTCGGCGCCGCAAGGCGCCCTAGCAGGGTGCGGAAAAACGCACCCTGCCAACGAGAACCCTGCTAGAGCCGGTCTCAAAACCGACGCAGTCAGGAAAAACGCCCGCCAGCTCTGGCGAGGCGGGTCGTTTGTCCCCGGCTTTCTACTGTTCGGCGCGCGCACGGGTGTGCTCGGCGGTCGGGTGCTTCGTCAGTCCTTCACGTAGTTGCCCCAGCCGACGAAGAACCAGATGGCACCGCCGGTGTGGCCATTGTTGAAGGTGACCGCGGGCATGCCGCCGAACGTGAATCCACCGAAGGATACGCCGCTGGCGAGCGACACGACCATGCGGGCGCGATCGACCTCAGGCACATAGTCCGGGCCGATGCCCAGCAAGAAGTAGCCCGTATTGCGCTTTCCCCGCGGCATCACGCCGATGAGCGCGGCTGCACCGAGGATGCCGTATGGGCCGACGGCGGCGCCGTAGGAGTCGTAGTCGGTTTCGGTGGTGCCGCCTGCGCTGATGCGCGCCCCGACGGCCAACGGCCCGGTGATGTGCCACGCACCACTCACCGCGCCGCCCCATTCGCCCATGAAGCTGCCGCTCATGTCACCTCCGCCACCCCAAGTGCCGACGACCATGACGAACGTGTCTCCGGCCTGATACGGCGGTTCACGCGGCGGAACGGCGACCGGCGTCGGTGCCGCACTCGCCGCTGGCGCGGGAGCCGAAACGGGCGGCGGTGCGATCTCGCCACCGGCTTCGATGAAAGCTTGGCGGACCCGCTCGACGAGCAGGTCCGGCGGAATACTGACGTTGGGATCGAGGCGACGTGCCTCCACGAATGCGGCGACGGCGGCCTGATGATCGCGGTAGGCACCCGCCTGCACGATGCCGAGATCGCGGAGCAGGCGAGCCTTGGCTGCATCCGGACATTCGCGACGCGACGCGGCCTCGCAACGGGCCAAGCCTTCTCTCACGGTGTAGAGGGCGCCTGCGTCGTCCTCAGCGACGTACAGGCGCAGCGTCTCGGCTGACGTTTCTTGCGGAGTGGGCGCAATCGAGCCGGCGACAGCTGGCGGCGGAGCGGCAGCTGGCGGCGGAGCGGCAGCTGGTGGTGGTGGTGGTGGTGGCGGTGGCGGTGGCGGTGGTGGTGGTGGCGGCGGCGGTGGAGCGGGCGCTACGGCTGGTGGCGGAGCGGCAGCTGGTGGCGGAGCGGCAGCTGGTGGCGGAGCGGCAGCTGGCGGCGGAGCGGCAGCTGGTGGGGCTGGCGGCGCTGGAGCGGGCTGAACTGGAGCGGGCGCTGCAGGCGGCGCGCTGGGCGCTGTCTGACCGAGGGCACCCGCCGTCCAGAGCGTTAGAGCGAGTAGACTCCTCCGAGTCACGCGAGTGCGGAAAGGAACGAAGCGATGGATTCTTGCGGTCACTCAGGATTCTCCCCAGTCAGCCCCAAGGCCGCCAAGGCGGCGTGGGCGCGCGTCTTCACGAGTTCATTTTCGCTCGAGGCGAGCTGCCGCAGCAAGGCGGCGATGCTCGCATCGAGGGCGCCGGTTTGTCGCCTTCCCATGTCTTCGAGCACAGCGGCGACGCGACGCAGCCGAGGCCAGGCCGGATCGGACTTCACGAGGTCTTTCAGGAGCGGCAGCGCCGAGTCGGAGTTGCACTCAGCCAGAGCAAAGGCGGCCGCCTCGAACTTGGCGTCGTCGGAGCCTTGCAGCGCCCGCGTGAGAGTCGTGCGCGACAGAGATCCCTGTTCGGGGCAGAGCGTGCCGAGCGCCAATGTCGAGAGCTCGCGGTCGGAGCCTTCGGCATGGGGCACGAGCCACGGCAGCACCGCCAGGTGGATACTGGCCGCGCTCCGCTCGGCTCGGAGCTCGAGATCGGAGGCCTCACGGCTGCCGAGTTCATCGGCCACGAAGAGTGGAGCGAGGGACGCGCGTCCGCTCGATCGCGCCATGGCTCGGAGTGCTTGCGTGGCCGATGCGCGTGAGGTCTGCAGCGCGACTTCGAGCGCCGCGACGAGGTCCGTCTGGTGCGCTTCGAGTACACGCATGCGCTGAGCCGCAGGCGTAGCCCGGGCGAGCTCTCGCCAGAGCAGCTCTTCGATGCGCGGAGTGTCGCGCTCGATCGCCCAGTCGAGCTGCGTCTTCCCCGGTTCACTTGCGGTTGCGGGTGGCGAGGCGTCGACGGTGGCCAGCGCGCCCACGCTGGCCGCAGCCAAGCGGGCATCGGCACCGAACAGCGCGGCGCTTGCTGCCTCGAGGAAACGTCGATCCTGCGGCGCCTGCGTCGCGAGAGCGGCGAGGACGCCAGCCTGCAGCAGCGCCGAATCGCGTCCGAGCTCGGCCGTGAGAGCTAGAGCGGCTGCCCGTGACCGGGCGCGCTGTCCGAGGGCTAGCGCTGCGGCTGTCCTCGTAGCCTCGCCTTCGTTCTCGGATCTGAGGAGGGCGACGAGGTCTGCTTCTGGCAGCGGGGGTTTGCGCTGCCCGAGGGCCCATAGGGCCTCGGCGCGGATGCTCGGATCTTCCGCTTCGAGAGCGAGAAGGAGGCCCCGGCGCGCCTCTGCTCCGCTGATGCGCGCCAGGCCGCGTACGACGGCGAGTGCGAGTGCACCGCGCGGATTCGGGCTCCTCTTTCGCAGGACCTCGAGCAGGCGCGAGGCCACGGCCGGGCTATCGTGCTTGGTGGCGGCTTCGATGGCAGCGACGCGTTGCGGCTCGGGGGCAGGTCCTTCCGCGAACTCGAGCAGTGCGGCGCTCGAAGCTGCCACGGTGCCCCACGCGAGGAGCAAGATGACCTGCTCTTGCTCCTCGAGGTCCGCGGAAGCGAGCACCGATAGCAAGGGACCTAGGTTACGATCCGCGAGCTCGGCTAGAGCCCGCGCCGCCGCTGGATCGGCACGCTCCGCTCGATCCTCGAGGAGCACGCGCTGCCGGCTGACCACCTCCAAGAGCAGCGTGCGTAGTGCAGGTGTCTCGGGCCGCGAGATGCAGAGGGGACGCAGCTGGTCCTCGAGTTCCCGCATGAGATCCGAGGATGCTGCCGCCGACATTGCCTGCTTGCCGAGCAGTGTCAGATCGTCTGCATGGCGCGCGCTGCGCAGGCTACGTAGCAAGAGCGCCAGCGCCTCCTGGTGCTCGCCTCGTTTGCCCAGCAATCTGGCCAGGTGGATGGCCACGGCGTGCATCTGCACGTCTTGGGCGAGCGCCTTGCGATACGCCCCCTCGGCGTCCGCGAGGCGGCCACTGCGTTCGTAGAGAGTGCCGAGCTTGGCAAGGGCTTCGGCATCGGTCGGATTCAGGCTGACGCCGCGCTCCGCGTAGGCGATCGCTCGGTCGTCGTCGTGCAGCTCGAAGGCCAGGTCTGCGAGTCGTCCCAGGATCTCGCGGGCATGGCCGGGATCGATGGCAAGCAGGCGTTCGAGCGTTCCGACTGCCGCCAGCCTCTTGCCCTGGTCCAGCTGCACGCGTTCGAGCCGATGGAGGACGTTGCGGTCCCCGGGCATGAGCTCGTGCAGGCGTGTCAGAGTTCGCTCGGCGTCGCTCGAGTTGCGTAGTAGGATTTGCGCTTCCGCCAAGGTCAGACCTGCCTCCGTGCTGGGCGTGGGTGCCTGAAAGGCGCGCTCGAGCGCAGCCATGTCCACCGTGAGGCGTCCCGTGCGCTTGAGCAGGCGGACGACCTGGCGTCGCGCCTCCGCGCGCGTAGTTTGATCGGCGCCGCGATCCGCCTTTGGATCCTTCAGCACGATGAGCCACGCCGCGAGTGCTCGCCGCTCGTAGTCCTTCTTGGCAGGGCCAGTTGCAAGGGCAGCCGCGCGCAACAGGCCACGGGCCAGCGCTACTTTGGGTTCGATCTCGCTCGGTGCCGCCGCGACTGCCTGCTCGAGGACGTCGAGGCCACCTTTGACGTCGTCGTGTCCGAGCAAAGTCTCGCCGTACAGCACCGCGCCCCTGGTCTTGTCGCGATCCGACAGCAAGCGTTTCCAGAGAGAGCGAGCCTTGTCGCCGTCTCCTTGGCGATACGCTCGGCTGCCGAGCTCAACCAGGTGTCGACGATCGAGCCCCGATTTCGTCGCCAGAACCAGCTCGATGCGCCGTGCCCGCTCCGCTTCGCCGAGGCGTTCGGCGAGCTCGAGGAGCAAGAACGAAGCGCTCGCATCGCTCTCGAAGCGCAGAGCCGCGCGATCGAGCTCCGCCAAAGCTCGCTCTCGCTCGCCTGCTGCCAGCAAGAGGTCGATGTGGCGCAGGACGAGATCGATCTGGCCGGGTGCTTGGCGGACCAGCTTGGCGAGCTCCTTCTCGGCGCCAGCAAGGTCGAGTGTGAGCTCGAGCACGCGTACCAAGCTCAGTCGCAAGTCGATGTCTCTGGGCGCGAGCTCGCTGGCGCGGCGGTACGCGTGCGCCGCTTGGTCAAGCTGCCCGAGTTCCTCGTAGAGGCTCGCCAGAAGGGCGAACTGCTCAGCGGTTCGCGCGCTGCTGGCGAGTTCCTTCAGGTAACTCGCTTGTGTGCCCAGTGCGCGATGTGCTTCGGCGCGTAGTGCGTCGAGCTCGGCACGAAGAGCTGGCTCCCCCTCGCTCAGGCGCGATGCCCGCTCCAGTGTGCGGAGAGCTGCTTCGGAATCACCACTGACCAGCTCCGCGCGTCCGAGATCGCGCAAAGCCGGAACGAGCGCACGCCGATCTCCTTCCGCGGCGCGCGCGACCCGGCGCAGCTCGTCGATCGCCTCGCGGTGGCGGCCACGGGCCAAGAGAGCACGACCCAATTCACCCGCAACGAAGCCGTTTCCGCGTGCCGCGCGGACCAAGGTGCCGTGGTAGTGCTGCGCGCAGGGTAGGTCCGAGAGCTCCAAACACAGCTGCCAGAGCTGGCCGAGCGTTTCCTCTCGGGGCACGCCGTTCTGCAGTGGTAACGCCTGTTCCAGACTTGCGCGAGCTCGAGCCAGGTCGCCGCGCGCACTCTCGAGGCGCGCGCGAGCCAAATACCCCTCGGGGCGCCGCGGCTCCGCGACGATGGCGTCCGCGAGCGTGCGCTCCGCGCGTGGCAGGTCCCCTTGGCTCTGGGCCACCTCGGCCAGCGCGAGCCCTGCGCCGTAGGCTGCGCTCCCGCCGGCTCGAATGGTGCTCTCGAGTTCTGAGGCGAGGGCCGTGAGCTGACCGTCGCGCTCGCGGTAGAGGTCCATCAGCCGCTTGATCGCGACTTGGTCGCCGGGTTTCTCGGCCACCAGCTTCTGATAGCGAGCGATGAGCAGAGCGCGCTCGTCGGCGGGGGTCCTGGTGGGAGCCGACGTGACATCGGGCGCCTCGGATGGCGCGCCTGGAGCAGTCTTGGGAGCTGCTTGTGTGGCCCCCGGGCCGGGCGCCGCGCCTGGCCGGGGTCGCCGTCCCCGGGCGTTGAATTGTGCGGGAGCGGCCGCACTCACGAGCAGCGATAGCAAGAGGACACGGGACGCAGAGCTCAGCGCCCACCGCCGCGCTGTCTTCGGACCCGGCACCACCACCAGGCTAGTCTAGCAGGGTGGTGCGGGCGCGCCCCAAGACCTCGCGGAGAGCGCTCTGGCCAGGGCGTGCGGGCTGCTCGGACGCAGGCCCCGTGCTAAGGGGCGGCGCTCGATGGCCGACCCCGCGCCCTCCCCGCCCGCGCCCTCGCTGCCCGCGCCGAGTCGGGGTCAACGCCTCGTGAAAGCCCTGGTTCGTCTCGTGGTCGCGATGTCCGTGGTCGCCGTCGCGGTCGACCTGGCTCGCCGCTTCGACGCGGCCGACGTGTCGCTGGAAGTGGGCTGGCTGATGCTGGCCTTGGTTCCTGCATCCATCGGGGTTCTCGTGCAGGTGCTGGCGTGGCGGCGCCTCCTCTGGGCACTGACCGGTCGAATGGCACCGTGGAACCAGGTCGCGACCGTCTATCTCGATGCTCAGATGGCTCGCTACACCCCCGGCAAAGTGGGACTGCTCGCCGTGCGGGTAGCGAGCGCCCCCGCGCTGGGCGTGACCCCGCGCGTGATGGTCGGCTCGCTCTTCATCGAGATCCTCTCCTGGGCAGGCGTGGGTGTCTTGGTTGGATTCGTCACGGTCGCCACGACATCCCTCTTTTTGGCCACGGAGCTGGCCGGCACGAGTGCTCGCGCGCTGGACCTGCAGAGAGGCGCGACCATCATGGCGATCCTGGCTCTCAGCGGGCTCGTCTGTCTCTGCACGGTGCCACGCTCTCACTATCCGAAACGGTTGCGAACTCTGCTGCTCGGACCGGACGAAGAGAGTCGGAGTGGCGCCGAGACCGCCGCACAACTCACGAGCGGCCAGATGCCGCTCGTGCCGCTCGGATTGCCGCTCTGGCACGTGGCGCACTGGCTCTGCTGGGTGTTGGCCGGCGCGACTCTCTGTCTGGGCCTCGGCGCTTCGTGGGCGGCGGCCGGCTTCACCGGCGGCATCCTGTGCCTGGCCGTGGTGCTCGGCTTCTTGGCGGTGGTGGCGCCAGCAGGGGCTGGCGTGCGCGAGGTGGTGATCAGCGTCGCTGCTGCGCCCGTGCTTGGCCCGAGCTCCGCGCTCGTCCTCGGACTCACGGCTCGCATCGTGTCCTTGGTGGCCGACTTTGGCTGTTGGACCGTGGTTCGTCTTCTGCGTGTGCGCCGCGATTCGACGCGAGATCGGCCCCGGGGCTAGCTCTGCCCAGCGACTAGCCCTGCCCGGCCACTAGCCCTACCCGGCCACTAGCCCTACCCGGCCACTAGCCCGGCTCCCTGCCCGGGGGCTGATGGTGGCTTCGGGTGTGGATCCGTCAGGAGGGCGGCTTTCGACCAGGACCCGAGATGCGCTGCCTGACGTGGTACGGCGGCTTGTCCTGAGACTCATGATACGTTCGTGAGACAACGTCTGCGACGAGCCCCAGCGAGAGCAGCTGCACGCCGACCACGATGAGGAGCACCCCCAGCATCAAAAGCGGACGATTGCCGATGTCGGCGCCGAAGGCGATCTTCTGAATGGCGAGCCAGACGCAGACGCACGCTCCGAGGAACCCGCTGAAGATCCCGGCCAAGCCGAACACTTGCATCGGGCGTGTCAGGTAGCTCTGCATGAAGCGGACGGTCATCAGGTCGAGCACCACGCGGAGCGTTCTACCGATGCCGTACTTGGTGCTGCCAAACTGGCGGGCCCGATGGTGCACGGGCATTTCCGCCACGCGGACGCCGATCCAGTTGGCGATGGCCGGAATGAAGCGATGCATCTCGCCGTAGAGACGGAGCTCTTTGGCCACCTCGCGATTCATGGCCTTGAGCGTGCAGCCGTAGTCGTGCAGGTGCACCTTGGTGATGGAGCTGATGAGCCGGTTGGCGATCATCGAAGGCAATCGGCGATTCCAAAAGGCATCCTTGCGCTCTGCCCGCCAGCCAGCCACGAGGTCGAAGCCTTCGTCGAGCTTGGCGAGCATGCGCGGAATGTCAGCGGGATCGTTCTGCAGGTCCGCATCCAGTAGGACGACGCGGCGACCGCGCGCAGCATCCAAGCCTGCTTGTAGCGCCGCAGTTTGTCCGAAGTTGCGACGGAAGCGGATGACGACGAGCGCCGGATCCAGCGCGCTGGCAGCTTCCAATGCGGCGAAACTCCGGTCGGCGGACCCATCGTCGACGAGAATGATTTCGAACGAGAGGGAGGTCGCATCCAGCGCTCCGTGCAGCTGCGCCAAGAGGTGCGGGATGCTCTCCTCCTCGTTGTAGATGGGGGCAATGACGGAGAGGTCCAGCAATTCAGCGGTCACTGTTCTCCTCCCTCGGGCTCGTCGTCGTCCTTGGGCTTGGAGTCTTCGCCCTCGTCGTCGGCTCCTTCTGGAACGACCGCAGTCTCACCTTCGACGGGCGGTGCGCTCGGGTCCGAGTCGCCCACCAGTGCCTCGACTTGGCCCTTCTTGGACCCTCGCTTCTTGCTGCCGCCGCCGGTCAGCCTCCACTCCTTCATGATCTCTGCGTTCTGCTGGGGATCGGCGCCACGCTTGAAGACCACGTAGTCACCGAAACGACCTGCGACGCCGTACTCGCCGCTCTTGAGCGCCTCTTTCACGGAGGGCAAAGTAGCGTTGAGCTTCAGCTCCGACTTGCGAGCGACCATGTAGTCCGCGTCGTGGGTCCCGCGGCGCAATGTGTAGAAGTACTCGCGATTGGCGAGCTGCGCGCCGATGTGCTCGGTGGTGGTGACCGATGCGTTGCGCGGAATGGATGCGATCAGGGCTCGCACGTGGCGGTACTGCTCTTCATGCTCGGGACCCCAGCTGAAGCGAATCTTGTGGTACCCCGACTCGAAGTAGCCGTCTCGCATGGGGAACGCTCCATAGTTGTAGCTGAGGCTGGCCGTGGCGATGACCATGCCCGCGACGGCACCGATCTGACGTGGGATGCCCCCACCCTCCTTGCCGATGGCCCCAATGGCCAGCACTGCGGCCATGAACAAGTAAGGCAGCCAGAACATCACGTACTGGAACGAGAACATGATGGGCGGGTCGTAGTCCGTCACCAGCAGAGTGAGGATGGCGCCTGGTAGGAGTGCAGCCCACAAGTACCAGCGCCGCGTCGGCAAGAACGCCAGCGGCACCAACAGGTGCATGACGTACCAGAACTTCTTCTCTACGAAGATGTGACGCAAGACGTAGGTCGGGTTCGAGATCAACGTCTTGAGCACGCTGCGAAAGCCCTTCTCGCCGGGCGACCACAGATCCTCGTACATGTTGGGGAACCACCATGACCCTGCGTCCATCATGATTTTGAAGCGCAGGATCACGAACCAGAAGATCGAAATCCCAGCGATCACTGCGCCGAAACGGGGGCGGTAGCCGCTGAGAAGCAGGAAGATGCCGATGACCGCGAGCGGGATCGGCATGTCCTCGCGCATGATGATGCTGCAGAAGAAGAAGATCCCTGCCGGGACCCAGCGTTTCATGTCGACGAACAGCACCATCAAGAAGACGAAGATGGCCCCCGTGGGGACTTCCTTCATCTCGTAGAAGTTGGCGCCGTGCATCGGGTAGTTCGCGAGGTAGCAGAGCGCCAGCAAACAGGCGGCCCACTCGGGAATGTGGCGACGCGCGAAGAGAAAGAGGGGAATGCTGCCCAAACCCAGCGAGGTCGACTGGATGACCAGCATGGTCTCGGGGTGCGGATAGATCGCGTAGATGGGCAAGAACAGGTAGAGCCCAAGCTTGACGTGGTTCGCGATGTACTGCTGCGGATCGTTGGGGAAGATCACCGTCGACTGGTTGATCTTGCCGTGCAGGCCACCGTGCATGAGGTTGACGTTAATGCCGAGGTCGAACGTCGCGGTCCCCAGGCGATGGTGCCAGCGCACCAAGAAGAAGCTCATGAACACCGCGTAAGCGAGTGCGGCGCAGATGACCGCGATCAGATAGCGATGCCGCGTGAAGAAGGCTGCGATGCGGCTGGGACTGGGCGTGAGGGCGCCGTCACGCCAGAGTCTGGCCATGAGCGGTGGCACATGGACGCTCGCTCGACTGAAGAAAAACTCGGCCAGAATCGCCAGAAACAGCACAATCGGCAGGAAGTCGTGGTGCTTGCCCTTCCAGACGGTCACCTCGCTCACGACGGGAATCGCGGGCAGTAGGATCAGCGGCGACAGGAACCAGCCCCAGGTCTCCAGGAGGCGGGTGGCCTCCCCCGACCAACGCCAGAAGAGCGCCAAGACCAACACGACCAGGCCGAACACCACGCCCGTTCCCAGGATCTGGATCAGGAAAGCATCTCGAATCGGCATCTCGAGCGCATTGCGCTCCAGGAGTTCGGTCGTGAAGCGCTCACGCGTCAGTCGAAACCAAGACACGAGCGCCATGCCGAGCAAGCCGAAGAGCAACACGGCTCGGCTTGCCTGGGCCCACTCTGCCGGGCCCCACGGAGCGGCAGGCGGTGCGGCGGGCGACGGCGACGCCGGGGAAGCTGGCGCCGGGCTCGGTGCGACGGCATCGGCATCAGGGCCCGCTGCGGCGGCATCGGCATCAGGGCTCGCTGCGGCGGCATTGGCGTCAGGGCTCGTTGCCGGGGCGTCGACCTTGGCGTCGGCGACGTCGTCCGGGGACTCGGGCTGGGTCATTGCCGGAGCGTTTACCACGCTGGGCGGGCGCGTTGGAGTGGCGCTCGGGGGCTCGTTTAGGTAGATGCCCCGGCAATGACACGGCAGGGTAAAGAAGCTCTCCGCGTGGGTCTGGTGCAGATGGCCGTGCGCGGCGACCGGGAGAGCACCGTGAGCGTGGCCATTGCCGGCATGCGCGAGGCAGCCCGGGGCGGCGCCGATCTCGTCTGCTTGCAGGAGCTCTTCGCTGGCCCCTATTTCTGCCAGAACGAGGACCCGAGCGCCTTCGACTTGGCGGAGCCGCTCGATGGCCCCACCGTCCGCGCGATCGCCGAAGCTGCGCGCGACCTACGCGTTTTCGTTTCGGTGCCGGTGTTCGAGCTTCGTGCTCCCGGCCTCTATCACAACAGCGCGGTGCTTCTGGGCCCGGACGGCGGACGGATTTCGACGTATCGCAAGATGCACATCCCCGACGACCCGCAGTTCATGGAGAAGTACTACTTTGCTCCAGGCGATCTCGGCTTCGTGTGTGCCCAGACCGAGATTGGCGCGATTGGCACCTTGATTTGCTGGGACCAGTGGTATCCGGAGGCAGCTCGGCTGACGGCCATGCAGGGCGCGAGCATTTTGCTTTACCCGACGGCCATCGGCTGGCTCGCGAGCGAGAAGGAGCGCGAAGGTGCTGCCCAGCTCGACGCTTGGAAGACCATGCAGCGCTCTCATGCCGTCGCCAACGGCGTCTTCGTGATTGCGACGAACCGCGTGGGTTGGGAAGGTCCCCCCGAGACGGGCATCGAGTTTTGGGGCCATTCTTTCGTGGCTGATCCCAGTGGCCGCGTGATCGCCGAAGCCGGCGAAGGGGAGCAGGTCTTGATGGCCGACCTCGATCTGTCGCTGATCGAGGAGACCAGGCGTTGGTGGCCCTTTTTCCGCGATCGCCGCATTGACGCTTATGGCGGAATCACGAGCCGCTGGCTGGCTGGCTCCGCGCGGCCGCCCGAGGCGAAATGATGGCGGGCGCGCTGCGCGTGCCCGCCGAGTGGGAGCCGCACGAAGCCACTTGGCTCGCGTTTCCTCATCATCGCACGGACTTTCCCGGCAAGCTGGCTGCGCTGCCTTGGACGTTCGCGGAGATGGCGCGGGTGCTGACGAGCGGCGAGCGCGTGCGCCTCTTGTGTCGCGATGCGGCAGAGCGGGCGCGGGCGAGGACGATCTTCGATCGCGCAGGTGTGAAGCTCGATCAGGTGGACTTCTACCTGTGTGATACCAATCGCTCGTGGCTGCGCGATTCCTTGCCCATTTGGGCTTACCAGGGCAAGCAGCGCGTCGCCCTCAAGTTCCGCTTCGACGGTTGGTCTCGCTACCGTGATCATCATGCGGACGAGAGCGCCGGAGTGTGGGTGGCGAAGCGCTCTGGCCCCAGCATGATGCCGACGCTCCCCGATGGTCAGCGCATCATCTTGGAGGGTGGATCCGTCGATTTCGACGGGCGCGGGACCATGCTGACCACGGAGGAGTGCCTGATCAGCTCAGCGCGCGCACGCTTCCGCTTGGTCGGCCGCGACCTCGGGCAGCGTCGAGAAGCGGCTGAGGCCGCCGCCGAGCGCTGGTTCGGCGTGCGCCAGGTGATTTGGCTGGAATCGGGCATCGCTGGTGACGACACGTCCGGTCACATCGACGATTTCGCGCGCTTCGCTCCGGGCGGCCGTGTGCTCGTGTGCCAAAGCTCCCGGCGATCAGATGCCGACTATGCGCCACTCTTGCGTGCACGCCGAGCGCTCGGCCAAGCGCGCGACGCTCGTGGACGCAAGCTCGAAGTCGTCGACCTACCGGTGCCGGACGTCGTCACCTACAAGGACATGGGACGCTTGCCAGCCAGCTACGCCAATTTCTACGTAGCCAATGCGGCCGTGCTCGTGCCCGTCTTCAACGATCGGGCCGATCGAGAAGCGCTCGACATCATCAGCGCGTGTTTTCCCGATCGGCCGACCGTTGGCATCTACGCTCGCGACCTCGTGCTCGGCCTAGGGACGCTGCACTGCTCCACGATGCAGGAACCGCAGAGGGCGCCAGCGCCGCGGCGGTAGCCGCGGCTTTCGTGCGTCTCGAGCGAGGTGCGCTCGCGGCCCTTCGTTACTTGGTCAGGCCGAGGGCAGCTTCCAGCGCTTCGTACGGCTGACAGCCCACGGCGCGCCGGTCGCCCAGGACGAATGTCGGAATGCCGCTGACGCCGGCCGTGCGAGCCTGGAGCTGCCTCTCGTCGATGCGCGCGGTGTAGGTCGGATCGTCGGCGGCAGTCAGGACGTCCGCGCTCGGCAGGTTGGCAGCCTCGGCGATGTGGATCAGCGTATCGTCGTCTTCGATGTTTCGATGCTGGCGAAAGCAGGCGTCGAAGGCCGCTCCTCGGAAAGCCTCCAGCTGACCGCGCTCTCGGGCCAGCTCGGCTGCGGCCAGAGCGCGCCGTGTTCGGTACAGCCAATCTGGGGGACGAAAATCCATCACGCCGAACGTCTCGGCGAATGTCCTCGTCCGCGCGTGCAGGCTCGGCAAATCTACGCCACGAAATAGCGCCGTGAGGGGCAGTCCGCCTTTCGGCGTGCCGGGGTGCAACTCGAACCCGTGCCACTCGAGCGTCAGGTCGTGCTCACGGACCAGCTGGGGCACCGTGCTGTGTTCGGCGATGTAGCAGAACGGGCAGACGAAGTCGGTGTAGAGGTAGAGCGTCCGTGCCAAGGTGGTTCGAGCCTTTCTCGAATCAGTCGCCGCTTCTGCGTTGAACCGGGCGGAACGGATGCAGGAAGGCGGCCAAGTTGCTGGCGTTACGCGTTTGCACGAAGAGGGAGCCGCGGCCCGAGAAGTTGGCGACCAGCCCTTCTCCGCTGAAAAACAGGCCCTTCATCCCGCCGAAGGTGCCAATCTGGTAGCTCAGGCCGGAGGTGAAGCCCACGATGTGCCCGGTGTCGACGGTGTAGCCGAGTCCATTGTCGAGGTTGACCTCGTGAAGGGCCCCATAGCTACCGTAGAACACGGTGCCTGGACCGACGATGCGCAAAAGGAACAGGCCGACTCCGCTGAAGAACCCGCGGACGCCGCCAAACTTGGTGTCGATGACGAGCTCGGGCCCATGGTGAGCTACGTACGAGCCACTCTGCAAGAAGAACTCCTCGCCGCGCCCGAGCTCGCGCGCTCGCAAATCGCCTTCGGAGGCGGGCGCAAAGTAGACGCGCTGGCCGTTCGCCTGTGAGCTGTACGTGTTCTGAAACAGCGACTCGCCGCCGAGGAGCTTGCGCTTGGCTGCGCCCCAAAGGCCCCCGCGCATGCTCGTTTCCACGCTGATGCGCGCGTCCATGGCCACCATGGCCCCACTTTCGGCGACGACGGTCTCGCCCTGATTGAGCACGATCTCGAGCAAGGCGAAGTCGGGGGAATCGACGATTTGGTAGTTCATCTTTCGTTTGATTCCTTACTGTTGGCGAGGGGGGAGCAGTCGGCCGACCGAGGCGCCGAACTCACCGGGATTGCGGCTCTGCAGGTACACGGTGCCTCTGCCGCGCATGCGCAAGACGAGCCCCTCTCCGCTGAGGAAGCTCGAGATCCAGCCCGAGCCCGCTTTGTCGATCGAGTAGTCGATGCCTTCCGTGAAGGCGACCAAGTGGCCCGTGTCGACGATGTGCTCGCCGTCGAGCTCGAACCGCTCGATGGCGCCGAAGGCGTTGAGTAGGACGGGTCCGTGACCGCCTGCGCGCAGGAAGAACAGCGTTTCTCCGCTGAAGAAGCCGCGGAAGCCTTGCCACTTGGTGTCGAGCGTCACCGAGTCGGGCGCCGCGACGTAGCTCGATCCTTGAATGAAGAGGTCGCGCTCTCCGGTCAGCTCGTGAACGACCATGCTGCCGCACAGCTTCGGAGCCAGCCCAACCTCCGCATTCGGACCTACGGCCGTGAACAGGTTCTGGAAGAACGATTCCCCGCCCAGGACACCGCGCTTGAGCGCGCCCATGAAGCCGCCGCCCGCCCGATGGTTCATCGTCGTCGACACGGTTACGCCACTCGACATGGTGACCATGGCGGAGGCCTCGGCGCGCACCGACTCGCCGGGGCTGAGGTGAGCCATGGCCAGTGAGTGCGCAGGATTGTAGCGAATCTCGAAGTGCATCGGTGGATCCTTTCCTCAGGCGGGGAGCATGGGGCTAATCCAACCCACGAGTGCACGCAGGTTGCGGGACTGGAGGTAGATCGTCCCGCGCCCAGAAAACTCGCAGACGAGGCCTTCGCCGGAGAAGAGGAACGACTTGACGCCGCCTACCGAGCGCACCTTGAAGTCCAGGCTGCCGTCGAACGCGACGATGTGCCCGGTGTCGACCTTGAAAGAACCGTTGACCTCGATGGGGAGCACGCCGCCATACGAGTTGACCCACAGGTCACCGGTGCCCGAGCACTCGAGTAGTACCAGCCCTTCGCCACCGAACAGCGAGCGCAGTCCGCCGAAGCGGACTCTGGTGTCGATCGCGCCTGCACTGGCCAGATACGACCCGGTCTGCACGAACAGCTTCGTTCCGGCGCTGAGGGCGCGCTTCATCACGTGTCCGCTCAGTGCTGGTGCAAAGACGACCTCGCCGCTCCGGTCCGCGGTGAAGCGGTTGACGAACATCGTCTCGCCGCCGAGCACCTTGCGCAAAAGCGCCACGAAAAATGCCGCGATCTTGCGCAAGAACCCTGCGCTTTTGCTGGCGTTCAGATGTGTGGTCATCGCGACGTGCGGGTCGCGGCGCACCATGGCGCCCGCTTCGGCCTGAATCTCGTCGCCGGGTTCGAGCCGGACCTTGAGCCAGGCGAAAGAAGGTCCGTGTTCGATGACGGTATGCATGCGGCTTCGTCCTCCAACCGAGGACCTTGTGACAGGCCCGCGCACGTTGCAAGGTGAGCTTGCGTGACTGGCGATTCGAACGAAGGTGGTCCCCGCTTGGCCCCAGCGCCTCCTCCGCCGCCGGAGGACGCTCTGGGCACTGCCAATCGACCTGCCGCCCGGCAGGGCGGGAGTGAGGGCGCGGCGCGTGGCTTCGATCCCCATCAGGGGCGCGCGTTCGGTGAGCTCCTCCTGTTTGCGGCGGTCGTGGTGGCCCTGGGCGCCCTCGCCTACCACTTCGCGGGTACTCTGGCCGCGTGGGCCACGCCGCTCGTGCCCAAGAGCGTCGACCGCAAGCTGGGCGAGGTCTCGGCGGCGCAGCTCTCGATCATGAGAAGCGAATGCTCGAAGCGCGCTACCGACTATGTGAACGTCATCACGGCTCCCCTGCTCGAGGCTGCTGGTCCGCTGCCGTTCGAGTTCGAAGTGGTGGTTGCGCGCGATGAATCGATCAACGCCTTCGCGCTGCCCGGAGGGTTCTTGACGGTCAACAGCGGTTTGCTCGAGGCAGCCGAAAGTGGCGAAGAGGTCGCGGGCGTACTGGGACACGAGATTCAGCACGCCCTCCTGCGCCACGGCACCAAGCGCATCTTGCGTCAGCTGGGCGGCAGCATCGTGCTCGGCCTCGTGCTCGGAGCCGAACCGACGGGCATGAGCGGACTCGCGGGGCAGCTCACTTCGCTCGCCTACGATCGCGGACAAGAGACGGAGGCGGACGAGCGCGGCGTGCAGCTATTGCTCCGAGCCGGCATCGATCCGAGCGGCCTTGGTCGCTTCTTCGAGCGCTTGGCAGAGGAAGGTGGCCCAGCCCCGCCAGCGCTCCTGTCGACTCATCCCGATCCAGGCGAGCGAGCTACGTTGGCTCGCCAGGTGGTACCTGGTGGGGCGAAACGCAAGCTGCCCCCGCCGCCCCGTCCCGTGTGCGACCCGTAACTCACCCTTCGGTGAGCACGCCTGAGTGCGCGCAGCCGTGCGAGCGCTGCTGTGCGAGTGCTGCTGGGCGAGCGCAGCTGCGCGAACACGGCCGAGCACCAACACGGCCGAGCACCAACACGACCGAGCGCGTGCGCCCTCGCGCCTGCTAGTTGGGCATCACGCCGAGGACCACATAGGCCGCTGCGCCCAGCACGATGATCGCCAAGAGGGCCAAGATGCGCTTGGTGGTGCGAGCGTCGTGCTTGGCCTTCTCGCGCGCGCAGAGCACGCATTTGCCTTCACTGGTGAGGGCGGTGCCGTGCTCCTTACAGGTGCCGTAGCGCGATGAAGAGGTGGCTGCCGTCGCGGTCGGGGACTCCCGCCGAGCGGGGGCAGAGCGGCTGGGGCTCGAGCCAGTCGGCGGCCGCATCGACGCCGTCTCGGCGAAGAGTTGAGAAGGCGGTGGCGGCGGTGCCGCGCCCGCTGGGGGCGGCGTCAGACTCGGCGTCGGTTTCTTCGGCGTGAGCGACGCAAAGGGCTTCTTCAGGGACTCGGGCGGGATGGAAGGGGTCAGCGGCGCCGTGTCCAGCGGCAGGTCGTCGGCCGCCGACTCGGTGATCTTCACGCGGGTGCCGGTCTGACCGCGAACGACCTCAGGCGACAAGACGGCAAACGGACTCTGCGTATCCGAGCGCTTGGCGGGAGGACCATCGTTCATGAACTTCTCTTTTTGGGGGATCCGAGACTGAAAGGCAAAGGGGATCCAGTGCGGGTCAGTCAGGTGTCCGAAGCGCGCCGTCCACTCGACCCGTCTCCGCCCCCGCCGAGCGCCGCGCCTCTCCAAGCTGCCTCTTTGCGCCGTCGGTCGTCAAGACCGGCGAACGTCACGCGCCCTGAACCGGTGACGCGCTGGAGCGCCCCGCGGCACGCGCATGTGCGCGCAGATGGCGCAAATTTCGTGATCGATCATAAATTTTTCGCTCAGTGCCCACGGTGTGGGGCCGGGAGGAGTGCGGTCCGCCGGGGCGGTGATGGACCGCGGCGCCGGCGAAGGAGCGGATTTTCGCCTACATGGGCGGCGTCGTGTAGGGCAGGTGGCGGCGCGCCATTTGCGTGCTGCTCAGCGCGGGGACCAGGCCGAGCGCACGCGCGGCGGAGGCGCCACGGACGCTCCTCTGCACCAGGCGTCTAGGCATTGTTTTCATGACTCGAGGGCGGAGCGCGCGACTCGTTCGCCGCCGTGCGCCCAGGTTCGCCAGGATGCCCGGAAGCGGAATCTTGCTAGACTCGCGGCTCATTCCTCGATCGACGTCGCGGGAGCGAGGCTTCGCGACGCTGAATGCGCACATGGTTTTTCGATACGAACGGAAGCAGCTCGAAGATGACCTGGTCATCTGGGAAGCGCATGGCGTTCCGACCCACGCCGAGTGGTCATCCTGTCTAGATGCGGTGCTGGAGTGGCTCACCGAAGCGGAACGACGCGGTCAGCGTCTGCGTGTTCTGATCGATTCGAGCGGCATGCCTACGGTGCGCGTCCAGACTCGGCGCGTGTTCGGCGAGTGGCGCGCGCAGCACTTGGCACTCATCGCCAATTCGGTCGCTCGCGCAGCCTATGTTGCCGACGGACCGCTCCTGCGTAGCGTGCTCACCGCCGTGTTCTGGATTGCCCCGCCCGTCGTTCCCGTGGAAATCGTCTCGTCCCGGCGCGAAGCGCTGGTGTGGCTGGGTGCGCTGACGCCTGGAGCTACTGAAGAACTCCCTGCGCAGCTCGCTCCATGAGGGCAGCCAAATCAGCGCGGGTGGCGGGCTTGGGATTGGTAGCCAAGGACGGGTCGGCGAGCGCGATGGGCGCGAGCTTCTCCGGAAGCTCGGGCGACCAGCCCGCCACGCCGCCCAGGCGGTGGGGCACTCCGAGCGCGGCGCGAGTTTCGATCACCCAGTCGAGCAGGCCTTCGAAGTCCTGCCGCTCGAGCTCGAGGAAACGTGCGAGTCGCACGGCCTTGGCGGCGATGACTTCGCGGTTGAAGATCATGCAGTAGGGAAGGAGGATGGCGTTGGCCAGGCCGTGGTGGATGCCGATGCTGCCGCCGAGAGCGTGAGCAATGGCGTGCACGACACCGAGCCCCTTCTGGAAGGCGGTGGCGCCCATCGAGGACGCGACCATCATGTCCGTGCGCGCGCGCGCGTCGTGTCCATCTCGGTAGGCGAGCGGCAAGGCCGCCTGGATGAGGCGCATGCCCTCGAGTGCGATGCCGTCGGCGAAAGGGTGGTACCCGGGCGCGCAATAGGCCTCGAAACAGTGGATGAAGGCATCCAGCCCGGTGAACGCGGTGAGGTGCGGCGGCAGCGCGAACGTGAGCTCCGGGTCGGCGATCACGACCGGCGGCTGCATCCTGGGGTGGAAGATGATCTTCTTCTCGTGGCTCGCATTCGTAATCACCGAGGCACGGCCCACTTCGGACCCGGTCCCCGACGTCGTCGGCACGGCGATCATGGGTGGGATCTTGCTCGGGTCCGCGCGGAGGTAGTTGTCGCCGACGTCCTCGTAGTCCATCACCGTGCCGGGATTGCGAGCCAAAAGCGCGATGCACTTGCCGACGTCGAGCGGCGAGCCGCCGCCAATGAGGATCACTCCGTCGCAGTCGGCGGCACGGTAACGATCGACGCCAACGCTGACGTCCGTCTCGATGGGATTCTCGTGCACCTCCGAGTGCACCACGTGCGCGAGGCCGGCTGCTTCCAGCTGCTGCCCAATCCCGGCAAACCAGGGCAGCTTGCTCACGCCTGGGTCGGTCACGATGAGCGGCCGCTCGATCGAAAGCTCGGTGCAGGTCGCCGCGAGCTCCCCGATCCGCCCGCAGCCGAGCCGGTAGGAAACAGGGTAGTTGAAACGGGTGAACGGGGTCGAGGACGGCATGGCGATCAGATGATCTCGAAGTAGCGTGCCAAATCGAAGTCGCTGACGTAGCGACGTGCAGCGCGATCTTCCCAGATCCTGGTTTGGGAGAAATGCTGGACGAACGTCTCGCCGAAAAGATCTCGGGTCACTGGCGATTCCAGGAAGGTGCGGGTCGCGTCCGTGAGCGAGGTGGGCAGAGCGCGCGCGCCGACGCCCGGATTTTCGTATGCATTTCCGGCTACCGGCGAAAGCTCGAGCTCGTGCTCGATGCCGTAGAGGCCGGTCGCCAGGGCAGCTGCCAGGACCAAATAGGGATTGCCGTCTGCTGGACCGATTCGATATTCCGAGCGCGTGCCGGTTGGGCCGGCAGGAATGGCGCGGATGGCCGTGGTGCGATTCTCGATGCCCCAGGTCGCATGGGTCGGCGCCCAGAGGCCTGGGACCAGGCGGCGGTAGGCGTTGACCGTGCTGCAGACCATGGCCAGCACGTCGGGCAAGAGGAGCGCCTGACCGGCGACGAAGTGACGGAACGTCTTGCTCAAGCCGTCCCCATCATCCGCATGAAAGACGTTCTGGCCCGCATCGTTGGTGAGCGAGATATGCAGATGGCCACTTTGGCCTGGGTAGTCCGAGCTCCACTTGGCCATGAAGGTGCCCATCAGTCCTACTCGCTGCAGGAGCACCTTGGTGTACGTCTTGAAGAGGGCGGCACGGTCGGCCGCCTCGAGCGCGGGCCGATGACAGAGAGCAGCCTCCACCACGCCGGGCCCGGTCTCGGTGTGGAGACCCTCGATGTCCGCCTCCAGCTCTTCCATGGCAGCCATGAGCTGGTGGTAGAGGTCGGCGTGCACGCCGCTCCGCAGCATGGAGTAGCCGAACATGCCTGGCGTTAGCGGTTTGAGGTTGCGATAGCCCTTCTCGCGCACAGACTCCGGCGTCTCTTCGAAGACGAAGAATTCGTACTCGAAGGCCGCTTCTGCATGGTAACCAGCGGCCCGAGCGCGCTCGATGACGCGGCCGAGCAAGCTACGGGGGCAGGCGCCCGCGTAGGCGCCGCCGATGTTCCCCAGCACGAGCACGGTGTCGTCCTCGAGCGGCAAGCGCCGCACACTGCCGAGATCCAGCTGTACCGGCGCATCGCGATAGCCGGTGTGCCAGCCGACCAGGTCCGTGTTGTCGTAGAGTTGGTCGGCGCTGTCCCAGCCGAGCACGACGTCGCAGAATCCGAAGCCACTCCGCAAGGCGGAACGAAACTTCTGCTTGTCCACGTACTTTCCGCGGAGGACGCCGTCGATGTCGACGACGGCCATCTTGTGGAAGCGAATGCCGGCTTGCTCGAGGTAGGCTTCGACTGCCTCCGCTGTATCGAACTTCATGCGGTCAAGTTCCGTTCGCAGTCGGGTTGGCCCGTTCTGGGCTCTTTCGCAGGTGGAAGCCTTTGGGCCGGGTGAAGGCCAAGAGGCCGTACTTCGACAGTGTGCAGCCCAGTCCGGAGTCGCGCACGCCGTTCCAAGGCAGCTCGGGATCGACGTAGTCCGCGCGGTTGGCCAGCACCGTGCCCACTTCGAGCTCGGCTCCCACGCGGGCGGCTCGGTCCAGATCCTGGCTCCAGACCGAGGCAGTCAGTCCGAACGCGCTATCGTTGACCAGCTGGATCGCCTCGGCCTCCGAATCGTACGGCACGATGCCAATCACCGGTCCGAAGCTTTCTTCCTGCATGAGGCGCGAGCTCTGCTTGGGCTCGAAGAGAACGTGCGGCGCTAGGTAGCAGTCGGACAACGTCGGCACCTGGAAGTCGGCACTTCCGACGAGCAGTCGTGCGCCCAGTGCCACGGCCTCGTCGACTTGCTCCTGGCAGCGCCGGCGCGCGCTCTCGCTCACGAGCGGACCGAGCGTCGTCTCTGCTCGCCGCGGATCGCCGAGGATGTTCTGCTTCTTCGTCTCTGCCACGAACGCCTCCAGGAAGCGCGGAGCGAGGCGGCGCGGGACGTAGATGCGCTCGACGGCGCAGCAGCTCTGTCCCGCGTTGTAGAACGCGCCATCGACCAGGTTCGGCACCGCGAAGTCGAGGTCGGCATCCTCGAGTACCAAGGCCGCGTCCTTGCCGCCGAGCTCGAACCCCGAGCGCAGTAGACGTCCGCCGGTGCGTGCATGAACCGCCCGTCCGCCCGCCACCGAGCCCGTGAAGGCCACGTAGCCCAACCGTCCCGAGTCGATCAGCATGCCTGCCACGTCATGGTCGACGAAGCAGTCGAGCACGGCGCCTTCCGGAGCGCCCGCCTGGGCGAAGGCACGCTCGAACTGCGCTCCGACGAGGGCCGATTGAGGAGCATGCTTCAGGAGCACGGAATTGCCCGCCAAGAAGGCGGGAATGACCACGTTGGTGGCCACCAGCAGGGGATAGTTCCAGGCTGCGATGTCGAGCACGACACCGAGCGGCTCATGGCGAATGAAGCGCTCGAAGCCAGGCATCGGGCTCACGGGCTCGTCGCCGAGGACGCGCGGAGCCAGCTCGCACATGGCTTCGGTCCGTGCCTTCATGCCGCCGAACTCGCCTTTGGCTTGCGAGACGGGCTTGCCCATCATCAGCGTGATTTCGGCAGCGTTCTCTTCGAGTGCGGCGGCGTAGTGCTCGAGGAACCGGCCACAGATCCGGATGCGAGCCTCGAGCGAGAGCGCACGCACCGCACGGCTGCCGGCTTCGCTCGCTTTCAGCTTGGCGGTAGCAGCAGCGGCGTCGAGGAGCTCGGCCGTTCGATGGACCTGGCCATCGACGGGGCTCCGGATTGGCAGGGAGGTGGCGCCCATGACCTGACCAGCCTGCGCTCGCTCGGGGCCCGGGTAAAGTAGGCCGAGGGGTCGCTCGGGCGGGCGCCGGCTGAACGTGGTAGCGGAAGCGTGACGAAGTGATGGCGAGCCCAAGCGAAGGTGGACGAGTGGAAGAGGCGCACCTGGCAGGTGGATGCTTTTGGGGGATGCAGGACCTGCTGCGTCGCGTGCCGGGCGTGCTGAGCAGCGAGGTCGGCTACGCGGGTGGCACGACTCCGCATCCCACCTACGCAGACGTGAAGACCGGACGAACGGGGCACGCTGAAGCGGTCCGCGTGTCGTTCGATCCGGCCGTCATCAGCTACGAGGAGCTGCTCGAGCGGTGGTTCTTCCGGATGCACGATCCGACGACGCTCAATCGCCAAGGCAACGATCGCGGTACGCAATACCGGTCGGCTATCTTCTTTCTCACGCCAGCCCAGCGGGAAGCCGCTCTGCGTGTGATCGAACGCGTGCAAGCGAGCGGAGTTTGGGGCCGCCCGGTCGTGACCGAGGTCACGCCGGCTGGTCCGTTCACGCCTGCCGAGGACTACCACCAGGACTATCTGGAGCGGTATCCCGACGGCTACACGTGCCACTTCCTGCGGGACTTTTGAGCGCTCGGACGAGGCTCGCGCAGCTTGCGGTACTGAGGCGGCACTGAGAGCCCGAACCGGGGCTCAAGCAGTGTCGCGCTGGCCGGTGCCCGCCAGGATCTCCCAGGCGCTGGCCAAGAAGCTTTCGCGATCGCGGCCCGGCGTGAGCCGGTGAGCGAGTGTGTGAACGAGCTGACCTGCGAGCGCCTGTGGCACGGCGCCATCCCCAGCCACGCCCTCCAGACCTTCGCGGACTGCACGCAGCGCCGCGCCACGTTCCCTCGCGGCGAAGTAACTGAGGTACTCCGTGACGAGCGAGCTCAGCGCATCGCGATGCAGGTGCCGTTCGGCATCGAGCTCACCCAGCGCTCGAGGGCGGGCGATGCGATGCGTTCCACTTTCCGGCGGACCAAGCTTGGTCACCGTGCTCTTCGGTCCGTATTGGGCTGTGACGTCGTTCCAACCGTCGGGGAGTTCAGCGCTCACTCTCGTCCTCCACTTGCTCGACTCCGCGGTGCCCTGCCGTTTGGCAGCTGGCCGGAGTGTCGAAGATGATCCGCCCCGCTAGCGGCTCATCGGAATGCCAAGTCTCTTCCATTCACGCTACGTACGCTAGGTTGCCAGACCGAGTCGCGTTTTTTGCGAATTGGAAACTTCTGTGAGCGCTTGATGTGCAAAACTCACGACTCCCTCCGCGCAGGATGTAGGCAGGTGCGGGATGTGAGCGCTTTGCGACGGAGCCCGCGACACGCACGCTCCCAGTGGCGCCGAGGTGGGCGATCAGAGGCCGGACGAGCTGAAGCTGGTGTTCTGCTCGGCGGACAGGTGCAGACCGCACTCCTTCTTCGCTCCGAGGAAACGCCCCGCACGATCGTCCTGGCCGGGGGCGACGGGGATGGTCGAGTGCCAATCGCCGATCGACTTGTAGCCCTGCTCGTAGAGCGGGTGGCGCGGGAGATCGTGGGTGCGGAAGTAGTCCTCCACCTGATCTTTGCTCCAGTCCAGGATGGGGTGAATCTTCACGCGGCCGTCTTGGCGTCCCACTTTGGCGAGGCTTTGGCGGTGCTCCGTCTGATCCGAACGCAAACCAGCGAGCCAGGCCGTCACGCGCAGCTCTTGCAGAGCGCGCTGCATCGGCTCGACCTTGTTCATCTGCAGGTAGCGTCGGACGCCCTCGTCCCCCTGCTCCCAGAGCTGGCCGTAGAGCGCTTCTTGGCGAGCTGGCGTCATCTTGGGGCCGTAGACCACGAGCTCCAGATTGAACCGCTCCCGCAGTTGGTCCGCGAAGCGGTACGTCTCGGGAAAGAGGTACCCGGTATCGACGAACACGACGCGAATGCCGGGCACGATCGAGGTCGCCAGGTGCAGCATCAGCGCCGAGTCCGCCCCGAAGCTCGACGACAGGACCAGTCCGCGACCAAACTGCTTGGCTCCCCAGCGGATGAGCTCCTCGGCGCCGTAGTGCTGCGCTTCCTCGATGTTGACCGTACTTTGCGGTCCCTGATCGTCGTCCGGCAGGGCCGGGAAGCGACTCGGAGCGTGCAGGGCGGCAATCTCGAGGTTCATCACGCTCTAGGAATAGATCCGCCCGAGTATTCTGCAAAAGAATAAATAATTCTTGATAAAGAATGTCAGGTTATGGACAGGGCCGGCCAGGGGACTTTCGCCTGGGCGGGGCCCCCTCGCTCAGGGACAGGCCCACTTCATGTATCGGAAGGCCCGCCGCGTGGCGTGAGTCAACGCGTGCTCATCCGTGTAGTGCTCGTGGCGGCGCGTCGCGATCAGCCGGCGGCCGCCCGCGAGGTCGAACGAGGCGCCTCGAAGCCAGGTGAAGAAGCGCTCGGCAGTGGGCCCGTCGTGGAGCTCTGCGCGTGCGACTTGGGCGATGAGGGCGCCGAGGCGGCTCAGGTGCGGGAAGAGCGGGCCGTTGATCTCGGCAAAGCCGAGGGTGAAGAGCGAGTCGTACTTGCGGCTGAAGGCGGTCAGGAGTTGCCCGGCCGCCCAGCTTCCGTCGAGGTGAGCGCGGTCGAGGTACGGAATGCGTCGCGTGTACCCGGTGGCCAGCAGGATCAGATCGACGCCGATGCGCTCGCCGCCGCAGAGGACGACGTCCGTGCCGTCGAGCCGCTCGACGTCGGGGACCAGCCGCACGTCACCGTGCCGGAGGTGAGACAAGAGCTGATCGTTCATCAGCGGATGCGACTCGAGCACGCGGTGGTCGGGCACCGGCATACCAATCTTCTTGGTGTCGCCGACGAGCAGGCGCAAAAGCAGGCTGAAGACCGGCGCCTCGAGCCAGCGCGGCAGCTGTGGTCCTCGATGTGCGAACACGTCGGCCGGCGTCCCGAAGATGTGCTTCGGCACGAAATGGTACCCGCGTCGAACGCTCACGTAGGCGGCCGCCGCCACGCGTGCGGCGTCGCAGGCGATGTCGGCCCCCGAGTTGCCGAGGCCGACGATCAGCACGCGCTTGCCGCGGAGCTCGTCGGGGCTGCGGTAGTCGCGAACGTGCCGCACCTCCGCGCTGGCAGCGCCCGGCCACTCGGGCAGGAGCGGCTCCCAGTTGGTGCCCGTGGCGCAGATGACGCCCCGGTAAGTTCGGTGTTCCTCACCGAGGACCACGGTTGCGTGGCCCGGTGCGGGCACGACGGCGTCCACGCTGCGCCCGAAGGAGATCGCGCCTTCGAGCTCGTGCTTCTTCGCGAAATCCCGGAGGTAGGCCAGCACGCGATCGTGCCGCGGGAAATCCGGATAGCTCGGGGGCATGGGGAAGCCCGCGAACGCGCTCATGTCTCGGGACGAAATGAGGTGGGCGCTCTCGTACATGGGCGAGCCAGGGTTCTCGATGTCCCACAGTCCACCCACGCGCTGGTGACGCTCGAAGTGGTCGTACGGCACCCCGACTTCGCGCAGGGCTCGGGCCATGGCGAGGCCTGCCGGGCCGGCTCCGATGATGCAGAACCGATCACTCGCGTCGATGCTTTCCGTCGCCACCACCTGCCTCCTCGAAGCGCCTTGGCATGTTCCAGCGGGGTGAAGCAAGGGGGCGGCGAAAGTTCATGGGGCGCCCTTGCGCTACTCGGGTCGATCAAAGAGAAAGAGCCGCTCATGTTCGGCCTCACACGTTACCAATGGCTCGTCCTCTTCGCCGCCTGGCTCGGGTGGGGCTTCGATGTTTTCGATGGACTCTTGTTCAACTACGTCGCGCCGATCTGTGTGCCGCAGTTGCTGGGCCTCGATCCGGCCGACCCGGCGACCAAGGGCGAGACTCTCTATTTCACGGCGCTCTTGACCAGCTTGCTCTTGCTCGGCTGGGCTGCCGGCGGCATTGCCTTCGGTAAGCTGACGGATCGCTTGGGGCGCACGCGAACTCTGCTCCTCACGATGCTCACCTACTCTTTGGCGACGGCTGCTTGTGCGTTTGCGCCCAACCTGCCGACCTTGGCGGTGTTCCGCTTCATTGCCAGCTTCGGCATCGGTGGTGAGTGGGCGGCCGGGGCCGCGCTCGTGGCCGAGACCTTGCCGATGAATCGACGTGTCGTGGGCGGAGCGCTTCTGTACACGTCGGCTCCGGCTGGCCTGTTCCTCGCCACGTTCGTCAACGATCTGTTCATGAGCAAGCTCGACGCCATTGCGAGCAATCCCGAACTCTCGTGGCGCGCGGTGTTTCTGACGGGGCTCGTCCCGGCCGTGGTCGCCATGCTCATTCGCATGAAGGTCAAGGAGCCCGAGGGCTGGTCGCCCGACGCCAAGCCGAGCATCAAGGAGCTGTTTTCGCCCGAGCATCGGCCAGCCACGCTGAGCGGACTTTCGATGGCCATCATCGCGCTCATCACCTGGTGGAGCTGCAGCGCGTTCATCCCCGTCGTGGCCAGCTTGCTCAGCTCGGACGCAGCGAGCAAAGCCCCCGAGCTCGGGCAAACCCTTCGCACCCAGTACATCACCACGGCCACGACGGCGTTCAATCTGGGCGGCCTATTGGGCACGCTGCTCACCGTGCCCATTGCCTTGCACGCCGGCCGGCGCACGATGTTCCTCGGCTACTTCCTGGCGAGTGCCGCCGCCATCTTCGTGACCTTCGGCCTCGAGCATGCACCTGAGACGCGCCTCTACCTCATGTTCACGGTGGGCCTGACGGTGTTCGGTGTCTTCGGCTCGTTCACCTTCTATCTGCCGGAGCTCTTCCCCACCCGGCTGCGCGGGACGGGATCCGGCTTTTGCTACAACGCTGGCCGCATCCTGACGGCCGCCTTCCCGTTTGCGGTCGGCTGGATCCTCAAGTCGGGCCAAGATCCACTGTCCGTGCTCACGTACGTCGCCTGCGTGCCGCTCATCGGTGTAGGGCTGGTGCTACTCAAGGTCACCGTGGAAACACGGGGCAAGCTCCCCGAGTCGGTTCCAGCGCCGGAGCTCGAGCCGAGCGGCACGGGCTAGCAGGGCTGCGGGCGCGCTCGCGCATTCCCGCACCTCTGCAGCCTCGATGCGCGCGCGTGTCAGTGGGAGCTCTGCGTTTCACCCGAGCGGTCGAGTGCCCACTTGAACAGCACGGGGCCGACCATCTCGTTGATCGCGACTACGGCGATGGCCAGCGACTGAAAGGGCAGGCCGAGCACGGGGAACATGCCCGAGATCACGCCGGCCAAGCCCAGCGCCAGGCCGGCTTGGGACACGAGGGGTGTCCAGCCGAGCTTGGTGAGCAGGGGCGGATCCTGAGCCATGCGGCTGGCAAGTCGGTGCGAGATGTACGTCGCGAACACCCGTGCGCCAGCTAGTGCGAGGGCGACTGGCCACAGGCGCCCGAGGAGCGGCAGATCCAGGTGCGCGCCGGCAGTGGCAAAGAAGACGACGTACACCACGCTGCCCGTCTCTTCGATGGCGTGCAGCAGCTTGTCGGCTTGCTTCGACAGATTCTGCACCACGAGGCCCGCGATGATGAAGACGAGCAGCGGATCGAAATGCAGGTAGCCGAGCACCTCGGACAAACCCAAGCCGAGTGCCACCAGAATGACCAAGAGCGCGCGGCCAAACAGCTTCAAATAGACGATGAGCACCAGGCCAAACGTCGTGCCAATGGCTACGCTGCCGAGGATCTCGTGACCAGCGGCGTAGAGGTCGGCCAGGGCCAGGGTGGTTCCGGGCACGAGCAGCGGGCGCACGAGCATGAACGTCAGCGCGAGCACGATGATGACGACGACGTCGGAGCTCATGACGAACGCCAGAGCGAAGCGCGTGAGCGGCCCCTGCGCGCGCGTCTGTGAGAGGATGCCGAGCAGTGCGGCCGGGCTCCGGGTAATGGCCAAGACCCCCCACAGCGCCGCGATACCGAGCAGCGTGCCCGTCCCCAGGCCCTTCAAGAAGGGCAAATACGGAGCCACCAGCACGAACGAGCCCACACAGATGACCAGAGCCAAGGTCGACTGGAAGAGCGTCGCGTACGCGAGGCTCTTCATGCCCTGCTTGAGATCATCGAGCCTGAGCTCAGCGCCACCGGCGAGCGCGATGAGTGAAAGAGCGAGCTTGTTGACGCGCGTCAGCGTCTCGACCGTGTCGTGCTCCACCAAGTGGAGCACGTGCGGCCCAGCCACGATGCCGGCCAGCAAGTAGCCGCTCAGGTGAGGCAGACCGACCACCTCGCACAGCTCGCTGGCCAAGACGCCTGCGAGCAAGAGGAAGCCCACGGCCGTGACCGTGGCTGCCGCCGGTGCATGCACGACCATGCGGCTGGTGGCGAACGCCATGGCGAACACGGCGCACAGCGCCATGGCTTGCACGCCGCGCAGCGCGAGGGACTTGGGGGCGGTGGCGGCGCCGCTCACGACGTCACCGAGCCCGCGGTGGTCGACCCTGATCGGGCCGCTTCAGAGGTGGGCAGAGGAACGGGCGGCTCGCTGCGGGTGCCGCTCGGATTTCTGAGCTCGCCGGCTCGGCCCAGTGCGCGCCGCAGCGAGAGCGGCCCGAGGAGCTCGCCGAGGAGCGTGAGCGCCACGGCGGCGGTCAAGATGAGCGCGCCGTCCTTGCCGCCGATGCGCATCGAGAGCGAAGCAGCCAGGCTGATCGTGACGACGCCCGAGGGCAGGAGGCCAAGGCCCAGGAGCAGGCCCGCTTTGCGCCCGGTGGGCATGAGATAGAGCACGCCGCCGGTCAGGATCTTGCCGACCATCCGCGCACCGAGCGCCACGCCGAGAACGGCCGGCAGACGACGGTCCTCGAAGGTCACCATGGCTCCGGCCAAGAGGAGGACGGGCAGGAGCACGGGCTGCTCGCTCTTCTTGATGATGGCGAGCAAGGCCGGCCGATGCGGCGAGAGGCGCGACAGGGTGACGCCGAGCACGAAGGACGACACCACGCCAGCCAAGCCCAGGGCGGCCGGTAAGCCCGCGCACAAGAGCCCGGCCCCAAGCACCAAGCACTGAGCTTCGCCGCGGTGCAGCTCGGGGCCCATCAGTGCCACGGAAATCAGGCCCATCGCGATGCCGAGCCCGATCGTGATGGCAAACCAAGCTCCCGGCGGCAGATAGAGCCGCATCTCGGGCATGGGGGCCAAGAGGTAGAGCGCACCCACCAGAAGGAGCGCGGGCAGCTCATCGGCGTCCGCCAGAGTGGCGACAGCGCGACTCAGCGGGCCCTGTGCGTCGTAGCGCTCCATCACCCAGCGCACGGCGAGCCGCGTCGTCTCCATGCCGACTGCTGCGATGGAGCCGGCGAGCAAGAGGCGATGATTCGCCGTCCTGCCGGGGAAGTAGCCGAGCACCCAGTAGACGCCGACGAAGATGACGCCGCCGGTGATGAGCGCCAAGAGGAAGCTGCCCAAGATCGACTTCAACGAGCTCGGCTTGCCATCGACATAGCCCCAGTCCATGCCGCACAGGAGCAAGAGCCAGCCCGCTCCCACGTAGAGAAAGGGTATGAGCAGGCTCAAGAGCTCGTGATTCAAGAGGCCGAGGACGCTCGGCCCCACCAAGAAGCCGAGCAGCAGGTACTCGGAACCCGAGGGCAATCCGTAGCCGCGCACGGCTCGGCCACCGACGACGATGCTCCCCACGTACGCAAGGAACAGGAGCCCGATGAAGGCGGTCATCGGGTTCATGTCGACCTCCTGGAGCGGGGAGTGCGGCCGAGCTCGAGGCCTGCGGCCTCGAGCTCGCTCGTGGCGGCGAGGAACAAGCGTGTACTCGTGTCACCACCGCTGCCGTTGACGGCGAGTGCCACCAGCGTGCCGTCGCTGTCGGCGCTGATCACGGCCACGTCTGCTTCGGTGCCCACCGATTCGGCCGCGCGCCGCAAGGCGTCGAGCGCTTCGGCCGACAGCTTCTTGAGCGGGATCTCGACGCGCACTCGCGAGCGCCGAGCCAAGAACTCGGTCGGATGAAAGAGCGACATCAGCTGTGGCACGCGAATCTGCGCGCCGGATGCGTCTTCGAGCACCACGTGGAACAGACCCACCTCGACGACGCGGCCACGTCGTCCGCCGAACATCACGAGGTCGGATGCCTCCAGCTTGTGGCCGAACACGGTGCCGATTCCCACCACGAGCGACGCCAGCGCCGGTGTGGCCGCCAGTCCGACCGCGAGCAGGCAGATGAGGCCAATGCGAGGCAAGATGCCTTCTGCGCTGCCCGTGACGATCGGCCCAGCGAAGAGCAGCGCCGAGATCACGATGCCGATGCGCAAGAGCAAGCTCACCGGTTCGGCGAGCTCGGCCCTGAGCCACGGAACCTCCGTCTCGCGCTTGGCAACGCCCTGGAAGAACAGCTGCACGAAGCGCACGAGCACGACCGTGGCCGCGGTGCCCAAGAGCAGGATGCCCACGAGCGGCAGTGAGCCCGCCGTACGACGCAGAATGTCGGGGAACGGCTTGACGAAAGCGGTCGTCATTTCGCCCACGAAGCTGCGCGTCGACTCGAATTGCGACAGGCTGACCAATGCCCAGAAGTAGATGACGAGTGCGCGCAAGAGCCACTTGCCGACTTCCACGGCGACCAGTGCGCCGCTGCGCACGGCGGCCGGGCCCACGAGCTCCATCGATTGCACTCGGAGTGACGGGACCTTGTCCACGTTCTTCTCCAGCCAGTCGTGCATCTTGTCGCCGAACTCACCGGTGCGTCGCAGGAGCAAGAGCGCAATCAGCGTCATCAGGACCGTGAGCGAGATCGAGAACACGCGGTGGGCGATGGCCTTGCGCTGCAGCTCTGCCTCCAGCAGGCGCTCGAAGCGCACCGCCACGTCGTCGGCATGGAACGCGAGTGACGGGTGGCCGTGCGCCGCTGCATCCTCCGGGAAGAGCTGCACGATCGGGATCTTGCCGGCGTAGACGACGGCCAGGTCGCCCCGATTCTCGGCGCGCACCTCGATGTCTTGTCCCGCTTCGAGCGCAGCAACGATGGCTTTTTCAGCGCTCTTGGCGCGAGCGCCAGCGGGGTGCTGCTTGGAGGAGACCTTGATCTCGTAGAGGACCTTGCGGTCGAAGCTGATCGGAACTGCCTTCTCGAGCTCTTCGAGCCCTGGCGGTTCGGTCGACGGAGGCGGCGGAGCCGGAGGTGGCGGCGGGGGCGGCTCCGCAATCGGGGGGGGGGGGGGGGGCGGAGGTGGCGGTGGCGCGGGGGGTACCTCCAGGGTGGGCACTTCGGGAGGTGGGGCCGGCGCGGCCGGAGCGCTCGGGGCGCTCGGGGGCGCCGGGACCGCCGTGGTCGCTGCAGCCTTCGGAACGGCAGTCGTGGAAGCCGTCGGTGCAGCTGCCGCAGGCGCGGAAGTGGTGCGCGGAGCCGTTGCTGTCGGTTTGGCGCTGGCGACTGGCGCGGGAGTGGTGACCTTGGTCCCCGCGCCGCCGGAGCCCGTTTGCCCCAAGGCTGCTGGCGCGGCCCCCCACATCCCCAAGAGCACCACTGCGTAGAGAGGGCACCTCAGTCGCTCTAGGATCCGGCCGCCCGTACGAACACGCTTTCCCACCATCGCCAGCAGAGGCTCAACGAATCGGGGCACGAGCGCAAGTGCCCGCCGGGTGCACCCGCGGGGTCACGAGCCGGCGCGGAGCTCGGTAAACTCGCCCGGATCGTGGATGGTGGGTGGATTCACGTCGCCGCCGATGAAGTCTTCGGTCCTGTCGTAGCGGCCGAAACAGCGTACGTCCTCGGTGCCCCCCACGAGCGGAAAGCCGTCCTCGCCCGCTCGCACGCCGAGCGCGTTCATGAGGTTGCAGAAGTACTTGTTGATGGGCGCGTTCGCGAGGGTCCGGTCGGTGCCGGTGATCTTGGCCGTAGCGTCGCTGGCGCTGAACTCTTCCGCACCGTCTGCGCACACAGCCTCACTATTGCCGCGCGTGAGATCGTCCGCGCCGTCCTCGACGTTGATGGCCCAGCCAGTCTTGAAGTAACCGCCGCAGCTGCCCGCCTGCAGGATGGGTAGGTTGTTCAAGTTGCGTGCTGCCCCGTCGGAGACTTCCTGGAACCAGACCGCCGCCGTGCCGTCGAGTAGCGATCCGTCCCCGTCCGGAAGCTCATCGAGCTGCTTGACCAGGTGCGCGAACTTGCGCGCATAGAAAGCGTCGATGGTCGTGAGCTGATCGAGCACGTTCGGCACGCAGGGGCCGCCGAACGTGGGCGAACCGACGCGATACGCGAGGCCCGCGGTGGTCGTCTCGAGGCCGAGCCCGGAGAAGGTGAAGTTGGCGGGATAGGCCAAGAAGATGACGGAATTCGCGTTACAGGCTGCGGCGAGGACGGCCAGGTTCGAGTACACGTCGGCGCCATCGAGGCTGGTGCCTTCGATGGGCGTCGACACGGCGTCGTTGCCGAAGCCGCCGGTAATGGCCACGACCTCTTCGGAAAGGCCGAGCGTTCTGGCGCGCGCCTCGGTGCACACGAGCGATGTCTCGTGGAGCAGTTCTTTCCAGGCCGTGAGCTTGGCTCGATCGTCCCCGCTCATATCGACCCGCTCGAGCGTCTCGAGGTCGTCCTTCACGATGTCGAGGATGCTCTGCCCTCGTAACGCAGCGTACGAAGCGGGCGACGTCGCTCCGCCGCCGTCGAAGAGCCCGGTCAGCGCCGTGAAGAGCTGCGAGGCTGAGCCGATGCCGGGGTACATCTCTTCCGGTCCCGAGAATGAGATGGCCGAGTGCGCTGGGGCAGTCACGTTGCCCACACGGATGAACAGGGGCTGCTGGTCTGGACTGAGCTGCCTTGCGATCACGTGATCGAGCGAAGGGCCGATGGGCATGGGCGAGAGCCGCGGATGCACCGGTACCAGTGGGTCGTCGCTATTGGGCATGAGCGGCTGGCACGTGAAATAGGACCCTGTGACGTTGTTGTGCGGGTCGTTGCCCTGCCCGAGCGTCATGTCCATCGTCCACTCGTTCATCGCGCGAATGCCGCGTGGCATGAGCAGCCGATCGACGTAGGGCGTGAGCGGCTCGAGCGTGGTGCCGGTCAGGTCATCTGCCGTGAGGGGGCCGTGCGATCTCACCGGGAACCAGCGCGTGGTCACGCAGCCGTAGTAGGTGAACATGGCAATGAGCCGTCTGGGAGTCGTCGACTGCGCCCGCGCTCCGCTGCCCATGACCGACCCCAGGAACGGTGCCGCCACGCAGGCCCCGCCGAGCCCGCGCAGGAAGATTCTCCGATTCAGACGTCGCACTCGTCTCGTCCCCCCCCAAAGGCAGGGTCAGCAGTGGGGCCGCCTGGACCAAGTTTCTACTGGACTGCAGCGATTCGCGCGCCAGCGGAGGCTGGCAGCTCCACGGGCTTTTTCTTCCCGGGCGGATACGGAGGCGATGAGCTGTCGATGGGAGCCCGAGTGAGCTTGCCGGAGGGCTGTGATCGCGCTCAGCATCGTCCAATATGGGGGCGATGCTACGTGCGCTGCGCTGGGGGGGATGGGTCGGTCTCCTCACGGCACTGACGGCGGCCAGCGCGTGCGACGCCTTCGAGGCGCCGGCCCACTGGCTCGTGGCGACGCCTCTGGGGTCCGGCGGAAAAGGAGGCAGCGGCGGCACGTCGAGTGGATCGGGCAACGGTGGCCACATCGGCACCGATCTCGGGATCATCATCGAAGTGCCGCCCGAAGAGCCCGCTTCCTGCTCCGCCGAGTGCCGCAGGTGCGAGGGCAAGGTGTTTCTCTATGGTGGGCCCGAGCCCCGGTTTCTCGGAGAATGCTGCCTCGTCACGGCGCGCATCATCTGCAGTCACGCTTGCGATCCAACCGTCGGCTGCGTGGGCGAGGCCGGTGGTTCCAGCGGAGGGAGCCCCGGTGGCCAGGGCGAAGCGGGAAGCGGAAACGTGGCGGGAGCATCAGGAGCCGGCTACGGCGGCACCGACGGCCAGTGAATCACTCGGTTCCCCGCGGTGCTCCGTGGTTCGTGACCGGGCAGAGTGGATCACACCTTCCCGAGTCCCAGTGGTAGGAGGCCGTATACTGCGTGACGCACAAGTCTTGCAGCAGAGCGACCGCGTTCTGCCCAAGCGGATTGCCCTCGAGCAAGGTTGCTGCTCCGCAGTTGCCGGCGATGGCGCCTACGAAGTGCGCCGGCAGATCGGTGATCAGGTTGTTCGTCAGGTCGAAATGCTCGAACGGCTGGACCAGCGCATCCACGTCGCTGATCTGGTTGTCTCGAGCGGACAGCTGAATGATCGGCAGCCCGCGCAGAACCTCGAGCGAGGTGGCCCCCACGGCGTCCATGTGCAGCACCTTGAGTGCCGAGAGCGTGGCAATGGGATCGAGAGCTGCGATTGGATTCTGCGAGATCGAAAGGGTGCCGAGCGGCATGTCGCTGAGGACATCGAGCGACTCCACCTGGTTGTCGGATAGGTCGAGGATGGTCAGCGGCAGCCCGGCGAGCGGGCCGATGTCCGCAATTTCGTTCGTGGACAGATAGAGAGCCGCGAGGGACGGATGGTCTGCGAGCGGGCCGAGGTCGTGGACGCCGCTCTCGATGAGCGCCACCCATTCGAGCGTCGTGCACTCGCGCAGCGGCTCGAGGTCGGACAAGAGCGCGCGATGAAATGTCAATCTCTTGAGCCGGGGCAAGCTGCCGATGGCACCGAGGTCCTCGATGTTCGAGCCTGCGGCGCCGGGGGCTTCGAAGGCGAGCAGTCCGTCGCAGGCTTCCAGCCCCGCGAGTGATGTGACCTCCATGCAGTCGAGGACGGTGATGATCTGGAGCTTGGGCACGTTCTTCATGCCTGCGAAGCTCGTGAAGGGCGAGCCGCGGACCTCGAGCTGGCTCAAGAAGGGCAGGTCTTCGAAGCCAGTGAAGTCCTCGAACTCGACAGATTCGAGCGTCAGCTGCGCGAGCGTCGGTAGTCCGTTCAAAAAGGAGAAGGTGCCGACCTCCGTCTCCGCGAGATACAAGTGGGAGAGCTTCGTCAGGCCCGAGAGCGGAGGGAGCTCTCCCGCTGGGACGGCTCGCAGCACGAGCGTCACCAGCTGCTCGAACTCAGCCAACGGCGCGAGGGAGTCGAATGGTGTGCCCGTCAGCGTGAGCGTGGTCACCCGCTCCAGCGCCTCCAGGTGCGTGAAGGCCAGTCCTTGGAGCTCCACCGAGTGCAGCGCGTGCAGCGTGCCCGCCGGTGAAAGATCGAGCGTGGCGGGCGGGTCTGCGCTCCCCGGGGGCAAGTCTTCGCCGGCCGCGGGATCGTGCGTGAGGTAGAGCCTCGTGAGGTTCTCGAGACACTCGAGCCCCGCCAGCGATGACACCGGCTGGCTGAGCCGGAAGTCCGTCAGGTCGACGACGCGAGCCCTGTGCTGGCGAGCAAGCTCCGAGCGCACGGCCAGCTCGAACGTGGGGTCATAAGTGCAGGTGCCCAGGTCGAGCATCACTTCGCCCCCGCTGCCCCCCACGCCGCCCGTGAAGGTCCCTCCCGTCGCCAGTATCCCGCCCGTGCTGCTCCCGCCCGTTGCGAACCAGGACGCCCCACCCGTACCGCCTGTCGCCTGGGGCGGAGCGAACGCATCGCATCCGAGGTGGCTCGTGGCGGCCACGAGCGCAAGCATCATCGACAGCACAAAGCGCATCACAAGGGCACTCACAAGCTGGGGGGCGCGACCGCGGCGATCCCTCGCCCTCTCGTGTGGAACGCAATGGTCAGTCCGTAGTTGCATCAATCGTATGCGTCTCAGTGAGCGCGTTCGTCCGTGGCAAATGTATCACGCCACGCGCGTCCGCCGGACACCGCGAAACGAACGGGGATTCACGTTTGCGGCACACTTACGCCAAACCCGGAAAAGTAGTTTGTATACAAGCAACTTTTCGAAGGCCCGAAAGGCACAGGCCTGGTCGGGCGTCGTCCGGGTCGGGCGCCTGGATTACCGCGCCACCCCGAACGTCACTCGCGCGCCGCCGTCGGGCAGATTTTCCGCGCGCGCCTCGCCGCCGTGAGCACGCGCGATGCGCTGCACCAGGTGCAGCCCGAGGCCGAGCGATGCGCTCACATCGCTCGCCTTCACGGCGCTTCCGTTCGACCCGCTGCCGCCGGAGTGCTTCCCGCTGCCTCCGTTCTCGCCGCCGCCGACCTTCGGGCTGCCTGCACCAGGCGTAGACGGCTGGCTGCCGTTCTTGCCCCGAACGAACGGCGAGAACACGCGGGCGAGGTCACCCTGGTCGAAGCCGGGTCCCGCGTCCTCCACCGAGAAACAGAGGAGGCCCTTTTGCTCGTGGACGAGCAGGCGCGTGGCGCCGCCGCCGTACGTCTTGGCGTTGGCGAGCAGGTTGGCCAGCGCACGCTGGAGGAGAGTGGGATCGCCCTCGAACTGCGTGCTCGCCGTTCGCACGTCGAGGAGCTCCGGGGGCAAGCCGCAGCGCTCGAGGGCCGTGGCGGCGAGGTCGCGGGCATCGATGGGGCGTTTCTCGAAGCCGTCGAAGTCGAGGCGAGAGGAAGCCAGGAGGCGGCCGGTGAGATCGTCGATTTCGGAGATCTCGAGCTCGGCATGGTTGAGGAGCTTTTCGTCGACACCGCGGTCGCGCAGGAGCTCGGTGAGCACGCGCAGGCGCGCGAGCGGGGTGCGGATCTCGTGACTCACGCCAGCGAGTAGCTCCTTTTGGCCTTTGACTTGGCGCTCGATGCGCTCGGCCATGTCGTTGATCGAGTGGGCAAGGGCGCCGACTTCGCCGGCGTGATGGCGGCCGAGGCGCGCGCGCGCCGACAGATCGCCGCTGCCGATGGTCTGCGTGACGCGCACGAGCTGCCAGAGGGGCTTCCCGATGCGGTGAGCGATCAGGCCAGAAAACAGCCAGAGCACGCTTGCAGCGGCGAAGAGCGCGCTGAAGAAGCGCACCTTGCTCGGCCCCATGTTGGGGGTGCCGCAGATGACGACCTGACCGAGGCGCTGCTCGTCCGCCTCGGAAGACTTGACGTGGAGCGTTGCCCAGTCGCGCTCGCAGCTGCCGCCCGCGCGCGCGAGCACTTCGCCGCTCGGGCTCTCGAGGCGCAGCCGGACGCCGAAGGTTTCGGCGGCTTCGTTCGCCAGCCGAGCGCGGCGATCGCTGTCGTGCCAGACGTCGGCAAAGCGGCCGGCGGCGAAGCCCACCATGGCGCGCTCGCGCGTCTCCCAGTTGTCGTGCGAAAAGGCGTGGATCACCAGGAACGCGGCGCCGAACGAGCCGACGATGGCCAAGCCCATCATCCAAAACAGCCGCCGGTGCAGGCGCGCGCGCACGTAGTGCCGCATGCCGTGCCAGTGGTGCGGCCACTCGCCGGGACCGCCGAGCTTGTGGAGAGGCAGGCGCCGACGCTTCACGTGCTCGCCGCCAGCATGTAGCCCACGCCGCGTACGGTCACGATGAGCCGACTCTCGCGCTCGTCTTCGCGGAGCTTTTTGCGCAGATGCGAGATGTGCACGTCGAGCGCGCGCTCGCTGACCACGGTGTCGCCGCGGCCCGCCAGCTCCCACAACGTCGAGCGCGCGATCACGCGGCCGGGTCGGTCCACGAGCACAGCCAAGAGGTCGAACTCGAGGGCAGTGAGCTCGACGGGCACGCCGGCGACCTTCACCTGGCGGCGCGTGCGATCGATCTCGACGTCGCCCACGCGCGAAAATCCGCCGAGCTCGGCCGAGCGACCGCGGCGTAGAACGGCGCGCACGCGAGCCAAGAGTTCGCGCGGCGAGAAGGGCTTCGAGAGGTAATCGTCGGCACCGAGCTCGAGGCCCACGACGCGATCCGTTTCGTCGCCTTTCGCCGTGAGCATGATGACGGGCACGGCGGAGGTCTCCCGCAGCTTGCGCAAGACTTCGAGACCGCTCGGTCCGGGCATCATGATGTCGAGGATGACGGCGTCGAAGGTGCCGCGCGTGAGCGCCATGAGGCCGCTCGGTCCGTCGTGCGCACTCTCGGTGAGCACGTCGTTCTCTGCCAGGTACTCGCTGAGGAGCGACTGCAGACGGCGGTCATCGTCGATGACGAGGAGGGAAAGCGGCATGATCGGACGCGCGAGGCGGTCGAAGAAGAGTAATGGAGTGGTCTGCAAGGTTCTAATCTCGACTGAACGAAACGGGGAGCGCCGCCAGGAGCACCTCACGCGGAGGGTCCTGGCGGCGGCAGGATCACTCGGTCGGGGGCGCCGGAGCTGCGGGTGGCGCAGCGGGCGCTGCGGCCGCTGCGGCCGGGTAACTCGGCGGCGGGGGCGGCGGGGCAGGGTGCGCGCGGCGTTCTTCGGCCAGGGCGTCCTTGACGGCCGTGGTGCAGATGTCGGTCACCTTTTGCTCCATGTACTCGTAGCGCTGGTGGTGGCCATGGTGATGGCAGCCGGCGAAGCCGGCGATGAGGCCTCCGAAGAGGCCCACGGTGAGCAGAACTTTCAGGAAGGTGTGTCGCATGATCGAAACTCCAGGTGGGACGGGGTGGAATCAGCAGCCGTGGCAGCCGCCGTAGTGATGTCCGTGGTAGCCGTGGCCATAGCCGTGGCTGCGGGTGAGCCAGCGCGCGACCTTGCGTCGCTGCTCCGGATCGAGAACGTCGTGAATGGTCTTGGCGAGCTCGAAGAGACGCGGCTTCAGCTCTTCCAGTGAGCGCTGCCGCGCGCCGAGCCAGCTGCTCACGGCCTGCTCGTCGAGGTGCTCCGCCTCCAGAATGGGGACGAGCTCTTCCTTGGCGCCGCGCTGGTCCTTCTTGAAGTCGCGCATGAGGTCGCGAGCTTCACCGAGTGCGGTGCGAATGACCTTTTCTTGGCCTGGCGATGTATCGAGCCGGCGGAAGGCCCAGTAGGCCCCGTAGCCGCCGTGACGATGGCGATGGGAAGCCAGGAAAATGAGGCCAGCCAAGCTGACCCCTGCAATGACGAAACCGAACATTCTCTTTTTCTCCTGTGAGGGGTCTCGGGAGCGACCACCGCTCCGTCCACAGGATGAAGGTAAAAACCGAACGCTAAGGGCGCGCCCGGAGCCACCTTGAGAAGTGTGAAGTCGCTTTTTGGGGGTGGGCCGCCCCACCGCTCCCCTGCCTGGGCTCCGGCGGCCCGATACCAGCATGCCAGGCAGCCGTCTTGCTGCTCGGCGCGCACCAGACTCAGACGGCTTCGAGCACGTGCTGGATGAGCGGCTGAGTGGGCAGCGGAATCAACCAGGAGGTGACGCGCAGCCGGCGCATGCTGTCTCCCGCTGAGTGGAGGAGCTCGATCGGCGGCGCCGAGCCGGCGGCGGCCACGTGCGCGCTGTGCGCGATGGCGCGCTCTCGATCCTCGTCAGCGTAGAGGGGCCAAAGCAGGCGCTGCTCGAGGTCGCCTTCGTTCTCCTCGAAGAGCTCGCAGGCCCGCCGATTGGCTAGCCGAATCAGGCCGGACTCGACCTCGACGAGCAGAATGGGCACCGCCGCGAGGTCCATCATGGCGTGGTACTCGTGGACGTTGGCGGCCATGCGATCCAGTGCGGGCCCCTGATCGCGCGCAAGCTCGGCCCGGATGAAGCGGCGCTGCTCGTCGGCGGTCTCGGGCGTGAAGCGGGGCACGGGATGCGGGCGCCCATTCTCCATCGCGACCATCGTCAGGTAGCACGTGTTGGTGTGGCGCGGCTCGCCGCCTTTGAGGTCGCGCGCTTCGACCCGTACACCGACCTGGAGCGAGGTGCGACCGGTGTAGTTCACCTTGGCCTTCATGGTCAGCAGGTCACCGACGCGCACCGGCACCTTGAAGACGACGCGGTCGACCGACAATGTCACGCAGTAGCGGCCCGCATATTGGGAGGCGCAGGCGTATGCGATCTGATCGACCAGGCGGAGGATGTGCCCGCCGTGCACGTTGCCGGCGAAGTTCGCAAGCTCCGGGGTCATGAGTGCGGTTGTGACGAGCTCGGTCTCCACGACCGCGGAGGGTACACCCTAGCGGGCCCCGCGTCGGCCGCCCGTGGACGTCAGGCGGCGAGGAGAGCCAGGCCAGCGAGCAGAGTGCGCGCACAAGGGCCAATGACGTCGCGGTGCGCCATTCGGTGACAGTCCGCGATTTCGTCCGCTGTGAGCACACCGTAGCGACGTGCACCGAGCTCAGCGCTTCCGTGCGGGGCTGCATCGTGGTGGGGCGTGCGTCCTTGCCCTTGGACCGCCATGAACTCTTCGGCCAGCACCTGGCTGAGGCTCGGCTCCGTGGTGATCATATGGCGCACCACACGCCACGCGAGCTCCGCATGGCGCGCTTCATCGGCGGCGATCGTCTCGAGCACGGTGCGCACGACGTCGTCTTCACAGAGCTCGGCGGCGCGGCTCGCCTCGAGCGCGGCACGTGTCTCGCCGATGCAGCCTTCCCGCACCGTCAGACGCAGCATGTCCTCGAGGCTGGTGGCATCGAGCGCGCCCGCCATCGGCAGCGCACCAGGACCGATGTCGCGTCCTGCGTAGCGACTGGCCAATGCGAAGGCGAGCTTGGCATGCTGGATCTCGTCCACCGCTGCTTGCTGCGAGAGCTCGACCAGCTCCGCCGGCGCGCCGATGTTGATCAGCTGCAGGGTGAAGCGGGCGAACGCGGCCACCGAGGCATGCTCGAGCAGGCCCATTTGCGTGAAGTGAGTGGTCAAGCGCTCCCGGACGGCGGCGTCGGCCGGCATGAGCAGGCGGGTTACGTCCAAGCGCTCTGCGGGGGCGCGCCAGGCGGCCGACTGGATCGGCGCGGCGATGCGAGCTTCGTCTGCGATCAGGAATGGGCGACCGCAGACGGCAGCCCCCTGGCAGGTACGCCCGGCCGCACCGATCCCGCAATATTCTGCACCCCCCGTGCAATCGGCATCCGTCTCGCATTCGTCACCGGGCAGTTGGCAGGCGAATCTGTAGGCACCGAAGTTGTCGGAGCGCGCATTGTTCAGACATAGGTAACCGTCGCCGCAATCCGCATCCGTGTGGCAGCCGGCGACCGGGCTCACGTGGCCGCAGCGACCGATGTCGTCCTGACAGAGGCACACCTGATCTTCGCCGCAGTCACTGTCCTGACGACACCCGGCCCAGCACACGCGCTCGTAGTCCGGCACCTCTGGAGGCAGGACGTTCAGACAGCCGCTCGTGTTGGCGGTATTCCTGAGCATGCACGTGGCGTTCTCGGGGCAGTCGGCATCCTCGTCGCACTCGTCCGTTGAAGTGGTGTAGGGGCCGTTCTCTTCGGACGGCCACTCCACCGTTGTCGGGCGCGGGAGCGAGCTCTGACACTCCACCGCTTCGTGGCGCCAGAGGTACCCTTCGGCGCAGCGGAAGACGCCGGTGTCGACTCCCGCCAGATACGGCTCTGGATGGGTGCACGCCGAGCTCGTGCTCACCGTGCCTCCGCTCCCGCCCGTGCTTGCACCGCCGCCCGAATCACCGCCGCCCGAATCACTTCCACCGGCTGCTGTGCCGCCCGCGCTCGAGCCGCCCGCGCTCGAGCCGCCCGCGCTCGTTCCTCCGCTGGCTCCGCCGTCGGTGCCGGTCCCGCCGGTGGCCGAGCAATCGCCGTCCCAGCAGTCATCGCCGCAGCCGCCGTGCAGGCACACGGGGCCGTCTTCCGTCGTTCCGCCGCACGACCAAACGGCGCCACCGAGCGCGCCGAGCAAGAGGACACGAAGATTGGTGGGAGTAACACGCCAGCGTGACATCGTTGTGGGTAAGGCAAGCACGGTGCCAGTGCGGCCGGAACCGCGAACTTCAATATCCGGCCAAATACTTCGAGTTTTTCAGGCATCCGGCGCGCAGGGCGCGTGTCACGCGTGCCACCTTGTGCCAGCGGCGCCATGGCGTGCGTCACGTCGGGCGGCGCTGTGAGGCTGTTGTGGGCGCTGGGCTCACCTTTGCAGGGCCACCGCGGGCTCGTACCCTTTTCCTCATGATGCCTGAGTTCCGATTTCCTTCAGCGCTGACTCTTTCCGTCATCGGTGTCGCTCTGGCGGCATGCGGCGGGGCCGGCGCCAGTCCCCCGCCCGCCGAGTCAGCCGACTCGGCCCAGGCAGCTCCCGCCGAGCGAGCGATTGCGGACCTGTATCCGAAGACGCGCTCGCAGGTGAAAGGCTCGCTCGTCGTGCGCGATACGCCGGATGGCTTGTCCATCAAGGGCAAGCTGAAAGGCCTGGATGGCGGCAGCTTCGCCATCACGCTCCACGAAGGTCGCGATTGCTCCGCGCACGACGCCAAGACCGTGGGTGCAGTGTTCAATCCCACCGCCGCCGATCCGCCGCTCGGCTTCCTCGGCAACGCGACGGGGAGCGATGAAACGCACGAAGCAGACGTCGACCTGCTGGTCGCCGGTCTGGCCCTCAACGGGAGCGCGGCTGTGCTCGATCACGCTCTCGTCGTGCACGCTTGGCCCATGGACCCGGCGGCCGACCTGGGGAAGGTGCCGTTCTTGGCCTGCGGCGTCATCGAGGCTCGCGATACGCTGTAGCGTTGCGCGCGCGTGGAGCAGGCGAAAGTTTGCTCCACCCTCTACGCAGCGCGCGCAGCGAAAGTTTGTTCTGCAGCTTCATGCGCGTGGAGCTGGTTGCGCTGCCATTGCTTCCGTTCCGAGGGGAATGCTAGGAGAACGCAATGCGCGCGCTTCGCCTCATCTTCCCGCTTCTCATTCCTGCTTTTGCCATCGCGGCCTGCGGCGGCGGTGACTTGGTCCCGAGCGACGCGCCTCCCGCGTCGGGCGGAGGAGTGAGCACTGGCGGCGTCGCGCCCGGCACCGGCGCAGCGCCTGGAACCGGAGGCGAAGGCCTCGGTGGCGGCGGGCTGGGCGGTGCTGGCGGTGCGGAGGCCACCGGCGGCAGCGAAACTGGCAGCGGCGGCAGCGACACCAATCCGGGCTGCACCCCGCGCGTGCACATCTTGCTGCAGCGCTCCGGCGGCATGTTCGAGCATCCGTCCGCCGAGGATGCGTGGTGGGACGCCGTGGCCGAGGCACTCGACGGTGAGGACGGCCTCTTGGGCGAGTTCGGAGATGACCTCGACATCAGCGCATCCGTGTTCACCAAGGTGGCCGACGAAGCGTGCCCCATTGGCACGAGCGTGAACGCTCCGGCTGGCGCAGGCGACTTGGCCGACGTGCTCGCCGAGCAAAAGGACGATTACTTCGCGCTCACCGATCCCGAAGATCCTCAGGACGCCAAGGCCGTCGACGCCCCCATCGTGGAAGCGATCGAAGGCGCCACGTCGGTGCTGACGGGCGCGGGCGATGCCACCATTCTGCTCATTGCCTTGGGCATTCCGGACACATGCGAGTCCAACAACGACCAGTGCGCCGCCGAAGACGTGTTCACGGCCGTCAAAGGCGCCCACGACGCGGGCATCGACACGCGGCTCCTCTACCTCCAGAGCAGCGCCCCGAACGAGAATCTCGACCTCTATCCCGAGGGCATCGCCAACGCGGGCGTCGGCTTGGGCGTCGAGGTGCCGCAGAACCTCACCTGCGGCAGCGAAGACTTCGACTACAGCGAGACGCCCGGCGACGCCCCGTTCGAAGCTCCGGAAGACACGGCTGGCGTGAAGCAGGCCCTCGCCGACATTCTGAGCGAGCTCGTCGCGTGCGAGTGAGTCGCTGCTGACTCGGGTGGCCGTGGCTACACGGCCGCGGACCGAGGTGCGTCTCGTTCGGCCGACGGCCTGCAGCCCGGGCCCCCGATCGCACATTCTTCAGGGAGCCGGGTGCATGCTTCTCCGCGTGGGAAGCGGAGCACTCTATTGCGGCGGAGCGATCTGGAACACGTAGGCGTCGGTGCCGCCTGCGTTCGGTCCACCGAGGGCGCCGTCGGTGGCTCCACCCGCGAAGACGTTCGCTGAGCCATCGAGCGCCACGGCGATCGCCGTCTCGCTGCTCGCCGCGCCGTACTGCGAGCCCCAGTCGAGCGCGCCGAGTGCGCCATAGTGCTGCACGAACGCGTCGGTGCCGCCGGAGCTCGCGCCATGGAGGGCGCCCGTCGTCATGCCGACCAGATACACTCCGCTGCTGCCGCCGACGGCGAGTCCGCCCACCAAGTCGAAGCCCGTCGTCCCAAACTGTTCGGTGAAGAGCTCGGAGCCGTCGGAGTCCAAGGCCCGCACGAAGCCGTCCGTCCCGCCCGCGTTGGCACCAGCCAGCGCTCCGGTGGTGCCGCCGCCGACGTACACGAGGTCGCCCACATCGACCACCGGCCCTTTGACGGTCTCCATGCCGTTCGTGCCAAACTGCCGAGTCCACAGCACGCTGCCGTCCGAGCCGAGACGGCGCACGTAGCCATCCTGGCTGCCGAAGCTCGTCCCCGTCAGCGCGCCGCTCGTGCTGCCGGCGACATAGACGGAGCCGGCGCCATCGAGCGCGACGCCTGCGGGAGTTTCGGACGCGCTGGTGCCGTATTGATACGTCCAGAGCATGCCGCCGCTCGCGTCGTACTTGCGGACATAGCCGTCGGCGGCGCCGGCACTCGCGCCCTCCAGGCTGCCTTGTGTCATGCCGGCGATGTACACGGCTCCCGCGGGATCGACCGTCACACCGGTGCCAGTCTCTTGGCTGCTGGTCCCGAACTGGCGCGCCCAGAGCAGCGTGCCGTCGGCATCGTACTTGCGTAGGTAGGCATCCGTGAGGCCGGCGCTGGCTTGATCCAGGCTGCCGGAGGTGTGACCGGCAACGTACACACTGCCGTCGGGCGCGATGGCCACGCCGTAAGCATAGTCGAGCCCCGCGGTCCCGAACTGCTGCGTCCACACGATCTGCCCTTTCGCGTCGTACTTGCGCACGAAGGCATCATCGTTCCCGAAGGCGGCGGCGCCGAGCATGCCCTGCGTCACGCCGACCGCCACCACGTGACCGTCCACGTCCGTTGCCATGGCGTTGACTGCGTCGGCACCACTGGTACCAAACTGCCGGTACGGATCGCCCGCTTCACACTGTGTGTCGCGCCTCGGCGTGCCGGGCGCGACTTCGATCTGGTCCCAGCCGCAGATCGACCAGAGCGTGCACGTCGGCTCGTCGTCGTCGTCCGTGAAGGTGCCTTCGGGACAGGCGGCGCACGCCTGATCGCTGGTGTCGGAGCCTTGCACGTCGACGAAGTTGCCGGCCTCGCAGGTCGTCCAGGGCACGCAGTTCGCGGCATTGTCGATGGTGCTGTAGCTGCCTCGAGCGCAGGGCGCGCACTCGCGATCCTGGAGCGGCGTGGGGGAGACGGTCTGGAACTCGCCCGGCCCGCAGGTGGTGAAGCTCGTCAGCGTGCAGGCGACTTGCAGGTGGGTGTCGAGCTCGCAGTCGCCGCCATCGTTCGTCGCGAGTGTGAGCGTCTGCACGCCGGGTTCGTCGCAGTGATACGTGGTGATGGCTGCCGCAGCGTCGTCGAACGAGCCCTCGGCCGCGCTCCAGGCGTACGAAATCGGGTCGTCTTCTGGATCGGCGAAGACAGCCTCGACGTAGACCGGGGAGCCTACCGGCGCGGTCAACGGCGCAATGAAGAAGAACTCGAGCGACGGACAGAGGTTCAAGCCTGCGTCGATGACGACTTCACCCGTATCGTTCGTCCCTTTGCAGGTGAGCGGCACCACCACGCCGACGATCTCATCCTCGATGATGGTGAAGGTCGCGGCACCGGCGCACGTCGTCTGGCCGTCGCGCGAGACGGCCTCGAGCGTGATCGCGTAGGAGCCAGGAGGAAGGCCGCCGAACTGCGCGGAGGCCGTGGCTTCGTCGTTCGGGATCGGAATCGTGCGCGTGATGGGCGTGGCGAGCGCGCTTCCGTCGATCTCCACCTGCACGGCGTCGATGACGCCTTCGCTGGCCAACGTCAAAGACAGCCCGAGCGAGCCGGCAGCGTCGCCGACGTGCGGACGTTCGGGCTCGGCACGGAAGAAAGGCGGACGCTGTGGCTCCTCGCAGCCGAGGACAGCCCAGGCACACGAGAGACCCGCCACTCGGGACAGGACGCGTCGACGCCAGGAGCTCGTGACGAAGGAACGAAAAGGTGAAGACGTTTGCATGCGGGCGCGCCGTTGGTCGAGGAATGCCTCTCGCAAGAAGCGTTCCCGACGGCCCCACGACTCACGACTCGCGTCCGCGCGGTACCCCGTCAGGCCACGCGCCGATTTTCGTGGGCAAAGAGCGCGTGCGTCCGGGAGCGCGGCGCCTGCGCCTCCGAATTTCGGAGCGAGGGCACCGGAATACGGAGCCGGAACTCACCTCCCGCCGACGGGACGCAGCCCGGCGCTTTCGAGCGTGGCGCGTCCGACCGCAGAGTGCACGAGGGCGATCCAGCTCTGCGCGAGCGGCTTCTGGGACGTCTTGGTGACTACGGCGATGGGGTAGCGCGCGAGTACGTTGATCTCGCCGGGGATGTCGACCACACGCACGCTGCGCTGGGGTGGCGTGACGTCTGAACGGTACACGATGGCCGCGTCTGCCTCGCCGAGGGCGACCTTGGCGAGCACTTGTCTCACGTTCAACTCGCGCGACACCACGTGGGCTTCGACCTGGGTACGGAAGCCAGCCCCGAGTACCTCGTCGGCGCGCTCGAGAATGCGCAGCGAATAGCGGCCGATGGGGACGTCAGGCACGCCCAGCACGATGCGAGTCGCGTCGCGCAGTTCGGAGAAGGCGCGCACGGGGGTGGCGCTGCCGGCAAACGTGACGACGACCGGCTCGTTCTCTGCGAACACCACGGGCGCCTCGACCAGTCGCCCTTCCACCAGCGCCTGCATGTGCGCTTCATCGGCGGAAGCCATCACGTCGGCTTGCGCGCCCGATTCCAGCTGTCGCCGGAGCTCTTGGGTTCCGGCGAACGCAAATCGGACGTCGATGCCTGGGTGCGCGCCTTCGAACTCCGACTCGAGCGTGCTGAAGGCACCCTTCAGAGAAGCAGCAGCGAGCACGATGAGCTCGCCCGTGCCCGTCGCGGCGGGTGGGGTCGCGCTCGCAGTCGCCGGTGGCGTGGGCTTCGGATCGTCTTTGCGGCAACCGAGGAGGAGCAGGGCGCTAGCCAGGGCCGTCGCCCGGGTCCGCGCGCCGCGCCACGCTCGGGCGCTGGTCACGATTCGCCGGCTCCGCTCCGCACAGCAAGCTTCCAGTCGGTGCCTGCGGGCGAGTCGAGGAGCTCGACACCGCGCTGGCTGAGCTCCTGACGCACCTCGTCGGCGAGCTGAAAGTTCTTGTCGCTGCGAGCGCTGGCGCGAGCCAGGATGCGCTCGGCGACCCACTTTTCATCGAGGCCGAGCTCGGCGGCGCGCCGGCTTCGAACCCGGCGCAGGAACGCAGCCGGATCGTCCAGGCCGAGACCCAGCACGGCACCCACGGTGTCGAGCGCTTGCCGAGCGGCATCGTAGGCGGCTTGCGCTAGGCTGCCTTTCTTGGCCAGCGCCCCGTCCACGAGCTCGTTGGTTGCCTTGAGTAGTCCCGACAGGTGGGCCACGGCCTCGGCGGTGTTGAGGTCGCTATCGAGTGCGGCTGCCAAGCGGGAGGTGAATTCGTGCACCTCGGGTGGCGCGGCGGTCCCGGTCGCTGTGATCCTCGCCTCAGGCAGCGATTGCAGGCGCAGCTTGGTGCCATAGAGGTACTCGAGGCGGCCTTCTGCGTCGCGAAATTGCGGGAAGGCGAGGAGCTCGCCCCCCGGGCCGAGGTCCATTTCGAGATGGAACGGCGAACGATAGTGAACGGTCAGGAGTGCATAGCGAATCGCTTCTGGCTCCGAGCGATCGAACGCTTCGCGGAGACGGAAGAAGTTGCCCAGACTCTTGGACATCTTCTCCTTGTTCACGACGACGAAGCCGTTGTGCATCCAGTGGGTCGCGAGCGGCCGTCCCGTGGCGCATTCGCTCTGTGCAATTTCGTTCTCGTGGTGCGGAAAGACCAAGTCGAGCCCACCGCCATGCAAGTCGAACGACTCGCCCAGGTAGCGCATGCTCATGGCCGAGCACTCGATGTGCCAACCAGGACGACCAGGTCCCCATACGCTGGGCCAGCTGGGTTCACCCGGCTTCGCGCCCTTCCAGAGAGCGAAGTCGTAAGCGTGACGCTTCTTCTCTTGCTCGGTGTCACTCACGCGCTCGCTGGCACCCGCTTCGAGCTGGGATAGGTCACGATGGCTCAGCTTGCCGTAGTCCTTGCAGGTCGCGACCTCGAAGTAGACGTCGCCGTCCACGCTGTAGGCATGACCGCGCTCGACCAGACGCCCGATGAGGTCGCGGATCTCGGTGAGGTGGTCGCTGACCTTCGGCTGCAAGTCGGGCTCGAGGTTGCCCAGGCGCTCCATGTCGGTGCGGTACGACTCGAACATGCGTGCGGACAGTGCTGCTGGCTCTTCTCCGTTCTCGGCGGCGCGCTTGATGATCTTGTCGTCGATGTCCGTGACGTTGCGCACGTAGGTGACACGCAAACCCTGCGAGCGCAGGTGACGAACGAGCACGTCGTAGACGATGCAGGGTCGGGCATGACCGATGTGGGCGTCGTCGTAGGTAGTCGGCCCGCAGACGTAGATGCGAGCATGTCCGGGTTCGAGGCACTCGAGCGCCTTGCTGCGACCGGTCAAGGTGTCGAAGATCGCGAGGGTCATGGGACTCGGGACTCATATCCCGAGTTCTTTCCCGATGGAACACGGCCGCCCGAGCGAATCTCACCCGGCTGCGTCGAGATCCAGGCGATCCAGCTGCGCGTACCGGGCGCCGAGGCCGTAGCGGCCAGTGGACTCTTCCGCGAGCGAGCCTGCGGCGACTGCGGCGTCGTGAGTGAAGAGAAGCAAGCCTCCGATGCCGAGGTCTCGGTAGAGCTCGGCTTTCTCGTCGACCAGGCGCTCGGGAAAGCGGTCGTAGCCCATCGTGACGGGCAGATGAACCCAAGGCGCTCCCGGGATGAGGTCGGCGCAGAACACCGCCGTTCTGCTCTGTCCCAAGAGGAATGGGATCAGCATGCCCTCCGTGTGACCGCCGCTCGTGCGGCAACGCACGCGCGGCCCGAGCTCGGGACAGGTTGGTTCTTCTGGGCCGAGGAGGCGGAGCCGGCCGCTGCCTTCGAGCAGCGCTGCCAGTCCCGGAATGAACGACGCTCGATCGCGAGTGTGGGGCGCGCTGGCGCGCGCGAATGCGGCTGCGCTCGTGACGAAGGTGGCGCGGGGAAACGCCAACCGGAGTCCGGCACCATCTGCATAGGGTAAGAGCGCGCCACCCGCGTGATCGAAGTGCAAGTGTGACAAGAGCACCACGTCGATGTCGGCTGGCGTGAGGCCACGGGCGCTCAGCGAATCGAGCAGCACGTGACCATCCTCCACGACTCCGTAGCGCTCCTTGAGCTTGGGCTCGAAGAACGCGCCGATACCGGTCTCGATCAAGATGCGGCGCTCGCCGTCCTCGACCAGGAAGGCGCGGCAGACCAGATCGATCCGGTTTTGTGCGTCCGGCGGGGCCCACTTCTGCCACAAATCGCGCGGCACATGGCCAAACATGGCGCCACCATCGAGTGCCAAGCGATTGCCGAGGATGGAGCTGATGTTCAGCACTCGGCCAGCGTGCCGCCGCGGACGTGCACGTCAAGGCGCCCTGGAAGCGGCGCTCGCAAAGCGCGGAGTGTCCACCTCGATTCCACCGGCCAGCCCGAAAAAATGCGGACCACTTTGCCCTCCTGCTGACAGCGTCGTGCCGGCGCGCCGGCCGGGTCGCACGCCGAAATCCGCAGCGAAAGGCTGCCGCTGAGCCGCCAAAAAGTGCCGCGCACTCGGTCGGTCGGTCGCTTGTCGCTTGCCCCGCCCGTCCCTGGGGTGCGACAAGTACGGCGAGGCCTGTCACCGCAGTCGAAATGCGCAAGAGTTCGCCGCCGCCCCTGCCTTCGGAAGCTCCCGACCTGCGCGTCGAGGTGCTGGGGCTGTCCATGTATTCGGCGTTCCAGCCGATCCTCAGTGCGTCGCACATGCGGGTGGTGGGCCACGAAGCGCTTCTGCGGGCTCAGGGCGGTGGTGGCGAGCTCCTCCCCCCGGAGATCTTCGAGCGCTTGGAGCCGCAGCTCTCGCCGGCGCGCATTCATCAGGCCTGCTCCCAGGTGCATCTGGCCAACTTTGCGCTCGAGCAGCACCCGGGTTGGCTGTTCTTGAACGTCAATCCGGCGGCCATGGGCGATCGCCAAGCCGTGATCGACGATTTCGGTCGTCTGCTTCGGCTCTCCGGCATCGAACCGCACCGCATCGTCGTCGAGATCATCGAGACCAAGGTGCACGACGAACGGCTCCTGGCCGAAGCCGTGGCTGGCTTTCGTGAGCTTGGCTGCTTGGTGGCCATCGACGACTTCGGCGCGGGTGAATCGAACTTCGAACGCATTTGGCGCCTGCGGCCCGATCTCGTGAAGATCGACCGCGCCATGATTGCCGAAGCGGAAGAGAGCGCCGTCGTGCGGCGCATCCTGCCGGGGCTGGTCTCGCTTCTGCACGGGGCCGGGTGCCTGGTCGTCGTGGAGGGCATCGAGACGGCGAAACAGGCTTTGATCGCGCTCGGGGCCGACGTCGACTTCGTGCAAGGGTACTACTTTGCGCACCCGGTGGCGGTCGGCATGGCGGGGATGACTCACCCGAGCATCGCCCAGGTGAAGCGCACGTTCGAGCACCTGATATTGGCGCTCAAGCACGGCGCCGATGAGCGCGAGGCCATCGATCTCGATTTCTTTCAGTGCTTCACGAGCGGCTTCGAGACGTGCTTGGCCGCGATCGAAGAGGGGATCCCGTTCTTCGATGCTTGCTCGACGTTCCTGGCAGTCGCTGGGGTGCAGCGGGTCTACCTGCTCGACGAGCTCGGCTATCAAGTGGGCACGAATGCCGAGTCGAATCGCGGCGTCTATGTCGATCCACGGCTGAAGCCTTGTGCCGACGCGAGCGGCTCCAACTGGTATCGGCGGGCTTACTTTCAATCCGCCATGCGTACGCCGCGCAAGGTGCACATCTCGCCGCCCTACTTGTCCGTGCGGGACGCGCAAAGCTGCGTGACCATGAGCATTGCGTTCGAGACGAAGGACGGCGTGCGCGTGCTCTGCGCCGATCTCGACCACGACCCGGTGGAACCGATCTCCGAGCGATCGCCGCGCGACTCGCGCATCTTGCGCCGCTGAGGGCTGCTGCGTTGCAGAGGGCTGCTGTGCCGCAGAGGGCTGCTGTGCCGCAGAGGGCTGCTGCCTTCGGCTCGGCCGTCGTGCGAGCCTTCGCTCGCGCTCAGGCCTTGCCCGTGTTGCCGAGGAGCACGTACTTCAGGCGTCCGACGATGACGTCGATGGCGGTCTGATTCTCGCCGCCCTCGGGCACGATCAGGTGCGCACGAGAGCGACTGGGCTCGACGTGGAGCAGGTGCATCGGGCGCACGGTGCTCAGGTATTGCTCCTCGATGGAATCGAGACTTCGGCCGCGTTCGACCAAATCGCGGCGAATGCGGCGCAGGAGGCGAATGTCAGGGGCCGTGTCGACGAAGATCGACAGATCGAACGCTGGGGCGAGCTCCGGGACGGCGAGCACCAGGATGCCCTCGACCACGACTATCGGAGCGGGTTCGATGGTCCGTCCGCGCGACACCCGCGTGTGGGTGGAAAAGTCGTACTGCGGCGCTTCGACGGAGCGGCCGCTCTTGAGCTCCGCCAGCTGCTGCCGCAAGAGCACGTTGTCGAGGGCCGCCGGCTCGTCGTAGTTGATATGACTACGCTCTTCGGCCGTGAGACGACTGCGATCGAGGTAGTACCAATCGTGCTGCAGCACGACCACGCTCTCGCCCAGTGCCGAAGCGAGCCGCTCCGTCAGCGTCGTCTTGCCGCTGCCGGTTCCGCCCGCAATCGCGACTACTGCGACGCTGTCGCCCATACGGACGAGACTAACACCCGTCGTCTCGTCACGTCACATGGCAGCGTTCAGACGGCCCTCAGGCGGTCTGACCGTGCTCGTCGAAGAAGTCGACCGACCCGCTGCTGACGTTGTAGAGGCCGCCGACCATGCGGATATTCCCTTCGTCGAGCAGGGTGGCGAGGGTCGGGCTGAGTTCACGCACGCGTCGCATCGTACCCAGCACGTTCTGCTTCGAGATGCAGTCTGCCGCGTGCTGGCGTGTGGGTTTGTCTGCATCGAGAGGGGCTAGCATGCCCGGATCGACCGAACGTTGGATCTCGGTCAGGAGGTTGTCGATGTTGGCGCAACCCGTGGCCTCGCTGCCGCTGACGCCCTTCTGAAAGAAGTCCACGGCCGCGTTCACGGCGCCGCACGAGGTGTGACCCACGATGGCAATGAGCTTGGCTCCCGCCACCTTGCAGCCATATTCCATGCTGCCCAGGATCTTCCCGCGCGCCACGTTGCCTGCAATGCGCACGCTGAAGATATCGCCGATGCCCAAATCGAAGATCAGCTCGGCAGGTGTGCGACTGTCGATGCAGCTCAGGATGACTGCCAGCGGCGCCTGGCCAGGTGCCGTCCCTTCGACCTGACGCAGGAGGTCGCGCTCCAGACGCTGGCCGTTGCGGAAGCGCTGGTTACCTTCCTTGAGCAGGTTGAGCACCTGGTCTGGCTGTACTTTGGCCTGCAGGTCGCGCGTCGTGTAGTCGACGAACTGAATCTCGTCGGTCAGCTCGCCATACTGATCTTTGAAACCGACCAAGCTGACGTCGATGTGCCGCGCAGGTGCCGTCTTGGCCCGGAATTCCGTGATGTAGTCCAGCACGTCCGGATCCATGTAGTCCGTCTCGCGTGCGTCGATGAGGACGTGTCCGCCGGGAGGCACTTCCTCCAGGGTCTTTTCGATGGCCGCGCGGCTGAAAAAGCTGACTTGGTGAGCGAGCTGAATGCGCAGCACGTCCTCACCCAGGTGATGCTCCAGACGCTTGCGCAGCGGACGACGGAAGTTGCTGTAGAGGATGAACGTGATGCTGACCGCGAGCCCGATGACGACACCGACCAAGAGGTCGATGAAGACGATGGCGCCGACCGTGGCGATGAAAGGAAGGAACTGCGTGCGCCCGGCTGCCCAGGTGCGCTTGAAGAGCGCCGGGCTCGCCAGCTTGAGGCCGGTCATCAGCAAGATGGCCGCCAAGCACGAGAGCGGGATGCGGTTCAGGAGCTGAGGCACCAGGAGAAAGGAGCCAGCCAGGAAGACTCCGTGCGAGACGGCGGAAAGGCGCGTTTTGGCGCCCGCGGCGACATTGACGGAGCCACGAACGATCACGCTGGTGATGGGGAGGCCGCCCAAGAGCCCCGAGACCACGTTGCCCGCGCCTTGGGCGAAGAGCTCGCGATTGGGTGGCGAACGCCGCTGCTGAGGATCGATGTTGTCGACGGCCTCGAGGTTCAGGAGCGTCTCGAGCGACGCCACGATCGCAATGGTGGCGGCTCCCATCAGCACCTGACTCGTGAGGAGTCGAGAAAAATCTGGAAAGGTGAGAAGCTCGCTGAAGCCGCCGGGTCCGGTCGCAATGGGTACCTGCACCAAGTGAGATGCCTCGATGCGCAGGTCGCCCATGCCGTCGAACAGAGCACCGAGCAGCAGGCCCACGGCGACCACGACCAGAGGCGCGGGCACCAGGCTCTTTTTGAGGGTCGGGACCTTGTCCCAGACGATCATGATCGCGACCGACAGGAGACCAATGAGAGCGGCACCGAGGTGCACGTCGAACATGGTCGCGATCAGCTCGCTGAACGTGTTCTCTCCGTCCGGTTGGGTAAACTCCATGTCCCCGACCGGGTCAGGGTCGTGGCCGAGCACGTGCGGGAACTGCTTGAGAATCAGCAGCAGACCAATGGCCGCCAGCAAGCCCTTGATGACGCTGGTGGGAAAGAACGCAGCCAGGAAGCCGGCGCGCAGGGCGCCGAGCACGATCTGCAGGACGCCCGCCAAGGCCACACACAACGTGAAGGCCGAGAACGACCCCAGCTTGTCGAGCTGAGACACCACCACTGCGGCCAGGCCAGCGGCCGGTCCGCTCACGCTCGAGTGCGAGCCGCTGAGCAGGCCCACCACGATGCCGCCGACGACGCCAGCGATGAGGCCTGACGCCATGGGCGCCCCCGATGCCAGGGCGATGCCGAGGCATAGGGGTAGGGCAACCAGAAAGACGACGACTCCCGAGATGAGGTCGCGCCCGATGATTGCAGGTGTGTAACGGACGGGACCCGGAGCAGTCGAAGAAATAGCCATGCGAGTAGCGGAGGGTTGCGGCCCCGACGGGGCAGCACAACCCCCGAACCAGCAACCGGGCGAATTGTTCCCCGGCAGGCGACATTTTGTGCAGAGGGCCCCTGGTCGGGGACCGGTTGCCGCCTTGTGGAGATTGCTGACTTCCCCTTTGCTTCCGGACGATGAACCAGACGGCGGACAAGCTGCCCCTGCGCGAAACGCTGGCCTACGGGTGCGGGGATTTTGCTTCCGTCCTCTATTGGCAGACCTTCATGAAGTATCTGCCGTTCTTTTACACCGACGTCTTCGGGCTCACCGCCGCGGCGCTGGGCGGCATGCTGCTCTTCAGCCGCATCCTGAACGGCCTCAGCGATCCAGTCATCGGCGTCTGGGCAGATCGCACGACCTCCCGCTGGGGGAAGTTTCGGCCGTTCATTCTTTTCGGCTGTGTTCCATTCGTGGTGACCGGAGTTCTCACGTTCACCACGCCCGACTTTGGTCCGAGCGGCAAAGTGATCTGGGCCTACGCCACGTACAACTTGCTGATGCTGCTCTATACGGTCGTCAACATCCCGTATACGGCGATGCTCGGCGTGATGTCGGCCGAGCCGGCGGTGCGCACGCGTTTGTCCTCGGTGAAGTTCATGTTCGCCTTCTCCGCGGGCATGGTGATCTCCGCCGTCTTGCTGCCGCTGGCCAGCTTCCTCGGTGAAGGTGGCAAGAACCCGCAGCGCGGCTGGCAGCTCTCGTTCGTCATCGTCGGCCTGGTCGCGCTGGGCTTCTTCTTGCTCACGTTCTTCGGAACTCGGGAGCGGGTTCAGCCCGTCAAGGACGAGAACGCTTCGGTCCTCGGTGACCTCAAGCACTTGGTGACCAACCGGGCCTGGGTGCTCCTGCTCTTGACGACGTTCACGTTCATTCTGTTCGTGGCTCTGCGCAGCTCCGTGTTTGCGCACTATTTCAAGTACTACGTCTTCGAAGGCGATACAGAGAAGGAGGTACTCCTACTCGGCGTGCCTCTCGCCTTCGATGGCTTGGTCTCCGTTTTCAATACTGGTGGCCAAGCCTGCTCCGTGCTGGGCGTTCTCGTGACCGCCACCGTCGCCACGAAACTGCCCAAGAAGCCCGCATTCATCGGATTCTTCATCGTCGCCATCCTGTCGACGGCGGCCTATTTCGTCATTCCTCGCGAGCAGATTTTCTGGCTGTTCTTCTTCGACATGTTGGGGCCGGCCGCCTCCGCGCCGCTGCCGGTGCTGCTGTGGTCGATGTATGCCGACACCGCCGACTACGGCGAATGGAAGACGGGGCGGCGCACCACCGGCCTCGTCTTCTCCGCCTCGACCATGGGTCAGAAGATGGCCTGGGCTTTCGGCGGCTTCTTCGCGTTTCAGCTGCTGTCGAGCGTCGGGTTCCGCGCCAACGTGGAGCCGAGTCCCGCCGTGCAGGAGAGCCTGGTTCTGCTCATGAGTCTCGCGCCGTCGGCACTCGGCATCCTGTCCATCGTCATCTTTTTCTTCTATCCGCTCGATGATCGACGAGTGGCCGAGATTGAGGCGGATCTGAAGCAGCGCCGCGCCGCGCTGGAGTCCGTATGAGCAAGTTTGCCACGCGATCTCGCATCACCCTCTATCCGGACGCAGTTGCATTCGAACCTTCCGTCGTCCCGCCAGTCGAACGCACGTACCAGCGGGCGTTCTCTGCCGATGGCGTGCTGGGGGAAGGCGGCATGGGCAAGGTGGTTGCAGCTCGCGATCGCCGGCTAGGCCGTCGAGTGGCCATCAAGGAGCTGCGCGCGGAGGTTCGGGGTCGGGCGGACCACTGGGGTCGCTTCGTGCGGGAGGCGCAAATTGGCGGGCAGCTCGAGCACCCCAACATCGTTCCGGTTTACGGCTTCGAGCTGAGTCCCGACGGTGGGCCCGCGTTCATCATGCAGCTCGTCGAAGGCGAGTCGCTGGCCGGCTTCATCGAGCGCGCGCAGGGGGCCGTGCGCGAACCAGGGCGCAAAGCTTCCGTGCCCTCACAGAAGGACCGCATCGCCAAGCTTCTGCCCGTGTGCGATGCCATTGCCTACGCGCACGGGCGTGGCGTACTCCATCGTGACCTGAAGCCGGACAACATCATGCTCGGCGCCCACAACGTCGTGCTCGTGACCGACTGGGGTATTGCTCGCGTCGAGAGCGACGATCCGGAAGAGCGTGACGAAGGGCAGCGAGCGTCGATCGTGGTCGACCACGTGAGTGCTGCACTGGGCGCAAGTGATAGCAATAGCACGTCTCCGACGGTGGCCGTCGACGGTGATCAGCTGGCCTCGTCGGCGACTCTGGCGGCGGCGAGCGGACCTGCGGGCAGCGGCCCCGCCGTCTCGTCGGGCTCCGTGATGACGGCCGTGGGTACGGTGATGGGGACGCCCCAATACATGTCCCCCGAGCAGGCAATCGGACTGCCTCTCGGGCCATCTTCCGACCAGTACTCCCTCGGGCTCATCCTGCTCGAGCTAGCGACCTTGCGTAATGCCCGTTCCCACGAGAACGCCTCGAGCGCGTACGGCCAAGCTGTTCTGGGAGAGCACTGCGAGCACCGGAACTGGGACGACAGCGACCTCGACCCGCGCCTCTCGGCCGTCGTTCGGCGCTCGACTGCAAAGAACCCGCAGGAGCGCTACATGAGCGTCGATGCGTTTGCGGCGGACATCCGCGCCTACATGCGTGGCGAGGAGCTGTCCGCGCTACCCGACTCGCTCGCGCGCAAGGTCGCGCGTCACGTCGCGCGGCATCCAGGTCGCGCCGTGGCCACCGTTGCCACGCTCTTTCTGCTGCTCTTGGGCTGGGCCTTGGTCGGCAGCCTGAAAGCAGCCGAACGTGCCCAGCTAGCCCGAAAGGACGCCGAAGCCCTGAGTCACCTGACCTCGGCGGTGCTCGCGGACGCGGAGGGCATCCAGCACTACCTTTCCGGGCTCGAGGCCGAGCTGGTCGGCCTGACACACACCACTCGCGTGCGCCTCGAGACAACGAGGCCTCCCGAAGCTCAGTCCGTCCACTTGGTCACACCCGCGGATCTGGCCAGGGGCCGTGTGCCTGATCTGGTTGTCGATCCAGTCGACGGCGTGGCTCGATCTTTCAGAGAGCCGGTCTTCCTGTTTCTCCGAGGTGCGACGGCCGCCGCCCAGGAAGACGCGCAGCGTCTCGCGGTGGGGAAGTCTGACCTCATGCAGCTGTATCTCTCCGAGCTCGACGAAGGCGCCCTCACGCGCTCGTTCGCAGAGCAGCAGGAGCTGATGACGACGCGCCACGGGGGCTTCGAGCGCTTGATGGTAGTGCTCGAGAGCGGCGCGTTCGTGCAGTTTCCGGGTCGCGGTGACCTTGCGGGCGATTACGACCCCCGCCCGTCTCCCTGGTACCCGCAGACGCTCGCGAGCTCCGGAACGCGCTTCAGTCGCCCCAAGTTTGGTCCTCTGGGCACAATTCCCCGCCTGGCGCTCTCTCATCGCGTGAGCGTGCAGGGTAAGGTCGTCGGGGCCGTCAACGGTGCGATTTGGCTCAGTGCGCTGACGGAGCGCCTCGGTAAACGGCATGCCGACTGGCTGGAAGAGCCCTTCATCGTGGGCGGTGATGGATCGATCGTGGCCAGTCGTCGCCTGCTCGAAGACATTGGGAAGCATCCGGGCGAGCCGGAGCAGGCGATTAGCTTGCCGCGCGTCTCCTCGGCGCGGCTGGCGGAAGCAATTGCCCGGCAGCGCGGGCACGGATACGTGGTGGACGGGCAGGCCCTTTATATCTTTGCCAAGCTCGGTATCGAAGACCTGCTGCTCGTTCATCGTTATACGAAGAGCAAGTATCTTCGGCTGGTTCGCTGAGAGACTGCTGCGTGCTTCTCCGCGCGGGCAAGGCGAGCGAGCTCGGTGCGAAGAACCCCCTCTTTGTGGGGGGTTTTCGCACCTCCGTATTCCACCGATCCGCGCGGGCACGGCCGTCCTTGGTTGGCAGGGTGCGGCTTGAGGCACCCTGCTAAAGCCCAGTTTTTCAGCGCTCGTGAGCATGCGTTCGGCGGGGCTCGTGGCGGAACCGGTGACGGGGTGGGGTCCTCCTGCTAGCTTTCGGCCCCATGTTTCATCGGGTGCAGTTCTTGCGGTTGGACGGTCGGCGCAAAGTTCGATCGCTGTGCGCGGTCCTCGTTGCGCCTTGCGTCTGGGCGTCATCCGTAGCCGTCGCCCTGGGGTCCTCCCCGGCGCTAGCCGCCGACAGTGTTTCTGCCTCTTCTGGGAGCGCTTCTGGTAAGGCAACGGCGCGCGCGCTGGCTCTGGAAGGGCAGCAGGCCTTCGACAAGGGCGACTTCGCTCGCGCCGCCGAGCTCTTGGCCCGCGCGGACCAGCACTATCACGCGCCCCCCCACCTCGTGCTGGAGGCGCGGGCGCGCATCGAGCTTCGGCAGCTGGTCGAGGCGCGGGAGCTTCTGCTTTCCGTGGTCAACGAGCCCGAGACGACCAACCAAGCGTTCAAGGCGGCTCGTGACGAAGCGCTCGACCTTCTGGCGGCCGTCGACCCACGCGTGGCTCACCTCTCCGTGCAGGTGATGCCGGAGGCGCCTGCGGGGCTCGAGCTCACGGTGGACGGCGCGAGCTGGGCGGCTGACTTGCTCGAGGTGGCGACGCCGGTGAACCCCGGTGAGCATACGGTGGTGGCCCGGGCGCCCGGGTTTCGTGAGGCCAGCGGACGCATGACACTCGGCGAAGGACAGAGCGACCAGCTCGTGCTCGAGCTGGTGCCGCTGCCGAGCAGCGGGGCCCCCACTGCCGCCCCCGACGCCGCCGAACCGGCGGCAGAGCGACGTCGCTCACCGGGAGTTGCTTCGTATGTGCTTTGGGGCACCGGAGTCGTCGGTGTGGGCGTCGGCGTGACGTTGCTGTTGACGGGCGCCGACAAGAGTAACCAAGCGGGAGCACTGCTCGAGGACGAGTGCACGCCCCTGGGCGGCGGCGGATACGGCTGCTCGCAAGAGACCAATGATGCCATCGCGGCGCTCGATAGCGACGCGGCCACCCAGCAAACGATCGGCGTCATCTCCCTTTCGGTCGGTGTGGCCGCTCTCGCCGGCGGTACGATCTTGGCGTTGGTCAAAGGCCCCAGCCGCGAAACGGCAACGCAGGAACGGAAGGTTCAGCTGGTGGCGACGCCGCTCCTCGGCGGAGGTTATGTCGGTATGAAGGGAGCATTCTGATGGCTCGCATGAATCGCTCGCTGGGTCGGGTTTTGGTTCTCTTGGGCCTGGGGGCGGCGCTGGCCTTTGCCTGCACGCCGCCGGATCGCGGCATCGTCGTGGACGGCTCGCTCGGCGGAGGCGCGGGTGAAGGCAGCGACGGGGAGGGTGGCGCGAGCACCGGCGGCTCCTCCGGCGGGCCCACGGGCGGCATGGGAGGGGTTCCTTCGGGCGGCGCGCCTAGCGGCGGCGGTGGCAGTGGCAGTGGCGGGCAGCCGCCGATTGCCTGCGAGGACAGCAGCGAATGCAGCGACGCGTCGGCTCCGATTTGCGACGACGGCTCCGGTGAGTGCCGTGGCTGCGAGAACGCAGACGAGTGTGGCGCCGATCACCCGGAAACTCCCTTCTGCGACGGCGGCGAATGCGTCGAGTGCCTGGCTCCTGCGGATTGCGCCGACCCGGCGCTCTCGATTTGCGACGGAGGGGCCTGTCGCGGCTGCGAAGAACATTCCGAGTGCGAGTCGCTCGTGTGTCTGCCGGACGGTGTTTGCGAAGACCCGGCTGCAGTCGTGTATGCGCTCGCTGCCACCGGTAGCCTCGATGAAGTGGCGTGCGGCACATTCGACCGGCCCTGTCGGCGCTTACCTGACGCTGTCGCCCATCTCAGCGCCTCGCGGTCCTACCTGGTGCTCATCCCCACCGCGGTGACGTTCGAGGATTTCGGAGCGCTTGCGCTGCCCTCCGGCGTCGACGCCACGATTGTGGGGCACATGGTGGAGGTACCGCTAGGCGACAGCCCGGGCATCTCGGTGGCCAGCGGAACCACGGTGGTGCTCGACCAGGTTGCCCTCAGCGGTAGTGGTGGACTGGAGCCAGATCCGAACCAGAATTTGATCAGCGCGACTGGCGCCGAGATCATCGTGCGTCAATCGAGCTTCGCGGACACCCATGCCGCCATCTACGTTGAGGACACGGCCGTTCACGTCACTGACAGCCAGTTCTCCAACATTTTCGAGGCTGGGGTGATCGGCTACTGCTCGGCGGATTGCGTTGGCATTCCGCCCTCGAGCGTCGAAAGCAGCCGTTTCGAGTTCATCGGGCGAACAGCGGTCGGCTTTTATACGCCGGACTCATATGTTGCCAACAATCTATTCGTTGAGGTGGCGACGGTCAGCTATGCCACGGCGTTGGAACTGAGAGGTGCGGACATGACGGCGGAGTTCAATACTCTCATCCGGTCTGGAAATTGCGCGTTCAATGGCCTGATCTACTGCGGACACGATACCAACGGCACGCTGCTTCGCGGCAACATCACCTACCAGAGCTCACACAGGCAGGAGAGCATGGACAACCCCAATCCTTGCTACGATCAAGTCTATAGCTCGTGTCCTGCGCGGCAGTACTCCATCAGCGAGATCACCATGCCGGGCACAGGAAACGTCGCGGGTGACCCGATGTTCGTCGACGACACCAGCGACTACCGGTTGACGGAGGAGTCACCGGCAATGGATCTCGTCCCAGCTGGAGCCTCGGATGTGGAGCGTGACCTCGAAGGGAACCCGCGCCCCGTCGGCGACGGATTCGACGCGGGCGCCTACGAGCGGCAGTAGTCAGTTGGGGGCTCGAGCGCGCCGTGCGGCTCGCTCGTCGGGATCTGGAAGGGGCGCGCGAGGCCTACGATGCCTCGCGCGCAGCCCACAGAAGAAACGCGCTTTGGACTACTGACAGCGAATCGCGTCGCACGCCGATCCGCTGTAATCACTGTTGATCACGTTGCGCAGGGCGACGGTGTACTCCGAGCAGGACACGTCGCGGAGCCCAGCCAGGGTATCGATGGACTCGATGCCGCAGTCCTCGAGCGATCCTACCGTCGTGGGACAGGTCGCGTACTCGCGGAGGAGCGTGTTCACGAAGGGATCGGAGCCGTCGCAGCTGGCACGGTAGTTCGCCTGAAAGTCGGCAAAGGCAGCCTCTCCGTTCGCGCGGCACTCCTCTTCCTCGAGCGCGCAGGTGATCTGAAGCTCCGCGTCCGTTGTGCCGGTTGCGCCATTTTGCCCTTGAATGCGGCAGTAGAAATCCACGGAGTTCACCTTGGACAAGAAGTACTCCATGTGCGCGCTGCAGATCTCCTGTTTGTCCGTCGCGGTCGTGGCCGCGAGCTCGGTCTCAGCCGGAACGGTAGAATGCCCGCTCGATGAGCTACCGCCACCACAAGCCAGGGCGGTGAAGAGTGCAGGCAGGACGACAAGGGAAGTACGGGAAACCAAGCTCATTTGATTGGGCCTTTCGTGATAAGGTTGGGAGTCGAGAAACTTATCCTCAGAGCCGTCATCCTGTAAAGGTCGCCCACACATGATGTCGATTCTGCAATGGCGATTTTGCATGATTGCAATCTGCGTGAGGACACGCGGGCGCCGGCATCGGGACCAACTTTCGCGTCCAGACCGCAGTTCCTTGTGGACATGCGCTCCAGTCCGAAAAATGAAGAACGCCGAGAGCGGGCTCTCGGCGTTCTGGAGGCGCATTAGCAAGGTGTCTCGCTTCATTCGGCGAGACTGACGGCGTCTCGCGTCACTCGGCGGCCTGCGCGACTTCGCGCTTGGGTGGCCCGAAGTCGTGCGCCGCCAGGAAGTCGGCTAGCAGCATTTCCTTCTGCTCGCCGCTTTCACGCTCACGCACGTTGATGGTGCCGGCCTGTTCTTCCTTCTCACCGACGATGATGGCGTACGGAATCTTCTTCAAGCTTTGCCCGCGGATCTTGTAGCCGACGCGGTCGTCACCGAGGTTCGCCGTGGCGCGCACTCCGCCATCGAGCAGCTTTTCCGTGATGGACACGGCATAGGCATTGAACTTCTCGCTGACGGGAATGACCTGCACCTGCTCGGGGGCCAGCCAAAGCGGGAATGCGCCAGCGTAGTTCTCGATGATGATGCCGAGGAAGCGCTCGAGGCTGCCGTAGCAGGCGCGATGAATCATGACCGGAGTATGGCGCTTGCCATCTGCGCCCACGTATTCGGCCTCGAAGCGCGCAGGCATCGAGAAGTCGAGCTGAATCGTCCCGCACTGCCAGCTGCGCTTGAGTACGTCGCGAATGTGGAAGTCGATCTTCGGTCCGTAGAAGGCACCGTCCCCGGGATTGACGACGTACGGGATGCCCTTGTCGTCGAGGGCAGCCTTGAGCGCGTTCTCGGCCTTTTCCCACATTTCGTCGGAGCCGATGCTCTTTTCCGGTCGAGTGGAGAGCTCGATCCGCACGTCGTTCAAGTCGAATGCCGCGTACACCTCCGCGAAGAAGTCCATCAGCATTTGCACCTCGCCCTTGATCTGATCGGGGGTACAAAAGTGATGGGCATCGTCCTGCGTGAATGCCTGCACCCGGAAGAGTCCGTGGCGCACGCCGCTCATCTCGCGTCGGTGCACGAGGCCCATTTCCGCGAAGCGCAGCGGGAACTCGTTGTGACTGTGTTGATGGCTCTTGAACAGCATCACGTGGCCGGGGCAGTTCATCGGCTTTACGGCCATGGGCCGCTCCTCGACGATGTCCTCGCGCACCTCGAGAGGGTTGTGCTCGTCACGCAGCTTGAGCTTCGTGAAGAACATGTTCTCGAGGTAGTTCTGGTAGTGACCAGACTTGTGCCAGAGCTCCTCGGATAAAATGATCGGTGTTTTGACTTCCTGATAGCCGCGGCGTGCCAGGAGGCCCCGCATGTAGTTGACCAGGGTGTTGTAGAGCGTCGTGCCCTTCGGCTGATAGAACGGGAAGCCGGGAGCGTCCTCGACGAACGTGAAGAGATCGAGCTGCTCGCCCAGCACGCGGTGATCGCGCTTTTTGGCCTCTTCGAGCTGATGAAGGTAGTCCTTCAGCTCATCCTTGCTGAAGAACGCCGTCCCGTACACGCGCACGAGCTGCTCCCGTGCGGCGTCGGCGCGCCAGTAGGCGCCGGAAACCTTCGTGAGCTTCACGTTCTTCAAGAAGCCGGTGTTCGGTACGTGAGGGCCACGACACAGGTCGATGAACTCGCCGTGCTTGTAGAAGCTCATTTCGGCGCCGTGCTTCTGGATGCCCTCGATCAGCTCGGCCTTGAACTTGTTGTTGCCGCCGTCGATGGCCTTGTAGCGCGCAAAGACTTCGTCGTGGCCGTCGGACACGCAGCGCTGGAACGGCGCACCGTCTTTGGCGATGCGCTGCATTTCTTCCTCGATCTTGGGGAAGTCGTCGGGGGTGATTTTACCCTCTGGCATGAAGATGTCGTAATAGAAGCCATCTTCGACGACGGGCCCGATCGTCAGCTGCGCTTTGGGAAATACCCGCAGAATCGCATCGGCCATCAGGTGCGCTGACGAATGACGGAGCACCTCGAGTGCTTCCGGGTCTTTCTTCGTGAGGAGCGCGACCTGGTCGCCAGTGCTGAGTACCGCGGACAGATCTCTGACCTGGCCATTCACCTTCGCGACCACGGCGGCCTTCGCCAGGCCTGGGCCGATCGCCTCAGCCAAAGCCAAAGCCGTTGCACCGTCGGCAAGTGCGCGCGCACTTCCGTCCGGAAGTTTCACTTCGATCATCTTCAATTGTCCTTTCCGTTTTCGAGGACGGCTACCACCCGACCTCTGGGCCAACGCTGGACCCGGGAATTGCCGGCGGAAACGACCCGCCGACAATGAAGGACACTAGCTCGTTTGCCGCCCAGCGGCAAAGTCGTTCGGTCGCGCGGGCAATACGGCTCGACGCTCGCGCGAGTATGATCGCGCATCATGAGCATCGAAGCCGAGAAGCCTGCATCTGCTCCCACCTCTCCCTTGGCCACCCCGGGCCCCTGGGACCTCGTGGCCGCTGGCTACGAGGAAGCCACGCGCCCTTATCTCAGCCGCTTCTCCGCGATTGGCCTCGAGCGACTCGCGCTCGAGCGTGACCACCGTCTGCTCGATGTCGCCTGTGGCCCGGGCACCACGACGCTACTTGCCGCGCCCCAGGTCCAGCGGATCGACGCGGTCGATTTCTCGCCGTTGATGCTCGATCAGGCGCGCCACAACGTGGAGAGCGCGGGGCTCACCAACGTCAGCTTGCACGTCGGAGACGGCCAGGCGCTCACGTTCGAAGACGGGTCGTTCGATCGCGCCGTCTCGATGTTTGGCCTCATGTTCTTTCCGGATCGCGCACGCGGATTTCGAGAGCTGTTTCGCGTGCTCCGGCCCGGCGGACGCGTTCTCGTGTCGAGCTGGGCTCCGGTGAGCGAATCGCCGCTGATGGATGCGCTCTTCGCTGCGGTTCGTATCTTCGATCCCAGCCGTCCCGCTCCTCAGACGGACATCGCCAGCTTGGAGAACCCGCGGGTGCTGGAACGCGAGCTCGAGATGGCGGGATTCACCCAGGTGCGAGTCGACACGGTACCGCTCGAGCTCGAGTTCGAGTCGGCGCGCGAGATGTGGCGCAGCATGGTGAAGGGCTCCGTGCCGCTCGTCTTGATGCGACGAGCGCTCGGTGAGGAGGCCTGGGCAGAAAAGGAGCCCCAGGCCATCGCGGCGCTCGAAGCGACCGTCGGTTCGAGGCGCGGTCTCGTGAGCGCTGCTCATCTGGGCTTTGGCTCGAAGCCCTGAGCGGATGCTGAGGGAAAGCGCCCTGCTCGCTTCGAACCGATGGCCTCGGGTTCCCGTGCAGTCTCGCTGTAGCGCGGCGCAGGGAAAATTCGCTGGGCCGCCGCTTGACTATTACCGAGCAGGGACTCATTAAATAGCGGTGTCCAGCTCTCGTCGCCCCCCGTCCGACCGACCCGCCTCTCGGGCGCGTCCGTCCGACAGGCCCCCAGCGCGGGCACGCCGTCGCGGTCCCGGTCGTCCGGCGACCATCGATCGCGAAGCAGTCTTGGCCGCGGCGCGCGAGGTGTTTCTCGAACACGGCATCCGCGCGACCACACTCGACGTTGCGGAGCGGGCCAGCGTCTCCGAAGGCAGCATCTTCCACTACTTCAAGACGAAGGACGCGCTCTTCCGCGAGGCCATGCGCCTCGATGCCGAGGACTTGGCTGTCCTCTTCGCCGAGGCCGTGCAGGCGCTCGAGGGGCTCGAGCTGCGAGAGGCGCTCGAAAAGTTGTCGACCCGTCTGCTCGAGATTGGCCGTCACGCGCTGCCGATCATGATGATGACGTGGTCGAACCCGGGCTGCATGATGGAGACGCCTCCAGCCAAAAAGACGGCCTATCGGAGCCTCATCTTGCGGCTCATCGGCTTCTTCGAGGCGCGCAAGCATGCGGGGCAGCTGCGAGACGTCGATCCCGAGGTGCTGGCGCGCACGTTCATGGGCGCCATTCACCACTACACGATGGTGCGACTCATGGTGCAGGACGCCGAGGGCGTCGTGATCCCCGAGGGGATGTTCGTGCGCGGTCTGGTCGACATCGTGCTGGGTGGTGCGGCTGCGCGCGACGAGTCGCTCCCGTCACGCCCGCGTGCGTCGCGCGGACTCGTTTGATGACTTTTCGGTGTAGCGGCACACCCGCACTCCACAATACTGAGGCAGCCCTTAACAAAACTTACCGCCAGTTCGTCTGGCGTTTTGCTACTTCCGAGCTACTCCTCTGTCGCTCCGTGACCCAAGGCCAGTTCCTTCCATGAAATCCGCGAAATTATTGAGTCGATCCGCGAAAATTGCTGCTGGCCTCTTTTTGGCCTTCCCGGCGAGCCCGGCGTGGGCTCTCCAGCCCCTGGGCGATTTCTTGGCGAGCGGACGGTCGACGGGCTTCGATGCGCGGGAGCAGGCGCTCGTGACCGAGCAGCGCGGGTGGGAACGGAGCGCCGCACTCGGCCGCCTGTTGCCGTCGTTCTCTGCCCGCGGCATCTACCAGTTCAACCAGTACGAGGTCGAAGCCGACTTTGGTGGGACGACCCTCGTCATTTCGCCGCAACATCAGCTCGATGGCTTTCTCCAGCTGGACGTTCCCCTCATCGATCTGGCCAATCAGCATCGATACAGCCAGGCCAAACACCTCGAGAGTGCCTCCAAGGAGCAGCAGGAGCTGGTGCTCTCGCAGGTCGACACTGCCATCGCGCGCTCCTACTTCCTGCTGGTCGGCGCGGCCGCGCTGCACCACTCGGCTGAACTGAGCCTGAAGAGCGCGGAGGAGAACCTGGCGTTCGTGCAGGCGCGGGCCGACCTTGGCGCCGCCACCGAGCTCGACTTGGCGCGTGCTCGCGCCAACGTCGAGGTCTCGCGTCAGAACTTGGCCGACGCTCTCCTCGGCCGTGACGTGGCGGCTCGTCAGCTGGAGACCTTGTCCGGGCTCAGCCCGCAGGCCGTCGACTCGTTTCCCGAGGTAGGGCTCCAGTCGGAGGGCCCGCTGTCGAGCTGGCTCGACAATGCGGAGACACCCGCTGACCGCACGCAGAAGGAACTGACGGCTGCCGCCGTGCAGGGCCGCAAAGCGGCGAAGGCCGCACTCTTGCCGACCCTCTCGGCCAACGCGCAAGAACGCTTCACGAACGCGACCGGTTTCGTCGGCGAGCCGACCGTATTCACCGCGCAAGCGGTGCTGGGGTGGCGCCTCGACTGGGGCACGTATGCGAACTCGCAGGCTCAATCTTCCAACGCTGCTGCGCAGATGGTTCGAGAGGAGAAGACGCGGCGCAACTCGGCCGACCAGATCTTCGAGGCGCATCACCGGGTGGAGACGGGCATCGTCAAAGTACAGTCCGCGCGCGCTCAGGCCGAGTCGGCCAGCACCGCCGCAGGGCTGGCAGAAGAACGTTACCGCGCTGGCGCCGCCACGCAGCTCGATGTCACCCAGGCCCAGCGCGACGCCTTTGCCGCTGATGCGGCGCTGATTCAGGCCGGTGCCCAGCTGACGTTCGCCCGCGTGGAGCTGCGCACGCTCACCGGTCGCCCGCTCGACGAGCTCAGCCGTCAGCTCGACCAGCCGCGCAAGAGCGCGCTCCCCGGTCTCGCTGCATCCGATGCCGCACAGGTTCCTCCAGCCGCGGCGCCGCCCGCTAGCTCCGCTGGCAGCACGCCCGCACCGACCTCCCCCCCCACCGATTCAGCGAGCCCGGTCAGCCCCGCCTCGCCCCAGAAAGCACAGCCGTAATGTCCGCCATGATGCCCCAGTCGTACCGTTCCTCCTCGAATTTCCGTCGTTCCGCCGCCCGCACCTTGGCAGCCATCGCGGTACCCCTGATGCTTGCCGGCTTCGTCTTGACCGGCTGCAAGAAGCCCGAGGCTGCTCGGCCCACGGTGCAGAAGGTCAAGGTGGAGACACTGGCGGCGGCTGCCATCGAGACGCCGGAAGTCCTGCGTCTGACCGGGAATTTGAAGGGTGAGCGCGAGACGGAGCTCGCGGCCAACGTTTCGGGCCGTGTGCTCGAAACGCTGGTCGAACGGGGTGCCCGCGTCGAGAAAGGCACCATCATTGCGAGGATCGATACGTCGGCGGCAGCGCTGCAGCTGGCCGAGGCCAAGGTTCAGGTGGCCACCACCGAGACCCAGGCGTCCATCGATCAGGTGGAGTGCGATCGCTATCAGAAACTCAAGGAACGCGGCGCCGTCACGGATCTCGAGTACGAGAATGTCATGGCACGCTGCAAGAAGGCTCCGCTCTCGCTCGACGCTGCCAAAGCGCGCGTCAGCATCGCTGCCAAGAACGTGGGCGATGGCGTCATCCGCGCGCCGTTTGCGGGCGTGGTGACGGATCGTTCGATCGAAGTGGGTGAGTACGTGCAGCCGAACACGCGTGTGGTCTCGATTGCCAACGTCGACTCACTCCGCCTGGAATTCAGCGTGCCAGAAGCCAACTATCCTGCAGTGAAGCCGGATTCGGAGGTGCGCTTCCGGGTCGTGGCATACGGTGACCGCGAGTTCACGGGCAAGGTCGTGCACATCGGCGGCGCGGTGCGCAGCACCCGCGATGTCCTCGTGGAAGCAGAAGTACCGAATCAGGACTCGGTGCTGCTTCCCGGTATGTTCGCGAACGTGTCGCTGGTCGTCGGTAAGCGCCAGGTGCCCGCGGTGCCGGTGACGGCCGTGTTCCAGCAGAACGCCAAGCCCAACGCGTTCGTGGTCAAGAACGGGGTGCTCGAGCAGCGAGTGCTTCAGGTCGCGGAAGCCCGCGGACAGGAGATACCTGTCCTGGTCGGCATCTCCGTCGGCGACAAGGTCGTAGCGGCGTACCGAGCGGAGCTCGCCAACGGTCAGGCTGTGGAGTGATGCGGGCCGAGCGGCTCAGACGGCGTACGAAAGGGAAATGAACCATGCAATGGTTGGCTAGAGTTTGTGTCGAGCGGCCAGTTTTGGCCTCCGTGCTCATGTTGGTGATCGTCGTGCTCGGGGTCATCGGCTACCGCGGCCTCGGCGTCGATCAGTTCCCGAATGTGGACATCCCGGTGGTCGTGGTGACGACCACGTTGCCTGGCGCCGCACCTGAAGAGGTCGAGTCGGACGTGACCGACAAGATCGAAGCAGCGGTGAATCAGGTGTCGGGTGTCGATGAGCTGAACTCGGTGTCCTCGGAGGGTGTCTCCCAGGTCATCATCCGCTTCGCTCTGGAGAAGAACACCGATGTTGCAGCCCAGGAAGTGCGCGACAAGATCGACCTGATCACGCGCGACCTGCCCGCGGACATCGAGCAACCGATCGTGACCAAGGTCGATCCGAGCGCCGCGCCGGTGCTGTTTTTGGGCCTTTCCAGCTCGACCACGGGTATCCGGGAGGTGACCGAGATCGCCGACAAGACCGTGCGTCGTCAGATCGAGACCGTCACGGGCGTCGGCAAGGTGACGCTGGTCGGCGGCAGGTCGCGGCAAATCAACGTCTTCATGGATCCGATGCTCCTACGAGCAGCGAACGTGACGGCCGTCGACGTGATGCAGGCTCTGCGTACGCAGAACCTGATGACGCCGGGTGGCAATATCGAGACGGGCCCCCAGAGCCTGACGTTGCGCATCGATGGTCGCGTGAAGTCGGTCGACCAGGTGCGCGGGATCGTCGTCCGAGCCGACCAGGGACGCATCCTGCGGTTGGCGGACGTTGCCCGCGTGGAGGACAGCGAAGAAGCCATCGAGAGCTTGGCGCGCTACGACGGCAGGGACACCGTGCTGCTGACGGTCGTCAAGCAGTCGGGTACCAACACCATCGACGTCGTCGACAAGGTGACCGCACGGGTGGAAGGCTTGAAGAAGGCCCTGCCTCCCGGCGTCGAGCTGTCGGTCATTCGCGACAACTCGCAGAGCATCCGGACCAGCGTCAACTCGGTCCGCGAGCACTTGATCGTGGGTGCGCTCCTCGCGGCTGCCGTCGTGCTCTTGTTCCTGGGCAACGCTCGGAGCACGTTCATCGCAGCGATTTCCATCCCAGTGTCCGTCATCGGCACGTTCGCGCTGATGTGGATGCAGGGGTACACGCTGAACAACATCACCTTGCTGGCATTGGCTTTGGCCGTCGGCATCGTGATCGACGATGCCATCGTGGTGCTCGAGAACATCGTGCGCTTCATCGACGAGAAGGGGATGAAGCCCTTCCCGGCGGCCGTGCTCGCCACCAAGGAGATCGGCTTTGCGGTTCTCGCGACGACCTTGTCCTTGATGGCGGTGTTCATTCCCGTTGCCTTCATTGGCGGCATTCCTGGCCGCTTCCTGAAGAGCTTCGGCTACACGATGGCCTTCTCCATCGGCGTGTCCCTGGTCGTGGCGTTCTCGCTCACACCCATGATGTCGGCTCGACTATTGACGTCGAATCAGCACGGCGGGTTCTTGGCTCGGCTCGTGGACGTGGCGTACCGACCGATCGAGCGCGCCTACATGGCCGTGCTCGGCTTCGTGCTGCGAAAGCGCTGGGTGATCGTCGTGGCTTGCGCCGCGGTCATGGGCTCGTGCGTACCCATTGCCAAGGCACTGCCCGGTTCGTTCTTGCCGCTCGACGACAAGGCGAAGTTCCAGGTGACTTTGCGCGCGCCCGAAGGCACGAGCAGCGAGGAGTCGCTCCTGATTGCCGAACGCGCCGCGGCCTTGCTCGAGCGCCTGCCGTCCGTCACCCACACGCTGATCACCGTGGCCGAGGACGATCAACGCACTCGCAACTTTGCCCAGATCTACGTGGACCTGACCGATCCGTCGCAGCGGCGGCTGTCGCAGTTCGACATCATGGACATGGCCCGCAAGGAGATTCTGCCCACGTTGCCCCCCGGGCTCCGGACCACCATTGCGGAAGTCCCCGACTTTGCCGTCGGTGGCAACATGCAGCGGGTCCAGTACGTCATCACGGGTCCGGACTTCCAAACGCTCGAGACCACGGCGAACGGCATCGTGGACAAGCTCAAGAAGAGCGGCAAAGCGGTCGACGTGGACACGACCAATCTGCCGGGGCGTCCGGAAGTGCAGGTGTCGATCGACCGCGATCGTGCCGCTGACCTGGGCGTGACGGTGCAACACGTGGCGCAGACGCTGCAGATGCTGGTGGCTGGCGTCAAAGCCTCCACGTTCCCGGAACAGGGTGAGGAATACGAGGTCCGCATCCGCGCCGATGAGCGTTTCCGTTCGGATGCGGCGTCGCTGTCCTTGATGAGCGTACCGTCGACGAAGTACGGCAGCGTTCCGCTCAGTTCCGTCGTCAGCTGGGACAGCGGCATGGGTCCGTCGCGAGTCAATCGCTACGGTCGGCAACGCCAGATCACACTTTTGGCCAACGCTGCTCCTGGCGCGGGCGACAACGACGTCAGCGCCATCATGACGCAGGGCTTCAAGGACGCGCACCTACCGTTCGGCTACAACATCGAGCCGACGGGCCCGTCCAAGTCGCAGGCCGAGGTGGGCGCAGGCTTCCTGCTCGCGCTCGGTATGGCCTTCGTCTTCATGTACCTGATTCTGGCCGCGCAGTTCGAGTCGTGGCTGTACCCGGGCATCATCTTGAGCTCACTGCCGCTCACGGTGCCCTTCGCCTTCTTGAGTCTGCTCATCTTCAAGCAAAGCCTGAACATGTTCTCGATGCTCGGCTTGCTCGTGCTCTTCGGCGTGGTGAAGAAGAACGGCATCTTGCAGGTGGATCACACGAACCACCTGAGAAAGTTGGGCCGCAATCGCTTCGATTCGCTGATGGAAGCCAACCGCGATCGGTTGCGCCCCATCTTGATGACGACCGTGGCGTTCGTGGCGGGCATGCTGCCGCTGCTCTTCTCCGGCGGCATTGGCGCGGGCTTCAACAAGGCGACGGCCAGTATCGTCGTCGGCGGGCAGACACTGTCACTTTTGCTTACGCTGTTGGCAGTGCCAGTCATCCACAGCTTCACCGACGACCTGGGCGACTTCCTCGCCCGGATTGGCCGCCGCAAAGAGAAGATCGATCGCGGCGAAGGTGAGCTGCAGGCAGCCATCGCCGAAGCCGAAGGCCTGCCGAGCGCCGCCGAGTGATCGACCATTCACGGCGCCTGCTCATCGTGACAGGCGCCGTGACGCTCGAGGCGGGTTACTTCGGCAGATCGCGGAGGCGCGTCTTGGCCAGCCAGAAGTCGGGGCGGATGGCCAGGGCGCGTTCGTAGCTGGCGCGAGCTCGAGCGGGATCGTTCTTGGCGAGCGCGACGTCGCCCAGGACCACGTACGCTTCTGGAACCGGCTCGAACACGGCGAGCGCTTTGACGGCGAAGGTGCCCGCCTGATCGTAGAGCTTGCGCGCTAGCAAGAGCTCAGCGATTCCGGTCAGCGCGACGAGGTTGGTTTCCTCGAAGCCGAGCGCGCGGCGGAAGAACTGCTCGGCCTTGGCAAGATCGCTGCGCCCACGCTCGGTGCGACCAATATTGGCGTACTCGGCCGCTTGAGCGCCGCGTCGCTTCGTCTCGTCCGGGGCAATGCCCATGGCCTCGAGCCAATCCAGCGTCGCCTCGTCTTGGCGGCCGAGCTGGCTCTTGGCGTCGCCGCGCAGGCTCAGGAGCTCACGATTGGTGGGCGCCAGCTGGATGGCACGCTCGACCCAGATGAGGGCTTGAGTCGGGGAGTGCGACAAGGTGTAGAGGCGCGCGAGGCCCTCGACGGCGGGGCTCTGCGGGTTCAGGGCGACCGCCAAGCACATCGAGCGGCTGGCGGCTTCGATGTCGCCTTTGACGATGCTCTTGCGTGCCGCCGCCCAGTGCACGCTCGCTTCGGTGACCGGGTCCGGAGTGGCTGGACGCCCGGCGGGCACGAGCTGGTCGCAGCCGGGCAGGTTCGCGTCCGGCGTGGCGAACGGATTGTCGAGCAGCACCGCCGGTTCGGTGGTGTTGCTGCCGGCGGGAGCGGGCGCCGCGGCCGTATCGACCGGTGCAGCCTCGGGTGCCTCGGTGGGAGGTGCGGGCTCTGTGGGCTCCACTGGGTCGGTCGGCGGTGTCGCGGTATCGGCAGCGTCCGCGGCTTGAGTGGGGGTGTCGCTCGGGGGCGTCGCGCTGGCCTCGGCGGGCGCGGTCGGGGCGTCGGGATCACCGAGATCGGGCGGTTCGGCGGAAGGCGCCGTGCTCGCGACCGAGGGGGAAGTCGGCACGGGGTTGGCCGGCGCCACGGCCGCGGCGGGCTCGTGGCGGACGCTCGGGCGCGCGGGCTTGGGCACGCCCCATTTCACGTAGGCACCTGCACCGCCGAGCGCGGCGACCACGGCACAGGCGGCGATCAGGCCCCCGCGCCCGCTCTTGCGCGGAGGTTCCGAGGTCGGCCTCACCGGCGAGAGGAGCGGCCGGGACGAGACCGAGCGCGGGCTGATGCCACTGGGCGCCGGCGGTGAAGCTGCACCGGAGGAACCGAGCCCGGAGGACAGCCCGAAGCCAGCGAGTGCGGAGGGCGCAGCGCCCGTGACGGTCGCCCGGTCTTCCTCCGGATCCGGCATGTCCGCCGGCGGCTCGGGGATGGGGTGGTTCGGCTCCGAGCGGAGTCGGGCTTCAGCCAGTGCCTCTGCTGCGAGAGAGCCAGGGATCGCCGGCATGGTCACCTCGGTGAGCATGCCGGAGCTGAAGTCTTCGCCGCTGAGATCGGGTGGGCGGCTCGGGCGCAGCAGCGGCAGCGCGAGCTCGTCATCGTCGTCGAAGGCGGACCGGAGAGGGGGGGCGGCGGCTTCGGCGGCATGCGGGGCTGCTGCGCGTGGGGCGGCTTCTCCCGGAGCTGGCGAGCCAGGCAGCTGATCCAGCACATCCGCTGAGCCGCCTTCGACGCCGGCCTCGTGGACTCGGGGCAGCAGAGGAGCCGATGGCAATTCTGGCTCGGCCACACTCGGTTTGGCGACCTGCGCATTCGCGGGGCCGCGGTCGAATGACAGCACGGCGCGCAGATCTGGCCCGACGGAGGCGTCGAATCCGCTCTCGGAGAGCAGCTCACTCGGCTCGAATCGGGGTACGGGGGGAGGAGCGGGGGCTACTGGTCGCGTGCCTTCGCCTGCTTCGTGAGGAGTGAGCGACTCGATCACCGAGGGGGTCAGTGAGATGACGGCAGTGGGTGCATCGGACTCGTAGGCCGACGACGAAGGCTCTGCGAGTGGCTGGCCCGGCGCTGGACGTGGCGGAGCGGGACGCGGCGGAGGGGCATGGGCGGGTGCCCCCGCTCTCGACGGTGGCGCACCCGGGGGCGTCCGATCCTGCGCCGTGCCTGGCAACGGGATGTCCGAGAGCAGGAGGGAGGCCGATAGGATCGACTCCGCCTCGGGGACGGGCGGGGACGGCGTCATCTCCCGCGAAGGAGGACGTCGCGGGGGTGCTGCGGGCTCGGGACGGCTGGGATCTGGCCGGCTGGGATCTGGCCGGCCGGGCTCGGGCCGGCCGGGATCTGGCCGGCCCGGCGCGGGCAACCCAATCGCGGTCCCGCTGGAAACACGCGGTCCGCGCGGCGGAGGCCTGGCGTCGTCGGGTGGTGGCACCATCGCGCGCGACTGCGGGGGACGATGCTGAGAAGCGGGAGCTGGCATGGCGCGCGAGGCTGCACTCGGCGCTGGGCCGAGCCCCTTCGAGGAAGGGGCAGGGGCGTCGAGCGCCGGGGGCGGCGGCGCCTTGAACTTGGGTCCGAGCACGTCTGGGGTCGGTGCCTCGAGGACGAGGTTCTGAGACTTGGGCTCCGCATCTGGGCGCGGCGCGGGACGGGACAAATTGGGCCGCGGCCCGAGCGACATGCGGCGCGCTGCGAGGTTCAACGTCAATCCCAGGGCTTTCGCGCGCTGGCGGACGACGGCTTCGAGCCGCACCGCGACCGTCTTCTCGGTGAGCTCGGTTGCCAGCAGGGACACGACGATGTCCCGATTCAAGCCCATCAAGGTGCCAAGCTCGGCGCGGGTGGCCACGACGGCTACCTGAGGCGGATCGGTCGCGTCCTCGAGCATCGTCGAGAGCTCCACCGCGCCGCGCGATCCGTGCAGCACGACCAAGAGCGGCCGCTCGCGTTCGATGGCCTCCTCTGCCTCGGCGAAGGGGCACGACACGACGCGCAGGCCCTTCCTCTCGATCTCGTCGATGAGCACGGCAGAATCCGCACCCACCGAGACCAGCACCACCGTCGGGTCCGTCATCTCGCCCGAGTGTACGGTCCGCGGGCGTCTACCACCAGACTGAGCCCTCGATGCCGTCTGGCCGCGACGGGTGCACTTGGATTTCGGCCCATCGACCCCGGCGCTCGCCGCTTTGGCGAACGGCTCCTCATACCCGTACGGGCGGCGGGGCGCGAAACACGATCATTCGCTCGATGGTCAGGTCCTTCATCGACTCGAAGAGCCCACCTACACCGAGCCCCGACAGGCGGTGACCGCCGAAGGGCATCCAGTCTACGCGAAACGCACTGTGATCGTTGATGAGCACCGCCATGCCTTCGAGGCGTCGCGAGACATCGAGCGCCACGTCGAGCCGTTGGGTGAAGAGGCCCGCCTGGAAGAACGCATCTCCGGTATTCGCCCGGCGAATGGCGTCGTCGAGCTGGTCGTACGGATAGACCGACACGACGGGTCCGAACACTTCCTCCTTGGACACACGGGCATCGTCTGCAGGCTGCCAGATCACCGTCGGAGCGTACGTCGTGTCGCTCATGATCTGCCCGCCACACACGAGCTCGCCCCCGCCCTTCACCGCTTCGTCCACCCACTCGGCCACGCGCGCGACTTCGCTGGGCCGAATGAGCGGACCCACCTCCGTCTGCTCGTCCGTCGGATCGCCGACCACGAGGCGCCGTGCGCGCTCGGCGAGGCGCTCGGCCACCTCGCGTGCTCGGCTTGCATGCACGTAGATGCGCTGCACCGACACGCACACCTGGCCAGCGTGATAGAATGCGCCTTTGGTCAGAAGAGGCAGCGCGTCGTCGAGGTCCGCCGTCTCGTCGACCACGACCGGCGCCACTCCGCCGTGCTCCAGGGTGCAGCTGGCGCCTGGTGCGAGTCGTGAGCGCAGCATCCAGCCCACTTTCGCCGAGCCAACGAACGACAGGAACGCGACGCGCGGATCGCTGACGAGCTCCGCGGTCGTCTCCGGCTTCACGAGGAGCAGCTGGCCGAAAGCAGGCGGCAGGCCGGCCTCGTGGAGGGCGGCGACCAGACGCCGTGCGGTGAGGGGCGTGGCCTGCGAAGGTTTGACGAGCACGGGGCAGCCAGCGGCCACGGCCGTCACCACCTGGTGCACCAGCAGGTTGAGCGGATGGTTGAAGGCGCTCACGGCCAGCACGACCCCGCGTGGCTCGCGATAGGTGACGGCGAAACGTCCGAGTGAGGCCGCGTTCTCGTTCATGGGGATTTCGCGCCCCACGAGCTGGCTGATCGCGGCCCCTGCCTTTTCAATGCCCGAGCGGGCACGGGCAACCTCCACGCGAGCGTCCACGAGCGGCTTGCCGCCTTCGCGTGCGATGCCGAGCGCCAAGCTCTCGGCATCGCGCTCCACCCAGTGCCCGAGACGCTTCAAGATCTCGACGCGCGCGGCCGGTGTCAGCCAGCCGGAGCGATCCGCGTACGCCGCATGCGCGCGGGCGAGCGCCTGCTCCACGTCGGTGTCACTCGTCCACTCGAGCTCGGCAAGCAAACTGCGGTCGTAGGGCGCTTCGACGCGAAGGCGGGGCATGGCGACCTCGAGGACAGCGCAGCCGGCCGCAAAAGGAAAGAGCCGCGCGGCGTCTGCCGCACGGCTCTTTCTGCCTGCCTATCTTTGGGAGCGCTTACGGGGCGTCCGTCACCGAGAACTCGGAGATCTCGAACTGTGCGGTCTCGTACTCGTGGGTCCCGCCTGGTTCGTAGTACTTGCTGACGATGCGGACGAAGGTCTTGTAGACATCCGCAGGATCGAAACCTGAGACATCGTCTGGAACGACCAGCGTGACGTCGACGCTGTCATCCGCGGCGTAGAGTTCGTAATCGTTGAACGGCGTCGCGACTTCCGTGAAGTCGGCGTCCGTGATGCCGACCACGATGTCGTAGCCGCCGAAGGTCGCGCCCGAACCACGCACGTCACCCACCAAGCGAACGCTGAAGTTGAGCTGCTTGCCGGTGAAATCGAGATTTTCGGTGTTGATGACGTCGAGCGTGAGCTTGGTCATCTCTCCGTTGGCCTCGGCCGGATCTCCCACCGCGTCGTCAGGCGGAACCGCAGGCTCCCAGTCGTCTTCATGGGGCCAGGTCACGTCCACGAGCAGATTCGGACACGCTTCGGTCAGCTCGGCATCGTCGAAGTCATCGTTGTCCCAGCCCGCGGGCGAGTCAGAACGTGGTGCCACCACGATGTTCGGCAGCTCGTACTCGCAGTTCTCACCGCCGCCCATGCCGCCCATGCCGCCTTCGCCAGCGCCGCCGCCCTGGTCGGTGCCGCCCGTGGTGCCGCCGCTGCCGCCGGTGTTGCCACCGCCGGTGTTGCCGCCGCCCGTGTTGCCACCGCCGGAACCATCGTTGCCGCCGGAACCATCGTTGCCGCCGGTGCCGTCGTTGCCGCCGGTGCCATCAGCGCCGCCGCTGCCGTCCATGTCCCCGTCACCGCCACCGCAGGCCGATCCCACGATGCCAGCCAAGGCGAGTGCTCCGATGCCAATAAGCGATCTAGTTTTCATGTGTGTCCCTTTCGTTCCCTTCACCGTCTTGCGCGTCCGAACGACGCTGGCGGCAGTTGAGTCGTGTCCGCCTTCTCCGCTGAAACCTCGACCCCCGCACCGATTCAGCTGCCGTCGCTGTTGGTGGTCGTGCAGCCTCCGTTTTGGCACCGCACGAGCCGCCTTCTTGCTTCGGCACTCTCGTTCGGCCGCTGCCCGCCAACCTTTGCCGTTCGGAAATGTCTCCCGAATGCTTCCCCCTGCCAAGCCTGCTCGCAGCAAAACGCTGCGCTAGCTGGCGCCGATGTATGTGCGTCGACTCCGCTCGAGGTCGTGCTTCGCCGCGCGAATTCGCAGCAGCAGAAATTGGCTCAGCAAAATGCGACCGGCCGTTCGCTTCATGCCAGAGGCAATCCAGCGTGCGCGGCACACCGACGGTTCGGCCGATTTGCGGTTCGCGCAGTGGTGGAATCGTGAGAGCAGCAGGAGCGCAATGGCTGCTCGGGGTGCGCTAGCGATCGTCCTCTTCGGCTGCGAGCTCGGCGTCGAGCCGCGCATCGTCGATGGTCGGAGGCTGCGCTTGCGTGCTGCCTTCTCGTACCGCGGACGATGGAGTGGAAGGCGGGGCCGCGGCTTCGGGGGTAGCCTCGCTCGTCGGCGATGCGGGCTTGCGCAGGCGCAGGAACACGGCTCCGAGCACGCCGACACCGAGCAGTCCGAACGTGATTGGCACCCAATAACTGGCGCCCCGCGCCGGGCTTCCGGATAGGTTCGCTCCGGCTCGGCGCTCGAGCTCATCTTGCACCTCGGCCGGCGTGTGCCCCTGCGCAAGCAGGCTGCGGATGTCGCGCCGCCATTCGGCTGCGTACTCCGAGGGGCAGTCCGACAGCGTGCGGCCGGGGCAGAACGGGCTCATCGTTTGCCGAGCGATCGCGGCTGCCGTCGCCTCTTGCGCCGGCGTCAGCTGGTCGGCCTTGGGCTGGCCCGCGGCCGTCGGTGCCAGGGCGTGGCCAAGTAGGCTGCGAAAGCGGTCGTTCATGGGCGCGCCGAGCCTAGCAGGTGCTGAAAAAAGCACCCTGCCGACGAGAAATAGCCAAGCCCGCTGCCAAAACGAGCGCCGTGCCCCTGCTCGAGTAGGTCCGGGCCGCCTTCAGCGGAGCGTGACCAATTCTTCGGCGGAAGTTGGATGGATGGCGACGGTCCGATCCAGATCTGCCTTGGTCGCCCCCATCCGCAGGGCCACGGCGAAGCCTTGGACGATCTCGTCGACGCCGCGTCCAATCAAATGGATGCCGATCACGCGTTCGTTCGGCAAGAGCGTGACGAGCTTCATGACCGTGGGCGGGCGGTGCTCGAGGAGACCGCTATACATGTCCGTGAAGCGCGTCTGGTAGACGCGGATGGCGGCGGCGCTGTGGCGCTCGGCGGCGGCTGCCTCCGTGAGACCGACCGTCGCGATGGGCGGGTGGCTGAAAACCACCGTGGGTACGTCTTCGTAGTCGAGCTTCGCGTCGGGCTGCCCGCCGAAGAGTCGATCGGCCAAGCGGCGGCCGGCGGCAATCGCCACCGGGGTGAGATCGACGTGACCGATGACGTCGCCCACCGCATAGAGTCCTCGCTGGCTCGTGGTCTGCCACGGATCGACGCGGACGTGGCCGCGCTCGTCCAAATCGACCCCCACTTCTGTCAGGCCGATGTCCCGCGTATTCGGCGTGCGTCCGATGGCCCACACGACACGGTCGAAGCCCGTGAGCTCCGCACCACCGGCGGACTCGAGCGTGAAGCCCGCCTCGGTCCGCGTCAGGCGCGCCGTGTCGAAATCGGGCGCGAGCGTGATGCCGGCGCGCTCCATCTCGCTCTTGAGCACGCTGGTGATGGCAGCGTCGAAGGTGCGCAGCGGTCCCGGTCCGCGCATGACGAGGGTCACCTGGGAGCCGAGCGAGCACAGGACGCCGGCCAGTTCCACGGCAACGTAACCCGAGCCGACGATTGCGATTGAGCGCGGTAGCTCTTCCCAGCCGAAGAACTCGTCGGACGTGTCGCCCAGCTCGCTCCCGGGGAGGTCCGGACGCAGCGGTCGACTCCCGGTGGCGAGCAGAATGGCGTTGGCGGTCAGGCGACTCGTCCCCAAGGAGCTCGAATCGACGGACACTTCGTGCGTACCGGTGAGGCGGCCGAAGCCCTCGATCAGGACGACACCGTCTTTCTCCAGGTTGTGGCGGTAGATGCCGCGCAGTCGCGCGACGTAGCGATCGCGGGTCTGCTTGAACTCTCTGTAGTCGAGCGACCATTGGCTCGAGAACCCGTAGCTCCTGGCGTCGTTCAAATGGACGGCGAGCTCGGCTGCGTTCCAGCTGATCTTCTTGGGTACGCACCCCACGTTCACGCACGTTCCGCCGAGGCTCGCGGCCTCCACCAGTGCCACGCGCGCGCCATGGCGTGCCGCGCGACGTGCAGAGGCCAGGCCGCCGCTGCCGCCGCCGAGCACCACGTAGTCGAAGTGGCGCAAGTCCCCTCGTGCGCTCACGGATCCCCGTCGGCTTCGAACGGCTCGTCCAAATCGTCGAGATTGTCGAGGCCCGTCGCGCCCGTCAGGGGGATGGCGCGAGCCAGCGCCACGCGTTCGAGCGTACGCCCGAGCCCTGCTCGATCCTCGACCTTGGGCAAGAACTCGCGACGTCCGTCCCACAGGTCGACGCTGATGTTGCCGCTGGGCTCGAAGGTGATCTGATCGATCTGCGCCCAGCGGAACTTCTTCACCTTGGGCCACACGCTGCTGATCACGTCCCGGTACTCGACCCAGTCGGGGCGCACCCGCACGCCGCGCATGCCACCTCGCAAGAGAGACGCCGTGCCGCTCACTCCGAAAGCAGCCGCCAGCATGTGCGCGTCGATGAGGTGCTCCTGCATGAACATGTAGCGGTAAAGCTCCGAGCCGGGGCGTCGCTCCACCACGACGACCAAGATCACCACGCCCACCGCCAGGGCAGCGTGCAGGAAGGACGGAAGCCGGACCCACAGAGGCGGCCCGAAGAATTCCTCCTTCGGGCGGTACGTCATGTCGAAGCCCGGAGGCCGGGACGGGCGCGCCATCTTCCGATTCTCCTACTCTGAAAGGGCTGGACCCTCAAACTCCTTGCCTCTTTGCCCAGGCCGGGTAACTGAGGGGTGCGAAAGGGCAGCAAGCGTGAAGATTTTCATCGACTCAGCAGACATCTCCGAGATCCGCGAAGCCGCGGCCATGGGCGCCATCGATGGCGTCACCACCAATCCGTCTCTCCTGGCCAAGGCCAAGGTCTCCATGCAGCGCGCACTGGAGCAAATCTGTGAGGTGGTGGACGGACCCATCTCGGCTGAGGTGATCTCCACCGACACCCAGGGCATTCTGGAAGAGGGCCGCAAGCTGGCCGCCCTGCACAAGAACGTCGTGGTCAAGGTGCCACTCATTCTCGACGGCCTGAAAGCCGTGCGGCAGTTCACCGCCGAAGGCATCAAGACCAACGTCACGCTCTGCTTCTCCGCCACGCAGGCACTCCTCGCGGCCAAAGCAGGAGCCACGTACATCTCCCCGTTCGTGGGACGCCTCGACGATCAGGCCGAGGACGGGATGGATCTGATCGAGAAGATCGTGACGATCTACGGCAACTACGGCTTTGCCACGGAGGTCCTGGTGGCCAGCGTCCGGCACCCGGTGCACATCGTGCAGTCGGCGATGATGGGCGCTCACGTCTGTACCGTGCCCTTCAAGGTGATTCAGCAGCTCGCTCAGCACCCGCTGACGGATCGCGGCCTCGCGAAGTTCTTGGAAGACGCGAAGTCCATTCCGAAGAGCTGATGCCGAAGAGCTGATGCCAGTCCTCATTACGCGCCGAGCGCCAGGCTCGAGTCCGCTTTCCACGCGGACGGTGGCGGCGATGGCGCGCGTCATGCTCGGAGCGCTCGATCTCGAGCGCTCCGAGCTCAGTATCCTGCTGACGACGGACGCGGCCATCCGTCTGCTCAACCGCGACCACCGGGGCAAGGACAAGCCGACCGACGTCCTCTCGTTTCCTCAGAGCGAGTTCCGGCGGCCCCTGGTGCCTCGGCGCGGCCATGATTTGGCCGTGCTGGGAGACGTCATCATCTCCATCGATACGGCCGAGCGGCAGGCCCGGGGCCGGCGGCGCCCCTTGGTCGAGGAGGTACGGTTCCTCCTGGCGCACGGGCTTTTGCACCTGCTCGGCTACGACCACGCCACCCCAGAAGAGAAGAAAGTGATGTCTCGCCGCACCCGGGAGCTGGTCCGCGCGAGCCGCCTCCTCATTTCCTCACGAACCGCCTCCGAAATGCCGAGCTAAACCGTTGGTTCTGTTGAGTATCTTGGCCGAGTTCGCGCTGGTTTTCGAGGCACCAAGTCGCTCGCGATCGCGCTTCCAGCTAAAAAAAAGCAGGATCGGGCGCCTCGTTTGATCGTTTCCTCTTGATAGCCTCATTTTACCCTGATAATCGTCGCCGTGCGTCCCAGGGCTGCATCATACGTGCGGTTCCAGGTGCCAGATGGCGTACAGCTAACGACTTCACAGGAGAAAACTCATGGCAGGCAAGCGACTGACCAAGGCTCAGATCATCACCGAGCTCGCGAATGCGACCGACCTCGACAAGAAGACCGTCAACCGGCTGTTCGACGAGCTCTTTGGGCTCATCAAGAAGCAGCTCGGCAACCGTGGCCCCGGCGAATTCGTCATTCCGGGCCTCGTCAAGCTCCGCGTGGTCAAGAAGGCCGCGACGAAGGAGCGTCAGGGCATCAACCCCTTCACCAAGGAGCCCATGACGATCCCCGCCAAGCCGGCAACCAAGAAGATCCGCGCGACGCCCCTCAAGGCTCTCAAAGACCTCGTGTAATTCGGCTCGGGGCGCCACTCGGGCTTTTGCTAGACAGGCACCTCGGAACAAGAAACCCCGGCCACGCTGTGCGTGCCGGGGTTTTCGCTTTTTTCTCGCTCGAGTTTCCTCGCACATGCTTCCCCTGACTTCTCTGCCCAGCGACGAAGCGGCGCTTTTGCGCGGGCTTTTGTTCGATTTGGACGACACCCTGCTCGACCACGGGCGCCTCGCTCGTCGCACGTACGTGGCCCTGTGCGAGCTCGCCGAGAGCGGCCTGTCTCTCATTGCCGTCACAGGCAGACCCGCGCGCTGGGCGGAGCTTTTGGCGGGGCTCTGGCCGGTCGATGCCGTCATCGCCGAGAACGGCGCCCTGGCATTCCGACGCCACGAGGGACGCGTCATGTGCGTCGATACCATCGCTCGGCACGAACGAGAGGCGCGCAGTCGCCGGCTGCTCGAGCTGGTTCGAGCGGCGCGTGAAGCGCTGCCGGAGTTGGTTCCGGCAGACGACACGTGGGGTCGCTTGTCCGACTTCGCGTTCGACATCGGCGAGCACCAGCGCGCAAGCTCCCAGCTGATCCGGGCTGCCGAGGATTTCGCGCACGCGCACGGCGCACGGACGACCCGTTCGAGCGTCCACCTGCACTACACCTTCGACCGCCACGACAAGGCGACCGGGGCGACCGCCTACCTGGCGCTCGAGGGAGTGGACCCGACGCTGGCCCGGTTCCGCTACGCCTACGTGGGGGACAGCACCAACGACGCCCCCTGTTTTGCTGCCTTCCACACCAGCGTCGGGGTGCAGAACATTTCCGGGACGTTTTCGCTCCCTCCCCGCTACGTCACCCGAGCCCCCCGGGGAGAAGGCTTCGCTGAGCTCGCCTCGTGCCTGCTCGCCGCACGGAGCCGAGGGCTCGCGGGCAGCCCTTCCCCTGCTAGTCTCCCGCCCCTCCGATGAGCGCTACCCAAGACCTCCTGACGGCCGCCGAGAACCATCTCTACCCGAACTACGGATCCCGCGCCGTAGTCCTGGAGCGTGGGCAGGGGTCGTTCGTGTGGGACAGCGAGGGTCGCCGCTACCTGGATCTTTACGCTGGCATCGCGGTCAGCGTGCTCGGTCACGCGCACCCAGCGCTCACCCAAGCCATTTGTGAGCAGGCCGGTAAGCTCCTGCATCAAACGAACTATTTCCTGACCGTGCCCAACGTGCGCCTGGCCTCGCTCTTGTGCGAGCTCACCGGCATGCAACGCGCGTTCTTTTGTAACTCCGGCACGGAGGCCAACGAGGCAGCGCTCAAGCTCGTGCGGCGGCACTTCTACGATCGCGGCCAGACAGAACGCTTCCGTGTCATCGCCTTCGACAACGCCTTCCACGGCCGCACGCTGGGCGCACTCAGTGTCACGGGTCAGTCCAAGTACAAGGAAGGCTTCGGGCCAGTGGGTGGCGTGACCCACGTACCCTTCGGTGACCTCGAGGCGACGGCGCGCGCCCTCGGCCCCGACGTGGCCGCCATCATCACCGAGCCGATTCAAGCTGAAGGCGGCATCCACGTCGCGCCGCCCGGCTTTCTGGCGGGCCTCAGGAGCCTGGCCAGCGATGCGGGCGCGTTCCTGATCATGGACGAGATCCAGACGGGCATGGCGCGCACGGGCAGCTCCTTCCTGTACTCGCAGAGCTTGGGCGTTCGACCGGACGTAGTCACCATGGCCAAAGCGCTGGGCGGCGGCGTCCCCATCGGAGCGATGCTGTGCGATGGGACGCTGGCGGGGGCTCTGCCTCCCGGCTCCCACGGGACTACCTTTGGCGGGAACCCGCTCGCTAGTGCTGCCGCGTTGGCCACGCTCACGGCTCTTTTGGCCGAAGGCCTGCCCGAGCGCTCGCGCATTCTGGGTGAAGAGCTCACGCGCAGGCTGGACGCCATCGTCAGCAGTCGCGCGAGCGTGGTCGGCCGACGCGGCGTGGGGCTTTTGCAAGGCTTGGTGCTGGCAGATGCCATTGCACCCAAGGACGCGCTCACGCGCTTGCGCGAGGCTGGCGTCCTCGTGACCTTGGCCGGCACGAACGTTCTCAGGTTCACTCCGGCGCTCACCATCGACGCCAAGGACCTGAATGCAGGACTCGACATCGTCGATCGCGTCCTCGGAGACATGCACGCATGAGGCATTTTCACAATCTTGCTGATCTGGGCGGCCGGAGTGGACTGCTCGCTTTGCTCGACCTGTCCGATCGGATGAAGCGCGAACGCGGGCAGGCGTCAGCGCGGCCGCTTGCGGGCAAGCAGGTAGCCCTCGTCTTCGAGAAGGCATCGACGCGCACGAGGTTGTCGCTCGAAGTGGCCGTCAGCGAACTGGGTGGCCACCCCATCGTACTCACGAGCAGCGGTTCGCAGATGGGTCGTGGCGAGCCGTTGAAGGACACCGCGCGCGTGCTTTCGCGCATGGTGCACGCCATCACGTTCCGCACGGCGGACGAGAGCCGCTTTCACGAGATGGCGGAGTATTCGACCGTGCCCGTCTTGAACGCGCTGACCGACCAAAGCCATCCCATGCAGCTCTGCGCTGACCTGATGACCGTGCGCGAGCGTTTCGGTCGCCTGGACGGGCTCACCTATTGCTGGCTCGGCGACGGCAACAACATGGCCCAATCGTGGATTGAAGCGGCCGGCATCCTGGGCCTTTCGCTGCGTTTGGCATGCCCCGACGGCTACGATCCGGCCCCAGCTTGGATCCATGCAGCTCGAGCGAGCGGCGGACAAGTCGAAATCGTGCGCGATCCGGTGCAGGCCGTCGCTGGCGCCCACGTGGTTTCCACCGACGTCTTCGCCAGCATGGGTCAAGAAGAGGAGAGCGCGAGGCGCCTCCAAGCCCTGCGGGCCTATGCTCTCACCCCGACCCTGCTCGCGCATGCAGCACCCGGCGCCATCGTGCTCCACTGTCTGCCAGCGCACCGCGGTGAAGAAATCGCCGAAGAGGTGCTGGAGGGAGCGCAGAGCGCAGTTTGGGATCAGGCGGAAGCTCGCCTCCATACCTCCAAGGCACTGCTCTTGTTCAGCCTCGGTCTGAACGCCGCTTGAGCCGACGGATGGCGGATCGCACGCCCAGCGAGCGCGCACCACGCATCGATGCGGAGACGGGGCCGCGCGCACGTTGCGCGGCCTGCGGCGCACCGGTCGACGTGCTGCGTGCGCCCGCCCTACGCATGACTTCGAGTGGCATCCTCGTCTACTGCAGCACCCTGCACCGCGAGCTCTCGCCCCGCGACGCGCCCCCGGTCGAGGTGGTCGTCGCTTCCGCGCCGCCTGCACCTCTGCCGACCGCGTCAGCGGAATTACCCGAGCTCGAGCCGAGCAGCTCGCCGGACACGCCGCTTCCGACGCCTGCCGTGACGGCACCGGAGGTCCCGGAGCCGCAGCCCGAGAGTTCGGGAGCTGTCGGTTCGGAGCTTCGCTCGAGCGTTGCGACGGGGCTTCTGGCGTCGCGCGCCGTCCTGGTTTGGGCCGTCGTGCTCTTGGCGTTGCTTGCGGCATTTGCCCTCGAGTGGTCGCGCGGCCGGCCGGGCACTGCCATCCCCGTTCTGAGCGGCGTCGTCTTGCTCTGGGCTATCGTTTCAGAGCGCGTGGCCCGAGTCCTGGCTCGCTCGACCGATGCGGAGCGAGCCGAGCTCGGCGCTCGGCTGGGGATGGACGCGCGCCGTGTGCGCGAGCGCGAGCTCGGTTGGGTTTCCGTGCGCGCCTTGCGTCCTGGTGAAGGCGTCGTCGTCGAAGCCGGGGAGCACCTTCCCTGTGACGGCGTGGTTCTCTCGGGAGAGGGCAAGGTCGTGGCCTTCCCCGATGCTGCGCCCATCTCCGTCGAGCAGGGTTTGCGGCTCTCCGCGGGAGCACGCTTGGCCGCCGGGACGATGCATGTCGTCTGCACGGCCGCCGGCGCGGACCGAATGTTCGATGCACTCCACTCTGGCGTGCGCAGCCGTGAGACTTGGCTTGCCCGCGCCAGCCGCGGGGTGCGCTATCGCGGAGCGCCCATCGTCGGCATCGGGACGTTCGTCCTCGGCTCTTGGCTGTCGGGGTCGTGGTCGACTGGCTTCTTGGTGGCAGTGTCGAACTTCGCTGCGCTGGCTTCACCGCTGTCCGAGCGACTCATCGCGGTGCTCCAGGATACGTGGCTCTTGGTCCTGGCCCGACGTGGGGTCGACTTCGGAACGGGTGGGCTCGATGCCGCCGGACACGTGCAGATGGCCGTATTCTGCGCGCGTGGCACGTTTCTGTCTGGCGAGCCGGAGGTGACGGACATCGTCGGCCAAAGTGGTGTCAGCGAAGCAGAAGTCCTGGCGGTCGCTGCAGGCGCCGAGAGCGTGGCCACGCATCCGGCGGCGGCATCCATCCGGCGGGCTGCCCACGATCGCCACGTCAGCCCGCACCTAGCGCGCGGGCACGACGTCCTCGGCGGCATGGGTGTCACTTGCTACTCGGCTGACGGCCACCGTGTCCTCGTGGGGACTCGGGAGCTGATGATGAAGGAGAAGGTCAGCATCGCCCTCTCCGAGGAAGAGCTGCGCAGGATGGAGCAGCGCGGACGGAGCGGAATTTTGGTGGCGCGTGCGGGACGCTTGATCGGAATTTTGGCTCTACACGACGGCTTGCGCCGCGGCGCGCGCGCGGCCGTGCAGCTCTTGCTCGATGTTCACGTCGAGCCGGTGCTGCTGTCGGGCGAGGCGCGCAATGCGACCGAAGCCCTCGGTCGCGCGCTGTCGATCGAGCATGTCCGGCCGGAGGTCCCGGCCCGAGAGCGGGCTGCCGAGGTGCGTCGAGTGATCGAGGGCGGGGCCACGGTGGCTGTGGTGGGGCATAGTCCGCTCGACGATTCGGCGCTGTCTGCGGCGTCGGTCCCCATCGTGCTGGATGGCAGCGCACTCTCGCCACGGGCGCGCAGCGTGACCTTGGTGGGTGACGATGTCCTCACGGCAGCTCACGCGCTGGTGGGGGCCCAGCTGGCGCGCCGCGACGGGCTCGTGACCTTGGTGCTTTGCCTCGCTCCTGCCTGCTTGGGTGTGCTGTGCACGTCGAGCCTCCTGTTTCCGCCCATGATCGCGCCCTTGGGGGCGCTCTTGGGTGGAGGCGCTGCGGCCGCGTGGGTGTGGTCCCGTCTGGAGAGAGCCCGTGTCTTCCGCCAGAAGCTGCCCGTCGGCGCGGCCGATGAGTCGCCCCGCGGATGAGTCGCTGAGAGGTGGCGGGCCAGGGCCGCCGGACCAACCCGGAGCGCCTCGGCCGCTTTCCTCGCGACTGGGGTGTCCTTCGACTCCGCGATGTGGCACACACCTCGAGGTGGGCGAACGAAACCTGGACCGCTTGCGGCAGAACCTCGACGACTACATGCTCGAGAAGGGTCTGCGGACGACCGAGCAGCGTCGGCTGATCGTATCGACGTTCTTCGAAACCACGGAGCACCTCACCATCGACGAGCTCCTCGAGCGCGTGCGCGCGATCGATCACCGTGTCGGCTACGCAACGGTCTACCGGACCATGCGCATGTTGACCGAGGGTGGCATCGCCAACGAGCTGCATTTCGGCGACGGCGTCACGCGCTACGAGATCGCGGACGAGGATGCGCACCACGATCACCTGATTTGTGAAGAGTGTGGGCTCATCATCGAGTTCGAAGAGCCGCTGATCGAGGAACTTCAGGGTCGCGTGGCCTCGGCACACGGGTTCGTCGTGACTCACCACAAGCACGAGCTCTACGGACACTGTGCCGACCGGATCGCCTGTGCGGAGCGACGTCGTCTGCTACATTCGCGCCGCGTCGAGCAGCACTCGCGCTGACTGCCGCGTTGCTTCGTCGCGCGCCGGATTCGCTCAGGCGCCCCGGAGTGTCCGTGCGTCGCTGACGACCAGGTTGCACGGAACGTCGTGCGCTTCGGTCGGAACCTCAGCCAGCAGCTGAAAGTCGTACACGACGATGGCCGTCTGGGCTGGCGGCGCCACGTCCGCGAGCGTCGCGTCGTAGAAGCCCGAACCGTAGCCCAGCCGATGACCACGGGCATCGGCGGCCAATGCAGGGACGACCACCCAATCCAGGTCGCCGGGCCGGGCTATGGGGGCAGTGGGGGGTGGCTCCAGGAAGCCGCGCCCTCGCTCCTCGAGGTCTGCCAGGCTGCGCGTCGGGCGAAAGCCCGTGGAGTAGCCGCCGGACTCACGCGGCGTCATGAACGGATAGTAGACCGCGATGCCGCGTCCGCGCAGGTGCTCATCGAACGGGCGCAGGTCGACCTCGCCGCGCTCCAGCAGCGGGTAGAACAGAGCCAATGCTCGGGCGGTCTCGAGCTCTGGTAACTCGACCAGACGGGCCACGATGAGCTCGCTCCGCTTGGCGAGGCCAGAACGTGGGTAGTTGGTCCGTACCTCCTTCGCGCGGCGACGCAGCTGCCGTTTGGCGCGCCGGGTGACTTCGAGCAAGAGCTGCGGGTCCAAGGGGTCCGTCATCGGGTTCTCGGGAGGTACATGCAGAGCGGGACTGATGAATGCAAGGCGGCACGTGCCCCGTTCTCCGTTTCTCGGGGCTGTGGCACAACCGACGGCGCATGGGCGCCTATGTGATTCCGGCATTTCAGGCCGAAGTGACGATCGGCCCGATTGTGCGTGCCCTTGGGGCCGATGTTCGATCCCCGATCGTCGTGGTGGACGATGGCTCGACCGATCAGACAGCCGTGCGTGCCGAAGAAGCTGGAGCGCTCGTGCTCCGGCACGGCCGGAACTTGGGCAAAGGAGCGGCTTTGCAGACGGCGCTCGCCTGGGCCAGCGAGCACGGCCACGAGACGATTGTCAGCCTGGATGCCGACGGGCAGCATCCCGCGGCGGAAGCCATACGTTTGATGCAGCATCCAGAAAGCGCGGGCACGCTGCTGCTGGGAGTTCGCAACTTGCGTCGCGCCGGCGCGCCGACGGCCAACCGTCGCTCGAATGCCTTCTCCAATCTCGTCCTGTCTTGGTTTGCGGGCCGACGTCTCGAAGACACCCAGTGCGGGCTCCGGCGCTATCCCACTGCCGCGACGTTGGCGCTCGGGGCTCGAGCCCGCGGCTTCGCGTTCGAAGCAGATGTCGTGCTCCGGGCGGCTCGGCGCGGCCTGCGCATCGCGCACGTGCCGTGCGACGTCTTTTATCCCGAGGACCGCACGACGCACTTCCGTTCCGTACGAGATCCGGCTCGGATCGTCGCTCGCGTCGTCGCGACCTGGCTCACCGTGCCTCATCATCGGCCGCTCAGGCGCTGGTTCGAACGGAGTCTGTGGGCAACGCTGGCATTCGTCGTCGCGCTCTCGGTCGCTCACTTTGGCGTCGGGCTCGCCGCGCGGTTCGCTCCGCCCCAAGTGGGGTTCGCGCGCCCAGAACGGAGCGACATCGCCGGAGTGCGCAGCGTCGGTCCCGCGCGCGCCGTGCGTCGACAGGGTGTCTGGGAGGTACTCCTGCTCGGCAGTCCCGAGCAGATTGGCTGGGCGCATGCGCGCTTGCTCGAACCGGAGATGGTGCTGACCGAGCAGGCGCTCTTCGATGCCTTCGAGCACTACGTGCCGACCAACGTGGCTCGCCAGATCCTCTTGGACCTGGCCCGCTTTCAGTACCGTGAGGTCGATCGCGGTATGTCGACCGCACGGCGCCGTGAGCTGGCCGCCCAGGCCGCCGGCTTCCAGCCCGATCCGTTCGCGCGTTTCCTGCCGACTTATCAGCGCTTCGTCTACCTGAACGCGCTGTACGACATTTCGCTCTCCCTCGAGCACTCCCCGCTCTTGGGGTGCACGAGCTTCACTGAGAGCCGCAGCTCGAATGCTGGCGGGCCTTTCTTGGCGCGTGTCTTCGATTTCGAAGTCCACTCGATTTTCGACCAGCAGAAGGCGCTCTACTTCGTAGCCGAGGACGGTCAAATCCCGTTTGCGTCCGTGGCTTGGCCGGGGCTCACGGGCGTCGTCACCGGGATGAACGTGGCCGGAGTGGGTGTGGTGGTCCACGGCGCACGCGGAGGGGATTTCGCGACACGGGGAGAACCGGTGGTGCACGCGGTTCGCCGCGTGCTCGGGCATGCCAGAACCACCGGCGAGGCGATTGCGCTCTTCGACGAGCAGCCGGCCATGGTGAGTCATCTCATGGTGGTGCAGGACGCAGCGGGACGGGCGGTGCGGCTCGAGCGTGTGCCGGGACGAGGGGCGACCGTCATCGAGCTGCCCGAAGCCGCAGCCAGCAGCAATCATTTCGAAGGGCCTTTGGCTCGTGATCCCAAGAACCGGCGGGTGATGCGCGAGACGTCGACGTTGGCGCGACGGGCGCGTGGCGATGCGCTGCTCGAGAACGCGGCGGGTCCGTATGCTCCTCGGGATCTCGCGAGCTTCTTGCGCGATCGGAAAGACGCTACCGGGCAGGACTTGCCTGCGGGAGACCGCCGCGCCATCGATGCCGATATCGCGACCCATGCGGTCATCATGGATCTAGGGTCGAAGGTGCTGTGGGTGAATCAAGGCCCGCACCTGGCTGGCGAGTTCGTGCGCTACGACTTGGTCCAAATCTTCGACCAGCGATCGCTCCCGAGCTCTGACGTTCTGCGGCCGACACTGCCCCGCTGAGGAGCGCTGCTCATGCGCGCTCGAGGCCGAGCCATGCCCCCACACATGCGAGCGTGAGCCCTACGGGCGCGATGGCCAGCGCGATGACGACGGCCGAAGGCTCCGTCACGCTGAACACACCCAGCACGACGAGGATGGTCGCGCCGGTGGCCCACGCGGGCTCGAGGACGCTGGCCACGCCACTGGCCCGGGCGATGAGGTAACCCGAGCAGGCGAAGGCCAAGAGCAGGGCCGTCACCAAGAGCAAGACGGGCAAGAGTCCCGCGAGGCCGTCCTCGTCAGCGAGCGAGAAGTCGATGCCCCAGGAATGTCCGAGGTACACGGCGATCGCCAGAAAGACCAGAGTAACGCCGAACGTCACCAGCACGCCGAGCAGGATCCAGTGGATCATCACCGGCCGTCCGTGGCGAGACAGGGCACGGCGGACCGAAGCGACGTTGGTTCGATCGAGGAGCGAATGAGAGCTGCTTCTCCCCTTCGTCGAGGTGCGGTCTTCTTTTCGGAACACGAGCAGTGTGCCGAACGCGAGCAGCGCAACGACGGGCAGTGCCACCACCAAGAAGAGCGCGCTGCGATCGAAGATCAGATGCTCGTAGGCGCCGCGGAGAGCGGCACAAATCATCCAGATCACGCCGAAGTAGCGATCTCGGCGCTCGAGCCCGAGGAAGTACCCCCACACGCCCGAGAAGAAGAAGTGCCCCGGGAGTGCCAGGCCCAGACGGACGACGTCCGTCCACGTGCGTTCGCTGTCCATGACATGCCAAACGATGGTGTCTGCGCAGGCGAATCCGGCCACGATGGCCGCAATGTGGAGGGCGGCATTTCGTCCGCTGGTGAGCCGCCTCGAGAGGTAGAGTGGCCACGCCACCGCGACCTTGAGCGCTTCTTCGAGCGGCGCGGCGACGAGGAGCGAAAACAAGGATAGGCCCAGCGCTGGGCCGCCGGCGCCGGCAAGGTCGAGTCCGGTCCAGGTCAAGGCCTTCGCTTCGAGCCACGTGGCCCCTCCGGCCGCGAGCGCGCCGAGCGCGGCCAAGAGCACCCCCCTCCGCCAAGGCAGCGTGGTGCGGGCGCTCCGCTGCATCCAGAGCCAAGCCGCGAATGCGAGCGGGAGCAGCGCGAGCAGGGCGACGGCGACCGTGGTCACAGGTGGAATCCGATGCGAAGACAGAGCGCCATGTTCGTCCCCGTGCCGCTGCCGCTCGCCTCGTAAATGGGGTCCATGGTTCCCGTGAAGGCGTCGGGGTCCTGGGCGGGACGGCCGAGAAGCAACAGGCCCAGACGCAGACTGGCGCCCACGGAGAAGTAGTCACTCAGGTAGTAGTCGGCGCCGAGCCCCAAGTTGAGGCCCAAGCCTTCGACGCCGGCGAGCCCGCCCATCGTTCGTTCTCCGGCTAGGCCCGAAGCGCTCACGTAACCGACGTCCAAAACCGCCAGCGGCTCCAAGTTCCCGAGCGGCAGTTTCATTCCGAGTTCTCCGCCGACACCGAACGTGCGCAGCGTCCCGACGTCCGCTCCGGCTACTCGCGCTCCGAGCGTGAAGTACAGCAGACGCACGCCGAGTCCGCCGCCATACGAGACGCCTGCGCCGCCCGACGCATCTCCCGCTGCGAGCAGGCTACCGCGATCGAGCCCAGCAGCGTCGACGACGCCGAGCCCCACGTCGCCCACGAGCCAGGCAAACTCCAGCCCGCGGCCCGAGTCGCGGCGGTCGGCTTCCTCGAGCTCTCGACCGACTTGGTCGCCCTTTTCGTCTTCCGCCTGGAAGCTGCCTGGAGTGTCGAGACCTCCGGCCGACAGTCGCTCGTCATTCGGAGTGTCGCTGGGAGCTTGCGCCGGGTCTGGCTCGGAGCCAGCCGTGTCTTCATCTTCCTCATCGTAGGAATCGGCGTAGGCCGGCGGTGCCAGACAAATCCCTGCGACCGAGCCGTAGAGCGCGAAGGCAGTCGCTGCGTGCCGAACCCTCATCTCTGGCAGCATACCCGTGAGCCGGGTGCCGGAAAAAGACCGCGCTCTTGCAGGGTGCTGAAAGGAGCGCCCTGCCGACGACGACCACCTGCTAGATCTCGGCGAGCCATGGGGCATCCCAGGCCGTGGCCAAGGACGCAAGGCGCTCCCGGTGCGGTGCTTGTGGACGAAGCTCATCCCAGTGCTCGAAGAGCACGAGATCACGCCTCAGGGTCGCGACGGTGCGGTAGAGCAGAGCGTCCGCGCGCTGGGCGCGTAGGGTTTCAGCAAGCGCCGCACCGCCGCGTACGCTGGCGAGCACGGCGGGCGCCCAATCGCTGGCGGAATCGGGAATGTGCTCCAGGTGGCCGTAGTGAGCGAGCAGCCGCGCCGCCGTTCGCGCCCCGAAGCGAGGCAAGCCCGGGATGCCGTCGGCAATATCGCCCACGAGCGCCAAGTAGTCCGGCACCGAGCGGGGCTCGATGCCCAGCTTCTCGACCACGCCTGCATGGTCGTAGAACTTTTGCCGCATCCGATCCCAGGTGACCACGCGGGTTCCCTGGACACACTGCAGGAGGTCCTTGTCAGGTGTGGCGATCACCACCCGCTCGAATGCTGGCGACGCCTCCCCTGCCGCTGCCAGCGACGCCAGCGCGTCGTCGGCCTCGTACTCGATCATGCGCAGGACCCGGAGCCCAAGCGCCTCGGTGACATCTTCAGCGAACGGGAACTGTGACCACAGGTCTGGGTCGATGCCTTCACCCGTCTTGTAGGTGGGCAGTAGCTCGTTCCGGAACGACTCGATGACCGTGTCGAAGGCCACCGCGATGTGCGTTGCAGTTCCGCTCGACCGCAGCGCCTGGAGGCTCCGAGCAAGGCCGACGGTTGCACCGACCTCCTGGCCACCCGGGGCGCGCTTCTGTGGGGCCCCGTAGTAGGCCCGAAAGAGCTCGTAGGTCCCGTCGACCACCAGAAGCTGGTCCTTTGCGGTCACTCACTGCTCCCGCCCCAGGCCCCTCTGGCTGGATTCGTGACGTTTCGGCAACGTAGAGCCCGGTTGGCTCGACTCGCTTGCTTCTCGGCGTCGTCTGGTGAAAATCCCGGAACCGCTGGCCACCAGCGTCCGGTCCCCATGCGTCTCTCCATCGTTGTCTGCTTCGTCACCGCCGTGGCCCTTTCGCTGGCCGCCTCCAGTTGTACTCTCATCACCGAGGTCGATCGGGGATTGATCGGAGAAGGCGGCGCCGGCGGCATGGGCGGCGCGACGCCCTGAGGGGCTCGCTCCGATTCCAGTGTGCCGCGGACTCGTCCGTCCCGCGGAGCGCACTGCCGTCCTAGCGGGCGTCGGACTCGCTCTGCGTTCCCGTGGGGGGGGACGCCGACGAGAGCGTCCCGTGCGGACCGCCTAGCTCGAACGTCGTTGGGCAGCGCGTCGCCAAATGCCGAGGCCCACCCCGAACGCGAGCAGGCCGAGCAGGATGAGCTCGGTATGCACGTGAGGACGCGGCGTCACGTGGGCGGCGCCACAGCCGTAGAGTGGCTCGGGGGGACAGACGTTGGCGCTGGGACCGCTCGCATCCGACACGTTCGGATTGGTCGTGAGCTGGCCCTGGGGGGCCATGCTGCCGTTCAGCTCGACGGCGTCGGAGTACATGTCCTGGTCGACGTTGCTCGGAGTGGCGCTCAGCACGGTAGCCTGAAGCGCGGCAATCAAGCTGTCGTCGTCGAGCGCCACGAGCCCGTTCTCGCGCAGCTGAATGGCGAAAGGCTGCGTCGCGGTTACGCCCGAGGTGGGCTGGGGTTCCTGATGGCAGATCGTGCAATCTGGCGTGCAGGACATGGGGACCGTGTTCTTCACCACGGTCGGGTAGGTGGGCGAAGCCAGCGACGGGCTCGCGAGGAGGCCGAGCGCGACCGCGAGGAGGAAGCCGGTACTGCGCGAGGAACGAGCGGAGAGAGCGGGGTAGAGCATGTGGTTCGGCGTTCCTCAGAGATAAAGGTGCAGCTGAGCGAGCATGGTGAAGGGTTCGTCTTGGCGGAGCATGGCATCGACGCGCATCTCCATCTGTTTGAAGAAGAACCAATCGACACTGAGCCAGCCACCGAACTGAGGGTTGCCGCGCCCTGGCTCGGCGGGTGTCGTCGACGTGACGTATCGGCCTTGATCCTGCAGTTCGCCCGTGAGGATGAAATGCAGGCCCACGACGGGCTCGTAGTCCACTTGCCCGAACGCTACGTAGCCGGCGTCCGCGTTGACGCGAAACAGCGCGTCCACCTCGGCCATCATGACGAGGGACTTGGCGGGAGCCCAACGACCGAAAATGCCGTGCGCCTGGCGCAACGTGTCACTCTCCGGCTCGATGGAGTTCGTGCTTTCGTTGATGGTGCGCTCGTAGAGGTCGTACTCCGCATAGGTGACCTTGGAGCTCACGCCCGAAGCAAAGGAAGTCCCGGCGATGCCCTCCAAGAACATGGAGTAGCCCCGTTCGCGGAAAGCATCCGGACCAACCTGGTAGTTGCCTGCGATGGCCATGAACTCGCCGCGGAGCTTCTCGCTGACGTAGGAGAGGGCGAGGCCATGCTGTTGGTCGCTCTCGCGATCGGTGCGCGTGGCCTCACGCACCCAGGCGTTGTGCTCGGGGATGCGCAGGCCGAACGGCTGATTGAGCCGTCCGCCGCGCAGCATCCATTTCTTTTCTTTGCCGAGGTCGACGCCGATGTAGTGCGAGCGCGAAACGAGATTGTAGCCGTCTTGATTGGTCGTCACTTGCGCGAGCCGACCGTTGGTCGAGCCAGGACGGGAGCGGCCGATGCCGACGCTGCCGCCCATGCGAAAGATGCCGAGGCGCAGCTGGCCGTAGAGATCTCCCTGCATCACCGGGATGAACGTGTACGGGCTGCCCGCTTGAGAGGGGCGAATCACGGAGAGGTTGCGATAGGAACCGCCGAGCAGGAGGGCGTCGGGCGGTGTCCAGAGGCCCCACAGGACTCCTGGAGAGGGCTCCTTCGCGTCGGGCTTCCGCTTCGCATACTGCATGCGCAGGATCATGTCGGCCGTGACTCGACCATATTGAGTCAGGAGCTCGCCGCCGCTCGGGTCGGCGTGACACGTCGAGCAGGCGCTGTAGCTGTGGCGGATCATCCACGTGTAGGCGCTCGCTTCGCCGGACCAGGTGGACACCACCGTGAACGCGAACATCAGAAGCGCCAGCCCAGGCCAAGACAGGATCACGCGTCCTCGGCCGGAGCGCCCTCGCGGAGAGTGCTCGCCCCGTGCCGCGTCGCCTTGTGGCAGGGCGATCTCGCGCACCCTGCGGTTCGTATTCATGGCTTGAAACATCGCTGCCCGCGCCCCCTCCGTCAATCGTTCGTGCACTGGCTGGCGGCGATGCAGCCACGGCCGCGCGCGGGGCGCATCGGGAGGCGGAAATTTTCACCAGACCGCCGCACGGCCGACCCAGCCGCAGATTCTTGGTCCATTGCCGCGTCTTCCCGAAATGGGCGACGAGCCGGCGGCGCGACGCATCAGCGTCGCGGCCCGGCCCACTCTGCTTCGAGCTTCGAGCTCTTGGCTCGGGCCATGCCCGAACCCACCTGCCCGAACCGACCTACACGGTTCACTCGCGGAGCTTGATCTTCACCTTGATGTCGACGTCTTTCTCCACGCAGACGCCGAGGTAGCAGGGCTTCTCGATGCCGTAGTTGGTGATGTCGATCTTCATGTCGCCCGTGACGTGGAAGTCGCTCCCCGTGCGCTTCACGTGGTAGTTGAACTTCTGGTCCTTGGTGACGCCGTTCAGCGTGAACTTGCCCGTCGCGTGACCATCGAGCTCCTTCTGGTCCTCGGGGAACTTCAGAGTCGCGCGGGGCACGGCGAGGGTGGCGTGCGGATGGGCTTTGGCGTGAATCGCATCACGCAGGTGGCCATCGCGGAGGTCCATGCCGGTCTTCAGGTCGTTCACGGCTGCCTTGATGGTGAGCACACCGTCCGCTTCCGAGGCGGTGACATCTGCGCCCGAGCCATCGATCTTCAGGCCGCCGGGGCCAGTCGCGCGGAAAATCGACTTGCCTGCTTCCACGTGCTTGAGGGCAGCGTGGGCAGCGACGGCGCAGGTCAGGATGAAGGTAGCCGCGAGGAAGCTGGGACGGATGAGTGATCGGTACTTCATGTTGGGGTCTCCTCCGGGCGGTCGCTCGACCGAGGGATCTTGGTTCAGGTATTTCTGCCACGGGACGGCCGAGGACGCCCGATCCAGGTTTCTTTGGCTCGCGAGGCGTTCCCTGCAGCGCAGGCCCTCATAGCGAGATACGTCGGGCGAAAACAGTTCTTCCCTTTCTCCCCCCCAATCGCTCCCGCGTCGTCACGTGTCCTACATCGTGCAGCCTGGGCGCGACTTTTCCACGTAGCGGTAGCACGTGCGCGCTCCGCGCTTGCTGCTGAGCGCTCGAGGGCCACGTCACGGCCGACGCGCGAGCAGCGAGACGCGTGCGCCGAGGTAGGCGCCACCAAATCGCGTCTCGACGTCTGCCGACTCGAGCGGCATGCGTCTCAGCAGGGCTCCCGCGAAGAGGCCGAACCGGAGCCGGAGTGGAGCCCCGAGCGTCGTACTGGCTCCCACATCGAGGCCGAAGCGCGCGGTCCAAGTCGTGCGCTGTCCCGCGATGCCGTCCGCTTGGGCGCCGCCGCTCAGGTCGACGAGCGTCATCGTGAGCATGCTGCCGATCTCGCCGCTCCACTTGGCGCCGAAATGCTTGACCCAATAGGCGCCCGCGTGAGCATCGAACCAGGACCAGAGTGGCGCCGCGCTGCTGGGCAACCCGAGCGCCGTGAGCTCTCCAGCGAGCATGCCGACGCCGGCGCGAAAGCGCCAAGGTAGCTCACGATTCAGCTCGAGTCCGATGCTGGGGCCAGCCAGCCATGCTCCGTCCGGGGCCCACAGGAAGGTCAGTTCGCTTGCTAGCGCCAAGCGCCGACGCTCGTTCTCACGGCGCTCCGCCCGGCGCTCGATCTCGCTCTCCTCCTGGCGCTTGACCTCCAAGCGTCGATTGCGCGCTCGTACCGCCGCCAACTGGCGCACGAGCTCCGAGGCCGCCAAGGCCACTCGCCGGCCGACGGTGGTGGGATGGCCCAAGGCCGAGACACGCTTCTGGCCCGCGAGCTCTCCGCGATCCCACACGCGAACGAGGAGTGATTCGTGCTGGCCACTCGCCGAACCTTCGCCGACGACCGTCACCGAAATGTGCAGATGCACGTCCTCTGTGGTGTCGCCGATGCGCAGTGGATCGGGCGGCACCACGATGCCTTCGAGTTCGAGTGCGAGGTTGCGCCGGGCTGCTACGTCGCCCGGCACCTCGGGCGGCATCTCCAGGTACCAGTGCGGGGCTGCCCAAGCAGGCGTAGCGATCGAAAGGCTGACACCCACGATCCAGGCCATCGAGGTGGCGGCAGCGAAACGGGCCTTGGGCATGACGGGCGGGACGAATGCACCCGCTCGTCCCAGACTGCCTTGGAGAGCGCGCAGCCAAGCTCAGCAAAGCCCGGCGCGACTGACAAGGGTTACTCTTCCCCACCACTCGGCGGAGGCGGCGCGTCGCTCGGGCTCCCGTCGCTGCGCGGCGTGCTCCCGCCGGGTAGCGCTTCCTGGCCCACGTGCCCGACATCGGATTTGCCGACGTCGGGTCTTCCGCTCTCTGACTTGCCGCTCTCCGACTTGCCAGCTTCTGGTCGTTCGGACTCGAGCGTATCCAAGAGCTCGTCCAGTTCGTAGCGCATGGCAAAGACGTGCGGTCCCGTCGGGAACTCGCGCGCATACTGCTCGAACAGGCTCGCGGCGAGTGCCGCATTCTCCGCCGCGAGCGCCAGGTCGAACTCGCGCACGAGCGCGTCTTCGGCGAAGTCGCCGCCTGGCGACAGCGTACGATTGAGCGCAAACGCTCGGGCGGCCCCTGTGGCATCTCCCGAGCGGCTGAGCAGGTTGCCGAGCATCATCGCCGCAAGAGGTGCGTTCGGATCGCGACCGTAGCGATCGACTACCTGCGACAGCGCTTGAATGGCTCGCTCTTGGTTGCCCGCGAAGCGTGCGACTTCCGCCAGCGTCATCAGCTCTTCGACGCTGCCGGTAGCGAGCACCACTTCGGCGCCCCGACTCTTCTCGAGATCGGCCAACGCGCCTGCAAAATCACCGCGCTCTGCGAGCTCGAGCCAACTCGGGCGGGGCGTGGTCGCGCTGGGCGCCGCCTCGACGGGGCTCGGAATACTCATCTCTGCCGGAACCGTGTCGCTCGGAACTGTCGGGGAGCCGGTGGGGATCGGGAGCGGGGCGGCGCGGCGCCGCTCGTGGCGCTCTGCCTTGGGCCTCACGTTGGCCTCGCGCCGCTCGGGGGTCACCTGCCGCAGCGTGGCGGTCGCGCTGCGATTTTCAGGAGTCACGCGGGGGCCGGCACCTTGCGCGGGAATGGGCAGGTCGTCGCTGGGCAAACCGCGCCCGACGCCGACTCCGACAGCGAAGACGACGAGGGCGGCGGCCGCCTGCCACACGAGAGCCGAGCGTGCCGGTCGGCGTTCTCGTCCGAGGCGTGTCCGTACGCGCTCGAGCAGTGCGTCATCGCGGTAGGCCTTGAGCGCACCGGAGCGAAGAGCTGTCCACTCGGTGGCAGGAGCCACCAGCGAGGCCGGTGGCTGCGACGGACGTTCTGTCGTCACGGCTCACCTCGTGCGAGCGCTGGAGTGGTGGGGAGCAGCTCGGGATCGAGCTCGTCACTCGGCGCATCGGTCGCGTCCTCTGCAGCGCTGTGAACCGAACTCGAGCGCAAGGGGAGCAGGGCTTGCTGGGCCAGCTGCAGGCGCCGCTTACAGGTGGCCAGCGAGCAGCCCACGATGCTCGCCACGTCTTCGAGCTTGTTGCCTTCGACGAAGCGCAAGACCCAAGCCACGCGCTGGTCGACGGGCAGCCCCGCGAGTACGCCGTACACTTCGGCAAGCTGGGCACGGGTATCGGGTCCGGCCGTTTCGCTGGCGAGCGCGTCGAGGTCGATGGTCTCGACATTCGCGAGACCGAGCGCGCCGAGAAAGCGACGCCGCCTGAGCTTCGTCTTGACCAGGTTGGCCGTCACCGAGGCGAGCCAGGGACGGAAGGCATCCCCGCTGCGCAGCTCATCCAACCGTCCCGACACGCGCAGAAACGCGTCGTGGACGATGTCCTCGACGTCGGTCGCATTGCCCTGGATGCGGACCGCGAGCGAAAGCACGTACGGCGCGTGGCGCCGATAGAGCAGATCGAATGCCGCTCGATCCCCCGCCTTCATCAGGGCGACGAGCTGTGCGTCCTTGAGTTCGACCCCGTCGGAGCTCTCCTGGCCGTCGAGCGGCCTCCGGGAGGCCTTGAGGTCGGACGTGGGCTCGCGCGGTGCGACCGACGCCTCCGCCTCGACGAGGCGCAGCCGGGGCACGGAGCGATGGCGAGGCACTGGCACGGCCACGAAGGATAGGACGCTTCGCGGAAAAAGATCGGCTCAAGCGTCCTGGTGATTTTTTCAGCCCTGTGACGATCTATGACGAGTTGGAAATAATCAGCAAAATCAGTAGTTTACGATGCAATTGGGGCCCCAGGCGGCCCCGCGGGGACCGAAACTAGGCTGACGCTCTGAGCCGTTTTTGATACCTCGCGCATCGAAAGACGTGCTCGGTGCAGTACTGCTCCGGGACCGAACTACGTAGGGAGAACCTAATCATGATGATTCGCAACACTGTTCTGGCCATTTCGTTTGCTGCTCTCGCCGTCGCCTGCTCCAAGGGCGGTGCCGAGGCTGAGGCTCCCGAGGCTGCTGCCACGGAAGAGGCTCCCGCTGCTGAGGAGGCTCCCGCTGCTGAGGAGGCTCCCGCTGCTGAGGAGGCTCCCGCTGCTGAGGAGGCTCCCGCTGCTGAGGCTCCCGCCGCAGAGTGATTCGGCAGGGGTGAGACCCCCCAAGCGAGCTGATCGTCAGCTCGCGCACGGCGGCCGGGCACACGCCCGGCCGTTTTGCTTTTGTTGCCGTGCTGGCCGCGGGTCGTCCGAGCTCGAGCGAGTGGCTGCTGGGCGGCTCGCCGTCAGGAGGCTCCGCCGTCAAGAGGCTCCGCCGTCAGGAAGCCTTGGCGCTCGGCGAGGTATCCACCAGAAGCCGGGTGCGCCCGACCAGGAGCTCGTCGCCGTGATGCAGGGGCTGCTCGCCGCGCACGCGCACGAATACGCCAGTGCGCGAGCCCAGGTCGGTCAGGACGACCGTCCCGGCTTGTTCCTCGACCAGGCAGTGCTGCTCCGAGACGAGCGGGTCGTCCGGGAAGACCAGATCTCCGACGGCCGAGCCCACCTGCAACGCATTGCCGCGAGCCACTGCGCAGGCGCCCAATGCACCGCCTTCGAACTGTTGCACGATGCGGAACGACGAGGGCCACTTCGGCGACGAATAGAAGTACGTCGGCGCAGGATCGGGACCATCGTCGTGCGCGGGGTTGCGCTCGACGCGCAGCAGCTGGTCGCCGATCACGAACTCGTCGCCAATCTCGAGCTCGACCGAACCCTTGATGCGATAAAAGACGCCATTGCCGCCATCGAGGTCCTCGAGGACCAAGTCCTTCTGGCGCATGCTGAGCACTGCTTCTTCCGGATGACAGAAGCGCTCGCCGGACAGCTGCACCGCGCCTTTGCGCCCCATGACGGCTCGCGCGCCTCGTGGCGCGTAGCTTTCTGGCCCGCCGGTCAGACTGCGCAGCACATGCAGCTGGAAGAAGACGCGTTCGTCGGCCGCTCCGGGCGCCTGCGCCGCCTCGGCATCCGACGCCTCCTTTTTCTTCTTCAGCTTGAGGATGTCGACGTTCGGCGACTCGGTGAGAAGCTCCATGCCGCCGATCGCTTCGCCAGCGATGATCTTGTCGAAGCCGCCCTCGCGCAGCTTCATCACCATTTCCAGGTGCTGCGCCTTCATCAGGCCGCGCACGAACTCGGCGATGTCGGTACGTCGAACCTCCGCTTCGTAGCTGCGTTTGTGGCTCTTGATGACGCGTCCGCCGTCGGCGAAAAGGTGCGTGATGATGTGGGGGGCGTCCAGACCACTGTCCTCGGTCTGCACGTGGAACTCGGTGTTCTTGAACTTGATGTTGTTGTTGAAGCCCATCTGAGCACGCCGGAAGGCGGGCTTGCGCATCTCGGCTTCGACCTTGGCCAAGTACCCTTGGCCGAAGGTGACCATCGCGCTCTCGAGGGCAGTGTGGTCGCCCACGATCCCCTCCATGCGCTCGAAGGCGGCCTGCGCGAGTGGCGCGCTGGGATCGATGCGCAGCGCTTCTGCCAGCAGGGACTGGCCGGCGCTGTCGCTGGGGCCCGTCGCGGCCCAAGCTGCGAGCAGTGAGACCGCCTCGTCGGGCCTGCCTTTCTCGACGAGCCAGGCCGCGACCTTGCCGGCCTTCTCCCGCGAGACTGCGATGTCTTCCACTCTGGCATCATCGGACCCCGGCGGGGGTAGAGCAAGAGGGAGGGGCTGGCAGCCGGAGCCCGCGCTGGCCTCAGCCCGGGCTCACGGGGACGTCCGCGTAGGCGCTGTCTTCCAGCAAGATCACGTTCGTCTTGGAGCGCGACTCGCCGGCGCTGGTCACATACACCGCCGGCTGATCCACGACTGGGCACACCTTCTCGCATGCGCCGCATCCGATGCAGAGCGTGGGGTCGACGTGCGGCCTTTTGACCTTGACTTGCTCTGGGGCGGCGTCGACCCCTGCTCGTGAGACGGCGCCCCGCTTCGGCACCCAGACTTCCTCGACCCAAATGGCCTTCGGTGAAGTCGGACAGAACTCTTCACACACGGTGCAGGGCGTGGCCATGGCCCACGGCAAGCAGCGGCCGCGATCGAACATCGCGGTGCCGAGACGGACGGGTGGGACGCCTTGCCCCAGCTTGTGCTTCTCTTCGATCTTCTGGATGGCTCCAGTCGGGCAGACCTGACCACACAGCACGCACGAGTGCTCGCAGTAGCCGATGCGCGGGATGAGGATGGGAGTCCACACGCCTTCTGGGCCCGCCTCCAGGAATGCGGGGTGCAGCGCGTTGTTCGGGCACACCTTCATGCACTCACTGCAGCGAATGCAGCGCTCCAGAAATTCGCGCTCTTCGAGGGAGCCAGGCGGACGGATGACTTTGGCCGAGTAGGCCTTGTCGGGCCAATTGGCCACGCGCCCAGCGGGAACGAGAGCCGCGCCGGCCGCGGCGCCGAGGATGGCCGTACGGCGCGAGAGATCGGGCTCTGCTTTCGTGCTGCGCAGACCCGGGAAGAAGCGAAACTTGATCACGTCCTCCGGGCAAGCGACCTCACAATTCAGACACACGTGGCACTCGTGCTTCTGGTGCTTCACGCCGCCCTGAGGGCTATCGGCACCCTGACAGTGGGTGAGGCACAGGTTGCAGTCGGTGCACTTGGCGTGGTCCTTCTCCATGCCGAACGGGGCGAAGCGCGACAGGACGCCCAGCAGGGCACCGAGTGGACAGAGCGCGCGACAGAAGAAGCGCGGGATCATGCGATTCGCCCACACGATGGCAAAGAACGTGATCAGGATCAGCCACGTCTGATGGAAGTGTGCCTGCTCGCTGGTCCACACGTGCGTACTCAGGAAATCCAGCGCGGAATCGCTACCCTGCTGCAGCGCGAGCGAGTCGCTCGCGCTGACGCGTTCGAGCCCGCGAATCCCCAAGTACTGCAGCACCGGCAAGAGCCCGAGCCCGACTCCGCGCACGAGAATGCAGATGGGGTCGAACCAGCCGCCGATGACGCTCCCGGCGGCCGCCGCACCCAACAGACCGAAGAGGCCGTAGTACTTCCAGGTTTGCCAGGACTTCGTGTGGTTCGCGGTAACGCGCCGCGAACCACGGCCGCTCGGTGCGGGCCACAAATACGACAAGAAATGGTGGAGTGTTCCGAACGGGCAGATCCAGCCGCAGAAGGCTCGACCGACGAGCAGCGTGAGCAGCACGATGCCGAGCGACCAGGCGAGCCCAGCGTAGAGCTCGAAACTCGACAGTACGGTGATGAGCGCGACGAACGGGTCGGCCAGCAAGAACCCTTCGACGGGAAACGGCAAACGGACCGGAGTTCCGCTCGAAGCGCTGAACGAGCCGCGGAATGCCGTTTGCGTCAGGAGCCACAGGAAGAGAAACAGAAAGAAGGCTTGTGAAGCGCGGCGCGCCCACCTGAGGAGCACGATGCTCCGGCGCGCGGGCAGGCCCGAGCCGGGTCGCGGCTTCGATTTGCGCAGGAGCTTGCCCAGCGGGCTGCGCCGAAGGCGCGTGTACGCGGCCGCGAGGGGGCCTGCGAGGGGCGGCTGAGTCGGGCGGTGCGAGGCCGGTTGCGCGGTGGCCTTCGTCTGCAGGATGGGCAAATGCACGCGCCTCGCGGGAGCTTCTGCTCGCGGTGCGCTGGGCCGTACGAGCTGCGATCCCGGGTTGAGCCAGTCGAGCGGGCGAGGCAGGTCTCCGTCGAGCGCCACCCTGTTAGACCTCCACCACGTCACGCGCGTCGATGCGCCCGAGGCCGCGTGCCTGACCCAGTAGTAGGTAGCCGACCCGCGTTGCGTCGACGCCAATCAAACTGGCGCCATACGCGTCGATCGCGACCTCATCGGTACCGGCGATGACCTGATTCAGATCGCGTGCGTCCGACAGATTGCCGCCTTGAGGGCCATTGCGAACGAGCACCCGGGTGGCGTCGAGGACCGTGAGACTTGGCCGCATGAACGTGGCGAGGTCCGCGACGGAAAGGTGAATGTTCTGATGAAGCCGGTTCCGTCGCCCACCCAAAACGCCGTACCAGTTCTTCATGGCGCCGGTGTACGCCGAGAGGTTGTGATGCTTGGCGATCGGAACATTGATCAGTTTGTCGGCCTCGATCAGCGGCTTGTAGACCGGCCAATGATCGAGCAACTCGCCGGCCAGGCGCATTTCGCGAAAGCGATGCTCGGCGGGCAAGATGACTTCGGCGCCGGCCTCGTGCGCCGCGCGCCAAATGCCAGAGCGCTGGAAGCTGCGCCGCGCCTCGTTGCACGAGGCATCGGTCACCACTACGCGGTGCGCGCCTGCTTGAAGGCAAAGGCGCACGACCTCTGCGACCACACGCGGATTGGTATTCGCGGCCTGAGCCGGCGTCCGGTCCCAGCCGATGTTCGGCTTGATGGCGACGATGTCGCCTCGTGACACGAAGCGCTCGATGCCGCCGAGCCCGGAAATGGCGCGACGCGTCAGCTCGGCAGGATCCAGGGAGCTCTTGGCAATGGCGACCGTCGGGCGAGGTCCAGGGGCGACGCGGAAGTCGCGCACTTGCCGTTCGGACGTCGACGGATGGTGTTCGAAGCCAGGCGGGCGATAGAGCGCGCCGCCCAGCGCGAGAGACGCGCCCGCAAGCAGCGTAGTCGTCAACGTTTGGCGCAAAATCTCACGACGTCCCGGGCGCAAGTGCACGAGCGCTGGGTCGATTGTCGGCGCTTCGGCTTCTGGATCCGGCGCTGTGCTCGTGCGGCGACCAGCCATCTCGGGCCCACCCTATCAAGAGCGCGCGAGCGCCGCACTCGCCACGGCTCGGGAAGCTGGTAGCCTTCGGCCGCCCGGAAAACGCCCCAGTTCGCGGCGTTCCACTCGCCATCGATGGTTCCAGTTTCGCAGCTCAAAAGATTCGTGCGCCGCCTCGAGGAGGTTGGCGAGCTTCTGTGTGATCCCGCTACGTTGGCCGACCCCAAGAAGGCTACAGAGCTCGGACGTGAGCGAGGACGCCTCACCCCCTTGGTCGAGGCGTTCACGCGCTGGGAACACCTTGGCAAGCAGATTGATGACGACCGCGCGGTGCTCGGCGATCCGGAGCTCGGCCCGCTTGCCAAGGAGGAGCTACCGGAGCTCGAGGCTGCGCGCGCTGCGCTCGAGGCCGAGATTGCGGTTCTGCTTTTGCCGCAAGACCCCGACGACGATCGCAACACCGTGCTCGAGGTGCGTGCGGGCACCGGTGGCGAGGAAGCCGCGCTGTTCGCAGCCGACCTCTTGCGGATGTACGTGCGCTACGCCGAGGCGCGCGGTTGGCGCGTCGAACTGCTCAGCCAGAGCGAGGCTGCGGCGGGAGGGATCAAGGAGGCCATCGCGCTCATCAGCGGCCAACGCGTGTTCGCCAACCTGAAGTTCGAGAGCGGTGTTCATCGTGTGCAGCGCGTACCCGCGACGGAAGCTCAAGGCCGGATTCATACTTCGACGGCGACCGTCGCCGTTCTGCCCGAGGCCGAGGAAGTGGACCTCGTGCTCGACGAGAAGGATCTCCGGTTCGACATTGCGGCCGCGAGCGGACCGGGCGGTCAGGGCGTCAACACGACCAATAGCGCCGTGCAAGTGACGCACCTACCGACCGGGCTTTCGGTGCGCTGCATGGAGGAACGGAGCCAGCTGAAGAACAAGGCCAAAGCGCTCAAGATCTTGCGTAGTCGGTTACTGGACCAGGAACGCACGCGCCGGGAAGAGGCGGAGCGCGACGCACGTCGGAGCCAAGTGAAGGCCGGCGAGCGCTCCGAGAAGATCCGCACCTACAACTTTCCGCAGAACCGCTTGACGGATCATCGGGTCGGTTTGACCCTATACAAGCTGGATCGCGTCATCGAAGGCGAAATGGACGAACTCGTGCAGGCGGTCATCTCGCACCATCAGGCAGAGCTCCTGGCCGAGAGCCAGCGTGCTGCCGAACGCGGAGATCCCGCGTGATGCACGCCAGCCCCGAGGCATTGCTCGTGGCATTGGTGCTCGCCCCGGGTACGTTCAGCCGTAACCGGCACTTCCATTTGTTCGAGCAATCTGCGCTCAAGCGAGCGCGCCGTCGTGCTCGCGAGCTGCGCGGCATCGTGCGCGATCTGACCGAGCCGTGGCGGACGCCGGGGCGGTCGCCGCTGCCGGGCCCCCATCTACCCGGCCCCGGTTTGCCGGGTCCCGACCAGGTCGAAGAGCGGGAGGTCGAAGGCTCGATCCATCTCGAGTACCGGGTCCTCGCACTGGATTTTCGCAGGCGCGCGGTGCTCTCGAAGCTGGAAGCCGCCGCGGTCCACTATGCGCTCGCGAAATCGGGGCGTGGCGTCCTGTCGGAGGGTGATCGTCGGCAGGTCGAGGCGGCGCTGCTCGAGCTCGATCCCAGTCGCAGCGGGTGAGCGCGGCGGGCTCGACGGACGCGCCATCGGTGCCGTATACGAACCCGATGGATCTGGTCGGCGCGCGTCGATGTTCTGTTCCGCTGGCTTGCTCGTTCGTCCTGCTGCTCGGCGGAGCATGCGGCTCACCACCGCCCGCGGATGCATCGACCGTGAGCTCGGAGTCGCGTCCGAGCGCGGTTGAAAGCGAAGAGGAAGCTCCGGCCTCCGCGCCGGATCCGGAGCCCCCTCGGCCGAGCTGTGAAGACGGCACCTGCTTCGAGTGCGGCAGTGGACTCTGTCCGAAGGGGGCCTATTGCGACACGAGTGCGCCGGGCGGGCCCGCCTGCGTGTGGATCAAGGAGTGTCCCTCGGATCCCACCTGTGCATGCGCAAAGAAAGTCCTCACCGGGTGCACGTGCGAAGAGGCTGGCGCTGGGCCGGTCGTGAGCTGCCCCTGAGCTACCGCTGAGCTGCCGCTGAGTGTCGTGCACGCGTAACGGCTCGCGCTAAACGAGCTTTTTTTTCTCGAACGGGTCGCGTATCAGGGATCAGTGTTCCGCCTTGCACGGGTCCTCCCGCTCGCCGCAGTGTGCCTTGGCACCGCTCTGGCCGCCGGGGCGGAGCCGACGCCAGCCGACGTCGAGCCACCGCCAGCTGCTCCCGAGCCGGTGCCTGCGGCTTGCCCCGAGGCGTTTGCCTTCGAGACTCGCTTGCGCGGTTTGCTCGAAGCGAGCGCTTGCGCGGGCCCCGAGCGGCGCTTGCTGGTGACGCTACGGCAGGAAGACGACGTGTCCGGCACGCTAGTGGTGCTCAAAGACTATCAAGCTGAATTCGTGCGTGAAGTGCGCGGCTCCTCGTGCGCGGAGGTGGAGTCGGCGCTCCTTCTGGCGCTCGAGATCTTCCTCGATCCAGGCGAGGCCGGTGATGCTGCCTGCGTTGCCAAAGATCAGAGCCCAACGAGCGCGCCCACTGATTGGCCCGGTCAGGATCTCGATCCGTTCAACTTGCCGGAGCCTGAGCTCGAGCCACCGGAACCGATCATCGAGCCGCAACCCGTCGCCATCGTTCGAGGCGTCCTGCAGGTCGACAGCTCCTATGCTCCGACGCTGGCATTCGGTGTGGCGGCGACCGCGCGCGCGCGCCTCACCCTGCAGAACTTCTTGGCGTTCAGCGTGGCCCACCACACGGCTCCGCCGTTCGAGGGTGGGGGGACGGTCTTTCTGTCGGCCACGTCGTTTGGCGTGGCATTTGGGCAGTACCTGCCGATTGGTGCGAACGGAGAATTCTCTCTTCAGGCTGGACCTCGCGTCGCTCTGCTCGAGGTCGGCAGCAGCGAGGTGCCGGGTTGGGACGTTCCGGGAACGCTCGCCGTCGAGCTGACGGTCGGGCTCGGCTTCCGCCTGACGAGGGGGGTCTGGGCCGGGTTCCAGGGGGGCGGGGTGGTGAATCTGGTTCACGCCCGCTACTTGGATGGCGCCGGCGGGACGGCTTGGGAGCAGCCCTGGGCGGGCGCAACCGCGGGGTTCTACCTGAGCGCGGTGGTGCCCGAGCGGCGGGCACGACCGGCGTCGCGTCCTGGCACGGGGCCAGCCCGTTGAGCGCGGCGGTGGCCCAATCCGCGCCGCATCCTGCCGAGAGATGGGCCCGGCGGCCGGCCGGGACGATTTTCGTGAAGGCTGCGAGGCTTTATCTACAATGGACGAAGTGGTGAGCGCATTGCCTTCGTCCTTTCCCCCCGGCGGTCGTCCGGGGGCGGATCTGCCTTCGGCGTCGCCCCACCAGTCGGGCACGAACTTCACCGTCGCTCGATCTCCCCTGGAGTCCTCGCCGCCGGAGGGTCAGCTGAGCGAGGCACCGGCTGCAGCCAGTGAGGCGGAGGAGGTGGTTGGGGCGGATACCCTCGCGCAGGGTGAGCTCGCGCAGGGTGCGCTCGCGCAGGGTGAGCTCCGGCAGGGCACCTCTGGGCAGGGGCGAAGCTGGGGCGAGCTCTATCGTGATCATGCCGACTTCGTCTGGCGCTGCCTGCGCCGCATGGGGCTCGATTCCGAGGATGCTGCCGATGCGCTGCATGAGGTGTTCTTGATCGTCCACCGGCGTGAGGCCGCCTTCGATTCGAGCAAAGGTACGGAGCGCGGCTGGCTCTTCGGCATTTCAGCGAACGTCGTGCGGGCCGAGCGCCGCAAGAAGCGACCTTCGCTGCACGCCGACGGTCAGGAGCCGGCTCGATCGTACGTGGCACCGACGGGAGACATCGTGGGTGAGGCATCGTGGCGCGCCGCGGATGGAGCGGGAATCGCAGCCGGCGAGCAGCTGAAGGCAGCGCTGAAGCGCGCGATCGACGACCTGTCGCCCGAGCATCGGGCCGTATTCACCATGTTCGAGATCGAAGGAGCAGATTGCCAGCTCATCGCCGATGAGCTCGAGGTGCCAGTGGGCACCGTATATTCCCGCCTGCACAAGGCTCGGGAAACATTGCGCTCCGCACTCGCGGAGTTTCGTACCGCTGCGGCACGGGGTTCGTCCTTGCAGTCGCTCAGCCCATCGAAGGCAGGCAAGCGATGACCACGCAACCCATTCGACTTCTCGACGACCCCAGCGTAGCCCTGGAGCTGCGCGATTTCCTGCAGAGCCAATCTGGACCCGACCCGCTGCCGGCGCGTGAGCGGGACCTCGTGCAGCGGCGCATTGCGGCCAGCGTGCTCGCGTTGCCCCTGTCGCTCAAGCTGGGCGGATTGATCTCGCAAGGCACGGCGACGACCGGAGCCGCTTCCTCGGGAGCAGTTTCGACCGGAGTGGCGTCGGGAAGCGGAGCCGCTTCGAGCGCAGTCGTGAGCGGTGTCGCCTCCACGGGCACCGTATCGACGGGTGCGGTGACGGCGGCTGCGTCGGTCGGCGTGGGGAATGCGACCGCGAGCGGACTCGGGTTGGTGGGCGCCAGTCTGGCTCCCTCGGCAGCGGCGGGAGGCGCGATCGCGAGCACCGGCCTGACCTTGGCGGGAGCCAAAGGCGTCGTGGCTGGGCTTGCTGGTGCGGTCTCGGTCACCAAGGGCGCCGCGGTGCTCGGCGTCGCATTGGCGACGGGCGCAGGTGCCAGCTTCGTCGCTCGAGAGGTGACCCCCGCTCGGTCGACGGTGGTGGAGACGGATGGGGCTCGCGAGCGGACGTCAGCGCCTTCGGCGAGGCAAGCTGCGCAGACTCGATCGGCCAAGACGGGCCTCCGGATGTCCGGTGCGCCTCGGGAGGAGAGTCCAGAAGGCGCGCTCCGCGAAGAGGAGCTCGCTCGAGGGAGCGGCGCGTCGCCGGAGCGTGTGCAGGTGGCGTCTCGTTCGGCGAAGGCGACCTCTGTGCCCTCGGCGAAGCCGCATGCAAGCGGCGCGCTCTCGCTGTCGGACCTCGAGGACGTTCGCCATGGCGAAGGCGCCGAACCTGGTGACGGGGCCGTAACTGGATCGAACACCGATGGTGCTGGCGCCCAAGTGACAGAGGGGCGGGGCACCGCTTCGCGCAGTGGTGTCGTCTCGCGCGGTGCAACGCCTGAGGTGGCGCGGACCGAGGCGGAGCAGAACGCTTCGGAGCGACTCCAGGAAGAGGTGACGCTCTTGCGTAGCGCCCAGCAGCTCTTGCGGACGGATCCTGCAATGGCCAGAGAGGCCCTGGACAGGTACGACGTGACCTTCCCGCAAGGGGCGATGCGCGCCGAGTACGATGTACTTCGGCGTCGGCTGGAGAACACCCGAGCGCACTGACGAGCCCGCGGGCCGCGCACGACTGGTGACGCTGGAGCGCGATCCTGCCAAAACTCGCGCAGTCATGAATGTCCTCATCTTGGGGGCCACCTCGGCCGTCGCGGCCGACGTTGCCCGGCTCTACCGCGCACGCGGGGCCCGCTTCTTCCTGATAGCGCGCTCGCGCGAGAAGCTGAGTGCGCTGGCCGCGGAACTCGGTGACAGCGTCATTGGCCAGCAGACGAGTGACTTTCTGCAGACGGGGGCTGCACTGGAGGGGCTCCGCGTCGCACTCGCCGAGCTCGGCGTCGTGGATCTCGCGCTGGTCGCTCAGGGAGACTTGGGTGACCAAGTCGCGAGCGAAACGGATTTCGGCGAAGCAGAGCGTCAGATTGCGGTGAACTACTCGAGCGTCGTCGCGCAGCTGACCGTTCTGGGTCCGTTCTTCCAGACCCAAGGGCGCGGCACGATTGCGGTCATCTCGTCGGTGGCAGGCCAGCGTGGTCGACCGCGCAACTACACGTATGGCTCGGCCAAAGGCGGGCTCACCATCTATCTGCAAGGTCTGCGCTCCCGTCTGTGGCCTCGCGTCCAGGTCACCACCATTCTGCTCGGACCCGTCGACACGCCCATGACGGTGTCCCACGCGAAGAACGCCTTGTTTTCCAGCAGCGAGCAGGCGGCCCGCGGCATCGTCCGCGCCATCGAGCGCGGGCGAGGCGAGGCTTACGTCCCAGGATACTGGTGGCCAATCCTGCTCCTCGTGCGTTGGCTGCCGGAAGCGCTCTTTCAGCGCTTGGCCTTCTTGGCCGGGCGCTAGTCGACTCTCGACAGACCCAGGTCAGGCGGCGCAACCTGCCCGTGTGACGAGCGGCGGTCGGGGCGGTACGGGATCGGTCCGCGTCCGCCTTTGGGGGTCGGCGATCCTGGTCGTTTTGGCGCTGGGAATTGGCGCTACCACCGAAGTGTGGCTCGATACCGTGAACGCCCGGCGCGAAGAGCAGCGGACGAAGGAGCTTGGAACGGCGCTCGCCATGGCGCTGCTCAGTCCGCTCGAAGCCTTGCACGCCGTCGTCGCATTTCTCGAGACGCCGCGTGAGGCGCTCTCGCTCGCGGAGTTTCAAGCCTTCTGTCGTCCGGCCCTCGATCGTCATGCCGAGATGGTGGCTCTGGAGTGGTTCCCGCTGGTGATGGGTGAGCAGCGCGAAACATTCGAGGCGTGGGTGCGTCGGGAGCAACCAACGTTCCGGCTGCGCGAGCTGCAGGGCGAAACGATGGTGAGCGCGAAAGCCCGCAGCAGTCACCTGCCGCTCACTTACGCCGAACCCGTGGTCGACGCCGTGATGGGGCTCGATTTGACGTTCGAAGCCGTTCGAGCTGAGCCCGCCTGGCGAGCGTTGCATTCGCGGCAGATGACGCTCTCTGATCGCTTCCGCCTGGTGGAGGATCCTCCCGACGTCTACAGCGTGGTGGCCTATGCTCCGGTCGAGCATGCCGCGTGGGTGAGCGAGAAGGCTCTGCCGTTCGACCCCTTCGATCGCGGCGTGGCAGTAGCCTTGTTTCGTTTGGACAACCTGGTCGTCTCGGCACTCGCTCGGCAGAACACCGAGGACATCGGCCTCACCCTGACCGATTTGGATGCGCCGGAAGCGTTGCGGCCGCTCTTCTCCACCGGGCCGAAGCCCGGCATGCGCGTTCGCCGCACCACCGTACCCTTCCTCGACCGCACGTACGGGCTCGACGTGTACTTTCCCGCCCTGCCGCTTTTGCACTCGGCGTCGGTAGCGGCGGTGCTCGCGGCACTTGGCCTCGGCCTCATGGCGCTCGAGCTGCTGTTGACGCGCAGGCGGGCAAGCCTTCTGACTCGTCGCCTCGAATCCTTGGGTCAGTATCGCCTCGAGGCCCTGATCGGCAGCGGCGGCATGGGACGCGTGTATCGGGCGCGGCATGCCGTCCTGCGGCGGCCAGCCGCGATCAAGATTGCACTGCCCGGAAGCTCGATCGAACGCTTCGAACGAGAGGCGCAGCTCCACTCTTCACTCAGCCATCCGAACACCGTCACCCTGTACGACTACGGGCGCGGTGAAGGCGGCACCTTCTACGTCGCCATGGAGTACGTGCTCGGCTACGACCTGTGGGCGCTCGTCCAGCGCTCTGGTCGCCTTCCGCCCGCTCGCGCCGCGCATATCCTTGCGCAGGCGGCTGCGGCTCTGTCCGAGGCGCACTGTGCTGGCTTGGTCCATCGCGACATCAAGCCGAGCAACATCATGATCACGGCGCGCGGCGGTCTCTATGACTTCGTGAAAGTGCTGGATTTCGGCGTCGCTCGGCCGTGGGGCGCCGCCGCTGACGAAACGGCCACGACGCTCTCGGGAGGACCGGTGGCGTTCGCCGGCACGCCAGGCTACGTCGCGCCCGAAGTGGTCAACGGCGAGCCGGCCACCGACCGGTCCGATATCTTCTCGCTCGGTACGGTCGCCTACTTCCTGCTCGAAGGCATCGGTCCGTTTGCGGCTCCCACCTCGGTCGGCTCGCTTGCGCGCACGCTCGCGGGCGAGGTGGTCCCACTCTCGGCGGATGTTCCCGCGCCGCTCAGGGACCTCGTTTCCCAGTGCTTGGCATACGAGCCGACGCAACGACCTCCCACCATGGCCGCTCTCGAACAACGGCTGCTCGCGCTCCTGCCGGATTTGCCCCCATTCGGTCGAGAAGAGGTGGAGGCCTGGTGGCGTGAGCATCCGCCCGGCACCGGCCAAGCTCTGCCCACGCGTGCATTCTCGCTCCTGCTGGGCGATCGCGGCTTGGCACTTGCCAGCGACGACACACTGCCACGGAGGAAAACGGAATGAGGAAAGCCATGGTCGTCGCGACCATGTGTGCGATGTCGGGGCTGGTCGTGCCGGCGTGCAGAACCGGGGAGGCCAAGGACGATCCGCTGCCTCCCGTCGTCCTCGAGGCCAAGCGCACGCTGGCGCCGCCCACCGACTATCTGGGCCCGATCGACCCCGAGTGGCCTCCCCGACGAAGTGTCGAGCTCGAGGTGGAGCTGCGCGCATCGCGACTCTTGCGCGAACGACTCGGCCGTCGGCGGGAGACCAGTAGTGTGATCCCGCCACCCGCCGATCGCATCAAAGGACTCTTCGTGGAATCGGGGAAAATCGGCGACTTCTCCTATTTGGAGGTCATCGTCGGTCATCCCGTGCATCCCGATGACCCGTTGCCTCTCGTCGTTCTCCTACATGGACGCGGCAACCGTCCGCAGATCCCACAGGGGCCCTTCGAAGCCAGCTTGCCGTTCCGCATGTTCATCCCGCAGGCGCCGGATCCGCTCGGCGAGGGCTACACGTGGCTGGCCACCACCACCAACGACCCCGACACGCAGCTCTTCACCCGCTCGCTCTCCGGCCGAGCCGATCAGCTCGCACCGGCCATCGAAGCTTTTCGGCGCTTTCGACCGACGCTCGGCAAGCCGGTCGTCGTCGGGTTCTCGCAAGGCGCCATCATGACGTTCGCGCTCTGTACTCGCTTCCCCCACCACTTCGCGGCCGGCTTTCCCATCGCCGGTTGGCTGCCGCCCGCGCTCTACCCCGAACGCAAGAAGGGTCGCTCGTTCCCGTATCTCTTCGCTCAGCACGGAGGAGCCGACGACATCGTACCGACCAGCAAGGGGCGCGAAACCGTGACCGCTCTCCGCGCTCGGGGCTTGGTGGTCGACTACCGCGAGTTTCCCGGGGTAGGCCACATCGTGTCGCCGGAAATGTCGGATGATGTTCGGCGAGCGGTACGACGCATCCTGGTCTCCTACGAAGGCAGCGTGCGCGACCTTGCCCCGAGCTCACCGCAAACGCGTGGCAGCAACCAGCGACGCTGAGCATGAGCGAGTGCGCCCGTCGCTGTCAGTCTGCGGCCGGCGTCACCAGACCGAGCGCCTCGTCGAGCGTCAGGCGGACCTGCTCGAGCAGACGATCCGGTGAGTAGGGCTTGGGTAGGACGAAGAGGCCGTGTTCCGTCAGAAACTCTGCCGGTAGCTCGTCGGCGCTGTAGCCGCTGGTGAAGAGCACCGGTCGCGGAGCGCGTGCCTGCACTTCCTCGAACACTTCACGCCCGTTGCGCCGGGGCATCACCACGTCGAGCAGAAGGAGATCGACGCGGTCGGGATTGGCAAAGAACGCATCCAAGGCTTCCTCGCCATCTTTTGCCAGGATCACCGTATACCCTGCGGACTCGAGGACACGCCCGACCAAGCGCCTTACAGCGCTTTCGTCTTCGGCCACCAGCACCGTCTCGGAGCCACCATTCGCCCGTCTGCTTCTAGGACCGCGTAGCCGCTCGACTGGCGCGAACGATGCTGGAAAATGAAGGTCGAACGTAGCCCCTTCGCCGGGAGCGCTGCGCAGACGCACGAAGCCCTCGTGCTGACGGACGATGCCTTCGACCATGGCGAGACCGAGCCCCGAACCAATGCCTTCGCGCTTGGTGGTGAAGAACGGCTCGAAGGCACGGCGTTTGACCTCGTCGTCCATACCCACGCCACTATCTTCGATGGAAATGACGACGTACGGCGCGGGTTTGATCCAAGGCTCATGGCGTACGTCACCAGGTTCGAGGCGCACCAAGCGCGACGAAACTCTCAAGCGACCACCGTTCGGCATGGCATCGCGCGCGTTGACGCAGAGATTGGTGATGACGCGGTCGAACTGACCAGCGTCCACTGCCGCCGCCAGGATGCCGCCTTGCGGCCTGAAGTCGACTTCGATGTTCTCGGGCAAAAGTCGCCCCAAGAGCTGCAGATTCTGCCGCAGTAGGTCGTTCAGATCGAGCACGCTGGGGCTCATCGGCTGCCGTCGTCCGAAGGCGAGCAGCTGCCTCGTCAATTGGGCTGCACGTTCGGCAGTTTCTTCGATCTCACGCAGCGCCTGCACCATGCTCTCACGATCGGTGCGTTCGTCGGCAGCGAAGCGCGCATTGGCCAGGACGACCTGCACGATGTTGTTGAAGTCGTGCGCCACGCCGCCGGCGAGTTGACCGATGCTCTCCATCTTCTGAGCGCTGAGCAAATGCTCGCGAAGCCGGTTGCGGTGTTCCGTGTCGCGATAGCGCTGGTCGACATCGGCGAGTGTGCCGACCAGGCGCGTCGGTTCGCCAGCGGCATCCCGCGAGACCACCTTGCCGCGGGCGATGATCCAACGGTAGGTGCCGTCGCTGACTCGGAGGCGGTACTCGTGCTCGAAGTACTCGGACTTCTGCTGGAGATGGGCGGCCAGAGCAGCATCGAGTGCGGGCCGATCATCCGGATGAACCAGAGCGCCCAGGGCTTCCGCCTGGTTCCCCAGCACGCTCTCGGCGACGCCGAGAATCTCCGACAGCCGGCGGTCGTACCTGACGAAGTTGCCCGTGACGTCCCAGTCCCACAGCGCGATGCCGGAGGCCTCGAGCGCGAATTCCAACCGCGCTTCGCTCTCTTGCAAAGCAGTGATGGCCGAATGCTGGGCCGACACATCTCGAAAGTTCACCACGATGCCGGCGATCTCGGGGACGTGCCGGAGGTTTCTCGCTCGTACGTCGAGGCTGACGTACTGCCCGTCATCCGAGCGGCGAATGCGCACCAGGATGGGGTACAAGGCTCCGGGCTCGGCATTCAACGTAGCCAAGACCGCAGTCGCGCGCTCCATGTCCTCGGGATGGACGAGCTCGAGCGCGTTCTGACCGACCAGCTCACCGGGAAGCACGCCGAAGATCCGTGCTGCCGTCGGATTGTGAAATGTGATGACCGCGCGATCGTCGACAATCGCGACGCCCTCGAAGCTGTTCTCCAGTAGGGCCCGGTAGAACTCCGCACTTTGCGGCGCACTCTCCGAACGCTCCGCGGTGGGGCTGGTCATCAGCCGACAAAGTATCGTCGCGAGTGTACGGATGCCAAGCGTGGCTCCCTGGGCCAGCGTGAGCCCAATCGCGCCGACACCGGCGCCGATTTACCCACACGGAAGGGATCGGAGATTGCCTTTGGCGCTCCCCATGAGCGAGCTTGCACTGGGCAGGCAGGAGAGTGCCAAAAGACGAGTCGCGCCCGGGTGCCAGACCGTTGTATTTCCGGCCTCGTGCGCTGGTTCCTCATCGTCTCGCTGCTCGTGCTGTCCAACATCTTCATGACCTACGCATGGTACGGTCATCTGAAGGACCTCAAGCACGCTCCGCTCTGGCTCGTGGTGCTGTCGAGCTGGGGAGTCGCTTTCTTCGAGTACTGTTTCCAGGTGCCAGCCAACCGGCTCGGGAGTGGCGCCGGCATTCCGACCGCTCAGCTGAAGACGGTGCAGGAAGTGATCACCCTGGGCGTGTTCGTGGTGTTCATGACCGTGTATCTGGGCGAGCCGGTGCGCTGGAACCACGGCGTTGGTTTCGCCTTGATCGCGCTCGGAGCGGCCTTCGTGTTCAAGCCATTCTGACGCGGAGTGGGCCCATCAGTCGGCGAAGTCGAACGCAGAGAATGCGCCCGAGCCGTGTGCTGAACGCACCCTGCTAGCCCCGCAGGCCAGGCGCTTCGTGGCCACTTTCCGCCACATACTCATCGTAGCCGCCAGTGTAGACGCGCGGCGGGCCCTCACCGAGCTCGAGCACGCGATTGGAGAGCGCACTCAGGAACGCGCGATCGTGGGAGACGAACAATAGCGTCCCCTCGAACTTCTCGAGTGCGCGCACGAGCATCTTCTTCGTGTCGATGTCCAGATGGTTCGTGGGCTCATCGAGGACCAGGAAGTTCGGCGGATCGTAGAGCATCATGGCCAAGACCAAGCGTGCCTTTTCGCCGCCGGACAGCACGCTGCACGACTTGTCCACCGCATCGCCCGAGAAGCCGAACGCGCCCAGCAGAGTGCGCAACGTACCGAGGTTGGAGGTGGGAAACGCGCCCTGCACCGTCTCGATCACCGTGAGTTCGGGCCGCAAGATCTCCATGGCGTGCTGCGCGAAGTAGCCGAGCTTCACACTGGCGCCGAGCTTCACCATGCCCGAGTCGGGGCTGGTGCTGCCGGTAACTAGCTTGAGCAAGGTGCTTTTGCCGGCACCGTTCACGCCCATCACGCACCAGCGTTCCTGGCGTCGGATGAGGAAACCGAGGCCGTCGTAGATGACCTTCTGACCGTAGGCCTTGCCGACGCTTTGGAGCTGAACGACATCGTCGCCCGAGCGAGGCGGCGCCTTGAAATCGAACTCCACGACTTTGCGCGAGCGAGGCGGCTCGACCTTCTCGATCTTCTCCAGTTTCTTCACGCGCGACTGCACCTGAGCCGCATGACTCGCGCGTGCCTTGAAGCGATCGATGAACGCTTGCTCCTTGGAGAGCATGGCCTGTTGCCGGGCGAACTGTGCAGCTTGCTCGCGCTGCCGCTCTTGCCACTTTTGCTCGTAGAAGTCGTAGTTGCCGCTATACGTGGTGACTTCGCCCCCATCGATGTCGCAGATGCGGGTGACCAGGCGATTCAAGAACGCCCGATCGTGCGAGGTGATGAGCAGGCCGCCTTCGAAAGCCTTCAAGAAGCCTTCGAGCCAGATGATGGACTCGATGTCGAGGTGGTTCGTCGGCTCGTCGAGCAGGAGCACGTCGGGCTTCATGATCAAGACGCGAGCCAAGGCCACCCGCATCTTCCAGCCGCCCGAGAGGGCGCCGATGTCGCCGCGGATCATCCCTTGGTCGAAGCCGAGACCCGTCAGCACCTCTTCTGCGCGTGCTTCGAGCGAGTAGCCATCGAGCTCATCGAAGCGCGCTTGCACCGCGCCGAAACGTTCGACGATTTCGTCGAGACGATCGGCCTCTCCGGGGTCCGCCATCTGCTTCTCGAGCTCGGCCAGCTCGAGCCGCAGGGACGCTGCCTCGCCCGCGCCGCGCATGGCCATTTCGAGCGCACTCTCGCCCGACATCTCGCCGACCTTCTGATCGAAGTAGCCGAGCACCACGCCGCGTTCGATCACCACTTGGCCAGCGTCCGGCTGCTCTTCGCCGACGAACAGGCGGAAGACGGTGGACTTGCCGGCGCCGTTCGGCCCAACCAAGCCCACCTTGTCGCCCCGAAAGACCGACAGCGCAGCGTCGACGAAGAGGATTTGGCTGCCGTGGCGCTTGGAGACCGAATCGAGCTGAATCACGCGCGCCGGACCTTGGCAGGCCGGTCCCCGCCGGTAAAGCGCTGGGCACGAAAACGCCCCACGGCCTGCCTCAAGCTCGAGGCGGACGGTGGGGCGTTCAGTGGCGCGGTGGGTCTCAGTTGACCGTAACGCTGGTCAGGCACATCTCGACGGCGGGCTGTGCAGCCGCGTCGTCGCCGTTGACCTGCAGCATGACGGCCGTGACCGGTGCACCGACAGCCAGTGCGGTACCCGTGGTACCCCAGCACTCGGTCTTGAAGCTGCCCCATGGGATCGCCACGCCGGAGGTAGCCTCCGAGCAATAGTCCGTGCCGCCCGACTTCACGAGCAGGCGCACGACGCCGGTGGCTCCGGTGATGGTGAACGTGGGGGTGAGGCCCGTGCCGCTCGACGTCCAGGTGCTGTTGGTGGACGAGCCGCTCGCCTGCGCGACGTTCCAGCCGATCATGACGCCGGTGTAGACCTCGTCTGCCGGGACGTTGGCGGGGAGGTTCGCCGTGGCGCACACAGTGGCGCCCATGAAGCAAGTGTCATCGCCGCACGGCGGGGTGATGGTCTCGCCCTGATCATTGGTGGCCGTCCAGGCGTAACCACACATCTGACCGTTATCGAGGTAGCCGTCCATCGTCGCCGCGCCCGTGCACTCGACGGTGGTCGAGCCGCCGCCAGTGCCCGTCGCTACGCCGCCGCTGCCGGTGGCCACGCCGCCGCTGCCGGTGGCCACGCCGCCGCTGCCGGTGGCCACGCCGCCGCTGCCGGTGGCCACGCCGCCGCTGCCGGTGGCCACGCCGCCGGTGTTGCCGACTACGCCGCCGGTGTTGCCGACCGCGCCGCCGGTGTTGCCAGCGCCACCGGTACCACCAGGGGTCGTCGTAGCCGAGCTACACCCGAGCCAAACCAACCCAGCAAGAGACAGCATCCCGAGGCGCAAGCGATTCATCACGTAACTCCAGTTTCCTTGTGGCAGACCAAAAGCATTGTCGGCTCGCCGGACCCTGATCTGGGGGGGCGCAGCCATCGCCGGACGGCTCGTCTCGAAGCAGACTCGCCGTGGCGCGTGGACCATAATTCCGGGAGGGAAGGGCATCCACAGAAAAAGCGCACCTCGGCGCACATTCCTCGGGACGCTTGCCGGGTACCGAGATCATTTTCCCGGAGGCGGCTGGGGCCCCGGGGTGCCGCGAGCGGGTAGCACCCCGCGGAGAACGGGCCCGGACGGCTCGCAGCGGCCCGCCGGGAATCGCGGCGGCGGCCCCCGTCGGGACCCGACGACCGGACCCAGCCACCCGGACGCTAGCCGACTGACAGCAGCTCGACCTCGAAGACCAACGTGGCGTTCGGGGGGATGACCGGCGGGTAGCCGCGCGCGCCGTACCCGAGGTCGGGCGGGATTGTCAGGCGGCGCTTACCCCCGACTTTCATGCCGGCTACCCCCTGGTCCCAGCCGCGGATCACCTGACCGGCGCCGAGCTCGAACGAAAACGGCCGTCCACGGTCGAGGGAGCTGTCGAACTTCGATCCGTCGGTCAGACGGCCTGTGTAGTGCACGCTCACGGTTTGGCCGGGAGTCGCTTCGGCGCCTTGGCCGAGCTCCAGATCTTGCAGGTCGAGCATGCCGCTCCGACTACCAGGTTCGCGGCGCGGTGGCGAGCTGCTCGGCCGAGCGGCTTTGGGGCCTCAGCCGTCGAGCTCCTCGATCGTGCGCGGAAAGTCGCTCTTGAGCAGAAGAGAGAGCGAGCGGTCTCTGAGCATGCGGCCTTCGGTCTGACAGCGCGGGCAGTAGTTCGTTTCACGGTCGGCGTAGCGAATGCGCTGAATGCGGGTGCTGCAGACGCGGCAAGGCTGCCCGAACTTGCCGTGCACGGCCATTTCTGGGCGGAAGGCGGTCACCCGGTCCGGAAAACCGGTGCCGACCTCGCGCCGCAGACGCTCGGTCCATTCTTGCAGAGTCTGGCGCATGGCCACGTAGAGCCGCAGCATTTCGTCATCGCCGAGCGAGTGCGTTCGCCGAACGGGTGATAGCTGCGCCCAGAAGAGCATTTCGTCCGAATAGGCGTTACCGATCCCAGCGACGACCGCCTGATCCGTGAGCGCCCGCTTCAGCGTGCGGTTCTCGCGTCTGAGGGCGAGAGCAAACTCGGCCTCGCTCGCGCCGAGAGCATCGATGCCACCTCGCGCCAGACTCCGCGCCTCGTCTCGCGTGTGGAAGAGGTGCACGCTGGCGCGGCGCTGGGAGCCTTGCTCGGTCAAGATGACGGTGCCTTTCGGAAAGTCGAAGGCGAGCAGGCCCACCTTCTTCGGCACGGCGGCGGCGTGCTCGTGAAGCCGCAGGCGGCCCGCAATCATCAGGTGCAAGACGAGACACGTCCCGCCCTCGAAGCCGAGGACCAGGCGCTTCTCCAGGCGTCCAGCGCCGAGAAAGCGTCGTCCTCGGAGGCTCGCCAGCGGCGGATCGACGGTGCGCACCAGAAAAGGGCTCGCGAGGCGCACGTTCTCGAGCGTCGCGCCGCCGAAGAGGTCCGTCAGTCGCTCTGCGTAGATGGTGACGTCCGGTAGCTCTGGCATCGGAGTGGTCTCAGGCGACGCTGGGGGGGGTGTTCAGCACGCGCCCTGCTTTTCTGAGCTAGCTCGGCAGCATGGGAAGTCGAGTCTCCGCGCGCGTCCCAGACGAAACCGTCAGATCCGCTTCGTCTTGAACCGGACAGTGGTCGCATCGCCGCTCGATCAAGCTGTAGGCGTAGAGCACGGCTTGGTGCGTGCTGGTCTGGCGCACGGGTTGCTCGACGAACAGGTTCTTGTCGCCGATGCGCCGGGTGGTGCCGGCGCGGGTGAGGACCGTGAGCATGTCCTGGCGCACACCGCAGAGCAGCACCGTGACGCCACGCTCCTTCATGTCCGCGAGGAATTGCTCCAAGAGGCTGAGGCCGACTGCGTCCGGATTGCGTGCTCTCTTCACACGCAAGATGACCACCCGCGTTCGCGCTTCGATGCGATCCTCGATGCGCCCGAGTTGACTCTCGAGGCTCGCAGCGGCGGCAAAGAACATCTCACCTTCCAGGCCGAAGATGAGAATTTGCGGGCAAGGATGATCGTCCGCCAGGCGTTCGTTCACGTAGCCGGCGTTGGTGGCGACGAACTCGGTGAGTCGGGTGTGCCCCACGCGGGGCACCGCCATCAAGAACGAGCTCAAGACGCCAATGAGCACGCAGAACTCCACGGAAATGACGACTGCCGACAGGGCGGTCACCAAGACGACGGTGGCGTCGAAGCGGCTGGCACGCAGGTGGTAGGCGAGCGCCCGCCACTCCACCATTTTGAACGCGGTGACGATGAGGATTCCGGCCAGCGCCGAGCGTGGGATGTAGCGAGCCAGCGGGGCGAAGAGCAGGACGGTGACGGCGACGGCTCCGGCCGAGATCACGCCCGACCACTGGCTGGCCGCGCCCGCCTGATGATTGATGGCCGATCGAGTGAGAGAGCCGGAGCCGGGCATGCACTGGAAGAAGCTGCCCGTGAAGTTGGCCACGCCTTCGCTCAAGAGCTGCTGGTTGATGTCCAGACGCTGCCGTGTGTGGGCAGCGATGGCCTTGGCCATCGAAACCGCCTCGAGCAAGCCCAGGAGCGCCAGAGCGACCGCGCCGCTCGACATCTTTCGCATCAGCTCGAGATCGAAGTGAGGCAGCTCGAAGGTGGGCAGCTTCTGCGGAATGCTACCGACGACCTTCACGCCTGCCTGATCGAGCGACTGCGTGCCCACGACCGCCGCAGCACCAATCACCACCACGAGTAGCTCGGGAAACAGCTTGAGCCCGAGACGCTTTTTCAAGACTCGCAGCAGCAATACTGCGAAAATGGCCGAAAAGCCGACGATCGTCGTCGGACCATGGATGCCATCTGCGTTGGCCCACGTTTGGTAGAGCCGCACCAGGAACGCGTCGTGGCCGCCACCCGCACCCGGGACTCCCAAGAGGTTCTTGGCTTGGTCGAGGACGAGGAGCGCGCTGGCGCCGGTCGTGAAGCCCAAGATGACCGAATGGGAGATGTAGCGACTCAGGTCGCCCAAGCGCAGCGCCGTGATCAGCAGCTGAACACTACCGACCACGAACGTGAGGAGAATGGTCGCGGGAACCAGCGTTTCTGGCGTCGTGATCGGAGCGAGAACGCTCACCGCGGCGATGGAGATCGCGTTGGTGGGACCGTTGATGAGCTGCTTCGACGAGTCGAGCAAGGCCCCCATCAGCGTCATGACGATGGCCGTGTAGAGGCCGATTTCAGCAGGCAGGTCTGCAATGAGGGCGTAGGCCATCGCCTGCGGAACGGCCACCGCCGCGACCGTCAGGCCTGCGAGTACGTCGGCACGCAGGCTCGACCACCCATACCCACGCAGCGAGCCGAGGGCGGGAATGAGCTTGAGCCAACGATTGGTCCGCGCGGCTTCACTGTTCGGGGCACGCGAGTAGTACATGGGGCGGGAAACGCGGCCAGCTTGGCACGCCGAGCTAGTGGCCCGAAAGGTCCCGTCCGGCTCACCAAGTGTCGCGGCACGCGCGCGCACTCGAAAAGAGCGCACTCGCTAGAAACTTGAACCGATAGTGGCCGCGGGTTGCGCAGCGCGATACCGATGGTGGAGTGGGCTCGCGCACGGCGAGACCGGTGGTTCGTGGTGGCGCATCCACGACGACGGCTCACGCGGAAGGACCGCGGTCCGCACGAGACCTGCGCTGCACCTCTGGCTCGTTCCCTCTCCGGACGAGCGACACGCGGACGCGAGTGGCGTCGAGAAACGCGCGGTGGGCACAGGCAGGCTGCGGCGGGGGCAAGCCTGTCCTGTGAGTACCTGAGGGGTGGAGCCGACCGGGATCGAACCGGTGACCTCCGCACTGCCAGTGCGGCGCTCTCCCAGCTGAGCTACGGCCCCAGGCAAGGAATCGATGAAAAGGCCCGGTGCGCGCGAGGCGCCCCGGAAGGCCGCGGAACTTGGCACGAGACAGGCTCCGTGGCGAGGGGAAATCAGGTCCCGAGCGTCAGAAAATCCGCCGGCGCGCTCACTCTTCGGAAGGGGGCTCTTCTGCCGCCTGGTCAGCCGCGGGCGCGCCTTCGGCGACTGCTGCCGGTTCGTCGCCAGCAGTGGCTAGAAAGAAGACGGCTGCAGCCACGAGGAGGGTCCCGCCGAGGAGCGTGAGCCAGTACGGCGTGTTGGGTTCGTCGGGGTCGAGCCCGCCCGGTGCTGAGTCGTGGTGTTCGGGTTCGTGCGCGGACGAACCGTGCGCGGACGGAGCGTGCTCGGACATGGCTCAGCTGCTTATCGGGCGCAGGGGGGACCGCGTCAAGCGCGGAGGGGTGTGAAAAAAAGCCGCCCCTCGAGCAGCTGATCGACTGCCAGGCGGACCTGGGGCGTTCCTCGGGGGGCGGCGCGGCGCGGAACCATGCCCCGCGAAATTTTACGGAGCGGGCGCTTTCAGCCACACTCGGTCACGGCTCTCGATCGCCCGGCAGCTGGTCCCGCCTGCCGCGGCCCCGCTTGGCTGGGCCCGCCGGCCACGACCTAGGACATGTCCAAACAGCAGCAACAGCAGCAGCGTTATCGGGTGATCGAGCGCATCGCGGCCGGTGGCATGGCCGAGGTGTACCGGGCGGAGAGCGCCGGCCTCGAAGGGTTCAAGAAGAAAGTCGCGATCAAGCGCGTGCTGCCGCACCTGGCCGAGAAGCGCGAGTTCATCGGCATGTTCTTGGACGAGGCGCGCCTGAGCGCGCACCTCAACCACTCGAACGTGGTGCAGGTGTTCGACATCGGCCAGGGCGACAACACCTACTTCATCGTGATGGAGTTGGTGGATGGTGCAGACCTGAAGGCAATCGCCGAGCATCACCGGGCGCAGGGTCGGTCCTTTCCGGTCGAGGAGGCGTGCCTGATCTGCGTGCGCATCTGCGAAGGCCTTGCCTATGCGCATGAGCTCCCGGGTGAGGACGGGCTGCCTCTCGGCATCGTGCATCGCGACATGTCTCCGCCGAACGTGCTCATCACGCGCTACGGCGAGGTCAAGATCGCCGACTTTGGTCTCGCCAAGGCAAACTCGCAGCTCGAACAAAGCCAGCCTGGCGTCATCAAGGGTAAGTTCGGCTACCTGTCGCCGGAGGCCGCGCTGGGACGTGAGGTCGATGCGCGGACGGACGTGTTTGCCGTCGGCATCATCCTTTGGGAGCTTCTCGCCGGACGTCGACTATTCTTGGGTAAGACCGACCTCGAGACGGTCAAGGCCGTGCAACGCGCCGACGTCCCGGATATTCATCAGATCAATCCGAGCGTTCCCCCGGCCGTGCAGAGCGTACTCGCCAAGCTGCTCGCAGGCGATCCCAACGCCCGCTACCGGACGGCGCGAGAAGCCGGTCACGACCTCAACCAAGTCCTCTTCGGCTTGCCCCGAGCGGTCTCATCGTTCGACATCTCGACCTTGGTCGTGCCCGTGCAGGAGCAAGCTCTCCGGGAGCGGCGCCGCGTACTCCGCCAGTCGATCATCGGCACGCTCATCGATCAGGCGCTCTTCGAGTTTACCTCGGTCAAGGACGATGATGGTGACGCCGCGCTGTTTCAAGCCTCGTCACCCCTCGACGTGCGCTCGTTCGCCGGCCTCTTGCCGACCCAGGACACGAACCAGTCGGTCGACTGGAGTTCTGCACTCCGGGGCGGCACGCCCGTGACGGATCACGCGCTCGAGCTCGGCAATCTCTCGGCCTTGGAAGACGCAGAGCCGGGCTACGCCCATCCGGCCCGGCGCGACTTCGACGACGAGTCCGAGGTCGCCCAGCGCATCCAGCCCTCGGATCTGGTGCATCCGCCTGCAAAATCGTCGGGCCGAGGCGGACTTTTGGCTTTGATCATCGCGCTCGTGGTGGCTGGAGCAGGTGCCGGCGCTTACTTCGCCGGAGCCATCCCCAAGTCGCTCCTCCGCGCTGTCGGTCTCTGACCGGCCCTGACTGAAGTCCGCGCGGAGAAACAGGCCCCACCCGCGTTGGTGGGCAGAAACGAGAAGAGCCGCCTGGGGGCGGCTCTCGCTCATTCGCTCAAACGAGAAGAGCCGCCCGGGGGCGGCTCTCGCTCATTCGCTCATTTCTTGTCGTCGTCTGCGTCGTCGTCGTCGTCGTCCGCATCGTCGTCTGCGTCGTCGTCGTCGTCCGCATCGTCGTCGTCGTCGAAGTCTTCGTCATCGTCGAAGTCCTCGTCGTCGTCCTCGAAGTCGTCATCCTCGTCATCCTCGTCGCCCTCGCCGAGCTCGAGCACGCTCTTCGTCGAGGCTGCACGAGCAGCTTGGGCTTCGGCCTGGCGCTTGCGCCGCGCGGCGCGGGCCTCTGCTTCCTTCAGGCGTTCCTGCTCGCGCTCGGCTTCACGGTCGTGCTCGCGTCGTGCGCGCTCTTGGGCAACGCGCTGCAAGATGGCTTGGCGCGGGGCCAAGACGACGGCCATCGCTCGACCTTCCATCGTGGGCGGGAGCTCGACGTTCGCCAGGTCTTCCGAGCCCTTGATGATCTCTTCCAGCTGTCCGCGTGCGATCTCGGGGTGGGTGATCTCGCGGCCACGAAAGCGGCAGACGACCTTCACCTTGTTGCCGTTCTCGAGGAACTTGCGTGCCGCGCGCAGCTTCACATCGAGGTCGTGATCGTCGGTCTTGGGACGAACCTTGATCTCCTTGACCTCGACTACCGTTTGCTTGCGCTTCGTCTCGCGCTTGCGCTTGCTTTCCTCGTACTTGAACTTTCCGAAGTCGAGGATCTTGCAGACGGGCGGCTGGCCCTTGGGATTGATCTCGACCAAGTCGAGGCCAGCTTGCTGGGCGCGCTTGAGCGCCTCCGAGGTCGGCAGGACGCCTAGGTTCGAGCCATCCTCGGCAACGACCAACACCTCCGGTACGCGGATTCGATGGTTGATTCGAACCTGCGGTGCCCGGGGCTCACCCCGTCGAAACCGTCGCCGCATCGTCATGAGATCTTTGCTTCGTTCCTTTCAGTCCGTACGCAGTCACCTGGCTCGGCCGGTCGACCAGCGAGCCGCAAATGGGTGCACGTCTGCCAGGCACCTGCTCAGGGAGCGGGCGCCGCGCACCGGGGCGTGCCTTCGGGACCAGCCCGCACGAGTCATCGGCAGAGGTCCATACCGCCGAACAGCATGCCGCTGAGCAGCACGCCGGCAGCCCCGCGCCCCCGTCGATGGCCGCTCACGCTGGCGACGATTCGGGGGGATTTCGTAGGCGCGGGCAGGATTGAACTGCCGACCCCTACCGTGTCAAGGTAGTGCTCTACCACTGAGCTACGCGCCTGTGGGTCGTGTTGGTGAGAAGACGGAACCTGCGCTGGCTGGACCTGCATCGACTGGGCCGTGCAGGCCGCCCGCACCCAACCGTGGGAGCCCGTGCTGGCGCGAGTCCGCTTTCGCCCGGATCCACGGCCGCTTCGATGCGCAAGACAGGGGATCTGTCGAGCCATGTCGGCGGGGCGGCGGTCGGTGCGCGAAAGTCGCGTGAGCAGAAGGGTTTTCCTGGGGGTTTGCAGGGGGCCTCGCACTTAGCGCTCGGCCACTTGGGTGTCAAGGATGCCTCGCCCGGTCCTGGTTGCTGGAGCCATCGTTTCTAGCTAGAAGCCGGCCCCTTCCGGCGCTCCTGACCCGGAGCCCTCGCGCCCATTGCGCGTACGGGCGCCCGACTCGGTGAACCGGCGATCTCTCACTGGAGGAACCATTGGCACTCGCCCTGCAAACGCTCGCCCCGACTCCCGGTGAGGCGACGACTTCGGCCCCTGCGCCCGCGCCGACCGGTCAAGCTGCCCCGCCCAGCGGCCTCCTGGGTAGTCCGCTCTTCTTCCTGGTCCTCTTCGTTCCGCTGATCGCGATGATGTTCTGGTCGTCGCGCTCCCAGCAGAAGAAACAAGAGAAGGCATTGGCCGAACTCAAGAAGGGCGACCTGGTCCTCACGCAAGGGGGCATGCGAGGTCGTCTGGTCGAAATGGGTGATCGATTCGCCAAGATCGAGATTGCCCCAGGCACGAAGATCGAGGTGCTCAAGTCCGCAGTGCTGGGCAAGGACGGCACCGAGACCGCCGCACAACTGGAAAAGAAGTGAACGGAACTACCGTGGTCACCACCGTCTTGATGGCAGTTTTTGGGGGTCTGGGCTTGGTCCTAGCCCTCTACGGGCTCGTCCAGCGCACTGCGCGCAGTACCGCTTGGCCGGCTGCACTCGCAGCCGCCGGAGCAGCTGCGGGAGCGCTCAGCGATTCCTTCTGGACCATGACCAGTCTGGGGCTCCTGGCCCTGTGGATTGGTTTCATTTCGCTCCCGATCGGTGAGGCGGGCTGGCGGGCGCGCTTCGGCTTCGTCAAAGTCGTCATGCTGCTGGGCTTCGTGCTGCTCTGGCCGAGCATGGACGGCATGACCGGGGGGCTCGTGCATTGCCCGAAATGGGTGAAGGATCGAGTCGGCGCGCGGCTCGTCGCCGGCCTCGATCTGCGCGGCGGCTTGCGCCTCGTCTACACGGTCGACGTCGCCGAGGCCGTCAAGGACAAGCGCGACGCCTATTACGAGGAGATGCGGCGCGAGCTGGCGAAGCTCTATGCGGGCCATCAAGGTGACGACGCCCCCAAGGATGCCGTTCTCGCCAAGCTGCGCGAGTCGGTAGACCTGTCGGCGCCACGTAGCCCATCCAGCCTGATTCGGCTGCGCCTTCAGCCCGGAGCCGACCCGGCCAAGCTCGACGCGCGTTTCCGCTCGACATTCCAGACCGACCTCGAGATGCGGCGCATCGACGACCGCAACTTCGAGTTCTCGGTGCGCGAGTCCACTGAAACGAGCATTCGCGAGCGGGCCGTAGCGCAGGCCAAGGACATCATCCTGCGTCGCGTCGACTCGCTCGGTCTACGTGAAGCCGCCGTCTCCACGCGCGACGAAGACATCATCATCGAGGTGCCCGGGCAGGACGAAGCCAGCTTCCAGGAGATCCGCGAGATCATCAGCCAGACCGCGCGCCTGGAGTTCAAGATGGTCGACGACGAGTCGCCCTTCTTCCGCGACCTGAGCGAGAAGACCGACACTACCGCCTTGCCAGAAGGCCTCGAGTTCCGGAGCGAGCAGGTCTCGGTCGGCGTGGATGCCAAAGGTGAGCAGCTGCTCGCCGTCGGAACCTACGCCTATCTGCCGATTGCAGCCGGCGAAACAGGTGAGCAAACGCTGCGTCGGCTGCGCGATTGGGCCGACACTCTGACGCCCCCTCCCGATCGAGAGATCGGCTTCGAAATCGTGCGTCAGGTGATCGACGAAGCGACCCTCAAGGAAGAAGAGGTGGGCTGGCGTACGTTCCTCTTGCGCGCGCAGACCGAGATTACGGGTGATCAGGTACGCGATGCCGCTGCCCAGCCGGATCAGTCCGGTCGGGCGATGGGTGGCTGGTACGTCGCGCTCACCTTCACCGATCGCGGCGGCGACGCATTCGAAGAGATTACGGCGGAGAACGTCAAAAAGCGCTTCGCCATCATCTTGGACGGCAAGATCGAGAGCGCCCCGGTGATTCAGGACCGCATCGCTGGTGGGCACGCTTCGATCACCATGGGGTCGAGCGACCCGACGGTGCAGCTTCGTGATTCCCGCAAGCTCGAGCTGGTGCTCCGGTCTGGCGCACTACCCGCGCCCATCTCGCCGTCCAACGAGCAGCGCATCGGGCCGTCACTCGGGCGGGACTCGATCAAGCTGGCGCTCGAGGGCGCAGCTGGCGGTGGCGCGCTCGTCTTGATCTTCATGTTCCTCTACTACCGGCTGGCCGGGCTCATCGCCGACGTGTCGGTGATGGCGAACGTGTTCCTGCAGCTGGCAATTCTGGCGTCCTTCGGCGCCTCGATGACGCTGCCGGGTATCGCCGGCTTGGCGCTCACGGTGGGTATGGGCGTCGACGCGAACGTGCTCATCAACGAGCGCATTCGTGAAGAAATTGCGCTGGGCAAGAGCCCGCGAGCGGCGGTCGAGATCGGCTACAACAAAGCGTTCTCCGCCATCGTCGATGGTCACCTCACGACTCTCATCGCCGGTATCGTATTGGCTCAGTACGGAACCGGTCCGATCAAGGGTTTCGCCGTGACGCTCATGGTGGGCGTCGCTGTCTCCGTCTTCACCGGCGTCGTGATGAGCCGCACGCTCTTCGACATTTGGGTCCGGGCAATCGGCAAGAAGGGCAGCTTCTCGCTGGGGTAAGTCATGCAGTTCTTCCCTGTTGGCAAAGTCTACGACTTCATGGGTCCGCGCTGGTACTTCATCGGCGCTAGTTTCCTGCTCGTCGTCGCGTCTCTGGTCATGTTGGTTTATCCGGGGCCCAAGCTGGGCACCGACTTCGCGGGCGGCACGGAGGTGGAAATCGCCTTCGAAAAGCCCGTAACTCCTGACCAGATCCGCGATGCTGTCGAGCAGGCGGGTCTCTCCCGTCCGGACGTGATCCGCGTCCAAGACCTGAAGAACCCTCAGCACTACCTGATCCGCGTGCAGGACGTGTCGACCATCGGCGAGGATGTCCAGCGGGCCGTCGAGAAGCGGCTGTGCTTGGGTGAGACCTCCGGCTCGAGCTGCGCCCAGGCAGCCAGCGAGGTGAAGTTCAGCCCCGGCGGCGAGAAGATCACCATTCGCTACGAGGTCGAACCGGACCTGGCTGCCGTGCGCGCCGCCGTCACTGGCGTGGCCGGCATCGAGCTCCGCGCGGGAGAAAACAACCCTTCTCTCCAGAACGCACGCGACCATCGCGTCGAAGTCGCCCTCATGGGCAAGAGCGACCAGATCATGGCGGCGTTCCAGCAGCGTTTGCCGGAGGGCGCTACCCCCGAGGCTGCACTACGGACCGAGTGGGTGGGGCCGAAAGTGGGCGCGCAGCTGCGGGACTCGGCCATCAAGAGCGTGGCCATCACGTTGCTCCTGATCCTCGTGTACGTGGCTTTCCGCTTCGACCTGCGGTTTGCGCCGGGTGGCATTTTGGCCCTGGCTCACGACGCCATTGGTACGCTCGGCATCCTGATGATGCTCGGCAAGGAGTTCAACCTGACGACGGTGGCCGCCATCCTCACCATCGTGGGCTTTTCAGTCAGCGATACGGTGGTGGTGTACGATCGCGTGCGCGAGAACCTGTCCAAGGTGCGCGGCGCTACGTTCGGCGATCTCATCAATCTCAGCATTTCGGAGATGCTGGGCCGCACCGTGCTGACCAGTGGCACCGTGCTCATGGCCATCCTGTGCTTCTTCATCTGGGGCACCGGCGTCTTGAAGGACTTTGCCCTCAGCATGACGATTGGCCTCATTCTCGGCATGTACTCGTCGGTCTACGTGGCGTTGCCGCTCACCGAGTGGCTCGATCGCGCGTTCTTTCAGAAGGCCAAAGGACAAAAGGCCTGAGTGGCCGGGGCAGGCGGACCTCCTGGGCCGGGTAGTCGGGCGTCTGCGTCCGAACGTCCGAGCCCGAGGGGTCTCCTGAGCCAGACGGTGCGAGCGCATGTGGCCGCTCGCGGCCTGGCGGAAGGAGCGGCGCTCGAGTCGTTCCTTCATCCGCGTCTTGCGACCCTCACGCCGCCGACGGGTATGGCGGATCGCGAAGCCGCTGCGCGTCGTTTGGCCACCGCCGTGCGCAAGGCCGAGCTCGTCGTGGTCTTTGGCGACTACGACTGTGACGGCATGACGGCCACGGCCATCCTCACCGACGGCCTCCGGCGGCTGGGTGGGCGAGTCGAGACCAGCTTGGCCAGCAGGTTCGACGGCGGCTATGGCCTATCTTCGGCCGCTCTCGCGCGAATCAGCGCGCGCTCACCTGGATTGGTCGTCACCTGTGACTGCGGCTCGTCGGACCATGCCGCAATCGCCGAGCTCCGCCGGGCGGGCGTGGACGTCGTGGTGATCGATCACCATTTGGTACCGACCGAGCCGCTACCCGCGGTTGCCTTCCTGAATCCACATCAGCCAGGCTGCGGATTCCCTTTCAAGTGGCTCGCTTCGTGTGGCCTGGTGCTTTCGCTGCTGGGCCAGATCAGGACGGAGCTCGGGCGACCGCTGGAGCTCCGGGACTACCTCGATCTCGTTGCCATCGGCACCATTGCCGACGTGGCGCCGCTCGAGGGCGACAACCGCATCTTGGTTCGAGCTGGGCTCGAGCGTTTGCGTCAGCCAGAGCGACCGGGGCTGCAGGCGCTGCTCGAGTTGGCGGGCTTCGACGGGCAGTATCCGTTGGCGGCGAGCGACATCGCCTTTCGCGTGGCGCCCCGTTTGAATGCACCAGGGCGCCTCGGCCCGCCGGACCTGGCGCTCGAGCTTTTGCTCTGCCCCAGCCTGACCGACGCGCGCGTACTCGCCGAACGACTCGATCAAGCATCGACTCAGCGCAAAGCGGAGCAACAGCGCATCGAAGAACGGGCGCGCGCGCAAGCTCAGGCGCTCGGTGTGGCCGGACGCGCAGCGCTCGTGCTCGGGGACGCCGACTGGAATCACGGCATCGTCGGCATCGTCGCGGGGCGTTTGGCCGAGGAGTTCAAGGTGCCCACGATGGTCGTCGGCTTCGAGGGTGACATCGGACGCGGGTCAGTGCGTGGTCCCGCGGGGTTCCCCCTCTACGATGCGGTGGGCGCTTGCTCGGCGCATCTGCAACGCTTCGGTGGGCATCAGGCTGCGGCGGGGGTCACGGTGCTGCGTCACTGCTTTGCCGACCTACGTCAGGCGTTCGAGCGCGCCTCCGCCGAGCGCATGGCTACTTTCGTGCCCCCCCTTCCCCCTTCACCGCTCTCCCTGGCACCGGGTGATGCTCTGGTCGATGTGCTGGGTGACCTCTGGCTACTCGAACCGTGCGGCGCCAGCAATCCGCTCCCGGCCCTCGAGGTTCGCGGTCAAGTGGTCGAGGCACGCAGCGTGCGTGGCGGGCACCTGAAGCTCGCTCTCGAGCTGCCCGCTGGAGGGCGGCTTCACGCGTTCGGACCGAATCTCGGCAGCGAGGTGCCCGAGGTGCGTGCGGAGCTCTGTGTGACTGGTGAGCTGCGCGCCGATCGGCATCGGGGCGGCGACGCAGTCGAGTTACTCATCCGTTCGCTACGCACCGCGTGACGAGCGAGCGCACGCCGCGAAAAGAGGCTGTTCGCGGCGGAGGTGGCATGCCGCCTCGAGCTGCTATCATGCGGGCTAGAGTGAACGCTTCGGCCGAGCATCCTTTCATCGAGTTCTCTGGTGTCACCAAGCGCTTCGGCAGCAAAGTGGTCTACCGAGGGCTCGATATCTCGCTCGCTCGCGGCGAGGTCTTCACCATCGTCGGTGGATCTGGCGTCGGCAAGAGTGTGATGCTCAAGATGTTGATTGGCCTTCTGAAGGCTGACACCGGCAGCATCGTCTTCGACGGGTCCGACGTGACGAAGATGACAGAGGCGGAGCTAGCCGTCGTGCGCCAACGCATCGCCATGCTGTTTCAAAGCGGCGCCTTGTTCGACTCGCTCTCCGTGGGAGAGAACGTGCGCTACGGCCTCGAAGAGCATTTTCACAAGAAGATGTCGCGCGCCGAGCAGAACGAGCGCGTGGCTTGGGCTCTCGGGCTCGTGGGCCTGCCTGGCGTCGAGGACATGTGGCCAGCCGATCTCTCAGGTGGCATGCGCAAGCGTGTTGGCCTGGCGCGAGCGATTGCCGTCAGGCCAGAGGTAGTGCTCTACGACGAACCGACCACTGGCCTCGACCCCATCAATACGGCGCGTGTCAACCACATGATCATGGGGTTACAGGAGCGCTTGAACATCACGAGTATCGTCGTCACGCACGACATGAAGAGCGCCTTCTCCATCAGCGACCGCATGGCGATGGTCCATTCTGGCCAGGTGATCTATTCCGGAACCGTCGACGAGTTCCGCCACGCGGATGACGCACGAGTGCGTGACTTCATCGATGGCCGAGCCCCAGTGCAGGAGGACGTGCAGACCTTGCTCAATGCTTAAGTTCGGGCAAGCTGAAGCCTGAGACGCGCGCTGCGCAGCGCGGGGGGGGCGAGCAGGTCCGGGTGGACAGAACGAGCGGAGAAAGCCCGCATACGAGACATGGCATCCCGTGAAATCAAAGTCGGCCTGTTCGTGCTCATCTCGCTCATCGTGATGGGTGCGGTCATCTTCCTTTTGGGCGACGAGCGGCGGCTGTTCCAGCGCCACACGGACATGCGCACGTCCTTCAAGGACGTCGCTGGCTTGTCTCGCGGCTCCCCCGTGCGCATGGGCGGCGTCGACATCGGCCGCGTGGTCGGAGTTGGCTATGGCCCGAACCCACAGGACCACACCATCTTCGTCGAGATGCTCGTGGTCGCGGAGGAGGCCCTGCGCATTCGCAAAGACTCGGTCGCCACCGTCGAGGGCAAGGGCCTCTTGGGCGACAAGATGATCGTCATCACGCCCGGTTCGCTCACGAGCGCGCCCATGGCCGAGGGCGAGGTCATCCAGTCGAGCGAATCCCAGGATCTCGAGGCCATCATCGGCAACCTGAAGGACACCGCTGCCGACGCTGGCAAGGTGATGCAAAACCTACAGAAAACGACGAGCGCGCTGGCTGAAGAGAACTTCACGAACGACGTCAAAGCGTCGATGCACCACCTCGAGCAGCTCTTGCAGTCGCTCGACAAGGGCGAAGGCTACATCGGCAAGCTCATCCATTCGCCGGAAGAAGCGCAGAATCTGTCGACGACCATCGCGAGCTTCCGCAAATCGGCGCAGGAGCTGGAAGGTCTGCTCGCGAGCACGCGTGCGGTCATGAACCAGGTGAAGACGGGTCCCGGTTTCGCACACGAGGTGATCTACGGGCAGAGTGGGTCCCAGGCGCTGTCGCAGATTGGTGGCGCAGCCGAAGAGGTCGGGCTCGCCCTGCGGGACATTCGTCAGGGCGACAGCCTTGCTCACAACCTGCTCTACGAAGCTGAGAGCGCGAAGATGGTCGAGAACCTGAATCGCGCGTCCGAGGACCTCTCGGCCATTACGGCGGACCTGCGGCAGGGCAAGGGCACGCTGGGCGCGTTCCTGACCGATCCGTCGGTGTACGAGGACATCAAGGTGCTTTTGGGCAACGTGGGACGCAATCGCTCCCTGCGCGCCCTCGTGCGCTACTCGATCCGCCAGGAGGAACAGGCTGGTCGCGTCTCTGATCCGGGTGCTCAGGGACAGGGCGCGGGAGCGCAGGGCGCGGAGGGGCAGGAAGCGGCCCCGAGCGGCGGAATTTCGGGCGACGCGGCCAGCAGGGCCGGGGCATCTGCGGCCGCTACGACCCCCTGAATCAACCTGCTATGGTCCGGGCCATGCCCTGGATCTCGCGCGTGGGCCGGACGCTGCTCGTCTTGAGCATGTTCGCTCTCGCCTCGCATTACGCTTTGGAGCACGGTACGGGTGGCCTCTTCCACGGTCTGCGTGCCGCACACGCGGTCGTCGGTGGGCAGGCGGAGGTTCCCTACGACCTGACGCAGCTGCGCGCGGTCAATCCGACGCTCGAGCACATTCGCAAGAAGTACGTGCAGCCCGACCGTGTCGAGCCGAGGAAGATGTTCCTCGGAGCGCTCGATGCCATCCAGCAAGAGGTGGCGCAGGTCATCGTGACGCACGAGGAGAAGTCGCCGACGGTCAAGGTGCGTGTGGGGAGCGCCGAGGCAGAGTTTCGCGTCGACAACATTCAAGGTCATTGGGACGTTCCGGCACGCCTGCGTGAGGTGTTTGCCTTCTTGCAAGGCAACCTGAAGGGCGCAGAGGTCGACCTACCCGACGTCGAGTACGCGGCAGCGAACGGCATGCTGCGCACGCTGGATCCGCATTCGGCGTTTTTGTCGCCCGAGGACTACGAGGACATGAACGTCCAGACGTCCGGCCATTTCGGTGGCTTGGGCATCGTGATCAGCATGCGGGACCAGATGCTGACCGTGATGCGTCCGATGCCGGGCACGCCGGCCGGTCGCGCCGGTCTCAAGCGTCTCGATCGCATCACCAAGATCAACAACGAATCCACGCTCAACATGCCGCTCGACGACGCGGTGAACCGGCTGCGCGGCGACCCGGGCACCAAAGTCACGGTCTGGATTCATCGGGATGGCAGCGAAGGTTGGTCGGGCGATCGTCCTTTCGACCTGACGCGGGAGGTCATTTCGGTGGCCTCGGTCGACCATCACGCGCTCGAAGGCGGCGTCGGCTACGCGCGCATCAAGCAGTTTCAGTCGACCACGGCGCAAGAACTGACGAAGGCGCTGGCCTCACTCAAGGCCCAGAACTCGCTGCACTCGCTGGTGCTCGACTTGCGCGAGGATCCGGGCGGCCTTCTGGATCAAGCGGGCAAGGTCGCCGACTTGTTCCTGGATGACGGCATCATCTACGCGACCGTCGGAGCCAGCGAAGGGCGGCACGAGCAGCGCGCGACGCGGACGGGCACCCAGCCGGACTATCCCATCGTCGTTTTGGTGGATGGGGGCAGTGCCAGCGCGAGCGAGATCGTCGCCGGCGCGTTGAAGAACCAGGATCGGGCGATCGTGCTCGGCCAGACCACCTTCGGCAAGGGTAGCGTCCAGCTCGTCTTCAACGATTTGCCGGGCAACGCGGCGCTGAAGCTCACGATCGCTCAGTACCTGACGCCCGGCGACATTTCGATTCAGGGCGTGGGCGTGACCCCGGACATCGCGCTCGATCCGATGACCGTGGACATGCTGCAGATGGACCTCTTTCAGGACGAGGGGAACATCAAGGAGCGGGACCTCCGGCAGACGCTGGGTGCGGGCGGGATTCGCATCCAGGCGCCTCCCACGTACACCCTCAAGTACTCTTTGCCTGAGTCGGTGCGGGCCGAGATTCGCGAGCGCGGCACGACCCTCGACGACGAGTTCGTGGTCGACGGCCCACTTCGCATCGCCCGCGAGCTTGCGCACAGCATGAAGCCAGGTGCGCGCAAGAAGCAGCTCGATGCGCTGTTCGCCGTGATCGAGACGCTCCAGAAGAAAGAGCTGGCAGACGTCACGGCCGAGCTCGGCCGTTTGGGCATCGACTGGAGCGCGCCCCCGCAGAACTACGGGTTCGGCGCCGAGCCCGACCTTTTGGAGGTGAGCGCGACGACCGACCGCCCCGAGCATGCGGTTAGCGCCGGCGAAGAGCTCAACCTGCTGGTGAAGGTCACGAACCGTGGCAAGGTGCCATTTTACAGGCTCTACGGCCTCACCAAGAGTGACGCCTACTACTACGACCAGCGTGAGATCGTGTTCGGCAAGGTCGAGCCGGGCCAAACGCTCGAACGCAAAGTTCCACTCGGCCGTTGTGACGTAGAGGGACGCAAGCCTGGCTCCACCAAGCCCGTGCCGCTGGACGCACGCCGCGTCTGCAAGCTGCCCGTCGATGCCGTGACCAGGCAGGACATCCTGAGCATTCGCTTCCACGCCGCTCAGGCGGATGCACCGGGTGACCTCGAGCTCAGGCCCACGGTGCGCAGCTTGGCGCGGCCGATTTTCGCCTATAGCTTCCAGCTCTCGGACAACCGGGGAGGAAACGCAAACGGGCAGCTGGAGCGAGGCGAAGGCGCGACGCTCTACCTGCGGGTGAAGAACATCGGTACCGGTCCCTCGCTGGAGTCGCAGGCCAACCTGGAAAACCTGACCGGCGACGGGCTCCTCCTGCGCGCCGGTCGCTTCGACCTGTCGAACATGAAGCCCGGCGAAGAGCGCGAAGTCGCCTTTACTTTCGACGTGCTGCCGACGCTGCGCGCCCCCGAGATCAAGGTGCGGATGAGCGTGGTCGACCAGGAACTCGGCGCCGGAGCATCCGAGAAGCTGGTGTTCTCCGTCGTGGATGGACGACGTGCCATCGTGCTCGCTCCGACCAGCGGCGCGCGTGAAGCCGTGCGAGCAGTCGAGCTGTTCGCAGAGCCGAGCGAGCGGGCGCTCGTGGTTGGACGGCTCGCCGAAGCGGCCGTCGTCGACGCAGTCGCCGAGTACCGCGAGTTCACGCAGGTGCGCCTGCGGGCGGACCGACTGGCGTATGCGAAGACAGCCGACCTGAAGGCAACGGCCAAGAAGGCGCCTCGCGACGTAGCCTACAGTCCGGAGCTGTCGCATTCGCCGCCGCTTTTGACGGTCAAGCCGGCGGCCCTGTCCACGCGCGAAGACAAGATTCGCATCGAAGCAACCGCGCTCGACGCCAGTGGCGGCATCGAGGATGCGTACCTCTACGTGGGCAATCGCAAGGTGTACTACGCGCCCAATCCGAAAGCGGGCGGGGAGCGCATGGACATCGGCGTGGACGTGCCGCTGTCACCCGGCATGAATCGCATCATCGTCGTCGCACGCCAGAACGAAGACACTGCCACGGCGCAAGCGGTGTTCGTACGCAAGGATGGCCCTGGCGGCGAGGCGCTACCGACGCCGAAGGCCGAGCTCCTCGGTGGCGACTGGGAGTTCATTGGACCTTGATCCGCTTGCACATCAACATCGACCACGTGGCCACGCTGCGGAATCAGCGCGACGTGGCGTATCCGGGCCCGGCCCAGGCGGCCGCGCTGTGCATGGCGGCCGGCGCGGACGGCATCACCCTGCATTTGCGTGAAGACCGGCGTCACATTCGGGACGCGGACGTGTGGGCGGTGAAAGAGGTCCTGGCGGGCCGGGTGTTGAACCTGGAAATGGCGCTCACCGAGGAGATGGTCGAGATCATGAGCAAGGTCGTGCCGCACACGGCGACTCTGGTGCCGGAGCGACGCCAGGAGCGGACGACCGAAGGCGGCCTCGATCTCGTGGCCTGCCACGGCGCGCTGTCGACCCTGGTGCCGCGCGCTCGTCACCTCGGCACGCGCGTCAGCGTGTTCATCGAGCCGAGCCTCGAGCACGTGCGCATTGCGGCCGACCTGGGCGTCACGCAGGTGGAGTTCCACACCGGGCACTATTGCTCGGCGCCGGAGGCCGAACAGCCGGCACTCTTACCGGCATTTCGCCAAGCGGCAGAGCTCGCAGCCGAGCTCGGGCTCGAGGTGGCGGCGGGTCATGGCCTCACGGTCGACAACGTGGGACCCATTGCCGCGCTGCCGCACATGGCAGAGCTGAATATCGGGCACGCGGTCATCGCCGACTCGCTGTTCTACGGACTGGATGGCGCCGTACGCCGGTTCCGCGCCGCGATGGACCAAGCCGTGGGAGGGTGACGTCATGAGGCCGGTGCTGACGTCGGCCGAGATGCGCGCGGTGGACGCGCACTTCATCGCGGCGGGCGTGCCCGGCATCGTGCTGATGGAGAACGCGGGGCGCGGGGCTGCGCACCTGATTGGGCTTCGGGATCGGCCGCGCGCAGCCGCCGCGCACGGCGCGCCCACGGCGGCGCCGCGTGGGGGCGTCGGCGGCTCGTGCGTGCGCTGCGCCGACGAGCGAGCACTCGGGGGCGTGCGAGTGGCCGTCGTGTGCGGCAGCGGCAACAACGGCGGCGATGGCAGCGTGGTGGGGCGGCACCTGCTTGCGCGCGGCGCCGCGGTGGAGCTTTTCCTGGTGGCCGACGAAGGCGCTCTCGCTGGAGACGCCTTGCTCGCGCTGCGGGCATTTCGGGCAGTCGGCGGCACGGTGGTCGACGCGCGCGGGGTGGAGCTCGAGGCAGAGCTGAGGCAGTTCGGCATCGTGGTGGATGCAGTCCTGGGGACGGGGGCCAATCGTGCTCCTGCGGGTGACGTCGAGCGTGCGATCTTGGCGATGAATGCGTCCGGTCGGCCCATCGTGGCGCTCGACGTGCCTTCGGGGCTCGATGCGACAACGGGGGCGCTGCCGGGCGTCAGCGCTATCGCCGAGCACACGGTCACCTTCGGCTTCTTGAAGACGGGTTTGCTCACGACCAGCGGATTTGCCGCGGCCGGACGCGTGACCTTGTCACACCTCGGGGTGCCGGCGGCGCTGCCACCGAGCGTCGAACCGAGCGCCTATTTGCTCGAAGAGCAGGACGTGCGCGCTGCGCTCGTGCCGCGCGACCCCACGCTGCACAAGATGCAAGCGGGCCGGGTCGTCATCGTCGGGGGCAGTGTCGGCATGACGGGCGCGCCCAACTTGACCGGACGAGCCGCACTGCGCGCAGGAGCGGGCCTCGGCACGGTGGTCTTGCCCCTCGACGCCACCTGGGGAGCGGCGGCTGAGCTGGCGGCGCTGATGACGCGTCCCAGTGCGACTCCGTTTGCACCCGAGACGCTCGCGCTCCTCGGACAGGCCGATGCGCTCGTCGTCGGTCCGGGTTTGGGGCGCTCGTCGGAGGCCGAAGTGCGAGTTCGAGCGAGCCTCGAGCTCGGCCGACCGACGGTGCTCGACGCCGACGGGCTGCGTGTCTTCTCGGCCGCTGCGTCCGCTCTGGCTGGGCATCCCGCGCTCGTGCTCACTCCGCACGCGGGCGAGGCAGCGGCTCTCTTGGGCACGACGGCCGAGGCGGTCGAGCAAGATCGGTTTGCCGCCGTGCGCCGCCTCGCCGCCGAGAGTGGAGCGGTGGTGCTCTTGAAGGGTCCGCGCACGTTGATCGCCGAACCCGGAGGACGGGTCCTGATCAGCGCCTTCGGATCGCCGGCGCTCGCGACCGCCGGCAGTGGCGACGTTTTGGCAGGCATCATCGCGGGCCTGCTCGCGTCTCGGCGTGGACCGGTGTCACGGTCGCTCGCGCTGGAGGCCAGCTGGCTGGGCGCAGCGCTGCACGGACTCGCAGGCGAGCGCTGGTCGGAAACGGGCGGCGATGCGGGCCTCTTGGCCACGGACCTCGTCGATCTCCTGCCCGAAGTGCGCGCGCGTCTCCTTTGACGACGTGTCGCCGCGGAAGCACCCTGCGCGCCCGAGCGTTGCCAAAGTGACACGCTGCCCACGGCCTCGCGAGCGGCCACGCAGGCCCACGAGCCGGGGTTCATGGGCGTCCAAGTGTTGAATATCGCGGAGATTCTGCTGCGGAGTGCCGGCAGGCGGCGGTACTGAGGCGGTTTGGCACGCGCCTTGAAGTGGAGCTGGCCATGCACACCACCTCAGCGCCCGCTGCCGTCCCCGCTCCGCTCCCCTTCGACTTCGAGCGCGAGCTCGCCCTTCTCCTGCCCGACCTGCGTCGCCGCGCCCGCTTCATCGCGGGCAGTACGGCTGCCGCCGACGATCTGGTCCAGGACACCATCGAGCGAGCCCTGCGCTTCCGCGATTCCTTTGCCCGCGGCAGCAACCTGCGCGCCTGGACCATGCGCATCCTGTCCAACACCTTCATCAGCACCAAGCGCCGCTTGGGCGTCGAACGGCGCGTGCTCGAGCGAGTCGCTCACGACCCGAATGGCTGGGCCAACTCGGGACCGACGTCGATCAAGCTCGGCCTGACGCGTGCCGTCCTGCGTGAGCTCGACCGCTTGCCGCCGCGCATCGGTGCCACGCTGCGCCTGGTCGACCTCGAGGATTCCAGCTACCGGGAAGCGGCCGACGAGCTCAGCGTGCCCGTGGGTACCGTCATGAGCCGGTTGCATCGCGGCAGGACCCGGCTCGCGGCCGCCCTGGGCGGCGAGCTGGGACTCGCCACGGGCGAGTTCGCTCCGACGGCGGCGTGACGAGCAGTGCCGGACGAGGAGCGAGAGCTCTGGGCGCAGCGACCCGCGCCGCAGCGCGACGCCTGCGCTCAGTCGAAGAGCACGTGGCCCGTGGCGATGCGTCGTGTGCCCAGAGTGGTGTCCAGCAGCAGGTCGCCGGTATCCGAAATGCCGCTCGCGACGCCAGCTACGTCGCCGCCGGCGTGCTCCGGGAGGTCTTCGCCCCCGGCGTCCACGATGCGCACATGACGACCCGCGAGTGCGTCCACGGCGCGCACGTCGGCGATGACCTCCTCGAGGTGCCCGAGCAGGACACGGGGCACCAGATGCTGGAGCCCCAGGAGCACGTCGGCCAGCAGGCCCTCGAGCTCCAGGTCGGCCCCTTCGGCCCCCAGCAGGGCCAGCGACGTTGCTTGGCCCGCCGCCGCTTCGAAATCGAGTGCACGCACGTTGATGCCGACGCCCACGACCACTCCCAGGCTGCCGTCTGCGCCGGAGCGTGTCTCGACCAGGATGCCCGCGAGCTTCTTGCCGTCTGCCACCACGTCGTTCGGCCACTTCAGACCGAGCGTCACCGGGGCGCGCAGCTGACAAGCACCGAGCACGGCCAGGCCCGCGGCCAAGGTGAGGCCATTGGCGGCTCGCGACGGTGCGGGCCAGCGCAGGAGTGTGGACATGAGCAGCGCTTCACCGGGACGCGCGCTCCAGGTATTGCCGCGCCGGCCGCGACCGCGCAGCTGCTGGCGAGCGACCCAAACGATGCCCGTGAGTGCGTCGCCTGCCACGGCTGCGAGCGCGAGGTCGTTCGTGGAGTCGGTTTGGTCGAGCACACGCACCGGCCTGCCCCACGTGACGCCTGCTCCCACGCGCGTGCGCTCGAACAGGGCCGAGTCGAACCAGGGCGTCGTCGCGGGAGCATCCGCCTCCGTCACGGCGTGCCTCCAGCCGGGCCCTCCACCGGGCTCAGGCGTAGGCTGATGTCGGCTGCGGGCGCCGAGTGGGTCAAAGCTCCCACGCTGATGACGTCCACACCGAGCGCGGCGAGGTGGTCGACGCGCTCGAGGTTGACGTTGCCGGAGACCTCCAAGATCGCGCGCCCGCTTGCCGTCGCAACCGCTGCCTCGACCGCGGCATCGTCGAAGTGGTCGAGTAAAATGACCTCGGCGCGGGCGGCGAGTGCTTCATCGAGCTCGGCCGGGGTCGTGACTTCGACTTCGATCCGACTCGTGTGGGGGGCGAAGGCGCGGGCGCGCTCGATGGCGGCGGTCACGCTACCGGCGGCGGCGATGTGGTTGTCCTTGATGAGGACCGCCGAGCCCAGATCGTTTCTGTGGTTGTGGCCGCCGCCATGACGGACGGCGAGGCGCTCGAGGCGGCGGAGGCCCGGTGTGGTCTTGCGAGTATCGACGATGCGACACCGACCGGCGGCGACCCGCACGAAAGCGCGAGTCATCGTGGCAACGCCCGACAAGTGCTGGAGAAAGTTGAGCGCGGTGCGCTCGGCCATGAGCAGCGCGCGCGCCGGACCCTCCGCGCGCAGCAGCACGGTGCCGGCAGGCACGAGGTCGCCATCGACGGCGAGCGCTTCGACGCGGCAGCCGGGGTGCACGGCGTGGAAACACATCGAAAACACGTCACTGCCGGAGAGCACGAGCTCCGATTTGGCGACGGCGCTCGCGGTGGCGACTTGATCGGGGGCGATCGTGGCCTCGGTGGTCACATCACCGCCGGCCAGATCCTCGGCGAGGGCGGCGAGAACGAGTTGCTCGAGCTGTTTCGTCAGCGTCACGGCGGCAGCCTACACGAGCGCCGCGCCCGTGGGGATCGCCTACCAGGGTGCCTCGAGCGCACCCCGCCGGGCGAGGACATGGCGCTTTGAGTCCCACTGTATTGCGCTGGGGCGAGGGATCCTTTTGGTATTCCGCGCGTACTAGAGGTAATCTCAAATGGTCATGGCTTTAGAACTCGGTCAGATCCTGGATGGGAAGTATCGCATCGTCCGGCTGATCGGTGAGGGCGGCATGGGCAGCGTGTTCGAGGGATTGAACACGTTCATCTCCAGGCGCGTCGCCATCAAGGTTCTCCATGCGGCCGCTGCCGGCAACGAAGCCGTGCTCAAGCGCTTCGAGCGTGAGGCCCAAGCGGCTGGTCGCATCGGCAGCGATCACATCCTCGAGGTGCTCGACCTGGGTACGCTGCCGGACGGCGACCGCTACATGGTCATGGAGTATCTGGACGGTGAGGAGCTGTCCGCGCGCATCGAGCGCATGGGTGTCATCCCGCCCCGCCAGCTCGCATCGCTGATGCGACAAACGCTCGTCGGCCTGCGGGCCGCACACGCGGCCGAGATCGTCCATCGCGATCTCAAGCCTGACAATATCTACATTGTCCGTGAGAAGGCCGGTCACGCCGACTACGTGAAGATCATCGACTTCGGCATCTCGAAGTTCAACGCGCTGAGCGGTGACATGAGCATGACGACGACGGGCGCCGTGATGGGCACGCCGTTTTACATGTCACCCGAGCAGGCAAAAGGAGCTGCGGGCGTCGATGCACGCACGGACCTCTACGCCATCGGCGTCATCATGTACGAGGCGCTCACTGGTCGCGTTCCGTTCGAGGGCACGTCGTTCAACGATCTGATGTTCAAGATCGTGCTCTCGGATGCGCCGCCGCTGCCAGACAGCGTGCCGGATGACTTCCGCGCCATCGTGCAGAAGGCGATGTCGCGCGATCCGAACCAGCGCTTTCAGTCCGCGGACGAGTTCCTGCGCGCCATCGACGGCTGGCTCTCGGCCAACGGCTTTGGCGATCGCGCTTCGTCGTCGAACATCGACCTCGCCGCCATGGCCGGCACGATCGGACCTGGCGCCGATCTCGGGCGCACGGCGTATGCCCCGCAAGATGGCAACACCACCAAGACGGCGGGCGCGTGGGCCCAGACCAATGGTGACGCGAAGCCCGCCCAGGGCCCCAACGTCAAGCTGCTGGCGGGCATCGGCGCTGCCGTGCTCGTCGCCGCTGGCGCTGCCTTCGCTCTGATGAGCGGCGGCGGCGATGCAGAGGCCGAGAAGCTCGCCGCCGAGAAGCTCGCAGCCGAAAAGGCCGCGGCCGCGGCAGCTGCCGTCCCCGCGCCGGCTCCTGCCCCCGCCGTTCCGGAGAAGGCACCCACGCCCCAGCCTGAGCCTGTGGCGCCCGCTCCGGCTCCCGTCGCTGCAGCGCCTGCACCCACGCCGAGCGCCGCTCCGGCGCCGACGACCAAGCCCGCCACCACCGCCAAGGCGACCACCACCGCCAAGGCGACCACGACGACGACCAAGAAGTCGACGTCGACCTCCACGGCCGCCAGCACCAAGAAGACGACGACCACGAGCAAGAAGACGAGCTCGAGCCGCGATTTCGGGTACTGACGCGGCGCGCGTCCGTCACTCACGGTGACGTGCGCCCAGCTACCCGCGAGGCGCTCGTGTCCGTCGGCATCGCCTTTCGCGAGAGGCGTAGAACTAGTTTGTATACAAACTAAATTTGGGGTGCCCGGGAGAGCGGAGGCTCGGAGAGGGCACGTGTGTAGTACGAGGACGGGCATCGCGACGGATGCCTCATCGTCGTCTATCCTGGAAGGACGTCCTTCGAAACGACCAGGTTGTTCCACTGCTGCTCGAGCTGCTTGGCAAAGTGGGCATCGTGGATGCGAACGCCCACCTCGATGTTTCTGCTCTGACCGCGATCGGTGAAGTTGGCTGAAGTGATGAGGGCGTGCTCGTGGTCCACGATGACGCATTTGGCGTGCATGCTCGCGTGAGCCTTGGGATTGGCCGTTCGTGGATCATAGAAAAGGTCCGGCTCGAGTCCGCGCTCGTTCAGGTGAAGCTCGCGAAACAGGTCGATGACCGCGCGTGCGTAGGCTTCCGGGGATTCCGTCTTGGCACTCCGGAGCGGCCCTAAGCGCACGCGGCGGCGCTCTTTGCCGAGCTGTTGGGCGAGCCGGGCTTCGAGCTGACTGATGTCCAAGAAGAAGCGGACCTTGATGCTGCGCTCGGCCATCGCGCGCTGGAGGGCCTCGAAGAGGACGGCGCCGTGGTCGAAGCTGTAGCCGGCGATAGTGATGGTCGACTGAGCGCCATCGATCAGGTCGCGGATGATCTGGCCCGTGTACTGCACGAAGCTTTGCCCCGAGTCCGAACCGGACCAGACGAGCTCGAGGCCCGCCCCTTTGCCCCACTCGCGCTCGGCGAGCGCGACCTGGATGCACGCGACGAGACACTCGGCCGGCAGGCTGGCGATGGGGCCGAGGTGCTCGTGTACGTGGCCCAGGCCGTTGTGGTTGAGCGCGAGCTTCGAGAGGGGAGAGTGCAGCTCGCCCGCGGTCAGGAGTGCTGCCAACGTGACGAGATCGCTCAAAGAAGGAGGTGCCCGATGCGTCGTCCTTGCTGCACCAGACCGCCTAGCGTGCCTCCGCTCGGTGCCAAAAAGCCCGTCAGGTACCAGCGACTCGGAAGCAGCTTGAGGATCTCTTCGCTATCGAGGCCCTCTTCGCCCTTTGGTCCGAGCAGGACGCGGCGGAAGGGACCGATCAGGTCGGCTTCGAGGGCGCGGACCAGGTGTGCGCGGGGGGCAGTGATTGCGGACATCGTCATGCCTTCGGTTTGCGTTGATGTACGGCATTGAGTAGCCAGGGCGCGAGGTATTTGCGGTTTCGGGCTTTGCCGGTGACTTCGGTGACGATGCCCGCAGCTTCGAGCCGCTTGATGTACTCGGAGGCGGTCGGCGTCGAGACATCGGCCAGCGCTTCGACGCGACGAATCGTCAAGACGGGCGCCTCGAAGAGGGCATCGATGACCTTGAGCAAAGCGCTGGGCCAGCGTTCGGTTTGGCCCTTGGCCAGGTACTCCTGCCGAATCGCGAACAGGGCGCTTGCGAGGTCGATCGACGCCAACGTGCTCTCGTGGACGCCGATCAAAAAGAACTCGATCCACTCGGAGAACGCCCCGCGCTGACTCACCGCCAGCATGAGGTCGTAGTAGTCCGTCCGCCGCTCCTCGAAGTACGAGCTCAGGTAGAGGGGTGGGTCGTCGGGCTGCTCGCTGCAAATGGAGACGGGGATCAGGATGCGGCCAACGCGACCGTTCCCGTCCTGAAACGGGTGGATGGTCTCGAACTGATAGTGAAAGAGCGCCAGCCGAATCAGCCTGGAATACTGCCGCTCCGCTGCTGGCTCGTGCAGGAAATCTTCCAGGTCCTTCAGGAGGCGAGGCAGCTCTTCAGCGGGAGGTGGGACGAAACGGGCTTTGGCTGGATTCTGGGAGCTGCCGATGAAATTCTGAACCGTACGAAACTCGCCAGGTCGTTCGCCGTCTCCGCGCACACCGCGCATCAGGCGCTCGTGAATGCCGCGGATCATGCGTTGGCTGATCGGCAGGCGTGGCAGCTCGCGCATCGCCCAATCCAGGGCGACGAGGTAGTTCTGCACCTCCCGCGTGTCGTCGGTGGCCTCGGCGACTTCGTCCTCCTCGCTTTCCAAGAGGGCCAGCTGCTCGGGCGTCGTGAAGGTCCCCTCGATGCGGCTCGACTCGATCGCTTCGCGCCGCAGGAGCGGCCGTCCAACCAGGTGCGGATTGAGCGGACTGCCGCCGCCTTGCAGCATGCCGCCGAGGCGCCCGATGATGCGTTCAGCCTCGCCTGCTAGGATCTCGACCCGAGCTGGGAGCGGCAGCCTGCGGGGTACCGGATCGGGGACGAAGCCCTCCAGCCCCGCGCCGACGGGGCGCAGGGAACCAGGAGAGTCATCAGTAAAATCAGCAACTTGCATGCGAAGTGAGGGAAACCTTACTTACGCCAGAGTAAGTAAGGAAATTGCTCAATTCCTTTACTTAACGGGAAAAGGGTCTGCAGTCCACTGGTCCGTCACGTCCGTCCGGCGTCGAGTCGATCCGTTTGCGGGGCCGCCGCGCGCTCGAGCGATCGCCCTCGTGCTCCGTCGGCGTTGCGCCGGAGCCTTTGCACATCAGTCGCTCGGTCCCCGGCACCAGCCACGCGCCCAGGCGGCCTCGCGCAGTCTCTTGGAGACCTTCTCGATTTGGTTGTTCGAGAGGTTGTCGAACGCTGCGACCATATGCTCCGGAAATGGATCCGGATCAGGATAGGTTGGCAGGGCCAGATGCGCGCATTCCGCCACGGTCACGGCCAACACTCCGCGAGACTCGAAGCCTTGGCTCGTGAGGTGCTGCCGAGGCCCCCTCGGGAGCGATCAAGAGTTCCTCGATCCGGCTTTGCGGGTGAGTCTGCACGCGACAGTCCGACGAGTTCAGCGGCACGGCCCGACGAGATGAGACCGCGCTCGACCACGAGTAGATTGCACCGAGTCATTCCCGGCGAACCAAGGCCGAGCTTTGCTCGAACGTCAACAGCACGTCGTCGTGCTCCATCGTTCCCGCCAAGTAGAATTGGTCGCCAGTGAACGCATAGGAGTCAACGGTCACGACGGGCAGGTTCCACTCCGCTTGGAGCTCAGCCCGACAGTCCACCCCTTCAGCTGCGCGTACCTCGTCCGCGGCTGTGCGGGTCGGCAGCGTGCATCCGTAACCTTGGATGAACAGCGATCCGTTCCCGCGTTCTTCGACATAGCCTGAGCCGATGCCGCGAGTCGAGACGGTCCACCCGTCCCCTTCTCCCTCGAGCACGAAGTCGCCTTCGTAGTACCAGAAGCTGACGCGTCCGAGCCGCCGGACGGCTCAAGGGCTCCGTCGAGCACGCCGCAAAGGTCCTCCCCGGTCGAGGTGGCCTGGCCCCACGCGACCAAGACCGATCCGGCCGTCTCATCGATCCGGATTGCCTTGTACACGCGCTCCGCAAGTCCTAGCTCGATCAAAGCTTCAGCCCAAACCCCGCCGCGAGCACGATCACGTAGATGTTGCAGAGCGCGTGGCACACGACGGACGCTCCGATGCCGCCCGTGCGCGCCCGCAGCCAGCCGAAGAGCAGCGAGGGAAAGAACACGGCAAAGCGACCGACGTCCGGCACGCTGAGGAAGTGCCCGAGGGCGAAGATGGCGCTGGTGACGACGAGCCCAGGGCCGAGCGTTGCGCCGAGCAGGCGGACCTTCTTGGGCGCGCGATCTTCGAGCGCGGACTGGAGGTAGCCGCGAAAGAACGCTTCTTCCGGCAGCGCCACCACGAGCAAATGCCCGAGCGCCAGATCGACGAAGTCGAAGGAGGGCAGGCCGAGCGACGTGAGGAAGAGAGCGCGCCGCACATCGAACGCCTGGGTGGGCTGGTGCCACCACACGAATCCGAGCGTGTAGGCGGGCGCGACGACGAGGAGCGCGAGGGCACCCACCGCCGCTGCTTGGACGGAACGCCGGAGTAGACGCGCAGGGTCGAGCGGCGCGGGCTCGAACAGACCGCCGAGCGACAGGCCCGACCGGTGTGCCGATTGGGAGGGTCCGAGCGCCAAGAGATAGGTGGCCCCCAGGAACAGCACGGCCACACCGGCGCCGGCTCCTGCCGACGGGAGCAGGTGTCCCATCCCGGCGGCCAAGCCCGACACCACCAGCCCCCAGACCGCGGGGTGAACAGACTGCAATATTCCAGCTGTCGGGCCGGGGGCAGGTCGGTGGGCCACGTTCACTGAGGCTACACACGTTGATGCCTTCGCTGTAAGGTCCGTTCCCGCGATGGCGAAATTTCCCCCCGACGATTTTGATCTGCCCGGCGGTTCTGGTGCTCCCATAGGGGGTCTCGACCCGGGCGATACGAATTTCCAAAAGGGCAACAAGGGGAAGCTGATCGGCGTCGTGGCGGTCGTGGCCGCTCTGGGCGGTGCCGGCTACTTCCTCATGGGGTCGCAGCCGGACGAGATCGAAATGACCGTCCCGCAGGCGGCAGCGGAGATGAAGGCCATCTTCGTTCTGCCCAAGCCCGAGCAGCTCGCTGCCTGGAAGAAATGGGCGGCCACCCAGGGCGATGCCAGCGGCATCACCGAGCTCAAGCAGGAAGCTCTGAAGCAGCTGGCCTGGGCGGACGATCCGGAAGGCGTTCCGCTAGCGGCGGCGGCGCTCACCTCGCAGTCCGAGAAGCTGCAGGGCATGGCTGCCACCGTGCTCTCCTATTACGGCTCGCCCCGGGCCGATGGAGCCAAGCCGAACCTCTTGGCTGCCTTCAAGACGGCGGGCGCGGGGTCCAAGCCGCAGATCGCCTGGGCACTGGTCGAGCTCGGTGAAGCATCGGCGTTCAATGACGTGGTGGCGCTGTACCGCGCCGGACACCTCGCCAACGTGCAGCGCCTCGGCGGCGGCAACGCGTTCGACGCGAACAAGCTGGTGGCGATGATCCCCATCGAGAAGCTGGCGGAGCTCCACACGGACGAGAGCCCGGCCGTGCGCCAGCTCGTGGCCACCGTGCTCTCGCGCAACGCCGAGCCGCGTTGGACGGCCCCGCTGCTCAAGCTGCTCGAGGATGCGGACCACGAGGTGGCACGCCAGGCCGCTCCGGGCCTCGGCAAGATTGGCGACAAGGCCGCGCGTGACCCGCTCATCGCCAAGCTGAAGACGGCCGATCAGGATTCGCGCGAGAAGTACCTCGAGGCCATCAAGAACGGCAGCGGCGGCGTGGGCTTGGTCACCGCCCTCTACGCCTTCTTGAACGAGGAGAACGTCGAGACCCGCTGGTTCCGCAAGAAGCAGATCTTCGGCCTCATCGACGCCATCAACGACCCGCGCGCTGCCGACTCGCTGAACGAGTACATGCAGGTGGAGGAGCACATCCACTACCAGTACCGCGCCGCTCGGGCGATGGCGGAGATTGGCGATGTGCGCGCCGTGCCCATCCTGGCCAAGCGCCTGCGCATGGACCCGCTCAAGATCTACAGCGACCAGTACGACTGGGAGATGCTGCTCAAGCGTGACGACAAGGAGCGCATCGAGGCAGCACGCATGATCGCCGACTTGGCGGTGCTCAATCCCGACAAGCGCGAGCAGATCAAGGATCAGGCCGAAGAGGCCGTGATCCTGTGGAGCCACGAGATGCCCTCTCCGCATGCCAACGGCTTGCGGGCGCTGGCGCTCATGGGCTCCGACAAGGACCTGAAGGCCTTGCGCGAGTGGTCGAACCCCGACGTGCCGCTGCCGAAGGAAGGCCAGCAGCCGCCCATGCCGCAAGAGTTCGTCGTGGCGCAGAGCGCGCTCCGCTACATCGGCATGCTGAAGGACGAGTCGTCGTTCAAGGTGCTGCTCGACATGCTGGAGAAGAAGCCGGCGAACCTGAGCATCGCCAACGAGTCGATGTATCAGGGTGGCTTGGCCATTCTGGGTATGTCGCTCAACGCCATCGGCAAGGGCGCCGCGGACGGTCTGTCCGAGTGGGGCGACCCCAAGGCGTTCGACCCACTGATGAAGTTCATCGTGGACGTGAAGCAGAACGAGAACGCCCGCGAAGCTGCCTGTGCTGCGCTCGCTTGGACCTCCGACGCCGAGACGATCCAGAAGGTCGCCGAGAAGATCGGTGAGTTCTCGGGCACCGAGCCGCAGGACGCATTCCGACGCCGTTGTCTGCTCGAAGCTCTGGTGCAGAAGCCGGTTCCTGGCACCGGCCCCGCCCTGCTGGCGCTGCTCTCGCCCGACCAGGCGCTGGAGACGCGGGTGCAGGTGGCTCGCGCCATCGCCAAGGCCGGCATCGACGCCGACACCGAGTCGAAGCTGCTCGAGATGACCAAGAACGAGGCCCTGGCCAATTACGCCGTGCTGGCGCTGGTCTTGGGCGGGTCGCCCGAGTCGGCAGCGCGGGCAGTGGCCACCTACGCCGACAAGCCGAAGGTCGCCCTCGAGGAGCTGCAGGACCTCTGGTTCAAGAGCTTCGGCTTCTGGTCCGTGGCCGACTTGGATGCCGGTCTGCTCTTCAAGTACGTCGACAACGCCACGGCGATCTCGCGCGTGGAGATCAACGTGACGCCGCAGATGTGGGCGCCGCAGCTGCTCGAGCGGCAGTTCGACAACCTCATCTTCGACAACGGGCCCCACTCGTTCACTCGCGTGGTGCTGCGCAATCGCTTGCTGCAGATGGCGGCGGGCAGTGACGCCGACAAGGCGGCCGGTGCCATTCGCACGCTGAAGTTCATGAAGGAGCTCGGCGTGCTCATGGCCGTGCGCGACAGCTCGGCGCCGTCGGCCAAGCTTGCCGGCCAGGCAGCGTTCGAGATCGTGAACCCGCGCCTGACGACGGCGGGAAGCGTCGCGACGCCGGGCGGCGGGGAGTGATGATGCAGCGTCGGCCGCCGTCCGGGGCCGACCAGTTGAACCGGCCGAGCCTTGCGCTCGGCCGGTTTGCGTTCTGGGCCAGGCATGGAGCACTGTGCTCTGCGCTCGTCGGGTGCGCCCGGTCGGCTCCACCGAGTGAGGCTCCCAGTGCCGCCCAGCCTGCAGCGCCCGCGCGGCCACTCGACCGCACACTGACCGCAGCTCTCGGCGGAGCAGAGACCTGCTTCAACGCCACGGACGACAACGACAACGGCCTGCTCGACGAAGGCTGCGACGTGCGCCAAGGCGACGTGCACTTCATGATCGCTTGGTCCGATCCCAGCGTGGACGTGGACCTCTTCGTGGTCGATCCGTCGGGCTCCTTGGCGGGTACGGAGGCGCCCTCCGCGCTCGGCCTGGTTCTTTCCGACGATTGCCCGCGCGCTGGCGGCGCCTGCACCGGACAGCCTTTCGAGAGCGTGCATTTGGACGATGAAGACGTGGGCGTGGGCACCTACCACGTGCGGGTGGTCGTTCAGAGCGCCCCCGGGACCCACCTCGTTCGACCCCTGCCGGTGCGGTTCGGCGCGCGTGTGCCGGGCCTGACGATCGGCCGCGAGTTCGAGTTCTCCGAGTCGGCGCGGGAGGTCGACCTGACATTCGTGGTAGCTGGCCCCCAGAGCGAGAAACCTCCGCATGACTGAACAGCTCGCCAAGATCACGCTCGAGGTCGAGGGACCGCGCGGCCCCGACGTGCTTTGCGAGATCGTGGTGCTTCGGGCGTGGCTGGAGCAGGGCCAACGCATCCAAGTCGACGTCCCCAAACGCCTCGCCTGCTCGAGCTGCGACGGTGGCGGATGTGACAAGTGCGGGCGCAGCGGCGCCTTCGACGTTCCGCTACCCGAGTCGCCGCTCGAGCTCACGCTGCCCGCCTCCGGCGCGTCCGGGCCCGTGCGCCTCCGCTTGCCCGGCCTGGGCGCTCTCGGGACCCAGGAGTCAGAGGCCCGTGGTCACCTGATCCTCTCGGTCCGCGTCGGCGATCAGCCGAGTCGCGGCGTGCGCCTGTGCCCGAGCGTCCCGCTGAAACCAACCCGAGCCGACGCTGGCCTCGCGCTCCGCATTCTGACCATGGTGCTCCTGGTCAGCTTGCTCTTCCTCTTCTTGCTTTGGTTCTCCGGCTGGATGTAGGTGCGCGGTGAGAGGCTTCTTCGCGGCCGGGGAGCTCGTGGAGGGCAGAGAGCGCGTTCGCAGGCTCGGGTGGTGGAGTTCCAGCGATCGGTTTGTCATGATGCCCTCGTGGGACACGGTGCGGTCGAGCTTCGCTCGCGGGCAGGTGGAAGATGAGTGCCATCGGGATGACGCTGCTCCTGGTCGGATTGATCGGGCTGTTTGGGGTCAGTGCGGTCCGCCGCTGGAAGCTGCTTTCGGTGGGCGCGCCGACCTGGGAGAGCCGGACCGACCGCCTGCTGGACCGCCTGAAGGCCGTTTGGATCTTCGCCGTCTTGCAGAAGAAGATGCACTACTACCCGCTCGCGGGGCTGGCCCATTTGGGCATCTTCCTCGGGTTTGGCGTGCTGCTCCTGCGCACGGTCGTCTTGTGGGGGCGGGGCTTCGATCCGGCGTTCAATCTGTGGATCTTGGGCCCAGAGACGACGCTCGGGCAGATCTACGGACTCTTGAAGGACGTCTTCGCGCTGGTCGTTCTCGCGGGCGTGTCGGTGTTCGTTTACTACCGCGTCATCCGGCCCCAGAAGCGGATGACCTTGAGCGGCGAAGGCCTCGCCATCCTGGGCATCATTGCGACGATGATGCTGGCGGACATCAGCTACGATGGCGCGGCGCTCGTCATCAACGCGCGCTATCAGGAGTTTTGCGGCAGCGATGCTCTAGCGCCGCTGTGTGATCGAGCACGCGTGATCCGGGCGCCGCTCGGGCCCAGTGCTCCGCTGGCCTTCCACGTGCTGGAGCCGGCCGGCAGCGCGATGTCGCTCGTGCTGGCTCAGGCTGATCTCGGGCTCTTGGTGCCCATCGCGACCGCAGGATTTTGGCTGCATTCGAGCCTGGTGCTCATCTTCTTGAACATCCTGCCGTACTCGAAGCACTTCCACATCATCACGTCGTTCCCCAACATCTTCTTGTCGGACCTGACGCCCCAAGGCCGCTTGCGGCCCATGGCGCCGACGACCGAGCAGCTCCTGGAGCGCGTCGAGAAGGCGACGGAAGCGCCTGAGCCCGAGGCTGCACGCATCGGCTACTCCAAGATCGAGCATTTGACCTGGAAGGATCTGCTCGACCTCTACACGTGCACCGAGTGCGGGCGCTGCACGGACAACTGCCCTGCTGCCAAGACGGGCAAGAAGCTGTCGCCCAAGCATTTGACGCTCGACCTCAGGGGGGAGCTCTATGCGCTGCAGGCGGCTGCGGCGGAAGCCGAGCAACCCGTCGCGGGGCCCGCGCCGCTCGTGCCGCGTGTCGTCGACCCGGATGTGCTCTGGGCCTGCACCACCTGCCGCGCTTGCGAGGAGCAGTGCCCAGTGGGCATCACCTACGTCGACAAGATCGTGCAGATGCGCCGCAACTTGGTGATGATGCGGGGAGAGTTTCCGGCCGAGCTGCAGAAGCCGTTCGAGGGCATGGAGACCAACGGCAATCCGTGGAACCTGTCCCGTTTGGACCGCGCGAGCTGGACGGAGGGACTGCCCGTCAAGCGCATGGCCGATCACCCCACGGCTCCAGTGCTCTACTGGGTCGGGTGCGCAGTCAGCTACGACGATCGAGCCAAGAAGATTGCGCGCGCCACCGCCGAGCTCCTGTTGGCGGCGGACGTCGACTTCGCCATCCTGGCCGAGGAAGAGTCATGCACGGGTGATCCGGCGCGTCGCGCCGGCAACGAGTACCTCTTCTCCATGCTCGCAGAGGCGAACGCGGAGACTCTCGAGGGCTACCGCGCGCAAGGTGGGATCCGCACGATCATCACGACGTGCCCTCACTGCTTCAACACGCTGAAGCACGAGTACCCTGATTTCGGCGCCCGCTTCGAGGTGGTGCACCACACGGATTTCCTCTTGGGCCTCTTGGCCGAGAAGCGCCTCGTGCCCAAGGCGGACGTGGCGGCCAAAGTGGCCTATCACGACTCGTGTTACCTCGGCCGCTACAACGGCATCTACGATGCTCCGCGCGACATCTTGCGTGCGATTCAGGGAGTCGAGCTGGTCGAGGTGGAAGGCGCGTCCCGATCGAAGGGCCTTTGTTGCGGCGCTGGTGGCGCGCAGATGTTCATGGAAGAGCAGAACAGCTACCGCGTGAACGTGGCACGCACCCGGCAATTGTTGGAGACGGGCGCGCAAACGCTGGCAGTCGCCTGCCCCTTCTGCATGACGATGGTCACCGACGGGCTCAAGGCCGAAGCGAAAGAGGACGAGGTGCGCACCATGGACGTGGTGGAGCTCCTGCACCGAGCGTGCGCCCCGACTGCTTCACTGCAAGGTAGCTGAGGCCGGCTCGATCGGCGGCAGACGCAGCAGCATTTCGCGAGCGGCGTTGCGCACGCTCGGGTGCAGAGTGGTCGACTCCAGAATCGAAACCAGGTCGGCGCGCAGGCAGGTGGCCAAGAGCGGTAGTGCGATGTTCTGGGGGCAGCCGGGATTTTGGATCAGCGCGAGGCGAACATTGGGACGCGATAGCCAGCGGGGACTGTCGGTCAGCGTCTCGATGGCGATGAGCCGGACGGGGCGTTTCGTCACCACACGCAGGACATCCGCTTCCGTCAGCGTCGGGCACTGAAAGAGCATCTCGAGCACCCGGGGGTGCGGGTCGGCCAAGAGGCGCTCCAGCTGACGTCGTGTCGGACGGCGTGCCAGCGCACGTCGCTCGCCCACCGACATCTCGCGTCCGCTCTCGCCCGGAACCGAACGTTCATCGGGGCGCGAGGACGGCGCCGCTTCGTCAGCGGCCGGCGCCAGTAGCCGCGTCAGCCCGAGCAACGCCAAAGCCTCGGCCTCGCGGGCGAGCTCGGGGATGGCCGGCGACTTCCGATCGATGACCAGCAAGATGACGCACGCCAGGAGCGCCTGGCGGGCCTCCGCCTGGCCCGATTGCGCTTGATTCAGCACGCCTTCCAGGCCCTGAGCCATGACGCTGGGGCCGGCTTTGCTGAGCTGCTCGCGCAGCCACGATACGCGGATCGAGAGGTCGGGCAGCGAGACCAGGCTGCGCACGAGGTGCGTCGCGACCTCCTGTGCGTTCACGAATTCATACGCTCCGCTTCGCTGAGAGGAGCGGGGTTGTAGAGTCCCAGAGCGCGGTTGGCCGCAAACCGGATGCGCAGACCAATGGCATCGCCGTCGCCCGTGTCGTGTGCGAGCGAGATGATCTCACGCAAGGCGGCGCGCGCCTGCCGCAGTTCATTGAGCGCCCAGCGCACGTGCTCCGCTTCGATCGGACGACCGTGCTCGATGGCGCGCTCGATGTCGCTCAGACGCCACGCCGTGCGCTCGTTCCTGGGGGGCAGCGTGCCGAAGCCGCCGCAGTCCGGGCAGTCCACGACGCCGTTCTCGGTGGCTGCCTCGCCGGTGCCCAAGCAGGTCTTGCAGCGTTCCCCTCGGTCGTAGGCTTTTTTGTCCAAGCTCATGGCAAAAGGCTAGCACGGGACCGCGTGATTTCCCGGCGGGCGCTTCGCGCTGCCCTGGGTGCGCTCCCCGGTTCGGAGCTGGCTGGGAGCTGCTCCGGGGAGCCCGGTTGCGCTGGGGGGGGCGCTTTCTATGCTGCGCACGTGGGCGAGCTGTCTCCCGACGTCGAAGGCCGTCTGCGTGCGCTCGTCGCGCGCTCTCGAGCTCCCCTCCGGCGCCCTCGATTCTTCGTGGTGCTCTGGGGACTCTTGGTTCTTGCGACCTCGGGTGCACTCCTGGCGCGGGCCGGTACGCCCGTCGTCCGTGTGGTTGCCGGCGTCGTCATGCTGGCTCCATTCGTCGCGCTCTTTGGTGTTGCACTTTGGCAACGTCGCCACCGTGACCGCGTGCTCGAGCCCGCTCTCCGTGCAACGGCAGCCGTCGATGGTGCTCAGGCGGCTCGCCTCGGACGCGCGGCGCGTCTGGTGATCAGGCTGTCCGCTGCGCCGACGGGCGAGTCGCTGGACCTGTCGAAGGCTCATTTGGACGACGTTCTGGCTGGCGCTTCCGGCTTGGACATCGAGGGTGTGGCGCGTCGTCGCGCCCGGCGCATGCGCTGGTTCGCGCTCGGCCTGCTGCTCGTCGGGCTCGTCTTGTGCTTGGGGCGCGGGCTGGCGATCGTCGAAGGCCTCTACGTTCTCGCGGCGCGACGCGGTGTGGCTCCCTTCGAGATTTCGTACATCGAGCAGTCGGAGATCGAGGCGGAGCTGCCGGCACACGTGGGTGGGACGGTGCGCCGGGTCCCCGTGGTCTACGATCAGGTGATGCTGCCGAGCGGCAGTGAGGTCATCTGGCGCATGATTCCACGCGTGACCGGTCGCAAGTACGTGGTGACCGATGGCTATCGTGACGTGCCCTTCGTGAGCGATGGCCACGGCGCATGGGTCGCGCGCATGGTCGTCGACGATTCGTGCGATCTCCGAGCGGCGGCGGTGTTCGGAGACGTGAAGGTGCTGCACGACGAGAGTGTGCGCATCTCCACGATTGCCGATCGTCCGCCGACGGTGACGCTGCTCGGTGGCCCACGCGAGGTGCGCATCGCAGACCTCGACCGCCTGCCGATCGAGTTCATTGCGCAAGACGACTACGGCCTCTCGCTGGTGGAGCTAGTGATCGAGAGCGGCGACCGTAAGGAGCGTCAGGAGTTGGCGCGGCTCGACGGAACGCGCCGCATTTACCGCGCAGCTACGGCGATCACCCGTAAGACGCCGCTCGTGCAGGGCGCCTACCAGCCTGTCCGCGTCACGGTTCAAGCTCGCGATGGCGACCTCTCGCTGGGTCCGACCTGGGGCAAGAGCGAAGCGATCATCCTTTTGCCTGAACCCATCGGCGAGCATTTGGCGGAGCGGCACCTCGCGCTGCGCGGCTTTCGGCGGGCGCTCGTCGACTTTCGCATGGCGGTGTCGCGGGCGAGCTCCCTCTCGAGCGCTGCCCAGAAAGAGGCGCACTCCCTGGCCCAGCGTGGGCTCGAGGCGGCCTATTCGAAGCTCGAGCGAACGCTGGGACAGTCGCCCGAGCCTCCGCGTGGTTCGCTGCGGTTCTTGCAGGCTCAGGTCACGAGTCTGGGCGCACCGGCGCAAGCGGAGACGCGCATCGAGAAGGTGCTCTTGGCGACCGATGTGCTGCTCACTCAGCTCTCACGCGCGGATGCAGAACGATTGGCTCGAGATCTGGGCGATGTAGTGGCTGAGGTCGCCGCGAGCGTTCACGCCGCGCAGAACGGAGAGACTGGGCCCAAGCGCGAGCAGCTGCTTTCGTCGCTGGAGACCGCTCGCCAGGGTGCATTGCGACTCGCGGAGGTCGGCGCGGCGGGGTTGGATCTCGGGTCGGTGGCAGGGGGCGACCTAGCGAGGGCCAAGCGCCTGCTCGAGGCGGCCGAGTACTCTCGGGCGGAGGCCGCTCTGCTGCATCTAGCCGCGCGTTTGCGGCGCGCGACGCCCTCATTTGGCTCGAAGGGCGCTGGAGTCGAGAGCGGCTCGAGCGGCGGTGGCACCGGCTCGGAGCCGCCGTTGTCCCGTGCACCGTCCGAGTACGATCGCCTGAGCGAGCAAGCGCGCTCGCTGGCCGAACAGCACGCGCGCGAACAAAGCGAACTCGAGCAGCTCTTGCAGGATGCCGCGCAGGCTGCAGAAGCCGATGCACGCAAGGACGAAGATTTGAAGCGCGCTTCCGACGAGCTTCGGGCCGCGCTCGAAGATTTGCCCAACTTCGGACGCACACCGGGCAGTGCGCTCAGCGAGGCGGCGCAGGCGAGAAGCCAGGGTGAAGCGATGGCCGACGCGCTCGACGCCGGCCAGCTGGAACGAGCGCTGGAAGCTGGACGCGCGGCTGCCGAAGGGCTGGAACGTGCCCGGCGTGCCAACGAGGCGCAGGGTGGCTACCTGCCGAGTGAAGATCTCGAGCGCGCGCGCGCTGCCGTCGACAGCGCACGCAAGGCAGCCGAACAAGCAGCGCGAAAGAGCCCACGGCCGGCGCTGGCGGAGCGCGCTCAGCGTCAGCGTGAGCTCGGCCGTGCGGCGATGGAGCTGTCCGAGCGCGCGGGCGAAGGTGCGGCACCACTCCCCGGCGATGTGCGCGAAGCTTTGCGCCGCGCCGGAGATCTCATGCAGAAGGCGGCCGAAGCCCTCGATCGCAACGAGGCCGAGCGCGGACGGGAGCTGTCGGCAGATGCACAGGAAGAGCTGGAGCGTGCGCTGCCGGAGCGTCCCGAGAACGATTCGGAAGCAGCAGCAGAAGGCGACACCGAGGCAGACGGCGATCAGATGCGGTCCGATGGCCACGCAGAAGTGCCGGGGCGCGGCGAGGATCGCTCGCGCGACTTCCGGCGCCGCGTCGAGGCGGGACTCGGCCGGGAGGCAGGAAGGTTCGGCCCGGCGGTGCGCCGCTACGCGGAGACGCTGAAATGAAGGGCGCGACGGGGCTTTGTCTAGCCCTTTGCCTCCAAGCGCTGGCGTGCAGCCGCGGCGGGCCAGCGGGCGACGGCGCGGCGATATCGGCTCCGGCTTCGCTCGGCGTCCTCGATCAGGAAACGCGGCTCCGCCGGGCGGAGGCGGCGACCACCCGCCTGGACGTGACCGATGCCGCGCAGCTGCTGGCCGACGCGAGCGGACCGCGCGCTCTCTTGGCGAAGGCGCGGCTCGCGCTCTACACGAGCGATTGCGAGGGGGCCGTGTCGCACCTGGCTGGGACGGCAGTCGATGGACTTCCCGGTGCTCAGGAACTCCGAGCCGTCGCGAGCGCTTGTCACGGCGCGACGGCTGGTGGCGTGGTGATGGAGGACACGGCCCGCGGCATTTGGATGCGCGTTCAGGACGACGCCGATCGCGCCTTGGTCCCTTTCTTGCTGCCGGTGATCGATCTGGCCAGGCGGGCGATCGGCGAGAAGCTCGGCGTCGAGTTGCCGCGTCCTCTGCGTCTCGACCTGGTGCGTGACCTTTTCTCGCTGGCGGCCGTGTCTGGCCTGCCGCTCGACGCCGCCGAAACCACGGGCACCGTGGCCGTGGCGCGCTGGGGCAAGGTCACCATGCTGTCGCCACGCGCTACCGTGGGCGGCTACCCATGGGCGGACACGCTCGCCCACGAGCTGACTCATTTGATGCTCACCCGGGCGAGCGCGGATCGCGCTCCGCTTTGGCTGCAGGAGGGCGTGGCCAAGTCGATGGAAGAAAGCTGGCGCCCGGCGCGACCTTTCGACGGTGAGCCCAACGCAGACGAGGTGGCGCTCACGGCTGCGGTCGGTGGCCAGGCCGTGGGGGTCACCAAGCTGGGGCCTTCGATTGCGATGCTGCCGAGCGCGCAAGCCGCGCGCATCGCGTTTGCCGAGGTGAGTAGCTTCATGAGCTACTGGGTACGGCAGAACGGCCCCCGTGCGTTGCCTCTCTTGCTGCGCGACCTGGCGGTCGCCCAAGATGCAGAAAGTGCCATGCGCAGCGTGAGCGGGCTCTCGGTCACCGAGTGGGAGCTCTTGTGGCGAGATGATTTGGGCCGCCGCATCAGCCCGGGGCAGGCGGCCTCGGCGCTCGGACCTGAGCTCGAGCCGCTCAGCGCTCCCGAGGTGGCGCGAACCCTGCGAGTCGCGGAGCTCTTGTATGACGCAGGCTACGTGGAAGATTCTTCGGAGCGTGCACGTGTCGATCTCGACTACGCGCCCCACGTGGCTGCGCTGCGCTACGCCGCGGCACGGGGTATCTCCGCTCGAGAACGCCGCGCGGAGGCGCTCGGCAACCTCTCCGACGTCGACGGGCCTTTGGCGGAGTGGTTGGCCATGCGCGGTGCGCTCGAACGGGATGGTCAATCGAGCGCCCAAGCCGAAGCGCTCGAGGAGCACGCGCTGGCGCTCGACCCGCTGAAGGAGGACGTCGCCTGCGCTGGCGAGCCGCGTTCTGCCGGAACCGGCTCGAGTGAGCTGGCCCCGGAAATGCGGGCGCTCTGCGACCATGTACGTTCCCTCCCTTCACGCACCGCACGCTGACTATGTAAGTCCCGCCGCTCTGCCGTTCGGGGAAGGACTGGTAAAGGGGGGTGCGTAGGCTCGGGTGTTTGACCCCGTCTCTGCGCCCCGGGTACCATCGCCCGGAAGCGCCTTCGCCCAGTTTCCGGAAAGATCCCCGGTGAGTGTCTCGACCTTCGCAGCAGCGCAGCTGATCCGTGCCATGCCCCGTGTGCCGATCAGTCGAGTCGTGGGGCGGCTGTGCGATCAGCCATTGCCCCGACCTGTTTCAGCATTGGTGCAACGTGTGTATTGCGCAGCTTTCTCAGTCGACCTGAGTGAAGCGACGGATGCGGGTCCGTATCCGTCGTTCGACGCATTCTTCACGCGCACCCTGCGTGATGGCGCGCGCCCCATCGCGCCGGTGCCCGTCGTGTCGCCTGCCGATGGCGTGCTGTCGGTGGTTGGTGACGTCGATGTGGGTCACATCGCCGTCAAGAACCAGGCCTATGACGTGGCTGAGCTCCTCGGCAGCGGCGTGGACGCCGCGCGTTACCAGGGCGGCTCGTTTTGCGTCGTCTATCTCTCGCCGCGCGACTATCACCGCGTGCATTCGCCCGTCGACGGAACGGTCTCCCTCGTGCGCGGGATCGCGGGTGACCTCTACCCCGTCAACTCCATCGGCGAGCGCCATGTCACCGGTCTCTTCGTGCGCAACAACCGAGTGGTGGTCTTCATCGATACCCCGGCGATTGGTCGCGTGGCAGTCGTGTTCGTGGGCGCCACCATCGTGGGCCGCATCAGCGTGAGCATGATCCCGGAGCCTGCGGTTCCACCTGGCGACACGGTGCTTCCGGCACACCCGCTGGCACGCGGCGAGGAGCTCGGCATTTTTCACTTGGGATCCACGGCAGTCGTGCTCTTCGAGCGTGGACCGACCCTCGTACGAGCGGTGGGCCCGGTGCGGATGGGCGAGGGTCTGGTGGCGGCACCATGAGCGACTACAAGTCCGGATGGCCTCCTGGGCCTCCTGGGCAGCAAGCGGCGCCGCCCACGAGCAGCCCGCTGCCGATGGCGCCTCCACGCTCCGTGCCGCCTGCTGCGACTCCGCAGCGCATCCCGGTGCCCGGTTCCGGACCGCCTGCCGCCGGCTCGGGTCCGCCCGCAGCCGCTTCCATCCCGCCTCGGCCCGCCCTGGGTTCCGAGCCCGTCGATCTGGATGCCGAGGTCGTCGAAGCGGCCGACGATGAGGCGGAAGAAGCGCGGCGAGAGCCTGCGGTACCGGCTGAAGCGCCGCCGGTGGTCTTCGAGCGGCTGACGCCCATGCGGCGGCTGTCCATCGCTGAACCGGATGCGGAGCGTCCATCCTCTCCGGCCCCTGCTGCTGAATCGCCTTTACCGGTGGCCGCGCTGGGCGCCACCGCGGCTTCTGGCGTTTCCCACCGCGGCGTTGGGCCCGTCGTGACCGCGCCCATGGGGACCTCGCCAGCGGTCAATACCGGCGCGATGCCGGCGACGTCGCCGCCCAACTTCGTCCCCGCGCCCGTCGTTCTGGATGAGGCACCCGAGCGCTTGCCCTCCTTCGACGATCCCGAACACCACCATTCTTCGAGCGAGGATCGGTCCGGGCTGGTACCGCCGCCGATGGTTCCGTCCTTTGCGCCGGATGCCGAGCCGAGCTCGCAGGATCCGGACGAAGTCGCCACCCCCGTTCCCGTCGCGCCGGTTCACGTCTCGGCGCCTCCGCCGTTCGTCCCTCCGCCCTCGCCACTCCTGCCCGATTTTGCCGGCACGGCGCCGCTGGCCCCGCCACCCGCTCCGCGGGATCTGAGCGCGACCCGTCCGCCGAGCGTCGTGCCGCCTGCCCCAGTCGTGTCGCCTCCGGAAGCCGTGTCTCCAGTACCCGAGCGACGCCCCTCGCGTCCGCCGCCGGTGTTGCCGGAAGCGGTCGTTTTGGCCATTCAACCCGGTACCTACCAGCCCGAAGCGTCCGTCTTCGAAGAGCACGATGAAGACGGCGAGATGCGTCTGAGCGAGACGGATCTGGAGATCAGCACCACCGGGGAGCCGCCCGAAGTCGTGCTCGCTCACACCGAGGAGACTCCGCCGCCGCCCGCCGCGGTGCCGGTCGCCGCGGCGCTCCCGGCCGAACCTCGCCTGGTCGAGGCGCCCGTTCCCGACATCGCCCTGTCCACATCCGAGGTCGAATCCCCCAACTCCGACGCCAAGAAGCCGCCGCCGCCCAAGCGCACGGCCAAGCCCGCGTTGCCGTCGGCCGCCGTGCGGCGCCGTCCGTGGTGGGAGACGCTGTTCGGCGACGACTTCGCTCGCGCCCATCGCTCGCCGAGTCCGCGGCAGCTGGCCCGCGAGGTCAACTACATGGTGACCTCCCTGTCCTTGGCTCAGAACCACGTCGTGCTCGACCTGGGGTGCGGCCAAGGCGAGCACTCCGTGGAGCTCACGCGCCGCGGGGTGTCCGTCGTGGGCTACGACCTGTCGGTGTTTCAGCTGGCCATGGCCGGCGACCGGGCGCAGCAGGAGGGGCAGAAGATCAACTTCCTGCAAGGCGATATGCGGGAGATGGCGTTCGACTCGATGTTCGACGCCGTCGTGTGCTGGGACACGACCTTCGGCTACTTCGAAGAAGAGAAGAACGTCGACGTCGCGCGCCGCATCTGGGCAGGACTGAAGCCCGGGGGCAGTTTGCTGCTCCATGTGATGAACCGCGATTTTGCGGCGAAGGAATCGCCGACCAACATCTGGTTCGAAGGCGACGGCTGCGTCTGCATGGATGACGTGGACTTCGACTGGATCACGAGCCGTTTGCGCGTCAAGCGTTCGCTCATTCTGGACGACGGCCGCAGCAAGGAGCTGCACTATTCGGTGCGGCTTTACGACTTGTCGGAGCTCGGCAAGCTGCTGCACGACGTCGGTTTCCGCGTCGCACACGTGAGCGGCGACGTCTCCACGCCAGGCGCTTTCTTCGGCCCGGTGTCGCCCTACCTGATCATTCGCGCTCAGCGGCCGTGAGCTCGCCTCGAGGGGCGGCTCGGCAGCTCACAGCAAGGGGCTGAGCAAGTGAGCGGCGGATTCAGCCAACTTCTGCGGGGTGCTCTTCTGCTCCAAGGACTTGAGGTCCGCCTCCTGGCTCACCAGCAAGATGCCGTCGATCCACGCCGATAGCTCGCGGTTCATGCTCGCGCTCGAAATGAAGCAACTCACCTCGAAGCTCAGGCTGAAGCTGCGACTGTCGACATTCGCGGTCCCGACGGAAAGCAACGTATCGTCCTCGACCAGAGCTTTGGCGTGCAGCATCGGCCCTTGGTACTCGAAGATGCGAACGCCAGCTTGGACGAGCTTGGAGTAGTACGAGCGGGAAGCCCACTTCACGAGCGTGACGTCCGACTCACTCGGCAAGATGATGCGAACGTCGACGCCGCGCCCGGCCGCCGTACGCAGCGCAGTGACGAGCGCTGGACTTGGAATGAAGTACGGTGTCACGAGCATCACCCGGCGCTTGGCCTGAGTGATGGCCATGAAGTACGCGTCGTGGATCCACGGCTCGGTATCGGGACCACTAGCGACCACGGCGAGATCGCAGCCGCCAGGCGTGGGCGCTGCCGTCTCGGGCTCCGTCAGCGTTTCGTCGGTAGCGAAGTACCAGTCGTCGAGGAAGATGTGGTGCAGGCTGCGCGCAGCAGGACCCCGAATTTCGAGCATCAGGTCGCGCCAAGCATGCTCGTACTCGTGCGCGATGTTCATGCCGCCGGTGAACGCCAGGTGATCGTCGATGATCACGATCTTCCGATGGTTGGAGAAGTTGAGACGGGGGGCGTGCAGCGGGGATAGGCGAGACGGGAGGAAGTAGGCCAGCTTGATAGGCGACGTCTTCATGCGCTGCACCAAGCGGCGTGAGCGACGGCTTCCGAAGCCATCGATCAGGATGCGCACCTCCACCCCCTCTTGCGCTCGCGTTTCGAGCAGATCGAGGATGCGGTTGCCCGTGTCGTCATCCGCGAGGATGTACATTTGCACGTGGATGCGACGTTTTGCCTGCAAAATGGCGGCTTCGAGCGCGTCGAAGAACGAGCGGCCATCCGCGAGCAAGCGCAGCTGATTGCCGCGGCTGGCGAAGGCAGACTCGCGCGCGCGCTCGGGGAACAGCTCATCGAACCGCGTGCCGGGCTCGGTCTTCGGTCCGGGTTGGCGACCGTGGAAGACCTTCTTCTTGGCAGTGCGCTTGCGACGTCGTCGCTCGAGCGTGGTGCGGCCGAACGCCCACCACGCGAGCACCCCGAATCCGGGTGCAACGAAGAGCGCCAGGATCCACGCCAGAGCACCGAGCGGGTGCCCGCGTCGACCCAAGAGGATGCTCGGCACGGACAACAGTGAGATGACCAGGAGGCCCAGCGCGACGCCAACGAATGACGTCCAGAGTCCCCGATCCAGCAGAATCACGTCGAGCTGGATGTCCACGGCGTCACCGCGGGGGACGATAGCAGCGAACCTGGTTCCCCCCGCCCTAGCCGTTCCAACGACGAGGGGGGGTTCAGCAGGTGCGTGTTCGAGCGGGGGGACGTCGTTCGGCGTCCAAGGAGTCCGGGTGGCAGCCTGAGTCAGGCGCTTGGGGGGATGGGGGGGATGGGATGGCGGAACAGCACCTGGCCACCGCGACTACCACCCGAGACTCCTTGGACGTCGAACGGGCCTTCCGGCCCCTGGTGGACTCGCATCCACCACGGTCAGGGATAAAGCACGGAGCGTGCCAGGAGGGGCTTTGAGCGTAAGTGCTTGAAATAAAGCGGATTCGCTCGAGGTGTGTCCGACTCGTCCGCTCGGACGGTTGTCCGTCGGGGGGCGGCGGCCGGACAGTAGCGGACAACGGACCGGTCGGGCCCGTCCGCTTCAATAGTGGGGCGGTCGCTCGTGCGGCAGGCGCGTCTGACCAGCTTCCGACTCGGCGCTGGCCTCCAGCCGGAGAATGCGAGTCGAGAGCTGCTCGATGAGCGTCGCCTTCTCGCGCAGAAGGTCGGAAAGATCCTGGAGCAGCTTCTCCTGGTAAGCGATCTTCGTCTCGAGCAGGATGAACCGTTCGGCAGTCTCGGTGTCGCGCATGGGCAAAGGGTATATCGCGGGAGCCACGTCGCTTCACTGGGCGGACCTCGGCACGCCCGACGACCGAGCCGGGCGGGAGCGGCTGCAGGCGGAGTCGGCTCTTCTCTGGCGCCGCCTGGTGGAAGAAGGAGACGTCGACACCCGGAGCCGCTTCGCTGACGGCGTGTGGGTCGAGTCGGACGGTGGGCGCTTCATCGTGCGCTGGAGCGAGCCCGAGCGGCGGGCGGTGGCGGAGGCCGTCTGCCTCGCTGCGCCCGAGGAGACCCCGGCTCTGCTCGGAGTGCCCGCATTGGGGTGGGAGGCTGCAGCAGCCTGGGTGCTCCGTACCCAAGGAGTCGATTTGACCACCTGCGAGGTTCGGGTGGGCCTGACCCGGGGCCATCTACTGGTCATCGTATTTTCGATTCCACTGGATGTAGCGGGTTCCCCCGAGGTCCTCGACCGCGCCGTGGAAGAGGTGTGCGAACGCGCTCTCGGCGAGGTCACACTCGATCGCTGGATCGTCAGCATCGATGTGGTCCGGTCCGCTCGTCGTTCGCGGCTGTCGGTGCTCCCCGCCGACGGTGGACAGACGGCCGAAACGCATCCGGCGGCGCTCTTGTGCGAGCTCGTGAAGCTCGGGATCGCGGCGGTGCTCGAGGCCGTCCCGGAGTCGCGTCTGTCGGGCGACGACGACGCCTGGACTGCGCTCGAGCTGACCGAGGAAACGGACAGCCCGCAGGGTGACCGACTGCAGGCGTTCACCAATGTGCCGGAAGCGCTGAAGGCAGCGCTCGAGGGTTTGCCCTTCGACTCCGCGCGGTTCACCCGCGGCCGGGAAGTGATGATCTGGTGCGCGTGGCAGCGCAGCGGACTCGAGTCACGCATCCTGGGACGAGAGCTCGCGGAAGCCGCGATTTCTACGCTGCCCCGGCAGAGCTGTGCGGTGTGCGGCAGCGGCTTTGGACCACACCGCGACTTTTTGGATCTCTGGGTCTTGCCAGAAGTCGAAGTCCTGAGGGCTGTGCGCCAGCAATTGGCGACCGCCCTGGGCGTCCCCATCGACCTCGGATTCTACGACTCCCACTGGTCGCACGAGCGTTTTCTGCCGTGGCCCAGCCCGGCAGCGTGACGCTCCGCCAGGCTCACGCGGGCGTCGTAAGCGAGCGCTTCGGCACCAGCTCGGACAGCAGCTCCGCGAGCTCTTCCAGGATGGGAACGCCACCTTTGATCCGCCGGAGGGCACCCGTCGCCCGCTCGATGGCGGCGTCGACGTAGCGAAGGAAGCTCGCATTGCCGCGCTCCCGATAGAGGTACACGAAACGCCCGGCGTCCTTCAGCTTGCGCTGGACGGTGATCAGGTCGAACTCGCGGCGTACACTGGCGAAATCGACGTCGCACGCCGCGGCGTACTCGCGCAGGCGAGCCTCGACGAAGGCATCGTCGAAGTTCTGGTAGCTATCCATCAAGAGGGCCACGAGGTCGTATGCGCGAGGCCCGAGCATCGCGTCTTGGAAGTCAATCCAGGTGAGCGCCGGAACCTCGTGCTCGCGCACCATCAGGTTCTTGCTCTGGTAGTCGCGATGGACGAAACCACGATCCAGCTCGGCGATGGTGCTGGCCAAGAGGTGGGCCGCCGCCGCGAAGGTGCGGCGGTGCGCGTCGCTGACTTCCACGCCCGAGGCCAAGAGCCCAAAATCGAGGAAGTGATCGACCTCGAAACGCAGGAGTTCGTAGTCGAACGCGCGGCGGTGCACGATGCACTCGCCCTCTTGTCTCGCAAAATGCGCCTGAGCGCGCGCGATGAGGAGAACGGCGTCCTGATAGAGTTCCGTTGCGCGTTCCGGACGGCGTTCGAGGTGGAGCGCCAAAGTCTCCGAACCCAAGTCCTCGACGAAGAGCACTCCGCACTCCAACACTGCGGCGTGCACCTTCGGCACCGGCAGGTTCCAACTCGCGAGCAACGACTGCGCCTCCAGGAACCCGGCGTGCCCGCTGGCCTGCTTGGCTGCGAGCGGTCCGCCCATCGCTCCTGGCGCGTACATGGCCACGTGCGTGCCTCCGCCCGTCAGCGCAATGCGGAAGAAGCGTCGTGCGGAGGCGCCTGGCGGCATCTCGCCCATGATTTCGCCGGAAATGCCGGCGCGACGCAGGCCTTCTGCGATGGAGATTTCGGCGGCTCGTGGCTCGTCTGGGCCGGTCAAGGTTTAGAGGCTACATCGAGCACGCCATGGCCGAAAGCGCGCTCGGAGGGAGCCAAAAGGAGGATGACGAATACGTCCGTCGGCATCTGGAACCGGCGCTCGGCAAAGCGCTCGACCCGGCCTTTCGACGCGACATCGACACCTACCTGCGCGAGCTGCGCACCTGGGGCTCGCGGCTCGATTTGGTCGCGCCTCGGGATGCGGCGGAGTTTCTCGACCTGTCGCTGTTCGACGCCGCCGTCGTTGCTCATCACGAGGCAGAACGTGGTCAGGCTCACGATCGCATCATCGATGTCGGCTCCGGCGGCGGCGCGCCTGGCATCCCACTTTCGATCTTTCTGTGTGCGCTGCGAGGTCGATCCGAGCTCACCTTGGTCGAACCGAGAGCGAAGCGCGTCACTTTCCTGCGCAGCGTCACCGCGAAGCTCTCCACCGTGCAGATCGAGGTCGTGAAGGGCAGGAGCGACCTCTTGCTGGCCGGCTCGGCTGCTGTCGCCATCGCGCGCGCCACCCTGCCGCCGGATGAGTGGCTCGTCGAAGGGGCACGGCTTTCGACCGGGGCCGTCTGGGTACTCCTGGCGCGAGGCTCCGCTCCCACCCGGCCGGGCTGGGCGATCGACGCCGACGTCGACTACGAGTGGCCGCTTTTAGGCCATGGCCGACGCGCGGTGCGCTACGTGCGGACGCCGGGTTGAGCCGGCCGAAGACGCTGCCTCCAGCAGCCGGAGAGATGGGTGCCCGCTGAGGGAGCGCCCGGCAGGTCTGCGCCTGGCTGGCGGACGGACTGCGGTCGGTCATGTCGACATTCGGTTGACAATGGTTTCATTTGAAACCATCCTACGAGGACTCGCCATGAAGACCTCGCAGATCAGCACCCGGGTCACGCAGGCCGACGCCGACTTCCTGGCCACTCTCACGCTGGAAGGGGCCACCACTCCGAGCGACAAGGTGCGTGCCCTCATCACCGAGGCCCGGCGTCGGCGCGAGGAGCTGGGGGACTACAAGGGCAGTCTGCGGCAGGTGCGCGAGCTGATCGGCCCTGCCACCGCGGCCATCTTGGAGGCGGAGAACGCGGCTCGCACGCACTCCGCGCTGGTTCTGCCCCTCGTCGACTGGATGGCCGAGGCGCTCGCATTTGCGCTGTCCCACGTGCCGAGCAGAGCCTCGGGTTCGGCGGAGGCGTTGGAGGAGCTGGAGCGCGGGCTGATGGACCGCTCCGCGCGCTTTGCGCAGGCGCTGTTGCGCCTCGCCATCACCCAGCGGGCAGAGACGTACGATCCGGCGGTCGTCGATCAGCGCATCGCGCCGGTTCTCGCGCTGGCCCGCGTCGTGGAGGAAGCACGCCGCGCGGAGGCGTCCAGCCCCTGACCCGGTGTTTTTCCGCGCGGGGGCGCGCCGTCGTGCGCATCCTCGTGACGTGCCGTCTGTGGAGGGCCGAGCGAACTGATACGATGACCCGGTAGTGCGCCGGGAGGAAAGGGAGCGAAGAGAGTATGGCCGAGAGTCTGACGCATCGAGTCAAGAGGATCATCAGTGGGAGCGCGCACGCGCTGATCAGCGCGATCGAAGACCTCACGCCCGAAGCGGTGATGGAGGAAGCGATTCGCGAGATCGACCTGGCGACGGACGAAGTCCGAAGCGAGCTCGGCCGTGTCGTGGCCAGCAAGCATTTGGCGAGCAAGCGCCTCCTGGAAGAGAACAACCGTCACGATGAGCTTGCTGGACAGATCGAGCTCGCTGTCGATCGCGGGCGGGAGGACCTTGCCAAGACAGCGATTGCCCAGCAGCTCGACATCGAAGCCCAGATGCCCATTTTGGAGTCGACCATCAGCGAAGCGACCACACGCGAAAAGGAGCTCGAGGGCTACGTCACCGCGCTCCTCGCGAAGCGGCGCGAGATGGAGGGCGAGCTTCGTGCCTTCCGTGAGGCTCGCCGTGCAGAGAACCAGACGGCAAGCGAGGCCGCTGGCGGTGGGCAGGTCGGCGCCAAGGTGCGGGCCGCCGAGAGTGCGTTCGATCGCATGCTCAGTCGTCAGGTCGGTCTGCCCGGCATGCGTTCGGCTGCCAGTGGCCGTACTGCAGCTCAGCTTTCGGAGCTCGAGAACCTTTCCCGCGACAATCGCGTGGAGGAGCGTTTGGCGCAGTTCAAAGCCAATCGGTCGACCAAGGAATGATCGCCGCCGCAGGCTTGTTCTTTGCGCCGGGCACGGTGCCGTTCACGGCGGCGCTGGGGTTGATGCTGGTCATTGGGCTCCTCGAGCTCTTGTCTACGGTGATGGGCTTCGGTGTCTCCCACGCCCTCGACAAGGTGGTGGGCGCGCTCCATCTCGATGCCGACGCGGACCTGCACGTGGGCGATGCGCATCACGCGGGCGCACTCAGCCAGGTACTGGGTTGGCTCCACGTGGGCAAGGTGCCGGTGCTGATCGTCTTCGTCATATTCCTCACGCTCTTCGGCTTGTTTGGCCTCGCCCTCCAGGCATTGGTGCAAGGACTGACCGGAGCCATGCTGCCGGCGCTCTTGGCGGTCGTCCCGGCGTTCGTCGGTTCTCTCCCTGCCGTGCGATTGACGGCCGGCGTGCTGGCGCGAGTTCTGCCAAAGGACGAAACCGATGCCGTCTCGCGCTCGAGCTTCATCGGACGCATCGCGACTCTCGGGCCCGCTACCGCGGCTACGGGGAGCCCAGCGCAAGCGAAGCTCCGTGACCAGCACGGGCAAGCTCACTACGTGCTGGTCGAGCCCGACAACGCCGGTGAGCAGCTCGAGCCCGGGAGCGAGGTCTTGATCGTGCGTCAGGGGGGCGCCGTCTATTATGCGATCAGGAACACGAGTGCCGCGCTGGGTACCGGCGCTCGGGGTTGATCGTTGGCTGTCGTGAAGGCTGACGCGTGCCTGCGGGTGCGACTGCGTTCTCGTACGGCTTTGGGGCTTGCGAAAGAAGGGAATGGAACATGCTGCAGAGTTTGATGGAAGACACACGAACGTTGATCTTGACCTCCGTTCTAGCGGGCACCGTCCTGCTCTTCACGATCGGGCTGATCTTCGCGCGTATGTATCGGCGCGCCTCGAAGGAGGTGAGCTACGTCCGTACGGGCTTCGGGGGTCAAAAGGTGATCATGAACGGCGGCTCGCTGGTTCTGCCCGTCTTGCACGAAATCATTCGCGTCAACATGAACACTCTGCGTCTGGAGGTGCGGCGCGCGGACGAACAGGCGCTCATTACCAAGGACCGCATGCGTGTCGACGTGCAGGCCGAGTTCTACGTGCGCGTCCAGCCGACGGAGGAATCCATCGCCAACGCCGCGCAGACGCTCGGTCAGCGGACGATGCATCCAGACGCGCTGCGCGACCTGGTCGAAGGCAAGTTCGTCGATGCCTTGCGCTCGGTCGCGAGCGAGATGGCCATGGAAGCGTTGCACGAGCAGCGAGTGGCCTTCGTTCAGAAGGTGCAGGCGGCGGTGTCCGAGGACCTGCTCAAGAACGGCCTGGAGCTCGAGACGGTTTCGCTGACTGGCCTCGACCAGACCAAGCTCGACTTCTTCAGCCCTCAGAACGCGTTCGACGCAGAAGGTTTGACGCGGCTGACGATGCAGATTGAAGAGAAGCGCAAGCAACGCAACGACATCGAGCAAGACACGGCGATCGCCATCAAGCTGAAGAACCTCGAGGCCGAGCAAAGGCAGCTCTCGATCTCGCGTGACGAAGAGTACGCACGCTTGACCCAGCAGCGTGAGATCGAGGTGCGGCGAGCGGAGCAGGCCATGGAAATTGCGCGCGAGCGTGCGAGCAAGAGCCAGACCGCCAAACAGGCAGAGATTACGGCGAAGCGCGAAGTCGATTTGGCGAGCATTGCTGCTGAACGTGCGATCGAAGAGCAGCGAATCGAGAAGGAGCGCTTCGTCAAGGAGCGAGACATCGACAAGACGCGCACCGTGCAAACTGCAGAGATCGAACAGAAGAAGGCCGTCGAGCTCAGCGAGCAGGGTCGTGCCATCGCAATTGCCGAGAAGTCGCGCGAGCAATCGGAGGCGCAGGCAAAAGCGGATGAAGCGCGTGCAGTCGCGGTGAGGGCAGAGGAATTGGTGGTGACCGTACGAGAAGCCGAGCGGGCCGAGCGTCAGAAGCGCATCGAGCTGATCAAGGCGGCGGAGCAAGCGGAGCAAATGGCGATCGGTGTGACGGTGGCCGCCGAAGCCGAGAAGAAGGCTGCCATGGATCGGGCGGCGGCGACGGTCACGGCGGCGCAGGCAGAGGCCGATCAGGCACGCATCGGTGCCGAAGGCAGTGCCACGGCGGAGCGTCTGCGTGCGGATGCTGCGGAACGTACCTACGAGGTGCAGTCGACGGGTACGCGCGCTCTGAACGAAGCAGCCAACGTCCTCAGCGCCGACCAGGTAGCGATGCAGATCCGTCTTGCCATCGTGCAGGCGTTGCCACGCATCATCGAGGAGAGTGTGAAGCCGATGCTGCGCATCGATGGCATCAAGATCGTGCAGGTCGACGGCCTGACTGGAGCGTCGCGCGGCGGTGCGGCGGCTGCCTCGGTCACCGCGTCGGGCGGTGGGTCTGGCGGAAACCTGGCGGAGGATGTGGTCAAGAGCGCGCTCGCGTACCGCGCGCAAGCGCCGCTCGTGGACTCACTGCTGAAAGAGGTCGGGCTCCACGGGGGCACGCTAGCGGGCCTGAGCGAAGGTCTCGCGCCTCGTCGGGACTCGCCGGAGGACGGCGGCGCCTGACCGCGTCCGACGGTCACAGGTTGTAGCGACGGAGCTTCTCGTAGAGGGTCGACACGGCGATCCCCAGCTTTTCTGCGGTGCGGGCACGGTTGCCGCCGCAGAGCTGCAGGGTTTGGGCGATCGCCGCGCGCTCCAGCTTGTCCAAGGACACGCCGGCGAGGGCGAGGCGTTCGAGCGGGTCGCCGTCCGCCTCGGGTGCGAACTGCAGGTGCTCCGGCCCGAGCACGCCGCGCTCCACGAAGGCCAGCGCACAGCTGATGACGTTCTTCAGCTCGCGCACGTTGCCGAACCAGGGCCGCGCCTTCAGCGCCTCGTGGAGCTCGGGCCGCACGTGCACCTCGGGGCGTCCGAGATCGACCAGCAGGCTCCGTACGAGAGTAGGAAGTTCGTCCAGGCGGGTCCGAAGAGGGGGGACTTCGACCAGCGCGGCGGCCACCCGATAGTAGAGGTCCGCGCGGAAGCGTCCGTCAGCGACCTCGCGGGCGAGGTCGCGATTGGTGGCTGCAATCACGCGCACGTCGATGTTGCGGACTTGGTGGCCCCCCACGCGCTGCACCTGCCGTTGCTCGAGGACGCGCAAGAGGCGTGGCTGGAGTTCCAGCGGTAGCTCGCCGAGTTCGTCCAAGAAGAGCGTGCCGCCGTGAGCACGCTCGAATGCGCCCGCGTAGGACGCCACGGCGCCGGTGAAGGAGCCGCGCTCGTGGCCGAAGAGCTCGCTCTCGGCGAGCGTCGCCACCACCGCTCCACAGTCGAGCACGATGAACGGACCGGAAGCGCGCTTGCTCCTGGCATGGACGGCCCGGGCCAGCCGGTCTTTCCCCGTGCCGGTCTCGCCGTACAAGGTGAGAGTGATGTCGGAGGCGGCGTAGCGGGCAAGATCGAGCCCCTGTCGAGGTGCCCACGCGTCAACGGTCGTGGCTGCGGGCACATCGCTGGATCCATCCGGCGGCCGGGTGGCGAGGGGCGGATGCGCGACAATTCTTCGGTCCCCCATCTGATCGCTCGGGACCCATGCAGGGCTCGTGCCGAACGAGGAAGTTGGACGTACGCTCGCCGTTCGCTTCGACCGTCGCTGCGCGCACGCGATGAGCGGCCTGCGCAGTGTTCCGCCGGCACTCTTCGAGTGCTGGCCTTCCGGTTTTCGGAGGCGAGGCCCCCGAGGTTCGGAGGCCGCGTCTACATGGGTCCGCGCTCGACGGCGCTTCATCTTCCCGCCCCCGCGCGATCCGCGCCCGTCCGCGCAGTCGCGCCCGCACTCACGCGCCGCGTCGGACACCTGGCACCGTTTCTGCAAGTCCGCGCGACATGATTCGCAGGGCTGCGCTCGGCACCGGGCTCCTTCTGTGTAGAGCGGTCCTTGGCTGCGAAAGCTATGCGGTGGATGCCTGGGAGGACGGCAGTGGCGGCAGCGCTGGCGCCGAGAGTGAAGGCGAAGTGACGATCGTGGACACGTGCGCTTCGTTCTACGAAAGGTTCGAGCCGCTCGAAGGCGTCTCCTTCGAGCAGGACCTCGTGCCGATCCTGCAGAAGAACTGCAACGCCAGCATCTGCCACGGTGGAGAGCTCGCGAGCGCGCAGGCCACCCTGTGGCTCGGGCCTTCCGACGACCAGGCGCCGACCGCAGACGACCTGTGGTTCGTCTACCGTTCGTTGATCGACGTCCAGAGCACCGTCGCACCACAGCTTGCTCTGGTTCGGAGCGGTGACGCTGCGGCCTCGTACTTCATGAGAAAGTTGGACGATTGTCACGACCCGGAAGGGCTCGATTGCACACTCGAGCCGCCGCTCAGCGCCAAGCCTTGCGGAGATGCCATGCCTGTCCTCTCCGCCGGACTTTCCGAGGCGGAAAGGAACCTGTTCCGGAGCTGGATCGCAAACGGCGCTCCAGAAAACTAGCCGTATCGGGCGGCCGCTCGGTCGAGGACCCAGCGCTTTCCGGCATTCTCGAGCACCTCCGAAAATCGGAGGTGCAAAGCAGGCTCGATCCGACGAACTCGAACTCCTTCGAGGGCGATCGAGGACGGATTGCTCTCGGGGTGCTCAATGTCTCTGAAAGGGCTCACAAGGGTAACATCGGGCTTCGAGCCCCGATGGTATGGAACGGCGCCGTGAACGAGAACTACGCTTGGTCCGCTTCCTCCACGTGTAGCCCCTATCCTGAGGACACTCCCACGACCGACCCGTCCTCGCCGAACCTGTCTCCTCTGGCACTTCGCCCCTCCGCCGCCGCGCCCCAGCAAGCAGGGCCGTCTCCGGCGGTGGTCGCGGTAGACCGCCTCATTGATCGCCTGGCCCCGACGAACGTGACGGTCGCGGTTCTGGGCGAGACCGGCACCGGCAAAGACGTCGTGGCTCGCCGCCTGCACGCGGGCAGTCCGCGGAGCGAGCGTGCCTTCGTCGTTTTCGACTGCGGAGCGGTCGCGCCCAGCCTGATCGAGTCCGAGCTCTTCGGGCACGAGCGTGGTTCTTTCACCGGGGCGGTCGCCGCCCACGCAGGCGCCCTGGAGCGTGCGCACGGGGGCACGCTCTTCTTGGACGAGATCGGCGAGCTGCCGCTCGACCTGCAACCGCGCCTGCTGCGCGTGCTCGAGAGCGGCCAGGTGCGGCGGGTCGGTGGTTCTGTCACCCGGACGGTCGACGTGCGCGTGATTGCAGCCACCAATCGCGATCTGCGCGGCGAGGTGTCGGCCGGGCGCTTCCGCGAAGATCTGTACTTTCGCCTCGCGGGCGCGTTCGTTTGCCTGCCGCCGCTGCGAGAGCGCCTGAGCGAGCTCGAGCGCCTGGTGCCGGCCTTGCTGCAGGATCTCGGCGCGGCGGCCGTACGCCTGAGCCCTTCCGCCTACGAGCTCCTGCGGGGTCACGACTGGCCGGGGAACGTGCGCGAGCTCAAAAATACCTTGAACTGTGCGCTCGCGTTCGCCGATGGCGGCGTGCTCGAGCCGGGACACATCCAGCTGATGACCCACGGAGAGCACGATCGCGACCCGCTCGGGCGTTTGCCGCTGGGCGGCCAGCCGCTGCAGCTCATCGAGCGCGCGGCGATTCGCCAGACGCTCTCCTTGACCCGCGGCAACAAGGCGCAGGCCGCAGTGTTGCTCGGTATTGCCGTCTCGACGCTCTACGAGAAGATCAAGAAGCTTGGCATCAGCAGTCAGTCGACGATACCACCCAAGAGCTCGCGGAACAGCCAAACGCTGCCGCCCGAGCCGGAATGGCCCAAGCCCGCCGCTCTCCCGAGCTGGGCCTTGGCGGCTCCGCTGCGCTGAGGGCGTTCACCCGCTCAGACGCTCGAGCTCACGCGATCGAGCGTCCGAGACGCTGGCGGCCCCGCGGTGGCGCGGCGTCGCAACGACAGGAGGAGCCCGACCCCGACGAGGGTGACCAGCCCGGCCGCCCAGTACCAGATGGCTCGGCTGGGGAACTCCGTGGCCATCATGGTCTGCATCTCCTCGAGCTTCCGAGGATCGTGGTTGAAGCCCCGAGCGCGCGCGAACGCGGCGCGCGCTCTCTTCTCGTCATGTGCGCGCATGGCGCGCGCCCAAGCGTAGGCCGCCGTGCGAGCATCCTCGGGCGCAATGGCCTCGAGGCGCCGCACGCAGGCCGCAAGGCGATCGCTGTCGTTCAGGCGCTGAGCGAACTGGCAGCTGAGGTCGAGGAAGTCTGCGGTGGCGGCGTTCTGTTCGCCGAGATGGGCGAGCGAAGCGTCGACCGCCGCGATGTCCGCCGCAGTGGGCGGAGTCGGGCGGGTGAGGAGCACCGCCAAATGCCGTAGGTGGTCCTCGACCGTGGCGCCCGGCCGCTCGAGCGTTGCACGACAGGCCAAGACCGCACCGTCGAAATCCTGTGCCAGGCTCTTGGCCTCGCACAGCTTGCGGTGCCCTAGCGCCTGCTCCGGGGCAGCGGAGACGATCGCCTCGAAGTAGCGCGCGGCGCGAGGACCATCCCCCGCGGTGAGCGCAGCGTTGGCGCGTTCGATGAGTTCCATCACGACGGCACCGGTGCGCATCGGATCCGCCGCGCGCTCTTGCTCCGTACCGAGAGCCGCCGCCGGGTGGGCGTCATCGATGACCAACTCGGGCTCCTCAGCCCAGGCTGGCCCAGAGACGCCCAATGCGGCGGCGCCCACCAGAAGTACGGTTGAAAGGAAGCGAGCCCGCATGGACGAGGTGGCAGGCATCACGGGGCGTAGTGGACGGCGCATTCTTCTTCGCACTCAATCTTCTGGCACACGAAGAGGTCGTTGAGCGCTCCGAGCGCGGTGCCGGAATTGCTCATGAGAGGCTCGATCTGAGATGGATCGAGTAGGCCGGTCAGGGACTCGATGGCCCACTGACACTCCACCTGCGGATTGGCTGGCGTCGTGCCCGCAAAGCATTGCTCTTCGGGAACATCGCCACAGTAGCAGGCCTTGACCTCCGCCTCTGGGTCGGTGGAACCGGCCGCGCATCGCGTGCTGTAGACGCAGGTCTCGTAGGCGCCGCACGCGGGGCTACCGGAACACTGTCCGCCACCGAATGTGTTGCCCCATTCCGTCGGGCACCGGTCCGTCGTGCAGTTGAAGCAACCCAAGGGAGTCGACGTCGATCCGCCGCTGCCCGTTTCGCCGCCGAGGCCTCCTGAGCCATCCTCGCCGCCCGATCCACTCGTACCGCCGGTGCCTCCCGAACCACCGGTGCCGCCGGTCCCGTTCGTACCGCCAGTTCCGTCGCCTCCGCCCGTGCCTTCAAAGGGCTCGTAGTCACATTCGCTTCTGCACTTCGAGGATTCGCACTCCAGGGTGCGCAGCGCCATACCTGATGGCGAGGCAGGCTCGAACAGGAGCTGTGCGATGGTGAAGTTGGTGGGAAGAGAGGCGGGGGCTTCGGCTGGAAGCCCGAGATAGGTGCGTGTGGCCGAATGAATGACTTCCTTGCAAGGGCCATTTCCGGGAGACGCCGTGGTGATGTCGGTGAGGCAGGCGGATGCGTCCGTACTGCCGCAGAAGCAGTGGTTTCCTTCGGGGCCTAGGGTGCAGCCGAACTCTCGGGCGCAGCTCAGGACGTCCAGGCAAATGGACTGGTAGTCCGCCGACAAGGGAGTTCCTTCGCAGGACAGCCACTCGGTCACCTCGTCCCCGTTCTCGCCAAACACGCACTCTTCCGTTCGACACGTGTCACAGGCCGTGAGGGTGCACTCCTCCGAACAGCCTTCGCTGCCATCGCACTGCTCCAGCAGGTCCTCGACGTCATCGCCGCATTCCCCAGTCGGCGCGGTGCCCCCGCTGCCTGACGTCCCACCGGAACCCCCGCCGGTGCCATCATTGCCGCCCGTGCCGTCATTGCCGCCCGTGCCGTCATTGCCGCCCGTGCCGTCATTGCCGCCCGTGCCGTCATTGCCGCCCGTGCCGTCATTGCCGCCCGTGCCGTCGTTGCCGCCGGAGCCGTCATTGCCGCCGGAACCTTTCCCTCCAGAACCCTTCCCTCCAGAACCCTTGCCTCCTGATCCGTCCTCCGTTTCATCCGCGCCCGATCCGCCGGAACCCTCGTCGTCGGTCGCGGTCGGACCGCAGCCGGCTGCGGCGACCAACACAACGGAGAGAACCAAAGCCAGATGACCAGCGCGGGAGGGAAGCTTCATGGGAGTCCAGGTGGAGTGAGAGGCTGAGAGGACGCTCGCGGTCGAGCGCCAGGCCCCAAGCAAGGACAGCGCCAACTCGACGAACACGCGATCGTGCTCGGAGTGGTAGCGAGCTCTGGCATGAGCCTACGAATTTCGGTCGTGACCCTCCGGAAGTCAGACGGTCGTCGTCTGCATTCGGCCGTTGGTTTCCCGTCACCGAGCCGTAGTCGTGAATCTGTGGGTCTATTCCGGAAATCGAACGTGCCGAGTGCGTTCTTCCGGCCGCTCGAACTCGCGGGTCCGCGTGAGCTCACGAATTGTTTGAGAAATACTTCGTGCGGCTCTCCGTGAGGACTTTGGCAGGGCGCTTGCTCTAGCGGCGACCAGTCGTTCAAGGGTGGCCACGACCAGTGCGCGCCTCGGGACGATCACAACAAAACTCATTTGGAGGTCGCTGTGATTAAAATGTCCAAGAAGCAGGGCTTGATGATTGCCCTCAGTGCGCTGGTGGCGGGTATGTCCGTCGCTGGCTGTTCCACGGCCGATTCGAAGGATCCCGGCGCGTCCGTTTCCGAGGAGACGACCGGCAAGATGGGCCTGAATCTGACCCTCAGCAACGGCGTGCTGATCGAGGCCTTCACGGCCACCATCACCGGGGACGCCATCGCTGCTCCCATCGTCCGCACGATTCCCGTCCCCAACAACGGCGCGACGGTGTCGGCTCTGTTCGGCGGTCTGCCCCAGGGTGACTATGAGATCGCTCTCGAGGCGACGAGCGTTGACGGGAACTCGGACTGCGGCGGCTCCGCCGAGTTCACCGTGGTCGCCCAGCAGACGGTCGGCGTGACGGTGCCCATCACCTGCAACACCGACTCGATCCGTGGCCAGGTCAATGTCGACGGCGAGATCAACGTCTGCCCCGACGTCGACTTCCTCTTCGTTGCTCCGCTGCAGACGGCTGTGGGCGGCCCCATCTCGGTCGAGGCTCATGCCTCTGACTCGGACGGCGACACCATCAGCTACGCCTGGACTGCCACCGATGGCGAGTTCGACGCAACGGATGATGCCAGCGCCACCTACACCTGTTCGGCCCCCGGCGAGCAGACCATCACCGTCACGATCAACGACGGCGGCAGCTGCACCACCATGCACCAGGCAGTCGTCAACTGCGAGCCCACCGCGGTTTGCGGCGATGGCATCTTGGAAGAGGACAAGGGCGAGGAGTGCGAAAGCGCCACCGGTACGCCCGAGAACGTCGTTCTGCCGGACGGCGTCACCTGCAGCGCGAGCTGCCAAGAGGTCACCGTTGCTTGCGGCAACAGCATCGTGCAGCCCGGCGAAGAGTGCGACCCGCCCAATCCGGCGAGCTGCAACGCTTCCTGCCAGGACATCGAGTGTGGCGACGGCGTGGCTGAGGGCAACGAGGGCTGCGACCAGCCCGGCAACTTCGGAACCAATGCTGGCCAGTGCCGTCCGGATTGCAGTGGCATCGTTCCCGCAGAATGCGGCAACGGCATCGTCGAGGCTGGTGAGGATTGCGACGACAGCACGGCTCAGTGCGTGAACTGCCAGATCGACAACGAGGCTGCTTGCACCGCTTGCCAGGCTGCCAACTGCTCGGGTCCGGTTTCCCGCGAGGCGACTGCTTGCGCCGGCACGAACTGCGACGCTCTGTACGCCTGCATCGAGGCCTCCGGTTGCGCCGACAGCGGCGATTCGCAGCTCTGCTACTGCGGCACGGCCGACAAGACCGCTTGCCTCACGGCTTCGAGCTATAGCGCCGCCAATCAGGCTGGCGCCTGCGTGACCGAGATCGTCAACCTGGCTCTGCCGGGCTTCCCGATCCAGTTCCACTCGCCCTCGAGCATCGCGGGCCTCTGGTTCGACAACAGCACTCCGCTGGGCCCGGTCAACCAGGTCTACGACTGCAGCATCTCGACGCCGGCTTGCGCCGAGGTCTGCTTCTGAGAGTGCAGTCAGCGTGACGAGGAGGTTCGGGCTCGCTTCGCAAGCTCGAACCTCCACCGTTTCGCCCGCTCTTACGTCAGCTCTGTGTGAGCTCCTCGTGAGCTCTGTGCACAGGGGTGGCCGCGTCCAGAGAAGGGCGTGGACAGCGGAGTTCCGCACCACGCCGCCACATCAAAGCATTCCCCTCAAGTAGGAAGTAACGCCATGAACAAGTTTCTGACCATGAGTCTCGCTGCCGCCTCCATCGTGAGCGGCCTCAGCGTCGGCGCATACGCCGCCCTCAACAACCAACTCCGCGGCTCCGACACGCTCCACACCTGGACGACCAGCCTCGTTGGCAGCGCCAGCTGCCCCGGTATCTCTCCGCTCACGTACATCGGTGGCGGCTCCGGCAATGGCGAGGATGCCATGCGCAAGCGCGAGCAGTTCATTGCTCCCATGTCGAGCGCGCTGGGCGCAGCGCGCACCTGCCGCAGCGCTGACCCGACGAAGGCCGAGTTCCTCTCCGTCGCTCTCGACGGTCTCTCGATCGTCAATGGTGAGGACGCCTGCGTCAACGACGGCATCGCGTTCGCTACGTCGGCTTGCTTCGAGGTCACCGACGGTGCTGACACCGGTACGACGGTGGACTGTCCCGAGTGCAACTCGGGCACCAGCACGTACTGCATGAGCAACTGGCAGGACGCCCTGCGCCTCATCTACGCCGGCATGTCGAAGACCGCCGGCAACAACGTGGCCAACAAGAATTGCGGCGGCGACGTTCGACGTTCGCTCGTGGCACAGTGGAGCGAGATCTTCGCGGGTGGCTGCACCGGTAGCGACTGCACCTCGCTGAAGCACGCTTGGCGCCGCGACGACCTGTCGGGTACCACGGAAGCCTTCCTCGTGCTCCTCGGCCTGCCCGCCATCGCCAGCACGCCGTTCTGCAATGGCACGGCTGCCCAGGATCTCGACCCGATCCGAGTGGACTGCCACGATGACGACGACGTGTGCGACGCTCTGAAGAGCGGCTTGGTTCTGCCGATCTTCGTGCCCGAAGTGAACGCAGCCCCAGACGTCACGGAGTACCCCGTTCAGGCGTGCACCCCCACGAAGTTCGCGCTCGCACAGGCTCAGCGCGTCGTGATCAATGCGGCTGGTGACTTCGACTACATCTGCCCCGAAGGAACGCAGTGGAGCGTTGCCAGCTCTTGCTTGGCACCGTACTTCGATGCACCCGGCCAGGCTGTGAGCAAGCGGTACGACTGCTTGAACACGAAGGACAACAAGAGCGCCTTCACGACCGGTCCCACGGGCGACGGCCGTATCTTCAACAAGTTCGTTCGCAAGGGCGACGCTGCCGGCTCCATCGTCACCGACAAGGCTGGCCGTCTCGAGGTCAACGGCTACTACCGCGTTCGTTCGAACGACGGCTGCCAACAGATCAGCTCGACGCGCAACATCGGCTGCTTGGCGGGCGACTACTCCTGCTCGATCGGCTTCGCCGGTCGCGAAGCGGGTGAGGATCCCGCTGTTCTCCATGCCAAGCCCCTCACCGTGGGCGGCGTCTTCCCGACCGACGCGGAGATCTTGAAGCTCAAGACCAACGACCCGACGCGCTACCCGCTGGCTCGCTTCCTCTATGTCGCCTCCACGGGCGGCGTCGAGAACGTGGGTCTCCCTGCGCCGAATGGCAACGCCAACGAGGCAGCGCTGCTCGCCTGCTTCCAGAACCAGACCGTTGCTGGCCCCTTGGCGGCTCAGGCTGGATTCGTGCCGCTGGGTCAGGCTCCGATCTGCAACGACTTCAACGAGACGAGCTGCAACACGGCTGCCTATGCCTGCGCGACCAACGCGGAGTGCGAGGCGTGGTTCGATGGTTCGACCTGCACGATTCCGTCGGGCGCAACCTCGGGTACCTGCAGCAAGACCTGCACGAGCGATGCCGACTGCAACCAGCCGGGCGCCACGTGCTTGGGCACCGGACTCTGCGGTTTTTCCAGCAACGTCAACGCCTGCGCCAACAACTGATTCGGGCCACGTGAGGCTCGTGTGATGCACGGGCCTCACGCCTTCCAATCAGCGCCTCGTGAAAGGGCGGCCGTCCACTGGACCGGCCGCCCCTTTTCTTGGAGCCAAGCATCCGCTGACGGCCCATTGGCTCTCCTCCTTTTCGAAGCGGGAGCCAGGAACGAACGTCGGACCATGAGTCTCGAACTCGCGCCTGCTTATCACTGAATCGTCTCAGAACCGTCGCGCCCGTCGCCGCTACCAGGAGTAGGGTCGGCGCCCACCCCACCGCTCTTGGACGTGCTCCGCAACGGCCTCTCCGCAACGGCCTCTCCGCACCTCGCCATGAACTTTTCCTTGCGTCGCCGCGTCGTCCTGCTCTTGGTCTGTCTGTTGGCTGGGCTCGCGGGTTCTGTGGGCTGCAGCGGGGATCCTGTCGACTTGGACGGCGGCGGAAACAGCGCGTCATTCGGTTACGGCGGGTTCGCGATGCGTCCGCAATGGCCGATGGGTGGAAATGACGGCTCCGGCGGCATGAAGCCTGCTGAAACGGGGCTTCCGTGTGAGCCGCCCGACGCCGTCCCGCTCCCGCAGCGCCAAGCCGTGCGCTCGACCTCCGTGATGTCGAAGAGTCGCCCCATCTTCGTGCGGGACCTGTTCGACACGTTCAAGTCCCACTGCGGCGGGTGTCACGTGGACACGAACTTGGGTGGCTTCGATGGCCAGGTGGTGACCCTCGAGAACTTCGCCGAGCTCATCACCGCGGACCTTCTCGCCAGCTTGAAGACCGACGATCCAGAAAAGTACATGCCGCCCCCGGTCGGCGGCGGCATGCCCTGGTCCGAGCGCAGCGAGACCGACGGTGTGGTCCAACTCGTTCAGCTCCTCGAGACTTGGATCGCGGAAGGCAGCCCCGAGGACGTGTTCTTCTTGGAGCCCGAGGCAGCGGCCGCGGATACCCAGTACCTCATGACCCCGAAGCAGGGGCAGACGATGACGAACCTCGGCAACTGCCTGCCGGACCCGACGTGGTTCGCCCAGGAGGAGGACGAGAGCGAAGCATTGGACGAGAAGTTCGCGGCGATGACCCAGCTCCCGAAGCGCCTAGCCGAGACTGACCTGACGACGTGGGATCACGCCGAGCTTGCGTACCGGGGCATCGTCGGCTTCGCTCCGGCCTATCCGCTCTTCTCCGATTTCGCGGGCAAGATCCGCCACATTCGCGTGCCCCGCGGCACACACATCGAGTACGACGCGGCGACCCAGCAGTTCGACCTGCCCGAGAATACCCGTTTCTACAAGACGTTCTTGAAGGACGTGATCGACGCGGATGGGCAGGTTGCGTGGCGCAAGGTCGAGACGCGCATCATCGTGTCGCGCGACGACGACTGCCAGGGGGAGGCGTGCACGCCTCGGTCGCTTTACGGCACGTACGCCTGGAACGAAACGGAGACGGAGGCGGTGCTCGTCGAGGATCCGCTGCGCGACGGCCAGCCCTTTCGGGACCGCGTCATCACTTACCTGACCGATGAAAAGGCTGCAGCGGAGGCAGGTGACGATCCAGTCGCGTTGCAGAAGATCTCCCGCCACTATGCCATCCCGGGTTCGGTGCGCTGCGTCCAGTGCCACCAAGGGAGCGTGACCAAGGACTTCGCGCTTGGCTTCGTGCCCTTGCAGACCCATCGGCGACCCTACGTCGAGGAGCCAGACATGTTCGCACGTGGAGCTGACTTGGTTGGTCACGGCGTGCTGGAAGAGGACGACCCACTGCCGGACGAGTTGACGCAACTCGATCGCTTCATCGAGCTCGGCCTGGTGACGGGGCTGGGGACCGCGGATGACGTGCCCAGTCTGCGCGACGCCGGGCCGCGGCCGCCACGCAACGGCTACGAGCTCAAAGCTCAGGGCTACCTTCTGGGCAACTGCTCGAACTGCCACAATCCGCGTGGCTTCCCGAGTCAGAAGCACCCGGAGCTGCGCGAGCTCCTCGACTTCTACCCGAGCAAGGATGGTGGGGGCATTTTCGAGTTTCCGCTCGAGGCCACCAGTCCGCGGGTGCGGCGCGGCCCCAGCGGCGAGATCGCAGTGCCCTACATCTCCCCGTCCATTTTCGACTACCCAGCAGACGCTCCGCTGACGAACGAGAAGTGCCCGCCAGCTTTTACCAAGCTCGGCTACAACTGCGTGGAAGCGCCGTGGCGGAGCCTCATCTGGCGCAACGTCGACACGCCATTCACCTACGCTGACGACTACGCGATTTTTCCTCACATGCCGCGCCACGGCAGCAACCACGACTGTCGCGCAGGCAACATCGTGGGCGACTGGATGGTGAGCATCCCGTCCATTCGCCTCGCCGAGCTGGACCCACTCACCGGCAAAACGGTGAAGCGCCGCGAGGAGCATGCGCGACTCGAGCAGCCGCGCATGGAGCCGCCATCGAAGACATCCGCACAGTACGAGGCAGCCGTCGAGGAGGCTCGAGCGCGCCTCGAAGAGTACCACCAGGGCGACCGCTACAACGTCTGTCCGGACACCTCCGACGTTCAAGCTCCCGAGGTCCTATCTGGCCTGTACTCGGTGCCGATGGACGCAGGCATGGTGCTGCCGGGCGAGGCGTCGACCTACTACGACGCAGTGCCTGACCGACCGCATTGGATGGTGCTCGACAACACGGAGGTTCCCGGCGACTGGAGCCCACGACGCGGTGACTGGAAGGATATCTTGCTGGGCGAGGACCCGGACAAAGTGGCCGCCCTCGAACCGGAGGAGAGGATGGTGGTGGAGCTCCTGGCGGAGGCACAGCCAACGGTGAGCGAGGACTTTCGAGCCTATGCCCTCGAGGAGGAGCCCTTCGGCTTCTGGAAGAACGTGGAGGGAGAGTGCGATGATGTTCTCGCCGGGATGCCCACCGGCGCATCGCTGCCGGCCGAGGAAAGGCCGCCTTGGATCGGCGGCAATCTAGGGCGCCCGCTCTACTCCATCGCGCCCGGCGCAGCCGTCTTCACGAACATCTGCCGCAACTGCCACGGTCCGGCTGGCGATGGTGATAGTGCCCTTGCTGCGAGCATTGCCGAGATGAGCGGCGGCAGCGCTCGGGTGGCCAATCTCAGCGGTGGGCTGCTCGGTCCGCTCAGCGATCCGGGACTCGGTCGTGAGCTGGTGTTCGGCGAGGCGGCGGAGGATTTGGACCTCGAGGTGGACGACCTGGCGCTGCGCTACCTGCTGTGGATGGCGCTGGGCGGCACGCGAGTCGAGATCCCGTCCACGGCGCTCACCATCGTGGCGAATACCAGGGTCCTCGGCGAGTTCCGGCGCGGCAAGAAGCCGGAGGTCTCGGCCAACATGCTGCTCACAGCCGTGCTTTTGTGTTCGGCGGCGCTGCCGGCGGGCAACGCCATCGTGGGTAGTGATGTAGCGGGCTACGATCTCCTGAAAGGTCGGCAGAGTGTGTTCGGCATGGATCCACTCATCACCACGTCCAGCGATGCCGAGATGTGGATGAGGCTGTGTAGCTACGGGATGCGTACGCCCGTGAGGGTCCTCCAGGTGACTGCTGCCAGTACCGGGCCAAGTGTCGGCCTGTCCAGCGGCGAGTTCATCGACGCAGCAGCCTATGGCGACCATCCGGTCATGACTCGTGGCGGAGTGGTCGATGGCGTGGCTGTTGGAGAGCCGGATGCCTGGTGCATCAGGAAGCCGACCGATGAGGAAGGGCTCGCCGCAGCGGAGGAATTGCGCGCCGCAAGTCCCACCCCATCTGGTCCGGTGCCGTACTGCCCCGAAGGCATCCTGGCGATGGAGCCGGCTGCCGTCGAACGCTACGCGCTCCGCGGAGCAATGAATGCCGGCATGGCGGCGTTCGTCTACTTGGACGCCGTGTCGCGCGGCGAGGTCGAGCCCAACCTGCAATACGACGAGTGCCATCTCTTGCAGTAGGCGCACGGCGGAGGCCGAGGGCGACACCACGAAGCATCAGGAGAAAAGCGATGAAACTCGAGACGACTCTCAAACTGGGCATTGGTAGCATTGTGATCGGTGCATTCGGGCTCGGCGCCTGGGCACTCTTGCCGAAGGAGGCAAAGCGGAGCGACGCCGTCGCGCGAGCTTCGGTGGAAGACGAAGCCGAGGCTGACCGTGACGTCCTGCACGCCTCGGTGCGCCGCTCGGGCGAGCCGCGGAGTCGCAAAAGCGCGGCCGACAGCGCAAAGGCTGACACCGACGACGCCGAGGGTTCGCTGATGCCAGAGACCGATATGGCTTCGATCGAAGCCAGCGAATGGATGGAACAGAAGTATGAACAGGCCTACGTGTACACGGGCACCGCGCTGAGCAAGGAGGAGCAGAACGCCAAGAAGGGCATCTTCACGGAAGAGGCGCTTCGCGTTCGTGAGGACGAGCTCATTCGCGCCAATCCGGACATGCAGGAGGCGATCGAAGCCGAGCGTGCGGCGCGCACGGCGGAGCTCGAGCGCTACGAGAAGAGCGGCGGCCTTTCGGTCGAGGAAGAAGCCATCCAGAAGGGCATTCAGCTGGAGGACTGAACGCAGGCGCCAGCGTCTACCAGCGTGCGAGAGGACTGCGCCTGGTCACTCGGAGCCGAGCGAGGACGAAGAGGAGCAGCCCGGCGCCGAGCCAGCCGCGGCCGCCTGGGGAGGAGGGCCGGTGGGAGCACGTCCCCGTCGGTTCTTCATCGTCCTCGGGAACTTCCACCCGGCTACCTCCTTCGCCGAGGTCGAAGACGACCGTCTCGCTGTCCGGCGGGTAGAGCGCGCAGAGGCCCTCCTCGTCGTCGCGCGAGAGAGTGCGGATCGCCGAAGCGAACGCAGTCGTCGTCTCGGACTCCATGGTGGCGCCCTCGACGCTCGTGTGCGCCAAGGCCAGAACGTGGCCGATCTCGTGCGTCAACACCGCCGTCAGGTCGACCTCGGTCTCGTCGGGATTGCGCGACAGTACGTAGTGTTGGGAGTTGAGCAGGATGGTGGCGCCCGAGACCCAGCCGCTATTGTCGTAGAACTCGATCACGGTGCGCCCGGCGGCGTCGTTCTCGTAGGGCCAGCCGGAGGCGACGAATACGACATGGATGGTGCCGGCTCCATCCGGCGCCTCCGCCTCATGCAGGAGTTCGAGGGAAATCTTGGGCGGATCGTTGCCGCAGCGCACCTCGCGCCAGGCATCGACGGCATTTTCGAGCGCTTGGGCGGCGCCGTACACCTGGGCGTCCGTGGCCGAGTCCTCGTCCAGCACGAAGTCCAAGGTCGAGTTCTGAGGCCAGGACAGGGGCAGCCCGTCGATGATGCAACCATTGTCGCCGACGGCGCAGTAGTCGTCGGTCTCGCCGCACGTCGTAGCGCGGCAGTAGGCCGACGCTTCGTTCGTATGGCCAAGAACGAGCCCGCAGGCGCTCACGGCCAGGAGACTGCTGGCTCCAAAAGGAGGAGCGACCACACGCACGAGGGCCGCCAAGGATCGACGCATGCCACTCGCCCAAGCAGGTTTGGTGCCAACGTGATGCGCCCCTCCCGACCGCGGGGGCAGCCATTTGGGGCTCGAAAGAGCACCCGAACCCCGAGTCGATGGCGCCTCGGGGTGCAGGCACTCCGAAAATCGGAACGAGGCCCTCTGGCCTTCGGACTCGAGGGCAGGGAGCGCGGGCGCTTTATGGAGACGGGAGGCGGCCCAGGTGGTCGAGCATCTCGCGCGTGCCGTTCTGCAAGCGTCCGTCGACACTGAATACGAGCGGCTCGGTGGAGATGCGTTTGCAGGTTCGGACCTTCACCTCGAGCGGACAAGCGACGCCCGGGATCGATGCGCGCAAGGTGGCACCCGGAGGGAACGCACGCGGGCTATGAACGACCGTGCGCAGCGCGGCATAGCGTGTCACTTCTCCCTCGCCGCCTCCTTCGAGCAAGAAGGTCCAGGTGGCCGCTCCGCTGTCTGACATCAATAGTCCTTTCGGCCACGTGCCATCGCCGCCCGCGCCTCGTCGTTGGCCGTCTTTTCGCGCAGCGAATGGCGCTTGTCGTGCATCTTCTTGCCGCGAGCTACGGCGAGCTCGAGCTTCGCGCGCCCCCCTTTGTAGTAGAGACGCGTGGGGATGAGCGTCATGCCTTCGCGTTCCGTGGCGGCCCGCATGCGATCGATCTCGCGTCGGTGGAGGAGCAGCTTGCGGGGACGCAGCTCGTCGTGGCTGAAGGCCGCGTGCGGCATCGGCGCGATGCGCATCTGCCGGACCCACGCCTCGCCGTTGCGGTCGACTTCGATGAACGCGTCGCCGATGCCGGGAGACGTCGTGCGTATGGAGCGTGCTTCGCTGCCGATGAGGGCGATGCCAGCTTCGAACTTCTCGCCCAGCTCGTAGTCGAAGGACGCGCGACGGTTGGTCGCGAGCACCTTCTCGCCCGTTGGTCCTGCCGACCCTTTGCTGCCCTTCGACTTGCCCACGTTCCTCGGCGTCCCGGCGGCGAGAGGTGCCGGGCCCCCGAATATGCCGGCCCGGCGCGCAAAGGCAAACCGGCCTTTTTTCCCCACTCTACTGGACCGAGACGGGACCGTTGAATTGGGCGCGCCGGCTGCCATGCTGCGCCCGATGCTCCCCACGCGGCTCCGCGGCGCGCGCACGAACAACCTCCGCGGCGTAGATCTCGACATTCGGCCTGGCGAGGTCACCGTCTTCACCGGTCCCTCCGGTTCAGGCAAGAGCAGCTTGGCGCTCGACACGCTGTACGCCGAGGGTCAGCGTCGCTTCGTGGAGAGCTTCTCTCCCTACGCGCGCCAGTTCTTGGAGCGCTTGCAGCGTCCGCCCATGGATGCGCTCGAGCCCGTCGCCGCGGGCGTGGCGGTCGACCGCAGCGCTCCGGTCAAGAGCTCACGGTCCACCGTCGCCACCATGGCCGACCTGGAACCCTATTTGGCGGGCCTTTTCGCCACGGAGTCGGTGCCGCACTGCCCCGACCACGATCTCGCAGCCGTGCCGATGGACCTCGCGCTGGCAGCGGAGGTCGTCCGCACGCGCTTTGCCGGGCGCCGCGTGCATTTGACCGCTTCGGAGCTGGTCGGGGATCGGGTCGAGTACCTGAGCGTGCGCGATCGCCTCATCCAGGAGGGCTATCGGCGTGTGTACCTGGACGGAGCCGTGGCCGACCTCGATCAGGTCAAGCCATCCACGGCGGAGAAGGCAGGTCGCCTCTACGTGCTCCTGGATCGATTCGCCGTCGACGAAGTCGCGGAGTCTCGGCTTCGCGAAGGCCTGGAGATCGCGTTTTCTCGCAGTAAGGGGCTGCTCACGCCAGGCCACGCGTACGTGTTTGCCGAAGGTGAGGCTGAGCCGCTCCACCTGCGCGAGGGGCTGTCGTGTCCAGAGTGCGCTCGCGGTTTCTTGCCCCCGCGCCCAGGTTACTTTTCGTACGAGTCGCCGCTTGGCGCCTGTGACAATTGTCGTGGCTTTGGCCGGGTACTCGGCATCGATGCCGAGAAGGTGATCCCGAACGATGCCTTCTCGCTGCGAGAAGGTGCGATCCGCCCGTGGCGTGGCGAAAGCACGGCGTGGGAGCGCAAACAGCTGGCGCGCTTCTGCGAGCAGGAGGGCATTTCCATGGACCTGCCCTGGGCGCGGCTGCCTGCTCCCGCCAAGAAGAAGATTTGGGACGGCAAGCGTGGACGTGGCAGTGAGCGCTACTGGGGCATCACCGAGTGGTTCGGGTGGCTCGAGAGCAAGTCCTACAAGATGCACGTGCGCGTGCTCTTGTCGCGCTACCGCTCCTACGATCCATGCCCCGTCTGCGAGGGGACGCGGCTGAACGAGTCGTCGCGCCACTATCGGCTGGGAGGGCTCGATCTCGGCCAATGGCACACGCTCGAAATCGAGGCGGCTCGAAGCAAGCTCGAGGGCTTGGCTTTGGGCACACCGCACGGTCAGCTGCTGCAAACGGAGCTGTCCTCTCGGCTCGAGTACCTGACGAAGGTGGGCTTGGGGTATCTGACGCTGGACCGTCAGGCGCGCACGCTCTCGGGCGGCGAATCCCAGCGTGTGACGCTGACGGCTGCCCTCGGGACTTCGCTGCACAGTGCGCTCTTCGTGCTGGACGAGCCGACCGTTGGCCTCCACCCCGAGGACATCGAGCCGCTCGGCCAGCTCATCGTCGAGCTCTCGGCCAGGAACAACGGAGTCATCGTGATCGAGCACGACCCGTCCCTGATTGCCGTCGCCGATCGCGTGGTCGAGCTCGGCCCCGGTGCGGGTGACCACGGTGGACGCGTCGTCTTCGATGGCACACCGGCCGCCGCCCGGGAGCTCGATGGCGCGACCGCCCGCGCGCTTTCGGGGCCGCGCCCCCTGGCGGTCCCACGCGGAGCTCCGACCGGAGAGCTTCGGCTGGTGGGCGTCACGGCTCACAACCTGAAGAACGTCAGCGTTTCGTTTCCACTGGGGCAGATCGTGGCCGTCTGCGGCCCGAGCGGTTCGGGTAAGAGCAGTCTGGTCGTGGACGTGCTGTACCCGGCCGTCGCGCGACAGCTGAAGGTCGGCGACATCGAGCGACCCGGCGCTCACGAATCACTCGCAGGAGCGGCCGAGCTCTCGGCCGTGGAGCTCGTCGATCAGTCGCCACTCGGCCGCACGTCACGCGGAAATCCAGCCACCTACACCAAAGCTTGGGACGTGATCCGCAAGGCGTTTGCCGGCGAGCCCGAGGCCACGGCGCTCGGCTACACCGCGTCGCATTTTTCGTTCAACGTGGCCGGTGGGCGCTGCGATGCCTGTTCCGGCGAAGGCTACGAGACGGTCGAGATGCAGTTTCTGGCTGACGTCTCGCTGGTCTGCCCCGTCTGCCAAGGGCGTCGCTTCAAGGAGGAGATCCTGGCCGTGCGCCATCGCGGTCTCAGCATCTTCGACGTGCTCGAGCTCTCCGTCGACCGCGCACTCGAGGTCTTTGCCGACTCGAGCGCCGTGCGCCGTGCGCTCGCCCCGCTCGCCACGTTGGGCCTCGGCTACGTGCGCTTGGGTCAACCGCTGTCGACCCTCTCGGGCGGCGAGGCCCAGCGCCTCAAGCTGGCCCGCGCGCTCGCCGATCCGCGACCTGGCACCCTCTACGTGCTGGATGAACCGAGCGCCGGCCTGCACGCGGACGAAGTCGAGCTCTTGCTTCTCGCACTTTCGGTGCTGCAGCGCGCCGGCGGCTCGGTGGTGTTGGTCGATCACGACCTGGCCCTGCTCCTGGCCGCCGACCACGTGATTGAGCTCGGTCCAGGAGGGGGCATACGGGGCGGGGAGGTGATCTTCGCCGGTCCGCCCGCGAGCTTGCTCGGCAGTGACACGCCGACCGGTCGGGCCGTCCGTCGGAGCCAGGAAGCCGCGCGCCCGCCGTTGCGAGGCGGCGCCGTGGCCCAGACCGACGGGACCGAGCGCGCGCTCGCGCGGCCGGAGCTTCGTGTCAGCGGCGCTCGCCAGCACACGCTGAAGGACGCGTCCGTCACCATCCCGCACAACCAGCTGACGGTGGTGACGGGTCCGAGCGGCTCGGGCAAGAGTACGCTCGCCTTCGACGTCGTCTTTGCGGAAGGACAGCGCCGCTTTCTCGAGACGCTCACGCCCTACGCGCGGCGTTTCTTGCCAACATTGCCGCGTCCGAACGTCGACGCCGTCAGCGGCGTGCCGCCGTCCATTGCGCTCGAGCAGAGGACCACGCGCCTCGGAGCGCGCTCGACGGTGGCGACGGTGACCGAGGTCGCGCACTACCTGCGGCTCTTGTTCGCCAAGGTGGGCGATCCGGTCTGCCCGACCCATGGCTTGCCCATCGGCAGCCTCTCCGCCGAAGAGGTGCTCGCGCTGGTGCACAAACAGCCCGGCTCGGGCCTCTTGCTCTCGCCCGTCGTGCGTGGTCGCAAGGGCACCTATCTCGACGTCTTCACCGCTGCGGCTCGCGCCGGGCTCACTCATGCCATTGCGGACGGGCGTCGCGTGTTGGTCGATACGCCGCCGAGGCTGGCCAAGACGCGAGAGCACGACATCGATCTGGTCTTGCGGGAGCGAGTGTCGTTTCGCGACCTCGACCTCGACACGCTCCGTCAGGCTCTGCGCTGGGGACGCGGACAGCTGGCGCTCTCCCGCGCGGACGAACGCGTCGAGTTTTCGGTCGGAGGCGCGTGTCCTAGCTGCGGCTTTTCCATCGGCGAGATCGATCCCCGGTACTTCAGCTTCAACACCAAGCAGGGACAGTGCCCTCATTGTGAAGGCACGGGCCTCGAGCCGGAGCCTGCGCGTGCGGGTCGGCAGAAGGCCACGGAACAAGCGTCACGGCGGGTGTGCAGCGCCTGCGCCGGCCAGCGCCTGGCGCCCTTTTCGCGCAAGGTGCAGCTTCTGGGCCGAACGTACCCCGAGCTGGTCGGACTCTCCGTGAAGGCGCTGGCGCGCGACGTCGCGAAGCTGTCTTTCAAGGGTCGCGCGGCGGCCCTGGCAGAGCCCATCTTGCCCGAGCTCGAGCGACGCCTGCGCTTCCTTTGCGAGGTCGGCCTCGACTACCTGACGCTCGATCGTGACGCGAGCACCCTGTCTGGCGGAGAAATCCAGCGCTTGCGTCTGGCCGCTCAGCTGGGCGCCGGCCTGACTGGGGCGCTCTACGTGCTCGACGAGCCGACGATCGGTCTGCATCCGCGCGACACGGCACGCTTGATCGACAACCTGCATCGCCTGGTCGAGACGGGCAGCACCGTGCTTTTGGTGGAACATGACGAAGACGTGATCCGCGCTGCCGATCATTTGATCGATCTTGGTCCGCGTGGCGGCAGCGAAGGCGGACGGGTGGTGAGCACGGGACGTCCGCCGGATGTCCTCGACGACCCGCGTTCGCCCACGGGCCAGGCGCTCTCGGCGCCCGGTCGACCGCTGTCGGCTCGCAAGCTGGCCAAGGACCATCCCGTGGTCGAGCTCGTCGGCGCGCGCGTGCACAACCTGGCAGGCGATGCGCTGCGCGTTCCGCATGGGCTCTTGACGGTGGTGTGCGGGGTCAGCGGCTCGGGCAAGAGTACCCTCGTGCGGAGCGTCTTTCTGCCCGCTTTGCTGGCGCAGCTCGGCCGCAAGACCAAGGCCGCCGGCCCCTTCGAGAGCCTGACTGGCCTCGAGGGCATTGCGCGCGCCACCGCGGTGGACCAGTCGCCGATTGGCCGCACGCCCCGCAGCGTCCCGGCGACGTTCCTCGGCATCTTCGACCACTTGCGGCGCCTGTTTGCCCAATGCCCGGACGCCAAGGTGCGCGGATTTTCGGCGAGCCGCTTCAGCTTCAACACGGCCGCCGGAGGGCGCTGCACGCTGTGTGAGGGACAAGGCGTGCAATCGCACGAGATGAGCTTCTTGCCGGACGTGGTGACGACGTGCCCTGCCTGTGAAGGCTACCGCTTCGACGAGCGCACGCTCGAGGTGCGCTACCTCGGTCTCAACATCGGTGAAGTGCTGCAGCTCTCGGCGGCCGACGCCTGCCGGGTGTTCGCAGCGCATCCCAAGATCACCCGCCCGCTGGCCGTGCTCGACGAGCTGGGCGCCGGCTACGTCACGCTCGGGCAGGGCTCCCACACGCTGTCGGGCGGCGAGGCGCAGCGGCTCAAGTTGGCGGCCGAGCTCGCAGCTGGCCAGAATCACGAGCCGACGCTGTACGTGCTCGACGAACCCACCACCGGCCTCCACCTCTCCGACGTGGGTCGGCTGATCGACGTGCTCTCCAAGCTCACGGCTCGTGGCGATACGTTGGTCGTGATTGAGCATCATCCCGATGTCATCGCGTCGGCAGACTGGGTGATCGAGCTCGGCCCCGAAGGTGGACCGAGCGGCGGGCGCGTCGTGTTCTCGGGCACACCGGAGCGTCTGGCTCAGAAGCAGACGGCCACCGGCCAGGTGCTGCGAGCGCGCGGCAGCTCAGGCGGGCGGTGAGGGCGTGAGGCCCATCTGGATCGCCGACAGCAGCGCCACTTGGATGTTCAAGCGTCGCTCCGGCGCGATGGGTCGGCCGTCGAGCTCGACGATGGTGAAGCTATCGTGCACGCGGCCGCTCTCGGTGCGGACGCGCGACGAGACAATCTGCACGCGCGCTTCGAAGAGGGCGCGGGTGATGGCCCAAAGCAGGCCCGAGCGATCGTCGGTCTCGACCTCGAGGACGCTGAGGCGCCCGCTCGAATCCTCCAGGAAGCGCACCGTGGTGCCGCCGCTGCCGGCGCGGGCCATCGGGCGCCCCGAGCCCTGAACGGGTCGGCCGGCGAGGATTTCCTCCAAGAGCTCGGCAAAGACCTGGATGTGGGCGTCGTCGATCTCCCCGTCTGGGTCGCGGATCCAGAAGACGTCCACCGCTTCGGGCGGCTGGACGTTCCGCGTGTACGCTTCGCCGGCGTCGACGTCGAAGCCCAGCTCGGCGAAGGTGGCGCTGATGTCCGCCAAGAGGCCGGGGCGATCGTCGGCGATGACGCAGAGGGCTGTCTTGCCCGGGTCGGCCCAAGGGAACCGGCGCACGGTGACCCGCCCGACTCCGCGCTGCACGGCGGCGAAGGCGTGAGCGGCTACCTGTGCCGGGTCGAATCGCTTTCGGTACTCCGCGGGGAGCGACTCCGCGAACTCGCGTGCGCTGATCTCCTGGCTCACGTCCTCACTCGACCAGTCCAGGGTGTCTCTTGTGTTTCGGCCAGGTGACTAGCGCGGCGAGCGAGCACGAAAAGCAGATCTCCCAAGCGATTCAGATAGATGAGGACGTCCGGCCGCAGGTCGGGCACCGCGAGGACCGCGCGCTCGGCGCGCCGACAGACGGTGCGCGCCACGTGCAATGCGGCGCCCACGGGCGATCCGGACGGCAAGATGAACGTTTCGAGCGGCGGCAGGCACGCCTCGTGCTCGTCGATGGCGAGCTCCAATCTCTTGATTTCGTCAGCGCCGATGAGGTCCAGACCCAGGCGCTCCGTCTTGCCGGGGGTACAGGCCACTTCCGCCCCGAGTGTGAAGAGACCCTCCTGGAGCGTCTGCAGCAGGCCCTGGATGGGGGGCGGCGCCGAGAGAGCCCGAGCAAAGCCGAGCTGAGCGTTCAGCTCGTCCAAGGTTCCGTAGGCGTCGACGCGCACGTCGTTCTTCGCGACGCGCGCTCCACCGAAGAGTCCGGTTTGGCCCTGGTCGCCGGTCCGCGTGTAGATCTTCATGAGGTTCGAGCGCGAGCCGAAGCCAACGTCAGGGCACGGCGGCGAGCGGACCGAACAGGCTCTCGATGCGCTCGGCCATTTCCTCGCCGCTGACGCCATGCGCCAGGGCCAGCTCCTGCGCGAGCAGGTTTCTGGCTTGATCCAACAGCTTCCGCTCGCCGAAGGACAGGTCCTTGTCCATCCGCAGGCGGCTCATGTCCCGCAGAACCTTGGCTACCTCGTGCGGACTGCCGCTGGCGAGCATCTCGGTGTAAGCGCGAAAGCGTCGGTTCCACGGCTGCACCGTCACCGCGATCTCGCGGGAGCTCAACACCGTGAGGATCTCGTTGGCTTCTTCCGCCGACATCACGGGGCGCAAGCCGACACGCATCGCGGCGTCGCGCGGCACCATGACTTTGAGACCCGAGCCGAGGATCTGCAGGACGTAGACCATCGTGGGCGAGCCGCCGAAGGAACGCTCTTCGATGTTCTCGACACGACCCGCTCCGTGCGCCGGGTGAACGACCAGCATGCCGATCGTGATTTCGAAGTCGAAGGAAGGACTCGGGACTCCGGTCTCTTCGATAGGTTTTCTTGCTGCGCGCGCCATTGGCCTCCCCACGGTCCCGTCCCGTCTCCGGTGTGCGACGCAGACTGCGGCGCACGAGAGTTTAGCACCTTGGCGGCCAGGGCGTAGGCGCTCGTGATCGCGCGCGAATTTCCGATAGTTGCGCTCTGGGGGCGCGGCCCGTGGGGCAGCACTCGCCCGCCAAGCTCGCGCAAGAGTTCCGATTTTTCGCAGCGCGCTTCAACTCGTACCGGGCGCCGGCGGGCTCGACGCTCTGCCTCGGGACCCGGCGTCAGCTCTCGTCGCCGAAGTCGCCCTCGGAATCGTCAGTGGAATCGTCCAGTTGGGAGCCGAGGGCGCGACTCTGATCCACGAGCTCCTTCAGCTCTTTGCCGACCTTGAAGAACGGCAGCCGCTTCGCCGAGACGGGCACCGGATGACCTGTCCGCGGATTCCTGCCGGCGTAGGGCTTGTAGGGCCGCACCGTGAAGCTGCCAAAGCCGCGAATCTCGATGCCTTCACCCTTCTGCAACGCCTCGGTCATCGCGTCGAAGACGCATCCCACCACGAGCTCGGCGCGCGCCTTGGTCAGCTCACCTCGCGCCGCAATGGCTTCGATCAGCTCGCTCTTCGTCATCCCAACCGTGCCTCCATCCCCAGGGTCCCCACTCGACCATCGTTTTCTGTAAGCTGCTGATTGTCAACGCTTTTTCAGCTCGATTTTCGCTGAGCCGTTTCGCCATGGGTTTGCAGCTAAGGCGCGAGTCGTTCGGATCGCGTCACGGGCAGGAGCTCCACACGGTCGAGGTCGACGGGCGCCTGAGCGCCATCGGAGCCAAAATCAGCCAGAAGAGCACGGTGGCGCCGGGGTAGGTGAATCTGCCCCTGGGGAAATGGAGTGCACCCACGCTCGCGGGACCATACCCAGAGGACCATCTGGTACTCGCCGGGGGGAACGCCCGCGAGCTCGAGCTCGATCCATGCGGAGGGGGATGCCGGGGCGCTCGGATGGAGGCGGAGAGCCCGCCCGCCACTCACGCACGGATCCGACAGGTGGACGCGCTCGTTCCAGACGCCCGACTGGGCCAGGAGTGGCCAGTCGGCTTCGGCCTCGAAGAGAGCGCGCTCGGGCGAGCCGCCCGGTGACCAGCGACGAGCATCGTTCGTCGGGCGGACGACCGAGGGCGGGCGACCCGATTCGATGCGTCCGGGCATGAACAGCAGGTTGAAGGCGTGGTCCGTGGTTGCCTGAGGCAGACCATCCGGGCCGGGGATGGTGGTGAGGGGCGGCGCACTGGGGAGCGCAGCGTGCACGTGCGCCGCGTGACCGGCGTAGCCCACGAGTGCCAGCCCCACGCCGAACGCGCCCGCTCGGAGCGCGAGGAGTCCGGCGGCGAGGGCCACGTGCAAGGCGGGGAGCAGCTCACTGAGGAAGCGGGCGCCGCCGCCCGGATAGCTGCCCTGAAAGTAGAAGAGCGCGTAGGCAGCAGGCAGGGCCACGACAGCAAGTGGCAGCGCGCGTGTGCGGCCTCGGCGCCAGGTGCGCGCGAGGTAGAGCCAGGCGACGAGCAAGAGTGGCTCACAGTTGGCGACGTCGAGCGAGTGCCAGTGCAGGCGATGCCAGGTGTTCTGCAGCATCCAAGCGAAGGTGAGGCCGTGGCCCCCTTGGGCCAAGACCACGTCGCCATGCTCCACGCGGCAACCCGCACCGAGGCCCAGGTGGAAGCAGCCCGGGGGCCCGTCCGCCAGCGCATAGTAGGCGAGCTGCGGTGAAGCGAACGGTGAGCCCGTGAGCGCGTAGTGATGCAGACCGAGGAGCAGCGCGCCGGGCACCAGTCCGAGTACGAAGCGTCCCAGATGGAGGCTCTTCCAATCGAGCTGCTTCCACTCGGAGAGCAGCGCGCCGGCGCACGCAAGGCCGATGGCCACCGCGGTGAGCGGTCGTGTGGCCCCGAGGCCGCCGAGGCAGAGACCGAGCAGCGTGCTCGCGGCGGTCGCGCTCGGGCTCGCCCGCGCGAGGATGACCGTGGCGCCCAAGCAGCCGGTCGTGAGCAGCATCGACCAGCCATGGCTCATGGTGTCGGCGGTGTGGTAGCGGACCGCGAGGGACAGCACGCTGAAGAGGGCTGCGAGCAGCGCGACACTGCGACGCCGCGTCACCGCGAAGCCGAGCCATGCCGTCGCGCAGGTCGTGAGGAAAGCGAGCAGCGGCCCGAGCAAGCGGTAGTCGCCCAGGCGCACGGCGAGCGAGAGGATCGCCGGGTAGCCCGGCGGAAAGATGGGCCCGAGCTCGCTGGGTGAGCCCGGTGGGGACGAGAGGAAGCGACCACGAAAGAGCGCGCTTGCCTCCGACGTCGTGAAGGTGAAATGACCTCGGGCGAACGTGCGTGCCTCGAGCAGGTACGTACTCGCGTCGATGATGCGTGGACGACCGCCCAGCACGAGCTCGAAGTACGCGGCGGATCCTAGCGCCGCCAAGAGGGCCAGGAGCGGCACGAGCAGCGGGGCACGCACCAGCCACGCCGGACCGAGCCGCGCCCAGCGTCTGCCGACCTGTGGCACCAGCAAGGCCAAGCCCAAGAGACCCGCTCCCCACCCCAAAGCGTCGGCAGGAAGGCCGAACCAGGTGAGTGGCTGGTCAGCTGCGCCGATCATGGATCCTTCGGGAACGACCCTTCGGCATCGAGCACGAACAAGTGATACACGGTGAGCTCGCCTTCGACGACGCGCAGCACGAGCGGCTGCGCCGTGACGTCCTTCAGGTTGAACGCCACCTCTTTCCAGCCGCTGCTCGGCAGCACCTCGACGACCTGGGACTTTCCGCTGAACCAGTCGAGCTGCACCTTGGCGGCGCGAGGAGGAGCGACGCGGACGATCAGCCAATCGCCGAAGTGCGACTCGAACATCAGGCCGTCACCCGGCCCGAGCACGCGTCCGGCGTCCCAAAGGTCGCGCAGGGGCGCGCGTGGATCCGGCAGGAGCTTCATGTCGACGAAGCCTCGTCCCGACGGAACGACGTGCATGAAGGACGCACGTTCGCTCAAAAGGTCGGCCACGTCGATTTCGGCCTGCACCGTGGCGGACTGCGGCACGCCGGGCGGAAGCGCGAAAGGGGCTGACTGCTGGTCGAGCGGCTCCCAGTTTGGGCGATAGATCACCTTGCTCTGGCCGCCGCAAATGACGTTGCCGCGCACGGGGAAGTCGCGCTCCGGAGTGCCGAACCACAGTACGAACGTGCTCCACCAGCCGGGATAGAGCGCCATCACGTCCGGTCGATCCGCGGGCGCCACGCGCTCGAGGAGCTCGACCGCGGCGCCGACACCCTGACGGCTCGCTTCGGCCCACGGCATGCTGCGGTAGCCGCCGAGGCCGATCAGATCGACGGCAGGCAAGCCTGACGCATACGGCAACGCACCGGCGTCACTCAACAGGATGCGGTGCGGCCGCGGCTGCCGAAAGAAGCCGAGGTACGAACCGGCACGCAAGTGCTGCTCCAGGATGTTGCGACTCGCGCGGCCGAAGAACCAGATTTGGTCGCGGTAGCGGGGGACCTGGGCGACGCCGAAGGTGAGCCAGAAGGCGGCGAGGCCGCAGGCAAAACCGAGGCGGACGGAGCGCTGCCGGGAGCGCTGCCAGGCGAGGTCGATCAGGGCAGCCGTACCGAGAGCCGCTGCCATCAGGATCCATGCTGCGGCCGGCATCGAGTAGCGCTCGTTCTGCCAGCGCACCTGGCCGTTCAGTGCGACCTGCAAGATCCAGATCGTTGCCGAGAGCAAGAGCACGCCGGCGTAGCGTCGCGTCTTGTGCGACAGGAGCCCGGCTGCGCCGAGTGGCCACACGACGTATCCGACGACGGGGGCCGCACTGAAGTGGTGCCCAGAGAGACGCTCGATCTGATAGACGATGAAGTGCCGCCACGAGGCCCACACCTCGGCACTGGTCATGTACGGATGATGGAGCTCGAGCTTGGCGAGCGCGCCCGCGGCCGACGTACTGCCCGTGAAGTGATGGTTGGCCCAGAGCTGCGTCGCCAAGAGCAGCGCACCGGGCGCCCCCGAAAGTACGAGCGTCGAGAGGGCGAGCTGGGTGCTCGCCTTGCGCTTCGCGGCGAGCGCTGCCCAAACGCCGAAGACTGCGACGAGGGGGGCTGCTTCCGGGCGAGTACCGAGCAGCAGCAAGCCCGACAAGCCGAGCCAGATGGCGCTCTTGGCGGTGGCGGTCCCAGCTTCGAGCGCGATGAGCAGCTCGTCCCACGCGACCAGACAGAGCGCGTAGGTCGCCAGAAAGAGCGCGACCTCCATGCCCGAAAACAGCGACCAAGCGAGGGCCCCCACCGAAAGCAGCGCGGGCGGGAGCAGGAGCGACCACGCCGGAGGCAACCCGGAGAAGATGCGGCGCATCCCGAGGAGTGCGCCGAAGGTACAAACGGCCGCCGTGGTCGCGGCAAAGTGCATCAGCTCGAGGCCCGCGAAGCCCATGAGGCGGCCCAGGGCGAGCACGAAGGGGTAGAGCAGGCTGGTCCCGCCACTGGAGTAGCCGTTGCCGGGCATCCACTCGAGCGGCGCGCCCTGTGCGATCGACTGCGCGAAGTCGAAGTGAATGAAGACGTCGTCGAGTGGTGCCGACCAATCCGCTTCGCGGGCTCCGCTGATCAAATCGGGCAGGCCGCCCGGGGCAAACCAAAGCAAGGCCTGCTCCGTCTGCACGCGCATGTAGCCGTAAAAGCTGCGGCCCACTCCGAGGACGAGGACGGCGGAGAAGAGCACGTAGAGCTGCTCTGCGCTTGGCCAAGCCCAGGTGAACTTGGGTTTGGCCTCCTCATGTTGGCGGCCGTGACCCGCTCGCGTCATGCGGGCACGGGTCTACCAAGGTGCCGAGGCGTGTCCAGGGCGCGCTTTCGCCCAAGCGCCCAGCACCCTCCCCGGGGCGGCCAGTTGGTGTGCGCCCGCCCGCGTGTAGAGTGGACTTTCGATGAGGAGAAACCGGGAACGCTCCCTCCTCTTGCCGGCGGTGCTCGGCATCGTGGTGCTCGCGCTGTTCGTCCTCGGCACCGTGCTTTACCGCTCGAGCTTCCAAATCGACCAGCTGCGCGAGCGTTCCGTGGTCGAAGCGACCCTATCGGTGGCCAACGAGAAGGCCGACCGTCTGGAAAAGAGCATCATCGAGCAGGACAATGCTCTGCTCGACCTGACTGCCGGCGAGGGCGCGCTCACGTTCGGCAAGCGCTGGCTATCCGTGCCCGTGTCTCAGACGCCATCGGTGCGAGCGGCGCTGCTCGTCGACGCCGCGCTGCCTTCGCGCGAGGTCCTCGCCTTTGCGTCGCGCGCTCCGGGGCCCGACGACGACGCCTTTCGGCGCCTCTTCTTGGGGCAGTTTTGGAGCAAGCTCGATCTCTCGCCGCCCGTGCCGGGCAGCGCCGGTTTGAAGCACCTGCACACCAGCGTCGGCGAGAGCAACTACCTCGTCAGCTATGTGCTCAGGCAGACGGCGCAGGGCACGCACCTCGTCGTCTTGTGGCACGACGTCCCCCGCATCGTGCACGACCTGTTCCCGCGGCTCTATTCGGGCGAAGCTGGGCCGGCGAGTCGCGTCAACGTCGTCGATGCCCGCGGGCGTATCGTGTACGGGCCGCCACTCGGCCGCGGCGCACTCACGCTCGGGCGTCAGTTCGCGACTACGCTCTACAAATGGCGGGTCAACGTGAGCATGTCGGCTGCCGAGACGCTGGCCAGCGAGGTGGAGCAGCGGCGGATCCTCGAAATGACGCTGGTGGGCGCGTCGAGCATCGTCGTTCTGTTGGGGCTCGTCGTCAGTGCCGTCGCGGCCTTTCGCGAACGCAAGCTTGCCGAGCTGAAGAGCGAGTTCGTGGCCAACGTCTCGCACGAGCTGAAGACGCCGCTCTCGCTCGTGCGCATGTTCAGCGAGATGTTGCTCTCGGGGCGCGCTCCGGCCGACAAGCAGAAGCAGTACCTCGAGATCATCGTCACCGAGAGCGAACGCCTGACGGCGCTGATCGACAACGTGCTCGATTTCGCGCGCGTCGACCGGGGCCAAGGCTCCTTCGAGCTGGCTTCTGCGCCGCTCGGCGAGACGGTGTCGCGCGCCGTCGACATCTGTCGGCCCCGGGCCGAGCGCCAACGAGTGGTGCTGGATCTCACGCTCCCGAGCGAGTCGACCGACACGTTGGTCGACGAACGCGCGGTCGAGATCGCCGTCATCAATCTGATCGACAACGCGCTCAAGTACGCGCCGGGTTCGCGCGCCGTGCGCATCTCGCTTTTGCGCGAAGGGCGCTACTTCTCCATCTCGGTCGAAGACGATGGCCCGGGCATCCCCGTGGGCGAGCGGAAGCGCATCTTCGAGCGCTTCGTACGCGGCGCGCAGGAAGCGGGCAAAGCCGAACGCGGCAGCGGCATCGGGCTTTCGCTCGTCGCGCAGATCGCTCAGGCGCACGGTGGACGCGCCTGGGTCGAAGATGCGCGTTGGTCGCACGGAGCACGCTTCGTGATGACGCTGCGCGCGACGGCCCAACCGGTACCCGCCTCGGCGCGAAGCCGCGCTACTCCGTGACTTCGCCTTCGTGAACGGCGCCCTGCATCTTCAAGAGGTCGGCGTCCGTGAGGAAGATGGCCGAGCCACCCACGCTGGTGGCGGGCTTGCCGGGCGGGCCTGTGCGGACGGGCGCGGCAGCGGCTGCCGTCGGCGGTGTGGCCGCACCGCTCGCAGGGCCTTCTGCTGCTGGCAAGGGCACGGCCGCCCCGTCCGTCGCGCTCGGGTCGGCGCCCATCGTATCGGGTGGGTTCGATTCAGCCAGCTCTTCGTCGCTGCCGGCGGCGTGCGCGTCGGCCTCGGCACCAGCGGGGGCCGCGTCGCCTCGTGCGAGCTCGGCCGGCACCTCCGGTAGGGCGATGGCGTCGAGGATGACGTCGTACTTCTGCCTGATCTCGGCGAACGCGCTGCGGTGCGCGGTCCCGAGCACGCGCAAGCCGTCCAGATTGAGGGACTCGGGGTCGATGTACTCGCCGTTCTTCTTCATGGTGAAGTGAAGGTGCGGTCCCGTGGAACGACCGGTCGAGCCGCAGTACCCCACCGTCTCGAGTCGCTCGACCGGGTCGCCGACCTTCAGACCAGCCTCGAAGCGGGACAAATGCGCGTAGCCCGACTCGTAGCCGCCGTCGTGCTTCACCTTCACCAGGTTGCCGCTCGGTCCGCCGTTGCCCACGAAGCTCACCACGCCGGGCGCCGTCGAGCCGATCGGCGTGCCGGTCGGGGCGCCGAAATCCGTGCCCGTGTGGGGCATGATTTTCTTCAACACTGGGTGCAGGCGCTTCATGTTGAACTTCGACGTGACGGGCGCGCCCGGGATGGGCTTACGCCACCCTCCCTCATAGGGCGCGCGCCCCGTGGCGTCGAAATAGCCACCTTCCTCAGGATGAGAGAAATAGTAGAAGCGCCGCGGCTCCTTGCCAGCGCGCTGTACCTCGATCGCCTCGATGCCGGCGTAGCGTGCGAACTCGCCCAGCACCGTCACTTCTTGGGCAATCACACGCAGACGGTCACCTGCCTTCAGCTCGCGCAGCCCCAGATGGCCACGGAACGCCTGCTCGGCCACTTGTGCCAGCCCTTCGTCGAAGCCGGCGCGCTTCGCCGATTCGTCGAACGAAGCGCCATCGTACACGAAAGAGCGGCGGATTTGATTGCGCTCCACCTTCAGGTCGAGCTTCTGCCCGCTGAGCTTGCCCGCTTCTCCGACCTTGGCCTGATAGACTTCTTCCTTCGACTTTTCGTACTCGAATGCGACGAGCTTCTTCTCGCGACCCGAGACGAGCGCGCGGAAGACGTCCTTCGGCTGACAGTGGTCGAGATCGAGGGTTTCCTTCAGGGCACCGTAGGCGCGGTAGGCTTCGTTCTTGGGCAGGCCGGCCTGCTCGATGGCCTTCAAGAAGGCGAGCTTGCCAATCTTGCCGCTGAGCACCCGGTGGCCGGGCTTCTGGGCATCGTCGGAGATGCGCCACGGGCCGGGAACTTTGCTGCGCACGGGCCTCGGGGCGGTGGGCAAGCTGGCGGCAGGCTCGACGGCGGGTGGCGCGACCGAGGGCGGCGCAGTCGGCACCTTCGCTTCGGGGGAGAAGGTGTCGGGCTCGAGGAAGAGGCCCACGGTGCCGAGCGCCGACAGGCCGATCAAGGCCGAAAGGAGGGCCACGAGGTTGGGGGAGAGCGCCGGGCGAGGACGAAACTCGGTGGTCGAGCTCGTCCGGCCGATGATGCGCTCGAGCTCTTCTGCGACGGCGCCGGGCGAAGGCGTGGGTACTGCGGCCGAGGGGGGAGCGGGCGCTTCGGCCGGCTCGATCGACGCGCGGCGCGTCAACGGCGAAGCGTCGGGCGCCGTCAGCGTTTCGTCGTCGTCGGACTCGGGCTGACGCGCCGGGAGAGTGGGGGGCGAAGGTGGCACCGGCGTGCCCTGCGCGTTGCTTGGATTTGTGCCGAGGAGACGAACGTCCTCTTCCGTTGCCTCGCCGCGCGCCACGCGGGCGCGCGCCAGGAGTCGCGCTTTCACCGGATGCTCGCCTCCCGGGAAGGCACTGCCTGCGAACGCATTGCCCGGAGCGCCGGGACCGGTCAGCGAGAGGCCGTCGTCGGCAGCAGGGTCGACGATGCTCCCGACCAAGCGGGCCCCGCGCCCATCAGGCTCTTTCGAGCGAGGCCTTCTTGCCACTGGGCCCCGAGCTAGCAGTCGAATAGTTCGCTTTCAAGGCGCCGCGAGGGGCGCGCTCTCGTCCATTCTGGAAAACGCCGGTCCGCCGAGAACTGCGCGACTTCAGCCAGGAAAAGCACGAGTTCGTGCGGGCAGGACTTTTCTGTAGAACCTCGTCCGTGGCTGCCGTGACCCGGACTGGAGGAGCCAACTTCCGTAGCGGCCTCGCGCGCGCGCTTCAGCGCATGCGCGGTAGCGACCTCACGCCGCTCCGGTTCGCGCTGTCGCTCGCCGTAGGGCTGTGGGTCGGCTGCTTACCTTTGTATGGCGCGCATTTCTTCCTGTGCGCCGCTTTGACCTTGCCGCTGCGCTTGAACCTCCTGCTCGCGTACGCCGCCGCTCACATTTCCATACCGCCCACGCTGCCTCTGCTGTGGTTCCTCGCGCTCCAGCTGGGGTCGCTGGCCCTGAGCGGCGAGTGGCTGCCACTCGCCTTCTCCGAGTTCACGGTTTCTCGTGCCGTGGAGCTCGGCCAGCGGCTGTTCGTCGGCTCGCTCTTGCTGGGTGCAGTGCTCGGGACGGTGGGTGGATTTGCTTCGTACTTCATTCTGCGCGTAGCGAGCGCTCGAAGCGCTGCGCCGAGTCCGGCCGTTCTCGTGGAAGCTGCCGTCTTGCGCACGGCGCGCCGCTACGCCGAGGCGAAGCCGGCGATGCGCTACTATGTGCGGTTCAAGCTCCTGCTCGACCCTCTCGCCGAGCAGCTGGCTGCCGCATTTCGGCGTTTCGTGCCCCGGCCCACCCCCGAACGCCCCCTTTCGGTGCTCGACGCCGGCACCGGTCGCGGGCAGTACGTGCTCCTCCTCCACGAGCTCGGCCTGGTCAGCCAAAGCACCGCTTTCGATCACGATGCCGAGAAGATAGCCGTGGCCGCCGGTGCGAAAGTCGACTTGCCTGCGACCTTCGAGGTCCGGGACCTGCGCCACGGGCCGTACCCGCCGTGCGACGTCGTGCTGCTCTTGGATGTCCTCCACTACCTGAGCGCTGCCGAGCAGCAGGAGGTCGTGGCGCTGGCCGCGAGTGCACTCGTGCCCGGCGGCCACATGATCGTGCGTGAAACGGACCGGGGTGCGGGGCTCGGGGCGCGCCTCGCGGGCTGGCTGGAGCGCTGCGGCCGCAGGCTCGGCATCAATCGCGGGGAGCGCGTCGAGCTCGTGAGTACCAGTGGGCTCGAGCAGTGGCTGCGGCAAGCCGGCTTGACGGTTCTGTCCGAAGACCGGACCGGCACGCTCGACAACGTGCTGGTGGTCGGACGGAAGGCCGGTCTTGAGCCCTGAGCAGTTGGGCACAACCCCCTGAGCGCTCCTGCCACACCATATCGAATGCACATGGCAGGCGCGGTCGCCGCGGGCCGTGCTGAGACGGGGGGAGGTGTATCCGGGCACCGGCAGCGGCGCGGCGCGTCTCCGCACTCTTCCAGTCGTGGCGATTTGGTCAAAGCGTGCAGGGACCATGAGTAGGTCTGCAAGAGATTTGACCGAACCGGCGTCCCACCGTCTCCTTTCCTGGTTGGCGAGTGCCTGGGTGCTCCACCGGATGCCCACCGGATATCCACCTGGCGCGGGAGTGACGAATGTCTGAGCACGAAACCATCCACATCCTTGCCGTCGATGATCGCCCTGCGAATTTGGTCGCGCTGGATGCGATGCTCGAGGACCTCGACATTCACGTTGCTCATGCGGGCTCCGGCGAAGAAGCCCTCGTGGCCGCCGCTCGCGGGAACTTCGCTCTGATCTTGATGGATGTGTTCCTACCGGGAATCGACGGCTTGGAAACGGCGCGTCGACTGCGCGACCGGGCTGAAACGCGCCACGTGCCGATCATCTTCTTGACGGCCTACGACCGCGTCGACGAACAAGTGGAACAGGCCTACGCACTCGGCGCCGTCGACTTCCTGTTCAAGCCCATCGTTCCGCCGATGCTGATCTCGAAGATCGGCGTCTTCGTGGAACTCCACAGGAAAACGCTCGATTTGGAGCGGCAGCAGGTGATGCTGCGCCAGGCGCAGGAGCGCGCCCACGAGCAGCGCCTCACGGAGGAAAGGGCCCGCTGGGAGGCCGAGCAGCTGCGGCGCGAGGTGGCCTTGCAACGCAGCATTGCCGCCGCGCGACAGCAGCAAGCGGTGACGCTGCGAAGCATCGGAGACGCCGTCGTCGCCACGGACGCGGCGCAGCGGGTCACGTTGCTCAATCGCGCTGCCGAGGGCTTGTGCGGATGGTCCGAGGACGCTGCCCGGGGGCGACCGCTTGCCGAGGTGATTCGCTTGGTCGATCCCGACACGCGTGCGCCGCGTGACCTGGCTCGGATCGACGGTGACAGCATCCTTCTTTCCAAGGACGGCTCCGAACACCGTGTGGACGATCGACTGGCCCCGCTCATCGACGATAGTGGCACCGAGCAAGGCTCGGTGCTCGTGTTTCGCGATGTAACCGACCAGCGGCGCCTGGAGCAGGCTTTGCAGAACAACCAGCGGCTCGAGAGCCTGGGGCAGCTGGCAGCGGGCATCGCGCACGATTTCAACAACATGCTCGGCATGATCATGGCGTCGAGCTCGCTTGCGATCCGCGACCTGCCGGAGACGAGCACGGCACGCGCGCTGCTCGAGGACATCGAGGACACTTGCGATCGCGCGACGGCGCTCACTCGGCAGCTCCTGACCTTTGCGCAGGGTGGTGCTCCCGTACGTAAGCCCACGGACGTGTCTGCAGTCATCAAGGACGCCATCGAGTTCAGTCTGCGCGGTGCGGGCACCCGCTGCGCCTTCGAGTTTGCCGACTCGCTTTGGACCGCAGAGCTCGACGTGGGACAGGTCACGCAGGTGCTGAGCAACCTGGCCCTCAACGCCCGAGACGCCATGAACAACGAAGGCGTCATCCAGGTGCGAGCCAGAAACTTGCGCGTCGGAGCGGGCGGTTTGCCGCTCGACGAGGGGTACTACATTCAAATCTCGGTCGAAGACAAAGGCGCCGGCATCCCGCGCCACCAGCTCGAGCAGATTTTCGATCCGTACTTCACCACGAAGCCTGGTCACCATGGCCTTGGGCTGGCGAGCTCGCACTCCGTGGTGCGTCGTCACGGTGGCCTCCTCCAGGTCGAGTCGACGCCCGGCGCCGGTAGCATCTTCCACGTGTACCTACCGGCGAGCCCGGGCGCCCAAGTGACCGAAGCGCCGCCGCAGTCCGAGGAGTTTGGCGGGGACGGGCACGTGCTGGTGATGGACGACGAGCCTCGACTACTCGAGCTGCTCTCGGATTGCTTGGTGGCGCTGCGTTGTCGCGTCCGCCGGGCGACCCACGGCGACGAAGCGGTCACCCTCTACCGCGAGATGATGCACAGCGATCCGTTCGACGTGGTCATCCTCGATCTCACGATTCGCGGCGGGAAGGGCGGGGCCGAGACGATTCGTGAGCTCAAGGCGCTCGATCCCAACGTGCTGGCCATCGCCTGCAGCGGCTACGCGAACGACCCCATCATGTGCGATCACCAGAGCTACGGCTTTACCGAGGCGCTCGAGAAGCCCTTCCGCTTTGCCATGCTGGCTCGCGCCGTGCGCAAGGTGATGGCCGAGCGCGACCGGCGGGCTCAAAATGGCCAGGCCAGGGCGGCCCATTAGTGAGCGGTGGGCCCGCGTTGGGCCGCCAGCCAGCGTGAAAGCACGCGTGTGAGCTCCTCGGTGTCGACGGGCTTGGTCACGTAGTCGGACGCGCCTGCGGCCATGCACTGCTCCCGGTCGCCCTTCATGGCTTTGGCGGTCAGCGCGATGATCGGCAGGTTCTGCCAGCGCTCCTGAGCGCGGATGCGCCGGATGGCTTCGTACCCGTCCATTTCGGGCATCATCACGTCCATCAGCACGGCGTCGATGTCGGGCTCGCCCTCCAAGAGCTCGAGCGCCTGGTAGCCAGTCTCTGCCCGTACGACCCTCATCTCGTACTCCTCGAGCAGCACGGAGAGGGCGAACACGTTGCGCACGTCGTCGTCCACGACCAGAACGCGCTTGCCGCGGAGGGAAGGGGACTCCCAGGGCGCTGCGGGCAGGCCCTCGTGACGCTTGGGCGGCGACGAAGGGCGCTCGCGAGCCGTGCCCGTGTGGTGACTGTAAAAACGCGGCAAGAACAACGTAAACGTGCTGCCTCGCCCGAGCACACTCTCGACTCGCAGCTCACCACCGAGCAAGAGCGCGATCTCGCGGCTGATCGAGAGACCGAGGCCCGTGCCGCCGTACTTGCGACTGGTGCCGCCTTCGACCTGTTGGAAGGCTTCGAAGATGATGGACTGCTTGTCGCCCGGGATGCCGATCCCGCTGTCGCTCACCCGGAAGGCGATGACCGAATCCGCACGATTGAGCGGTGCGTTGTCACGCGACCATTCGCCAGCGCGGGCCTGATCGATGGTGATGGTCACCCGACCCGTTTCGGTGAACTTGATGGCATTCGAGAGCAGGTTGCGGAGGACCTGGCGCAGGCGAAGATCGTCGGTGACGAGCGTCTCGAACATCTTGTCGGGCACGCGGACCTCGAATTCGAGGCCTTTTTCTTTGGCAATTTGTCGGAACGAGCGCTGCAAGTACTGCTCGACGTCGACCAGGCTCACCTCGGCCGTGTCGATGGCCATGGTGCCCGACTCCACCTTGGCGAGGTCGAGAATCTCGTTGATCAGGTTGAGTAGATCGGTGCCCGACTGGTGAATCGTCTGCGCGTACTCGACCTGCTTGTCGTCCAGCGTGCCGCGCCGATTCTCCGCCAGCTGGCGTGACAAGATCAGCAGGCTGTTCAGAGGCGTGCGCAGCTCGTGCGACATGTTGGCCAAGAACTGCGACTTGTACTGCGACGTGAGGGCCAGCTGCTTGGCTTTCTCTTCGAGCTCCTGCTTGGCCACGTTCACTTCGTGGTTCTTGGTCTCGACTTCGTCCTTTTGTGCGGTGAGCTGGCGCGCCTTTTCTTGCAGTTCTTCGTTCGTCTTCTTCAGGGCTTCCTGCTGCTTTTTCAGCTCTTCGGCCATGCCCTGCGACTGCCGCAAGAGTTCGTCGGTGCGCATCGTGGCCTCGATGGTGGCCACCACGATGCCCAAGCTCTCGGTCAGCTGGTCGATGAAGGCCAGCTGTACCGGAGTGAACGGATTGAACGACGCCAGCTCGATGACGCCCTTCGGTTCGCCTTCGAAGAGCAGCGGTACCACCACCAAGTTGAGCGGCGGCGCCTGGCCCAGTGACGACGAGATCACCACGTACTGAGCCGGCACGTTCTTGACCAGGATGCGCTTCTTGTCGAGCGCTGCCTGGCCCACCATGCCTTGGCCCGCGGGGCTGTGACTGGGCGCCTTGGCTACCCCATTGGCAGCGTAAGAGGCAGCGAGGTAGAGCCGGAGCTCGCCGTCGTCCTCGCGCCTGGCCAGGTAGAAGGTGCCGTACTGCGAGTCGACGACTCGCACGAGCTCCCACAGCACTTGCTCGGCCACGGTGAGCAGATCGCGCTGACCCTGCAGCATGCGCGTGAAGCCCGTGAGGTTCGTCTTCAGCCAGTCTTGCTGTTGGTTGACGTTGGTCGTCTCCGCCAGCGCGCGAATCATCTGGTTGATGTTGTCCTTCAAGAAAGCGACTTCGCCGCGGGCCTCCACGTCGATGGTCTGGGTCAGGTCGCCCTTGGTCACGGCCGTCGCCACGTCGCCGATGGCGCGCACCTGGCGGGTCAGGTTGCCGGCCAGCTCGTTCACGTTGTTGGTGAGGTCGCGCCAGATGCCGGCTGCGCTCGGCACGTCGGCTTGACCACCGAGGCGACCCTCGACACCCACGTCGCGCGCCACGCCGGAGACCTGATCCGCGAAGGTGGACAAGGTCACGATCATGTCGTTGATGGTATCGACCAGAGTCTCGATTTCGCCCTTGGTATCGAGGCGCAGCTCTTGCTTCAGATCGCCGCGCGCCACGGCCGTCACCACGCGCGCGATACCGCGCACCTGGCCCGTCAGGTTGCGCGCCATGATGTTCACGTTGTCCGTCAGCTCACGCCACGTACCGCTCACACCCTTCACCTGCGCTTGGCCGCCCAGGATGCCCTCGGTGCCCACTTCGCGCGCCACGCGCGTCACCTCGTCGGCAAAGCTCGAGAGCTGGTCCACCATGGTGTTGACGGTGTTCTTCAGCTCGAGGAGCTCGCCGCGCACCTCCACGGTGATCTTCTTCGAGAGGTCGCCGGTAGCGACGGCAGTCGTGACGCGCGCGATGTCGCGCACCTGATTGGTCAGGTTCGACGCCATCATGTTCACGTTGCCGGTCAGCTCGTTCCACGTGCCGCGCACGCCGTCGACCGAAGCTTGGCCGCCCAACTTGCCTTCGGTGCCTACTTCGCGCGCTACGCGCGTCACCTGCTCGGCAAAGCGGGAGAGCTGATCCACCATGGTGTTGATGGTGTTCTTCAGCTCGAGCACCTCGCCGCGCGCGTCCACGGAGATTTTCTTCTCCAGGTTGCCCTCGGCGATGGCTCGCGACACCTCCGAGATGCTGCGCACCTGATTGGTGAGGTTGCGCGCCATGGAATTGACGGCATCGGTCAGGTCGCGCCAGGTCCCGCTCACGCCGCGCACGTCGGCCTGGCCGCCCAGCTTGCCTTCCACGCCCACGTCACTGGCCAGACGCGTGACTTCGTCGGCAAAGCGGGAGAGCTGGTCCACCATGGTGTTGATGGTGTTTTTCAGCTCCAAGATCTCGCCGCGCGCGTCGACGCCAATCTTGCGGGTCAAATCGCCCTTGGCGACGGCCGTCGTCACCTCGGCGATGTTGCGCACCTGCAAGGTGAGGTTGTTGGCCATGGAGTTCACGTTTTCCGTGAGCTCACGCCACACACCGGACACGCCGTGCACGCGCGCCTGCCCGCCGAGGATACCCTCGGTACCCACCTCGCGTGCCACGCGCGCCACTTCGTCGGCAAAGCTCGAGAGCTGATCCACCATGGTGTTGATGGTGTTCTTCAGCTCGAGCACCTCGCCGCGCACCTCGATGTTCACCGTCTTGGTCAGGTCGCCTTGCGCGACGGCCGTGGTCACACGGGCGATCTCGCGCACCTGCGAGGTCAGGTTCGACGCCATGGAGTTCACGCCGTCCGTGAGCTCTTTCCACACGCCGGAAACGCCTGGCACGTCGGCCTGCGCGCCCAATTTGCCTTCGATGCCCACTTCGCGCGCCACGCGCGTCACTTCCGAGCCGAAGCCGCTCAGCTGGCTGACCATGCGGTTCACGGCCTGCGCATGCTTCAGGAAGTCGCCCTTGGCGCGCATCTCGACCTCGGGACCGTGCATGCGCTGCGTGAGGTCGCCGCTGGACACGGCGCTCACGACGCGCGCCATGTCCTCCGTGTGGTTCGTGAGGTCATCGAGCAGGTCGTTGACCGCCGACACGTAGCGCGCCCAGCTGCCCGTGCTCCCTGCCAGGTGCAGCCGCGCGTGCGTCTTGCCGTCGGTGCCAATGGCCAAGCGCAGCACGCGGAACTGCTCTTCGAGGTCCATGTGCAGCTGCGCCAGCTGGTTGAAGGTGCCGGCGAGCTGTCCGTCCACGCCGCCCAGATCGTCGGGTAAGCGCACGCTCGGTTCGCCGCGCAGCAGCCCGCGCAGCGCGCCCAGGATCTCGGCATGAGTCAGCGCAGGCGCTTCGACGACTTCTGCTTCAGGGCGCGGCGCCGTCCGGAAGACGTTCTTCACTCCCCACTTCGAACGAGTTCCCATGCGCGCGCGCCGCATGGGGATCCTACTGACCTGTTCCGCGCACATTGCTAGCCTCCACGATCCCCCGATCGTGCGGACGCCCCGCGGGCGTCCGCGACCGCCCGATGATACTCGTGGGAGCACGCTCAGACACTGACCACAATGGTCGATGAGATCATGCTCCTCGGTGGCGTTTGCGCAGCTACTGCAGGCTGCAGAAGGCGCCTGTGTCGGAATGCCACATGGTCAACCGGACCGATTGAGCCGCACGATGGCTCGACACTGGAGAGGGCAGACGTCGACGCGCGCAGCCAGGCTGCGTGGATGGTATCGCCCGTGACGCCCGCCTTGGGCCGTCGTAGGGACCGGGAGTGGGGACGGGGCAGCGCTGTGCGGTGCATGATCTGGCGTTGAATCCAGCAGGGCAGTGCGTGCTCTGTCGGCGCACGTCGGCGCCGCCTGCGAGTCGGTCGAAGGCGCCCCCAGCCGAGGCGGAGGCGCCCGCGTCGAGCGGCCGCATCTGGCTACTGGTTGCAGTCGCCCTCGCGCTCGCGGCCGCCGGATGGTTCATCGTGCGCGAGCCGAGCGACGACGCGGGGAACTCCACGACCGCAGCCCAGCTGGGCGCCGCGCCGTCGGGCGGACCAGAGGCGTCGCGCCCGGAAGAAGGAGGCGCCGAGGTCGCCCCCAGCCAGGACGTGGCCGCTGGAGCGATCCTCGAAGGGACGCTGCGGACGAAGAACCGCTCGGATCGCAGCGGGGCATACTTGATTCCGGGCGGCGCCAACCTGCCGCTCTTGGTCGCGCTCCACGGTAGCGGTGGGAACGGGGCGGGTCTCGTCGCCGAGTTGCGAGCCAGTGCCCTCCGCCGCAAGTTCGCCATCGTCGCTCCGGACAGCGGCTTCATTGCCGAAGCTGGCACGTACACCTGGTACGTCGCGCGCGAGCGGAGCGATCCGTCGGCGGACAGCCCTCACATTTCCGCGACGATCGACGAGGTGCTGGCGCTGGCTGGCGGGCGCATCGCTCCCGTGGGTTGGCTGGTCGTGGGGCATTCGGGGGGTGCGAGCTCAGCGCCGTACCTGGCGACGCACGATGCACGCTTCGTAGCTTTCGGCGTGCTGCACGGGGGTGCATTTCCGGGCGCGTTCGGACCGCTCCGCCCGCGCGGCTGGTTCTCGACGGGGAGCGCCGATCCGGCGCGCACTCCGGTGCACGTGAGCGCAGAGGCGCAGGCGGCGGAGCGTGTGCTCGGCTCCGGCGGGGTCGAGATGCATGTTTTTCAAGGGGGGCATGCGCTCCTCCCGGAGGAGATTGAAGGCGTCCTCCGCTTTTGGCTCGATCGGGGCGCACAATAGTAAGCGGGCGCTCGACCCCGCTGGGGTGAGCGCCCGCTCGGCGGAGCGCAGTCGGATCAGCTACCTTCGCACTTGAGCGAGATGTCGACCGAGGCGCCTTCGCCGCGGAGATCGCAGGTGGCAGGGCAGAGCTTCACGACGGGATCGTCACCGGAGAGGTCGACGAAGAACTCGCTCGCGCTCGAGCAGGAGGCCTCGTCAGCGACGCGGGTGAGGCCGAGGGCCGTCTCGCCAGTGGCAGGAGTGAACTGCACGTCGAGTGTGTCGAGGTCCGCGATGCCGACCTGCGACGAGGGGACGACGTACTCGCAACCGAGGACAGAGCCACGGATCGACTCGAGGGCGTCGAGGAACACCTGTTTGTCGCCGTCCGAGGGTACGGAATAGTAGCTGCAGTCCGAGTCGCCACTCAGGCAGTAGTTCGTGTGCAGCTCTGCGCCGGCACCCGCGGCCAGCGTCTCGAGCTTGTTGGCCTGAATCTGGGGATCGTCCATGCCGATGATGAACGTGGGGACTCCGGTGTCTGTGTAATGAGCAACGAGGAGGTCGTTCAGCGAGGCCAGCTCGGTGAGATGGGCATCGTCATCGTCATTCTCCATGTCGGGGCAACGGGTCGGTGCGCCGTCGGTAATGAGCACAGAGATGGTGCGACGCGTGCCTGAAGGAGTGTGGCTCTCCGGAACAGTCTGAGCAATCAACGTTTCCACGGCCGCCTCGGTGTTCGTGTAGCCCGTCGGCGACTGGCCGTTCAAGTAGTCCTCGAGATCTTCCAGGTGACCGTTCGCGTCACCCGTCTCGAGCAAGTCGAAGCCGACGCCTGGGGTGAAGGCGCTGCAGCTGTTGCCCGAGAAGGTGCCAAACGAAACGCCCGTGCCAGCGGTGGTCGGATCCGCGAAGAAGCCATGGAGAGCATTGATCGAGTTGCACCAACGGCTGTCGTCCGTGTCGCCGACATCGCAGTCGTCTCCCATCGACAGGGACTTGTCGAGGATCACGAACATATCCAAGAACACCTCTTCCGAATCGATCTGCACGTCAGCGCAGGTCTCTGGTTCGAGGTCCTTGCTGGGGTCGTACTCGAACTCGATGTCGTCCGGCAGACTGAGGCCGCCGGTGCCGTTATTGCCGCTATTGCCCGAGCCGCCGCTGCTCGCTGCGGCGCCCGAGCCGTCACCATTGCCCGAGCCCGCTTGGCCGCCGAGGTTCGAGTCGCTCGCGTCGCCGCCGGTGCCGCTATCGGTGCCACTGCCGCCGGTGCCGCTGTCATTTCCGTTGTCCGAGGCGCTACCGCCGGTGCCGCTGTCACCTTCGTCGCTGCCGACGTCGGAGCCGCAGCCGATGGCCGCGAGGCCGATGGTCAAGAGGGCAAGAGTCAGGGTTTTCGTTGTCTTCATAAGCTTCCTCGGATTAGCGGACGACCGTTTCTTGGCAGCCAAACACCACGCGGACCTTGGCGCCTGGGTCCGCGAGGACCTCGTCACAGATGTCGCCGCAGAGCACGATTTGCGTGCCGTCGGCGGTGTACTGCCAGCCTTCGGCGTTCTCGCACTGCTCTTCGCCGTCTGCTGGCGGGTCTTGCACGACGAGCTCCTTGTCGCCGCCGCTCGGCGTGTATTCGACGTTCACCTTGTTACGGTCGATGAGCGCGTTCTGCGGCACGTCGTACTCGCAGCTCTGGGTGGTCGCCTCGGTGATGCCCTGGAACTCGGCGCCGAGGTCGGCCTCGAAGTCGGTGCTCTCCGTGAGGTCGATGTGACAGCTCTCGGATGCCTCGGTGGGCGTCTCGGCGCAGTCGTTGGATTTGCGCGTACCGCCGAGGATCGCAATCTGGCTGAGCAGCGTGCGTGAGCCTTCGCTACCGGGGGCGCCAATCGCATAGGTGCGCACGTCGTAGTACTTCTCGGCCTCTTCCACGTACGTGAGCAGATCGTCGAGTGCGTCCGGCTGGCAGGTTTCCACGCCGTCCGTCATCACGACCAGGTAGTTGTCGCCGGGCAAGTCGCCGGCGTGAATGCCGAGGCGCAGCGCCTCGAGGCCGCGAATGGCCGCGCCGGCCAGCGGAGTCTGTCCGTCGGCGATGACGTCGAGCCCGTCCTGCAGCGCGGCGAGCTGCTCCTCATCGAGCGGAGCGATCGGCACGGTGGTGTCACCCGACGTGACGACTTGGCAGTTGTCATCGAGTGGGAAGTTGATGAGACCCACACTCACGCCGGCCTGGCCGGCCAGCACGTGCAGTGCGCCGCTGTCGCCCGTGAGTGCGTCCTGAGTGATCTCCCACTTCGAGGGCAGGCTCTCGTCGACCTTCACCGGGTTCTCACAAGCGGTGTCGGTGGGCGGGGGGTTACAGTTCATGCTGCCGCTCTTGTCGACGACGAAGAGCAGGTTCGCAGGCACCAGATCGGCCGATTCTTCGGACTCGGCGCAGGTGTCTCCGCCGCCCATCCCGCCTTTGCCGTTGCCGTCGGAGCCAGCAGTGCCGTCGTTGCCGAGGTCGAGCGAGTTGCCGCCGCCACCGCTGCCGCTGTCGTTGCCCGAGTCGGAGCCGTTACCGCCCATGTCCGAGCCGTCGCTCCCATCGGCGTCGGTGAAGTTCGGCGGGGAGCCGCAAGCACCGGCCGCGAGGAACAGCGCACAGGCCGTCCAACCAACGTTCATGCCGAGTGACCTCGACCTCTTCGTGTTCATGCGCAAGCTAGCCATTGACTGCTCCAAGATAACAGTCGAGTGCAAAGTCCCGTAGTCATCCGGATCAGCCGTCGCTGATTGTGAACACGTTTTGTGGTGCGCACGCGGAGCGTGTCGCAGGACGTGGCCGCGTGCCGCCGTCTACACACTCCCGCGCCGCATGAGCGCCAGTAGTCCCCGCGCCGCCCACCATGAGTGAGGGGACGACGGAGCCTCCATGATGAGTGGGTGCGGCGCCCCCCGATTACGAACCCTGCAAAAGCAAGAAACCCCGCCGCAATGCTGCGGACGGGGCCCTTCGAGACGGACGCTGACGTGGACTAGAAGCCCAGCGACTGCTTGCGCTCTTCCGCTCCGGGGAGCGGATCGCCCTGCTCCGAGACGACGGGCAGCTTGCCGGCGCGCTCCGCGTTCACCTTGAGCCACTCGCGCTGGTCGTCGGGAAGCTGAGCCTCGTCGTAGATGGCCTCGACGGGGCACTCTGGCACGCACGCTCCGCAGTCGATGCACTCGGCCGGGTCGATGTAGAGCATCTCGCCGTCGCCGTGGAAGCACTCGACGGGGCAGACTGCGACGCAGTCGGTGAAGCGGCAGCCTTTGCAGTTCCCAGTGACGACGAAGGTCATGCGCCAGTTCTAGCCAGGCGCACTCGAGCTGGCAACGGCCACGAGCGGCCTCACGAGAGGGCCGCAATTGCGATTCATTGGCGTTTTTTGGCGGCGCGCGCCCACACGGACGACGACGTGGTGCCTTTGCGCGCGGGCCCACACGTGCGGGCCCACACGCGCGGGCCCAGAAGAAGACTCAGCCGGCGGCGAGCTCGAGGAACGGACGAATCTCGCCAGCGCCCTCGCGGATGATCTTCGGGTCGGCTCCGGTCAGATCCACGATGGTCGTAGGCACGGTGCCGCCAGCGCCTGCATCGAGCACGAGTCCGAGACCGGGGAAGGCCTCGTCGATCTCGGCCGGGTCCGGATTGGGATTCGTGCCATGGCGGGCCGCCGTGGACGAGATGATCGGGCGGCCGAGCTCCTGGCAGAGCGCCAAGGTGACGGGGTGGTCGGGCACGCGAATGCCCACCGTCTTGCGCGGCCAGTGCACGATCTTGGGCACCTCACGCGTGCTCTCCAAGATGAAGCAGTAGGGGCCCGGGAGGAACTCCTTCATCACCCGGTAGACGTGGTCGTGCATGACCGCGTACTTGGACACGTCGCTGATGTCCTTGCAGACGAAGGCGAGCTTCTGCCCGCGGTCCATGCCCTTGATCTGGTAGAGGCGCTCGACCGCCTTCTTGTTGAACAGATCGCAACCCAAGCCGTAGACCGTGTCGGTCGGGTAGGCGATGACTTCGCCGGCTTCGAGCGCATCCACGGCCTGGCGAATCTTGCGCGGCTCGGGATGACGTGGGTTGATTTCGAGGAGCATGGGAGCGGACGGCCGATGTGGCAGGTCCCCGCCAGGGAACGAACGCTTTGGGGGGACGGCCTAGTAGTATGCCGGGTCCGGGGCGCCAAGGCCAAAGAACCTGGCCTTTTGGCCGATTTTGCCGCTTTGGGCGGGTGAGCTCCGCGGCCGGCCGGCCCCCGGTGAGTGCAGGACGACCGCGAAGGTGGCCGGCGACCGACGCGAATTTCGCCCGCTTCCCGTGGACTTGGCGGAGGGTTGGGAGGGGCGGGCTCCAGCTGGCGCCGGGGGCCCGGCCCGCTGAATTTGCCAACCGCGGCGCTTTTCGGTTACCGAAATGTCTCATGACCCAGCGAGCACTTTTCGGGCGCCCTGGCCGCCTCCTCCCGCTGCTCCTGGCCGCGTGCGGGCTCCTCGCCTGCGCGTCCGCGGGCAAGCCGGCCCCCGAATGGCCGGAGCGCTCTCTGCCGCCGTACCCGAGCGCCGACCAGGACGTGGCGGCGCGCCCGAGTCCCCCCGCGGCCGACTCGGCCCGTGCCCCGAGCGGCACCGGCAGCTCGAGTCAGCTGGCCAAGCAGTACGCCGGGCGTGCGACGCTCAAGGAGTACAAGGGCCAAGCGACCTATTACGCCGACAGCCTGGCCGGCAACCACACGGCCAATGGCGACGTCTACGATCCGCGCAAGCACACCGCGGCCCACCGGAAGCTGCCGTTCGGCACCGTCGTCCGCGTGACGCGCACCGACACTGGCGCGGTCACGTACGTCACCATCAACGATCGCGGTCCGTTCGGCTCGAACCAGCGCATCATCGACCTCTCACGCGCTGCGGCGGAAGACTTGGCCATGATGAAGGCCGGCGTCGTCGACGTGCTGGTCGAGGTCCTCGACAAGGCGCCTTGAGCAGGGAAGCCCGCGGGCAGGCGTCGCGCCGCTCGCCTGGGCGAGCACTCCGGCTGGCACGCATCGGCGCGGTGCTCGCGCTCGGTCTGCTCGGCTGCGGGCGCGAACGCCCACGCTTCGAGCCGGGCGTCGCTGTGGTGCTCCCGACGCAGTCGGCCACGTGGGTGCGCAATTTCAACCCATTTTTGCCGACCCAGGCGCGCTGGCCCACGCCGTCCGGCATCTACGAACCGCTGCTCATCTATCACACGCTCGAGCAGCGCTACGTGCCCTGGTTGGCCACCGGGTATCGCTGGGAGCAGGACAATCGCGCGCTCGTGATGACCATTCGGCGCGGCGTGAAGTTCAGCGACGGTACGCCGATGGGCCCCGACGACGTGACCTTCACCTGGCAGCTGATGAAGGAGCACCCGGCGCTCGACAGCACGGGCATGGCCAAGCGACTCGCGAGCATCACGAGCTCGGGCGATGAGGTGACCTTCCTGTTCGCGGAAGCCTTCGTGCCTGGCCTGTACTTCGTGGCGCAGGCCCCCATCGTACCGAAGCATGTGTGGCAGAGCGTCGCGGATCCGGTGAAGTTCGCCAACGAGACGCCGGTTGCCACGGGGCCGTTCACGGAGGTCCGTAGCTTCAAGCCCCAGGTGTACGAGCTCGGGAAGAATCCTCACTACTGGCAGCCCGGGCGGCCTCATCTCGACGCCGTGCGCGTGCCGGCTTTTGCCGGCAACGAGCAAGCCAGCCTGGCCATGATCCGCGGCGACATCGACTGGGGCGCCATCTTCATCCCGGCCATCGAGCGGCTCTTTCGCGCCAAAGATCCCGCGCATCGCGGCTACGCATTCCAGCAGGTCGAGGGCACCGTGATGCTGTATGCGCAGACGACGCGGCCGCCGCTCGACGACGCCGAGGTGCGCAAGGCGCTGTCGCTCGGCATCGATCGAGCGCGCATCGTGCGCATCGCCATGCAGGGCTACACGCGACCCGCGGACGCCAGTGGCCTCTCGGACTTCTATCGTCGCTTCCACGACCGCGCGCAGGTGGCCGCACTGGGCGACTGGACGCGCTACGATCCCGAGGCCGCGGGTCGGCTGCTCGATGAGCGCGGCATTCGCTTGGGCCCGGATGGCCGGCGGCATCTGCCGGACGGGTCGTTCTTTCAGCTCGATCTCAACTGCGTCGTCGGCTGGTCCGACTGGGTCATCGCCGCCGAGCTCGTGACGCAGGGGCTCGAGGCGCTCGGCATCACGGCCAAGCTCCGCACGTACGACTTTGGCGCCTGGTTCTCGAAGCTGCAGCGCGGCGACTTTCAGCTGTCGCTCGGCTGGTCCACGGGCGGGCCGTCACTCTACACCTTCTATGGGCGGCAAATGTCGAGCAGCAGTTTGCGCCCGCTCGGGCAAGCCGCCGAATACAACTGGCAGCGCTTTGCGAGCCCCGAGGCGGATCGGCTGTTCGCCGAGCTGATCAAGACGGCGGACACCGCGGAGGAGCAGCGCCTGTCGCGCGAGCTCGTGCGCGTCTTCGTCGAGACGGCGCCCGCCATTCCGCTCTTTCCGGGCCCTGCGTTCGGCCAATACAATAGCCGTCGCATCGAGGGCTTTCCGACGGACGAAGCTCCTTACGTGGCGCTGGCACCGTACAAGATCCCGGGCTTCCTCTTGGCCTTGGTCGAGCTCCGACCGCGCGGCATGCCCAGGCGTCCCGATGTGCTCGGAGTGCTCGGCGGCCCCTCAACCAGCCCTTCATCCAGCCCCGCGGCGTCGAGCGAGGGAGCCCGATGACGCAGCTCCTGCGGCGGCTCGCCTTCTACCTCTTGTCGGCGTGGGTTTCCCTCACCGTCAACTTCCTGATTCCCCGGTTCGCACCCGGCGATCCCGCCTCGGCGCTCCAGCTTCGCTTCCAAGGCCGCTTGGAGCCGGAGGCGCTGGAAGCCATGAAGCGCGCCTTTGGTTACGTCGATGCTCCGCTCTTCGAGCAGTATCTGAGCTACCTGGCTGCCCTGGGACGCGGAGACCTCGGCGTCTCCGTTTCGTACTTTCCGGCGCCCGTGAGTGCAGTGATCGCCGATGGTCTTCTGTGGACGGTGTTTCTGTCTGGTGTGAGCGTGCTCGTGAGCTTTGCTCTCGGGTCGCTCGTGGGCGCCATCCTGGCCTTTCGTCGCGGTAGTTTGCTCGATGCCGCGCTGCCCCCAGTGCTGACGTTCCTGGGCGCGTTCCCGTACTTCTGGCTGGCGATGCTGCTGCTCTACACGTTCGGCTTCAAGCTCGACTGGCTGCCCGTGCGTCACGCTTATGCCGATCATTTGGAGCCGAAGTTCGGCTGGGAATTCGCAACGAGCGCGCTCAGACATGCCTTCTTGCCGGGGCTTTCCATCGTGCTGACGTCCATTGGCGCGTGGGTGCTCTCGATGCGCAGCAACCTCTTGGCCACCCTGGCCGAAGACTACGTGCAGCTCGCCGTTGCCAAAGGCCTCTCCCCGGCCCGAGTCCTCTTTCGCTACGCGGTGCGGAGCGCCATCTTGCCGAGCGTCACTGGCTTCGGCATGGCGCTCGGCTTCGTGCTCTCTGGGTCGCTCTTGGCCGAGATCGTCTTTTCGTACCCGGGGCAGGGCTATCTGCTCTATCAGGCGGTCAAGAATCAAGACTACCCGCTGATGCAGGGCGTGTTCCTCTCGATCACGCTGGCTGTGCTACTGGCGAACTTTCTGGTGGACGTAGCATCGTTCGCGCTCGACCCGAGGCTCCGCCGATGAGGCTTGCCCGATGACGCTCGTAGCGGCGCTCTGGCGCAGTCGACCGGCGCGCGTGGGCCTGGCCATTTTGGCTGTTTTTGCTTGCGTTGCGCTCTTCGGCCCGCTCTTCACGCGCGACGCGCGGGCCTTCTTGGCCGAGCCGCTCGAGCCGCCGAGCGCCGATTTTTGGCTCGGCACGACGCGCCAGGGGCAGGACGTGTTTGCACGGCTGATCGTGGGCACACGAGTGTCGCTCGGGGTGGGCCTCGTGGTGGGTGCGGTGGTGGTGCTCCTGGGCAGCTTGGTGGGGCTCACGGCGGCGTACTTCGGCGGCTGGGTGGATGACGTACTTTCGCTGGTGGTCAACGTGTTCTTGATTCTGCCGGGCCTGCCGCTCGCGGTCGTGCTCGCGGCATTCTTGGAATCGGGGCCGACGACGATTGCGCTCGTCTTGGTGGTGACAGGCTGGGCTTGGAACGCCCGCGTGGTGCGCGCTCAGGCACTCGCGCTCAGACGACGTGACTTCGTCGAGGCCGCCGTGGCACTCGGCGAGCATCCGCTGCGCGTCATGGTCGCGGAGATCCTGCCCAACATGACCAGCATCGTGTTTTCGTGCTTCATCGGCGCCACGACGCACGCCATCGGCGCGCAGGTGGGCCTCGAGTTCTTGGGCTTGGGCGACGTATCGCAGGTCACTTGGGGCACCAATCTCTTTTGGGCCGTCACCAATCAAGACATCTTGACCGAGTCTTGGTGGACGATGCTGCCGACGGGTCTGGCCATCGCGACCTTTGGTTTTGCGCTCGTACTCTTGAACTTCGGCATCGACGAGGTGACGAGTCCTCGCCTTCGGATCGATCCGAAGTACCGGGCGCTCGTGGGAACGCGCAACGGCGTCTTGCGCCTGACCACGCCGGTCGCCCACGAAGACGCTGCGTTGGCGAGGTTGCCCACATGAGCGGCCTGGTTCCGCCAGATCCAGGTTCAGCGTCAGCCGTGCTGTCGGTCCGCGACCTCTGCATCGACTACGTGGGCCAAAAGAGGGTGCGGGCCGTAGACGGGGTGACGTTCGACCTTCGGCGGGGCGAGATTTTCGGCCTGCTCGGAGAGAGTGGCAGCGGCAAATCGACGGCGGCGCTCGGTGCGCTGCGAGTCCTGCCGCCGCCCGCGGTCATTCGCTCGGGACAGGTGCTCTTCGAGGGGGTGGACCTATTGCGTGCCACTGAGGCCGAGCTGCGCAGGCTGCGCTCCGCGCGCATGTCGGTGGTGTTGCAGAGTGCCATGAACGCGCTCAGTCCGGTCCTCAGCGTCGGTGAGCAGATCGCAGACGTCATCGCGGCGCACGAGCCGGGGCAGGTCAGTCAGAAGCGGGTGGGCGAGCTCCTCGAGCTCGTGGGTATTCCGGCCGATCGCAGCCGCAGCTACCCGCACGAGCTCTCCGGAGGCATGCGGCAACGCGTCGGCATCGCCATGGCACTGGCGCTCCGTCCCGCCCTCGTGGTGCTCGACGAACCGACGACTGCGCTCGACGTCTTGGTGGAGCGGGAGATATTGCAGCAGGTGCTGCTGCTGAAGCAGACCCTCGGCTTTTCGGTGCTGCTCGTCTCACACGACGTTGGCACCATGCTCGAGTTCTGTGATCGCTTGGGCGTGCTTTATGCTGGGCGCCTTTGCGAGGTCGCGACCCGGGCCGAGCTGCTGCGTGGCGGACGGCACCCCTACACGCGTGCTCTCCTCGCCGGTCGACCCGCCCTGCCGACGGGGCCGGGCCACCCGGAGGCTCCTTCAGCTCGCTTGGCGGGCATTTCCGGCACGCCGCCCGACCTGGGACAGCCGCCGGTGGGCTGTCGCTATCACCCCAGGTGCACTCGCAGCACCGAACGTTGTCGCACGGAGGCGCCCGAGCTCGTCCGTCTGCCGAGCGAGGGGCATCTGGCTTGCCACGAGCCGCTCGCGCTCACCGAACCGACCGCGCCCGGCGCGCCCCTGGCGGCAGCCGAGCGAGAAGTGGTCCCTGCTTCCGGGGGCCATGCCTCCGTCGTGCTCGCGGTTCGTTCGCTCGCCAAGATGTTCCGCACATCGGGAAGGCGGAGCACGCCGCTCCACGTCGTCAGCGACGTGTCCTTCGACTTGAACCAGGGCGAGGTGTTGGCACTCGTCGGTCAGTCGGGCAGCGGAAAGAGCACGATCTTGCGCATGCTGGCCGGTCTCGAGCAGCCGAGCGGGGGCGAAGTCAGCCTCCACGGGGAGCCGATGCTGGGGCCGGGTCGCAAGGCGACCCTCGCTTTTCGGAAGCGCGTGCAGATCGTGCTGCAAGATCCTTTTGCGTCGCTGAATCCGGCCCACACGGTCGCCTACCAGCTCGAGCGCCCGCTCCTCGTCCACCGCATGGTGCAAACGCAGGCGGCGCTCTTGGCGCGCCAGCAGGAGCTCCTCGAGCTCGTGGGGCTGGCCCCGGCCACTGCGTTTCTCGCCAAGTACCCGCACGAGCTCTCTGGAGGGCAGCGCCAACGTGTCGCGATTGCGCGGGCTCTCGCCGTCGAGCCCGACGTCATCCTCGCGGACGAGCCGACGAGCATGCTCGACGTCTCGGTGCGCATGGGCATCCTCAACCTGCTGTCCGACTTGCGGCGTCAGCGCGGCCTGTCGCTCCTCTACGTGACCCACGATTTGGCGAGCGCCGGCTACCTCGCCGACCGTATGGCCGTACTCTCCGGCGGTTCCATCGTGGAGGAAGGCCCCACGGCTCGCGTCCTCGCTGCTCCTCGGCACGACACGACGCAGCGCCTGCTGGCGGCGGCCACGCACCTGGCTTCGGCTCGGTAACGGGCCTCGGGTAGCGGGCCATTTCGTAGCGGGCGCGTTCGCCCGGATGAGGGCGTACGCGCGCGCGTGACGGCAGCTCCGCCTGCGGACGACTCGACCGCGGCAGCTACAAAAACGAAACGGGGCACCCGCTGGGGCGCCCCGCTCGATCAGGGTCGTACGGTGACTCAGGCCGTCGCGCCGCGGCGACGACGTGCGCTCAGCATCTGGGCGGCGCCGAAGAGCAGGAAGGCTGCTGCGCTGACACCCTGGCCGCTGAGCTCGGGCACGCTCTTGGTCGAGAACGTGATGCCCGCCAGCGAGAAGCCCTTGTAGCCTGCTTCGGAGCCGGTGTTCGTCGAGAACACCGAGAGGACGGTGGCCAGCTCGCCGATGTCGACGGTGATCTCACCGTTGTTCCAGCCGTCGCGCTGGTCGTTCGTACCCTCGAAGGAGCCGTACTCGGTGCCATCGGAGCCAGTGACCTTCCAGCCGCCAGTCTCGGTCGGCCAAACGAACCAGTAGCCGCTCACGCGCTGCTCGTCGTAGATGTCGGTGATCGCAATCGACTCGATCAGGACTTCCTGCGAGAACGTCACCTTGATCGACTCGTTGGCGTTGATCTCGTCCGAGGTGATGAGGACGTCGCCCTCGGCCGTGCGGTCGTTCGAGGTGGTGCCGTTGCTGTCCGACGAGGTGTCCACGCCGAAGCCGTCACCCTTTTGGTAGGTGAGGTCGGTCGAAGAGCTGGTGTAGCCGCCGTTCAGTGCCGTCAGGGTGACCTTCACCCCGCCCACCGTGGTGGCGTACGACGATTGGCCGGCCGTGAAGTTGGACACGTCTTTGAGGTTCAGCTCCAGGCCGAAGGCCGTGCTGGGAACCAAGAGGAAAGCGGCGAGTGCGAGAGCGGGTAGTTTCGTCATGGAGGTGAGCCCTGATTCGTACAACTAGAGCGACTATCCCACACGCCCCGATACTAGTCAATTCTAAAACCGAGCTCGGAGGCCGATCTGCGGCGAGCGCCGCAAATGGCTGAAATGGCTCGGACCAGCTCATACCAATCACCCAGGGCAGTGCGAGAGCGGCTCCAGTTTCATCCGGTGGGCCTGTATCCCGGCAGTGTCACTAGAACGTCAGCCAGGTTGCCCACGAGGGGCGAGGCCCGTTTCGCGGAGGGGTTTCCTTAGCGGAGGGCGGCGAGCTCTCGCTCGGCCCGGGGGCGCCACGGGGGGGTGGGGTTCGACGCTCCCTTCAGCGCCTTCTCGAGCTCTCGTTTCGCCTCTCCGCCGCGCCCGGCGCGTGCGAGCGCGACGCCGTAGTGGAAGGCGACCTCGGGCGTATCCAGGGCACGCGCGCAGCGCTCGAGGATCTGGACGGCCTCAGCGATTTGCTTTTTTTCACCTGCTTCGATCAGCACCCAGCCCAGCGTGTCGAGGAGGGCGGGGTTGTCGGAGAGCACCGTGGTGGCCCGCCGCGCGAGCGCCGGTGCACGAGGCTTGGTGGAGTCTTGCTCGATCAGCACGAGCGCTAGGTTGTTCAGCGCGACTGGGTCGTTCGGATCGAGTCGCAAGGCCTCCTCGTAGGCAGCAATCGCTCCCGGGCGGTTCCCGAGCTCGCTGCGCATGACCGCCAAAAGCAGCCAGGCACTGCTCGAGGCTGGACTGGTCGCCACCAGGCTTTCCACCGTAGCGATGGCGGCCTCGAGGCGCCCCTGCTCGCGCTCCAAGCGCGCGACCGTTTCGAGGACGCTCGGGTCGTCCCGGCTGAGTTTTCGGAACACGGCCTCTGCTTCTGGCAAGCGCTTCTGCTGTGCGAGCATCTCGCCGAGCGTCTGCTCGAGCTCGGGTAGATCGGTGCCGCGCCCCAGATACTCACGAATCAGCGCCTCGGCGCGGGCGGGACCGCGGACTCTCTGGGTCAGCTGGATGCGCAGGCGGACGAGCGGTGCTGCTGCCAGTTGAGCCGGCGGAGCGTCGTCCAAGAGCTCCAGGCCGGCTTGCATTTCGCCGAGCTCGGCCAACGTCTGCGCCAAGAGCAGCCGGGCGTGCAGGCTCTCTCGGTCTCGTTCGAAGAAGCGGCGAGCTGCTTGCTTGGCTCCCGGCTTGTCTTTCTTGGCGACGAGCGCGCGCACGATCAGCGTTTCTGCCTGGGTGCGGTACTCCGAGCTTGCGCTGAGTGCTTCGACGAGGGCGGGAACGCGTTCGGCGTGGCCAGCCTCGATCTCGATGGCGGCGAGCATGATGCGCGTGCGACCGTGCTCGGGATCTCGTTTCAGGACTTCGTCGAGGACTTCACGTGCGCGATCGTAGAGGCCTTCTTTGGCCAGCGCTCGCGCGTGCGTCAAAGCGTAGGCCGTCTTTTGTGCTTCGCGTTCGGCCGGTACGGCATCGAGCGCGCGCTTGGTGAGCTTGGTGGCTTCGAGGCCCTGGTCTTGCAGCTCGAGCAAGCGCGCTTCGAGTAGGAGCACGCCCGGCTTGCGATTGAGATCTCCGCCCATGCGCGACAGCGCGAGCTCGCCCAGGCGGACATCACCCATCGAGAGAGCGCGCTCAGCGAGCGCTTCGTGCACCTCGCTGGTCGCGCTCGGTGAGCTCGACGCTCGGGCCAGCAGCCAGAGGGCCAGCCCGCCTTTCTGCAGCTTGGCGAGACTCGTCGCCATGAGCAGACTCAGCTTCGGATCGAACGAACGGCTCTGCGCGTGCTCCTTCAGCCAAGCATCGAGCGCCTGCTGACCGTCACCGCGCGCAAGCAAGAGAGCGCCTCGAGCGGCGGCGTACTCCGCGCTCTTGCGAAAGGAATGGTACGACTCGCCCACCAACAGATCGAAGGCGGCCAGCCCTGCTTGACCATCCTCGCGCGACTGGGCGAGTGTTGCGAACAGGAGAAGAGTCGGCACATGGGGCGGCTTGTGGCGAATGGCTACCGTGAGGTGGCGGCGCGCCTCGTCGAGCTTGCCTTCTGCCACGGACACGTTGGCCAGCTGCTCGAGCGCTTCGCGATCGTTGGGGCTCTCGGCGAGCACGGACGACAGTAGTCGTTCGGCTTCCGCGAGCTGACCCAAACGCTGATGAGCGGCGGCCTTGGCCTTCGAGATCTCGTGCCGATCCGCTCCTTGGGCGGCGAGGCGATCGAGCTCCTCGAGGGCAGCGGCAGGCTTCTCCCGCGTCAGTGTTTCGGCTTGCTCGAGCCTGGCTTCCAAGCTCCGTGACTTGCATCCTGACAGAGACAAACCGAGGCCGACGACGGCCCATGCCGTGAGAGTTCGCACTGGCCCCGTATGCCAGTGGGGGCCCTCGATGTCCAAGAGCGGGGCGCCGCGTGGGACTCCACCGACGCCCACCGGCAAGGGGCGCCTTCAGAACGACCGCGCTCTCGGTTCAGAACGGAGGCGGCTCCGGGCTCGGCTCGGGGTCGGGTTCTGCGGCAGATTCTGGACTCGGATCGGTGCCGTCGCTGCCGTCGCTGCCGCCGGGCGGCGCGGCGTCCGCGGGCTCGCGGCCTTCTGAAAGAGGGGGCGGCGGCAGGACGGTTGAATCGCCGGGCGCGGCCGGCTCGGCAGGTTCGCTGCCCGGCTTGCTCGCTGTGGCGTCGAGGTCGCCATCGTGCTCCGGCAGAGGCTCCTCCGCCGCATCGGCCGCTGCGTCGAGGGCCGCTTCGGGCGCTGTCTCGGTGGGCGCGGTCCCGGCGAGGAAGATTTCCGTGACTGCGTCTTCTTGTTGGTAGCGCGCCAAGAGGCCCGTCTGTGGATCCACGAGCGCCTCGACGATGCCGCTCGGGCGCGGAAACGACACCTTGGGCTTTCCCTCGTGGGCTGCCCGCATCACGTCGAGCCAAATCGGAAGCGCTGCGCTCGCTCCGGATTCGCTGGCGCCGAGTGGGATCGCGTCGTCGTAGCCAACCCAAACCGCAACCACGAGGTCGACGGAATAGCCGACGAACCAGGCATCTTTGACCTTGTTGGTCGTCCCCGTCTTGCCGGCTACGGGTCGACCCAGAGCGAGCGCTCGCCGACCCGTGCCTTCTTGCACCACGCTCTCGAGCAGGCTGGTGAGGAGGTAAGCGACCTCCGGTTTCATGACCGTGCGTGCCGGAGGGTTCGGTCCGAGGTCGACCGGACCACTCTGCCCGCTGACGCTCGTGATGAATTTGGGCTCGCTCACCCGGCCTGCGGCAGCGAAGGGCACGTAGGCGGCCCCGAGTTCGAGCGGCGTCACCTCGTACGAGCCGAGTGCCAAGCTTTCGTCGGGCTCGAGGCGAGACGTCATGCCGAGAGCGCGCGCGAACGTGACCACGTTCTCGCCGCCAGCTAGGCGAAAGACTTCACGCGCGACTCGATTGTCGCTGCGGGCGACGCCCTGCCGAAGGGAGAGAATGTCCACCGGCGGTGCTGACGGTGCACCCTCGGGCGAAGGCGTCGGGCTGGGTGCCGGCGGGTTCTCGGCCGGAAAGGTGAAGGTCGTAGCGGGGGTGACCGCGCCCGTGCCGAGAGCGTAGCCGTAGAAGATGGGCTTGAACGTCGAGCCGGGTTGGCGGCGCGCACTCGTGGCTCGATCGAGTCCGCCCGGCAGCGCTTCGTAGTTGCCGACCAGGGCGCGCACTTCACCGGTTGCCGGGTCGAGCGCCACGAGTGCTGCCTGAGGTCCAAGCTCGAGCGCGAGCTCCACGGGCACGTCGGGTCGTGCGTGCTCGGGCGACTCGAGCAGCCGCACGCGTAAGGCTGCGTCTGGCCCCACGAAATTCGTGGGCGAAAGGTGGCCTGGGTTGTAGCGGTCTTCGCGGGCGAGGTGGACGCGCCCGAGCACGGTGCCGACCTGGACATCGACGGTGCCGGTCGCGTCGTTTCGGGCCTTCACGCGGCCGACGTAGATGCCGTGGCGACTCGGCGTCCCGGTGAACGGCTTGGCCCAGAGCTTTCTCGTTTCGAGCGTATACGGCGGCGCGAGCTTCTGCCGCTTCATGTAGGCGTCGAGGCCGGCGCGCACGGCTTTCCGCGCGGCCACTTGCAGCGCGGGATCGATGGTGGTGTCGACCTTGAAGCCGCCTCGGCGTGCGCGCTCGCCCAGCGTGCGGGCCAGCTGGCTCTTGACGAGCGTCACGACCTCCGGCGCCAGATCGCTCTCACTTTCGGGGACCGGTGTGAGCTTCAGGGGCGCGTCGACGTACGCCGCGTAGGCTTCCTCGGTCATGAAGCCCTTGGCCTTCATTTGCGAAAGCACGTAGTGCCGCCGCTCGAGAGCGAGCTTTTCGTTCTTGCGCGGCGAGTAGTGCTCCGGCGACGAGATGATCCCAGCCATGAGGGCACTCTCGGCCGGATCGAGGTCTTGTACGTGCTTGCCGAAATAGAAGAGCCCGGCCTCCTCCACCCCGTAACGTCCATGCCCCAGATACAGGTGGTTCATGTACATCGCGAGGATCTGATCTTTGCTCAGAGTGCGCTCGATCTCGTAGGCAAGGATGGTTTCACGGACCTTGCGTCGATAGCTGCGCTCCTGATCCAAGAGGACGTTCTTGACGACCTGCTGCGTGATCGTACTGCCGCCTTGCTTGACTCGTCCGGCCGCGACGTTCTTGGCCAGTGCGCGCAAGAGGCCCAGGTAATCCAAGCCCTCGTGCTCGTAAAAGCCGGCGTCTTCCGCCGCGAGGAAGGCGCTCTTCAGGTGATCGGGCATGCGCTCGAACGGAACCACGGTGCGCCGCTCGGAGAAGATGTCGGCGAGCAGAGTGCCGTCGCGCGCCAAGATGCGCGTGACCTCGGGCGGCGCATAGCCTTGCTCGAGCTGGCGCACGTCCGGCAGTCCCTGCGCCATTTGGCGCACGAAGACGAAGAGGCCAAGGCCCGATACGAGGCTGATTCCGAGCACTGCCCACAGCGTCCAAAGGCCAATCTTGCGCCACGGCAGGCGCGAGAGCGCGTCTCTCAGATCGGCGAGTGTGCGCGCTAGGGGCGAGAGCTCCTCCTCGGTCATCGACGGGAGCCGCGCTAGTCGAGCAGGCGCATGATCAGCATCGCGGCCACGCCGCCCAAGATCATGCAGGCCAGCGCGACCCCGAGGAGGGTCGCGATTGTGGGCGTTTGGCGCATCGCCTGGGCACCGCCCGCGACGTTCTCTCGTGGCGGTGCGTCGGATCGCTTGGTGGGCGGTGCAGAAGAGGTGGCTGGATGCGTCGGCGCGGCATTGGCGAAAGCGGTGGCTGCGTAGCCGGCGGGCGCAAACGGCGCGAGCGCGCGGGCGAAATCGGTGGCGGACTGGAAGCGAGCGTCCTTCTGCTTGGCGAGCGCCTTCGCGATGGCCTTCCAGAGGCCATCCGGGAACTTCATCCCGGGCACACGATCGTTCAGCGGGATCGGCTCCGCGGTGACGTGCTTGCCCACGTATTCCATCGGTGTCGTGGCGTCGAACGGTAGCTTACCCGTCAGCGCCTCGTAGAGGATGCAGGCAAGAGAGTAGATGTCGCTGCGAGCGTCCAAGGTTTGCCCCCGCGCTTGCTCCGGAGACATGAACTCGGGCGTGCCGAAAACCATTCCCTCTTGCGTCAGGATCAACGATCCGGGCCGCATCTGCGCTTCGGTGACCTTGGCCAAGCCGAAATCCAGCACCTTGGGATAGTCGACCAGCCCTGCCTGGTTGCAGATGAAGATGTTCTCGGGCTTGAGGTCCCGATGCACGATGCCCATGTCGTGCGCTTCCTGCAGGGCTTGGCAGCAGGCAATGAGAATCGGAATGGCCTTTTCAACCGGCAGTGGCCCACCGCGGCGCACGGTCTGGTTCAGGTTCTTGCCCTCGAGCATTTCCATGACGATGTAGAGAGACCCATCGTCGAGCTCGCCGTAGCGGAACACGCGCACCGTGTTGGGGTGACTCAGTTGGCTCATGGCGCGCGCCTCGCGCCGGAACCGGCTCACCAGGTCCTGCCGACCCTTGAGCCTCTGGTGGAGGATCTTGATCGCGACCTCCCGCCCCATGGCGGGCTCCTCGCATCGATACACGGCCCCCATACCCCCGGCTCCGATGCGTTGGGTTACGCGAAACTGTCCATCCAGGATTTCGCGACCGACGAACGGATCGTTCTTCGGGGACGACATGCGACGAAAGTGTTACCACTTGCCGCATGTCTGCTCCAGAGGCAGCCGGCGAAAGGGGCTCTCGCCAGGCGGCGCTCTTTCTCACGAGCCCGCTCCTGTCCGACCTCGGGGTGCGGCATGGATTCTTCATGCGGGCCGGCGGCGTCTCGGAAGGGCCTTTCGCAAGCCTGAACTTCTCCACGTCGGTTGGAGACGACCCGCTCGCCGTCGCGCAGAATCGCAGGCTGGGCGCGGAAGCGCTCGGCGTGTCTCCGGATCGTGTCTTCCGGGTGTCTCAAGTGCATGGAAGCGATGTGGTTGTGGTGCGGGGCGCGGAACAAGCCGCCCCGGCGGCCAAGACGCCCGGCGACGCGGTGATCAGCGCGCTCTCCGACAGCGCATGTGGCGTCATCACCGCCGATTGCGTGCCTGTCCTCGTCGCGAGTCGGACGACCCCGCACGTGGCCGCGATTCATTCTGGCTGGCGCGGCTGCGTTGCCGGGGTCATCCCGCGCGCGATCGAAGTGATGCAAAGGCTGGGAGCGAAAGACCTGGTCGCCGCGATCGGCCCGCACATTTCGCTCGAAGCGTTCGAGGTCTCCGACGAGGTGGCGCTCGAGCTGGCTCCGCTCGCTCCGGGTCTCGAGGTCGTGCGCCGGACCGGCCCTCGCCCCCACGTCGACCTGCGCGCCATCGCGCGCGCGCAGCTCCTGGCGAGTGGCCTCGCTCCGAGCGGAATCGACGACGTCCATGGCTGCACCTTCCTCGACCGCGAGCGCTTCTTCTCCTTTCGGCGGGATGGCGCCGAAGGCGGACGCCAGCTCGCCGCCATCGTGACCCGCGTGGACGATTGAGCGCGCCCGAGGCAGGCGGCGCCCGAGGCAGGCGGCGCCCGAGGCAGGCGGCGCCCGAGGCAGGCAGCGCCCGACGCAGAGCTTGCGTTGCCGGGAGGACGGCGCAGTGACACGCTTGGTGATGGTGCGGCTCTCTTGTCTTGTGGTGATGGGTTCGCTTTTGCTGCTCGGCTGCTCTGGTGGAGAACCGCCTGGAGGGACCGACGGCTCGGGCGGCGGCGATGGTTCGGGCGGCAGTGACGGCTCCGGTGGCGACGGCTCCGGTGGCGACGGCTCCGGTGGCGACGGCTCCGGCGGAACGACCTGTACGCCGACGGTAGACTGCCAACCGGAGCTGCTACCGAGCAGCGGTGACATCCATCAGGATTGCGTGGATCGCATCAACCAGTTTCGCGTGGGCTGTTGGTGCGAGCCGCCCCTCGAGCGTTGGACAGCGGGCGAAGCATGTGCGGACGAGCAGGCTGCCTACGATGCGGAGCGCGACCAAGCGCACGCGGGGTTCAGTGATGGCATCTGCGAATCGGGCTGGGGGCAGAATGAATGTCCCGGCTGGGGATCCGAAGAGCAGGTGATCGAGGGTTGTCTGCAGATGATGTACGACGAAGGGCCGCCCCCTTCCGAGCCCTGCCAAGGCAGTTGCTTCCAGGAGCACGGGCACTTCATCAACATGACCAACACGGACTACGGGCGCGTGGCGTGCGGCTTCTTCGAGACGGCGACCGGCGAGGTGTGGTCGGTGCAGAATTTCGCCGATTGACGTCAGTCGAAGGGCGGGCGCTGCCGCGGGCAGCGCCCTTCTGCCGCTAGCCCGCGCGCAGGCTCGCGCCGAACTGCCGGCTGGCTCGCGCCACGACCTTCTCCTGCACGGCGTCGATTTCCTTGTCGGTCAACGTACGCGCCGCGTCGGGGTTCAGTCGTGCTTGTGGATCGCGGTAGACGACCCGCAGCGTGAGCGAGCGCTGTCCTTGGGGCACGGTGCCGCCGCGGAACTCGGTAGCAATCTCCACCGATTCGCAGAGCTCGCCGGCCTCGGCGCGGATTGCCGTCACGACGGAGGCCGCAGGGGTCTCGTCGGAAATGAGCAGGCTCAGGTCGCGTGTTACGGCCGGCAATCGAGGCACGGGGCGATAGCGAGGTGTGACCTTGCCGAGCGCCTCGAGGGTCGCCAGGTCGAGCTCGATCACCTGGAGTCCGGCCCCGAGGTCCCAGGCGTCCACGACGTTGGGATGAAGCGGGCCGAAGGTGCCCACCTGGGCTCCGTCGATCAGCACGCGACCGGCTCCGCGTGGATGCAAGTGCGGTACTGCCGTGGCCTCGGCCGTTTCGACCTGTGCCCGCTTGCCGGTCAGTCGCCAAGCGACCTCGGTCGCGATGGCCTTGGCGTCGTAGACGTCGAAGTCCTGGGGTTTCAGCTCCAGATGTTCGGGCCGCGGCCCGGCCAGCACGGCGGCGAAGCTGGGCCGCTCGTACGGTAGGCCCGTAGCGTCCTCGCGCGTCCCGGGCCGCGCCGGCGAGTACGGGTGCTCGGTCCCGAGCGGCAGGAAGATGGATCCCGTCGTGAAGAGCTGGGCCCGCTTTTGTCCACGGCGGCGCGCGCGGCCGACGGCTTCCAGCAGCCCCGGCAGAAGCGTCGTCCGCAGCACGCTGCGCTCCTCGCTCAGAGGATTCTTCAGGCGCACCACGGACGCTGGCGCACGCAGCTTTTCGAGGTCGCTCGGCGCCACGAACGAGTACGTGAGAGCTTCGGACAGACCCAACGCCACCGCGATGCCGGCGACCTCGCGCTCGAGCAAGCCGGAGCTGCGCGGGGTCTGCGGCTCGATGGCAGGCAGCACCGTGGGGATCTCGTCGAGGCCGCGGATGCGGGCAATTTCTTCGATCAGATCTTGCTCGATGGACACGTCTGGCCGATGCGATGCCCCGCGGACGAGTGCCTGTTTCGTGCCGTGGGCGCCATCTCGCAGGTATTCGACGTTGAGCCCCAAACGACTCAGCGTACGGACCGCTTCCTTGAAGGGCACCGGGACGCCCAGCAGCCGATCGATGCGATCGCTGCGAAGCTCGATTCTGGCGAGGTCGATGGGCGCTCCGTCCGCTCGGAGGGTGCCCGGCGCGGCGGTACCGCCGGACAGCTCGCACAGGAGGGCGCGTGCGCGAGCAAGAATCAGCTCGGTGCTGCCGTGGTCGGTGCCGCGCTCGAAGCGGTGAGACGATTCCGTGTGCATGCCGAGTCGGCGCGCGGTGCGACGAATCCCACGGGGAGCAAAATGAGCGCACTCGAGGAGTACATCCTGGGTATCGGCTTGGATTTCGCTGTCCTTGCCGCCCATGATGCCGGCGAGCGCGGTCGGGCCTTCGCCATCGGTGATCAAGAGATCGTCGGCGGCGAGCTGACGCGCTTGCCCATCGAGCGTGGTGATCGTCTCGCCGACTTGCGCCAGGCGTACCTCGATCCGGCCTCCACGCACGCGTGCCAAGTCGAAGGCATGGAGCGGTTGCCCGAACTCGAGCAGGATCCAATTGGTGACGTCGACCACGTTCGAAATCGGGCGCACACCGAGGCGGTGCAAGCGCCAGCGCATGAACTGCGGGGACGGGCCGACGCTCACCCCGCGCACCAAGCCAGCGCCGTAGCGGGGGCAGCGCTCGGGCGCGCGATTCGAGAGCTGCAGCGCTTGTGCGATGTCCGGGCCGGCCTCCGGCGCTGCGCCTGCCTCCGGCACGTCGAAGTCGAGCTCGAAATAGGCTGCGAGATCGCGGGCAACGCCGACGTGGCCGAGAGCATCGGGGCGATTCGGGGTGACGTCGATCTCGAACAAGACGTCGCGAGCTTCGGGCATGGCCTCGATCAGTCGCGTCCCGGTTGGGAAGAGTCCGGGAGCACCGGTCCAGATGCCGCTACTCTCCGGGGCAAGGCCGAGCTCCGCTTCGCTGCAGAGCATGCCCTCGCTGCGCACGCCCCCGATGTCGCGCGAGGCGATGACGAAGTCCACGCCAGGTAGCTGCGCGCCCAGACCGGCATACAGCACCTGACCACCCGGAGCGGGTACGTTGCTGGCGCCGCAAACGACCGTGGACAGCTCCGGGGTCGGACGGAGTGCCTCACGATGGGGGGGGAGCGAGCCGGAGGACGGCGGCAGGGAGCCGTCGCTTCCGTGGAGGCGCACGGTGACGAGGGAGAGGGTCTGCCGCGTCGGATGCTTTTCTACGCGTTCGACCGTTGCCACGACGACCGGACGCAGCGCCGCCCGCAGGTCCGTGACGCCGTCGACGGCCAAACCGATGGCGGAGAGCGCCTCGGCGACTTCCTCGGGCTCGCGGTCGAGGTCGGGCAGGAGCTCCGTCAGCCAGCGGTAGGACACCAACATGGGCGCCCTCCTAGCACGCAGGGCCCGGGAGTCGCACCCTCGGCCGAGAAACCAGCCGAGCCCCAGCAGCGTAGATCGAGGGATGCTGCTGCTGGAGACCGGATACCCCGTTTCGCTCGCGGAACCGGGACTCTTGGTGCTATCAGCCCGGGCGGCGATGGAGACCTCCGCCCAGCCCAGCCCGAGCAGCTCGCCCGCTCCGGAGCCGAGTGTGGAGCTCTACATGGAGCGCTACGCTGGCGGCGACGCGGGGGCGTTCGAGCCGCTCTACCGGGCGCTCTCGCCGCGGCTCTTCGGCTACCTCTTGCGCCTCACACGTGACCGGCACTTGGCCGAAGACCTGGTGCAGGTCACCTTCTCCAAGGTGCATCGTGCGCGTTCGGCCTACTTTGCCGGTTCGCCGGTCCTGCCCTGGCTGCTCGCCATCGGACGGCGCTCCTTCCTCGACCTGAAGCGGCGTCAGAAAGTGCGGCCCGAAGACCTGACGGGTGATGGTCGCGTCCCTGAACGGACCCCGGAAGCGCCCGCTTCGGCGGATGATCTGGCTCACGAACTCGAGCGCGCGCTCGATCGTCTCCCTGGCAACTACGCGGAGGCGATTCAGCTGACCAAGGTGACGGGCCTCAGCGTGGCCGAGGCGGCGGAAGTGCTCGGAACCACCCAGAGCGCGGTCAAGCTGCGAGTGCACCGCGGATACCAAATCTTGAGGAAGGAGCTCGAAGCCTTTGGCCGACACCTCTGAAGAGAGCGCCCTACTGGCACGCTTGAGCGCCCACGAGTCCGGCCCTGACCGCTTGCCCGTGGTCGACGAACGCATTTTGCGTGCGCTGGAAGCCGACGTCGTACGCGCGCCCGAACGCTCGCTCTGGCAGAAGCTCACGGCACCGATGCTCTCGTCCCGCCCCGCTCGCCTGGCAGCGTCGCTCGGCCTGGGTGCAATCGTGCTCGCGCTCACCTCCTTCTCGGGGCTCGACCACGCGGAGCTCCCCGCTCTGCTCACCGCACTCGCCGGAGGACTTGGGCTCTCGTGGCTCTTCCTGCCGCCTGCCGTGCCCGGTCCGGCGCGCGCGACGCGCACTTCGCGCTGGGTGCTCGGCGGCGTGGTTCTGGCGCTGACGGTTGCCTACGTGACGATGACGATCGCCGAGTTCGATCCGCTCTCGATCGTCCTCGCGGAGGTTCCTTGGCAGCGCGTGGTGGCCTGCGGGCTGCACGTGGCCTTGGCAGGGGGCCTGTGTCTCGTCGCCTTCATTTGGCCTTGGCAAAAGAGCGATCCGTTTTCGCCCGGGCTCTTGGGCGCGCTTCTCGGAGCGCTCGCTGGCTATGCGGGCATGCTGGCGGTCGACGCCACCTGCGCCAGTACCGAGGGCTTCCATGTCATCCTGGGGCACGCTTCCGCGGTGGTGGCATTTGCTGCGGTCGGCGCGCTCGTGGGTCGACGTTGGCTTTCGCCGTGACCTCGACGCCGGGCCGAGGTCAGCGTTTCGGTTCGTGGCTCGATGCCGGCCTCGTGCTTTTGGCACTCGTGGGCCTCTTCTATCTGATCCGCCAGAAGGACTCTGGTCCGCCGACCGGGCAGCGGGCACAGCCGTTCGATCTGCCTCTCGTCGGCGAGGCGGGACGTGGCGTGTTTACTGGGGCACGCGAGCGCCCGCTCTTGGTGGAGGCTTTTGCCAGCTGGTGCACCGCGTGCCAGCGCTCTGGCTCCATCGTCGAGGGGCTCGAGGCCGCCACGCGCCGCGGTCAGCTCGACATCCTGCTGGTGAGCGTGGACGACACCGAGCAGGCTGCGCTCGCAGCCAAGCGCAGCTGGCCCATCGAGCTGCCCGTAGCCTTCGACGAGCGCGGTGCTTTTCAGCGCGCCTACCGCATCAGCGCGCTTCCCACGTACATCCTGATCGGAGCGGACGGTCAGGTCTTGGACGTGAGCTCCGGTCCACCGGGTGCCAGCACCGTGCGTCGCTGGCTCCACGCAGGCGACCCGTAGAGCCGGAACGACTCTCCTCGGTACCCTCTCAGGGGAGCGGATGGCGCGGCGGCATCTCGATCCGCATGGGCGCTGACTCGGGAGCCAGGCTGCCTGGCAGTTCGGGCAGGTTTTTGCGATCGGGCAAGCTGCCCACGATGCGCCAAGGCAGCTTCGCTTCCACGTTGCGCTGAATGCGGAGCACCCGGTCGACTGGGCCGCCCGGGGCCCCCGTCGTGCGGACCGCCACGATGGCGTCGTCGCGTGTGGCGCGGAGGACGTCGGCCACGCTGAGGATGCTCTTGCGCGCGCCCTTTTCGGCGACGCAGTCACCACAGTCTTCCTCGGCCTTCACGAGACTCTCCGCCGCGGGCTGCACCAGACGCCGCGCCGACGCGAAGTCCGCACCAGAGAGCGCTTGGGCGAACTCGATCGCGACGCCCTTCGGGTTCCGCGTCCGTTCCTCGAAGCTGACTTCGCGCGGGGTCAAACCATCGCCCGGCACGTGATAGTTGCACGCGGCGCGACCCGCGGCCCACATGATGAGCGTCGCCGTCATGATCACGCCCAGCATGATCAGGGCTTGGCGGGTCGGCATGTCGATGAGTGCTTCATCGACCTCGCCCACGAGGGGACGTCGACCGCTTTCGGGGGTCCACGCTGGCCTCTTCGAAGAGAGCTTGGCGCCGCTCTGGGTACTCATGGCGCCGGAGCATCCACTCCAGCCTGGCCTGGCGCAAGCGTCGCCGGGCCTCCGGCTCTGCCTTGCCGCTTTGGAAAGCTGCGGGCGCGGGGCTGGCTCGGTGGTGGGTCGCCGTGGGCTGTGGTACCCGCGGAGGGTGGTGCGGAGGTCAGAGCCAGGTTCGCCCGTCTCGGTCACCGCAAAAGTCGAGACGCCCCCCGGGCACAGCAGAGCGCACCTGCGGCGCCCCACCTTCTGGTTGGGGCTGTTCTCGACGCAGCGCGCGGTCGGGCACCGCCGATTTCGCGGCGCCCGCCTCTCGGGCTGGTTCGTCGCTGCGAGCGGTGTGGCCTCGGTCATGCTGGCGGTCTGGATCGGTGCGGGCGACGTGGCCGACGTCTTGGCTCTGCGGGTTCTGGCGTACGCAGCCTGGCTCTACGCGTTGATTGGCTTGCCCGCGCTTCTCCATCCGGACTTTTCGGTGCGCACGGTGTCCGCACTCTCGCGCCTGCGCGGCGTGTCCGAGATTGGCGGCCTCGCTCGCGGTCTCGGCTTGTTCGCGCGTCTTGCCGTGGGCCTCTTGCTCGCGGCGCTCCCCGGCGTGGCACTGGCAGCGTTTGCGAGTGAGACAGGTGCGATCTTGGGGGCGCGCGTCGTGCTCTTCGTGGCCAGCACGCTCTATTTGCTGCTTTTGGCGGCGAGCCTCGCGCTCGTCGGTGTCTTCGCGGAACGCCTGGCACCTTTGGCGCCGCGCCGGTGTGCGCTCGTCCTGCTCTTGGTGCCGTACTTCGTGAGCCTCGTCTTTCCGGATGTTCCCAGCGTGCCAGGCGCATTCTTTTGGGCATTCGAGCGACTGGTGCTGTGGGGAGGATACGTGGCGTGAGTCTGGTCTTGGATCGACTTCGGCTGCGCGCACCCGCCGCGCGGGCGGCTCCGCCGAGCCAGCTCGAGTTCACGCCGGGGACACACGCGCTCAGCGTCGCCGACCCCGAGGTGGGCCGGGAGCTGGCGCGCATCGTGTGCGGACTCGAAGAGCCCAAGCGCGGACGCGTGCTCGTGGAGGGTCGAGAGCCGCTGCGGACGCCAGCTTTACGCGCCCGTCTCGGTGCTACGTTTCGTATGGACTTCGTCCCGGCGCGGCAGCTCTCGGCGCGTCAGTTCTGGGAGCGCGCCCGGGCTCTGCGGCAGGAGCGGAGCAGTCGATCGAGCTCGCCGCTGGGCCTCCTTCCTGCCGATCGGTTCGAGACGGCCGTCGGGCTTTTGTCCGATCTGGAGCTCCGTCTCTTGGAGCTCGAGCTCGCCCTGGGGCTCGAGCGACCCGAGGTCGTGTGGCTCCACCAGGCGCCGGAGCTCGAGCGACCCGACGCGTTCGAGCTCGTGCTCGGCCGTTTGCGTCAATGCGCCGACCAGGGCGCCGTCGTCGTAGTGACCGTGCGCACTCGCCGGGAGGCGGAGATCTGGGGGGACCAGCAGCATGCCTGGGAGCGCCCAGCAGCCGGCGCTGCCCTGACCGTTCAGCTCGTGGTCGAGCGCCCACGCGAGGTTGCGGCCGAGCTCCAGGCCGACGCCGCGGTGGTGAGGACGGCGCTCGATCCCGAGCGGCCCGGTCTTTTGCTCGTGACTGGGACTGACGACCTGGCCGTGCGCAAGGCGTGCGCTCGCGCCGTCGTGGCGCGGCGCTGTGAGCTTCGCGAGATGGTCAGCTTGCCCGGAGGCCTGCCTGCTGCCGAAGCAATGGGCGCTCCCGGTTCCGCGAGACGAGGGCAGCCGTGAGGTCCATGCCCGCCCCGCGTCGGTCGCTCGGTCGTGCGGTCGTCGTCGCCGTAGGCCTGACCGTACTCGCGACGTTCGGCTTCACCGCTGAAGACGGCGTGCGCGCGCAGACGACGGATCGAGCGCTCGGGACGCTCCTCCTGATCACGCTCCCGCTCGCTGTCGGCCTCGCGATTGCGGGCAGCGGGCGTGCCGTCGATCCGTGGGTGGTCTTCGGTGCCGATCGCCGAAAGAGCCTCGTGCGCTACCTCGCGCCCCTTTGGTACGGCTTGCCGCTCACTGCGCTCGGCTTGTCGCTGCTCGTCCTCGGCTGGACGCGTGGCTGGCAGGACCCGCATCTCCTCGCCGACATGATGGCCACCGCACCGGTCGCCGTGATGGCCACACTTTCTCTCCTGTCCCTTTCCTTGGCGACCTTCGCTTGGCTGGGGCGCGTGGGTCTGATCGTTCTCGTGCTCGTGCTGATCACGTTCGGACGGTCCGAGCTGCTCGCCGCTGCGGCGTTGCCGTCGGCTCACGTGCGGCACTTGCTCGGCGTGGGCGCGACCTTGCCGTTCGATCCAGGCTGGTCGATGGCTGCGCTGTGGGCATTTGCGCTGCTCGGCTTCTGCGGCTGGCTGGCGCGCACGCCGCGGTAGCAGGCTGAGCCGACGCGCGGCCGCGCCCGTCAGCGCCCGGCAGCGCCTTTGCCTGCCATCAGTCGCGGAAGGCTTCCCATCAGTCGCGGAAGGCTTCGGCCGGACGCAGACGAGAAGCGTGGAGGGCGGGCCAGAACGTAGCCACCAGGCAGACGAGCACGGCGAAGGCGCCCACGAGTGCGAAATCGAAGGGGCGCGCGTCCACGGGCAGATGCGAGATGAAGTACACTTTTGGATCCAGCGGCAGGGCGTGAGTGAGTAGCCACTGGCAGGTCAAGGTGCCGAGCAGCAGGCCCAGAACGGCACCCAGCACACCCACGATGCCGCCTTGATACAAGAACGATCGCAAGATCGAGCCGTCCGTCGCCCCCATCGCTTTGATCACGGCAATCTCCCGACGCTTGTCGAGCACCACCATGATCAGGGTCGCGATCACCGTGAACGCTGCGACGATGATGATGAGCGCCAGGACGAGGCTCATCACGACCTGCTGGATACGGAGCGCCGTGAAAAGCCCATGGTTCAGCTCTTCCCAATCCATGGTGTAGTGCATGCCGCCAGCGAGCCGATCGTCGATCCGGCGTGCGATGGCGCGGGCATCGTCGATGTCTTTCACCTTCATCTCGATGCCGGTCACACTGTCGCCGTTGTCCGAGAACTCCTGCGCTTGGTAAAGATCGGTGTAGACGAACTTGGCGTCGTACTGATCGAAGCCGGCCCGGAAGATGCCCGTCACGCGAAAGCGCTTGGCCACCGGTGGGCGAATCGCACCGCCCGCGATGGCGAAGCCGATGGTCGGGCTCGTCACCTGCACGCAGTCGTTCAGCTTCGCTTGCAGGTTCTCGCTCAGTGTCACACCGATGACGATGCCGGGGAGCGCGCTGGTGTCGCTCTGACACGGGTCTTGGCCGATCTCGCTCGGCAGGACGTCGTCTTCGGGCAGCGAGCTCTGGTAGCCGCCCGTCGGAACGATGCTGCCCACGGGGGCGCTCGGCGGTAGGTCGAGCTCGGGCTCCTGGTCGCGCTGGTCGCCGAGTGCCGCCACCCGGCGTGCCTCGGCTTCGAACGAAAGGTCGCTCTCGGCATCGGGCTTTTTGGGCTCGGCGCTGCCGATGGCTGCTCGATCGGCCTTCGCGATGGCCTCGAGGCTTTCCAGAAAATCAGGTCGGTCACTGGGGTCTTCCGGCTTTGCGGCTTCCGGATCGACGAAGCCAGTCAGCGTCTTGGCGCGTCGCGGTGCCGGTGGCTTGGTGCCGGGCAGTCGTAGTCCCTCCAAGCTTCCGGCGATGATGTGCTGCGGCAGGTCGAGCACCGCCTTCACGCCGTCGGGCTCGACTCCCTTGAGCATCACGCCGGTCGCCGTGCGATCGCCCTTGGTCACCATCATTGGATTGATCGTGAAGGGTGCGATGCCAGTGACTCCCGGTACGCCTTTCATCTGCTGGATGAGCTCGCGGTACTCGGTGAACGAGCTCGAGCGCTTCAGGATGAGCACGTGCGCGTTCACGCCGAGGACCTTGTCGCGGAACTCCTTGTGGAATCCACCCGTCACGCTGATGGCCGTCGTGAGTCCTGCGACGCCGAGGGCGACGCCCAAGATGGCAAAGAAGGTCCCGAGCGAGATGAACGATCGCTTCTTCGAACCCATGTAGCGAAGGGCGAGCTGCAGTGGGAAACCCATGGGTGGGTGCCTCTACCACCGAGTCCGGCTCTCCGACCACCGCGGGCTTCCGGTGTCGATCGGGCTGCAACGATTGCGGACCTCGGCCGCTCCGGACCCCCGCTGCAGGGCGGTCGATCGGCCGAAGCGGGACGATCGGGGCCATTTTGCGGGGAGGCAGGTGTCGCACCTGCGCTTACCGATGTGGGCACATGGCTTGCATGTTCGTTCGGGCCGAGAGCCCGTACCATGAGGGTCCTTCCTGTGAAGAGCCAGCCGTCGCACAGCCCCGATGTTTCCGACCCGGCGCCCGGGTCTCAGGAGATGACTTCGAGTCTGCGCCGCGTGACCATGACGACGCGCACGGGGCTGGTGCGTCCCGACGCTCCGACGTCCGCAACCGATCCTTACCTCGGGGCCACCATCGACGCGCGCTACGAGGTCGAGAGCCTGATCGGCGAGGGCGGCATGGGCGTCGTCTACCGCTGCACTCACACCATCATCGGCAAGAAGGTGGCCATGAAGGTGCTGCGGGCGGACATGGCGCGCAGCGAAGAGGTCGTGGGCCGCTTCCTGAACGAAGCCAGGTCGGCGTCGTCGATCGGCAATCCGCACATCATCGACATCAGTGATTTCGGTCGCCTGCCGGACGGAGCGACCTACTTCATCATGGAGTACCTCGAGGGTACCTCGCTCTCGGGCGCTGCCGAGCGAGGCCCTCTCGCGCTCGACCGTGTGGGAACGATCGCCATCCAGCTCTGCGAAGCGCTGGCCGCCGCCCACGACGTTGGCATCGTGCACCGTGATCTGAAGCCCGAGAACATCTTCCTCGTGCGGCGCGGCTCCCAGCGCGATTTCGTCAAAGTGCTGGATTTCGGCATCGCGAAGGTGGGAAGCACGGGCGGGCGCTTCACGCAGGCGGGGCAGGTGTTCGGCACGCCCCACTACATGTCGCCCGAGCAAGCAGCGGGCACCAACGTGGATCATCGCGCCGACATCTACGCCGTCGGCGTCTTGCTCTATGAGCTCGTCACTGGGCGGCTGCCCTTCGATGCCGACACGTTCATGGGCATCCTCAGCCAGCACATGTACAAGGAGCCCGAGCCTCCGAGTACGTTCTTGCAGTTTCAGCGCTTGGATCCGGATCTCGAGCGCATCATCCTGTGCTGCCTCAGAAAGGATCCGGACGATCGCTATCAGCGCATGGCCGATCTGGAGTCGGACCTGCGGCTCATCTTCGGCGACCCGGCACCCGGCAGTCGCGAGCTGCGCGCCACCGCACTGAGCGGAACGGCCATCCTCGTGCCGACGCCTGGGCGCCGGCGCTGGCTCTGGCTCTTGGCCGCGCTGGTGCTGGCCGGCGGTGCGGGGGCGTGGTGGCTGCAGCAAAAGGGTTGGGCCCCTACGCTGGAGGCGCGCGGCGGCGAGCCTTTGGTTCCGCCCAAGCCAGCGGCCCAGCCGCCCGAGCGTCCACCGGCGCCGGTGCCGAAGTTCGTCGCGGTGGCAGTCGAGCCGCTGGCTGCGCACGTGTTCCGCGGGGAGCACGACCTCGGGAGCAGTCCCGTGATGATCGAGCTCGGTGACCGGCCGATCGAGCTCGTCGCGCGAGCGGACGGATACTTGGCTCAGCCCTTCGTCGTGGACGGTACGGTGACCAAGATTTCCGTGAAGCTCGACGCGCTTCCCGCGCCCCCCAAGCCCGCTTCGTCGACGACCCGCCCTCAGACCAAGCCGCGGCCCACCAGCAAGGCGGCGACCACCTCCGCCAAGAAGACCTCCGAAGGGCAGGGCGAGCTAGTCAATCCCTGGGACTGAGTGCAGGCTCGCCCTCGTGAGCTCCGACCAGGCCCTGTGTGACTTCATCCTCGGGAAGACCCCGAAGGATGCGCTGACGATCGCCCGCACGCTCGAGCAGGCGGGCCACCAGGCTTGGCTCGTCGGGGGCTGCGTGCGCGACCTGATCCGCCTCGGGGAGGGGCATCCAGCGGCGCGGGCACCGGCCGATTTCGACCTGTGTACGGACGCGCGGCCCGAGCTGGTGAAAGCCTGCTTTCGGCGCGTGATTCCGACAGGCATCGAGCACGGCACGGTCACCGTGGTGCTGAGTGGCCGCCACTACGAGGTGACGACGCTGCGCGGAGAGCGCGGCTACAGCGATGGGCGCCGGCCCGATGAGGTGTTCTTCGTGAGCGACCTCGAGCTCGATCTCGCACGGCGAGACTTCACCGTGAACGCCATCGCCTTCGACCTTTGTGCGCCTGCACTGATCGATCCATTCGGTGGGCGTGCGGACCTCGCGCGTGGCATTCTGCGAGCCGTCGGCGATCCGAATCTTCGCTTCTCCGAGGACGGCTTGCGCGTGCTGCGTTGCGCCCGCTTCAGCGCGACGTTGGAGCTCGAGGTCGAGCCCGACACGTTGGCTGCCATGCGGCCATCTCTCGGAAGCTTTGCCAAAGTCGCTGCTGAACGCGTGCGCGACGAATGGCTCAAGGCACTCAAAAGCCGCTGGCCGAGTCGCGCGTTCGGCTTACTGCGCAGTGAGGGACTGCTCGCCGTCACCTGTCCCGACCTGTATCCGGAGGACTCGGCGGTCGCCGATCGCGTCTACGCCGAGGCGCTCTCTCTCTTGGACCTGGCCGACCCCGATCCGATTCTTCGTCTGGCGCTGCTCACCGTCTTGGCGCTCGACGCGAGCACGGACGCATCCTGGGGACCTGGAGACGCGGCGGTCAGAGCGCGCTCACTCGGCCTTGCGCTCGCGCGCAGTCTGAAGCTCTCGGGCGCCGAGAAGACGCGACTCTGCACACTCGCCGAGTCGACAAGCGGGCTTCTCCACGCGCCGCCCGACTTGACCCATCCCCCCACGCTCCGCCGCACCATGCGCCAGATCGGCGTCGACTTCTTGCCCGACGTGGCCCAGCTGCTGGTGCGCGCGACCACGGCCGGCAGCGAGCGTCACGCGCGCGCTCTCGACGCGCAGCGTTCTCTCTTGGACGAGCTCGGCCGTCGACCGCCGCTGTCCTTGCGTGACCTCCAGCTTTCCGGCGGGCAGCTGATCGCCGAGCTCGGCCTGCGCCCCGGTCCCGAAGTGGGGCAGCTGCTCGAACGCCTGCTCGAAGCCACGCTCGATGACCCAGCGCAGAACGAGCGCGAGCGGCTGCTTTCGCTTGCACGGCGCCTCAAGTAGCTTTTCGCCATGCCTGAGTTCGTTTTCACCATGCAGGGGGTGACGCGCGTCCACCCGCCCGACAAGAAGGTGCTCGACAACGTCACCTTGGCTTTTTTGCCTGGCGCGAAGATCGGCGTTTTGGGCGCCAACGGCTCGGGCAAGAGCTCGCTCATGCGCATCATGGCCGGCATCGACGACGGATTCGTTGGCGAGGCCAAGCCGCATCCGAGCATCAAGGTGGGATACTTCGCGCAAGAGCCAGATCTCGGCAGCGCTCAGACGGTGCGCGAGGCGGTCGAAGAAGCGGTGAAGCCGACGCGCGACCTCTTACAGGCGTTCGAAGACGTGAGCGCGCGCTTCGCGGAGCCGCTGAGCGATGACGAGATGAACGCGCTGATGGAGAAGCAAGCCAAGCTCCAGGACCGCATCGATGCCATCGATGCCTGGAGCCTGGACCAGAAGCTCGAACGTGCGATGGATGCCCTGCGCTTGCCCCCGAGCGATGCCGCGGTGGCCAAGCTCTCGGGTGGCGAGAAGCGCCGCGTGGCCCTGTGCCGCATCTTGCTCGAGAACCCGGACATGCTGCTGCTCGACGAGCCCACGAACCATCTGGACGCCGAGTCGGTGGCGTGGCTCGAGCGCTACCTCAAGGATTATCCGGGGACGGTCGTCGCCGTCACTCACGACCGCTACTTCTTGGACGACGTGGCCGAGTGGATCCTCGAGCTCGATCGGGGTCGCGGCTACCCCTTCCACGGCAACTACTCGGCGTGGCTCGAGCAGAAGCAGGCGCGACTGGCCCAGGAAGAAAAGAGCGAAAGCGCACGCCAACGCAAGCTCAAGCAGGAGCTCGAGTGGGTGCAGAAGAGCGCGCGCGCTCGTCAGGCCAAGAGCAAGGCGCGCCTCACCGCGTACGAAGAGCTCTTGAGCCAGGCCAACCAAAAGAAGGCCGACGGCGGGGAGATCAGCATTCCGCCGGGCCCGCGCCTCGGAGACGTGGTGATTGAAGCCGAAGGGCTGACCAAGGGCTTCGGCGATCGCCTGCTGTTCGAGAACCTGTCGTTCCGCTTGCCGCGCAGCGGCATCGTGGGCGTCATTGGCCCGAACGGCGCCGGCAAGTCCACACTCTTCCGCATGCTCGTCGGCGAGGACAAGCCCGATCAGGGGAAGCTCTCGCTCGGCGAGACGGTCAAAATCTCGTACGTCGATCAGTCGCGCGAGCTCTTGGGGGCGAACAAGAGCGTTTGGGAAGAGATCTCCGGCGGCGACGAGGTGATGGATCTGGGCGGCAAGGAGATGAACTCGCGCGCGTACTGCGGCTGGTTCGGCTTCAAAGGCTCTGACCAGCAGAAGAAGGTGGGCACGCTGTCCGGCGGCGAACGCAACCGCGTCCACCTGGCCAAGACGCTCCAGCAAGGTGGCAACCTGCTCTTGCTCGACGAACCCACGAACGACCTGGACGTCGATACGCTACGCTCGCTCGAGTCGGCGCTCCTCGACTTCCCGGGCTGCGCCGTGGTCATCAGCCACGACCGTTGGTTTTTGGATCGCATCGCGACCCACATGCTGGCATTCGAAGGGGACAGCCAGGTCGTGTGGTTCGAGGGCAACTACCAGGCCTACGAAGAAGACTACCGTCGCCGTCTGGGCGACGATGCCGAGCAGCCCCGGCGCATCAAGTACCGCAAGTTGACGTCCGGCTGACCACCGGCTCACGGGCCGCCAGGGCTTTTGTCGCTCGCCAGACTATTGCTCCAGGAGCAATAGTCTGCGGCGATACTGGGGGATTGATGCCGACGCCTGCAGTGGCCAAAGTGGTCCTCACACGAAGGAGAATCCGTAATGGCCTACAAGATTGATGCAGCTCACAGCAAAGTTGGTTTCGCCGTCCGCCACATGATGATCACGACGGTGCGCGGCTCGTTCGCGACGCCCACGCTGGAGCTCTCGCTGGATCCCAGCGACCTCACGAAGTCGAGCGTGAAGGTCACCATCGACGCTTCGACCGTGAACACCAACGAGGCCGCTCGCGATGGCCACCTGCGCTCGGCCGATTTCTTCGACGTCGAGAATCATCCGAACATCACTTTCGTGAGCAAAGGCGTGAAGAAGAAGGGCGACGACCTCGAGCTCACGGGCGATCTCACGATTCGGGGAGTGACCCAGAGTGTGACCTTGAAGGGCGAGGGCCACGGCCCCGCCAAGGATCCCTGGGGTGGCAATCGCTTTGCCTTCACCCTGAGCGGCGACATCGACCGTGAAGACTTCGGCCTCAAGTGGAACCAGGCGCTCGAAGCCGGCGGCGTGCTGGTGGCCAAGAAGGTGAAGCTCGAGATCGACGTCCAGCTCATCGAAGGCTAACTCCACGGTCCTGGGGCCGAACGCCCGGCACGCCTCCAGCGCACCTGGACGTGAGCCGGCGTTCGGTGCAGATTGGGACGCTGAGGGCCGAGGGATGACCAAGAAGACTCCGAGTTCCGTGCCAAGCACGCCCCCACTGGTTCGTCGAACCAAGGCGACTTCGGTGCTCTTGGGTGCCGCTACGATTTTCACGCTGGGCACGACCTCGTGCAGCGATGGCGGCGGCACGCCGGCCACTGGAGGCAGCTCGTCCGGTGGCGACGCGTCGGATGGCGATGCGAGCGGCGGTGCCTCGCCACAGTTGCCCCCGACTGGCGGAACATCCGGAGCGCCGCAGATCAATCCGAACACGGGCGGGGGTCCGCAAGCTTCGCCCGGCACCGGCGGCCATCCGCAGGCTCCTCCGCTCGGTGGCGCACCGCAGTTCTTCCCGAGCGGCGGCGCGCCGCAGGTTCCGCCGCAGCCCGCCCCCACAGGCGGAGCGCCCCAGGCCTTCCCCCAAGCGCCCCCGACTGGGGGAGCGCCGCAGGTGTCGCCCCAGCCGCCCCCGCAGCCGCCTCCCACGGGCGGCGACGGCAATTTCTCTCCGTGACCGCAGCGGACTCTGCCCCTTCGAGCGCGCGCATCCCCGAGGTGCCGACCACGGACGCGGACGACGAGTGGAGCCTGGCGCCCGAGTGGGTCGATTGGCTCGTCGAGAACTACGTCGAAGGCGTTTCTTCCGCGGAGCTCGTGCAGACGCTCGCCGCAGCGGGCGTCCCCACGGCACTGGCGCGAGCTGCGACAGACGAGGTCGCCCGCAATCGGATCCTACAATCGCTCCGCAGCAAGGTGGTCGTCCGCGACCAGCTGCACGCGCTGCTCGAGCTCAAGCGCGGGCTTTCGCGCACGGCGCCGGCTCGAGGCGTGGAGCGGCGCGCAGGTGTGAGCGCGCAGGAGTTCTTCCAGGACTACTACGCGGCGAATCGGCCCGTCATTCTCACCGACGTCGCGCATGCGTGGCCGGCGCTGGAGCTCTGGTCGCGACCCGAGTACTTCGCGGAGAAGTTCGGCGACACGCCCCTGTCGGTTTGCATGGGGCGAGCCGGTGATCCGCGCTGCGACCGCGACTTTTGGAAGTACGTGAAGACGATGACCATGCGCGACTACGCCGCATGGGTGAAAACGGCTGGCGAAACCAACGACGGCTACCTCATTTCCAACAATCGCCTGCTGGAGAACGAGCATTTTCACAGCTTGCTCGCCGATATCATCCCTCCGGCGCAGTACGTCGAGCCTGAGCGCTTCTACACATACATGTCCTTTTGGTTTGGCCCAGCAGGGACGCGCACGCCCCTCCATCACGACGGAAACAACATCCTCTTCTGTCAGGTCGCCGGCCGAAAAGAGGTGTACTTGGTGAGCCCGTGGGAGACAGCGCTCCTGGCGCGAGCCGAAGGCTTCTACGCGCACACGCCGGTGCCCGATGGATTCAGCGGCGAAGGCCAGCGCCCGCCGGACGAGGCCTTTTCGTGGCCGGCTGAACGAATCGTTCTGCAGCCCGGAGAAGCGCTGTTTTTGCCCGTCGGCTGGTGGCACCAAGTGCGCGCGCTCGACCTGAGCGTCAGCATCTCGTTTTTGAACTTTCGCGCCGACAACGACTTCAGCTGGTACGCGCCGGGGAAGATCCGGGAACGGTGAACGCATTCCAATCACGGGGGGCGCCATTGGACGGGGATCATCAATGCCGATCGCTTTCCCTCGGCTTGCTCGCGCTGGCGATCGGCACTTCAGGGCTGATGCAGTGCGGTGGATCGACGATGGGACTGGACGATGGGTCCGGCGGGCACGCCGGAGGGACGAATGTGGGGGGTGGCAGTGGGACAGCGGGAGTCGGGGGAGGGGCGTCCATCGCGATCTTGTCGACGCTCGAGCTGAAGCATCCGGGCTGCGAGAGGCAGTCTGTCGCTCGCATGCAATGTCAACTCAGTCGAGGAGGCATCTACGTTCTCGTGGAGAGTGAAGCGGACGAGGACGACGCCGTCATGGGCATCATGGGAGTGCGTTTTGAGGGCCTGACTCCAGCGCTGAAGTCGACGCCCTCCGGAGGTTACGTCAGCACTGGCTGGCCTGGGTGCATTCCCCCTATCTCATCCAACGGTGCCCCAGAACCGTGCGAGCTCGAACTCGAGAGCATCGTGCGGGGGGAGCCTCGAGAGGTCCCTGCAGCATCGGGCGGAACCGCTGGCACACAGATCGTCGAGGAAGAGTCACGAGTCCGCCTCCGCGTCTCCTGCCCCGGTGGCCTCTATTCTCCCGGGTCGGACGACGTGAACGCCTTCGTCGTCCAGCTGGTCCCGAGCGAGTTCGCACTGGAAGCCGAGGATTGTGTCGTTCTGGAGGAGTAGGCGTGGATGAATACTTCGCGTGGGGGTCTGGTGGTTCGCGTCGTTCAGCCCCGTAGCGCCACGTTGTCCGCATGTCTGAAAAGCGAACGGGCCCCCTGGATCCCAGGAGGCCCGCGCTTCACTCTGTGGGCGGTTCGTTATGGCGTCTTGATGGAGGCGCCACCCGCCGGCTTTGCCGGAGCCGCTGGTGCGGCCGGCTTCGCGGGCGCAGCTGGTGCAGCCGGCTTTGCGGGCGCAGCTGGTGCTGCCGGGGTCGCTGGCTTGGCAGGCGTAGCAGCGGTCGCGGGAGCGGCCGGCTTCGCGGGAGCAGCCGGAGCTGCGGGTGCAGGCTTGGCCGGCGCAGCGGGTGCTGCCGCCGTGGCGGGTTTCGCCGGAGCTGCCGGAGTGGCGGCTGCTGCGCCGGTGGCCGGGGCAGCAGGCTTGGCGGGCGTCGCCGGAGTTGCAGGCTTGGCGGGCGTTGCTGCCGATGCGCCAGCAGCTGGCTTCGCCGGAGTGGCCGGAGTGGCGGGCGTCGCGGGCTTGCCGGGAGCGGCTGCTGCGCCGCCGGCGGCACCCGCTGCTGGTGCGGCCGGTTTGGCCGGAGTTGCAGGCGTTGCCGCACCACCGCCAGCTGCGGGCTTGGCCGGTGTTGCGGGAGTTGCAGGAGTGGCGGGCTTGGCGGGCGTCGCGGCGGAGCCTGTGGCACCAGCGGCGGGCGTAGCTGGCTTGGCCGGGGTTGCGGGCTTGGCGGGCGTCGCCGGAGTCGCCGGAGTGGCGGGCTTGGCCGGAGTGGCGGACTGAGCGGGCGTGGCTGCAGCACCGCTCGCCGCTGGCTTTGCGGGTGTGGCCGGAGTCGCCGGAGTCGCGGCAGCCGGCTTGGACGCTGTGGTCGAGCCGGCAGCGGGCGCTGCTGCGGCGGCACCTGCTGCTGCGGGCGCTGCGGGCGCTGCGGGTGCGGCTGCGGGTGCGGCTGCCGGCGTGGCGCCCACTGCTGGCGCGGCGAACGGCGGCGCATCGGCGGCGCCCGTGAGCTCGATGGCGAGCAGGCGATCATCCATGAGTGAAGGCACGAGCAGGCGGTTGCGCTTGCTGTCGAAGCCGATCGCGGCCGGCGCATTCATCCCCACGACGATGGCGACGAACTCGGCGCCGGGCTTGCCCTGGTAGATCGTCTTGCTTTCCCAGCTCGAGATCAGGAAAGACCCATCCGCCAGCTGAACGATGCCGTCGAGCTGCGTCTTCGGCAGTTTGGTGACGGGGCCTTGCTTGCCGTCCTTCGTGAGCTCGTAGAAGTCGCCCTGCCAGTTGACGACGAAGATGCCGGTCGCCGTGGCCACGATGCCGTTCGGATTCGCGAGCGCAGGTGCCTTGAGCGCGGGCTCCACCTTCACCTTCTTCGGATCGATCTTGAAGACTGCGTCGGAGCCGCTGGGTGCAAACCCCTCTGGCCCCGCCTTCCAGCCGGTGTCCGTGACGTAGATCGTGCCGCTGGCATCGACCGTGATGCCATTGAGAAAGCTGGCGCCGGCTGCGTGCAGCTGACCGCGCGCCGCGCCCGACTTGCGGTCGAAGATGCGCACGTGGCTGAGGTCGGCCACGTAGAGCAGGTCGCCCGAGATGACCATGCCTTTGGGTGCGTCGAGCTGCGTCTTGGCCAGCGCGCCGTCGATGAACTTCAGCGAGATGACCTGGCCATCCGGACTCACCTTGCTGATGAAGCCGTTCTTGTCCTTCGCCGTGGGATCGCCGTTGATGTTGCTGACGAAGTAGACGTCTTGCTCCGCGTCGTAGATGACCGCTTCCGGGTGCGAGAGGCCGGCACCTTCGAGCGAGAAGATCAGCTTGCCGGCAGGCGTCGGCGGTGGCGCGGGCGGTGCGGGTGGCGCCTCGGTCGAGGGGGGCGGCGTTGCGGGGCTACCGGCCGTGGTGGAGGAGGAAGCGCTGGCCGCGCATCCAACCGTCAGCAGGCACCAGAGGCCGACCGCGCCGAGGTGGAACAAGCCATGGACCGAGCGATGATTCGTTTTCATTGTGTCCTCTCCGGGTGGTCCCGGCAGCGAAAATCGCCGGGACGTCTGGCGGTGCACGTCGGCGCGAGCTCTCCCGCTCTGCCACCCACAGCGCCCGCGCCAGGGCAACAAACCGCACAGCTTTGTGCAAGTGCCTAGCGCTGGGAGCTAGAACCAAGGCCCTTCCTTGCCGCTCTGCCGGAGGCGGTCGGCGATGTCTGGGAGCGCGAACGGAGGAGTGCTGCTCGCGCTTTCCGCAATCTTTCGCTGTCAGGAGATTACAGCGATGTTCACTTGGTCCGCTCTTCATGAAGCGTGAGCTCTCGCACAGCGTCCAGGCCGGAGCAGCATCGTCTGGCACACATCGGCACACGAGCGTCATCCACGCAGATCCCGAGGACAGCCAAAATGAGCCAGCTCGCGTGCTGACGAGCGTCCACCCGGGTCGGCACTGCTCTTGCTCGAACGTCCGTGCCCTCCCGGGCCGTTGGGTGAACCATGCGCTTACCGTTGCCTTTGTCTCTTCTCACCGTGGGCTGCATCGTCGCTGGCTGCGCGTCCGGCCAGGCTCCGTCTTCCGGTGACGGAACGGGCGGCGTTTTGAGCGAAGGGTCGGGTGGCCGCGATCAGGAGGACGAAGGGAGTGGTGGCAGCCCGCCGCTCGATCCTCCGCCTCCCACCGAGGAGTGCTTGATTCATTGCAGTAGCGACCTGAAATCGGTCGTGGATTGCCACGGCGTGGTGACGGACGAGTGCACCGACGGCAGTGCTTGCTTGGACGGGGTTTGCACGGCTGGTGCCTGTGAAGTGGCTCACGCCAGTCAGAGCTCGGTGGGCTGCGACTACTGGGCGGTCAAGCCTGACCTCTCCGTCGTGAGCTCGCGCGTGGGCTGCTTTGCCGTCATCGTCGCCAACACCTGGAACACCCCGCTTCACGTCGATGTGCGCTGGCAGGACCAAGCGCTGGACGACCAGCCGTTCATCTACTTGCCGCGTGGCCAGGGCGCGGGACTCACCTACGAGCCGTACGATCCCGACGTCGGCGTCCCCGCTGGGGACATGGCCATTCTGTTCGTGGCCGACTACGTCGAGCCAGACAGCATTTACGTGGGCTGCCCCATGCCGCCGTACTTCAGAGAAGAAGTCGGCGTCTGGGATACCGGCCGTGGCGAGGGATTCCACCTTCGCACGACCGCGCCTGCAGCCGTGTATTCGAGCGTCCCCTATGGCGGTGGCGAAGTCGCCACCAGCAGCGTGTCGCTGCTTTTTCCCACCGGTCACTGGGATCGCGAGTACATCGCCGTCAACGCCTACGCGAAGTCCGAGCTGGTCGAGCAAGGGCTGCCTTCGCTCGACATTCTCGCGAGTGAGGACGACACGACCGTCGACATCCTGCCCAAGGTGGCCATCGTGGGCGCGGCTGACGTGGATCCGTCTGCTGCCGGTGAGCCCGTCACCTATCACCTGAGTCAAGGTGAGTACTTGCAGCTCTCTCAAGTCGAGGAACTCACGGGCAGTTTGATCGTCGCCGACAAGCCGATCGCCGTGTGGGGTGGAACGAGCTGCATGAACATCCCGGTGGCAACGCCGACCGGGGATGCTGCTCACCAGCAACTGCCGCCGGTGCGCGCGTTGGGCCACGAGTACGTGGGCGTGCGCTACGGCAACCGGTCCACCGCTGGCGACCAGGAGGAGGAAACGCCGTGGCGTCTCGTGGGGGCCGTCGACGGTACGGTGCTCGACTGGGAGCCGGCGCCTCCGATCGGCGCGCCCGACATGCTCGATCAGGGTGATTGGGTCGAGTTCTGGGGTGCGGGCCCGTTCGTGGTGCGAAGTCAGGACGAGGAGCATCCGTTCTACGTCGCGCAATACATGACGAGCGGCACCCACGTGGCCGAGGGTGCACGTGAAGGGGACCCGGAATGGGTGAACGTCGTCGCGCCCGAACAGTACTTGAAGGAGTACGTGTTCTTCACGGATCCGACGTACCCGGAAACGAGCGTCGTCGTGACCCGCGCTCGAAATGGCGACGGCGCCTTCGCCGACGTCGTGCTGGAGTGCGCAGGCGTGCTCGGCGGTTGGCAGCCGATCGGCGAGTTCGAGTACACTCGGGCGCGCCTGGTGCAAGGCAACTTCGAGAACGTGGGCAGCTGCTCCAACGGTGTCCAGAGAATGCGGAGCGACGGCGCATTCGGTGTCACGGTGTGGGGCTGGGGAGCCAGCCAGACCGAGCCGTCGAGCTCGCTCGGCTCCTACGCATTCCCCGCGGGCGTGGGCCTGCGTGCGGTGAACGAAACCCGGCTCCCCCCGCCCGTGGTGCGCTAGCAGGGTGCCTCGAGCGCACCCCGCCCCGCGCCTCAGGCTTCGCCGGAGGCGGGCTTCGGCGGACCGGCGAAGATGGGGCCGCGCTTCTTCTCTTCTTTTTCTTTGCGGCGGCGTTCCGACCAGGTCGGGATGATCACGCGCTGACGGTCGGGCAACGGACGACCCTCCATGCAGGCCGAGATTTCCTCGGCGTCGAGCGTCTCGCGGAGCAGGAGCTCCTCCGCCAAACGGTCGAGCTGGGCGCGGTGCTGCGTGATCGTCTCGCGCACCAGCTGGTACTGCGCGTCGACCAGCTTGCGCACTTCCTTGTCGATCTCGCGCGCCGTCTCGTCCGAGTAGTCCTGACGTCGCTGCGTCATCTCGCGGCCGAGGAAGACGCTGTCTTCGTTCTCGCCATAGGCGAGCGGGCCGAGCGTTTGGCTCATGCCGAACTCGCACACCATGGCATGGGCCAGGCGGGTAGCGCGCTTGATGTCGTCGGCTGCGCCGGTGGTGACGTCGCCGAACACGACCTCCTCGGCGACGCGTCCGCCGAGCATCATGGCGATGCGGGCAGTGGCCTGCGTCTTGGTCATCGTGTGTCGGTCTTCGACCGGCAGGAGTTGCGTGACGCCGAGGGCGGAGCCGCGCGGGATGATCGACACCTTGTGCACCGGATCGTTGCCGGGGACGAGGTGGCCAATCAGCGTGTGGCCGGCTTCGTGCCAGGCGGTGACCTTCTGCTCCTGGGGGCTCATCACCATGCTGCGGCGTTCGGTGCCCATGAGCACCTTGTCCTTGGCCATCTCGATGTCTTCCATCTGCACCGCGTCTTTGTCCTGCCGTGCAGCCAAGAGCGCTGCCTCGTTGACCAGGTTCTCGAGGTCGGCGCCGACGAAGCCCGGGGTTCCGGCGGCAATGACGGAGAGATCGACGTTGTCTGCCAGGGGGACCTTCTTCGTGTGGACCGCGAGGATCCCTTCGCGACCACGAATGTCCGGACGGGGCACGGTGATGCGACGATCGAAGCGACCCGGACGCAGGATGGCCGGATCGAGCACGTCGGGACGGTTGGTCGCGGCGATGATGATCACGCCTTCGTTCGACTCGAAGCCGTCCATTTCGACCAGCAGCTGATTGAGCGTCTGCTCACGCTCGTCGTGGCCACCGCCCAAGCCCGCGCCGCGGTGTCGACCGACGGCGTCAATCTCGTCGATGAAGATGATGCAGGGCGCGTGCTTCTTGCCTTGCTCGAACAGGTCGCGCACGCGGCTGGCGCCCACGCCCACGAACATCTCGACGAAGTCGGAGCCCGAAATGCTGAAGAACGGCACGCCCGCCTCGCCCGCAATCGCGCGCGCGAGCAGCGTCTTACCGGTGCCGGGGGGCCCCATCATCAGAACGCCCTTCGGGATGCGGCCACCCAGGCGCTGGAACTTCTTCGGGTCCTTGAGGAAGGCGATGATCTCTTCGACTTCGTCCTTGGCCTCGTCCACGCCTGCGACGTCGGCGAACGTGATCTTGTTCTGGGCCTCGTTCAAGAGGCGCGCGCGGCTCTTGCCAAAGCTCATCGCCTTGCCGCCGCCGCTCTGCAGCTGGCGCATGAAGAGGTAGAACATCACGAGCAGGAACAGCATCGGCAGCATGATGGTGAGCGCGCTCATCCAAAACGCCCCGCTGTCGTCCTTCTGGTAGTCGACGCGCACCTTGTGCTCCAAGAGCAGCGATGGGTCTGCCTCGGCAGGGCCCACGGTGACGCCGGTCTCGACCTGGCCATTGGGGCCTTCGATCTTGAACTCGTAGTCGCGATCGCGAATCTTGACCGATGTGACGCGCTTCTCTCCCGGCGCTGCCTTTGCGAGCTCGATGAACTCGCTGTAGGGCATGAGTTGCCGCTGCGGACTCGCAGGGTCCAAGAGCTGCCAAACCGCGAGCAAAGAAACGAGGACGACGACCCAGAGCAGGAGGGTCTTTTGGGGCTGCTTCACTGGTTCTACCGAAGGGGGCTAGAGGAGGCGGAGGCCGGCGCTGGCCTCACCGGGTGCACTATGCCACCGGGCGTGCGGGGCGTCGATTCTCCGGCCAGCGGGCGCGGCAGACCGACTGACCATGCGTGTTTCCGCGGCTATTCCCGAACCAATGAAGAATGACGGAAGCTCGCGCCTTACGCTCACTCTGCACGGGCTCACTCTGCACGGGCCGATGAACGTCGCTTCCGGACCAGGTGTAGGTCCTGCAAGAGCGGCAGATCGAGCGCTCGATCCGGGTGCTCGAGGGCATCGCGCAGCAGGCGGCGCTGCGTGCGGTTGAGCAGGCTGGGTGTGTCGAGCTGGGCGGCCTCGTCTGCGAGGGTGTTCAGGGCCGGCACGATGTTCGGGGAAAGCTCGGCGAGCAGGGGCAGGAGCTCGCGGCGCACGCGCACCCGGAGGAAGCGGGGGTCGGCGTTCGAAGGATCCTGGATCGGCTCCAAGGCATGGCGCTCACAGTGGAGTCGCACGTCCTCTCGGGTTGCCCTGAGCATGGGGCGGATGCGCCGCTGATCCCGAGGCGGCAAAACGGCCAGCCCCTCCAGGGACACGCCGCGGAGCAAACGCAGAAGGAGTGTCTCCGCCCGATCATCGGCGTGATGGGCAGTGGCGATGAGGCCGCTCGGACCGAAGTGTTCGTCGGCGGCCGCCTCGAGCGCACGGTAGCGAGCCTGCCGCGCTGCTGCCTGAAGGCCACCAGGTCCCGTGACGTCCACGCGCACGCCTCGGAACGGGAGCTCGCGCGCCCGACAGAAGCGCTCGACCTGCGCGCCCTCCACTTGGCTCTCGGGGCGCAGACCGTGATCGATGCTCACGACCAAGAGCTGCAAATGCTTCCACTTCGAGCGCAGGGCTCCCAAGACGTCAGCGAGCGCCAGCGAATCCGGTCCACCCGAGACTGCCACGATCACGCCGGCAGCAGTCGCTTCGTCCAAGCCACATTCCTTGCGCAGACACGTTTGGACCAGCCGATGCAGGCTGGGCGCGTGGCTGCGGCTCATCGCCCACCCTCGAAAATCTTGCAGAAGAGCAGATCGGGTCGCTCCAAGTCGGAGCGCAGGTGTTCGGCCGTCGGGTAGCCTTCGGCGCACGCCTGCCCGACCTCGTCGAAATGCTGACAGTCTTGGCAGGAGAAACGAAAGTCATAGAGGGCCGCTTCTCGGCGCAAGGTGTCGTCGACCTTCGTGCGCACGACTCAGCCCTCGAGCACGTTCTCGCGTCCCGCCCGCGTGAGAGGGACGCTGGCCTTGCGCGGAGCAACGATCGCGCCACCACCGAGCACCCGGTCCCCCTCGTAAAAGACGGCGTACTGCCCCGCGGTCGGCGCCGTGACGGGCTCGTCACAGCTGACGATCGCCGTGCGGTCTGCGCCGCCCTGGGTTACGCGTGCGGGCACCTTCTGGCCGCGGTACCGCACCATCACGTCCGCCGAGAATGGGAGGGCCACGCCTGGCTGGAGCGCCAGGTCCTCGACCTCGAAAGATCGCGACAAGAGCTCTTCCTTGCGCCCGAGGGTCACCGTGCCGCTCGGAACGTCGATGTCCACGACGTAGGCGCGCTCACCCGCAGCCACACCCAAGTTCTTGCGCTGGCCGAGGGTGAAGCGATGGACGCCCGCATGGTCGCCGAGCTTCTGGCCATCGGGTCCCACGATGGGTCCGGGACGCACGCGGCCCGGGGCACGTGCCTGCACGAGCTCGTCGTAGCGGCCCGTCGGCACGAAGCAGAGCTCCTGGCTCTCACCTTTTTGCGCGCCCGGTAGCGCGAGCTCGGCTGCCTTCTTGCGCACGGTGGCTTTGTCGAGCTCGCCCAGCGGGAAGACCAGGCGAGACAGCGTCGAAGCAGGCAGCATGTGCAGGAAGTAGCTTTGGTCCTTGGCGAGATCCTTCGCCTGCAGGAGCTCGGGACCTTGGGTGCCGGTTCGGATCCGTGCGTAGTGCCCGGTGGCGAGCAGGGGCGCCTCCAGTCGATCGGCCAGCGAAAGGAGCTCGCGCAGCTTCACGCCTCGGTTACAGCGGACGCAGGGACTCGGCGTTTCGCCCGACAGGTACGACTCGACGAAGGGCGCGACGACCTCTGCTTCGAACAGCTCGCGCCGATCGAAGGCGTAGTGCGGGAAGCCGAGCAAGTCGGCCACGCGGCGGGCGTCGTGTACGTCCTCGGGCGCGCAGCAACGACCCTTGGTCGATCCATCGTCGGGATAGTCCCAGAGGTGCAGCGTGACGCCCACGACGTCGAAGCCGTCCGCCTGCAGCATTGCTGCGGCAACGGAGGAATCGACGCCTCCGCTCATGGCGACCAGGACGCGCTCGGGCATGGCCGAACGCTAGCTCAGGCCCGGCGCCCCCTCCAATCCCGTCCTCCCGGGGCCGCACCTCGGCTGTCCGCCCGTGCGCGTGGGCACGGGCGTTTCTTTCCGCGGGGGGCCGTTTTCAGCACCCTGCTAGCGGAGCTTCGCCTTCAGGCGCGCCCCGAGTTTCTTCAGCGCCCGCGTATGGATGCGCGAGGCCCAAGACTTGCTGCAGCCGAGGTCCCGAGCGATGTCGTCCAAGCGCTCGCCACCCAAGTACATCCGCCTCACGACGCCCTGGTCCGGCTCCTCGAGCTGGGCGAGGGCTTCCTGCACGCTGGCGCGAAGCTCGCGCTCACTCAGCTGCTCATCGGGTAGTGCCTGTCCGTCTCGGGACACGACGGAGCCACCGTCGTAGACCGCCTCGGCGAACACACCGAGGGTGACCGCCGTCACCATGGCCGCCATGTGTTGGCGCAGTCGTTCGGCCGCCTGCTCGGCCGTTTCGCGTTCCGCCTGGGTGCTCTCCTCGCTCGCTTCGGCCGCGCGATCGAGGGCGCCCAGGATGGCGATGCGCTCGTAGCCGCGCCGCGTCCACGGGCCCATCTTGCGCAGGCCATCGATCATGGCTCCACGCACTCGATAGTAGGCGAAGCGCTTGAACTCGCCGCGCCCGGGGTCGTACCGCAAGGCAGCTTCGACGAGGCCCTGTTGTCCAAACGCCAGCAGGTCGGCACGTTCGCCGCGGATCCCTTCCGCCTCGAGGCGCGCGAGCGCGGAGGGGACGAGGTCCTGATGCGACCGGACGAGCTCATCGACCGAGATCGGCGCTCGTTCCGTTGCGCTCTCGGCGGCGCTGCTCGCGCCCTCGGGATTCCCCTTATCCACGCGGCCACGATACCCACCCTACCGGGGCCGTGCCATAGTCGGCGACATGAACCGGGTCGGGCTGGTCATGGGGGTTTATGCGGCCTTGGCGCTCGCCTCGGGACTCTCGGCCTATTGGATCCACGGAGACGTGCTCCTCGCTTCCGCGCCTTGGCTCGAGCTCAGTCCGCTGGCGGCGCATGCATATGGCGGGCTGCTCGGTGTCACGCTCGGCCTCGTCGTGGCGCGCCTGACTCCGGCCTGGGTGTCTCGATCCACCTGGGCAAGACAGCTCGAAGCCGAGTTGTCTCCGCTCGCGCGGGGGCTGCCGCCAGGTGCCATCCTGGCGGTGGCTTGCCTGTCCGCCTTGGGCGAGGAGCTCCTCTTTCGGGCTTTGTTGTTGCCGCTCGTCGGCCTTCTGCCCCAGGCCGCCTTGTTCGGATTGGCTCATCAGCTGCCTGGGCGCGCGCGCTGGATCTGGGTGCTGTGGGCGAGCATCATGGGGGTGGTGCTCGGTGCGCTGTACCGGACGACGGGTTCCATCCTGGGGCCCATCCTGGCGCATGCGATCATCAACGCCCTCAACCTCCGCTACATGCAAAATCACGAGGTCATCGCCACGCCGCGCCCGCTCGGTGGGGTCCTGGGGCGAGGCGTCTCGGGACAACGCAGCTGATGAACGTACTCTCTTCCGATCAACCGCGCGTACTCGTCGTCGACGACGAGAAGTTCATTCGCGACATTCTGGCCGACTTCCTCACGATGGAGGGCTACGCCGTTCGCACGGCCGAGGACGGCGCCCAGGCCCTCAGCGAGCTTTCGCATAGCACCTTCGATCTGGTCATCAGCGATCTGAAGATGCCCAAGATGGGCGGCCTCGACCTGCTCCAGCACGTCGGCCAGCTTCAGCCCGAGGCGCTGACGGTCATCATGACTGGATTCGGCACCGTCGAGACGGCGATCGATGCCATGAAGCAGGGCGCTTACGACTACATCTTGAAGCCGTTCAAGGTGGAAGAAATCGTCCATGTGGTGCAGCGCGGCCTGGAAAAGAAGCGGCTTGCCACCGAGAACCTTCGCCTGCGTGAGGCGCTGTCGCTCTACAAGGTGAGCGAGGCGATCACGGCCAGCCTCAGTCTGGATGACGTCGTCAGCACCGTCACACGGAGCGCACTACTCGAGGTGGATGCCGACGCGGTCTTCATGTGGTTGGGCGACGGCGAGGGCGGTTACTTCGAGCGCCTGCGACAGACGCGCGACGTGGCCGGGCTCGCGCTCGACCCGGGTCGCCTCGACCCGGCGGCCATGCAGGCGCGCATCGATCGTGACGCGCCGCTCGTGCTGCACGGACTCGACGCCGCGCCGCTGTTCGCCGAGCAGCCTGCGCAAGGGGTGGTCAGCACACTCACGATCCCCCTCCGCATGCAGACGCGGCTCTTGGGCTGGATTTCCGTCCTGTCCTGTTCGCCGAGCAAGCGCTTCACCGAAGGGCAGCGCAAGCTGCTGTCCATCATCGCGTCGCGCGCTGCGGCCGCCATCGAAAACGCGCACCTCTACGAGGACCTGCAGGCCACCTTCCAGCAGACGATTCAGAGCCTGGCCAACACCATCGACAAGATGGACCACTACACAGCCGGCCATTCCCAGCGAGTGGCGCTGTATGCGTCCCGTCTGGCACGTTGGCTCGGGCTGGAAGCACCCGAGATCGAAATCGTGCGGCAAGCAGCGCTCATGCACGACATCGGCAAGGTGGGCTGCGTGATGAACCTGAACAAGCCCGGCAAGCTCAGTGCCGACGAGTACGAGAGCTTTCAGCTGCATCCCGGCTACGGCAAGGAGATTCTGGATCCGATCGCGTTCTTGCAACCGGTCATTCCGGGGGTTCACCTCCATCACGAACGCTGGGATGGCCGCGGCTATCCGTTGCGTCTGGCCGGTAACAACATTCCGCTCATCGCGCGCATCATCAGTGTTGCAGACACTTATGACGCCATGACCAGCAATCGCGCCTATCGGCGCGCGCTGCCGCACGAGGTGACGGTCGGCGAGATCGAGCGCTGCAGTGGCACGCAGTTCGACCCGGACGTCGCAGGCCCGTTCGTCGAGCGCATCGACGCTTTCCGCGAGCAGTTGGTCGCGGACGGGCAAAGCGTTCCGGAATAGGAGCGGACCGGGCCCGCATTCGTGACGGAACCTTCCTCTGGCATGCGCTCGCTTTCGAGCTACTACCTCGGCCGTCGGCCTTACCCTGTCGTGCACGAGCTCATGCAGAGCCTCGTGCTTGCTCGGCAGCGAAAAGAGGTGCCCGACACTCTGCTTCTGCTCGAACACGAGCCGGTGATCACCCTGGGCCGGGGAGCCAAGCTCGAGCACGTCGTCGCGGGCACCGCTCGCCTCGCAGATCTGGGCGTTAGCGTCGAAAGCAGCGGCCGGGGCGGCGACGTGACGCTCCACGCGCCAGGTCAGCTCGTGGCCTATCCCATCTTCGACCTCGCGCCCGATCGACAAGACGTGCGGCGCTATGTGGGCGACCTGACGGCGGTGATGAACGGCCTGCTCGCGCCGTTCGGCATCCAGGGCGGCACCATGGCCGGAAAGATTGGCCTCTGGGTAGACACGGCCCAGCCCCAAAGCTGGCCAGGGGAAAGCTCCGCTACGGACCCGCGCAAAGTGGGTGCCATCGGCGTGCGCATCTCGCGCTGGGTCACGAGCCACGGGTTCGCTCTCAACTTGGCGACGGATCTCGACCTCTTCGGGCTCATCGTGCCGTGCGGCATCAGTACGCACGGGGTGACGTCGCTCGAGCGTCTCTCGGGGCAGCGCTTCGAGCCGCGTTTCGCCGCCGAAAGCGCAGTGAGCCGCTTCGCGGCGCAGTTCGGGCAAAAGCCCGACCTCATGCGTGACTTGACGGAGCTGGACGCGAGCGAGCTCCGTTCCGTCGTCCTGGCAGGGGGCTGAAAGAGTCCCTTTCGAGATCGCCCGGCCGCGAAGGGGGCGTCGCTCGGATGGCGACGCCCGACCACCTGTGATTCAAGGACGCGAGCGATCGCTCGCGCGCAAGACGGTGGCGGCCGTGCGCAGGCAAGCGATGAGCAAGCAGGCCGCCGCGGGGGGAACGAGCGCGATGCCGAGGCCAGGATCGCCGCTCTTGCTGCCAAAGCCGCTCGAGAGGAAGCCGAGCGGCAGGCCCACGGAGCCCAGCATCAGCCAACGGGACGTCGCCGTGAAGGTGCCTCGAACGCGCGTCAGCGTGAACGCAAACCCGAGCGAGACGAGCGAGACCGCGCCCAGATGCGCATGGCCCAAGCGCCAAAGCAAGCGGGCCGTCGTGGCGTCTGCGTCGAGATAAGCAGCGACCTTGTAGGCATGGAGCCCTTCGAGAACGAGACCCAAGAGGACGGTCAGGCCGAGTCCGGTCCAGCCGAACGCGAGGTGACGTCGTACGAGCCCAGCTGGCGCGCTGCGAGCTGCTTCGTCGTCGTCGGTCGTCATCGGCGGGGAGCTAGCGCAGGGCGCGTCGCAGGATTTTTCCGACGTTCGTCTTGGGCAGCTCGCTACGGAATTCCACGACCTTCGGCACCTTGTAACCTGCCAGGACCGTTCGGGCGTGCGCCACGAGCTCGTCTTCGGTCAGGCTCTGGTCTTTCTTGACGACCACCACCTTCACGACCTCGCCCGACTTCTCGTCAGGGATGCCAATCGCGCCTGCTTCTTGCACCTTGGGATGGGCGCAAATGACTTCCTCGACTTCGTTCGGGTAGACGTTGAAGCCGGAGACGATGATCATGTCCTTCTTGCGGTCGACGATCGAGAGATAGCCCTCCGGGTCGACCTGAGCGATGTCGCCGGTGAACAGCCAGCCGTCTCGCAGGACCAAGGCCGTCTCCTCGGGCTTGTTCCAATAGCCTTGCATCACTTGCGGGCCGCGCACCGCAAGCTCCCCCGACTCGCCCGGCGGCGAGTCGTTGCCATCGTCGTCGACCAAGCGGATTTCCGTCGAGGGAAAGGGCAAGCCAATGGTGGCAATCTTGTCGCGACCGTCGAGTGGGTTGCAGCACACGACCGGCGACGCCTCCGTGAGGCCGTAGCCTTCGATCACGGGTGTCTTCGTCTCACGCGCCCAGCGCTCGGCCACGGAACGCTGCAGGGCCATGGCGCCCGCCACGGTGAACTTGAGCGAGCTCCAGTCGATGCGCTCGAACCCGGGCTGATTCATCAGCGCATTGAGCAGTGTGCTGACTGCAGTCATCACGGTGAAGCGCTCCGTCTGGAGCAGCTTGATGAACGCCGGGAAGTCCTTCGGATTCGCGACGAGAATGCTGAGCGCGCCGAAGCGCATGAAGAGCAGGCAATTCACCGTCAACGAGAAGATGTGATAGAGCGGCAGCGGCGTGAGGATCACCTCTTCGCCTTCGGTGAGGCGCGGCGCCATCCAGGCAGCCGCTTGCTGCATGTTGGCGAGGACGTTCCTGTGCGTGAGCATGGCGCCCTTGGCGATGCCCGTCGTGCCGCCGGTGTATTGCAAGAAGGCCAAGTCGCCGAGCGTCAGCTCGACTTTCGTGGGTGCCCCCGCAGAAGCACCGAGTGCGAGCGCCTGGCGTAGGGGTACCGCCGTATCCAGTCGATAGGCGGGAACGAGCTTTTTGACGTGACGAACCACCAGGTGCACGAGCGTGCGCTTGAGCGCTGGGAACAGATCCGCCAGGCCACTCGTGATGACGTGAGGCTTGCGCTTCAAGTTGGGCCAAATCGCGTCGAGCTTGCTGGCGAAGTTCTCCAGGATCACGATGGCGCTCACGTCGGCATCGTTGAACTGGAGCTCCATTTCACGCTCCGTGTAGAGCGGGTTCGTGTTCACCACGACGAGCCCGGCGCGTAGTGCACCGAAGAGCACGACTGGATACTGTAGTACGTTGGGGAGCTGGATCGCGATGCGCTCGCCTTTCTTCAAGCCGAGCGTGTGCTGCAGGTAGCTGGCGAACTTGGCGCTCTCTCTTTCGACCTCGCGAAACGACAAGGTGACGCCCATGCTGCGCAAGCACGGCCGCTCCGAGAAGCGCCGACAAGAAATGTCGAACACGTCGGGGATCGAAGCGTACTGGTCGACGTCGACCTCCGCAGGGACGCCTGCCGGATAGCTCCCGAGCCACACCTTTTCCATCGCACTCAGGCTAACACGGCTCCATCTTCACTCACACACGCGCGCCTCGCGTCATCGGTCCGTGCGCCGGACCCCTTGATCTGGCGGCGACGCGCGGCGCAGGACCCAAGAAAACATGCGCCCGTGGAATGAAGGGAAAAGTCGTACCAGCCAGTCGATGAGGCGCGCGTCGGCTCCGATCAGGAGGCGCCGTTCGCGTCGGTCCATCGCAAGGACGATGCGCTCGGCGCAAGCCATCGCCGAACTGCGAGCGAGATCGCGCTCGAACGTCTGTGCCACCTCCTCCGGTCTGCGCGACAGCGGACCTGTGCCGCGGACGCGCGCGCGCCGAACGAGCGGCGTATTCACTCCGCCAGGATGGACGCATGTGACGTGGATGCCGGGATGCGTCACGGCGAGCTCGAGCGCCAGCGTTTCGGTAAATCCGCGTACGGCAAACTTGGAGGCTACGTATGCGCCGCTCGCCGGGAATGCCATCAAGCCGAAGGCGCTCGACAGGTTGATGATGTGACCGCGCCCGCGGCGCTCGAACTCCGGGAGAAATGCCTGCGTACCGTGCACGGTCCCCCAGAAGTTGGTGGCCATCAGCCACTCGAAGTCTTCGAGCGTGGTCTCGTCGAGCGGACAGTGCAGGGCGACGCCCGCCGAGTTGACCACGACGTCGGTCCCTCCGAACTCCCGCTCGATCTCGCTGGCCCAAGCGATGACGTCTGGTCTGCTCGTCACGTCGAGCTTGCGCACGAGCATGCGAGAGGGGGGCAGCCCCGCGGCTTCGAGCTCCTTCGCCAGCTGCGCGACTTCGGGTGAGAGGTCGGCGAGTGCGAGCGTGGCGCCCCGCTCTGCGCAGGCGATTGCGACGGCACGTCCGATACCGCTGGCGGCTCCAGTGATGGCGATCACCCGTCCTGCGAGCCGTGCTTCGCGCCCGCCCGACCGTCTCGAATGGCTGGAATCAGGTAGTTTCAGCATCTCGCCGCAGCCTGTGGTCAAACCTGTCGCGTGGCCTCGGCCCCTCGCCCGAGCCGCGGCTCGGTGATACACCCCGGCCCTTCATGAATCAGGAGCTCAACTTCGAAAAGTTGGCGAGTGAGGAGATTGCTCAGGCGATGGCCGCTCTCGTTCGCCCTGGTGCCGGCTACGTCGGGGCGAGCGAAGCTCTCTTGACGGCGTTGGGCCGGAGCGAGGGTGCGATTGTCGACTTTCGTTCGCTCCCACTCGGGCGACTCGGGCAACAGACGCTGGCGCTGCGCTATCTCTTGCTCAACGGCTCGACGTGGCAGCGCCACTTCGCCTGGCAAGCGCCGCTGGAGCGCGCCGAGGTGGGTGCTGCGGCGCTCGCGCAGAAGCTTCTGGACCGACTGGAGCAGGTAGCCTTGCGCAAGGAGGCGCTGACCAAGCTGACCAAGCAACTCGAGCAGCAGCCGCTCCTGCCGCTCGCCCGTTCCTTCGCTGCCGATCCCACTTCGGACGAGGCGCTCTTGCTCTTGGCCGTCGTCACGCTGAACGACACCGCTCGCCGCGGACTCCGCCAGCGGATCTGCGCCGAGGCACAGGTGCTCTGCCGCGAAGATCACGAAGCCACCGATCTGCTCTTGCTGCTCACTCACGATCCGGCCGACCTGCCGCTGACGACCGTCGGTGGCGGACGGCTCACCTATCTGATCGTGGCCGACAAGGGCGAAATGGGCGCGCGCGCCGTGCGCGAAGCCACCAAGCTGGGCCTCGTTCCGGTAGCTGTGTACAGCGCCGCTGACGATCAGGACGCGTTGGCCGTGCGCTTGGCGGAACAGGGCGGTGGCTTCGGCGTTGCGCTCTCCGGCACCTTCCGCGAGAGCTACGCCAACCCCGTGCAGATTGCCGAGCGGACGTGGGCGGCATTCCGCGAGCGGTTCGGCGAGGCGGCGGCGGAACACATGGCGCGTGCTGCGGTGTACCCGGGCTATGGTCCCCTCGCCGAGAACACGGTCGCGATTGCCCACTTCCGCCGCTCCGGCATGTGCTTCGTGGGCCCGAGTCAGGACGCGGTCGAGCGCGCGGGCGACAAGCGTCGCTTCCGCAGCTTGGCCGAGAGCATCGATCCCAAGGCGGTGACTCCGGGCATCACCATGAACGAGTCCGACCCGACGGCCATCGCCGAAGCCATTGCGCGCGGTCACGCCGAGAAGCGCTTCACCTTTCCTGGGCGCATCAAGGCAGCCAACGGCGGTGGCGGCCGCGGCCAGGCCATCATCATGAGCCCCGAAGGCGTGGGCGCGGCGGTGAGCAAGGTTTTGGCCGAAATCGTCGCCAACGGTTGGGACTCCGGCGTGATGTTCGAGCAGAACATCTTCCAGACCACCCATCTCGAGGTCCAGGTCGTGCGCGATCGCTTCGGCAATACGCGGCACTTCGGCATGCGCGATTGCACCGAGCAGCGGGCAAGTCAGAAGATTCAAGAGGAAGCGCCTCCGGCGCTCTTGGCCAAGAATCCGGAGCTCGAGCGACGCGTGTGCCAGATTGCCGTCGAGCTGGCCGATCGCGTGGGCTATCTCGGCGCTTGCACCGTCGAGCTCATGTACAAGGACGGTCACTTCTACCTGCTTGAGATGAATACGCGCATTCAGGTGGAGCATCCGGTCACGGAAGAGGCGCACCGCATCCGACGCGAGGATCGTCTCGAGCCGCTCAATCTCGTCGCTCTGCAGATTGCGGTCGCCCAAGGCCTCCCCATCGACTTCCGCCAAGAAGACGTCGAAAAGACGCACGTAGCGCGTGAGTTTCGCATCAACGCCGAGTCGTACAAGCCAGACCTCAAGGATCCCCGCGACGGCAAGCTTGGGCTCTTCTTGCCCAACGGCGGCATCTTCGACGTCATCGAGCTGCCCACGAGAGACGCAGTCGTGCAGGCACTCGAACGGGCGGGCGTCCGCGGTATCCAGGACCTCGGCGTACGCTTCGACACGGGCTTCGAGGTGGGCGACCGTCTGGTGAACAAGGATCCGACCTTCGGCAAGCTCATCGTCTCCGTACGCGCCGACGAGGCGCATCGCGCGGAGGAGTACGAGCTCTTACGTTTGGCTTCGCTCGAGGTGCTCAGGCAGATGCGCATCGTCGGTCGGCAGCTGACGCCGGCCGGCAAGGTTTTGGCTGGTCACGCTTTCGAGACCAATCTGAGCGGACACATCGAGGTCCTCGAGTCGGAGATGATCAAGGCCCACAGCCAGGGGCAGTTCGGTCGTGCGGGCGTGCGTCACGTTGGCTGGGTCATCGACCACTTGCGGGCGGCGCACGCGCCGGCCTGAAGCGTCATGGCGGAGCTCGACCGGACCGAGACGGAGACCGAGCTCCATCGTGCCCTGGCTTTGCTCTCGGCAGGGGAAGTGGTCGGCGTGCCGACCGAGACCGTCTATGGCTTGGCGGCCGACGGCTTGAACGAGAGCGCCGTTCGCCGGGTGTTTGCGATCAAGGGACGGCCTCCTGGCCATCCGGTCATTCTGCACGTGGGCACCAGCGAAGAGGTCGTGCGCTACGCCGCCGACGTACCTCTGGCTGCACGGCGCTTGATGGACGTCTTTTGGCCGGGGCCGTTGACGCTCATCTTGCCTCGCTCGGGTGCCGTTCCGGACGTCGTCACCGGCGGCCTACCGACCGTCGGGCTCCGCATGCCTGCTCATCCGTTGACGCTCGCGCTCTTGCAACGCTTCGGTCGCCCGCTCGCCGCACCCTCGGCGAACCGTTTCGGCCGCGTGAGCCCCACGACTGCCGAGCACGTCCGCGCCGATCTGGGCGCGGACGTACCCTTGGTGCTCGACGGCGGAGCGTGCGTCATCGGACTGGAGTCCACCATCGTCGATGTCACGGGCGCGGAGCCCCGCCTGCGGCGCCCTGGCGCGATCACCCCTGGAGAGATGCAGGAGCGAGCCGGGGTTCGCGTCTACGTCGACGATGGCGCCGGCCTTCCTGTTCCCGGCTCGCTGCCGAGCCACTATGCGCCGCGTGCGCAAGTGCTCTTGGTGCCTGCCGACGAGCTCTGGTCGCGAGTGCGAGAGCTGTCTCTGCTCGGGCCGGTGGGCGTCTTGGATCGCGGGGTCGCACCTCCGGACCTGCCGGCGAACGTGACCGTGTGTGCGATGGGCCAGACGGGCGCCGAGCTCGCACAGCGGCTCTACGCGGCGCTCCGCCTGCTCGACGAACGCGGCGCGCTCCACATCGTCTCGGTCATGCCGGAAGCCATCGGTTTGGGTGAGGCGATCGTCGATCGACTCCAGCGTGCGGCCGCACCTCGCCCGTGACCGGACCGTGACCACCGTCTCGAGCACCGTCTCGAGCGCCGTGGTGAGTGCGGCCCGCGGCAGCTTGGCGCCCCTTGGGGAAGCGCAGCCACTCTGCTAGCCTGCCTGGCCCCTTTCGTCCTTTTCACGCGAGAGACGTTTCTTACACATGTCCCACCCACTCTTGTCCTCCCACTTTCGTCGTACCTGGTCGCGCCGTTTCGGCTCGCTCGCCTTCCTCGCCTTGATTCCGGCCTGCGCGGTCGCCACGGTCGGCATCGACGGCGAGACCGATACCGATAGCGACGGGAGCTCGGGCGGGAGTGAGTCATCTGGTGGCGCCGAATCGTCGGGCGGTAGTGAGTCCTCGGGTGGCAATGAATCCTCGGGCGGCAGCGAATCGTCCGGCGGCAGTCAGTCGAGCGGTGGTCAGAACTCGACGGGCGGTGCCTCGACCGGTGGTAACGATTCCACGGGCGGGGGCTCGTCGACGGGCGGCGCGTCCGCAACCGGCGGCGGCACGTCGACCGGCGGTGCCTCGACTGGCGGCAGCTCCTCGACGGGGGGCGGCACGTCCACCGGCGGCACGACCGCGACGTGTGAGACGGTGATCTGCGGAACCGGCCCCTATCCCGAGCCAACCGGCGATGTGTGCTTTGCTTTCACGACCAGCCAGTTTGGCGGTTGGAACGCATCCAACATCGACGACTGCACGATTACCTTCGACGGCGCGCCGAACACGAGTGGTACGGTGAATCCAACGACAGCCGGACCTCACGAGCTCGAGTTCAGCGGTTGCACGAACTCCTCGGTCGCCTGGACTTGTTGGGGGCCGGCGGATTAGGCACCCCGCTGCCCCGCGCCCAGTGACGGCGCGGAGCCGCGCGGGACGCCCTGAGTCAGGCGAAGCGCTCGTCCAGCTTGGTGAGCTGACTCTCGAAGCCTTCCTTTTGCATGGCCGAGAACTCCGGGCTGTGCAGAGGAGCGAGCGTCACCACCATGCGGACTCGTTCGCCTTCTTGGCTGAGCGAGACGGTGATGTCCGCTTCATAGGGAGGCACGCCCGGCACGAAATCGATGACGTTCCGCAGCACGAGATGCGTCATGGGCCTGACGTCGGCAAATGTGGACCGCACTCCGTGCGTCACAGGCTGGCCGGCCTCCGTCATCGCGCGCACCATTTCCGGAGTTGCGGCGATCATCTCGTAGCGGAGCGTGCCGCCCGCGCGTGCGTCGAGCTCGGCAACGTCGACACGAAAGCCTTGGGGCCCCCACCAGGACTCGAAGCCTTCTCGGGTGGTCCAGAGGTTCCAGACGTCCGCGAGCGCGGCGCGATAGGTGCGTTCGATGACGGTTTTGGTTGGGGCATGGGGGGTGGATACGGGGCTCATGTGCGGTCACTCCTTCGGGAATTCTTGATGGATCTGCCTTGCTTCTTCTCGAGCGCGGCGCCGAATCGATCGAGCCGTGCGTCCCAGAGTCGTCGATAGCGAGCGAGCCATTGCTCGAGCTCGTGGAAGGGCTCCGGACGGAGTGCGTAGAGGCGTCGCTGTCCGTCCGGGCGCATGTCGACGAAGCCGGATTCGTGCAGGATGCGCAGGTGCCGCGACACACCCGACTGGTGAATGCCTGCCTTCTCCACGACGTCACCGACCTGCTGCTCCCCTGCCAGCAGCGTTTCGACGATGCGGCGGCGCGTGGGATCGGCCAGGGCTTGGAACACGTCGAGTTGCATGCATGTGTATATGCACGACAGTGCATATGGCGGTCAAGGGCCACTTCCGATGCTGGGCTTTCCCGCGGTGTCGACGGAGGCCGTGGTAGGCTAAAGCCATGGTTCGAGCTCGACGGGGGGCAGCCTTGGGGCTTTTGAGTGCGGGCCTGCTGGCGGCCTGTGCCGACAGGGGCAGCTCGGACGACTCTGACCCTGGCTTGGACGGCCCGGGCACGGACGGCCCGGGCACGGACGGTGGGGTGCCGCTGGGTGAGGAGCAGCAGGGGATTGCTACGTACTACGACTTCGCCGACGGCTCTGGAGCGTGCATGTTCGAGCCGACACCGGGCGACCTGGACGTGGCGGCATTGAATGCAGAGCAGTATGCGCAGGCGGCCTACTGCGGGGCTTGCGTGCACGTGGTTGGGCCGGACGGTAGCGTGACGGTGCGCTTGGTGGATCTCTGTCCCGAGTGTGCTGCCGGTCACCTCGACCTCAGCCCGTCGGCGTTCGAGAAGATCGCGCCGCTGTCCGCCGGACGCGTCGACGTCGGTTGGACCTTGGTCTCCTGCGACGTGAGCGGTCCCGTCGCGTACCACTACAAGGACGGCTCCAACCAGTGGTGGACGGCGGTTCAAGTGCGGAACCATCGCCTGCCCATCGCGCGTTTCGAGGTGGACAAGGGGGGCGGGTTCACCGAGCTGCCGCGTACGGACTACAACTACTTCTTGGACGAAGCGGGCTTCGGCGCGGAGAGCGTCGTGGTTCGCATCACCGCCAGCGATGGCCAAACGCTCGTCGATACTTTGCCTCCGGTGCAGGAGTACCTACTCGCCGAGGGAGAGGCTCAGTTCGACCTCTGAACGTTGCACGCCGCCCGCACGGCGTGGCCTGAACGGAGGCGGACGCAAGATCGTGAGCGCAGGCGCGAGCCTGCTAGTCGTCGATACGCGCGCCGTGCGCGATTTGGTCGCCGGTAAGCCCAAATCGCCGCTCGATGCCTTGGTAGCGCTCGACGGCGGCCGACAGGTGCGTCTCGTCGAAGTCGGGCCACATCACTGGCAGGAACGAGAGCTCCGCGTAGGCCGCCTCGAACAGCAAGAAGTCGCTCACACGTGACTCACCACCGGTGCGAATCAGCAGATCCACGTCGGGTAAGTCGTGCGTCGATAGGTACTTGCGCAGCAAGCTCTCCGACACGTCCTTCGGATCGAGTCGGCCGAGCGCGACTTGCTCGGCCATGCGTCGTGCTGCACGCGCCAGGTCGTGGCGACCGCCATACGAGAGCGCCAAGCTGAGCGTCGTGCGCGTTCCACCCGAGGTGGCCTCTACCAGGTGCTCCACGGCGCGCCGGGTGGCCCCAGGCAAGTCCTCCGGTGTGCCCACCAGCTGCACGCGCACCCCTTTCTGGATGAGCTCGGCTTGTTCCTTGCGGGCAAAGCGGGTCAGAAGACGCATGAGCGCCTCCACTTCCATGCGCGGGCGGCTCCAGTTGTTGACACTGAAGGCGTAGAGGGTGAGGTAGGGGATGCCCATCTCGCCCACGGCCTCGAGCGCACGTCGGACGGCCCGAGCGCCCTCTGCATGACCCTCCCAGCGCAGCTTGCCGCGACCCTGCGCCCAGCGACCGTTGCCGTCCATGATGATGGCGACGTGCTGGGGAAGCGGGCGAACCGGAGATCCCGTGGGCGGTGCAGAAGCAGGGAGGTTCAAGACAGAGCTGATTCTGGCAGAAATGGCTGCCCCGGTCGTCGCTCGCTTCATGGAGCTTGTGTGGAGTTCCGGTGCTGGCGCACACAAAAGCGCCTCAGGCCAAGGGCAGGCTGAGGGCGAAGGCCACGCGGGGTGGGCCGGCCAGCACGAGGTCGACTTGGCCGGAGTGGGCTTCCGCGACGGCACGGACGATGGCCAAGCCGAGTCCGGTGCCGCCCTTGTCGCCGCGCGTCGTGACGAAACGACGGAAGAGATTCTTCTGCACGTGCGTTGCTACGGTCCCCATACTCTCCACCGACACGACCCCCGTGCTGGCATGCGCTTCCAAGCGTACGCGGATGGGTGTGTCCGGCGCCGAGTGAATGGACGCATTCTCGACCAGATTCGAGATGGCACGGAGCAGCCAGCTGCGGTGGCCTCGCACCACGGGATCACTTTCTGCCACGATCTCGATGCGGCTCGAGCCGCCGGGCGCCGCACAGGCTTCCTTGACCAGATCCAAGAGGCGTACGCGCTCGAGGTCGGTGGCGCCTTGTGACTCGAGCTTCGCGAGACTCAGCAGGTCAGCCAAGAGACGCTCGATGCGTCCAGTGGACTCGCGGATGCGGCGCACGAACTTGGCTGCTTCTGCGGGCTCATCGAGGGCACCTTCCTCGAGCACCTCGGCGGACGCGCGGATGGCTGCGACGGGGTTCTTGAGCTCGTGGGAGAGGTCAGCCGCGAACGCCTCCACGAAAGGACGTCCTTCGAGTTGCCGGCGCATGGCGTCGATCGAGCGGATCAGGCGGGCAACCTCGCGTCCCGCGGCACGCGTGGGAGTCGGGGCAGGCTTACCGTGGGAGACCTGCTCGGCGAAGCGGCTGAGGGACTCGATGGGCGCGGCGATGGTTCGGCCAATCCACGCAGCTGACACGGCGGCAGCGGCCCCGAGCAGCAGGCTGATCATCAGCACCGTCGGCGCGAAGTCGGCGAGCATCTCCTGCACGACCAGCGTGGGCTTCACCACGCGCACGATGCCGACCGTTTGCCCGTGCTTCTGCACGCGCGCGTCCACGTACACGGCACCAGCCTCGCGCGCGCGACTGGCGGCAGCCTTGGGGAACAGCAGCTGGCCTGCTGGCGTGAGAAGCTCGAGGCCGGTCTGCTCGATGGTGGGTGTGAGACTGGTGGGCTGGGAGCGCTCGAATCCGGTCGCGAGCGGCACGAACTCGATGTCGCTGCGCGCCATCTCGCTCTCCAGGATGGTCGCTACGGCGCTGGCGGCGTCGTGGGCCGCTGCCAGCGCCAAGCTCTTGGCACGGGCCTCGACACGATCGACGACCAATACGCCGAGGCCGAGAGCGAATGCTCCCACGACCAGCGCCAAGGCCAGGAAGATCTGCATACGCACGGAGAGACCGCGCGTGCGCGAGCGGATCAGGCGGTTCGTGACCAGCGTGACGAACAGGATCAGGCCAACGGCAGACGCAGCGGCCAGGATCAGCCGGATCACGCCTCGTGCCCGCCGCTCATGCGGTAGCCGACCCCGCGCACCGTTTCGATCAGGCCGGCTGGTCCGCCGGCGCGCGTGATCTCGCGGCGCAGTGCCTTGATGTGGGAGTCGATGGTGCGATCACTCAGCGCGAATCCGGCACCCCACACCAGATCGATGATGCTCGTGCGTGAGAACACGTGCCCAGGGGTACTGGAGAGCAAAGCGAGTAAATCGAACTCCACGCGCGTGAGCTCGAGCTCATGTCCGGCGTAGGTGGCGCGCCTGGTTGCCTGGATGACACGCAAACCCGGCTCCGAGCGCTCGACGACCGGTGCACGTCGGAGCACCGCTTTGACCCGGGCCACCACCTCGCGTGGTGAGAATGGCTTGACGACGTAGTCATCGGCGCCCATTTCGAGGGCCTTCACCCGATCGGACTCCGCGTCACGACTGGAAAGCACGATGATGGCTGGCCGTTTCTCCGAGCGCGAGGTGACTTCCGAAATCAAATCGAAGCCGCTGCCGTCGGGCAGCATCAGATCGAGGAGCAAGAGATCGGTCGGGCGCTCGAGCTCCTCGCGCGCGCGCTCGAGTGTTCCCGCCTGACGCGCATCGAGCTCTGCACGCCGGAGGGCGTACGCAATCGATTCGGCAATCGCCGGCTCGTCCTCGACTACGAGGACCGTGCTTTGGACCGCAACGGACACAGCCTCAAGCGTGCTTTCGCGTGAGGGACATTTCAATCCCGGGTCCGTTTGGGGCCTAGAGTGGCCACGATCGCGGCCGGACTGGTGGTAGGAAGGCTCGGGGCTAAGCTCGGAGCATCGTGCGTACCCTGTTTCTCATGCGTCACGCCAAGAGCAGCTGGCGTGATCCTGGACTCGACGATCACGAGCGGTCTCTTTTGGGTCGCGGCAAGCGGGCCGTGGCTCAGGCGGTCGCCATGGTGAAAGAGAGCGACCTCCGCTTCGACTTCGTGCTCTCGTCGACTGCCGTGCGTGCGGTCGAGACGGCGAACCTGCTGATCGAAGGACTTTCCTTCAAAGGACCACTCGAGCTCAGTCGTCGCCTTTATTTGGCCGAGCCAGCGACCTACCTGGATGTCCTCGGCGAGCTGGAAGAATCCATGGATCGGGTGCTCGTGATTGGCCACAATCCGGGTATCTCCGAGCTCGTGCTTCGGCTGACTGGCCAGGAAGTCGACATGCCAACGGCTGCACTCGCACACATCGCGCTCGACGTGGGTTCGTACGCTGCCATCGATGGCACGACGCGCGGCGAACTCGTGGCGTTCTGGCGCCCTCAGCGTGAAGACAAAGCGCGCGATGAGACGGCCAAGGCGATGCGTGAGCCGAAAGACAAGAAGCGCAGAGGAAAGCAGAGGGCGTCATGAGCGGATCGGACGATGCGTCGCTACTTCCGCCGAAGCGAGACGTGGCCCTGGCGTTGGTGCAGACGGCGACCTCCGTGTTCATCCACCTCGATCCCCGCGGCGCCGAGGTCCTCGTGCCGAGCTGGTTCAAGAATCAGCCAGAGCTGGTGCTCCAGGTCGGGCTGAACCTCGTGCCGCCCATCGTCGATCTCGACATCGGTGCGGATGCACTCTCGGCCACTCTCTCCTTCAACCGTCGACCCGAGTTCTGCAAGATTCCGTGGTCGGCGATCTGGGGACTCGTCGGTGACGACGGGCGCGGCATGATCTGGCCGGAGTCCGTCCCGCCGGAAGTGGCGGCACGCGCTCCGGGCCGTGCCTCCGGCGCGGGCAAAGCCGGAAGTGGCAAGTCCGGCAGCGGCAAAGCCGGCGGTGGTAAAGTCGGCAGCGGCAAAGTCGGCAGTGGCCAGGTGGGAGCCGGCAAGGCGACTGGCCCCGCGCGCAAGGGTGCCGGTCATCTGCGTGCCGCTGGGCCCAGCAGCGACCCGGCCAAGCCTAGCGAGGCAACGTCCGCACCGGCCACGCTCAACGAGGCAACGTCCGCACCGGCAGAATCGGCCCAGGAGGCCAAGTCGACCGACGAGTCACTCGCGCCGAGCGCTGCGCCGCGCAAACGAGAGCTGCCACCCTACCTGCGCATCGTGAAGTAACGGTCGGCTCATGGATGTCGCCTGCAGTCGTTGTCACGCCGAGTACGAGTTCGACGATGCGTTGATCTCCGAGCGCGGAACGACCGTCTTTTGCACGACCTGCGGACTGCAGTTCAAAATCTTTCCGCCCGAACGTTCCGCCGAGCCGGAAGAGTGGACGCTCACGCCGGCTGTGCCGGGCACGACGCAGCGCACCTTTCGTTCGCTCCGGGAGCTCCAGCGCGCCATTCTCGACGGTGACGTGGACCAGAACGACCTCCTGGCGCGGGGAGCTGAACGCCCGCGGCGCCTCGGTGCCATCGCCGAGCTGGAGCCTCTGCTCAAGCGTCCGCGTTCTGCCATGCCGCCGGCACGCGATCCGGCGCGGGCGACTCGCCTCGGTGGAGCGGAAGGACCACTCCGACGTACTGCCGGCGGCACGGTCATGGGGTTGGCTGCGCCGCGCGTCCCGAACTTCGGCGCGCCTGCGCCACCACCGGGTAGCCTGCCACCCGCGGTGAGTGATGCCCGCGACGGACCGGGGTTCGGACCAGGCGACGAGGAGGCGATCGTTCCCTCGTCCCCCACGGAAACGGCACATCCCGGGCCGCCCGAACCGTGGCAAGCGCCACCCACTCAAACGCTGCGACCGAAGATTCAGTCCGTGCTCAGTCGATCGCCGGCAGCCGTACCTCCGCCCGATCCGACGACGCAGAACGGACCTCCCTCGTCATCGCGGCTGAGAGCGACCTTGGCCAGCAATTCCGCGCCGCCGTCCACGCCGGGGCGACAGCAGCAGAAGTCGAGCTCCGGATCACCCGAATCGGCTCCGGATGGGCCTGGGAGTCGTCATTCACGCTTCGACTCGGAGCCGTTCAGCGTGGTGCCGGGCACGCGACCACGCCCGCTCGCGCGCGGGGGCTGGATCGTCATCTCGGTACTGGTGGGGGCCGCGGCCTTCGTACTCACGGCCGCGCGGGAGCGTGTCTTTGCTTTGTTCAGTGATGGGGAACGAGGGCAGTCGGTGCCGCAGCTGCTCTCCTCGGAGCGCGCGCTGCTCGCTCAGGTCGAGCTGGCCGACGAGGCCTGGCTCTCGGCTCGCGTCGCCGAGCCAGCCGCTCGGCCTGCCAAGCTCGCCGTGCTCGAAGCGCGGCTCGTGGCGCTGAAGCAGGCGCTCGACGAGGGGCGCTCCGGCCCGCTCGGAAAGACACAGAGCTGGGCGGTGCAGCGCGTACACTACTTGCGCATGGTGGGCGACGTGCCGGGAGCTCGCGCGGCGCTCGGCCAAGTGAAAGGGGCACCCGCTTACGACCCCTACCTCTTGGCGGTGCTGGACCTCGCCGATCAAGCCGGCCAGCGGCCCTTTTCCTCGATCTTGCGACGCCTGAAGGACGCGTCGAGCGGTGAGCGTGGACGGTACCGCATGACCTCGGCGTACGTCGTCGCTCTGGTCGAGGCAGGACAGCTCGCCCAAGCGCAGGAAGAGTTCGCCCGAATGAGCCAGAACGCCGACGCCGAAAGTGCCCCGCTGTATGGCGACCTTGCTCGCTATCTAGACGAAAAAGCCAAGCCCGCTGCCCTTCCCACGAAGGCGGCACCATGAAGAGAACGCACCGGCTCGCCGTCGCACTCTCGGCGCTGGCGATCGCGTTACCGCTACTGGCTGCGTGTCGTGGACGGCCGCGTCCTTCCGAAGAAGGCGAAACACTGTCTGGTGACGGCTACGTCGCCATCGTCAACTTACGCGACCCGATTCCGGAGGAGACTCTGGGCAGCGGGCTTTTTCCGCTACCGGCGAGCCGGACCTACGTCGGACTCGTCGAGCGGCTGAAACGCCTGCACGGCGATCGACGCGCCAGTGGGCTCTTTCTCAAGCTTGGTCCGGGTATCGGCTTTCATCGCGCTGAGGAGTTGGTGAAGCTCCTTGGAAAGTTCAAGGAAGGCAAGCGCACCGTGACGTGCCATGCCCATGGCCTGGACAACGCTGGCGCCTGGCTCGCGATGTCGGGCTGCGACGAAGTTTGGCTCAGCGCTGCCGGAGACTTCGAGACCGTGGGCATCGGTGCCGAGCTCGCCTACGTGAAAGGCGCGTTCGACAAGCTGGGCGTGGAAACCGACATGCTCAGCATGGGTCGCTTCAAGAGCGGCGCCGAAGCGCTGACACGCACGGAGCCGAGCCCCGAGTCGCGGCAGAATCTGGCCGAAACGCTGGCCCATTTGCGCACCATCTGGCTGGCGGGCATCGCGGCGGGCCGGCCGGATCCAGACGCTGCGAAGGCGGAGGTCGAGGACGGGCCTTGGACGCCGGAGCGGGCGCGCGACCTGGGACTCGTCAGCCAGGTTGGCTTCGAAGACGAAGCTCTCGCGTCCGCTCACCGGCAGAGTGGCGTGGGCCGCGAAGAGACGATCTTCGGTGGCGGAAGCCGCGAAGAGAGTGAGTCGCCGTTGGCAGAGGTCGTGCGCTTGCTCGCTTCCGCCGGCGACAAAGGCAGCGGGCGCCGCCGGATCGCGGTCGTGCCGGCCGTCGGTGGCATCACCATGGAAGGCTCGGCCGGATTGGGAGGCGATTCGGGCATCGCGGCCTCGGCCCTCACGCGCACGATCCGTCGCTTGCGCGAGGACGCGTCGGTGCGGGCCATCGTGCTAAGGCTGGATTCACCGGGGGGCTCGCCACTGGCGAGTGACCTCATCTGGCGCGAGATGATGCTCACGCGCCAGGAGAAGCCGATCATCGTATCAATCGGATCGATGGCAGCCAGCGGCGGCTACTACATCGCGAGCGCTGGGACCAAGGTGGTGGCGCCTGCAGCGGCCATCGTCGGCTCGATCGGCGTGTTCGGCGGCAAGATCGTGCTGGGCGGAGCCCTCGAGCGCTACGGCGTCACGCATCATGGCGTGGCGGCCAGTAGCGCCCCGGGCGCCGAGGCGCGCGCTCTCTACATGTCGCCCATGCGCACGTGGGACGAGCCCACGCGTGAGCGCGTGCGCGCGAGCATGCAGCGCATCTACGATCTTTTCGTCGCGCGCGTGGCAGAAGGGCGCGACCTCGAGCAGGCGGCGGTGTATGCCACTGCCGAGGGCGCTATTTTCCTCGCGCCGACAGGCAAAGATCGAGGACTCATCGACGCCATCGGCGGCCTCTCGGACGCGCTCGATCTCGCGCGGCAGGAGGCCAAGCTCGAGGCCGACATCCCCATCGTCGTCGAAGGCGCCGCCGAGAGCCTGATGGAGGCGCTGCTCCTCGGACCCGACTCTGCCGCAGGCGACGTCGAAGCTGCCTGGCTGGCGTTTCAGCGTCACCAGGCGGGGCGGCTCCTGCCTGGGCTCGATCCCACGCTCGCGCAGGTCCTCGCGCCGTTTTCGGCAGCCGTCCTGCCGCTGGCGAGCGGCGAGACGGTGGTGGCTGCGTTGCCGTTCACCATCACGCTGCACTGAACCGTCGCGGTGCACCGAGCCACTGCGGTGCACCGAGCCACTGCGGTGCACCGAGCGAGCGCGCTGCGTCGAGCCACCGGGACGCACCGCGTCGGCGCGCCGCACCGAGCGTGCGCTCGGTCAGCGTGTCGAGCTGCACGCGAGGGCGGCGTCAGAGCTTGCCGGTGCGCAGAGCCTCGCGCACGACGTCCACCGCAGCGTCCACGGCGATGCGTTCCTGGCGTCGATCGTCGCGGTAGCGGATCGTGACGGTGCCGTCGACGAGCGTCTGTTCGTCGAGCGTGAGGCAGTACGGCGTGCCAATCTCATCGTGGCGTGCGTAGCGTTTGCCGATCGTGTGCTGCTCGTCGTACTTGGCGGGAATGCCCGCCGAAAGGAAGCGCGCGGCGATGTCGCGGCCCCTCATAACGAGCTCCTCGTCCTTCTTCACGACGGGCAAAATGCCCACTTTGTACGGCGCCAGCCGCGGATGCAGTCGCAACACCGTTCGGTCCACCGTGCCGTCCGCCGCCAGCTCTTCGCTGTAGGCGTCGCAGAGCACGGCCAGAACGCCGCGGGTTGCGCCCGCTGCCGGTTCCACGACGTGCGGCACGTAGCGGTAGCCAGGCTTGCCCGTCTCTGGGTCGGTGGCCTCGGGGTCGAAATACTCGAGCTTCTTGCCCGAGCCCTTCATGTGCGCCTTGAGGTCGTAGTCGGTGCGGCTGGCGATGCCCTCGAGTTCGTCCCAGCCCCAGGGAAACTCATACTCGACGTCGAAGGTGCCGTCCGAGTAGTGGGCGAGCTCGGCGTCGTCGTGCTTGCGGAAACGGAGGCGCTCCTTCTTGAGGCCCAAGCCCTCCCACCAACGCTGACGCTCTCCCTTCCAGTACTCGAGGTACTTGGGTCCTTCGCCGGGGGGGCAGAAGAACTCCATCTCCATCTGCTCGAACTCGCACGAGCGGAAGATGAAATGCTCGACCGTGATCTCGTTTCGGAAGCTCTTGCCCATCTGTGCGATGCCAAAAGGCACTTTCAGGCTCTGGCTCTGCTGCACGTTGAGGAACTGCACGAACATGCCCTGGGCCGTCTCGGGCCGCAGATAAACCGCGGTCTTGGCTAGCGCGTCGTCGGCCAGGCGATACAGCTCTTCTTCGCTGGCACCGTCGCTGATGCCCTTGCGCAGGGCGTCGATCACCGTCTGCATGGGAGCGATGGGACCGAGGCTGGTCTTGAACATGCCGTTGAAGTTGCGCTCGGCGCTGAGCAGGGGGGAGCCGCAGTTCGGACACACGTAGCCACGGTCGCCCGCTACCAGGCCGTGAAGGGTCGTGCCGTCGCGCTTGAGCACGGCGCCACTGGCGAGAGTGGCGATGCCCTCGTCGACGAGCGCTTTGACCTTCTCCTCGGCCAGCTTGGCGCGTCCCTTGTCACCCAGCGTGAGAGGGGCAGGGGCGCCGGCTGCCAGCTTGGGCGCCTTGTCGGCGCGGAAGCGCTCCTGGCAAACCAGGCAGTCGACCAGCGGGTCGTTGAAGTTGCCGACGTGGCCGCTCGAGCGCCAAACGTCCGGATGCATGATGATCGAGGACTCGAGGCCGACGACGTCCTCCCGGCTCGTCACCATGAACGTCCACCACTCGTTCATCAGGTTGCGCTTCAGCTCCACGCCGAGTGGGCCGTAGTCGTAGGCGCTCTTGAGGCCGCCGTAGATCTCCGAGCTTTGGAAGACGAAGCCCCGGCGCTTGGCCAAGGAGACGATCTTCTGCATCAGTTCCGGTTCTTTGCTGGGCGCGGACATGGCGGGGCCGTCTAGCACGGCATGCCCGAGACCGAGGAGCGGCCTCGGCGCGGCGCGCCTTTGCGGCTGCAAATTCTAGCGCGGCGGTGCCACTCGAGGGGCGAAGGGCACTTTGCGCCTGGTTCGAGCGCTTGTTTTCGGCTGTCTGGGAGCTACACCAGCGCCGACTTGTCCGCCGCTCACGGCTCCTCTAGAGACCGGTCCAGCCTGCGGCGCCCTGTCGTCACGCCTCAAGCCAAAGCGAGTATCCAACTATGAACGCTCCCGTTTCGAAGAACGCTTCCGTCGCCGATTTCGTCACTTTCGACGACCGCTCCTTGGCATCGTCCTGGTCGGGCAAGAAGGTGCCCTTCTCCGACGTCTACGAGGCGTACATCGATGGCCGCATCGATATCCCCGCCGAAAAGTGGGACGAGTTCTTCGACACCCGTCACGACACGATGACGTTCCGCCTCACGGAAGGCCACGTGAAGTGGGCCGTGACGAACTTCCTGCCCGAGGTGGCCATCCACTCCAAGTCGCAGGACAGCCGCATCGTGTCCGAGCACTACAACCGCGGCAACGACTTCTTCGAGTGGTGCCTGGGCCCGGCGATGGTCTACACGGCCGCCTACCACGACAAGCTGAATGCTCCGCTCGAGGAGTCGCAGTACCGCAAGATCGACCGCGTCTGCGACAAGCTGAAGCTCGGCGCCGGCGAGAAGCTGCTCGACATCGGCTGTGGCTGGGGCACCTTCGTGGCGCGCTCGGCGCGTGAGCGCAATGCCGTCACCTACGGCGTCACGCTGGCCCAGGAGCAGGTGAACTTCGGCATGGCTCGCATCAAGGACTACGGCGTCCTCGATCGCGCCAAGGTCGAAGTCTGCGACTACCGCAACGTCACCGGCAAGTTCGACAAGATCGTCTCTTTGGAGATGGTCGAGCACGTCGGCATCAAGAACCTCAAGACCTACTACAAGAAGGTCCACTCGCTGCTGCGCGACGACGGCCTCTTCCTGCTCAGCTGGACGGGCATCCGCGGCCTGAAGAACCCGCAGAACCCGCTTTCGGCCCTGACCATGCGCCCCGAGGATCTGATCTGGGGCCTTTTCATGAGCCGCTACATCTTCCCCGGTGCCGATGCGAGCCTCACCTTGGGCGGCATGATCGAAGCAGCCGAGGACAGCGGCTTCGAGGTCATCGACGTCGAGAACCTGAGCCCCCACTACGTGCAGACGCTGCGTGCTTGGCGCGACATCTGGGTCTCGAACCGCGAAGCAGTGGTGAAGACCTACGGCGAGCGCTGGTTCCGCCTCTGGTACTTCTTCCTGCACTGGTCGGCGATCATTGGCGAGCGCGGCTGCGCCTTCAACTATCACCTCCTGATGCACAAGAACGACGAAACGTTCGACCGCATGGGCCTGCGCTACAGCGGTCTGCCCTACTGCCGCCAGTAATCGCACCTGCGTTCGCTTGCGGCACGGGCCGTTCCTTCGGCCTCGAGAAAGGCGCTCCTTCGGGGGCGCCTTTCGCGCATTTCTAGGGACCGTGAACCCTGCTATAGACGACGCCGAAAGGTCACCCGATGAGCACCCACGGTTCCGCTTCCGCTTCGAAGGCCAAGACGTCAGCACCGGCGCCGGAGGCCTCCATTCTGGAACGCATCGGGCTCTTCGGCGTGATGAAGATCGCCGCCACGGTGGTGATGTTTCTGCTGATGACCTGGTTCTACACGATGATCCCGATCGCGGGCTTGGGCCTCTGGCCCTTCCTGTTCTTCGGCTGCGTGTCGCTCATCGTCGGCGTCTGCGACGATCTCGGCGTCTACCGCTGAACGCACCCAGAGCCGCCTCTCGAACGAGCCCGGCAGCTCTCGGCTCGTGGCCCGTGTCGCTCACTCTTCTCTTGGAGGAGGGTCTTCTAGGAGGGGCGCCCCGACGTCGACCCAGCGGCGCGAGCCGAGTGGTCCCACCACGTCGCCTCAACCAGCGGAAAGAGCTCGCGCCTCATGAGCTTCAGCCGCCCGTTTGGGCATCCTTCGGCAGCGGCGCTATCATAACTAGATGGCGCCCAAGGATCAGCTCGGCACCTTGCCGCTCTCGGTGCTGACTGCGCGCCGTTCGCTGTCGGCCGAGCGCTCCAAGCGCCTCCAGATTGAGCGCGACTTGCGCCTCAGCCCCCTCGAGCGCGCCGAGAAGGCGTTGCGGCTCGGGCGTGAACAACGTGCGCTCGCCACCCATCATGCTGCAGCAAAGCGCGCTCGAACTGGCCGGTGAGGTCACCCGGGTACTCAAAGAGGTCGGTGAAGAGCCGCTCCTCATTGGTGCGATCGCGCTTGCAGTCCATGGCTATGTACGGGGCACCGAGGACGTCGACTTGGCGCTGGCGGTCGAGCCGCAGCGGCTCGTCAGACTCGCGACTCTTCTTTCGGAGCAGATCCCGGGCGCCGATGTGACCGTCACCACGCCGGAAGCGGATGATCCGTTGGGCGGCGTGATCGACATTCGGCGTGGTGGGGAAGCGGGCGACGTAGTGCAAGTCGTCAACTTCGAGCGCAGGGGAGGGGGTTTCCCAGCGGTGGTTCGAAACGCACTGACGGAGCCCTTCACTTTCCCTGGGGGCGTCGAGGGGGCGGTGGTGGTGCCGGAGGACCTCGTGCTGTTCAAGCTTTATGCGGGCGGCCTCCGGAATCATGGCGACATTCAGGAGTTGCTGGTGCGGACTCACGTGGATCGCGCGCGGCTCGAAGCGCTCGCTGAACGTTACGGGCTCATGAGGGAGCTCCGCGAGGTCCTGGGCAAAGCCGACGGCTAGGGCAGAGCCGCGACAGTGAAGGTCGAGGCCTTGGGTTCGCGGGGGGCCGAGGCGGAGGCAGGCAGCGGCCACGGCTGCAGCTCGGCCCCGAGGATCGCGCGCTAGGGCTCACAAACGAAAGCGAGGGCACCCGGGAAGGCGCCCTCGCTCGAGTTCACACTACGCGGAGCTCAGCGACCCGACACCTGCACGAGCTCCTGCGGGCAAGCGACCTCTTTGTAGGTGAAGTTCGGGTTGTCGGCTGCCTCGAACCAGGTCGCGTGCCACATGCAGCCATCGTACATTTCCGTGTGACCGCGGCTGCCGAACAGCGTCTCGCACTTGTCGGCGAGGCAGTTCTTCACGGCGTTTAGGTCGCCCGAGCAGCCGCTCCGGAGCCCGCCGTACTGGGCGCCGAGCGCCGGATCGGTGGGGCTCGAGACACCCCACGCGCTGTCGCAGCCGTAGCCCAGCTGGCCTCCGTTAGCGATACCAATGCCGCCGCCCGGGATGAGCAAGTCGAGCTGGTTACCGCTCACGTCGCCGCCAATGTTGGCGGCCATGACGATCATGACTTTGCCAGCGAGCGCCTGCGAGCCAGGGTCGTTGCCGGAATGGCCGGTGCCGGTGAACTGCACGTGGTAACACGTGCCGCAGGTGCCTTGACCGGGGTGCGTGGCGGCAAAGCCGAAGGACACTTTGTTGCTGTAGACCCAAGGCGCGAAGCTGTTGCACGTGGTGGCGCTACCGTTATCGCACGCGCTGGCCTCGTTCTCGCCGACGACGTTGTCGCCGTTGCCGCCGCAGCTGTTGACTGGGTTACCGCCGGCATTGGCGGACCAGCCGCAGCTCTGCTTGCAGCAATCCCAATAGCGGCTCGCCCAACCCTGCTGGCCACCCGTGACATCACCCCAGGGGTTGTCGTCTCCGAGATCCGTGCCACCTGTGCCATTCTGGCCGCCACCGCTTCCGGCGCCGCCGCTGCCATTGCCGGAGCCTCCACTGCCGGTGGCGGTGCAGCGTCCGCAGCTTTCGTCGCAGTAGCCGGCGAACCACTCATCGGAACAAGGATTCGACTCGGCCTGCGTCGTCCACATCTCGCAGGTAGCACCGTCCCAATCGTGAATGTCGTCGGGGGGCGGCACGTCGGTGCACGGCTCCTGGGGCGCGCCGCCAGAGCCCGTGATGCCACCGCCGCCGTTGACCGAGCCGCCCGTGCTGGCATTGCCGCCCGCGCTACTGACGATGCCGCCTGCTCCAGTCCCACCCACGCCGGGCGAATTGCCGCCGCTCGCCAGCGGACCGGCACCGCCGGTCGTGCCGACCGCCGTCCCGCCGGCTCCACCAGCGGAGGAGCACGGCTGGGTGACGCAGGCGCTGAGGTCGGTGCCGACGGGCTCGAGGCCGCAGCCGCCGACCAAGGTGAGCGCCAGGATCGACATCCCGAGGGACGCGGTGGTGAAGGATCGGCGCGTGCGGCGCAAAGACGAAGGGGCAGTTTTATCCATGTTTCCTGGTCAGGGTTGGGCGGCGGGGGAGTGCCGCGAAACTCGAGGGGGACAGGGCCGCCGAGAGCAAACAAGCGGGAGCGAGCGGAAGCGACACGAATGGCTGCGCCGCCCGCCGGAGCACAGCGAAGCCAAGGTAGCCAAGGGGCCCACCCGTCGCCTCCCAAATCCTGCCGGGCCCGGCGAAATCGGACATGGAGGAGGGCACGCAGCTGCACAATTTCGGCGGCAGCGCTTTCCAGTCGTGCCATCCACTTTACGGTCACCTACGGCTGCCACCATCGCCGCCGCCCGGCTGACGGCCCGAACGGCACTTCAATAGCGCCGCCCGAAGTCGATCTAGTGAGCAGTCGCCGATGGGCGGCGTGGCCGCGGCCAGCAATCCCATCGCTCGTGGTGCGGCAGAGTGCTCTAGCGGAGAGGGCGGGATTCGAACCCGCGGTGGACTTTTGATCCACGCCCGCTTAGCAAGCGGGTACCTTCGGCCACTCGGTCACCTCTCCGGAGTGGGGGAGCCGGAAGCTAGCGGGGAGCGGACCGATTGCAAGATTGATCGTGATGCCGGCCGCTTGGTGGCGCGCCCGGGCGCTCAACAGCTGCCATGGCCGCGGGGCGGGAAGATTTTCCCCGGGTTCATGACGCCCCGAGGATCGAACGTCGCCTTCAGCCTCTCCTGCAGGTCGAGTAGGGCCGGCGGCTGCTCGAGCGGCATGAACGGCGCCTTGCTGAGGCCGATCCCGTGCTCGCCGCTGAGGGTCCCGCCGAGGGCCACGGTGGCCCGGAAGAGCGCGTGGATGGCTTGGTCCACCCGGTGCTTCTGACCGGCATCGTCCCACAGGAAGTTCACGTGCAAGTTGCCGTCGCCGGCATGCCCGTACGAGAGCGCGTCGATGGCGTACTGCTCGCCGAGGCGCTGCACTTCGCTGACGAGATCCCCGAGGCGCGTGCGGGGAACCACCACGTCTTCGCTGAGCTTGTGACGCGCACGCGCGCGCACAGCCACGCTCATCTGCTTGCGACAAGCCCAGAGCTTCGTCCGCTGCGCTGCCGACTGAGCGACGACCACGCTGCTGGCTCCCGATTGGTGACAGGCTGCGTCGATGAGCTCCGCTTGGCGCAGCGTCTCGTCTTCGCCGCCGTCGACTTCGATCAAGAGCAGTGCGCCGGCGTTCGGATCGAGATCGGCGCCGGTCATGCGCATGATCTGCAGCGTCTTTTCGTCCAAAAACTCCAAGCAGCGCGGCAGTACACGAGCGGCCACGATGGCGCCCACTGCGCGCGTGGCCTCCGTCATGCTCGGAAAGAGCGCGAGCATCGTGAGCACCGTGGGTGGCTTGGGGATGAGCGCGAGCGTGATGGCGCCGAACGTCGCCAGCGTTCCCTCGCTCCCGACCAGGAGCGAGGTGACGTCGTATCCGGTCACGCCCTTGCGCGTGCGACGTCCCGCCTGAAAGCGTGTGCCTCCTGCCAAGAGCGTCTCGATTCCGAGCACGTAGTTCCTCGTGGCGCCGTACTTCAGCGCGCGCGGGCCAGCTGCATTCTCGGCGACGTTGCCGGCGATGCAGCACAGGTCGGCCGAGTTTGGGTCGGGTGGGTAGAACCACCCCTCGGCCTCGACCAGGGCGTGCAAGTCCGACAGGACGACTCCCGGCTCCACGACGACGAGTCCTTCGTGTCGGTCGAACTCGAGCACGCGACGCAGGAGATGCGTGCAAAGGACGATGCCGCCCGGAGCGGGTACCGCGCCGCCCGTGCGACCACTCCCGCCAGCGCGCGGCGTGATGGGGACCCCGGTCTCGTGCGCGATTTCGAGCGCGACCTGCAGGTCGTCGACCGTCTCGGCGAGCACGACGGCCGATGGCGTGCCGCCCACTAGGCCAGAGTCGTCCGTGAGGTACTCGGCGGCCATCTCGGAGCCGGTCTGCATGCGCGAGCCCAGCCTCCGGAGCAGGAGCGCCTGGGCACGCTCGATCTCTACCGTCGTCATCACGGCTCCGCGTCGGACGCATCACGGAGGATGTGCCGCCGGTAGTGCACGAGCTCCGCGATCGACTGTTCGATGTCGAACAGCGCGTCGTGCTCGGCGCTCTTCGGCTTGTCGTACATGCGCGTGGGGTACCAAAGCTGGGTCAGGACCTTGAGGCTGCTGACGTCCACCATGCGGTAGTGCAGATACCCAGCGAGTGCGGGCATGTAGCGATCGATGAACTTGCGGTCCGAGTGGATGGTGTTGCCACAGAGCACGGGTTGGTACGCGCACCAGCCGCTCACCCGAGCCAAGAGCTCTTGTTCGGCGCGACGGACCTCGGTCGTCGAGGCACGGACGCGCGTCAAAAGGCCCGTTTTTTCGTGCATGCTGCGCACGAACGGGACCATGTGCGAAAGGGCCGCTTCCGGCTGCCAAATATCGACGACGTAGCGCTCGAGCGGCTCGAGCTCTGCACTCGTGACGATGAGCGCCGCCTGCAGGATGCTGTCGACGTTGGGATCGAGTCCCGTCATCTCGAGATCCATCCAGACGAGGTTGGTCTTCGCTTGCTGGCGACGGGAAGCTTCCATGCGCTGTCATTCTAGCGCCCGGAGCGCCCGACTTGAACCTGGGTCGGGCGCATCTGACGACCCGTCGGGCTGCGTGCTGGCGCCGAGCGCGCCCTGCCTAGCCTTTTGCTGCGGCCGCGCGTGGCAGCACGATGCGCGGCTTCTGTGGGTGAGCGCGGTAGAGGAGCAGCAGGTGGCCGATGCGCTGCACGCCGCGGGCGCCGAGCTGCGCTTCGATTTCGGCCAGCATCGCCTCCGGCGTTTGTTCGTCGTCTTTGGGCAGCTTGACCTTGATCAGCTCGTGCGCCGTGAGCGCGCCGTCGATTTCACGCAGAACGGCGGCGGTCAGGCCGTGGCGGCCCATTTGGACCACGGCCTCGAGTCCGTGGGCGAGCGCACGCAGGTGGCTCTTCTGCTTGCCCGTCAGGGGGGCGGCGGAATCGGTGGCAGAGCGGGGGGCCATGAGGGCGAGCCCTTAGCACAAGCTCGCCCAATAGGCGGCGAGTTCGGGCGGAAAGGGGGCTTCGACTCGATGGGGCTGCCCCGTGGTCGGATCCTGAAAATGGAGCTCGGCGGCGTGCAGCGCCAGCCGCGGAGCGGTAGGCAGGTCAGCCTGACCGGGGCCGCCGTACCGACGGTCGCCGAGGATCGGGTGGCCGGCGGCCTGGGCGTGGATGCGGATCTGGTGCGTGCGGCCCGTCTCCAGCTGCGCCTCGACTCGAGTGGCGGCTGGAGCGCGCTCGAGCACGCGAAAATGCGTCCGTGCGGGACGTCCCGCCACCGCGGTGTCCTGGCTGAAATCCGCAGCGACGGACCCGGCCAAGAGCGCGACGTAGGTGCGCCCGAGGCTGCGCTGGTCGAGCTGCTCGGAGAGCGCGCGAGCCGCGGCTTTCGTTCGTGCCACGAGGAGTGCGCCGCTGGTCTGCGCGTCGAGTCGGTGCACCAGAAAGAGTGGTCCGACGGTCTTGCCGAGAAAGTGCAGCAGGTCCGCCTGATCCGTCTCGGGCGTGGGCGCGCTGAGAAGACCGCTCGGCTTGTCGACGACCACCACGTCCGCGGTGAGGAGCAGGATTGGGATTTGTGGTGGTGCCTTCTCGGGCCCAGAGGGGACGTGCGGGGGCGCGAGGTGCACCTCGATCGTCTGCTCGGCGCGCACGATGCGTCCCGCGACCTTCACGCGGCTCTTGGCCAGGAAGACGCTGCCGCGGGCGATCAGGCGGCGGGCCTCGGCGCGCGACGTGTCGGGCAGAAGGCGCGCGAGCGCTTGATCGAGGCGCAGCCCCGCGACTTCTGATGAGACGCGCACACGCAAGGTTCGGCCGGGAGGCACGCGGCCTCTTATGGCCTACGCCCAGATGCGCCGCTAGCAGGGCGGCGGAGTGCTTCCTTCAGCATCTGACGGCGTGCTTCGCCGCGCGAGGCAAGGCGTGCACGAGCGGTACGAAGACTTTTGCCGTTCCACGGGTGCCCTGGTAAGGCCGGGGGGCGCGGATGATTGCTCTCGGCATCGATCCAGGGACCAGGAATCTCGGCTGGGGTGTGGTCCAGCGCACGGGGCAACGGCTCGTGCACGTCGCTCACGGTGTGATTCGGCTGCCCGCCGATGCAGCGCTGTCTGTGCGACTACTCGAGATCTCGTGTCAGCTCGACGAGGTCATCCTCCAGCATCAGCCCGTGGTGGGTGCGGTCGAAGGCATCTTCTTCGACAAGAATGCCCAAAGTGCAGCCAAGCTGGGTCATGCGCGCGGCGTCGTTTTGCTGGGTCTCGAGCGGCGCGGCGTCGTCGTGCGCGAGCACGCTCCGGCCAAGGTGAAGCGCGCACTCGCGGGGAACGGTCAGGCTGAAAAAGGGCAGGTCGCGCGCATGGTCGCTGCGGTGCTCGGGCTGCCAGCGCTGCCGCCTGCGGACGCGGCTGACGCGCTGGCCCTCGCCATCACCGAGCTTCGACTCGACCCGCGAGCGCGTCAGCTGGAAGATCGGCAGAGCGCACGTCGGCGCTTGCAGGTGCCGCCTCACCTGGCCGAAGCCATCCGCCGGGCGCGCGCCCAGCGCGGCTGAACGGACAGGTCGCTCCCAGGGGCTCCCGGACAGGGACCTCCGGGACAGGGGGGCTGGAAACCGCCCAAACTCGACCCAGGGCCGCGGGTGCGGAGGGAAGTGCGGCGCGGGCGGAATCGTATGGTAAGGGAGCGGTCGGGACGAACCCGGCCCCACCCATCGTCAGCCCTCATGCAGCACCGCATTTTCAGCCGCTTCCTCCTGCCCGCCGCGTTCGGGCTCTCGCTCGCTTCGGCGGCCTTGGCCGCGCCGCACGGCCTCGCACCTCTGGCTGGGCTCGGCGCTCCCGTGCTGGCGCAGGCCGCCAAGCCCGCGCCCATGACGGCGAGCGAGCTGGCCGACCGCGTGCAGCATTTCTACGATCAGTCCAAGACGTTCAAGGCCAAGTTCAAGCAGCGTTACTTCATCGCGGCCTACAACAAGTTCAAGGACTCGAACGGCAACGTCGTGTTCGAGAAGCCAGGCAAGATGAGCTGGCGCTATCAGAACAGCGGCAATCGCGTCGTCTCGGATGGTAAGACGATCAAGGTCTACGAGGCCGAGAACAAGCAGATGTACGAGCAGAACATCGACAAGAGCCAGTACCCGGCGGCTCTCGCGTTCCTGCTCGGCGGCGCCAAGCTGAAGAAGGAGTTCAAGCTCGAGAAGCTCGACCCGAGCGCGCTCGGCTTCGAGGGCGGGTACGTCCTTTCGGCCGAGCCCAAGGAGCCCACGCCTGCATTTCAGAAGATGCTGCTCTACGTGGATGGCGCCACCTTCCAGGTGCGGCGGGTGCTCATGATCGACGCCCAGCGCAACCGCAATCGCTTCGATTTCGAAGAGCCGGTCGTCAATCAGCCTGTTGCTCCCGCGGAGTTCGTGTTCACGCCGCCGCCCGGGACGCAGGTCATCAAGCCGTAATCTGCCGCTGTCGGCCCATCTGCCGCCTCTGGCCTGCTCGATCAGGACAACGCTGGTAGACTCGGCTCATGCTCACTCTCAGCGAGTTTGCCTCGCCGCTCGGACTGCTTGCGGTCGCCGAGTGCAAGGAGCGAATCCTGGCCGTGCACTTCGGCGGGACGCAGAGCTTGCTCGAGGTGCACCCGGAGCTGCGTGAGCGGCCTTGTCGGCAGGAAGCACCGCTCGGCCGCGCCGGCCAGAACTTACGCGACTACTTGGAAGGTCGGGTGGAGGCTCCGCACGCCAAGGTCGACTTGAGCCTCGTGAAGAGCGAGTTCGATCGCTTGGTGCTCAAGCGGCTCTATCGTACCAAGCGGGGCGAGACGATCTCGTACGCTGAGCTGGCAACGGCGGTGGGCAAGCCGCAAGCAGCCCGCGCCGTTGGCGGCGCCATGCGCAGGAATCCATTGCCGATCCTCGTTCCGTGCCACCGGGTGCTGCGCGCTGGCGGCGAGCTCGGGCATTACACCGGCGGCGTGGACAAGAAGGTGTGGCTGCTCACGTTCGAGGGTTTCGAGCTCGTCCAGGCGGGAACGGACGGGATCGAGAGGCTGCGCGTCACCCGCGCAGCCTGATGCCGAGCTCGAGGGGGAGCAGCTCGCGCCGGAGTGTCACACCCCGGCGCGTTCGGGTCGCGCTTTTCAGCGGATGATGTCGCCGCAGCCGAAGGACAGCTGCACCGTGGCGCCAGCGCTCTGCTTCAAGCGGTCGCAGGTGGCCGGGCAGAGGTCGATCTGCGTCATGGTGTCGTTGAAGTTCCAGCCGGTGTCGCAGGCGCCTTCGGCATCTCGCAGGAACGCGCTGGCGGTGCCATCGCCCCAAACGGCGATCAGGTTCGTGTCGGCTGGATCGAGCGTCTTGCCTTCGGGCGGCTCGGGCACGACGAAGGAGCAGGTGTCCACGACCTGGCCAGCGACCGCCGCCAAGCCCTCGGTGAGGGCCGTGCTGAAGTCTTCTTCCTGGGTCATGTCCATGTGGCAGAAGTTCGGGCCCGCTTCCACGCAGTTCGCCTGCGCCGTGCCGCCTTCGATGGCGGCCTTGGAGAGCCAGGGGCGCTTGTCCATGCCGTCGGAGCCGACTTCGCTGCCGGGCGAACCGATGATGAAGGTGCGAATGCCCTGCGCCTTGGCGGCCGTGACGGAGTCGATGATGGGTTGGGTATCGACGTCGAGCACGACGTTTCCGTTGATGCAGCCGGGGGGACACGCGTCGCCGAAGCAACCCACGGGACACGCGCACGCTGAGCAGCCCGCCGGATCCAGCTCGCAGCCGTCGGCGCACGGAGGCGGCGTCGGCTCCGAAAGGCAGCTCTCGGCCATGGTCGGCGCGCCGTCGGTGATGAGGAGCATGAACTTCTGATCGCCGGCGGCCTGGTAAGGAACGAGGCTCTGCTCGAGCGCATACTTGTAGGCATCGTGCGTCGGCGTGTAACCGTCGACCTGCGCCGTCATGAGCGAGGTGTCCAGGTCCGCACGGTGCGTGGAATCACCCTCGCCGAGCTCCGCAATCGGGACGATCTTGTCGACGGCGACGCACTCCTCCAGCGGGCGCGCCACCGGTGGATTGACGAGTGTCACCGACCGGTTCGGGTAGTACAGGATGCCCACTGCCGCGGAACCGGGGAGACTCTCGAGCGCGAGGCTCAGTGCGTCCCGCGTAACGGTCCAGCGGTTCTCGCCGATGCCGCCACCCGGCGCCGGGTCGAGCATGGAGCGGCTCACGTCGACGACGAGCTGCAACACTGCCGGTAGGTTCTCGCCCTCCTGCGTCCAGCCCGTGCACGAGCCATCGTCGATGGCGGCCAGCTGCTCGGGCGTGAGCTGGATCTCGCCGCCTGCAGTCGAGGCCGTGCCGCCGGATCCCAAGTTGCTGCCGAGGTCCGAGCCATCGAGGGTGTTGTTGTCGCCACCCGTGGAGCTCAGGTCGGAACCGCTACCGCCGCCCACGCCGGGGCCCGCCGTGCCGCCCGTTCCGGCGACGTCGGTGGGGCCCGCATCTCCTGGCGTGCCGGATTGTCCGCCGCAGGCGAGCGGGACGGCGGCGACGAGGGCCGACAGGAGGCCACGCTGCACAATAAGCTTCGTTCGTGAGATCATGATGATGCCTCCGCTCGGCCCAGAGAGGGCGGAGCGAGTCATGGGTACCGCAGGGTTCTCGGGAGCGGCGCTTGGGGCACACGCCGCTTCCATTCTTCTGCCCACAGCTATCCTACCTTCGGCGGCCGTATGCCAGCCAAAAAGGCCGGCAAACAGCCAGAATCCGGCTGATCTCTTGCGAGCCGAAAATTCTCGCTCGGCCTCACGGAGGCCTCCCAAAGCGGCGGCCTGACCCCAAATGCAGCACGAGCTCCCTCGGGAGGGAGCTCGTGTTCTTTTCGGCTGTGCTGCTGCTTCGACCGTGCCCACGATTCACAAAGAAAAGTGAGCCATTCGGAGAGCGAGCGGTTCTACTTGGTGACGACGTCGATCACTTCGGTGCCGCAGCCGAACGTCAGCTGCACCGTGGCGCCCGAGTCGAGCTTCACTTCGTCGCAGGTGGAGGGGCAGAGCTCGACCTGACCTTCGTCGTTGAAGGTCCAGCCGGTGTCGCATCCGCCGACGTTGTCGGGGAGGTAGAGCGACGCACTGCCGGAGCCCCAGGTGACGACCAGGTTGGTCAGGGTCTTGTCGATCGTCTCGTCCTCCGGAGGATCGGGGACGGCGAAGGTGCAGCTGTCCACGACTTGGCCGGCGATGGCAGCCAATCCGGCGCGCAGCGCGGAGCTGAAGTCCTCTTCCTGAGTCATGTCCATGTGACAGAAATCAGGCCCGTCGACGTCGCAGCCGTCGGCTGCCGTTCCGCCTTCGACCGCCGCCCGTGAGAGCCAAGGCCGCATGTCGCCGCCCGTCTCTTCCGAGGACTCCTCGCTGCCCGGGGACCCGATCAGGAACGTGCGAATGCCCTGGTCGTGGGCGCCCGCGATCTCGTCGATGATGGGCTGGGTGGGCATGTCGATGACGTTGCCCTGCTCCTCACCTCCCGAGACGCAGCCTTCGGACATGGTCGGAGCGCCGTCCGTGATGAGCAGCATGAACTTCTGGTTGCCGTTCGCCGTATAGGGGACGAGGCCTTCGTTCAGCGCGTGTTGGTATGCGTCGTGGGTTGGCGTGTAGCCGGCCGTCTGCGCGTCGCGCAGCGAGTCCTGCAGCGTGTCCCTCTGCTCGGAATCGGCCTCGCCGAGCTGCGCGATCGGCACTCGTGCGTCGACGTCGATACAAGCATCGATGGGCTGCGGATCGGCGCTGAACTGGACGTCGCCGTTCGGGTAGTAGAGGACACCCACGGCCACCGACGCCGGGAGCTCTTCGATGGCCTGGCTGAGGGCATCGCGCGTCACCTCCCACTTGCTTTGGTTGGTGCCAGGAGCTTGTTCGGTCATCGAATAGCTCACGTCGACGACCAGCTGCAGGGTGGCGGGAAGGTTCTCGCCCTCGGCGGCCCAGCCCGTACACGCCGCCTGCTCGATGGCTGTGATCTGCTCGGCCGTGAGGTCGACCTTGCCGCCCTCGCTCGTGTCGAAATCCGGATTGCCGGTGTTGGACCCGTCGGTGTTGAGGCCGTCGCTCAGATCGGTGGAGTTCATCCCGCCGGTGCCACCGCTGTCGTCGCCGCTCCCGCCACACGCGACCGCCAGCGCAGCGGCGCCGAGAGCAACCAGCACACCTTCGAGGCCGTAGGTTTTACGATTCAGGATTTTCTTGGTCATACTGGATCCGCTTGTCGAGAAGGCCGTTGGTTTCTCTTGGTCGCCGATGCCCCTGCCCTTCGTGCAGAGGATCGAACGTCCACAGTCTCGGGGCCCGTAAGGAAGGGTTCGGCCCAGCGTACGAGTATGGTACCTCGGCTCGGCTTTCACCAGGCATCCCGGACTCCTACAGCCTGAGATCTCGCTTCCACCTGCAGTTCGGAGCGATCTTTCCTTCAGCAGTAGAGTTTTGTGCTGACCCTACATGTGCGCACACAGGCTCGTTCGCACGCGCGCGCGCAGGCTGCCCACACTCGAGGCTCCCTGTCGAAGACTTCGCGCGCCGCGGTCCTGGAGCGCGACCACGCGCGCGGGCGGCTCGCGCGGATGAGTCTGCCTTCGCGGAGCTCACTCGAGCGGCAGTGCCGCCGTGACGCCGTCCGCGATGGTCTGGCAGTAGCGCTCCAGATCGAGGTCGTCCCGCTGCGTGCCGAAGGGCTCTTCTACGATCGAATCGATGAGCTCGACGCCGAAGAGGAAGAAGCAGATCAAAAGGACGACGGGAAGGGTCCACCAGCCATTGCTCGGCAGGAGGATCCAGGGCGCGGCCAGCACGTTGAGGGCGAGCCCGATGCGCAAGAGGCCCTTGTAGGAGGGAGACAGGGGCGTATTCCGAATCTTCTCGCAGCCCCCGCACACGTCGAGCAGGCCCGACGCGGGGCCATCGAGAATCCAGAGCACCGCGTCGTCGATGTGTCCGTCGCGTTTGAGCTGTGCGAGCGCGGCGAACAGTCGACGTGCCAAGTCGAGCGGAACGTGAGGGGCGCGCTGCGCTTCGTGGGAAAACCCATCGAGGTCCTGCAGCGCGAACGCCTCACCGCGGAGATGGCGCCTGAGTGCGTGAGGGAAGGCCACCAGGATGCGCGCCACTGGCGACTGGTTCATCACCTCGGCGGGCACGAATGCCGCGCATTTGGCAGCCAAGTTGCGGCTGTCGTTGACCAACTTGCCCCAGAGACCACGGGCCTCCCACCAGCGAGCGTAGGCCGTCCGATTCCGGAAGCTCAGAAGTAGGCCGAGGACGATGGTGTTGAGCAGGCTTTCCTCTTCGATGCGCGCGAGGCCCGGCAGACGATAGGTGAAGAGGACCCAGCCGGCCGCCGAGTAGTACGCGGCGACGCCGAGCAGCAGGATGGCGAGCCGCTTGCCAACGACTGGCAAATCGAAGGTCTCCCGAAGAGGCCAGGGCGTCATCTCGGGCGAGAGCCTACGCCCCGCCGAACCTCGGACCAAGGTGCCGGCCAGCAGAGTGCGAGCCAGCAGAGCGCGAGCCAGCAGAGCGCGAGCCAGCAGAGCGCGAGCCAGCAGAGCGCGAGCCAGCAGAGCGCGAGCCAGCAGAGCGCGAGCCGGCGGCCCGCACCCTGCCTGAGCACGAAGCCTCAGCCGAGGACCTGCGACTCGCAGCCGACCACGATCTCGATCGTGCCGCCGCCGAACATGCCGCACGTTTCGGGGCAGATGCGGATCTCGGTCGGCTCGTTATTGTTGTCGTAGTACCACCCGCCGCTGCCGCAGCTGCCGCTATCGGGCATCTTGAAGATGATCTCGGGCGTGCCGTTCTTCGGCGTGAACACCACGTTTACCTCGTCGGGATCCACGGTCTGCCCGAGCGGCGGCTCCGGAATGTCGAAGCTGCAGAGTGCGGGGCTATTGGCCACACGCTTGAGACTCGTCGTCAGGTCTTCGACGGCGGTGGGGCAGTCGTTGACGAAGAAGGCGTCGTTCGTGCCACCGGCGTCGGCCACGCGCTTGAGGTTCGACACTTCGCCGATACCGACGACGAAGGTGGTGATGCGCGGGTCGCCCTCGAGGAACTCGGCGGCGACTGCTTCGAGCGAGCTGATGGCCGTGTCGTCACAGTCGTCGGCGTCCGTCGTCGGATCGGTGGGGTAGCCATCCGTGGCGAACACGACCACCACCGGACGTTCCGGATGCTCGTCGGCCCACTGCTGTGCATAGGTGAGCGCGCCGGTGAGGGCTGGCACCGACGGCGTTAGCCCGCCATACGTCGGGATCAATGCGCCATCGCTGGTCTCGGTGGTGTTCTCGTCGATCGAGTCGGTGAGAGGGCCGGCGTTGTTCGACAGGAAGTCGATCTCGACGTCCGGCACCGCATACGCATCGACGTCACAGGCTTCGTCCCCGAATTTGGGGAAGTAACCGATGCCGACGCGCAGGTTTTCGGAGCTAGGATCGTTGAAGAAATCCTTCAGCGCCGTGGTGATGGCCTCCCAGCGCGTCGGTGAGTCTGGGTCGCTCTCGACTACGTTGTGATCTCCCATCGACACGGAGCGATCGACGAGGAAGAAGATGTCGGCTTCCGAAGCTTCGCTCTCGAACGAAGCGCCGGTGCAGTCGTCGAACTCCGGGAGGTCGGTGCTGCCCGAACCACCGAGATTGCCGCTCCCCGGGGCGTCCGACGAACCGCATGCATCGTCCGGGTCGTTCGTCGATCCGGAACCGCCCGTGCTCGAGCCGTTGCCGCCGCTGCTCGATCCATTGCCGCCGCTGCTGGTGCCATTGCCCCCCACGCCGCTGTCGGTGCCGTTTCCGCTGGCGCCGCTGCCGCTGTCGGTGCCGTTTCCGCTGGCGCCGCTGCCATTATCGCTGCCGTTGTCGCTGCCACTATCGTTGGGGTCGCTGCCACACGCGAGGCTCAGAGAGCCGGCGATCGCACCGATCCAAAAGGCGGCGAACAAGTGTCGCCTCACGGAGGGTTCGAGGGCACTGACGTGGAGTTGCAAGTTTTTCATGCGGTCACCTCGGAAGAGAAGCGGGCAGGGTTTTGCGAAACAGGGAAAGTCGCGCGTGGAATGGTGTGCGATCCGTTGGTTCGGCAGGCAGACATTTGCTGACTAGTGAAGTGGCAAGTCGTTCCGCACCTTTGCGGAGTCGAGTGCAGTGCGCGCGCGAGCAGAGAGACGGAATTTATGGACCAGGTCTTTGCTAGGCGCTAGACGTCATATAAGACTGACAATCCCTTCCCGTATCTCTTTCGCTGGACGAGAGGCTCAAAATGAAACGACGCGCACCGCTGGCACTGCTTCTTTTGGCTAGTTCTGTATTCCCCATTTCTTGCTCCGACGACCCCGACGACGCGGGCTCGGATAGTGGAACGGGCGGAGCGGGAACTAGTACCGGCGGCGGCATCTCCGTCGACGGCTCCACCGGCGGCCAAGGCGAAGGTGGCGAAGGATCGGGCGAGCCAGCGGCTTGCCAGCAGTTCCAAGGCCTCGAACAGTGCGGTCTCGACCAGCTCAGTGCCGAGACGACGCCGGTGAACGTGCTCCTGCTGCTCGACAAGAGCGGCAGCATGGACTCCATGCCGGATGGCGCTTCCACGACTACATTGTGGGACGCCGTCAACACCGCGCTCGAGGATGCGCTCGAGCAAGCCAGCCCGGCAGTGTCGTTTGGCCTCCAGCTCTTCCCTGGTCAAAGCGTGATCAAGGACTGTGACGGCGCCGACTGCTGCGGCATCGGCACGACCGGTGTCGACGTCGAGGTCGGTCCTGGCGACGAGCCGCGCGTCGCAATCCTGGATCGCCTCTCGCGCACGCAGCCGGGTGGCGGCACGCCCACGGCTGACGCCCTCGCGGCGGCCTACCAGTACTACACGACGGGCGCCGGTGCTGAGCTCGACGGTGGCAAGTTCGTGCTGCTCGCCACGGACGGCGGCCCGAACTGCAACGAGGGCGCCTCCTGCGAGGCGGAGGCGTGCACGCTCAACATCGACGGCAACTGCAACGTCGATCCTCTCAACTGCTGTGCCAGCACGCCAACGGGCTGCTTGGACGACGACCGTGTGCTGGGTCAGATCGAGCAGCTCTACTCGATCGGCGTCGACACGTTCGTAGTCGGCTTGGCCGGCACCGAGGAGTACGCGGCGCAGCTGGACGCCTTCGCCGAGGCTGGCGGACGCGCGCGTGAAGGTGCCGACGACAAGTACTACAAGGTCGCGGCCACCGGCAGCGCGGCTGGTCTCACCGACGTGCTCAACGACATCACGCGGCAGCTCGTCCAGCAATGCGACGTCGAGCTTGCTCCTGGCGACTTCGACCTGAACGAGCTGAACGTGGCCGTCGACTGTTCGGTCATTCCCTTCGATTTGCCTGTGGAGTCGGGTGAAGGTGGCAACGCCGGCTCTGCCGGGGACCCGAACGACGGCCCGAGCTACTGGTGGATCGATGGCCTCGAGAACGGCGAGATTCCCACGGTGCATCTGGGCGGCGACATCTGCGCGACCATCCAGTCGACCGGCGTCGAGCGCATCGACATCTTGCGCGGTTGCCCGACGGTCAAATGATGCCGGCGCGCCGGCAGGGTGCGTTCGCGCACCCTGCCCGGCGATGACGCGAGCGCGTGCGGTTGAGGCGCCCGCTGACCCGGCGAGGCGGAGCTGAGAGAAGGGCGCGGCGACGGCGAGCGGCCGAGCCGCCCGGCCGAGCCGCCCGGCAAGGCGGTCTCAGCCCGTGAGACGCTTCACTTCGGCACGACCGCTCGAATCCAAGAGCAGGTAGGGCCGTCCGGTCCGCGCGAACGCGAAGGAGCCGAGGTTCACATAGCCCGGTTGCTCGGACGGCACGTGAGAGTGGCCGAACACGACCAGGGAACATTCGGTGAGCCCTCGAATGCGCTCGGCGGCGGCGGCGAGAGCCGAGACCGGGCCTTCCTTGTGGCGCTGCTGACGGGCACCGCTGGCCAAGAGATAGCCGAGACCCACCGTCGCAGCGGCTGCGCCCGGAACGAGCAGCGGCGGCAGCGCGACGCTGGCGGCCAGCAGGGAGGCACCGAGTCCTGCGCCGCCGCCTGCCAAGATGCGATCGAAGTACAGGCGCAGGAACGTGTCCCGGAAGTCGTGGTGCGTGGGGCGAGGTGCAAGCGCGAGCAGTGCCTCCAGCGTGTTCACCGACAGGCCCGTACGCTGCGCGTGCAGCGCGAGCTCCTGGCCGCCCGCATGGCGCGCAGCCTCATGGAGCGGCCCGTGGGTCATGCTCTCGACGCACAACTTCGCGGCTGTACGGAAGTAGCCGAGTACGTGAGTGGGCGTTCTCAGTCCCCACTTCTTCGCCGCCAAGCGCAGCCCCGATCGCGGCGTCAGCTCGTGCGCGTGCGCGAACTCGAGTGCGCCGCTCGGAACCAGGAAGCGTCGCACGAGCGCGGTACCCAGGCCTTCACTTTCGGCGCTGGGTGGGGACAGCGGATGGTTCGGTGCGCAGTCGGGGTCGTAGACGTGGCCGTGCTCGACGTGCGCAGAGCCATGCCGACAGAACCAAGGCACGACCGAAAGTTGGCGTTCGTCGGGCGGCTCCAGCGCGTCCCGGAGCGTGGCAGCAACCTCGGGCGTTGCGAGCTCGGCGTCGTGATTTCCGGCCACGAAGCAGAGGCGGCCCCCCTGCGCGAGGTGACGACGACACGCCTGCACCCAATCGACATGGGTAGTCAGAATGCGCCGAATGGTACTGCTTGGATGATCGAGATGCGGCGTTTGCGATAAATCGAAAATGTCGCCGACGAGATACACATCGGCGTTCGAGGTTTCGCCCATCAGGCGCGCGAGCGCTCGCGACGTCGTCCGCCCGTGCTCGGGCGACAGATGGACGTCGCTGGTCAGAAGGGCGGGCCGCATTGCTCGAGGTCATGTAGCAGGCCGGCCGGAAAGCACCTGTTCTTCGAGAACTTGCGGACACGACAGCGGCCCCTTGGCCCATCTGCGGGGGGAGGCGAGCCGGGCTGGCCCGACCTGGCCTTCCTTGGTGGCGCCCTGTAGGCTCGCACGGGCGGCGGGCCCCGGTTGCACGGCGCCCGCGACCCCCTGACCTGGATGAAACTCTTCGGAACTTCGTTCTGGCCGGCCGCAGCGGCCTCGCGCACGGTCGATCGTGGCCTGGCCTCGCTCGCGCGGGCCGTCTGGCCACTCTTGGACGGGCTGGAAGACAGCCTCGATGAGCGCGCGGAGGCTCCCGGCTGGGCTCCAGCGCCTTTGCACACGCGTCGCGCACGAACGAAGCCGCCGCTCGGCTGGCCCCGACGCACCGACTCGCTCTGCCCCGTCTGCGTCAAGGAAGCGCGGAATGCGGTCGTCAATGGGACGCTCGACTACGAGCAGTTCTTGAGCGCGCACCCGGGTGAGATCTCTGCCGACATCGTGCAGCGGGACGACCAGATCTGGATGGTGAAGGAGTGCCCGCGTCACGGACGCTTCGAAGACGTGATGTCGATCGACGTCGGCTTCCTCGAGCGCATCGAGCGACTGTTCCCTGGACGCGACTTCGAGGCTGCTCCGACGGCCCTTCGTCGTCACGGCAAGTCGAGCATCAAGTACGGTCGAGGCTCGGTTTTGACCGTGGACCTGACCAATCGCTGCAACATGATGTGCGATCCGTGTTTCATGGACGCCAATCAGGTTGGCTACGTCCATGAACTGTCGCTCGAGGACGTGCAGCGCATCCTCGACGACAGCATGCGCATCAAGCCGCGTCGCCAGATGAGCGTGCAGTTTTCGGGCGGAGAGCCCACGCTGCACCCGCATTTCCTGGACGCCATCCGTTACGCGCGACAGATCGGATACTTCTCGGTGCAGTGCGCCACCAACGGCATCCGCTTCGCCGAGGACCCGAGCTTTGCGGCCGAGGCCAAGGCAGCCGGGCTGCGGCTCTGCTACCTGCAGTTCGATGGCGTCACCAACCAGGCCAACAGCCACCGCAAGATCAAGAACCTCTTCGATGTGAAGTTGCGCGCGATCGAGAATCTGGCCGCGGTGGGGATCGACGTCGTCTTGGTGGTGACGGTGGTGGGCAGCGTCAACGACGATCAAGTGGGACCGGTGGTCCAGTTTGCCATCGACAACGCGGACAAGGTCACCGTCGTTTCGTTCCAGCCCGTCAGCTTCACCGGTCGCGACGAAGACATCGCCGACGCCGACCGTGCGCGCCAACGCTACACATTGAGCCATCTGGCGCGAGATTTGAGCCAGCAGCTCGGCTACACCGAGCCGCAGCGCGACTGGTATCCGCTGAGCGCGATGAACTCGATCAGCGACGTGATCGACCGCCTGCAGGGCTCCGACGCGCAGTTCGGTGCACTGAACTGCGGGTGCCACCCCAATTGCGGCATTGGCACCATTCTACTCGTGAACAAGCGCACCAAGGTGTGCGTGCCGTTGGCTGAGTTCTTGGACATCGAGCAGGTGCTGGCGGACTTCCAGGCCATCGCGGATCGCGGACTCAGCCGGCGTCTGACGCTGAGCAAAATGGCGCTGGCCCTCCTGCGCAGCTTCCGCCCAGAGAAGGCGCCGGAGGGCTACGGCCTCTACGAGCTCATTCGCCAGGTGCTGTCGCAAGCGGGCGCCAGCGGCAGCAAAGTCGGAGAGACGGAAGGCGACGCCCATCAGTTCGAGTGGCGCTTCTTGTTCGTCGCTGGCATGTGGTTCCAGGACCTTTTCAATTACGATTTTCGCCGTACGGAGATGTGCATCATCCCCTACGGCACCCAGCTCGGTGAAATCAGCTTCTGCGCTTACAACACGGGCGTCGGCTTTCGTCAGATCGTCGAGAAGATGCACCGCACGGCGAGCGTAGCCGAATGGTTCAAAGAGCACGGGCGACACCCGGTGCACGCGAACCATCGCGACTTGCCGCTCCCGCCCGGCGGCGGAACGGTGGTGGCTCGCGAAAAGCTGCGCTTGCCGCTCGTCGATTGAACCGGACCAGCTGCCGATCAGGACACTTCGGCGGTGAAGCCGGCGCGCAAATCGACCGGGCCGTCGAGCGGAGGCTTCTGCATGTGGCCGAGGAGGACGTAGCGACGCGCGCCGATGCGTTGCTCAGCGAGAGCCGGCAAGAGCGGGGCATTGAATAGCCCCACGCATGTGATCTTGTCGCCGAGTTCGGTGATGTGGGCGAGCGGATCGTCGGTACGCGTGACGTGCAGATAGCGGCCGACTGGCGGCACGAGCGTGCGCTCGGGCAGTGGGTCGAGCGCCACGAGGCCTCGTCCGGCGGGAAATGCGCAGCCGGCGTGGATCATGGTGTCCTCGTAGCGTCGCGCGTCGGCCGCCTCGCTCGGGTCCAGGCTGCCGCGGGGCACCGTTTGCTCCCAGGCGGTCAGGGCGCTTGCCAAGCGCCGACAAAAATCGAGCGCGAACTCGATGCTGCCCGAAAGAAGCACCATGCGTGGGCTGAGGCAGCCACGCTGATCGAAGGCGATCGTGTCTTGGGCGAGGGCGTCGGCCGCAGCGTCGAGCAAGCGCTCCTCGATACGCTCCGGTTGCACGACCACGGCGACGCCCATGCCCGGACCGTGACCGTGGAAGTGCACGCCCGATGGCAAACTGCCGCGGACCGTGTCGAGCGTGGCTTGCGTCCCGTAGGCCCAGAAATGGTCGCCCGGCTCAGGGGAGAGCGCGTCGACCAAGGTGAAGGCGCCACCCGAGAGCTCCGCCAACAAGGTCGGCAAGACCGGCTCACGACGGGAGGCTCGCACTCGCACGTCCGTAGACTGCAGGAGCCCGAGCAAGATGGCGCGGTAAGCTGCCGAGAACACGTTGGCGGAGAGGAGGACGTGAGCCCGGCGTGCGGGTGGGGCGCGGCGAAGCAGCTGCGCGAAGGCCGTTCGACCGGGGCCGACTTCCAGGCATTCGCCCAAGACGAGCTCGATGCCTTCTCTGGACAGGCCCGTGCTCATTGCGAGCTCGGACCGTGCGCGCTGACCGGCGGGATCGTCGGGCGACGCGATGCGCCTCGCAGCCTCGCGCAGTGCGAGCAGGCGCTCGAGCCTGGGGTCGTTCACGAGCGGATGCCTTTCGGGCTTCGGAGCAAGCCCTCGAAGGGAAGGGAACAGCCGCGGGGTTCGGCGCCTGGCCGACGACCCAGCAGCTGCAGGCCGTCAGGCGTGACTCGGACCAGGTCTTCGGTCACGACGCACACGGCCGAATCGACGTTGCCGAGGTCGACGAAACGCGCGACGCCCACTTCTCCCGGCGGGCGTGGCTCGTGGCTGACCGGATCCACCGCGGTGACGCGCAGCCAGGGCGGGGCGTGGTAGTGGAGGGCGCGCCCCACCTCGGGCCAGAACGTCGCACGGCGCGCGAGCGATGCGGGGTCCGTCGCGGCTGGGAGGGGCGACTCCACCGTCCAGGCTTCGTAGAGCTGGCTGGTGAGCTCCGTCATTCCGTACTCCGCCAAGATCGCGGTCTCCGGGATGCGCAGGGTGCGGGCTGCCAGGCGCCGAAGTTCACCCTCGTCGAGGTGCGTCCGCCTGCCTTTGAAGCCACCCGTGATCATGACCAAGCTGCCGCGCGGCAGATCGAGCTCCGCGTCCTCGTCGGCTTCGAGCAGGCTGGCCAGCGCGAAGCTGGTGGTGAGCAGGACGAGCGGCTCTTGGCGTGCGCGGGCCACGCGTGCGGCGCGGCGGAGGCCGCTCGTGTCCGGAGTGCCGCCCTGGAGGAGCCAGCGCTCGGGCGCTCGCGGCGAAAATGGCACCCCCGTGGGATTCGGCGAGAGGGCCCTGCCGTCGAACTCTTGCATGAAGAGCATCATCATGAAGCCGAGAGACGAGCTTGGGCTCTCCTCGGGCGCTCGGGCCAGCGCCACGACCACGGCCCGCTTCTGATGGCGGAAGAGCGTCTCGCGCGCGAGGCAGAGCGCGAGCGTCACATAGGTGTCGACGTCGCGGACGGCATGCCGCCCGGCCTGCTCCGCGGTGGTGCCGCTCGTACGAAACACGACAGCGTCGAGATCTTCCGGGTGCGCTGCGACGCGCGAGAAGCGGAACGCCTCAGCGGGGACCGCCGGCAGACGATCGACGGCGTCGAGCGAGCCGTCCCTGGCCGTGAGCAGCCGCGCGAATCCGGGGCAAACGTCGGCCTGGAAACGCGCAATGTCGAGAGCCAGGGAGTCGAAGTCGTCGGCGTCGGGCGGCAAGACGAGCGGGGGACTCGTGGCCAAGCGGGCGAAGCGCCGGACGCGCTCGTGCAGGCTGCTGCTCCTTTGCAGGGGCGAGCGCGGAACGCCCGATGGCGGAGGCGGAGCTTGCACGGCCGGCGTTTTGACCTCGAGTGCGGGCAAGCGCAAGGTTGTCGGCGCTCGCCACGTCCGATGTCGACCTGGAGTATCCTTCCCGAAGACGTTCCTGCTTCGGCCGTCCTTTTTTCCGAGCGGAGCGGCGTGCTGACGCGAGCCGACCTCGAGGCTTGGGCGCTCCGTCTGCGGGACCGGCCCGGGGTGGATGCCGACGGTCTGCCGCTCGGCAGTCAGGCGCCTTCCGCCGACTCGGGACTGCACGATCCGGCCCAGCTCTTGGCGGACATCCTTTCGACCTGGCCCCGCGGTGGGACGTTGGTTCTCGAAGGTGGTGGTCGACGCGTGTCGCTCGCAAGCGCTCCGCTCGAGCGCTCCGGCGCGGGAGCCGATTTTCGTGTGGAGCGTGACCAGGTGGTGATGCAGCTCTTCACCTCCGGCACGACGGGGCGCCCCGAGCGACACGACAAGACTGCTCAGCAGCTGCTCGGCGAAGCTCGAGTTCTCGTGCCTCTGCTTCAGCTGGGGACCGGAAGTACGGTCCTGTCGACCGTGCCGCTCCATCATTTGTATGGCTTCTTGTTCGGGTTGCTCGTGCCCATGCAGGCCGGCGCCCGAGTCGTCGTCGATGTTGCCGGCGACCCAGCCCGCTTTCATCCACATCGGGTGGCCGAGGCGATTCAGAGCTTCGGTGTCACCCACCTCGTGACCATTCCCGCGCACATTCAGAGTCTGGTGGACGCGCGCGCTCAGCTCATCGGCCTGAAGGAGGTCGTATCATCCGCCGCACCGTTGCCGGTCAGCTGGGCCAAGCAGCTCGAAGAGCTTTCTTTCGCGCGAGTGATCGACATCCTCGGTTCGACGGAGACGGGCGGAATTGCCTGGAGGCGGACGGCCCGCGACGAGCGCTATCGACCCTTGCCTGGCGTGACCGTCCGAGCGCTCGAAGGCGGCGAGCTCGAGGTCCAGTCGCCGTTTGCGGACGCAGAGCGCGCCATCAAGACGGGAGATCGAGTGCGTCTCGAGCCGGATGGTACCTTCGTGCATCTGGGCCGCGACGACGGCATCGTGAAGATTGGTGGCAAGCGCCTGTCGCTGCGGACGCTCGAAGCCGCAGCACTCGACGTTTCGGGCGTCACGGATGCCTTGGCATTCGTCAATGCCAAGGGCGGCGCGCGCAGTAGTGAGGTGTGGCTGGTGGTCGCAGCGATGGACTGCGAAAGACGCGACCTGCGAGCGGAGCTGACCCGGCGCGTGGAGCCGCTGCTCCTGCCGCGGCGGATTCGCGTGCTGCGCCGCCTGCCGCGGGATACCCGGGGTAAAGTGCCGCAAGCGCTGCTCAAGCGCTACGTCTCGCTGCCTGACTTCGACCTCGTGGACCTCAGCTGTGAGCCCTTCCGGGCCGAGCTCCGTTTGCGTGCGGACGCGCGCCGTCTGGTCGGCCACTTCCCGGGCGCGCCTGTGCTTCCCGCCGTGGCAGAGCTCCTGGATCTGATCGTGCCCGAGGTGCAGCGACAGGCTTCCGCCAGTGTATGCGGGGCACGCCGGCTCAAGTGGCACGCGCCGGTGTTGCCCGGGCAAACCTTGGTGTTCACGGTCGATCGAGCGGGCGGCGACCTCGGCAGGGACTACAAGTTTCGTTTGGCTACGCCAGAAGGCAGCGCGGTTGCGTCGGGCACGCTGATGACGCGGGCGGCCATCAAAGACCTCCGCTGATGCTCACGGTTTGCCCGGTGATGTAGGCGGCTTCGTCGCTGGCAAGGAACGCCGTCAATCCTGCCACCTCGTCTGGTGTGCCCAAGCGACGCATGGGAATGCGCTCGATCAGTGTTTTCTTGACGTCGTCGCTCGCGAAGTCGGTGTCGATGAGGCCCGGGGCGATGGCGTTGACCGTCACCTTCTTCTTCGCCACTTCGAGGGCGAGCGCGCGGGTGGCACCGATGAGACCGGCCTTGGCAGCGGCGTAGTTGGTCTGGCCGGGATTGCCGAGAATGCCCGAAATGGAAGCAATGCTGATGATGCGACCGAAACGCGCGGCCACCATGGGCATGACGAGTGGCTGAGTGACGTTGAAGAAGCCATCCAAGCTCGTTCGGGTGACGAGCTGCCAATCGTCCGGCTTCATGGTCGGGAGCACGGCATCTCGGGTGACGCCGGCCGCGTGAACGAGGACGCTGATGGTGTGTTGCGCGTTCAGCCGCTCGAGCTCTTGCCGGACTCGGGGTTGGTCGAGCACATCGAGGCGGGACAGCTCGCCCTGACCGCCTGCGGCCTCGATCGCCTCGAGCACGATGCGGGCTCTGGCCTCGTCGCTCCGGTAACCGAGGATCACGTGGTGATTCGCTCCCGCCAAGCGCCGGGCGATGGCCGCGCCGATCGCTCCGCTCGCACCCGTGATCAGCGCCACGCGGCGGCTCACGGGATGGCCTTTCTCACGAGCACTTCCGTACCACCGATGGAGACGGTGATCTCGCCGGTAGCCAAGAGCGTGGGCTCGTCGCCGGCACTGAAGAGCTCGCCCTGGAAGGAATGCAGGCTGCCCAGAACGTGGCCTTGCCCGACGCGCACGCGGAGTGTGAGCGGCGGCTCCAGCCGGTCGACGTAGACCTCGGCTTGCGCAGCCGCCAGGGTGCCCAGCGCGACGGGCCCGTTGGCGTCCTTCGTCGACAGAGCTCGGTGGACGGCAGCGGCTTGCGCGAAGAGCTCGATGGCAAGGAGCGTGTGCACGCTTCCTTGCGCCAGGTATGGGTGACTCGCGTCGACGATGGCGCGACACTCGGTGTGGGTGGGGGTAAAGCTTTGCACCGCAGCCAGGAGACAGCTCGGACCAGCGTGCGGAATGAGGCTTTGGACCTCGGGAAACGCCTCCACGAACCCGAGCTTACACGGCCGAGGGCGCTCCCGACACGTCGTCCGACCCTTCAGGAGCGTGAAGCCAGGCAGGCCTCGAGCGCGTCGTCGAAGGCCTCGAGCTGATGGGCACCCACGGTGAGCGGTGGGGTCAGGACGAGCACGTCGCGCTGACCACCCCCGGTACTGGTGATGAAGCCCCTGGCGAGCAGCTGCTTGTGGAGCGCTACCGCACCGGGCTCGGCACACTCGATGCCGATCATCAATCCCTGCCCACGTACCGCGAACCCGCGGCGGTTTGCGAGGCGCCGCTCGAGGCGAGCTTTCCAAAGTTGGCCGAGCTCGGCGCTTCGCTGCACGAGGTTTTGCTCTTCCAGCACCGTGAGTGTCTCGAGCGCGAGCGCACAAGCGAGCGGCGCGCCGGCGAACGTCGACGTGTGCACGACTTCCTCGTCCCGGCTCCACGCGGCCATCACTTCACGCGTGCCGATGCAGGCGCTGAGCGGTAGCCCACCCCCGAGCCCTTTGCCCAGGCAGATGAGATCTGCGGTGATGCCTAGGTCCCCATGTGCGAGCCAAGCTCCGGCCCGTCCGAGACCAGTCCAGATCTCGTCCATGACGACGAGGGTTCCGTGCTGCGCGCACAGCTGACTGAGCTCCTTCAGAAAGCCGGCTTTGGGAACGACGACGCCGCCTCGCCCGAGGATCGGCTCGATCACCACGGCAGCGACGTCTCGGGGCGTCAATGCTGCTTCTAGAGCGGTCAGCACCGCGCTCACGTCGCTCTCGTGCGCTGGGTACGGCAGGAAGCGCACGTCCTTTGGCAAATGGCTGGCAAAGGGGGCCCTGTAGCCGCGCCGCAGATCGGTCACGCCGAGCGCCCCGTAGGAGAGGCCGTGGTACGCGCCGCGAAAGGCCACGAGAGCCGTGCGGCCGGTGTAGAGCAGCGCAGACTTGACGGCGGCCGTGATGGCGTCTGCGCCGCTCTGGCCCAAGATGACTTGCGCTGAAGGGGCCGGATGAAGGCGGGAAAGGCGGCGCAAGAGGCGGAGCTTGGTGTCGCTGGGCAGTACGTCGCCCATGGCCTGGAACAGCCGGGCCGACTGCGCGGCGAGTGCACCCGCGAGCGCCGGCGGAGCGTGCCCCAAGAGCAGCGCCCCGAAGCCGGCGGCCAGGTCCACGTAACGGTTGCCGTCCAAGTCCGTCACCGTCGCGCCCTGCCCGTGGGACAGCACGACCGAAGCGCCCACGCCGCGAGGGCCCATGGGCGCTTGAGCGTCGAGCTCCGCCCATGCGGCGCGCGACCGAGGACCAGGCGGCGCGACACGCACGTCTGGCAAATCGGTGTCTGTCACGTGCAAACGCGGTTACGACCGCCGCGTTTGGCTTCGTAGAGCTTCTCGTCGGCGGCCTTCAGGAGATCGGGACCGCCCATCTCGCCGGACAGCTGCGCTCCACCCATCGAGATGGTGACCGGGATGGTCTCACCCTGGAACACGAAGGTGTGACCGGCGACTCGCTGCCTGAGCGATTCTGCCAGGAGCCGAGCGCCATCGAGGCCCGTCTCCGGCAAGATGAGGGCGAACTCCTCGCCGCCGTAGCGGGCGAAGACTTCATCCTTGCGAATCCGTTCGGAAACGATGCGGGCGAGCTCGCGCAGGACATGGTCCCCGGCCAGGTGGCCGTAGCGGTCGTTGACGTTCTTGAAGTGGTCGATATCGAACATCAAACAGCAAAGCTCGCGGTCGTGACGGCGGGCGCGCATCACGTCGCGCTCGAGAGCTTCCTGCAAATAGCGCTTGTTGTGGATCTGGGTCAGACCATCGATGATGGTCATTCGGTAGATCTCTTCGTGGTACTTCGCTTCGGCGTCGGCACCCGACAAGAACTTCAAGATGGTGGGACCGACCTTGATGCGATCCCCGTTCTGCAGCGGCTGCTCGCCGGGAACCTGTTCCTCGTTGACATAGGTGCCGTTGGTGCTGCGCTCGTCCACGACGTACCAGGCTGCGCCTCGCCTTTCGAGGTGCGAGTGGCGCCGACTGACGCTGTCACCTTCCAAGATGATGTGGTTGTCGGGACCACGCCCGATGCGGACAGGAGTTGTCTCGAGCACGAAACGTTTACCAAGCAGAGCCCGTTCGGTCGTGTAGATGACGACGAGGCAATCCGTGCCCGCACCTTCGCGGGGCTTGGTAGCGGTCACCACCTCGGTGACACGGGTTTTTTCGTCCTGCTCGCTCAATCGACTCCCAAAGCGGTGGCTACCCCCGCCGACCGGCGCCCGGACTTTGCCAGACTCCGCCCAACATAAAAACTGTGGCTGAAACCGCCTAGGCGGTCAAGCCTACCCCCGGGAAAAGACCCTTTGATGTTCTATACTTAAAGAACGCTCGGCGCACGGCTGCATTTCCCCTGCAGCCTCGCCTGGGCGCAAGCGGGCGTGCCCGGGCGCGCCGCGGGCCGTCCAGGGTCTACCCCGACGTGGGCTCCGGTAGGCGCCGGTCAGTCGACGGACGTTTTGGACGAGGCAGCGGCACTCGTCGATGTGTCGTCGGTTGGACGGGGTTCTTCGACGGAATCGATCGCGACCGGAACGGCCAACCCGGCGCTCCGCATGAGACGCAGCGCATTGCCGGACGCCACTGGGCCCGAGCGCAGAGTGTAGTCGAATGTCATCTTTTGGGCGCCGCTCGCCTGCACATCGCCGGAGGGGGACGGGGTCCGCTCTTGGTCCAGGTCCTCGCGGAAGTGGAACTGGCGCACACGCTCCATGAGCGGAGGTGTGAGGCGGCAGAGTTCCATGTCGTGAGTGGTGACGATGCCGAGGGCGCCTCGCTGGAGTAGCTCGCCAAGGACCCAACGTGCGCCGATCTGACGTTCGCGCGAGTTGGTGCCGTGCAGGATCTCGTCCAAGAGAAACACGAGCGGAGTTGCGCCGGATGCTTGATCCAACGTCGCTTTGAGCTTGCTCACCTCTGCGTAGAAGTGGCTCACACCCGAAGCGAGCGAATCGGAGACGCGGATGCTCGTCCCCAGTTTGCACCACGGGAGCACGATGTCCTTGCCTACCACCGGGCCGCCGCTGAGGGCGAGCACGATGTTGATGCCGAGCGAGCGCAGATAGGTGCTCTTGCCGGACATGTTGGAGCCGGTGATCAAGAGCCCTTCACCGGGGCCAATGCCAGGCAGCGGATTGGCGACTCGGCGATCGAAGGCGATCAGCGGATGTGCCAGCTGACCTGCGCTGAGTGCTCCACTCGCGCCGACCGTCGGCAGGCTGGCCGCGGGATCGTCGTGGAGGAGGCCAGCAAGTGAGGAGATGGCTTCGAACTCACCGATCACCTCGAACCAGCGTTCGATGCCAGCTGCGGCGCCAGAACGCCAAGCGTGGAGTGCCCGCGTGCAGTGGATGTCCCACAGCAAGAGAGCGTTGATGAACGGATAGACCATGCCGTTATGCCGCAGGTCGAACCAACCGACGAGGGCACGGAAGCGAGCCATCACCAGGCTGGGGCGCGACTGCGTGCTCGGCGTCGCCGTGCGCAGCTCCTCCGCGCGCGCCTTCAGCCACGCACTTTCCGCCTGCAGGTTTTCGAGGCATGCGAGCATGCCGCCGTAGCGGAGAAACGCACCTTCGGTCGTCGAGACGGCGCCAAACGTCTCGGCAGTGGCGCGGCGCGCGAGCTGCAGCAGGCCGAGGCCCACCAAGAAAGGCCCGATCCACGTCAGGGGATGCTGCCCGTAGCGAAATGTGGCCACCAGTCCGGCGATGCTGGCGAGCGGCACGACGAACGAGAGCACCGTGAGCAGGAGGCCGCCCGGAAGCGGCGTTGCCGACTGGACCCACCTGATGAGCGCTGCCGGGTCCGGCCCTTCGCCGACCTCGAGCTGGCCGGACTGGGACTTACGCTGACCGAGTGCGAGCCCCTGCGCCTCGAACGCCTGCCGAAAATCGAGCATGCGGGCCAGCTCGGCCACGGCCGCCTGGCGAGGCCCGATTTCCGCGAGTGGTGCCGGGGAAAGCAGCCAGGACGTCAGCCGCGCCTTGCCGTAGCGCGTGTGAGCGACACTGATGCGCTGGTAGAGCGACCCGGCGCCGAAAAGATCCAGGTCGGCAGCGTAGGGATGTCCTTGGAGGTCCGGCGTGTGCTTGCCCTGCGGCAAGAACTGCCAGCTCGAGGTCACACGGGCAAACGCGTGTGCGTTGAGCAACGCCTGCCGGGCCTCGCTTTCCTCGGCATCGAGCACCACATCATGCCGTTTGATGAGGACGATGAACGCAGTCAACGCTGCGCCGGCCACGATCGCCGCCGGCGTGTTGCCATCTGCAACGAAGATGCCGCCGCCGATCAAGAACGACAGAAACGCGAAGCCACGCAGGTGACCGATGCGCGCGCTCTTCTTGGCCCACTCCGCGGCGCGTCGTTCCGCCGCGGCTTGGCGCGCGCTGTAGAGGGCTTCGTGCGGCGCTCGAGTGTCCAAACGGTCGCTACGCTCCCGACTACTTGGCGGTCAGGGAAAAGGTGAGCTTGACGCCCGTCATCGGGACCGAAGGCGTGCCGGTGGCGCGACGGTCCACGACTTCGGCCAGGCACTCCGCCGCCGCCCGGGACACGCCTGCAAACGACGAGACCTCGGTGCCTTCCGCGCGGCTGCGCTCGGCTCGCACCAGAAACTCCACCACGACCTTGGCGCTGGGCTTGGTCAGGCCGCCGTTCTCTTCGATGCACGCGCGGTAGCGATCGACGGGCTTGCTCAGCGCGCCGAGTGCAATCTCCCCTTCTTCGGGCGAGGGCGGCAGGACCTCGAGCGCGAAGTCGCTGCTGGTCTCGACGGGTTTGGTTTCGGGCGCGCCTTCGGGCAACGACCCCTTGGGCTTTTGCTTGGCCGGATCGCCCTCCGCCACACCGCGCGCCTCGGCTTCGGTCATGCAGCGGTTCAGCATGCCTTTTCCGTTGGCGATGCGACCCCAGGGGCACGCCGGGTCGTACGGATAACGTGCCTCTGCCTCGGCATCGGCCGCTCCGTAAGCGGACCAGAGGAGGAGCAGGACTGAAAATGGTCGTGCCAAAGCGCGGCCTCGCACCGAGGTCAGCGCCTGGGGCTTCTCGCTATCGAGAGTCATGACGAATTTCGTTCTGCCACAGGTCGGCGTGTGGACCCAAGAAAGGGCAAAGGCCGGCCGGGGAGGGGGGCCGGGCGCCCAGCTGGGACTCGAGCGCGGCTCTCGTCGCCTCCGAAATGGGTCCTTTCGGCTCCGACCGGGCCTGCTAGCGTCCGCGCCGTGCAGACGTCGCTTTTTCTCGAGTCGGGACGGTTCGCCGTTTCGGTGGACCCCGCCCTGGGCGGGCGCGTCGAGCAGTGGACCTACGCGGGGCGTACTCTGTTGAGCGGTCCAGAGGCTCATCCAGACAACTGGGGCGCCACCTATTGGACCAGTCCGCAATCCGACTGGGGCTGGCCGCCCGTGCCTGAAGTCGATCATGCGCCGTACACGCTCGAAGGCGCCGCGACCGCAGACCGGGTCACGCTCGTGGGCCCAGTCGCGACCATCGGCGAGCGTCGTTTCCGCATCGAGAAACGCTTCGTCGCGCGGCCGAACGAGTGCATCGACACCGAGTACCGCATCGTCAACGTGGGGTCGGCGCCGTTTGCCATGGCCTCGTGGGAAATCAGTCGAGTTCCGGCCGGGGGCCTGACGTTCTTTCCGGGTGGCGATCGCGTGCTGACCCCCATCGCGCCGCATGCCGAGCTCTTGCTCGACCTGCAGGAGGGCGTGTTCTTCTATGACCATGGCCGTTTCGAGCTGGGCGCGAGCCGCAAGGTGCACGCGGACGGTCGAGAGGGGTTTTTGGCGCATGTCCTGCCGGCAAGGGCCAATGAGGGCCGCTCCGAAGGAATGCTGTTCCTGAAGCTCTTCGCGGATAGTCCTGCAGAGCGGCAGGCGCCCGGTGAGGGCGAAGTCGAGATCTTCGCGAACTTCGACGGTCGCTACGTGGAGGTCGAAGTTCAGGGGCCCTACGACACGATCGCACCGGGTGCCTCCAGCGCGTTGGTCGTGCGGACGCTCGCTCGGGCTCTGCCACCTGAGCTCGCAACGGACCGCTCGGCTCTGGTCGCCTGGGTCCGCGAGGTTGCGGCCGGGGCTCGCGCTGGGCTCTGACGTCGGGGCTCTGACGTCGGCCCTGGTGCGCGGATTTCGAGGGGCGGATTTCAGGGGGAACCTCGCGCGCGCTCGCGTGTCACAATCCGAGTGATGAGCTTGAGGCGCGCGGTTTCCGCCGGGGCGGTGTCCCTCGTGCTGCACGCCGTGCCGTTCGGCCACGCACTCGCCCAGCGCATCGCCAAAGGCTCCACGTCGCTCCCGGACGTCGAGGCCCCTACTCCGGCCTCCGTTTGGGCCGGGGAGACCTTCGACATCGACACCCTGCCGCCGAGCGAGCCCGCCGCGCCGAGCGAACCTGCCACTGGCGCTCCGGCGGCGGAGCCCGAGCCCGCCGCACCGAGCGAACCTGCCACCAGCGCTCCGGCGGCGGAGCCCGAGCCCGCCGCACCGAGCGAACCTGCCACCAGCGCTCCGGCGCCGGACCCCGAACCCGCCGCGCCGCCGCGTGCTGCGCTGACCCGACCGAGCTCCGCTGCCCGTCCGAGCGCGCCCCAGGCGTCGTCCGCCGCAGGCGCGGCAGTCGACGCAGGAACCGACGCGGCAGCCGATGCAGCCAGCCCGCCGAAGCTCTCCGGGGGGACGACCTATGGGCAGGCCGACGCGCGCGCAGCGGTCGCGCCGCTGGGAAAGGGGCTCTTGCGCGTCTTGCCGCGGGTCAGCTTCGTAGAACCGAGGTTTCGCGAGCTGCCGATCGGCGCCGCGGCGGGCCTACGCTTCTCGGTCGAGCTCGATGCGACGGGCCATCCCGTTCCCCCGGTGGAGATCGACGCCCGCGATGCGCGCATTCCCTGGCTCGAAGCACTCTTGGCGCGCGCGCTACTCCTGCTGCGAGGCGGAGCATTCTCGCTGCCGGAGGGCACGAGTGGACCGCACCGCTGTCACTTCGAGCTCGACTACGAAATCGTGCAAGGCGAGCCGGCCGCAGGTGATTGGCTCGAACCCGGCGACCTGGCCGAAATCGGCCGCCTCATCGAGCCCACTCTGCAAACGCCGGGGCGCGCTCACTTTCGCTACAACTCCGGTCGCGAGGTGCGCCTCGTGCTGCGGCTCGTCGAGCGCTAGCCCGGTGGACGCTGCTTGGGGCGGCGTGGCTCGTCAGAGGTCTTCGCCTTCAAGTGTCCGCCGAGGATTCGGCCTGTTCGAGCGTCACTCCGCGGACGAACTCGTCGGGCTCGGGCAAGAGGCGTCCGAGCGCGAAGCCGAACGCTCCCGCCAGGACAGAGCCAACGACCACGCCCAGCTTCGCCACGCCGAGCAGTTCCGGACTCGCGAAGGCCAGGTTGGCCACGAAGATCGCCACCGTGAAGCCGATGCCTGCGACGATTCCGACCACACCCACGCCAGCGAACGTGACTCCCCGAGGTAGCGAGCACAGTCGCGCGCGCACGGCGACGAAACAGGCCAGGAGGATCCCCACCGGCTTACCCAGCAAAAGGCCGCCTCCGACTCCGACGAGCACGGGCAGCGCACCGGGCGCTTCGAGGTTCAGTTCACCGAGGGTGACCCCAGCGTTGGCCAGAGCGAAGACCGGCATCACCAGGAAAGCGATGTACGGATGCAGAGCGTGCACGATGCTCTCCGTGGGAGGAGGCTGATCGCCCAATTTCTTGGCCGGAGTGGCGAGCCCCAACGTCACCCCCGCCAAGGCTGGATGCACCCCCGCACGATGGAGACCGAGCCACAGCGCTGCTCCGGGCACGAGGTAGATCCACGGTGAGCGGACGGCCAGGCGCTGCAAGGCAAACACCACCAGTAAGGCTCCTGCGGCGATGCCCAAGCCGGACACGTCGAGCCCCGTCGAATAGAAGACGGCGATGACGAGAATGCCGCCGATGTCGTCGATGACCGCGAGGGCCAAGAGCAGGATCCGCAGGCCAGCAGGCACCCGCGGACCCAAGAGCGACAGCACTCCCACGGCGAAGGCAATGTCCGTGGCCATGGGCACGCCCCAGCCATTCAAGGCTGGCGGATCGGGATTGAGGGCTGCGTAGAAGAGGGCCGGTGCTGCCATGCCGCCCACCGCGGCGACGAGCGGTAGGGTCGCGCGCTTGAAGTCCGCCAGCTCTCCGCAATGGATCTCGCGCCGGATCTCGAGGCCGACCACGAGGAAGAAGAACGCCATCAGCACGTCGTTGACGAGGAAATGCGGGCTGAGATGCGGCAAGAAGGGGACGCTGAACGGCAGTGCGGCTTCCCACACCGAGTGATAGGCGTGTCCCAGCGGCGAGTTGGCCCAGAGCAGCGCAGCCACCGCAGCGCTCATCAAGAGGATGCTGCTCGCCGACTCGATCTTCAGAAAGCGAGTGATGGGCCCGACCACGAAGGCGGTCACCGGCGCCCGAGTTCGGTGCGTCGCACGCGCTGGAGGTGGGCTCCCGCCGCCAGGAGGTCGCCCAGCCGGGTCTGGAGAGCCCGGCTGGATTCGGCCTGGATTCTTTCCGGCGGTCACGCCCGTTTGCTCTACCGAGGCGCTGCCGACGGAGCAAGCGCTACTCGGCCGAGGCCAAGCCCGCTACCTCTGGGACCTTGGGTTTCCGCTTGTTTCCGCCCCTGAACTTGCGGGCCAGGAATGCCTTGAGGTTCTCGATGGCCAAATAGAACACGGGCACGACGATGAGCGACAAGAGCGTGGAGCTGACGACGCCGCCAATCACCGCAATCGCCATGGGTGCTCGGAACTCGCTGCCTTCGACGTTGCTGACGGCAGTGGGCAGCATGCCGAGGACCATCGCGGCGCTCGTCATCAAGATGGGACGCAAGCGTTCTGGACCGGCCTCGCGCACCGCCTGAGCCGGCGGTTCGCCGTGGTCACGGACGCGCACGATGGCTCGGTCGATGAGCAAGATGGCGTTCTTCGTGACCAGACCCATCAAGAGCACGATGCCGATCATCGCGCCCATGGCCATGGTGTTCTTGGTCAGGAATAGGCCCAAGACGCCGCCCACGAGCGCGAGCGGCAGCGTGAGCATGATGGTGAGCGGATGAATGAAGCTCTCGAACTGCGAGGCCAAAACCAGGTAGATGAACACCACGCCGAGCAAGAGCGCGAGCAACATGTTGGTGTTCGTCTCGTGCATCATGCGAATCTGACCGTCGTACACGACGGTGACGGGGCCGAGTTCGGCCTTCTTGATGGCGGGCTCGAACTCGGCGGCAACATCGCCGAGGGGACGCCCAATCGGCGTCGCCCAGATGGTGATCTGGCGCTTGCGGTTCTCACGTTCGATGACCTGTGGGCCCTCGAGCCGCTCGAAACTCGCGATGTCGCCGAGCTTCACGGGGCCACTTCGGGATTGGAGCGTCAGGTTGGAGAGCGCGCTGGCGTCCTGCCGATAGTCCTCGCTCAGGCGCACGACGATGGGGATCTCGTTGTCCTTGTCACGCAGGTTGCCGGCTTCTGCGCCGTCCATCGCGGTGCGCAGGCCCATCGCGATTTCCGCCAGGCTCAGCCCGCGGTCGGCCGCCAGCTGTCGGTCGACTTTGACCTGAAGTTCCGGGCGACCCGGTGAGTAGCGCACCTGAATGTCCGAGACGCCGGGTGTCCGGCGCAGGATGTCCTCGATCTTGCGCGTGGCATTCTCGATCTCGGGGTAGTCCTCACCCTGGACGTTGATCATGATGGGCGCTTCGGTGGCTGCGCCCTCCACGAAGGGTGGATCCGCTGCGGTGACGCGCGCGCCAGGAATCGTCAGCGCGGCGGCTCGTCCAGCTGCCTTGATGTCCTGGATGTTGACGTTTCGCTCGGTCTTCGGCGTCGTGACGACGCGCCACTTCACCTTGTTCGGTTCGCCATCGACGCCAATCGTCGAGTAGACCGTGGTGACCTGAGGGTGTTCGAGCATCTGTCGCTCGGCAACATCGGCCAAGCGACTGGTTTCGGCGAGCCCCGTTCCTGCCGGCAGCTCGGCTTCGACCACGAACTGCCCGCGGTCCTCCGAGTTCACGAACTCGGAGCCCATGAGCGAGCTTGCCCAACCCATGATCACCAGGCTGCCCAGCGATAGGCCGGCCACGAGCAGCTTGTTCCGTAGGGCCCAGTCGAGCATCGCGGCGTAGGTGAGCTCCATCTGCTGGAACACCCACTCGAACGGCGCCTTCAAGAAGTGGAAGTGATCCTTGTCTCCTTCGTGCTTCACCTTGGAGAAGCGCGACGAGAGCATGGGGTCGAGCGTGAAAGCCACGAACAGCGAGATCATCACCGCGACCGAAATGGTGATGCCGAACTGACGGAAGAACTGGCCGACCATGCCGCCGACGAACGCTACCGGCATGAACACGGCGACGATGGTGAGGGTGGTGGCGAAAACGCTCAGCGCGACCTCTTGGGTGCCGTCGAGCGCTGCTTGCATGGGCGGTTTTCCACGCTCGATGTGCTTGAAGATGTTTTCTCGCACCACGACTGCGTCATCGATGAGCAGACCGATGGCGAGCGAGAGGGCCAAGAGCGACATCATGTTCAGCGTGAAGCCGAGCAGGTACATCGCGAAGAACGTGCCCACCACGCTGGTTGGCAGAGCGACGGCGCTGATCAAGGTCGAGCGCAGGTCCATCATGAAGACCAAGATGATGAGGATGGCCATCAGGCCACCGAGCACGATGTGCTCTTCGACTTGCTCGACGCTATTTTCGATGAAGCGTGACAAGTCGATGATGGGCGCTGCGGTCCAACCCTCGGGGAACGTGCCTTGCAGTGAGGCGAGCTTGGCCTTCACCGCGTTGGACACCTCGACCGTGTTCTTGCCGGACTGCTTGCGGATGGAGAAGACGACGCCGTCCTTGCCGTTCACCCGCACCTGCGTGCGGAGCTCGGCGAAGCCATCGTCCACCGACGCCACGTCCGATAGTCGGACGACGGAGCCGTCCTTGGCGGTCGCAACGATGACGTCGCGGATTTGCTCGGTGGATTGAAATTCTCCCACCGTGCGTACCGAGACCTCGCGCGTCCCTTCGTCGAAGTGCCCGGCCGGGACGTTCAGGTTTTCGGCACTGAGGCGTGCGACCAACCCCGGCAGTGTCAGTCCCAAAGCGTCGAGCTTGGGCCGGTCCAGCATGACGCGAATCTCGCGCTCGGCGCCGCCGGAAACCTCGACCGCCGCCACGCCTTCCACCTGCTCGAGGGCGGGGCCAATGACGTCGTCGGCGTAGTCACGCAGCTCGGAGAGCGATTCCGAGCCGCGCAAGGTGTAGGTCAAGATGGGCGAAGCCGAGACGTCGAAGCGGCTGATGATCGGCTCTTTGGACTCTTCAGGCAGCTTGTAGCGCACCTGCGATACGCGCTCGCGCACCTCCGTCGCAGCTTCGCTCACGTCGACGCCGAGCTCGAACAAGACGAAGACGAGCGAAGACCCCTCGCGCGAGAACGAGCGCACGCGATCGATGCCGTTGATGCTGACGACGGCGTCCTCCAGCGGCTTCGATATCAGCGTCTCGACTTCTTCCGGGCTGGCGCCCGGATACGGAACGGTGACGACGACTGCAGGGAAGGAGACATCCGGAAAGAGATCGGAGCCCAGCCTGCGGAAGCCGACCAGGCCCAGGACCAAAAGGCCCACCATGATCATCACGGTGAAGACGGGCCGTTTGATCGCTACCGAGGAGAGCGTCATGGCTTGGCCTCGGGCGCCTGCGCCGGAGCCGAACCGGCCAGCTCCACCTGCAGCCCGGCAGCGTCCTCGGGCTTCGGGTCACGCACGACCACATCCTCGGGATTCAGGCCGAAGCGCACGAGCAGCTCGCCCGAGCGCGCGAACGAGAAGGCAATGCGCTTGGAGGCGAGGACATTGCCATTCACGACCAGGACCTCGTTCTGTGTGCCGGGACGAAGCACGTCGTGCGGGAACTCGAGGACCGGGATGCCCTCCGCGGCCTTCGCCTCGGCGCGTACGAAGGTGCCAGCGCGCAGCTCGCCTCCGGCATTCGGGACGTCCGCCTCGATGCGCACACGCCGGGTGTTCTGATCCACCGTGCCGAGAACGGTCCTGACGGTGCCCGTCGTTTGGCCGCCCTCGTAGCTGACGACGATGGGGGTGCCCACGCGGACGAGCGACGCATCTTCCACGCCCACCGTGCCTTGCAGCTTCAGGGTGCCGAGCGCCGAGACCTGGAACAGCGGCGAACCGGGGCCCACGACCGCGCCGAGCCCGTCGGGCACGCGCGTGACCGTACCGGAGAACGGGGCTGTCAGACGATGATTGCCGAGGGCGACTTGCGCCAAGACTTCTTGGGCCTTGGCCGCCTCGAGCTGCGCTTGCGACAGTGCCTTTTGCTGGGACGTCTGAACGCCCGTCGCTTCGGCAATGGCGCCGCTCTCGACGAGCGGGGCGGTCCGCCTCTCGTTGTCTTCTGCGAGGGCGAGCCCGGCCTCTGACGCCCGCACTTGCGCGCGAGCTGCCGCCAGCTGAGCTCCTGCCTCGCTGCTGTCCAGCGTGGCCAAGAGCTGCCCGGTCTTCACCTCGTCTCCGATCTCGACGTTGATCGTCTGCAAGCGTCCGCCGGCCTTGAAGCCCAGATCCGCCGTTTGCCCGGCGGCCAGCGTGCCGTCGATCTCGACCACGGGTACCCAAGTGCCGGCCTTGCCGCGAACGACCTCCACCAGGCGCACGGCCTTCAAGGCTTCGAGCTGCTTCTTGTTGTCCTCGGCGCGCTGGACCGCCACGACGGCCTTGGCCTTCTCGGCTTCCTGCACACGAAGGGCCATCCACCCGGCAAGCCCCAAACCGGAAGCGAGCAGCACGATGATGCCGGAGATCGGCATGCGGGCCTTTTCAGGCGCGGCGGCCGATCGGGCGCTGGGTTCTACGATGGGCTGATTCATGAGTTGGCTTGGCTCAGTTGGGGATATTGGAGCGTGCTACCTGCGAGGCGACGGACGTCCGTACGAGGCGAGGCACCGCAAACTTTCGCGTAGAACGCGGTCGCTGCTGCGAGGAACTCCGGGGTGCCGAGCGAGCGCAAACAAAAATGCTGAGCCTGTGCGATCCAGCGCTGCAGATCGGGTTCCGTATCCTCGAGGATGATCCGGCGGGCGATGCGATCCCACCCGCCAGCCATGAAGGCTGCCACGTAGTCGGTATCGAAGAGCGAATGGTAGTAGCCATGCTCGACGCCGTGCTCGATGAACAGGCCCACCACCGCCTCCGCCCGCGCCACGAAGAGCTCGGTGAGGTGCGCATAGTCCGGTGAGCCGCCGCCCTGAAGAACGAGCCGCATGAGCGCGCGTCGTTCCCACAGGTACTCGAAGAGCGCCAGGTCATGGCCGTACCAAAAGCCAATCAGCTCTTCGGACGTCATGCTCGCCCAGCGATCGCGTGAGTCCGACATGCGGTCGAGACTCTCCCCGATGGCCGCTAGGGCGGTCGACAGGACTTCGCGGAACGCGGCCTCTTTGCTCTTGAAGTGAAGGTAGAACGCCCCCTTCGAGAGTGCGGCGCGCTGGGTGATGTCTTCTACTTTGGCGCGATCGAGGCCTTTCTCGAGGAAGATGGCTTCGGCGGCGGCGAGGAGACGGGGACGTGCAAACGGATCGCTAGGTCGCGGCATGATAATGACTCATCAGTCACTGACCGGTGAGTCATTAATTCGAGCCCAAGGGCCGGTCAAGCGCTGGTTGAAATAAATCACTACGGGGTGCACGCAGACGACTCGGAAACATTCGAGGCACCGGGAGCCCCTAGAGTGGACGGGTCCCGTGCCGAATCGCTCGCCCTGGGGCTACTGCCTCTCCGACTGGAAAAGAGCCTACGAGTCCGGCGACCTGGACCCGCGTGACCTCGCTTCGTGGGTAGCGGAGCTCGAGCCAGCCGACCCGGCGTGGATTCACATCGCCGAGCCCGAGGTGGTCCTCGTCCAAGTCGAGTCGCTCTCTGAGCGCCGTCGACGAGCGGGCGTGACGCGGCTACCGCTCGATGGCATCCCGTTCGCGGTCAAGGACAACATCGACGCCGCGGGCTGGGCCACCACCGCTGCCTGTCCAGCCTACTCGCGGATTGCAGCGGCCGATGCCGAAGTCGTGCGACGGCTCCGGGACGCGGGCGCCATCCTGATCGGGAAGACCAATCTGGATCAGTTCGCGACCGGCCTCGTCGGCACGCGCTCACCTTACGGCGTGGTGCCGAGCTCGCTCGATCCGTCGCGGATTGGCGGTGGCTCCAGCTCGGGTTCGGCCGCAGTCGTAGCAAAAGGCCAGGTACCGTTCGCGCTCGGCACGGATACCGCCGGTTCTGGCCGCGTCCCGGCCGCGTTCCACAACGTGGTCGGCTACAAGCCCACCCGAGGTGCTTTCAGTACGCGAGGGCTCGTGCCCGCTTGTCGCACACTGGACTGCCCTTCCGTCTTTGCCCTCACGGTGGACGACGCCGCCTTCGTCGCGGACCTGCTGACGCACTACGACGCCGAAGATCCGTATGCTCGGCGCAGCCGCCGCGTCACGGCACTCGCGCATCCACGGCTGGCCGTGCCGTCTCAGCCGGAGTTTTTCGGCGATGGCCTCGCGCAGGCCGCGTTCGAGCGCGCTTGCTCGGCGATCGCCGAGTTGGGGCTCGCCGCATTACCGATCGACTTCGCTCCGTTTCGTGAGCTGGCTGAGCTCTTGTACGCGGCGAGCTGGGTGGCAGAGCGGTCCCTCGTGGCGGGGGCACTGCTCGATGCACCCGCCGGCACCATGGACGCCACGGTGCAGCAGATCCTGCTGGGAGGACGCACGCGCACTGCGGAGCAGGCGTTTTTGGCCGAGTACGAGCGCGCGGAGCTCGCTCGCCGCATCGACGAAGTCTTCGACCGAGCCGACGTTCTGGTCGTGCCGACCACGCCCACGGTCTACCTCGTGAGCGAAGTGTTGGCGTCACCGCTGGAGACGAACGCTCGGCTCGGTACGTACACGAACTTCACGAACCTCGCCGATCTCTGCGCGCTCGCTTTGCCGGGACCGTTTCGAGACGATCGCTTTCCCGCTGGTGTCACGCTCCTCGCGCGAGCGCACCACGAACGCTGGCTGGTCGACTTGGCGCGGCGCCTGGAAGCCACGTTCGACCTGCCGCTCGGGGCGACCGGACGGAGACGCTCAGCACTTGCAGCGGACCTGCTGCGGCCGCCGCGCGACGAAGCACCGACCGACTGCCTGACGCTCGCCGTGGTGGGGGCGCACCTGTCGGGCATGGCGCTCAACCACCAGCTGACCTCCCGTGGCGCTGTTCTCCTGGCGACCCGCCGGACGACCCCGCACTACGAGCTCCGTCTCCTCGCCGGCTCGGGCCCGCAGCGCCCCGGATTGTTTCGGACGCTGGAGGCGGGCAGGGCGCGCCCAGGTATCGAGGTCGAGCTCTGGGCCCTCCCGCGCGCCGAAGTCGGATCTTTTCTCGAGCTGGTGCCCCCGCCGCTCGGCCTCGGCAGCCTCGAGCTCGACGACGGCACGTGGGTTCGCGGATTCATCTGTGAGCCCCGGGGTCGGATCGACTCATTGGACATCACCCACTGGGGGGGATTCCGTGCGTTCTTGGCCAGCCAGCCTGCGCCGACCCTTGGGCCGACGGATCCGGCCTGAAACAATTGAGACACATCTCGTGCCGGACCGAAGGATAGGTTCGCCTCGTCCATTGGATGGCGCCCGTGGGAGTGGGCCCGAGAGCGAGGCAGGCACGGATGGGAAACTCATCACAGAGTCATGGGAATAGCGGCGACGTCGTCATGCTCGGGCCCAGCGCGTCGCGGACCCGCGAAGCGCGACTCAAGCCCTCCGACAATCACCTCTACTTCGACGCGGTCGCCCGTCATGGCTCGATTCGCAAGGCTGCGGACGCCTTGCACCTGGCATCGTCGGCGCTCAATCGCCGCGTTCTCGATCTCGAACAGGAAGTCGGCATGCCGCTCTTCGAGCGCTTGCCTCGCGGAGTGCGCCTGACGGCGGCGGGAGAGCTGCTCCTGGCGTATGTGCGTCGCTCACTGAAAGACTTGCGTCAGGTCGAGGCGGATATCGAGCAGCTGCGCGGGAAGCTCCGTGGAGTCGTGCGCGTCGCGGTTGCGGAGTCGGTGACGCCCAGCCTGTTGCCCGATGCCATCGCAGCCTATCAAAAGGCTCATCCTGGAGTCGCATTTCAGGTCATCGTCGACGGGCCCGAGGCGCTCCAGGATGCGTTGGTGTGCGATGGAGCCGACATGATTCTCACGCACGAAATCCCGCAACATTCTGGGGTTTCCGTGCTGGCGACTGCTCGTCACCGTCTGTGCGCGCTGGTCGTGCCCGGTCATCCACTCACGAAGCTCGAGAGTGTTTCGCTCCTCGACTGCATGGCATTTCCATTTGCCGTGCCAGATCACAGCCTCGCCGCACGCGCGCTCCTCGACCAGGCCATGGAGGAGGCAGGACTGCCGCTCAATCCAGCTCTCGAGTCGGACTCCATCGAGATGCTGCGTGCCTTTGCGCGTTTGGGCGAGGCGGTCTGCTTCAGCTTCCGGCTGGACGCTCGGGAGCCCGCGCACGGCCTCGTCGCATTGCCTCTGGCAGATCCGCGATGTGCCGAGGCCAGCCTCTACCTAGCCGCTCGCAAAGGGCGCGTGCTACCGGTTGCTGCTGCTGCGTTCGCTGAAGAGCTCGAGGCAGCCGTGCATGGGACAGTTGTGAGAACCTCTGTTTCCGTCGCGTAGCGCAGCCATTTCTACGGGCACTGCAGTCTTCTGCTGGGTGAGTGTGCGGCGTTCGGCAGCACAGTGCGCGAAAATTGGCGCTAGTCAGCTGAGGTAGGACAGCAGCATAAGGAGAGTGCGCCGAGCCGCCGGTGAGGGTTTTCTCCCAAGCTCGCTCAACACTCACCGGCGGCCGGGCGCAATGATTCGATCATGGCCCTCACCATTGACAGCACGCCCTACCGTTGGCCATTCGACGGCGATCTGCGGACCGACAACACGGTGCTCATCGTCATCGACATGCAGATCGACTTCTGCGGGAAGGGCGGATACGTCGACCTGATGGGCTACGACATCTCGCTCACGCGAGCTTGTATCGAGCCTATCTCGCGGGTGCTTTCGGCAATGCGGGAGCTCGGTTTCCCCATTTACCACACGCGCGAGGGACATCGGCCCGACCTGGCGGATTTGCCCGCTAACAAGCGCTGGCGTTCGCGCCAGATTGGCGCCGGCATCGGTGACGATGGTCCCGCTGGCAAGGTACTCGTTCGCGGCGAGAAGGGCTGGAACATCATCGAGGAGCTCGCGCCCCGCGCCGGCGAGCCCATCATCGACAAGCCGGGCAAAGGCTCGTTCTACGCGACGGACCTGGAGATGCTGCTGCACCAGAAGGGCATTCGCAACATCGTGCTCACGGGTATCACGACGGACGTTTGCGTCCACACCACCATGCGTGAGGCGAACGATCGCGGCTTCGAGTGCGTCATCCTCTCGGACTGCTGCGCTGCCACGGATCCGAGGAATCACGCAGCCGCGCTCGAGATGGTGAAGATGCAGGGGGGCGTCTTCGGAGCAGTCAGCGACTCAGCCACGCTGCTCGGTGGGTTGGCGAAGCTCGGGAAGGGGTCCAGTTGAGTCAACGTCTCGTTTTGCGCGGCCTCTTCGACAACTTCGACCCGCGGAGTCTGGGTGAGTTCGCGCCGCTGTGGCCGGGGGTCGACATCCTGCCCCTCTACGGCCTGTCGCCGGCGGGTGTACCGATCGAGCCCAATCAGCCGTCAGCGGCGCTGATCCGCTACGCGCCGGGCGCATCCGTGCCGGCGCATCGGCACCCCGGCTACGAGCACATCCTCGTGCTCGCCGGCGCGCAGAGTGACGAGCGCGGAGTTTACGAACGGGGAACCTGCGTGATGAGCCCGCCCGGGACCAGCCACGGTGTTGCCAGCGAGCGTGGCTGCTTGGTGCTCGCGATCTGGAATCAATCGGTGGAGGTGCTGCGTGACTAGTCAAGTTCAAGTCGAGGCTTCCCCTGGTCCGCTGCCCGTCGATTTCTCGCGCGTTGCCGCGGTCATCATCGATATGCAACGCGACTTCTTGGAGCCGGGGGGCTTCGGTGAGGCCCTCGGTAACGACGTCTCGCACCTTCGGGCTGCCATCGAGCCGTGCAAGCGCCTGATTGCTGGCTTGCGTGAACGAGGTGTCTTCATCATTCACACGCGCGAAGGTCACCGTCCCGATCTCAGCGACGCGCCCAAGGCCAAAGTCGAACGTGGCGAGCCGAAGGCCCGCATTGGCGATGTGGGGCCCATGGGACGCATTCTGATTCGCGGAGAACCCGGCCACGACATCATCCCGGAACTCTATCCCGTCGATGGTGAGCCAGTGATCGACAAGCCGGGCAAGGGTGCGTTCTTCGCGACTGACCTGCACACGATTCTCATCGGGCGCGGCATCGACACTCTGATCGTATGCGGCGTCACGACCGAGGTGTGTGTGCACACCACCGTGCGCGAAGCGAACGACCGCGGCTACCGCTGCCTCGTGCCAGCCGACTGCACGGCTTCGTACTTTCCGGAATTCCGCGAAGTGGGGCTTCGCATGATCAGCGCGCAGGGGGGAATTTTCGGCTGGGTGAGCGACTCCGGCCGAGTGCTTTCAGCACTCTCGTCCATGTGAATCAGGCAAGAACACCACGGGGTCCAATCATGACGACGTTCAAACCAAAACTCTGGGCAGCCGGCGACTGGAACGCCTTCTTCGGGTTCGGAACCAACATCTTGGTCAACCTACTCGTGCTCACGGGGCTACTGCGCTTCGTGCTGCAGATGCCCGACGACGTCGTCTTCGGACGCATCCTGCCTGCAGCCGGGCTCATGCTGCTCTTGAGCACCAGCTACTACGCCTGGCTGGCCTACAAGCTCGCCAAAGAAACGGGACGCACGGACGTCTGCGCGTTGCCATCCGGCATCAGCGTGCCCCACATGTTCGTGGTCGTCTTCGTCATCATGATGCCCATCAAGGCCTCGACGGGCGACCCGATGAAGGCCTGGGAGGCAGGTCTCGCCTGGGTGTTCATCCAAGGCTGTCTGCTCTCGATTGGCGGCTTCATCGCGCCGATCATCCGCAAGGTGACGCCGCGAGCGGCGCTCCTCGGCACGCTGGCGGGCGTGTCCGTCGCCTTCATCTCGGTGCGTCCGGCGCTCGAGATGTTCATGACGCCAGTCATCGGCGTGACCTGCTTCGCCATCATCATGGTGAGTTGGTTCGGTAACGTGCGCTACTACAAGGGCATTCCGGCCGGTCTGGTCGCCATCGCCGTCGGTTCGGCCATCGCTTGGGGCTCGACGTTGCTCGGCGGCAGCTTGGGCGGCATGTCGGTGAAGGCTCTGGGCGACTCGGTGGCAGGCTTCGGCTTCAGCCTGCCGATTCCGGCCCTCGATCATACGTTCTCCGGCTTCGAGTTCTTGGGCGTCATCCTGGTGACGGCCATTCCGTTCGGCATCTACGACCTGGTGGAAGCCATGGACAACGTGGAAAGCGCGGCCGCAGCTGGCGACAACTTCCCCACCACCCGCGTGCTCACCGCAGACGGCGTGATCAGCCTGATCGGCTGCGTCATGGGCAACCCGTTCATTCTCGCCGTTTACATCGGTCATCCCGGCTGGAAGGCGATGGGCGGTCGTATCGGCTACTCGCTCGCGACGGGCGTCATGGTGGCGGTGCTGGCCTTCACCGGCATTCTACCGGTGCTGGTCGCGCTGATTCCGGTGGTCGCGATCTCGCCGATCCTGCTCTACATCGGCATGCTGATCGGCGCGCAAGCGTTTCAAGAGACGCCCAAGCACCACGCGCCGGCCATCGTACTTGCGCTCGTGCCGCACATCGCGGCTTGGGGCAAAGTGCAGATCGACAATGCGCTCGGTGCAGCAGGCACGAGCGTTGCGCAAGTCGGTGTCGAGAAGCTTCAACAGGTGGGCATCCTCTACGAAGGGCTCACCACCATGGGCGGTGGATCCATCCTGGGCGGTTTGGTCCTGGGAGCGATCACAGCGTTCGTGATCGACAGAAAGTTCGAAAAGGCAGCGGCGTTTTCGCTGGCTGGCGCGGGGTTGACGTTCATGGGCTTCATGCACGGGGAGGCCATTGGCTTCGCCGTCTCGCCCCTCGTCGCCACGAGCTACGCCTGCGTTGCGGCGCTGCTCTTTGCAATCGCCAAGTTGGGTGCGGCCGCGGACCTGGGAGGGTCGCCGAGGAAGTCCGAGGAGGCAGAAGAACATGGGGGCTCGCATGAAGTGGCACCGGCGCCTGCCGAGTGACCGACACGTTCTATTCCTTGCCTCATTTCGAAAGGACTGACCTCATAATGAAGAACCGTCACACCCTCCCAGCCAGGCCGGCTGCGCGCACCGGTCGCGCACGCGCCGTCTTGGCAGTCACCAGCGCCGTGCTCTGTCCCGGTCTCGCCTTCGCGCAGGATCCGCCTCCGGCAGAGCCGCCTCCGGCAGCAGCGCCGGAGCCTGCGCCCGTCGCGGAGCCGGCTCCCGAGCCCGCGCCTGTCGCCGAGGCGCCCCCCGCGGAGGCGCCGCCGCCCGCAGAAGCGCCCCCGGCCGAGCCGCCTCCGGCGGAGGAGCCTCCTCCCCCCGAGGAGGAGAAGCCCTTTGCGCCCTCGTTCACCGTCGGTGCGGGCCTGCGCACGGGCCTGAACCTCGACTTCGATCCCGGCACCCTCACGCTGCACGACGGCTTGGTGGATCAGATCAACGTCCGTCCGTTCATGGGCGGCAGCCTGACGCCCATGGTCAGCTATTGGCTGCAGTTCGAGATCGGGAGCGGCCTCGACGGAGCCGATGGCACCACGACCGCCTCGTTCTTGCCGGCTTTCAACGTGCTCGACGCGATCGCGCAGATCAAGTTCATGGACGAGTTCCAGCTGTGGCTCGGTCAGCACATTCCGGCTGGTGACCGTAACAACATGAACGGTCCCTTCTTCGGCAACGGCTGGAACTTCGCCATCGCTGCCGGCGGCTACCCGTTCGACATGGGCGCTCGTGATCGCGGCTTCACCTTTTGGGGTCTCGTCGCTGGCGGTCACTTCAAATACAAGCTGTCCATGGTGGATCTGCAGCCGGGCCGCTCGCTCGGCCAGTCCCGCTTCGGCGCTCGCGTCGACCTGCACCTGTGGGAGCCCGAGGCCTTCTATTACAATTCGGGTACGTACTTCGGCGATCAGGACATCCTGACCATCGGTGCCTCGTTCCAAGGTCAGAGCGGCGACGAGACGATCGACGACGACGACCTGGTTGGATTCAACATCGACGGCATGTTCGAGAAGAACTTCGGAAAGGGCGGAACGCTCACGGCCGAGGTGGGCTACTTCAACTTCGACAACACTGGCGCAGATTATGGCGTGAACCAGTACACGGCGGACGCTGGCGGGGGCGTGGGTCCTGGTGGTTCAGGGCCTCCACCCGGTGAGGGCTTCCTGGGTGCGGTCTCGTGGCTCACGCCAGAGAAGATCGGCAAAGGCAAGCTGCAGCCGAACGCTCGCTTTCAGTACGGCGACTACTCCGACAACACCACGATGGTCTTCGACGTGGGCATTGCCTACATCATCGACGGCTTCAATCACAAATATCACCTCAACTACCGGCACGTGGAAGCGGGGCCGAACGGCGGCCCCACCGCTGGAGACGACTCACTGCAGCTCGGCTTCCAGTACATGATGGCCAAATAGTCCGCGTCGAGCTGGCCCGCGCGACGCCGTCCGTGGGCCGCTCTGGCGGCAATCGAACCAATCCGACGCTCGGCTGGACAGGAGTCCGTTCAGTCGAGCGTTGGATTCTTTTGTCCGGGCTCCGACGGACTTTCGCAGGACCGGACTACCGCGCCCGCGGCTCGAGGCAGAGGATGCTCGCATCGTCGTGCTGATTGCCGTGGCGCTCCAGCAACGCCTGACAGGCTGGCTCGGCGCCCAGGTGATCGACCGCTTCGACGTCGAGGCGGCGCGAGAGGCCGTCCGTGAACAGGAAGAGGCGAATGGTCAGCGGAACCTCGCATTTGATGGCGCGCGGCTTGCGTATGGTGATTCCCACGATGCCGGGCGTGGGCGCGAAGGGGACGTAGCCGTAGCGAGAGCGCAGCTCGACGTTGCCGATTCCGACCAGCTCCAGCTGCCGGCCATGAAGGAGCCCCAGCGTGATGGCTGCGCCTCGACTTCCGCGCAGCTCCAGGTGCAAGCGGGTCATCAGCTCGGTGGCCGAGAGCGAGAGGTCCATTGTGCGGAGGGCGGCGAGTGCGCGCTCTGCAGCAGCATGGGCAGCCGGGCCGTGTCCGAGGGCATCGATGACCGCGAACAGGCTGCGCCCCGGGCCATCCCGCACCAGGATGGCGTCGCCACTGACGGTTTCGCCCGCCTTCGGGCGCGCGGCGCAGCCGAAAATCACGTGCTCGTTCCTTGCTTGATGCGCTCGATGAGGAGCGTCGGGTTCACGTACTTGCGCGCGACGATCGTGGTTCCACCCCCCGGTGTGGCGCCGACCTGGAGCTCGTCCATGGCTCGCCGCACGGCACCCAGCCCGGTGCCGAGGCCATCGCGTGGTGAGTCCAGCGTGCGCTTTGCACCGCGCGACCAGCCATCCTCGAGTGCGAGCTCGATCGCCGCGATGCCGGGCCCCGTGTCTCGCACTTGAATCTCCATGCCAAGCGGTTGCTCGAGGAGCCGCAACGTGAGGCGGCCGCTTCCCCCGCCGTGGCGGGCAACGTTCGACACGAGCTCGGCCACCGCAAGCGCGACCTGACTCGCGACGCCCCGTGACAGCCCGTGCAGGCGCGCGTACCTGAGCGCCACGCCCGCGCACCACGTGCTGTCGCCGGGGGCGCCGCAGCTGACCTCAAGCACGTCCAGCTGAGTTTCGTGCGAGGTAGACATCGAGCGCACGCTTCAGGTTTCGCTGCGTCTTGAGGTTGCCGAACTCGACGCCGAGATCGATGAGCGTCTGAGCTACGTCGGGTTGAATGCCGGTCATGACGCATTCTGCGCCGAGCAGGGAAACGGCTCGCGACAGCTTGAACAGCCGATCGGCGGTGCTGGTATCGACGATGTCGACGCCGGTCAGGTCGATGATGACGTAGCGTGCGCGACGGTCGAGGACTTCCTTGAGCAGGCGCTCCGACATCTGCACGCTGCGTTGCGTGTCGACCACACCGACGACCGGGAGGGCCAAGACGTCGTCCCAGAGCTCGAGCACCGGCGTCGAGAGCTCGTCGAGCGCTACGCGGAGACGTGCGACGAGCTCCTGATTTTCCTCTGCCTTGGCGGCCAGCTCGGCATTGCGTTGGGCCAGGTCGTCCTCGAGCTTCTTCCGGTCGGTGATGTCGCGAAAGACCATGATCACTCGCGAGTCGACGAGGGCCGCGTTACACTGCACGAACGTCCGTTTGCCGGACCTGCTGCAGAGGAGGTAGACCTCGTCGCGGACGGTCTGGCCTTGCATCGCGCGGACGGCAGGTTCTTCCTCGGGCAGGATCGGGGTGACCCCGTCGGCTCGGAAGACCTCCACCGCTGCCGCCATCTCTTGGACGTTGGTCGGCGCTACATCGCCGGGAGTCACCATGGCCATGCCCGCTGGATTGACCGTGACCCGGCCGTTGGCTTCCACGATGACCAGGCCATCGGGGTTGTGGTTCATCAAGAGGTCGATCATTTCGGCCTGCCCCAGTCCTTCGTTCGTCTCGTCGATGTGGCTGCTCATACTTCGCTATGCTCCGTGCGCGTTGCGCCTTTGGTTACAGTGATACCCAGTCGATCCAGGGCTTCATCGAGGCCCAGGCAGGTGTCGATGCCGGCCAGCTCGAAGCCCATGGCCTGCAAGGTGAGGACGATGTCTGCGCCCAAGCCGCACAGAACCGTAGGTACGCCCATCAGGCGTGAGGCGTTGGCCAGGCGTGCCAGGGCGGCACACAGGTGACTATCGATGAGCCACACCCCCGAGGCATCAATCACCAGGCCTTCTGCCCGCTTGTTACTGGCGATGCGCGACAAGACATCTCGGCTCAAGTTCGCCATTTGTTGGTCCGAGACTTCGCCTTGAAGGGGGACGAGGAGCTGTCCCCACAGTGAAATGATTGGGATGTCGTGGTTCACAGAGTTGCCTCCACGGTGATTGCGGTTCCTTGTGGTCCGGTCTGAATGTCGAACGAGTCCATCAGCTGACGGACGCCCATGAGCCCTCTGCCGAGACCGGTGGTAGAGCGGTATCGGCCGTCCAGAATCTCCGACAGGCCCGGGATGCCCTTCCCGCGATCAGTGGCCACGATGCGCAAGCGACCCTTGATGGGCTCGAGCAAGATGTTGCCGCCCGGCGTGTACGAGACGATGTTGCGGCCCAGCTCACTGACGACGGTGGCGATGCGCTGCGCGTTCAGATTCGTGGCTTTGAGCGCCAACGCCATGTCGCGCGCGAACGTCCGAGCGAGCCGTAGGTCCGCCTCCGAGTCGATGGGGATGTTCCGCGGCTCCACGTCGACGGCCCCTCCGACTTCGCTCTCGAGTGCCTTGTCGAGCTCGCTCAGGCGGGCAGAGGAGTTGACGAAGAGGGCCGCCGCATTGTGCAAGGCAACGAGGAAGCGCTTGCGTTCGTCGTCGGCAATCGTCTCAGGATGCGCGAGAACGCGGCGTCCGCGTTCCGCGATCACCCGAGCGTTGATGCGCGAAACGTAACGCGAGAGGACGTCCTGGATTCGCGTTTCGAGAGGCTGAGTGGGCACGGAGCAGAGATGAGCAAGCCGCGTGCCACGCATTTTCGTGCAAAAAGGCGGGCTTCCCTTGAGCCGCGGCCACGGAATTCCGCCGCGTGGCGGCAACCCGTGGGCACGACCCGTCGGCCGCCCGCGGGTAGTCGCGTGTGCGCTCCGCCGGGGTCGCCCTCGTCGCAATCACGGGCGGTGGCCAGGAGATCCGCGATGCGCTCAGCGTGACCGCGTGACGCCGAGCACCCGCATGCGGTCACGCAATGTGGAAGGACGCATACCCAGGAGTTCTGCTGCGCCCCCGGGCCCGCCAATCCGTCCCGCTGCCCGCTCGAGCGCGGCAATGACACTCCGCTTGCTGAGCGCCTCGAGCTCCTCGGCAGTGACGATGGTGGGCGGCGAGCTCTCGACCACGGAGGCGGGAGCGTGCGGATCGACGCGAATGGCGAGCGGACGATCGCGCCCGGCCAAGATGAAGGCGCGCTCGATCACATGCTGGAGCTCGCGCACGTTGCCTGGCCAGTCATAGCTCGTGAGTACACTCATGTGCTCGGGCTTGAGGACCAAGTCGCTTCGGCCAAACGAACGTCGGAAGAGACTGGCGAAGTGTTCGGCCAAGACGGGGATGTCGCTCGGTCGCTCGCGCAGGGGAGGCACGCGAATGGGAAACACACTGAGGCGGTAGTAGAGGTCCTGGCGGAAGGTGCCCTGAGCCACGTCCTTGGCCAGGTCGCGATTGGTAGCGGCGACCACGCGAACGTCGACTTTGCGGGTGCGATCGTCTCCGACCCGTTCGAACTCGCCTTCTTGGAGAACGCGCAGCAGCTTGGATTGCAGCTCGAACGGGATTTCACCGACTTCGTCGAGGAATAGCGTACCGCGGTGCGCGAGCTCGAACCGCCCGACCCGGTCTTTGATCGCTCCGGTGAAAGAGCCGCGGACGTGCCCGAAGAACTCGCTCTCGAACAGATCCTTCGGGATGGCGGCGCAGTTGACCTTCACCAGCGGTTCGTCCACGCGCCGCGAGCGCTCATGCACAGCGCGTGCAAAGAGCTCCTTGCCGACTCCCGACTCGCCAATCAAAAGCGCCGCGGCATTGGTGATGGCGACGGCCTCGAGCGCTTCGAGCGTCTGACGCAGGGCTGGACTCTCGCCGATCAGGTCCCGTCTGCCCGGATCGCCTTTGGCTTCTTGTCGCAAGAAGTCGCGCTCGAGCTCAATCTGATTCTTCACCCGCTGGAGCTCTTCGCGGCTGCGTTCGCGCTCGATCTCGGCGGCCACCCGTCCGACGGCGCCCGCGATGAGGTCGACGAGCAAGCGAGCACGACTCGCCAAGATGCCCCGTCCTCCGGCTGGTTCTTCTGCGGCCTGGAGCAGAACGACCCCGACGGTGCTGTCGCCGGATCGAAGGGGCACCAGCACGTGGAGACGATAGCTCGCGACGTCGAGCACGCGGCGCGCCTCGGCGGCTTCGGTCGGGATTTCGTCGCTTCCGGTCACGACCACCTCGCCCGCCTGGAGGGCCGAGGCGGGCCAAGTCGTCCCTTCGAAGAGGCGCAGCGCATCGGGGCCGTAGCCAGGGCAGTCCGGCCGGTGCCACTGCTGGAACAGTCGGGGCACCTCCGTGGCCTTCGGGTAGGTCAAAAGTAGTGCGCGCGAGAGTTCGAGCACGCTAGAGGTCGTCTCCAGCGCGCGTTCGAGCGCGCCGTCGAAGCCAGAGATGGACCCCGGCAAGAGGTCCGCCGAAAGGCGGCTATAGGTCTGTTCGAACGCGAGCTGGCCACGCAGTTCGCCATCGGTGCGCTTTCTTTCGAGCGCATTCGCCAGAATTTCGGCGGCGAGGCGCAGCGTTGCGACGAGCTCCGGCGTCCATTCGCGGTCACGCTTCACCTGGGCGAACGTGACCATGCCGCGCAGCTCGGACCCTACCTTGAGGGGAACGATGGCGATTGCTCGGATCCCCATGGCCACCAGCACGGCACGCGTTCCGGCGCCCTCTGCTGTATCGGGTAAGGCGTCGAGCGACGAGGCGACCAGCGCGTCGCGTTCGAGGAAGAGCCGGCCGAAGATGGCATTCTCGGCGAGATCGTAGTGGCGCCCCGCTGCTCCTTTGGGGATGCCCGGCGCAGTCCACTCGTGGCTGACGTGAAGACGGAGGCGATGCGGCTCGTAGTGGAGCACCGAGGCGCGGTCGAGGCCGAATCCCACCCCCGCAACCGAGAGAGCCTCGTCGACCCCTTCGTCGATGCGAGAAGCAGGAAGCTCGATGAACGCCGCCGAAAGCTCCGAAATGAGCTCAGCCAGTCGCAAACGGACTTGCAGCGCGTTCTCCGCCTGCCGACGCTCGATCGACTGGACCGCGAATACGAACATCTCGCCAGTGGATGCCGGAACCACGTCGACGACCATGTGATAGCCGGCGCCTTCGAGGATGTGCCCCATGATCCGCTCGCCGGCGCGCGCTCGCTCGAGCAAAGGCTTCAGGGGCGCGCCTGCTCTCGGAGCTTCTCCTTCGGTCAGGGGATGATCGAGCTGCTCTTCGAGCGCAGAACGGCGCAGCTCGGCGTAGGTGGCGTTCATCCGCAGGTATCGGAGCTCGCGGTCCAGAAGGGCGATCCCGACGGACTCTGTCGCGAAGAGCGCATCTACTTGGGCAACGTCGCTAGCTTCGATCATTTCCCAGAGCAGGAGGGGGTCTCAGCGTATCACGCGTCTGGCGAGCCCAAGCAATGGCTGCAGCCATCCCTTCGAAAAATCGGGCACTTGCGAGGATGTTCCGCTCCGCGAGCAGCGACGTGATGACGAAGCGCGAGCGGAAGCTCCCGCCGACGACCGCAAAATCGCGAGCCAGGGGCGGGGCAATGGAGGACGGCGACGACTCGGTACCCATGTTGCGCCCGCTGGGCGGACCGCAGAGCCCTTGAACGAGGAGCCGCCGCGCCTCTTGGTCGATCTGACCGAGTCGACCCACGGAGACGACCACCCGTCGCTCGCGATGTGCTCCGATTTCCTCCAGCAAGTTTGCGGCGTCCTCTGCGGACAGGTCACCTGTGCAATGCACGACCAGGATGCCCGTTTCGGAGACGTCGAGATGGTAGGAGGGCATGCGCCCCACCGAAGCAAGGCGCGTGCCTAGAGCGTCGGGGCGACGATTCAGGGCCGTCAGTCGTCTTCGGGCGCCTGCGAGGCACGGATACCCGTGCCAGACGCGGAAGACCGTGGCCTGGGCAGCGTGCTGAAAAAAGCACCTCGCCGGGCGAGAACCACCGTGCCCTGTCAGCCGAGCATGCCGCGCTCGACGATGAAGTCGAGCACCTTCTGGACGGAGGCATCCTGACGCAAACAGGTGAAGACGAAGGGGCGGTCGCCGCGCATCTTCCTAGCGTCGCGGTCCATCACGTCGAGCGAGGCACCGACGTGCGGGGCCAGGTCCGTCTTGTTGATGACCAAAAGGTCCGACTTGGTGATGCCGGGGCCGCCTTTGCGCGGGACTTTGTCGCCCCCCGCGACGTCGATGACGTAGATGGTCAGATCCGAAAGCTCCGGGCTGAAGGTGGCGCTCAAGTTGTCGCCGCCGCTCTCGATGAACACGACCTCGGGATCGTGGAGCTGTGTGATGCGCTCGACCGCATCCAGGTTGATGGAAGCGTCTTCGCGAATGGCAGTGTGAGGGCAGCCGCCTGTCTCGACGCCCATGATGCGGTCGGGCGAGAGTGCTTCGTTGCGCACCAGGAACTCGGCGTCCTCCTTGGTGTAGATGTCGTTCGTGACGACGGCGATGTTGTAGCGGTCGCGCATGGCACGGCACAGGGCCAGGACGAGCGCCGTCTTTCCGGACCCGACCGGACCGCCGATGCCGACGCGGAGAGGTTCTCGTTTCATGGGGGACTCCTGGTTGGCTTTCGAAGTGAGCATGGTTCGTTCGAGCGCGGCGCGATTCAAGATCGGAAGAGGCGGCTGTACTGAGTCTCATGCGAGGCGCTCAGGAGCGCGAGTGTGGGGCAACCAAAGCCGATGTCGTCGTCCTGCACCAAGAGCGCCCGGCCGATGGCGGACGGAACGAGCTCGAGCAGAGCGTCGACCACACGTTGGCTGGCCAGGGGACCGAGCGGTAAGAGGCGAGCGAGCGCGGTGGTATGCTGCTCGACCCAGGTGTAGAGCCCGAGCAGGGCCGTCTCTTCGCGACCCAGACCGTAGTGGTGGGCCGCCCGCGCCAAGGCCTCCAGGAAGGTGCGCGGCGGGTGGTCGGAGCTCGAGGCTGCGGGCGCGATGGCGGTGAGCACCCGGTCGAGGGCGCGGCCCATCTGCCCGTCCTGCTCCTGAAATTCCCGCGACTCTCGACTGGCGAGCAGCACTCGACTGTGGCGCGCCGCTTCGTCGGGACGGCCGACCAGCAGCGCATCGTACATGCGGAGCAAGAGAGGCAGCTCGAGGTGCACGGGCGCGCCGAGCATCAGGCCTTGAAGAAACTCGATGCCATCGGCTTCGCTCGTGACCAGGCCGCGAGCATGAGCCGCTTCCAGACCGTTCGAGTAAGCAAACGCGCCAGTCGGGAGCGCTTGTGAAGCCAGCTGGAGCAGTCGTGCCTGCACGCCCAGGGCCGACAGGGCGACCGGCGGGCTCATGACCGGACCTTGAAGATGAGCGGAGCGGTGCCGTGGCCGTGATCGCCGTGGCGATGCTCGTGGCTGTGGTCGTGCGCGTGGTCGTGGCCGGATCCGTGCGGATGCTTGTGATAGGCGCCTGGCTCGGGCTCGAACGCTCGCTCTTCCCGGGCCACCTCGAAGCCGAGTGCGCGCACCATGTCATCGAGCACGTGGTCTGCCTGGTAGGCGACGAAATCCGCTCCAATCTCCAGGCGCACGTGGCGATTGCCGAGGTGATAGGCGGCGCGCGTGAGCTGCCAGCGGTCCGCGCTGCGAATGACGGACAGCTGCTCGGGCTTGGCGTCGATCCGCAGGACCTTCCCGTCGCCCGAGCGCAGATGGTCACCGTGCTTGAGGCTCGTGCCACGCTCGATGAAGACACCCACGTCGTGTCCGACCGTAGTTCGTACGCGACCTTGCGCCCGCTGGCGCTCGTCGAAATCGAGCTCGGCGACCAGATCCGGCTCGGTCGGAAGTACACGTACTGCGAAGTGCGGGATCGACATGGCTTCGTGCGCTAGAATAGGAAATACCGCTGCGCCAGTGGAAGCACGTCGGCGGGCTCGCAGGTCAAGAGCTGACCATCTGCTCGGACTTCGTACGTCTGCGGATCGACTTCGATGTTCGGCAGGTAGTCGTTGTGGATCATGCTGCGCTTGGTGAGCTTCCGGATGCCGCTGACGACGTGCGTGCGCTTCTTCAGGCCGAGCTGTTCGGCAATCCCGCGCCGCACTGCCGCCTTGGACAGGAACGTGAGTGAAGTCTCGTGGCGCGCGCCACCGAGTGCTCCGAACATCATCCGGTAGTGCACGGGCTGCGGGGTCGGGATGGACGCGTTCGGGTCGCCCATCGGCGCGGCCACGATGAGACCACCTTTCAGAATGAGCGCAGGCTTGGCGCCGAAGAAAGCGGGCCGCCAGAGGACGAGGTCTGCCAGCTTTCCGGGTTCGATGGACCCGACTTGATCGGCGATGCCGTGCGCCAGCGCTGGGTTGATGGTGTACTTGGCCACGTAGCGCCGGGCGCGCAGGTTGTCGTGCTCGGACGGGTCGCCGGCCAGCGGACCACGCTGAACCTTCATCTTGTGCGCCGTTTGCCACGTGCGCGTGATGACTTCGCCCACGCGGCCCATGGCCTGAGAGTCGGACGAGATCATGCTGAAGGCACCGAGGTCGTGCAGGATGTCCTCGGCGGCGATCGTCTCGCGGCGGATGCGGGATTCGGCGAAGGCGACATCCTCGGGAATGCTCGGATCCAGGTGATGGCACACCATGAGCATGTCGAGGTGTTCGTCGATGGTGTTCTTCGTGTATGGGCGCGTGGGGTTGGTCGAAGAGGGCAGTACGCAGGGATTCCCGGCGGCCTTGATGATGTCCGGAGCGTGACCGCCGCCGGCGCCTTCGGTGTGGTAGGCGTGAATGACGCGGTTCTTGAAGGCCGCGATCGTGTGCTCCACGAAGCCCGACTCGTTCAGCGTGTCGGTATGAATCGCTACCTGGATGTCGTGGTCTTCCGCGACGCTGAGGCAGTTGTCGATGGCGGCTGGTGTCGTGCCCCAGTCCTCGTGCAGCTTGAGGCCGATACCGCCCGCTTCGATCTGTTCCACCAGGGGGCCAGGCAAGCTCGCATTGCCCTTGCCGAGGAACCCGAGGTTCATCGGCAAGTCGTCGGCGGCCTGCAGCATGCGGTGCATGTTCCAGACGCCCGGCGTGCACGTGGTCGCGCACGTCCCCACAGCGGGGCCTGTGCCGCCGCCGATCATCGTGGTCACGCCGGACATGAGCGCATCCTCGATCTGTTGTGGACAGATGAAGTGAATGTGCGAATCGATGCCACCGGGAGTGACAATCATGCCTTCGCCCGCAATCACTTCGGTGCCGGGCCCGATGACCAGGTCGACACCAGGCTGAATGTCCGGATTTCCAGCCTTTCCGATGCCCGCGATGCGACCGCGCTTGATGCCGATGTCGGCCTTCACCACGCCCCAATGGTCCAGCAAGAGTGCGTTGGTGATGACGAGGTCGAGGGCCTCGAGATCGCCGGCTTGGCTCTGACCCATGCCATCGCGAATGACTTTGCCACCGCCAAACTTCACCTCTTCGCCGTACACGGTGAAGTCCCGCTCGACGGACAGGAAGAGCTCGGTGTCTCCGAGACGAACTCGGTCCCCGGTCGTGGGACCAAAGACGTCTGCGTACGCACGTCGGTCAATCTTGGTCATGGCGTGTCCAGTGGTCCCATGATTTCGCCATTGAACCCGTAGACGACGCGCTTGCCCGACAGCGCGACGAGCTCGACGTCCTTCACCTGGCCCGGCTCGAAGCGCACCGCCGTTCCGGCCAAGATGTTCAAGCGGTAGCCGCGGGCCTGGGCGCGATCGAACGAGAGCGCCGGATTGACCTCGAAGAAGTGATAATGCGAGCCGACCTGAATGGGGCGGTCGCCGACGTTCGCGACCGCGATGCGGACCGTTGGACGGCCTTGGTTCAGCTCGATCGAGCCAGGTTCAGTGATGATTTCGCCAGGGATCATGGACGCCTCGGGGTGCGAGCAGCGGCTGACCTTCAAACAATGGGGTTGTGTACGGTGACGAGCTTGGTGCCGTCGGGGAAAGTCGCCTCGACTTGCACCTCGGGGATCATTTCGGCGACGCCAGGCATGACGTCCTCGCGCCGTAGGATCGTGGTGCCCAAGCTCATCAGCTCGGCCACGGTGCGTCCGTCGCGTGCACCTTCGAGGATGGCCGACGAGATGAGAGCAACGGCCTCTGGGTAGTTGAGGCGGATCCCGCGCGCCTTGCGGCGCTCGGCGACCATCGCTGCCACGGACAGCAGCAGTTTGTCCTTTTCGCGAGGAGAGAGTTCCATGTCAGGTGTTCCAGATGCGAGGCGGAGTCGCGACAGTACCGGAAAAGAGCGGCCGCACGACCTGCCAGATGGCGGTGAAGGCGTTCCAGCACTCCGGCACCGACGCGCCCACGTAGCGGACGACGGTCGCTCCTTCGAGATCGCTGGCGGCCAGACGCAGCGGCAGGCGGCTGGTGATGTCGTCCGGCTCTTCGGTCAACTGACCGAGGCATTCGCGGATCAGGGGCGAGAGCGAGCGCGGTCCCCCTGCCAAGATCATCGTGGCGACCACCGGCTGCGCGAACAGGCCCCATTTGGCCTCGAGCACGCTGCCGTCTGCGCTCAGGTCCAAGCGGTCCAGATAGAGCGGCTTTTCTTCCTGCCAGAGCTCGAGCCGCTGCACCAGACGACCGCGCGCGAAGCGCTCGCCCGCGGCCGGGCGCCCGAGACAGGTGAGCTCCCAGCCGATGAAGCGAGCGCCCTTCGCCAAGGTGACCTTCGTCCGGAGGTCTGCCTTGGCGCCGTCGAAGGCAATCGTCTCCTGAGGCAGCCATTCGAGCAGCGCACCGGTATCGACGAAGAAGTCCTGCCGCAGCTGGCTACTCGGGCCTCGCGTTCGATAGATCTTGGTGGCCGCAGGCGTCGTGACCAGCCCATGTGCACCGGGATGAACCACGGAGTTCAAGCGCAGCTCGTCGCCGCCCACCACACCGCCCGGCGGGTGGAGGATGACGAGGTGACTCGTGCCGTCTGACTCCGGGTAGAACGGCCGCTGGATGCGGAGCGGGCCCACGTGCGCCACTTTGGTGACCCGCGTGCAGTCGGCACGGAGTTCGAGCTCCAAGTTGAGCTCCGCCGTCCATCCGCCACCACTTTTGGCTCGCTCACCTGCCGTTTCGAGCTCGCCCTTCAGCCTGATCTCCATCCACCCTCTCCCCGAGTCACACTCAAACGACCAGGTAGCGATTGACTAGGTCGTCTCCGAGCTCGTCCATTGCCCCGCTCGCTACGCTCCGTCCGCGATCGATGATGGTGAAGAACTGGCCCACCCGTCGAGCGAACTTCAACTTCTGCTCCACGAGCAAAAGCGTCATGCCTTCTTCACGTAGCTGAATGAGAACGTCGCCGATCTGTGCGACCACGTTGGGCTGGATCCCTTCCGTGGGCTCGTCCAAAATGAGGAGCTTGGGATCGAGACAGAGCGCCCGCCCGATGGCGAGCTGTTGCTGCTGGCCTCCAGACAGGTCGCCGCCGCGACGGTGGAGCATGCTCTTCAGCACCGGGAACAGCGAAAACACCTTGTCGAGAGGCTTGGTCTTCTTGTCAGGACGTCCCAAAAGGCCAATCTCCAAGTTTTCTTGCACGGTCAGCTGAGGGAAGATCTCGCGTCCCTGGGGCACGTAGCCGATGCCATGCTTGGCGCGTAGATCGGGCGCTGCGCTCGCCAGCCGCACACGGTCCATTTCGATGGTGCCACTGTCGAGCTTGACGAGGCCCATGATGGCCTTGAGCAGCGTCGTCTTGCCCACGCCGTTGCGGCCCATCAAGCAAGTGCACGTGCCCGCATTCACCTCGAGACCAATGTCCCAAAGCGTGTGGCTTTCTCCGTAGGATTGGTTGAGCGCTTGAACCGCGAGCATCTTCAGCTTCCGAGGTAGACTTCGACGACTTTCGGATCGGACTGGACGGCGTCCATCGACCCTTCAGCCAGTACTTGGCCTTCGTGCAGCACCGTCACCGTGCGTTCGGCAATGCTGCGCACGAAGTCCATGTCGTGCTCGATCACGACCACGGTGTGCGCGCCCGCCAGTCCGCGCAAGAGTTCTGCAGTTTTCTCTACTTCCTGGTGCGTCATGCCAGCAATCGGCTCATCCACCAGGAGCACGCGGGGGTTCTGGGCGAGCAGCATGCCGATCTCGAGCCACTGCTTCTGGCCGTGGGCCAGGCCGCCGGCGAGCGTCGCGGAGCGGTCCGTCAGGCCAATCGTCTCCAGCACGTAGTCGATGCGCTCGAGCTGAGCCTTGTCGAAGCGGTGAAAGAGGCTCCGGAGCACGCCCTTGTTCGCTGCCAGTGCGAGCTCCAGATTCTCGCGCACCGTGTGCTTGGGGAAGACCGTTGGTCTTTGAAATTTGCGACCAATGCCGCGCCGGGCAATCTGGTGTTCGTTCAGGGTGGTCAGGTCTTCCATGTCTTCCAGGAAGAATACGTGGCCAGAATCGGGTTTGGTCTTGCCGGTGACCACGTCCATCAGCGTCGTCTTGCCGGCGCCGTTGGGTCCGATGATGCAGCGCAGCTCACCGACGTCGAGGATCAACGTGAGATTCGTGAGCGCCTTGAAGCCGTCGAAGCTGACCGAAATGTCATCCACGCAGAGCAGCGCTTGCTGTCGATTGGCGCGGATGGATGCTCCTCGCTCGACCGGTACTCGTACGCTTGGACGGCCGGGAAGCAGTGACGGTCGCGCCCTCTTGACGGACGAGTCGTTCACCGGAGCGTCCGTGTCGGACTCGGGTAGCGAGGTACCGATTTGGGCGAGCACGCTCGAAGTCATTTCATGCAGCATGGGACCTCTTGGGGAGTAGACGGCCGAGACCCACGAGGCCGTCGGGCAAGGCCAACGTGACGACCACGAAGAGTGCGCCCAGGAAGAACAGCCAGAGATCGGGCGCGGCCGCCGTGAAGAAGCTCTTGGCGCCATTGACCACGAAGGCTCCGACGATGGCTCCAAACAGAGTCCCCCTTCCGCCGATGGCGACCCAAATCACGGCCTCGATCGAGTTGGCCGGCTCCATCTCGCTCGGGTTGATGATGCCAACCTGCGGTACGTAGAGGGCGCCGGCAATCCCGCAGAGCACCGTGGAGAGCGTCCAGGCGAACCACTTGTAGCTCAGCGTGTCGTAGCCAGAAAATCGTGCCTTCGCTTCGTCGTCGCGCACGGCGCGGAGCACGGCGCCGAACTTGCTCTGCGTCAGGTACTTGGTCAGAAGGTAGAATGCGGCGAGGACGCCGACGCTGAGCACGTAGAGGAAGACCTTGGTCGACGAATCGCGCAGCGGATACCCGTAGAGGTTCTTGAAATCGGTGAGGCCGTTGTTGCCGCCGAACCCCGTCTCGTTGCGAAAGAAGAGCAGCATCGCAGCGAACGTCAGCGCTTGCGTGATGATCGACAAGTAGACGCCCTTGATGCGCGAACGGAACGCCAGGTAGCCGAACAGCCCGCCCACGATGCCCGGCACGACCATGCACATGAGGAGCGCGAACCACAGGTTCTCGAAGCCGCGCCAGTACCAGGGCAGCTCCTTCCAATCGAGGAAGACCATGAAGTCGGGGAGCTCGCTGCGGTAGACGCCGCTCTTGCCGATCGAGCGCATCAAGTACATGCCCATGGCGTAGCCGCCCAGAGCGAAGAACACGCAGTGCCCCAGGCTGAGGATGCCGGCAAAGCCCCAGACGAGGTCCACTGCCAAGGCCACCATGGCGAGACAGGCGAACTTGCCCAGGATGAGGACGTAGTGATCGGGGACGTGGAGTGCACTTTCCGCCGCTACGACCTGGTTCAAGAGCGGCACGATCACCCCGAACAGGAGCAGGAACCCGCCCAAGATGCCCCAAGCTTTGGGGCTGTGCATTTTCAAGAGGATGCTGCTCATCGCTCTCAGTTCTCCGCTGCGCGCCCCTTGAGCGCGAAGAGACCCTGTGGTCGCCACTGGATGAAGAAGATGAGAAGAACCAAGAGCAGGATCTTGCCCATCACGGCGCCCACGCTCGGCTCGAGAATCTTGTTGGCGAGGCCGAGGCCGAAGCCCGCAAAGATGGTGCCGAGGATGTTGCCGACGCCGCCCACCACCACCACCACGAACGAGTCGATGATGTGTTGCTGGCCGAGCTCCGGACCCACGTTGCCGAGCTGAGACAGGGCCACGCCACCCAGGCCCGCCAAGCCGGAACCCAGGCCGAAGGTCCACATGTCGACGCGATTGGTGGCGATACCGAGGCTCGCGGCAATTTCGCGGTTCTGTGTGACTGCCCGCACCTTGAGGCCCACGGAGGTTCCGCGCAGGATGAACCACACGAAGCCCACGACCAGCAGGGTGAATGTCAGAACGGCGATGCGGCTGTAAGGCACGACGAGCGCAGGCATCAGTTCGACGCCGCCCGAGAGCCAATCGGGATTGGCCACCGTGACGTTCTGCGCGCCAAAGACGACGCGCACGGCTTGAATCAAGATGAGGCTCAGGCCCCACGTGGACAGCAACGTCTCGAGGGGACGACCGTAGAGATGGCGAATCACCAGACGCTCCAGCACGACGCCCATGCCGAAGGTGGTGGCAAACGCGAACGGAATCGCCAAGACGAGGTAGTACTCGCCGACGTCGGTCCCGAAGGCCAGGAGTCGCTCGCGCACGAAGTAGGTGGAGTAGGCGCCGAGCATCAGCATCTCGCCGTGCGCCATGTTGATGACCTTCATCAGGCCGAACGTGATGGCGAGGCCGAGGGCAGCCAGGAGCAAGACGCTGCCGAGACTCAAGCCGTAGATGGTGTTCGAGATGATGTTGATGAGGAAGATTCGTTGCTGCACGCTCTGCAGTGCTCGGTCGAGCTCGGCGCGCACGGCCGGGTCCTTCTCGCCGAACTTGCCCTGCGCGTCCTTCAGGACGAGCGCTTGCAGGTCGGCTTCCAGGCTGATGTCGTCGGAATTCTGGATGGCGCGTGCCGCTTGAATGCGCAGGGCGCGATCGTCGCTTTTTAGGTCGACTTTGGCCAATGCCAGGCCCATCCAACGCTTCGTTTCTTCGTCGGACTCGCCTGCGACGAGACCTCGAATCAGCGCGGCGCTCTCGCTGTCGGGGTACTCGGCCAGCTTCTTGGCAGCTTCGCGGCGGACGTCCACCTTCTTGGCCGTGAGCCGTAGCTTGGAGAGCGCGGCCGCCAAGGCGCGGCGGGAGGTGTTGTTGAGCGCGATGGCGCGCACGCTTCCGCTCGGTGCGGCTTCAGCCAGTGAACTGGCCTGCAGAACCTTGCCTCCACTCGTGACGAAGACCACGCCACGTCCGTCCTTGTCGAGGTCGCCGGCCTCGAGGGCAGTGAGGATGGTTAGCGCCTTGTCCGGATCGGCCGCAGCCAGATCCACGATTCCCTTCTGCACGTCGACGTGGCTCTCGGAGGCGAAGAGAGCAAGCGCCTGGTCCACCTCGGTCTGGCCGGCCGTGGCCTGTGACACCCAGAGCATCAAGGCGGCGATCATGAGCAGGAAGGGGCGAGTCATCGGTCTCCTGATTTTCGGTGGCTCAGCTGGGCCGGCTCGTTTGCGGCTCGGCACGCGGGTTCGAAAAAGGGGGAGAGCCACGGGAGTGCGGGGAGGACGCGCTCCCGTGGCTCAGAATCGGGATCTCAGAAGCCGGAAGCCTTGGCTGCCGTGCAGTTGCCGCACAGCCACGGGTACTGCCAATCGGCGACCTTGTTCTTGCTGTCCGGCACGTACTCGCTCCACGGAGCGGCACGGACGGGGCCTTCGGTCTTCCACACGATGTTGAACTGACCGTCGCCTTTGATCTCGGCGATGTAGACGGGCTTGTGCAGATGGTGGTTCTTCTCGTCCATCTTCATGTCGAAGCCCGAGGGAGACTTCACGACCTGACCTGCAATGGCCTGGCGCACCGCGTTGATGTCGGTGGTGCCTGCCTGGGTGGCCGCCTGCGCCCACATCTTGATGCCGATGTAGGTGGCCTCCATGGGGTCGTTCGTCACACGCTTGTCGCCGTCGGGCAGCTTGTTGGCAGCGACGTACTCCTTCCACTCCTTGATGAAGGCGGCGTTCTCCGGCGTGTCGATCGACATGAAGTAGTTCCAAGCAGCCAAGTGGCCTTCGAGCGGCTTGGTGTCGATGCCGCGGAGCTCTTCTTCACCCACCGAGAAAGCCACCACCGGAATATCCGTGGCCTTGAGGCCTTGGTTGGCGAGCTCTTTGTAGAAGGGAACGTTGGAGTCGCCGTTGATGGTCGAGACGACCGCTGTGGGCTTACCAGCAGCAAACTTCTTGATGTTGCTCACGATCGTCTGATAGTCGGTGTGACCAAACGGCGTGTACTCTTCCATGATGTCTTCTTTGGCCACGCCCTTGGCGGCCAGGAAGTACTGGAGGATCTTGTTCGTCGTGCGCGGGTACACGTAATCGGTGCCGAGCAGCACCCAGCGCTTGGCGCCGCCGCCTTCTGCGCTCATCAGGTACTCGACCGCGGGAATGGCCTGCTGATTGGGGGCTGCACCCGTGTAGAAGACGTTGTAGCTCGACTCTTCGCCCTCGTACTGCACGGGGTAGAAGAGCAGGCCGTTCATTTCCTCGAAGACGGGGAGCACGCTCTTGCGGGACACGCTGGTCCAACATCCGAAGACCACGGCGACGTTCTGGGTGATGAGCTCGCGGGCCTTCTCGGCGAAGAGAGGCCAGTCGGAGGCCGGGTCGACGACGATCGGTTCGAGCTTGCGGCCCAGCACGCCGCCCTTCTTGTTGATGCTCTCGATGGTCATCAGTGCCACGTCCTTCAGCGAGGTTTCGCTGATGGCCATGGTGCCGGAGAGAGAATGGAGGATGCCGACCTTGATCGGGCCGGTGTCCGCCGCCTTCTTCTCGGGAGCCTTCTCTTCGGTCTTGGTGGCGGCTTCGGTCTTCGCCTCCTCTTTCGGGGCGTCGCCCGGTCCCTTGCACGCGCCGAGCAAACTGAGCGCGGCGACGGATGCGAGTCTGACTAGTTTATTCACGTCGATTCTCCTGTGACTGCGATGGGTTACCTGAGCTGCTCGCCCAACTGAAAATGACTGCTCGGCCTTGCGGCTGAGTTCATGCCGGTGGCACGCACCGTCTTCGGCCAAGCCGGCGAAACACCGGGTAGCCATTGCGTGTCCGAAGCGTTGCCGATGGGGGATCCGTCGAGATTCCGAGGGTGGGGTTGGGTCATCGCGCTCGCTCCAGCCGGCCGAATCATGCGCATCTCGGAGCAGGAGCGTGAAGCGAACGGGGCGTGACGTGGGGGCGTTACCGTAACGTCCCGACGCCCGAGCGGGGGGCATCATGAAACCATACTGAAACCTGGCCAGGGGTACTCGAAATCCGTGGCAGGGAGGACGGTGGAACCAAGCTCGATGCAGGCAGCCGTAGCCCGAGTCTTGGAAAGCGATGTTTTCCAGCGTTCTCCCCAAGCGCGGCGCTTCTTGGAATACGTCGTGGCCCAGCATCTGGCCGGCCACCCCGAGTCGCTCAAAGCCTACACGATTGGCGTCTTCGCCTTGGGCGCCAACGGTACCCGGTCCTGTCCTGAAACAACCGCACGCATGCAAGCCAGCCGCGTGCGTCGGCTGCTCGAACGCTACTACCGCACCCTCGGTCAGCACGATGCCGTGGTGATCGACTTGCCGGCCGGCAGCTACGAGCCTCGCTTCTCACTGAAAGAGGGTGGATCGCCCCAGCGCATGCCCGAAGCGGGCCGGGTGGCACTCTTGGTCGAGGACTTCGAGGTGCTGTCGGAGTGGTCAGCCGACGACTCGTTCTCGCGTGCGCTCGTGCAGCGCATCGTCACCTTGTTGGTGCACGAGGACGCCCTTTTGCTGTCGCGGCACGGGCAGGCTGGTTCGGGACTTTCACGGGAGCATCCGGCTGCGTCCGTCGCGACCTACGTCCTCGGCGGGTCCCTGATTCGCAGCGGTGAGTCCGTGCGTGTCGTGGCCAATCTCCGCTCGCCCGAAGGAGCGACGGTGTGGGCCGAGCAGTACGATCGCACCCTGAACCGAGAGCGCTTGCTCGAGGTCGAGGACGAGTTGGCGCTCGGCCTCGCTGCGCGCGTTGGTGATCCAGTGGTGGGGGCACTCGGCCGGGCGGCACGCGGGCGCGCGAAGGGTGGTTGCCTGGATCCCGTGCAGAGCTTCTACCGCTTTCTCGCCGGGCCTACGGCCGGTCTTCTGGTCGAGCTCAAAGCCGAGCTCGAGCGCGCCCTGGGGCAAGGCGCCGAGCGGGCTGCACTCCACGCCGCGTACTCGTGTGTTCTGTCTCTGACGCAGCTCGACCAAGGTGGCAGTAGCTCGTCCTCTGCTGCGAGCGCACGCTTGGCGGCCGAGGCTCACGCGCGAACGGCTGTTGCACTCGATGGGCAGTGTGCACTCGGCCGCATCGCACGGGCACTCGTTCACTTCCGGCGTGGCGAAGCCGGCTCTGTGCTCCGCGAAGCGGAGCTGGCGCTGTCGCTTTCCCCCGCCTCGGTGACGGGGCGGGCCATTCTCGGGCATTTGGCGCTGCTTTCCGGCCACTGGGAGACGGGCCTCGGGTGGCTGCGAGAGGCCAACGAGCGAGGACTGCACCTTCCGAGCTACCTGGCGCTCGGACCTTGCTTGGAGCGCCTGGTTCGCGCCGCCGATCCGCTCGGTGCGCTGGCCGAAGCGGAGCGCTTGGAGGCGCCTGCTTGGCTCAGTCAGGTGATCCTCGCCGCGTGCCAGGCGGACTTGGGCCGTACGGTGGAGGCACGGCGCGCGTTCGCGCGCGCTCTCGCCAGCGAGGGCGACACCGAGAAGCGTCTCGAACGCAAGGTGGCTGACGTTCTGCGAGACGCCGCCACGCTCGCTACCATCTGGCAGCTCGCGAGCGGTGGCAGTCCAAGCGGTGAGGACGTCCCCAAGGGCCGCATCTCCTACCGAACGCCGCGCTTGGGTCGCGGCACCGGCGGCGCAATCAAGGTGGGCATCCTGCAGTCGCTCTCGGGACCGATGGCTCTCTGCGAGACGCACATGGTCAGTGCCGCGATGCTCGCGATCGAGGAGATCAACGCAGCGGGCGGCCTCTTCGGGCGCAGCGTACGCGCCGTCGTCGAGGATGGGGCCTCCGATCCGGAAGTGTTTCAGCGTGCGGCCCAAAAGCTCGTCGGCCAGGAGCGGGTGGCGGCGGTGTTCGGCTGTTGGACATCCTCGTCGCGCAAAGCGGTGCTGCCCATCGTCGAGGCCGCCGATCGGCTCCTCTGGTACCCCGTGCAGTACGAGGGACTCGAGCGCAGTCGCCACGTCATCTACACGGGGAGCTGCCTGAATCAGCAGATCGAGCCTGCTCTCCGCTGGGCGCTGCAAGAGGGCTACCGGAAGGTGACGTTGGTAGGCTCCGACTACGTCTTTCCGCGCACCGCCAATCGCTTGATCCGTGGCATGGTCGAGGCCGCCGGTGGCACCATCGCCGGAGAGTTCTACGTTCCTCTGGGTCGTGGCCAGTTCGAGGACATCGCGCACCACGTGCGGCAAGAGAGGCCGGACGTGGTCCTCAGCACTGTCAACGGTGCCGACAACCTGGCGCTCTTCCGGGCGCTCGCCCAAGCTGGGGTGCGCCCCGATGCTTCGCCCGTGCTCTCGTTCTCCCTCTCGGAGCTCGAGCTCTCTCGCGCGCCCGAGCTCATCGCGGGCCACCTCGCATGCTGGAGCTACTTTCAGAGCCTCGAACATCCCGACAATCGCGCGCTCGTTCATCGCTTCCGAAGTCGGTACGGCGAGACCGAGGTGCTGAGTGATCCTACCGTCACTGCGCATGCGCAGGTCCATCTGTGGAAGAACGTTGCCGCTCGCGCGGGCAGCCTAGACAGCGCAGCAATCCTCGGGGTGTTGCCGGGCACTCAGCTCTCGCTCGGTGGTCAGAAGCTCACCGTGTCCGAGAATCACCACGTCACCCGGCCAGCCATCGTCGGCCAAGCCAGCTCCAAGGGAAACTTCGAGATCGTCTGGCGCAGTCGCGAATCGATTCAGCCGCGTCCTTGGCTCGGCGTCGAAGAGGCCGACTTCTTGGCGCGCGACCTGGTGCTCGAGGCGCTGCGCGCGCTGCCAGAGATGGCCGACAAGGACGCCTCGCCTCAGCGCCGCCTCGGACCACCACCTGGGTGAAGGGGGGACGCTGGCGCTCGGCTTGCGCTGACTCCGCGCCGCATGTGACAGTCGATAGCCGCACATGGCGAGCGACCCCCCAAGCGTACGACCTTCAATCGGTCACGCCGTCCTGAAGTTCTTGCGCAGCGTCGGCCGCCCGGCAGAAGCCGAGCTCTATCTGAGCGCCTTCCGCTCATTGCCGCGCGGTCGCTTTGCGCTGCTCATGCCGACGGATGCGGTGCTCTACGAGTCTTCCGGCACGCTGGCTGAGCAGCTCGCGTTTCTCCAGGAGCTCGGGCTCTATCCGTCCATCGTCTTGGGCGCCACTGACGCTGTCGATCCGGTACTCGAGGGTTATCTGATGACGGCGCTAGCGGACGCAGGCGTCGCGGCGAAAGTCGTGCCTCTGGGGGACGGGGAGGACTGGTCGCGCGCGGACCACGTATTCGCAGAGTCGCACGTCCCAGTACTGCGCTTCGAGCAGTCGAGCGAGGATCGGCTGGCGAGGCTCGCTGCCACCATGAAGCCGCGCAAGGTCGTCGTCCTGCGGGACGAAGGCGGGCTCGGCCCCCATGAGCCGGGACGACTCGAGCTTTCGCCCGGGCACGTGCTGCTCACGCGGCAATCCGGCATCTTTGCCGTGAATCTGCGCAGCGATTTGGCTGCGCTCGTCAGTGATCCATCGCTGACTGCCGACGACCGACAGTGGCTGAGCCGCGCGGAGCGTTGGCTCGAGGCGGGGGCTGAGGGTGGTGTCAATGCCACGACGGTGTCGTTCGCTTCACCGCTCTCCTTGCTGCGCGAGCTCTTCACGGTGCGCGGCGAGGGCACGCTGGTGAAGCTCGGCGCCGCCATCGTGCGCTGCTCCTCGTACGCCGAAGCGGATCGCGCACGCATCGAGCAGCTCTTGACCGAAAGCTTCGAACGGCCGGTGACGCGCGCCTTCTGGGAGCGGACGCCGGCCCGCTTCTACGTCGAACAAGCGTACCGCGGTATGGCGCTACTCGAGCCAGGGGTGCGAGGTGTCACGTACCTGTCCAAGTTTGCCGTCTTGCCCTTCGCGCGTGGTGAAGGTCTCGGGCAGGACCTTTGGTGGGAAATGCGCAAAGACACGCGCGAGCTCTACTGGCGCTCTCGCCCCGACAATCCCATAAACGGCTTTTACCTGTCCGCGTGTGACGGCGTGCACAAGACGCACGACTGGCACGTGTACTACTGCGGTGTCTCCCACGACCTCGTACCGGAGCTCGTCGCCGACGCGCTGGGACGACCGGTGGATCTCAAAGCTTGAGGCTAGACAAGCTCTCCTAGCTTCTTGGAATCGACGATACGAATCGCCCCACGCTCCGTCTCGACGCAGCCCGCCCGGCGCAGGGAGCGCAGCAGGCGAACGACGACTTCTCGGGCCGTGCCGAGATGGCGGGCGAGGCGCTCTTGGCTCATGACGACGAGACCGTTCGAGCCGACTCGGTCGAGCAGGCAGGCGGCGAGCCTGGCTTCGAGAGACGCTGCCGCGGTGGCCTCGATCAACTGCATCATCTCGGTCACGCGGCGCGACAAGGCGCCCAAGGCAAAGTCGCGCATCGCCGCTTCGCGTGCGAAGAGGTCGTGAAATGCGGGCGCCGAGAGTATCGCGAACTCGACCGGGTCCACGTCCGCCTCGGCCCACGCTTCGTACGGCCGTTCTGTGAGGAGCGAGTGGATGGAAAGAAAGCACGCCTCTCCCGGGTCCACGAAGTAGAGGGTGCCTTCACGGCCGTCTTCGCGCAGGTAGTAGACGCGAATGGTCCCGGACTGGACCAGGAAGACTCCTCCGACCGCATCGCCGCGGGAGATGAGCTGAGTCGTCGGACCGACCGCGCGCGAAACGAGCTCCGCTCGTAGCTGCTCCTGGCCCGCCGGGGACAGGGCATTCACGAAGGGAAAGCGTCTCCCGAGAGCTCCGAACTCGGCCTGCTTCGAGACGCGGTCGGCGGAGGACATCAGGAGTTCTCAGGAGGCGCTCGGCGCGGCCTCTGAATGCAAGCTTAGGCCGCCCGGTTCAGCAGTGACAACTTCCGTGATGGAGTCGTAGGGGAGTCCGACGAGCTCGTGCGCCTGTCTCACGGTGTCTACGTCGGGAGCCAAGGTCACGCAGAATGCGCGCCCTGCCCCGAGTCCGACGTGGGCCCGGAGGCTCACGGCCCCCACGCTGCGACAGGCTGCTTCGTACTTTGGATAGAACGCCAGAAACGCCTCTTCCGTCATTCCTTCTGGGAAGGTGCCGTGGGCGGTGTGGTGTGTGTCGATGAACAGACGCATTGCTTTCATGAGTCATCTCCGAGGTGGGATGCCGGCGTCGGCATCTCCTCGTCGACTACTCGAAAGGCCGTCAGCTCGTCTGGAACCTAGGTTCCCATTCGAGCGCTCGGCTCGTGCTTCGCACCGTGCTGGAGGCCCCGGGGCACCGGCTAGTCCAGCCCGAGTCGCACCATGTCGTCCTCGTCGAGGCCGAAATAGTGCCCGAGCTCGTGCAAGACGGTGATCTTCACCTGCTCGGCGAAGTCCTCCGGATCTGGGAAATCGAGCGCCAGGTTTTCGGCGAAGACGACGATCCGGGTCGGGGTCGGTGCGGCATCGAGCCCTTGGCTCTCGCCGTGAGTCGGCCCCTCGAACAGACCGAGCGCTCGAGGGTCCAGCCCGCCTTCGACCAGGTCCTCCGTCGGCAGTCGTTCGACGACGAGCGGCACGTTGGCGAGGCGCCCCTGCCAGGCCGGCGGCAACTCGGCCACGGCTCGCTTCAGGTGCACCAGCGTCTCGTCCAGCATCTCATTGACCTGCTCGGGAGAATTCGGAGCGGTGGCCAGGCTATCGAGCCGCAGGGTAGCCAAAAAATGGGTGGTGGCGCTGGCGGTGTCGCCCAAGTCCTCGAGCACGTCGCCCAAAAGGTGGTGCGCGTCGGCATCGTTGGGATCGGCCTCGAGGAGGCGCTGCAGCATGTCCCGCGCCTGCTCGAGCTCGCCCTGGGCTCGCAAGAGGCCTGCGCGCGTCAGCTGAAAATCCGCCAGCTCCTGCACTTCTGCGGGCAACGACTCGAACATCGCGAGCGCTTCGGCCGGATCCTCCTCACCGAGTTCCTGAAGCGCCTCGAGCGCCTCCCAGAGCGCCGCTTCCGGTTCGCTGTCCTCGGGACCGTCGTCGTCTTCCGGATCTCGATTCACCAGCGTTCTTTACACGAGGGAGAGCTCGCTTGCACCGGCGCCCGCGCGGGCGCAAACATTCTGCCCAATCGTGGCCTTCGTGATTTTCATGGCCGTCGTCGCAGCGGTCGGCGGGCTTCTCTACCTGCTCCTCATCATGTCCCACGTGCCGGGCGCCAAGGAAGAGCGCTTCGGCATGCTCGAACCCCTGCCCGAGCGGCTCGGCGAATGGGTGAAGAGCAATGAGGTGGGCGCTGATGGGCTCGTGCGTGAAGAGCGCCACTTGTTCGATGAAGCCAGCAAGAAGCTGCTCCTGCAGGTGCGGTACCGCGACCCGGCTACTGGGAAAATCGAGCGCGTCGAGCCCGAGCGGGTCATCAAGCGCCGGCGGATCCGCGTTCGCTGAGGCGCCATGCGGGCTCTCTTCGGCCTAGCGTGCTAAAAGTGGAGCGCTGGCATGCTCGCTGATCCGGTGTCCGCGTGGTTCGAGGCCCAAGGCATCCCCCCGGTGGTGGGTGGCGTGCTCATGGGGGCGGCCTTCGCGTACCTCTTGCTGCGCGCGCGCCGTGATCGCAGGTCGAACTTCGAGGTGCCGCGCGTCACCGAGCAGCGGCCGCTCGGGGCCCTCCAGGGCGACTTGAAGGCACGCGCGCTCGAGCTCGTGTTTGCCCGACGGAAGATCGAGGCCATCAAGCTGGTGCGCGAGGAGCAGGGACTGGGCCTCAAGGAGGCCAAGGATCTCGTGGACGTCTGGGAAAAGGAAAGCAAGCGCTGAGGCCGCGTGCGCGCGGTAGGTGGCTTGCCGTGATGGACCGACGCCCCCGAGGCGGATAGGGTCGTGCGCCATGGGCCAGTTTGCTTTCGCGCGTGCGCGGGCGTCGTCGTTCATCCTGGCCTCGAGCGCGCTCGTGGCTTGTGCCAAGGCTCCGCCGCCCGCTGCTGAACCGGCCCCGAGCGGAGCCGAGGCCACCGCTTCGGAGCCGAGCCACGCCGAGCCTCGGGAGAGGCCCGCAGCGGCACAAGACGGCAGCTCGTCGGCGCCGCCCGACGTGGCGACGCCGCCTGCCCACGCAGGGCGGAGCGCCAGCGGTGTGGCTTGGGTCGTGCTCCACCACGGCGCGGGAGGGGACGCAGCGGGTCCCGATGCGCGCGTGCTCGTGCACTACACGGGCTGGACACGGGAGGGCGAGATGTTCGACAGCTCCCGCCAGAGGAGTGGCCCGATGATGCTGCCGCTCGATCGCACCGTGCCCGGCTTTCGCGAGGGCGTGGCCGCCATGACCAAGGGCGAGAAGCGTCGCATCTGGATCCCCGCTGAGCTCGCCTACGGCGACGCACCGCAGCAAGAGGGGGCTCCTTCGGGGCAGCTCACGTTCGATGTCGAGCTGTTCGATATCCTGATCCCACCCGCGACCCCGGAGGACGTCGCAGCGCCGAGCGCTGGCGCCACCGTGACCCCCTCCGGTCTTGCGTATCGCGTGCTGCGTGCGGGCACTTCCACCGACCATCCCACCGACGGCAGCCGCATCACGGTGCACTATTCGGCCTGGACGAAAGACGGACGTCTCTTCGATAGCTCGGTCCAGCGGGGGCAGCCCTTCAGCTTCACGACATCACAGGTGATCCCCGGCTGGGCCGAGGGCATCCAGCTGATGACCGTGGGTTCCGTCTATCGTTTCTGGATTCCGGCCGAGCTCGCGTACGGCGACAAGCCCCGCTACTCGAGCATGCCGGCCGGCCAGCTCACCTTCGACGTCGAGCTGATCGGCTTCGAGTGAGGACGCGAAGTCAGCGCTGCTCGAGGTCGTCGTCGTAGAACAAGAGGTCGTTGTCATCGGGGTCGCGGACGGATTTGACCGGCATGCCCCATGATTCGTCACGCACCGTGATGCCGCGCTCCGCGAGGGTCTCGACGAGGCGGCCGACTTCGCCCCGCTGCAGCGAAACGAAGAGGCGTCCGCCGCCTGCACGCTTGGCATCGCGGTTCAGGATGAGCTCGATGCCCCTTTGGTTGACCTGGAGGGCAACTGGGACGCCGCCGTCGTCGTGCCGCCAGGCTTCGCGGAAGCCGAGTGCCTCGTAGAAATGCAGCGCACTCTCGCAGTCGCTCACGAAGAACACGGGCCGCACGAACCAATCACTGCTCTCACCAGGCATGTTCCCCTCCCGTCGCAACGTCGTGCCGCCTCCAGCTCGGAGGCTCTCTTTGCCCGACCGGCCAGAAGCTAGCGCGGACGCGCGCGAATGCCCGCGCCCCGTGTGCGCGCCGCGACGGCCAAGAGGGCCAGGCCTCCTGCCAAGAGGCCGGTCCAGCCGAAGCCGACTGGATGACCAGCGACCGCTCCGGCTGCACACATGCCGCCGCCGCGCTCCGCACTGGCGCCACCTTCGCCATCGCTTCCGTCCGATGGGCAAACCCCGCCCGGCGACGAGCCGAGCGTCGCCTCCACGCGCTCGAGCTCGATGGCGTTCCCGGCCGCGTCATGGATCGTGGCGGTGACGAAAATCGTGTCGCCCTCCATGCCGAAGGGCAGTGCCAGCTGACCCCAGCAGGCGCCGCTCTCATGGTCGCCCGGAGAGGCAATGTCGACGGCGCGCTCGGGGTACAGCTGAGAGACTGTGGTGAACAGCGTCACCGCCTCCGAGCCGTGTTCGACCTCGAGCGTGACGACCGGATCGTAGCCGATTGACTCGCCACCATCGCGGATCTCGTCCCAAGTGAGGCGAGCACCATAGAAGGCACCACAGGCCGGGGATGACTCGATGGGCTCTGCTCGGGGTGCGCTCGCTTCGGGCGGCATCTCGTCCCTCACTGCGCCGGTGGTGAAGACGGTGGTCGAGGCGCCGTTCCCGTCGATGACGCCAATGCGATAGTCGGTGTTTGCCGCTAGATCTTCCTGCGGAACGAGCCACACCTCGTCGCCGGTGCCGTTGGTCGGCATCAGGTCGAATGCGACCGCGACGCCGTCGGCATCCGTCCAGCTGATGTCAGCGGGATCGACCGTCTGAGGGGCGCCGGCCTCGTCCACACCGCGGAGGGCCAGGAGGAAGCGCGCATTGAGCGGCACGTCGTCGCGCAGGTTACCGGGCCGCACCCCAGAGGGAACGAAGCAGCTGCACGGGCCGCACGCTGCCGCTGGCTTCGGGGCGAGCGCCAGCTGACCCAATGCAGCGCATGCGAGCAGCCAGACGGAAGGGCGGACGCGCTTTGGGCAGCTCATCTCGACAATTTACCGCAGTCGGCCGTGGCGATCGACCTCGGATTGGCCTCGTCGGCAGGATGCTTCTTTCAGCACCCTGCTAGAAAGCGTAGGCGCGGCCACGCAGCGGCCGCGCGCTGGCGACGAGCGCGCTCTCCGGGCGCGCGGCGCGCACCCCGGCGTCCACGCCTGCGCGCTCGACGCTGGCCGGCGATTGTGAGCCGCGATCGGCTTCGAGTACGTGCTGACAGCCGAGGTCGATGAGCGCCTGGGCGAGGGGTCCGGGCGTGTCGTGCGTCATGCGACCGAGCCACAGGTAGCCCGCTTCATCGATGCAGAGTGCGCCATGCTCGCGGCGGGTGGTGATGCGGCGACCGTGGTCGAGCAGCGCGCCGTCGCGAGCCAGCAGCTCGAGCTGCACGAGGTCGTGCTGCTCGGCGGGCTCGAGCGGTTCGCCCGGAAGCTTGACGTAGGCGCCCTCGGTTCGCGACAGCACGAACGTTGCGAACGCTCGATCCATGGCCACCACGGCGAGCGTGCCCTGACTCAGACCCGGCCGGTTGCCGTGCGTCGCGTGGCCCAAGTTCCAGGCAGCGAGAGCAGGACCTACCGGCGGGGTAGCGGTCGCGCCGGGGGCCTCCTCGCTACCGATGGCGAGGCCGAGCTGGATGCGACCGAGGTCCACACGCTCGATCTCGAGCGCGATGCCGGCGATCGTGCGCTCTCCCAGCACGAGCGCGGGCAGGTCCGCCGGCTCCGGTTGCTGTCCAGGGGCGGCGCGAAAGGCGAACGCATCGGCGGCGGGCGAGCGTGGGAACGCGTCGCGGTAGGCGAGGTAGAAGAAGTCTTTCGGCGACCAGCGCAGGTAGCGCGTGGCGCTGGCCTTCATGGCGGGCGACAGCAGTCGGCCGTCGGCAGCCAAGGGCTGGAAGCTTCGGATGCGGTGGGCGGCGAAGGTGCAGTGCCCCGGGTTCATGTCGAGGTGCATGCCGCGCACGCAGCCGGCCATCTGCATCGCGCGCGCCAGACTGCGAGCCGTGGCTTCTTCGGACCAAGCGTAAACGAGATGTCCGTCGCCGCGCACACACACGCCGCTGCGTTCGGCCACGACGCTGCCACCGATCAAATGATCGCCCCAATCGAGGCGTCCCGTGGGGAGCAAGCGGTCGTCTTCGAGCAGCAAGTCGAGGTTTTGTCGGTAGGCTTGGGCGAACTCCAAGCCGTCCCCGGGCACCGTAGAAGCGCGCGCCGGTTCGTAGGCCCCCATGCCAACGTCGCCGTCTGGATCGATGCGCAGGGTGGCGGCTCCCGGAGTGGGTGGGACGAGCACCCGGCCTTCGGCCTTCATGCCGTAGGAGCCATGGGTCGTCTTGAACGCGCCGTTGAAGGTGGCCACGATGCGCCGAAAGACTCGGGGATCGTCGGGCACGTGACCGCTACCCGGCGGGCCCGTCCGTGGACGTGGATCTTCGTAGCCACCACGCAGGCCGAGCTCGAGCCGCGTGGTGTCGATCACGACCAAGTGTGCTCGTGCGTACGGCCTTTCGGGATCCGGGCGTACGAACGTGCGGAACAGCGGCGAGGGGGCCGGCTTCGGAGCTTTTGGCATCAAATCGCCGGCAAAGCTCAGCCAGTGCCCTTCACCCTGCTCGCGCTTTGGCCAAGGTGAAATGAGATCGGCCGGCGGCCAGGCAGTCGACGTTGGCAGATGGGGAGCGGCCGGCGCAGGCAGAGGAGCTTTGGGGGAGGGGCGCGCGGCGCCGAGGTGAGTCAGCGTGTAGCCTGTCCGCGCGAAGCGATCCCGAATCGACAGTGCCCACTCTTCGAGGCGCGCGATCGGACCCGGACCGACGAGGAGCCGACCGACGTCTGCAGCCCAATGACCGAGCGGCGGCGCGCGGCCGACGCGCCTCATCACGTCGAGCTCGTGGGCGCGGGTCGAGCTCGGATTGAAGAGATCGTCGAGCTCGAGCTCGATCTGGCGCTCGGCCAGGCGAAGGACGAGCGTGCCTCCGCGTTCGCTGACCACGAGCTCGCGCACACCCGTCGGCAGCAGCACGTCGCATTGCCCGAGGCCTGCGGTCGTTCCTTGCTCCAGGAAACGGCTGAGCGAAAGCTCGAGCCGCTCCACCCAGCCACCGGCTTGCCGCCGTTCACCACCGAGATCCAAGACCGTCAAGAGCGCCGCGCCCGCGTCGCTTTCGGAAACGTAGAGCGCGTGGCGGCCATGGGCGCGCAGTCCACCCTCGTCGGCCAGATCGGTTTGGCTGAGGTTCCGGAGCCGTCCGACGCTGAGGACACGCCCTTCGAACGACAGCCGCACGAAGGCGCGCTGGACTTCTGCAAACTTTTCGCCCGGCTTCTTGGAGACGAACAGAATCCCGCGACCGAAAAGCAACTCCTTCAGTGCAGTCGAGGGGGGCTCCCAGGCGAATTCGCTGACCTCGGCCCCGCTTTCTGCGCTGAGCGCGGCGGTGAGTCCTTCGGCGCCGGGTTCGTGGGGAGGACCCATACAAAAAGCGCCGAGCACGCCAGAAAGGCCGGCCGCTAGCAGCAAGCGGCCGCGGCTCGCTAGGTACGGAAGCCACCTCTGCATGTCCGAGACGCCTCGGTAGAGCCTCCGCCTCGGCATCGCAAGCCGCGCGTGCCCGCTTGTTTCTGGGTGAGCCAGCTGATAGCCAATCGCCCGACGTGGAGGCGCGATCGAAGCCGAGCAACCTTGGAGTTCGGCTCCTGACCGTCGGCATCCTCGGGCCGCTCTTGCTGCTCTTGCTGTTCGCTGGTCCCGTCTGGGGCTGGGCGCTCCTCATCACGCTGGCGGCCGGGCAGGCAGCCTACGAGCTCTTGTCGATGACCCACCCGCTCGATCGGCCCTCCCGCTTCGTGGGGGCGGGCCTGACGAGCGCGCTCACCTACGGCATCTTTCTCGGACGGGACGACCCGCGCATCGCGTTCACGACCCTCCTGGCGGTGGTGTTGGTCATGGTGGTCCTGCCGTTGGCGCGCCTGGGTGAGATCGAGACCGCGGCCCTGCGCCTCATGGGTGGCGTGGCGGCGTGCGTCTACGTGGGCCTGACCATGGGCTGCCTGGCGCTCTTGCGAGTCGAGGCGGTGGGCGGTTCGTGGTGGATCCTGCTCACGCTGATGCTGGCCTGGATGGGCGACACGGGCGGTTACACGCTGGGTCGACTTGCCGGCAAGACCAAGCTCTACGAGGCGGTCAGCCCCAAGAAGACCGTCGAGGGCTTGATCGGCTCGGTGATCTTCTCGAGCGGCTCGGCAGTGGCCGCCAGCTTGCTCTATTTGGACGATTTTCCGCTCGTGCACGCGGTGGTCCTGGGAGTGCTCGGCGCCCTCTTGGGTCAGGTGGGCGACCTGGCCGAGTCGCTGATCAAGCGGTCGACCGGCGTCAAGGATTCAGGCGCCCTCTTGCCGGGCCATGGCGGCATGCTCGATCGCATCGATGCGCTGCTCGTGGTGGCTGCCCTCGTTTATACATATCGCCTTTGGTTCGCCTGAGCCGCAGGGGCCGGGCGACCTTGGGCAGCGCGGCCGGGCGCGGCCGGTACTGAACGAGCGCTCTCTTGGGCTGCGAATGAGGGGGGTGACAAGATGACTTCCGTGTCGAGTCCGTCAGACAGTGCCCCGCCCTCCTCCTCACTCATCCCCGCTCGCACGGAGGTCGAGAAGGGCGAGCGCGTGCCCGGAGAGTATCGCTTCTTCGAGGTCATCCAGTCCTACTTGGACGAAGCAGCGCGTCTGGTGCACCTGCCGGACTACTTGGTGTCCATTCTCAGCCAGCCCAAAAATGAGCTGATTGTGCATTTCCCCGTGCGCATGGACGACGGCAGCTATCGGCACTTCAAGGGCTACCGCATCCAGCACAACAACATCCTCGGCCCCTACAAAGGGGGCCTGCGCTTCCATCCGAGCGCCACGCTCGACGACTTCAAGGCGCTCGCCGCCATGATGACGTGGAAGTGCGCGCTCATCGGCGTGCCATTCGGAGGAGCCAAGGGCGGCATCAAGTACAATCCGCTCGAGTACTCAGCGGAGGAGAATCAACGCATCACGCGGCGCTTCATCCACTCGCTCGCGAGCAACATCGGTCCGGACTACGACATCCCAGCGCCGGACGTGGGTACGGGCGAGCAGCACATGGCGTGGGCCATGGACACGTACATGAACACGTTCGGCATGGTGAATCGCCAAGCCAACCGCGGCGTCGTCACCGGCAAGCCAGTGGCATCCGGAGGCACCCTGGGCCGGACGAAAGCCACGGGGCAGGGCGTCGTGCATGCCATCGTCGACTGGGCTCACCGTAAAGGCTTCGAGCTCCAGGGCAAGAAGCTCATCGTGCAGGGCTTCGGCAACGTCGGCAGCCACACGGCGGTGCTCCTGAGCCACCTCGGCGTGTCGCTCGTGGGCGTTGGCGATCACACCGGGTACCTCTACACGCCGGAGGGCTTCAATGCGCACCGCCTCCAGGCCTACGTGCGGCAACATGGTTCCATCGCAGGCTATCCTAACGGCCAGCCCATCAGCGCAGACGAGTTCTTCGGCGTACCTGCGGACATCTTCGTGCCAGCCGCGCTCGAGAATCAGGTCGGCGCCAAAGAGGCGGCGGCACTGCAGGTCAAGCTGGTGGCAGAAGGTGCCAATGGCCCTTGCCACCCCGACGGCGAGCGCACGCTCATGGCCCGCGACATCGAGATCTTGCCGGACGTGCTGGCCAATGCCGGCGGCGTCACGGTGAGCTACTACGAGTGGGTCCAGAATCGTCGCAGCGAGACCTGGACCTTGGCCGAGGTCGACGAGAAGCTCGAGAGCGCCATGCGCAGCGGCGCTTCGACCATGTACGACATGGCGCGGCGCCACGGCTGCTCGCTCCGCGTGGCCTGTTATGCCGTCGCGCTCGAGCGCCTCATCATGGCGTACGAGCAGCGCGGCATCTTCCCCTGAGCGCGATTTGCCGGCCCCGTGAACGCCCGCTGTCGACATCAGCCCGCCTGTCCTGGTTGTCCCCGCTACGGACAGCGCGCCATCGCACTCGAGGCCCGAGAGCGCCTGACGCAGCTTGCCGAGCGAGCTTTTATCGCACCCCCGGAGTTCTCCGAGAGCCTGGGTTTTGGCTACCGACACCGGGTGCGGCTCTCGGTCCGAGGTGAGCCGGGGGCGCCGCGCATCGGCATTTTCGAGGAGGGGAGCCATCGCCTCGTGCACATTCCCGATTGTCCGCTGCACCACCCGGCGATCGAAAGCGTGATTCGGGACCTCTTGGAGATCGCGGCGCGGCTTCGCGTGCCGCCCTACCGAGAGGCGCAGCACACGGGCCTTTTGCGCACCGTGCAGCTGGCGGTGGAACGCCCCACCGGCCGAGTGCAGGTGGTTCTGGTGGTGCGCGCCGAGGCCAGCGTCCCGCTCGCCGAAATCGCTCCGGTCGTGGAGCTGTGCGCCGAGCTCGCCGAGCAGCACCTGGTCCACAGCGTGTGGCTCAACTTCCAGCCCGATCGATCCAACACGCTGCTCGGGCCGGTCTTTCGCCACGTGGTCGGTCCCGAGACGTTCGAAGACCTGTGCGGCGGCGCGCGGGTCTTCTACCCGCCGGGCGCGTTCGGTCAGGCCAACCCCACCGAGCACGATCGCGCAGTGGCCGACATTCACGCTCGGGTCGGTAGTGAACCGGTCGTCGAGTTCTACGCCGGCGTGGGGACCATCGGGCTGGGTCTCGCGGCCAAGGGCCAGCGTGTCGTCTTCAACGAGGTGGCGCCGGGCTCGCTCCAAGGGCTCGAGCTCGGCCTGGCCGCGCTGCCGGGCCATCAGGCCACGGTCTGGCCGGGTCCAGCCGGCGCCGCGGTCGCCGCCCTCGACGAGGCGGGCGCTGACGTAGCGGTCATCGTCGACCCGCCCCGGAAGGGCCTCGACGCTGCGCTCCTCGCGGCGCTCGCTGGCGGCGCCGCCGCTCGTTTGCTCTATCTCAGCTGCGGCCTCGACTCGCTCGAGCGGGACGCAGCGCGCCTCTTGGACGGCCAGATGCGCCTGGTAGGCCTCCGCGGCTACCCCTACTTCCCCTTCACCGAACACGTCGAGACGCTCGCGCACTTCGAGCGAAGCTCGAACAAATAGGCTCAGGCGAGCGGCGGTGAGCGACGGGGCCCAGCTCGCTCTGGGCCGGTGAGTAGCTCATGGAAGCGGGACGTGGGGCTTGGCACGCGGCGTCCTGCTGGACGGCTGCTGCGCTCGGCTTTGTCCTGCTGGACGGCTGCTGCGCTCGGCTTTCCTGGAGATGTTGGGCGACCCGGTGACGGATCCGCAGGGCTGCCCGTGCGTTCGGCAGCAGCGCTCTGCGAGAGCGAGCAGGCGAACGAGAGTCGCGATGGGCTTCCCGGACTCAGGATGAACGATCTGACGCACACTGGCGAGGTCGATTCGAGCGACCTCGAGTGGGTGCGTCTACCTGAGAACGACCAATACAAGCTAGATCTTTGCGACGGTGATGTGTTGTTCAACCGAGTCAACGGCGATGAACTCCTAGGCAAGATCCAGGGCGAGCGCATCAAAAGTTGATCGATTCCGATCGGTTGCGGGGTGATGGAGACCCAGCGGGCACGGCATGATCCAGTCCGCTGGTGGCCCGAAGCAAGCCCTCCGCTGTTCTGCAATCACTGCTCGACGTCTTCAGCGAGGTCGAGGACCCGCGTGTCGCGCGGACACGCGCGCATCCGCTGGTCAACATTCTGACGATGTCTCTGTTCGGGGCGCTGGCGGGAGCCGACGGTTGGGATGCGCTGGCCGATTATGCGGTGGCACAGGAGGAGTTCTTTGCCGAGTTTCTCGACATGGATCATGGCACCCCGAGCGCCGACACGTTCCGTCGCGTGTTCGAAGCGCTCGAGCCGAAAGCGTTCCATCTGGCCTTTCAGAGCTGGCTTCGGCCGCTCCTCGGAGAGCTCGAGGGGCAGACGGTCGCGGTCGACGGCAAGACTCTCCGCGGTGCTCTGGCTCACGCGAGAGGCCGTCCGGGACCGTTTCATCTGCTGCATGTTTGGGCCACCGAGCAGCGTCTTCTGCTCGGACAGTCCGCTGTGCAAACCGCTGGACACGAGTCGGCGGCCGCTCTCGCTCTCCTGTCGGGACTGCGGCTCCAGGGGGCTACCGTGACCGCTGATGCGGCGAGCTGCACCGCTGAAGTCACGAGCGCGATTCGAGAGCGTGGGGCTCATTATGTCCTGGCGCTGAAGGGTAACCAGAGCGCGCTCCACGACTACGTCGTCGAGCGCTTCGACGCCGTGCCGCGTGAGGACCCGAGCTCCGCTGTCGAGAACGACGAAGGGCACGGCCGCCTCGAAAAACGCATCGTGCGTGCCATGACCGCGGGCACGTTACCGGCACATATTCACGCGCCTTGGGCTGACCTCAAGAGCATCGTCGAAGTGATGAGGGTCCGCGTCGGCCAGAAACTCTCGGTCACACGCTCTTTCTACATCACCAGCCACGCGCCGAAGGCTACGCGGCTTGCCGCTTGCATTCGCGACCACTGGAAGATCGAGAACGAGCTTCACTACGTGCTCGACGTCACTTTCGGTGAAGATCGGAGAAAGATCAGAAGCGAGTACGGCGCGCAGAACTTCGCTCTGGTCTGCCGTCATGCTCTCTCACTCATCAAACGCGACCCGCGAAAGAAGAGTGTCGCCGGTAAGAAGCGCCTCGCCATGTGGAATCCACGCCTTGCGCTCGAACTCCTAACCCGTGGTTTTCACGACGTTTGAGATGCGCTCGCCCTG